>Ga0196981_1000005_pt1 | contig 412737 bp, 309 predicted proteins | sample S3_2013CmetaG_FD_155462 | JGI IMG/M metagenome (GOLD analysis project Ga0196981, IMG submission 155462) | Soil microbial communities from Anza Borrego desert, Southern California, United States - S3_20-13C | ecosystem: Environmental > Terrestrial > Soil > Desert | place: USA: California...
GCAGGGATCTTGGGTGTGTTTTATCGAAAGAGATCCTTTAGTTCAGCGGTCAAATCTTTCCACGTCGGATTGTGTTTGCTGATCAAAGCTATTTTCCATGCGCGAGTTTTACCCTTAATGAATTTCTTTAGACTTCAAACAACTTCAAACTTTAAACGAACCACGAGACGGCTATATCCCGTCAAAGCAGCACCTGAGCTTTAACCTTTTAAAACTCTCTGTTTTTTTAAAAATTAATTTCAAATCAACATACAATACCGTAGGTATCTGAATATGAAAGTATTAAATTAGTCATTGAGGGAGCCCAGCCTTCGATTTACTAACCCCGTAATGCAGAAAGAGATGAAATTCCTTTCGAATGATATTCTATTTTCCCTCAGGTCGTCATTTTTCTTGTTGCTCCTTTGCTGTACTTTCCTCGCCCATGGGCAAAATGCAACCCTCGAATTCGAAACCTACGATACCAAGAAGGGACTTTCGCAAAATCAGGTTTTTGCGATTGTCCAGGATATGAAAGGTTTTCTTTGGTTCGGAACGGATGAAGGTCTTAATCGCTTTGATGGCCACGAGTTCAAAATATTCCGTCATGACGCTAACAATCCTAACTCGATACCCGATAACTCCATTCATGGGTTGGTTGTAGACAATGATGGAGTCATCTGGATTGGGACCAGCACTGGAATTTGCCGCTACTTCCCGGAGTCAGAATTCATCGAGCGATTACCTGTGAGCTTTGATGATCCGACGAAGCCAAAGGGTACAGGCGTGAATGAAATTAAAAAAGACAACGACGGAAGTATCTGGATTGCCTATCTGGGCAGCGGGGTTGATGTTTATGACCCCCGGAAGAAGCAATTCATGCATTATACCACCCACCGCGACGATGCTTACAGGATCATCAACGATTATGTGATCTCCATCCAATTTATGCCGGATGGCGACAAGCTGCTCGGGACCCGTGGCGGCGTGCAATTTATCGGCAAAGACGGGATTCCTATTCCCCGTGAACAGGCAGAAAAAAAATACCCCTGGCGTTCCAGGATCGATAATTCGATCACCTCGTTTCACCTGACGGCAGACGGTAAATTCCTCTGGATCGGATCGGAGCTGGCGGGAGTTTATAAAATTGATCTTACTACAAACCAGGTATCAAACTTTAATACTTCCAACAGCGCATTAAAATTCAACAATAACGTTCCGTCGGTTTTTGAAGATTCCAATGGCAATGTCTGGGTAGGAGGGGAGGCCATTTATTTTTATGACGAATCAAAAAACGTTCTTGTTGCTTATGATGAACACGGCATTAAGGGGAACGTAATTAACAAGAATCCGGTGCTGTCAATTTTCGAAGACCGCGATCATAATTTATGGTTCGGTACTTTCCGGCTTGGCGTATTGAAATACAATCCTGATAACACCAAGATCCTGCATTATCATTCCGGACACGGACAGGGAAGCATAACCAACGACCATATACTTTCATTCGTGCAGGACAAAGACAGGGCGCTATGGGTCGGAACGGACGGTGGTGGCCTGTTTAAGCTCCGACATGATGGCGACGGTTTTGATCCAGCTCCTGGAGGCGAAAAATTCAGCTCACAGGTTGTAAAATGTATCTACCAGGATGAGTCTGGCAATTTTTGGATCGGAAGCTGGGACGGCGGCATGATAAGGTATGACCCGGCAACAAGGAAAATTCAGAATTACAACCCCGTTATTGGCAACTTTCCGAGTCGCCACGTCTGGGATATCAAGGGGGATGGCAGGGGAAACCTTTGGGTTGGCACGCTGCGCGATGGCTTATGCTATTTTTCTCCGAAGACAAATACTTACGAATACTTTGCTAGCATGCCGGGCGATTCAACTTCACTGGTGAATAATGACATCATGTGCCTGTATATCGACTCGAGAAAAAGATTGTGGATTGGAACATCCAACGGGTTAAGCATTCTTCCGCAGGATTCCCGAAAATTCATCAATTTCGCCAAGAGTCAATTGGCCATAACCGTACTTACGATCTACGAGGACAACGCGGGTAATATCATGCTGGGAACGAATGGCGGCGGTATTGTCATCATGGACCCGGAGCTGAATATCATTAAAACGATCACTGAAAAAGACGGATTGCCCAGCAGTACCATCTGCAGCATTGAATCCGACGACCGCGGCAACCTGTGGGTAAGCACCTATAACGGCCTGGCTAAAATTGACAACACCGATCATACCATCAACGAAGTTCCGCAAATAGCCGGATTGCAGGGAAAGGAATTTATCCCACGGTCAAGCTACCGGTTGCTCAATGGAGAAATGGTTTTCGGCGGCGTTAACGGTTTTAACATTTTTCATCCGGACAGCCTGCGCTTCAACCCGGTACCAAAGCCAGTGGTTTTTACCTCGCTTTTGATCAACAATGACGAAATATCACCTGGCAAGACCTTTGAAGGCCGTACGATCCTTGACAAATCCATCGCCGAATCGGAAAGCATCAACCTGTCGTACCAGGACTATTCTTTCACACTGACATTTTCCTCGCTCACCTATAACTGGCAGCAAAGCATGCACTATCGTTACTGGCTCGAGGATCTTGATGACGAGTGGCAATACACAGAGGCTGACCGCAGATTTATTCACTATACCAATCTGGATCCCGGGCAATATACGCTCAGGGTAAAATCTTCATTTGACGGGAAAACCTGGCCGGAAGAAGCAGTTACTCTGGTCATCCGCATTCAACCGCCGTGGACGGGAACTATATGGTTCCGGGTCGCAGCAGGGATGACCGTGATCCTTCTTTTGTACCTCACTTACCGCACGAGGGTCCGGTTCCTCAAAAGGCAGCATCTGAAACTCGAAGAACTTGTGAGACAACGTACCCTTCAATTAAAGAAATCCAACGAGGAAATAAAGTTGCTCCTCAACGAAGTGGCGGAAAAGAAGGAGCTCATCGAAGATCAAATGCACGAACTCAAACAGGTCAATGAAGAGATCGGCGCCCAGCGCGACACACTGGAGTTGAGAAGCTCGGAGCTTGAAAAGGCTCAGTCGAAACTGAAGGAAATCAACGTTACCCTGGAATTGTTGGTTGACAAACGAACCCAAAAGCTGACCGATGCAGTGCGCGAGTTGGAAACTTTCCTGTACCGCGCGTCGCACGATCTGCGGGGCCCGATATCCAGCATGCTTGGCCTGATACGCGCCTCGAAACTCGAGAAAGACCCGGCAAGTTATCATCTGATGTACACGGATTTTTTGCAAAAGACCGTTATGGCGCTTGACCGTACACTTCAGAAGTTGTTGCAAAAACATACCATTGAGAAGAAGAAGATCTATCGGGAGACGATCAACAAGCCACTGCTGATGATCCTGGTCGAACAGATATTGCAGGAACTTCCTTTTTACCGTCCCAACGACCTCGAGGTGAACATCCATGACAATGTTTCTATCCAGACCGACCGCATGCTGTTGGGCATTGTGTTAAGCAACCTGCTGGAGAACGCGTTCTTTTACAGTGATCGTTCGCCGGATAAGAAAGTCCTGCTCCAGGTCAAAAATGCCAACGATGGCGTTCACATTACCGTAGAGGATCACGGCCCCGGGATAAAGGAGGAGTTGAAAGACAAGATCTTCACGATGTTCTATCGTGGCCATGAACTGTCGACGGGCAACGGATTAGGGTTGTACCTGGTGAAAAATGTTCTGGGCAAGGTAAACGGGACAATCGATGTGCAGTCGGAGGAGGGCGTGTTCTCTCGTTTTACTGTCACGCTGCCGAAGAATGGGGCAAGCGATCATCCATAAAAAAAGCCACCGCAGTCGGGTGGCTTTTTTTCAAGATAAGATCAATTTTATTTCAGTGACTTGATCAGTTCCTCGTTCATTTTTTCGTAGTCGCGGTTCTTGTCAACTTTTGCCGCTTCCAGGGAGACATTAGCAGAAGCAAGTGCACCTTTCTTGTCGTTTAATGCTTTCTGAATTCTCGCCTTCTGATACCATACCCAGTAAGCCTTTTGATTGGCTTCAGCGGCTTTGGTGATCCATTCCAGTGCCTGATTCAGATCCTTTCCATTTTCAAGGTAGTATACCGCCGCCTGATAGTAAGCTCCCGGGCTGACCTTTGTTGAGGCTTCGATTGACTTCATCACGCGCGCATCGAAATCAACCCCAACGGTAAACTTCACAGATGTGTTTTCCCAGGCCAGTTGAATTTTGGCGGTTTTGCTATCGTCTGAAATATCACCAATGTTGATGGTGAATGTTTCCACTTTTTCTGTCAGCTTTTCCGGTTTTACCTGGAATTTTGCAGCTTCTTCGCTTGCCTTGTATTCCTCGGTATTGCCGCCAAGCGACACATCTTTGTAAAGAGAAACGGTCCATTCGGAAGCACCGGGCCAGGTAAACAGGAGATACGTGCCTTTCGGGACAGATTTGCCTTCGACAGTAACGTCATCAGCAAAAGTGATCTTTGTACCATTGTTGGCTCCGGTTCTCCAGATCGAACCGTAAGGAACGAGAAATGCAGCTCCTTCTCCGAAGATCTTTCTTCCTTTTGCCCGTGGTCTTGAATATTCAATTTTTATGTCGGTAAGTCCAACAGTGGTGGTTACCGAGCCTGACGGACTTGCGGCCGGGGTTTGAACCTGCGCTTCAGACGACAGGAAGACCAGAAGCATTCCAACGATTACTAAAGATTTTTTCATGACGGAATTAATGTTTTGTTTGTTTGTTGTACTACAAGGCGTCAAATTTATAAAAACTTTACACACAGCTAACGATTGAAAAATGAAGTTGAGCGAGGATTTTTATCAAAGGCAGAATGTGGTAAAAATCGCCCGTGAATTACTTGGAAAGGTACTGTCGACAAATATAGACGGCGTTATAACCGGCGGCATTATCGTTGAGACCGAAGCTTATTCATGGAAGGAGAGAGGTTGCCATGCTTTTAATAACCGCAAAACCCACCGGAATGCGGTCATGTTCCACAAAGGGGGCTTCACTTATGTTTACCTTTGTTATGGTATGCACCATCTTTTCAACGTCGTAACCAATAAGGAAGGGATCGCCGATGCAGTGCTGATCCGGGCCCTTGAACCTGTAACGGGCATGCCGGAGATGCGGATCCGCCGGGGTCTGTCGCTGGCGCAGAATCATCTCACCTCCGGTCCGGGCAAATTGGCCAAAGCGATGGGCATTGACCGAAGGATGAATGGAAAGTTTCTCCTCGATAACGAAGTTTGGATAGAAGATGTTGGTAATAAAATTGCATCCAGGAATATTATCGCGGGGCCGCGTGTGGGTATTGACTACGCCGGAGAGGATGCGACACTGCCCTGGAGGTTCTTTATCAGGGACAACCCCTGGGTGAGTAAATGACCCTGGAATATTAAAATTATATTTGTAAGTTAAGCCGGTTGAAAATGCGTTCCGTACTGTTATTGTTGCTTGTAGTTAACTTGTGTGAGGCCCAGAATATTGTTCAGGAATCCTTCCGCCCCGTTAATTCCTCCTTTGATGAACTCAATCCTGTTCTAAGTCATGATGGCCAAACGCTATTTTTCACCGTTGCAAATCATCCGCTGAATGTCGGTGGCAAACGCGATCCGGGAGATATCTGGTTTGCGGAGTGGGTTGCCGGCAACTGGTCTGAACCCAAACATGCCGGCCCGGAGATAAACGATCGCGCCTACAACGCCGTTGCCGGTCTTTCCGTCGATGGGAATGAAATATTTCTTTTAAGTCATTATGATGCTTCCGGAAGTACGGCCCGCACGCAGGGGATTTCCGTTGCGACCAGGACAGCGGGTAAATGGAGCCGTCCCCGGAACATCGCCATCCCATACTTTCAGAATAAATCAACTTTTTTATCGGGGACACTATCCGGAGATCTCAAGATATTTATCTTCTCAGCCGAAACTTATGGGACGTACGGGGTTGATGACCTGTACATGACGATCAATGAAAACGGAAACTGGTCCGAGCCGCACAACCTTGGTAATGTTATCAATACGCCGTTCCAGGAACTCAGCCCATCCCTCAGCGCCGACGGAAAAACGCTTTACTTTTCATCCAACGGAAGAAGGGGTTTCGGCAGCTTCGATGTCTACGCTTCGACCAGGACTGACAATTCATGGACATCGTGGTCGACACCCGTCAACATGGGCGCTCCGGTCAACACCGAAGGCCGCGAATTGTTCTTCCGTGAGTATCGTGATCTTGGATTCTTCCTGCTGACCAGCACGAAGAACAGCGACGGATACGGGGACCTTCGGCTCAGCCAGCTTGATGAACCGGTCGTGAAGACGGATACGGTCTTTGCGTCGGTGACGGAAATTCCGGACACCACTCCGCGTCCGGCAAAAGAAGAAGTGGTTGTTGAACCAAAACCGCCGGCTTTTGTTAAAGTCTACGGCAAAGTGACGAATTCAAAAACCGGTGAGCCGGTGAATGCCGACCTGATGGTTACTGGCCCCACGTTACAAGATCCCATCGCTGCAAAGTCTACGGGCATCGGATATCAGCTGCAAATACCAGCTTCAGACCTTTACACGATCAAAATCGAAGCCGATGGTTACGTGAGCGCTCTTGAGAAACTTGATATCAAGGTTTTTGAAATGGCCGATCTGGAAATGAATTATTCACTTCAGCCAGTTGAGGTCGGCACGAAGGTCAACCTGAAAAGTGTTTTGTTCGTCCAGACAAAAACAGAGCTGGTCCCCGAATCTTATGACGAGCTTGATATGGTGGTTTCTTTCCTGAAGAGGAATCCCAGTGTGAAGATTGAGCTGTCGGGGCATACCGACAACCGGGGACTTGCCGAAGACAATCTTCGCCTTTCCCTGGAACGCGTGAACAGCGTAAAAAGATATCTTGTGTCCAAGGGCATTGACGCAAAACGAATTTCCGGAAAAGGGTATGGAGGTCTGAAACCCGTCGCGAGCAATGATTCCGAAGAAACCCGGAAGATGAATCGCAGGGTGGAATTCACGATCAGGAAGTTTTGACAAACCCAATAGCCCCCTCGTTAACCGAAGAAGGTTGATATCGGTTTTTTCGCGGGCGCTAAAACGAATTTTTCGAAAGCACCCGGATCACATCATTTTTATAGTTCCGTCCGATTGGAACATGAAACTTGCCGATTTCAACATCGGTGGCGGAATAAGCGTCTATTCTTTCCCGGTTTACAATAAACGACCGGTGAATCCGCAGAAACTGGTTCTTCGGTAAGCTTTCTTCCAGGTAGCTGATCTTTTGTTGAGTAACAATATCTTTTTCAGGCGTCCTCACCTTTACATAGTCCTTGATGCTTTCGATGTACAGGATGTCCGCGATCTTTGTTTTCACCATTTTCTTGTCCACCCGGAAATAAATGAAGTCGTCCGTTTCCGGTTTGCCCGGCAGAGAAGCACCGGCAACTGCGGGATGGTGAAGGACTTTGGCAACGGCTTTCAAAAAGCGCTCGAAGGGAATGGGCTTCAGCAGATAATCGACAACCTCCAGCTCGAATCCTTCAATAGCATACTCCCGGTAGGCAGTGGTGAAAATGACTTTCGGAGGATTTTTCAATGATTTCAAAAAATCAATACCCGAGAGTTTCGGCATCTGGATATCGAGAAAGATAACGTCGACAGGATGCTCCTGCAAAAAAGTAAAGGCCGATACCGCATTCCGGAAACTCCCTTCATGTTTCAATTGTTCGATCTTTCCCACGTATGATTCCAGGATCTCGATGGCAAGCGGCTCGTCGTCCACAATGATACACTTCATTATTATTTAGTTTAAAAACCCCTTCAGCTATTAATCGATAATACCACAAGAAAGGTTTCCTCCCCGTTTATTAGCTTAAGCTCGTGATTTCCCGGGTATAAAAGATCCAGCCTGCGTTTCACATTTTGAATACCGATACCCTGATTTCGATTTTCACCGTTTTTGCCGGATTTACTGTTTTCAACCTTGATCACCAGATGATCCGAATGAGAGTCGACCGTGATTTTTACCCACGACTGAGCCAGCGTTTCACTGGCACCATGTTTGAAACAATTTTCAACAAACGGGAGGAGGATCAGCGGCGCAATGGTGCGGTCATGAAGCTCGCCGGTCACGCGGATGTCAACATCCAGTTTATCGCCATACCTCATTTTTTCGATATCGACATAATTCCGGATGAATTTGATCTCCTTGCTCAATGGTACTTCATCACTTTTGCATTCGTAAAGCATGTAGTTGATCAGCTCGGAGAGCTTCAACACCATTTCGGGCGCCTTTTCCGATTTCTTTAGCGTGAGCGCGTATAAATTATTCAGCGTGTTAAACAGAAAATGGGGATGGATCTGCGTCTTTAAAAACTTCAGCTCCGCCTGCAATTTTTCCTGAGTGAGGATTTGCTGGGCCTGCTGATTTGCATACCAGTATTTTAACAGCTTGATGGCGACCGCCACAAAAACGACCGGGTAAATGCCGACAAACCCCTTGACAATCTTTGGGAAATAAAGCCATGGGTCCTGCAAGGCTTCGGGATAATAGATGGGATAGTGGATGGTAAAGGCAACGTACCGCTGGAGCAACCCTGCAGCAAATGAACCGAGCAGAAACCAGGTAAAGAAGGTGCCATATTTTCCTGGCAACAGAAACTTCGGCAACAAATAATAAAGCGTGAAGTAGGTAAAGAGCATTCGCACCGGCAGATAGATCAGTTCTTCGGTGATCGTTTGCCGGTAATTGTCCGCGAAGCTTCCATACAACGTACCGTAAAACAGTACATGGGCTACCCAAAACAAAGTATGTTGGAGAAAGCGGTTCCTCAGGATCCAGTGAACTCTTCGTTTCAACGCATTCAATTTTCAATCCACCCGAAAGATGCCGTCCGGCGTCAATCGTTTGGCAACAAATTTACGCCTTAAGTATCACAATTTAAGTGCACCTCTAACCGAATGCATGTTGCACTTGCCCAGCGTCAATCTTCCTATGACGAAATACCCGGCGAGCTCGTTCAATCGTCTTAAATACCAGCAATCCTTCTTTTGTATTCAGCCAACGCATCATCGAGCCGTTGCTTCGATGTGTTGTCTCCTGGTGCATTGTGAGAAGGGTGGATATAAAGTTTCACGCCTCTTTCAGCCAGGATCTCGGCTACGGTCGTGACCGTCATCCAGACACAGGTAACAAAGGCCATCGTCGAGATTGGTCCGATCTTGTCCGGGTGACCTTTAAGGGTGACGGAAGCATCTGCGAGCGGCGCGCAGGAGTCAACCACATGGTCGGCAATCTCAAAAATTGTTTTACCACTTGAGTGCCTCGTCTTTTTGCCTTTCGCTTCGGACGCAGAACCATACGCGATCACTTTCATTCCGCGTTTCTTTGCTTCAATAGCGATATCAATGTTAACATTGTTTATACCGGAATGTGAAAAGATCCACATTGTATCACGGGCATCGAAGTTATACCCTTTCATGATTTCGACGCCATATCCTTCGGCGCGTTCCAGGAATAAAAACTGGTGAACACCCATCTCACCCGTAATCCTCGTAAAGAAGGTGAGGGGAAGTTCAATGATGGGATGAAAGCCAACAAATCCTCCGATCCGCGGATAAATTTCTTCAATGGGTATGGTCGCATGACCGCAACCAAACATGTGAACCCATCTTCCCGCCTGAATACTGTCCGCCATGATCGTCGCGGCTTTCCGGATGCTTTCGATCTGTGTGTCCTCGATACGCGTCAGGGTTTGCCGCGCATTTTCAAGCCATTGTTTTGCCAGCATAGTTGTCAGTTATTAATGTTAGGTTTTTGATTTCTGAATATGATCATCGATAACAATACCATCACCGATGTAAGCACAAATGCGAATGTGATCAGGTGCTCCACCCCATACGCGCTGACAATGATGCCCATCAGATAGTTGATCAGAATGTTTCCCAAAAGCGCGATCGAAATGACCAGGCTGAAGGCAGTGCCCGAAACATCGGGATAACGAACTCCTACCACACCCAGCATCAGGGGAAATCCACCTGCAAGTCCAGCCCCCAAAAAAACCAACCCTGCCACCGACATGAAGTACGATACTGAAAACCACATCATGATACAGGCTGCAAACACCATTGCGAACGAAATAAACAACAGTATCTTTGGTGAAAGGTGGCGCAGGACACTTCCCAGCAGCAAACGCATAACGGCCATACCGGCAACGAAAAGAGACAACGCATACAAGGCTTCCTTCATGGCGATGCCAGGCATTTCCAAAAGGTAGGTTGTGGTCCAGTTGTTAATAATGGCTTCGAAGCCGCTCTGGCAGAACAGAAAAAATCCAATGAGAAGCACGAGCTTATCTTTCAATAATTCCTTTAACCGCATCATTGAAATCCCTTCCTTGAGTTTCGGTTCCGGGAAAGATGGCAGCAGAAATATCACCGCCGCAAGAATGGTAAAATAACCGACCCAGGAAACAATTTGCTGAACGGTGAATTCTTTTTCCAGCACGCCCAGCACCAATGGCATTCCCAAAGCTCCGACGGCAAAAAAAACTCCGAGCAGGCTCAGGTTCGCCCCTTTGTTTCCTCTACTGATATCCGAGACAAGCGCATTGGTGGCGCCATTGATCGCGCCGCCTCCTAGTCCGAAAAAGAAAATGCAAATTTTTAAAACCGGCAACGTGGATCCATAAGCAATGCCCTCGAAGCCCGCGAACATGGATATACACGAAAGTACGAAGATCATCTTATACCCGTAGCGATCTGCAAATGGTCCGAATAACAGAGAGCCCGTAATGATGCCGAAAGGAAGGATCGAAAACAGTGTTCCAAAAACGACAGGATCAAGGTTGATTTGCTCCTGTATCCATGGGGCGACTGAACCGAGTGTTATGAGTGTAATCCCGAAGAGCAGCAGACCGAGACAAGCACAGAAAAAAACCAGTCTTTCGCTTTTCATATAACGTTGTCTGATCGTGCGCTGTTTGTTAATGCAAGGAATCCGGCGCCGTAAACAGCGGCATCGCCTCCAAGGGCAGACTGTTCAAAAGTTACTTGCGTTATACTGATCGGCTGGGCCCATTTTGATGCTTCAGTTTTGATTGCGTTTATGAATTTTGAGGCAGGACCGAATATGCCGCCGCCAAAAATTATTTTTTCCGGATTGAAAATACTTACAAGGTTCGCGGCTGCCATTCCCCAGAATGAAATACATTCATCGATCACAAGGGTGGCGATTTCATCCTGTTGATCAAATGCTTCGAAAACGTGACTCGCTGTAATCTCCTCCGGAGCGATAACCCGTAAAACAGAATCAGCATGGTGAGCAAGCAGGATTTCCCTGGTAAATTTAGCGATACCAGCTCCGGACGCATAAAATTCAAAACACCCGCATGGAATAAACTTAGGATCAAAGGGTTTGGGCAAAGCCATCCAGCCGACGGCACCTGCAATATCGTGCGAGCCTCTGATCAGATGCCCGCCGGATATTATTCCGGCGCCGATGCCGGTTCCCACTGCCAGAAAAATCGCGTCGCGGCAGCCTTTGGCATTTCCCTGCCAAAGCTCTCCGTAGATGCTGCAAGCGCGGTCACTGTCAATATAAACCTTCATTTCAGGGAACCCGTGTTGGATCTCCTCCAACAAGGGATAGTTATCCCAGCCTTCGATGTTCGGGGCCCAGACGGTTCCGGTCTTACCACGGCTTATTCCGGGAACCGAAATGCCGATCGTAGTGAAGTTGTGTTTAAGAAGTTTCTTGCATTGTCCTGTGATCAAACCGCCAACCTCGCGACCTTTACTTTTTTCCAGCGGCGTAGTTTCTTTGAAAAGCAATTTTCCGGATTCGGAAAAGATTGCCGATGCCAGTTTTGTACCACCCAAATCTAATGCTAGTATCGACATAATTGGCATTTCACTTTAACAACCCCTCGGGCAATATCAGTTTTTTCCAACATCAACTGAAATCCGAAACATCGCGGGAAAGCGGTCTGCGAGCCTTGAGATCTGTCCGCAGCCTTTGGGGAGAATTCAAAACCCTGCGGCGTTGTCGTCTCCGCGAGGATCGGCGCCGCCCTCCAATTTTCCGTCGGGCAAAACGAGAATTGCGTCTACACGACCAATGCCTTCAAGATATTCCGGATCAAATTGGTGTCCCATCTTTGTAAGGGTAATACTGTCTTCCCGCACGATCGCATAAAGTTCAGGATAAATAACATCGGGAAACCATTGGCTGTGGATCCTGCGGGCGGCAACGGCTTCCTGCATGGTCATTTTATGTTCAAGCACGTTGAGGATCGATTGAAAGACAGAGGTAATGATGGTTGAGCCACCCGGTGTTCCCACCACCATCAGCAGCGCTCCATTCTTTTCAATGATAGTCGGCGTCATAGAGCTCAGCATTCGTTTTCCAGGCTCGATCTTGTTTGCTTCGCCACCGATAACACCGTACATGTTCGGCTGTCCTGGTTTGATGCTGAAATCATCCATCTCATCATTTAGCAGGAAACCGGAGCCGGCCACAATCACGCCGGATCCATAAGAGTCATTCAGGGTTGTAGTGACGGCAGCGGCATTTCCGAACTGGTCAACGACGGACAGGTGGGTAGTTTCATGGGATTCCGCAATTTGAATATTACCCTCTTTCACCTGCGAGCTTGGCGTCGCGGCCTCCGGCGAAAAAGATTTCATCCGGCTTTCGATATACGAGTCCTCGAGCAGCTTGGCGACCGGAACGGGAAAAAAATCCGGGTCGCCCAGGTAGGCAGCCCGATCCGCATAAACACGTCTTTCAGCTTCTGTCAAAAGGTGGACGTATGCCGCGCTGTTATGGCCATACTCCTGTAACGATTTTTTTTCCACTGATTTCAAAAGCTGTATCAGCGCAACGCCGCCGCTGGATGGCGGTCCCATAGAAATAATTCTGTACTCTTTGTAACTTCCCGTAAGAGGCTGTCTCCACACGGCCCGGTAATTTTTCAGGTCTTCGTGTGTAATCAAACCCTTGCCACGTTTCATTTCGGCAACAATATCATCCGCTGTTTTGCCTTCATAAAATCCTTTGAATCCGTGATCCCTGATCCTTTCGAGTGCATGCCCAAGATCGGTCCAGCGTATAGAGTCGTTTTCCCGCCACTCGCGGATCAGGAATTCCGGCAAAACGGAGCTGTATTTTTTAATCGTATCCTGGATGTTGGTAAGGCTTCGCGCCTGTCGTTTGGTCAGCAGAAAACCTTTTAAGGCCAGGTCGACTGCAGGTTGCACGAGAGCTTGCCACGGCATGGAACCGTATTTCGCGTGCGCCTCGATCATACCAGCCACCGATCCGGGAACACCGCAGGATAAATGTCCTTTTTCACTGAGGCCGGGAATGACATTTTGGGACGCGTCGAGATACATCTTCGCAGCCGCAGCGGCGGGTGCCTTTTCGCGATAATCCAGGGTTGCAATTTCGCCGTCATGCTGCCGGTATACCATGAATCCGCCACCACCAATGTTTCCGGCGGCAGGGTAGACAACCGCAAGGGCGAACTGCGTCGCAATGGCTGCGTCAACTGCGTTACCACCACGGCGAAGAATGTCGATACCGATTTTCGATGCGATGGGATGCGCGCAAACTACCATTGCGGAATCTGCAGTCCTTCCTGTAATTCGCTCTCTCGATTGGGGCATTTGACAGGCAACTGCACCAACGACAAGTAAAAGCAGAAAAATGCGGTTTAACATTATTAACATTGGTTAAGTCATTATAAAAGTATTAATTCAAAGCGAAACTTTACACCCTCGAATGAGCCTCCGCAAAGAAAAAGCTGCACGTCTGAAGGTCCAGGTACTTGAACATACCCTGAAACTGATTGGCAAAAAAGCATTCGATGATATTTATGTCGAGGATATCTGCGAGAAGGTAAAAATTTCAAAGGTTACTTTTTTCAAATACTTTCCCTGCAAAGAGGATGTTCTGCTTTACCATTTCCGGATCTGGTGTCTCGGACGTTCCGTGGAGCTCAAACAGAAACCAAGGGACGGGATGCACGGAGTTTACTTCCTGCTCGACAAGCTGGCGGAAGAATGTGAGGCCCATCCTGGATTGATGCTCAGCCTGATCGGATACCTCGCCGATTTCAAGCGGCCACCCAAACCATTTCCGGTTAAGCCTGAAGAAAAAAAGTTGCTTTTCCCTGACACGGAAGATATCACTTCCGTGGAGATATTTTCACTTGATCAGATGCTGGAGAAATTTACCCTCGAGGCGCTGTTCCGGAAAGAGATCACCAAAACAAGTTCAACGCGCGATATCACAAACCTTTTCACGACACTTTTTCTTGGCTCGGTCATCACCGCGCATATCAACCAGCAGAGTCCTTACAAGCTGCTCTTCCGGCGAAACATGGACAATCTGATGAAAGGGTTGGGGGGGTAGTCAGCTTCTCACCCTGACGGTTCTTGTGCGTTTCACGCGTTTGTCCTTTTTTCTGTCAAACCACCGGTGATGATATTTCGGTTTCACAACGCGTGTCGCCGGCTTCGACGAAAAACTGCTGCAAGCGTATTGAAGAGGGATGATCAGAATCAGGATCAGAAGCCAGACAATTTTTCGCATGTTCAGTTACTCGCCCTAAAAATACTTCATTTAGGCAGCATTTCGAGGCCATTTTGCGATTTAGGGAAAAACTCTGATTAACTTTCCGGAAAAAATCCAATCCAACAAGTGTCCTGGGATCCAGTTTCAGTCGCGGGGAAGTTTCTCCAAAAAGCAAATGCAATTCATCCAGAAGATGCTGAAGGTGAATCGTATGCGGATCGACTCGCTGCACAGGAACTATATTACGAATGTTATATGTGCAGTTTCAGCAGGGACAAGCTCGTGGAGTTTCTGCAATCCTCGGTGGCAGGAAATATCAAAGTGCCCGACAATGTTCAGGAAAAAAAATACCGCGTTGCGTTCGTCAGGGAAGCCGAAAGACTTTTAAAGGAACTTGGCGCGGAAAAGCACTAGAGATACCGTTTCAGTGTTGCGCAAATATCGGCAAAATTGTTTGGCTTTACGATGAAATCAACAGCGCCCAGCGTTTTGCATTCGTCCATATCCCTATGGCTATTGGACGTCGAATAAATAATCACGGGAATACTTTTCAGCGCCGGAGTTGTTTTCACGATCTTCAGGAATTCTTTTCCGTTCATCTCGGGCATGTTGATATCCAGGAAGATATAGTCAGGGGCAATAACGATCTTTTTCATGATCCGAAAGGCCTCATTACAGCTGCTGGCAAAGTAACATGTTGTGTGCGGGGCGATTACGGCAATTGCATCCTTAAAGAATTCCTGATCCTCAGAATCATCTTCGACATAAATGATCGTCATGTTCGCTAGTTACGGGAATCCAAAGGTGCGGAATATAAAACACAAATAATACCCCTTGGAAGGTAAACGAATGGGTGGCCTGGGGTGATTTTAACTGGGTTGGATTAAAAGGCAAATAACTTCCTGAAAAACAGGAAGTTATTTCACCAGCGGACCGGACGGGACTCGAACCCGCGACCTCCTGCGTGACAGGCAGGCATTCTAACCAGCTGAACTACCGGTCCTTTTTAGAATTGAGGTGCAAAGATAGACTTGCCGTTCTTTTATCCAAAAAAATGCCCATTATTTTTGAAATTTCACACATCTCAGCCTGTTGGTGTCATGTGTCCAACCTCTGTGCCGGTTGAGATATATTCGGTGATCACTTTCACTTCCGGCAATCGAGAATCTCCTCCTGCCGCTCACGTCACTGATCCCAGGACTGCTGCCTGATAAAATGGTATAAAAGTACTACAGCGTTTTAGGGCCCCATTAAATTATAAGCCGGTATCTTTAGCATATGAAACTTCATTGGATAATGAAACCTGCTTCTTTAAAAATTGCGATGGTCGTTCTTGGCATTTTGGCCATGATCATTGCGCTGATCACATCAGATCAGTCACGGTTCTGAATTTCAAACAGCCGGTGCATGGTCATATTTCGATAATTTGCCAACCGCATCTGGTTTGGTCTTCAAAGTCCTGAGTTGACACGCTAATTCGCCGATTCTTTCTTCCCCTCTCATTCTCAATAAAAAACATCATTTGAAAATTTGATTCCCATTTTCTTTATTGCCTGCCGCAAGCGCCGGCGTACGCACATATCGCGTCGACCCTGCAGAAATATGACTGTATTATTTGTTGATGATGACATAGATGACAGAGAATTTTTCATCGATGCCCTGAGTTATGTGGACCCTGCAATCACCTGTATACTGGCCAAAAACTGTGAAGAAGCTATCGCAATCCTGGGCGATTCAAGCACTGAACCTGATTTCGTATTTCTCGACATCAACATGCCATCGATGGACGGTAAAGGTTGCCTGAGACTTTTAAAAGATGATGGCCGTCTAAAAAATATCCGCGTGGTGATGTACTCCAATTCCTCAGACCAGAAGCTCATGGAGGAGTACAAAAGCCTCGGCGCCACCTATTTCCTGGTTAAGCCCCCGACCTTTAAAGGTTTATGCGATTCGTTGTCAGTCCTGTTTGACCGCTAAAGCCAGTGGATTACCCCCAAAACAGTGGTGAAAATGGCCTTGACCATGCAATTCTGAAATTCTCTTATTTTTGTGCTGAATAACCATCGCCCATGAGTCTTTTAGATTTCGAAAAACCGATCGCCGAACTTGAATCGAAGCTGGATGCAATGAAACATCTGGCAAAGGATAGCGACAAAGAGGTTCAGGCCGCTATCAAAGCGCTTGAAAAGAAAATCTACGAACTAAAAAAGGAGACATTCGAGAATCTTACGGGCTGGCAACGGGTACAACTGTCCAGGCATCCCGACAGGCCGTATACCTTAGATTACATTTACGAGATCACCTCCGATTTTATTGAGTTACACGGCGATCGAACCGTCGGCGACGACAAAGCGATGATCGGCGGGTTCGGGACCATCGATGGACAAACCTTCATGCTGATCGGCCAGCAAAAAGGCCGGAACACAAAACAACGACAGATGCGCAACTTCGGAATGGCGAATCCCGAAGGTTACAGGAAGGCGCTGCGACTGATGAAGATCGCGGAAAAATTTAATAAACCCATTGTAACGTTCATCGATACACCGGGCGCATTTCCGGGCCTCGAGGCGGAAGAAAGGGGTCAGGGTGAAGCCATTGCCAGAAACCTGAAAGAAATGTTCCTGCTTAAAGTTCCGGTTATCTGCATAATCATCGGCGAAGGAGCCTCTGGCGGTGCTTTGGGAATCGCCATCGGTGACCGCGTACTCATGCTTGAGAATACGTGGTATTCTGTGATCTCTCCCGAATCATGTTCTTCAATTCTCTGGAGAAGCTGGGACTACAAGGAACAGGCCGCCGAAGTTTTGAAGCTCACTGCGAAAGACATGAAAGAACTGGGCCTGATCGATGGGATCGTAAAAGAACCACTGGGCGGCGCCCATACTGATGTCAAATGGATGGCAGGCGAGGTGAAAAGAGTTATTCTTTCCGAGGCAAAAGGACTTCTAAATATTTCTCCAGAAGATCGTATCAGCCAAAGAATCGATAAGTTCTGCAAGATGGGTGTCGTGCAGGAGTAGTAATTTCGCCCGCACGCAGTTGCTCGAATTTTACTGCAGGTCTTTATTCAGAGTCCACTGAATTTTTTTATTGCGAAATAATTTCCCGTTACATTTGGCGCCTGGTTTTTGGTGTGGGTAATATCTTGTTAAATTACCGACTCGAAATATTAACCACGATCTATTATTGTGACCGCAGGTCCGCTCAAATCAGATGAAGCTTCATGTCGTTAACACCGGATTTTTTAAACTTGACGGCGGCGCCATGTTTGGGGTTGTACCGAAATCCATCTGGCAAAAGTCAAACACTCCGGATGAAAACAACCTGTGCACATGGGCAATGCGTTGCCTGCTGATCGAAGACGGGAAAAGACTTATCCTTGTTGACAACGGGATCGGGGACAAGCAGGACACGAAATTTTTCAGCTATTATTTTCTGCACGGGGACGACAACCTGACTGGCTCTCTGAAAAAATCCGGCTTCACGCCAGGGGATGTCAGCGATATGTTTCTCACGCATCTTCATTTCGACCACTGCGGGGGCGGCGTGCGATACGAAAACAACCTGCCAGTTTTGACTTTCAAAAACGCCAGGTACTGGACGAACGCCCATCACTGGAAGTGGGCAACGCAGCCTAACCCAAGGGAAAAGGCGAGTTTCCTGACGGAAAATATTCTTCCAATGGAACAGAGCGGTCAGCTTGAGTTTATTGATATTTCGGCATCGTCACCATTTACCCAATTTGATATCGTGTATGTTTCCGGTCATACCGATAAAATGATGCTTCCAAAAATAAAATACCGCGGCCACACCATTTGTTATGTCTCCGACCTCTTGCCTTCTGTGGGCCATTTGCCGTTGCCCTACGTGATGGGTTACGACACCAGGCCACTGATCACGCTGGAGGAAAAAGAGAAATTCTTGAATGAGGCAGCTGACAATGGATACGTTCTCTTCTTTGAACACGATCCGCTGATCGAATGCTGTACGGTGAAACGCACCGACCGGGGCGTACGTCTTGATAAAGCTTTTCCCCTTGCTGATTTAGGATAATAATATGATATGAAGATCGGATTGGTTCTTTCGGGAGGGGGTTCACGCGGTGTTTGCCACCTGGGTGTCATCAAGGCGCTGCAGGAAGCTGGAGTCCGTTTCGATTATATTGCCGGGACCAGTGCGGGCGCATTGATTGGGGCTCTGTATAGTCATGGCTACCCGCCGGACGAAATACTTAGTATCATTGAAGGGACAAGTTTTTTCCGAACGCTGAAAATTGCGTGGAAATGGACCGGTTTATTGAGCATTGACGGGCTGCGGGATGTGCTGTCGAAATACATTGTTGAAAATGATTTCGCATCGCTAAAAATTCCGCTCGTGGTTGCTGCAACGGACATAAAACGCGGCCGGATCGAATACTTTTCACAGGGTGAATTGTTCCCCGCGGTGTTGAGCTCTTGTTGTGTCCCGGCTGTTTTCGATCCATACCTGTTCAATGGGGCTTCATACATCGATGGCGGGGTCCTTGACAACCTTCCCGTCAAGGCCATTCGGGACAAATGCGATTTCATCATCGGCTCGCACTGCAACTTTATCTCGTCGGAGTTTGACGTTAAAAATTTTCGAACAGTAATAGAGCGGAGTTTGTTAATGGCGATCAACGGAAATACGACAATCAGTAAAAGTCTTTGCAATATCCTGATTGAACCTCCTGAAGTCGGACGGTTCAGCGGATTCGATATTGGCAAGGCAGGTGAGATATTTAAACTCGGATACGACTACACCAAGGCAACGTTTGCAATGGATCAACTTCAACTGAATGGGAACTGAGTCTTTCAAAGCGCAAATACTGGCGGGCATTCCAGAAGGATTGCCACAGGCAAAATCATACGATCTTTCCGTGAGCCACGCGCCCAAACGAAAAGATATTCTGTCTGTCGAAGAGAAAAAACTTGCGGTCCGAAATGCCTTGCGATATTTTGATCCACGCCACCATGAGACCCTGGCACCGGAATTTTTCGAGGAGTTGCAAAAATTCGGACGGATCTATATGCACCGGTTCCGCCCGGATTATGAAATGAAAGCCCGGTCTCTTGCGGAATATCCTTGCGAATGCCTGCACGCCGGCGCCATTATGCTCATGATCCAAAACAACCTGGATCCTGAGGTTGCGCAACATCCCCACGAATTGATCACCTACGGCGGAAACGGCGCGGTATTTCAAAATTGGGCGCAGTATCTGCTAACCATGAAGTATCTGGCCACGATGAGGGAAGATCAAACCCTTCACATGTATTCAGGCCACCCGATGGGGTTGTTCCCTTCCTCCAAAGATGCTCCGCGTGTGGTTGTTACAAACGGGATGATGATACCCAACTACTCGCGTCAGGATGATTGGGAACGTTACAACGCGCTCGGCGTGACGCAATACGGACAGATGACGGCGGGTTCATACATGTACATCGGGCCTCAGGGGATTGTACACGGCACAACGATCACGATACTGAATGCGGGACGAAGGCTGGACCGGACCGCCAGCGGACTCGCAGGTAAACTATTTGTTTCATCGGGCCTTGGGGGAATGAGCGGCGCCCAGCCGAAAGCGGCAAAGATCGCCGGATGTATTTCGGTGGTGGCCGAAGTGAATGAAAAGGCCATCGACAAACGTTTTTCTCAGGGTTGGATCGACGAGGTGATATCGGATCCGGGGTCGTTGATAAAAAGGGTAAAAGAAGCGCAACAGTCGAAAGAACCGGTTTCCATCGGTTACCTGGGAAATGTGGTCGAGGTCTGGGAAGAATTCGATGAGCATGGCGTTTCGGTTGATCTTGGCAGCGACCAGACATCCCTTCATAACCCGTGGGCTGGGGGTTATTATCCAGCCGGATTAACTTTCGAGCAAGCCAATGACATGATGGCGTCCGAGCCTGAACGATTCAAGACCCTGGTACAAAGCTCATTGCGAAAACAGGCGGAGGCGATCAACCGCCATGCGCGGCGGGGGACTTACTTTTTTGATTACGGGAATGCATTTCTGCTGGAAGCATCGCGCGCAGGGGCCGATGTAATGGCCGAAAATGGGATCGAGTTCCGATATCCGTCTTATGTACAGGACATTATGGGGCCGCTCTGTTTTGATTACGGCTTTGGCCCTTTCAGATGGGTTTGCGCTTCCGGCGATGACAAGGATCTTGCTTATACCGATGCGATTGCTTGTGAAGTGATGGAAACGTTGTTAACGTCTGCGCCGGCAGAAATCCATTCGCAGCTGCGTGATAACATCCGGTGGATCCGGGAAGCGCGGACCAACCGACTCGTCGTTGGGTCGAAGGCACGCATATTGTATGCCGACACGGAGGGCAGGGTGGCTATTGCAAAGGCTTTTAACCATGCCATCAGGCAAGGGAAAATCGGGTCTGTGATTCTTGGTCGCGATCACCATGATGTTTCAGGAACGGACAGTCCGTACAGGGAAACATCGAATATTTACGATGGCTCACGATTTACAGCGGATATGGCGGTACACAATGTCATCGGAGATTCGTTCAGAGGAGCCACGTGGGTCTCCATTCACAACGGTGGGGGAGTAGGATGGGGAGAGGTGATCAACGGCGGATTTGGCCTGGTCCTTGATGGTACGGAAAGAGCTGATCAACATTTGCAAAACATGTTGTACTTTGATGTCACCAATGGGATTGCGCGGCGTGCATGGGCGAGAAATACCAATGCTTTGTCGACAATTGCACGACAGGTACAGATCAATAAGAATATTCAGATTACCTTGCCCCATATAGTCGACGAATCCATTATTGCAGAATCCTTTCACGTCTAAAATGTTTTCCTAATTTTGCCTCTATAAAAAAAACAAAAATAAAGCTCATGAAAAAAAATCTATTAACCCTTTTAGTTGTGCTTGTGACATTTTTTGCAGCTAACGCCCAGATCCCTCAGGGCACCGTTCTGGTTGGCGCTTCGTCTAACCTGGCCTTTGCGTCTGAAAGCCCCGATGGAGGCGATGCCTTCAGCAGGTTCAATCTGGACGCTAAAGTCGGATATTTTTTTATTGAAAATCTTGCCGGCGGACTTCGGCTGGAGTTTGGCAAGATCGATGAGTTCTCATCGAGCACGATCGCACTCTTTGGTCGTTATTATATCAACGGCAACATTATTACTGGCTTGTCCCTTGGCTCATACTCTATCGACCCGGGCGGAGCTTCTGAGAAGTCGACATCTACTGTGATCGGCCTTGAAGGCGGTTATGCAGCATTCATCACTGATAATATTGCCGTCGAGCCCACGTTGAACCTTGACTTGCTTTCCGGCGATTATGATGCAACGCGTTTTGGATTTCGCGTCGGATTTTCGCTTTACTTAAATAGGTAACTGTTATAAAAAACAAATGTTATGAAAACAAAATTTTCTTTAGTGGCTATCTTCTGTCTGGCTTCGAGCATTGCTTTCTCGCAGGCGGAATTTGCGGTTGGACTGAAGGCGGGTCCTAACTTCGCGAGCATTAATACTGACGCTTCTGCGGCGGACAACTATAAAAGCAGAACCGGGTTTCACGGCGGTGCGTTTGCGCTGATCAAGATCACCAAGATCGGAATTCAGCCGGAAATCATTTTTTCCCAACAGGGATCAACTGTAGAAATTGACAACGAGGAATACGAAAATAACTTTTCATACGTGAATGTGCCGATTGTATTGAAGGTTTACCTCGTTGCCGGATTGAATCTCCAATTGGGGCCTCAGTTCGGGTTCGTTACCAAAGCTACTGGCCCTGTGGTAGACACGGTGACTGGCGACGTAACGGAAGAGGATATCAAGGACACGATGAAAGGAAGCGACATCAGCGCAGCGCTGGGCGCGGGCTGGGATTTGCCCTTTGGCCTTACGCTCGATGCGCGATACAACCTGGGGCTATCAAAGATCAATGGTAAGGATCAGCCCGATGAAGCCAAGAACCAGGTGTTCCAGCTATCCGTTGGTTATAAGATATTTAAACTGGGCAAATAAGAATACTGATAAAAAAAGCCATCCGCGTCGGGTGGCTTTTTTTATTCTATCACAATAAGATAATAGTTTTTCCTGCCCTTCTGCGCCAGTAAGTATTTGTTCTGCAACAAGTCAAATTCAACTTTCTGATTTGGATCCTCCAGCTTGATCTTGTTGATGCTGACGCCGCCGCCCTGGATCATTTTACGCGCCTCGCCCTTGGACGGGAACACCAACCCATCCGTTGCGACAGACAAAAGATCCGTGACGTTTGCCACGCTTTGAAAGGAGTCCCTGCTAATGGTCTTTTGAGGTACGCCTTCGAAAATGGACAGCAGCGTGTCTTCATCAATGCTCCTGAGATCTTCAGTGGTTGATTGGCCGAAAAGTATATTTGAAGCCCTGATCGCGTTTTCATATTCGCTCGTGCCATGAACACGAATGGTTATATCCCGGGCAAGGATCTGTTGCAGCTTCCGCAAATGAGGCGCTTCCTCATGTTCACGGCTCCATGTCTCAATTTCCTCCCTGGAAAACAAGGTGAATATCCTGATAAAATTGCCGGCGTCTGCGTCTGAAACATTGAGCCAGTATTGGTAAAACTTATAAGGAGATGTTTTGACGGGGTCCAGCCAGATATTGCCTCCTTCACTTTTTCCGAACTTGGTGCCATCGGCTTTCGTAATGAGGCGCGTTGTCAGCGCGTAGGCATCTCCGTCCGCTTTTCTTCTGATCAGTTCTGTTCCTGTCACAATATTGCCCCATTGATCCGATCCACCCATTTGCAATTTGCATCGCTTATGCTCGTAGAGCCAGTAAAAGTCGTATCCCTGAACCAACTGATAAGTAAATTCCGTGAACGACATACCTTCTCCTTCCAGACGTTTCTTTACGGAATCTTTCGCCATCATATAATTGACGGTGATATGCTTGCCGACATCACGGATGAAATTCAGAAAGCTGTAATCTTTAAACCAGTCATAGTTGTTTACCATTTCTGCCGCATTGCTTCCCGAAAAATCGAGAAATTTTTGCAACTGTTGTTTTACACAGGCTTCATTGTGCCGAAGAACATCTTCCGAAAGGAGATTCCGTTCCGACGATTTACCCGAAGGGTCGCCAACCATTCCGGTAGCGCCGCCTACAAGGGCAAATGGCTTGTGGCCAGCCTGCTGAAAGTGAAGCAGGGTCATGATTTGGGTCAGGTGACCAATGTGTAATGAATCCGCTGTCGGATCAAAGCCAATGTACCCTGATGTTGGTTCTTTTTTTAGTTGTTCCTCTGTTCCCGGCGTGATATCATGAAGCATACCACGCCAGCGCAATTCCTCAACAAAATTCTTTTTATTCATCAATTGGCTTCTTAGAGTCGCAAATATAAAAAAGCCACAACGACCTTGAACAATCTTCCAGTTTAAAATAATTGGTCGTGCAGTCACCCGTCGATTAGTATTGATCGGTAACTCCAATCCGGCAATGGTATCTTCCGGGTTCTGCTTTGTTCACATCAACATGATGAATCATGCATCTCGAAGTGGCGCGGGCAGTTTCAGTCGCCGTGTGCCCGCATGTCCGACGATGTTCGTTGCTACGATGACCGGTATGCTATGGGATGATAAGCCTTTTTGTGTTGTCCCAGGAAAATTCGCGCATAGATCCTGAGCACCGATAACTCCAGCAGTATAAAGCAAACCGCTGTCAGGAAGATCAGGGCATACTGACCCTCATCAATATGGGTGAGAAGGACATCAAATCCGATAAAAGACGGAGTGATGGGGAAAGCCACAAGACCCAAACACGACAGCAGGAATACAAGGGCCACCGTGGGGCGTTCGTAAGCGTAGCCGTGAAACTTATCCATGTCAATGTCATCATCGATCGATTTGATTTTGTTCAGACAGATGTAGCCGACCATCCCGGCGAAAACTCCACCTGTGAGGTAGAGAAGGATCTGGTCAATATCAACCTGTTTATTCAATGCGATCGCAAGCGCTATGAAGAACTGGCTTAAGAATACCAGCGTCCAGTTCGTCAAAGCATTGCCTCTGTCGGTAAATGCCCTGATGATTATGATCAATGCAAGAAGAGCGAACAGATGCGGTAAGTAGGCGTTCGAGGCTGTTTCCCGGTTAAAGAAGAGGCAATACAATCCAAAGCCATATGCAGCGATCAATAAAATCGCGGTCACCTTGACGGTAAGAAATTCAAGCCTGCGCCCGATAAATTTAAATGGTGCCCACAAAAACCGGTGAAGAATAAAATCAAGGTTCCACTCCTTGACGCACAAGACGTAAACTGAAAAATAGATTTTTTTCAAGAACGGATCTTTGCCTTGCTTTGAGCCAGGGGTGAAATGATAAAACTGATCGTGGATCAGGTAGCTCAGAACGGAAGGAGAAACCAGGAGCTGATATGTCCTTAAAAAGGCATTTCCCGCAAAATGTATCAGCGCGATCGTGTGAAAACCGAGGGCTACCTCAATAAACATAATGCCAATCTGCGCCGCAGACGAATAAGCAATTTGCGTTTTTACGGTAGACTGAACCCTGGCAATACCCGTTGCAATAATGGCGGTTGCCAGGCCCGTTCCGATCACGATTATTTTAATGATGTCGATGCTTTCCCAGAGCGGAAATGTTCTCATGAGGAGGAAAACGCCCAGGTGAACAGAAAGCGATCCATAAAAAATAGCGCTTGAAGTGGTCGGTCCCTCCATGGCTCTCGGCAGCCAGGAAGAGAAGGGGATTTGAGCAGATTTAATTGCAGCGGCAATCAGGATCATGATGGCGATAAAAACACCTGTTGAATAATGACCCTGGAGCTGTTCCTGAACGACCTTCACGTCGGTGATCTTTAAAAATGTGATGTTTTCATGCCACAGGTGGTGGCTCATCCACATCGCCAGGATCAGGCATACGTCACCCAGGCGAAAAAAAGAAATAACTTTTAAACCGTTTTTTACAGGCAAATACCTGTCCCTGTAAAACGCGATCAGCAGGAACGAGGAGATGCCTAAAATTTCCCAGCCAACAAAAAATGTTTCAAAGTTTCCGGAAAAGATCAAAAGGTTATACCCGGAAAAGAAGAAAAGAATAACATTGAAAAAGCGCTTAAATCCTTCCTCCCTGTGTAAATAGTAGCGGCTGAAAATGCAAACAAGAAGAAACAGGAGGGAACCAACAACGGCAAAGCCTGCCGTGGCTTTATCGAAATAATAATTGATAAATATTTCAATGTTTCCGCTCTTGAACAGCACCAGGTGTTTGATGCTGAGGATTTGATGATCGTGCAATAACCAATACACAACAAACGCTGAAATTCCAGCCAGGTGCAGGCCGGCAATAGCGATGACAATGCGTGACAGAATGGATTCTTTTTTACGCGGAATTAATAAACTCGCAAAAAATCCAATAACCGGTAACCATACAAAAAGTTGCAATAATGCCGACATGATCCTATCTATTTAATTATGTAAACCGGTAAATTTTCCTGCGTTGAATCTGTGATCCGATTTGTTTCCATCCCTTTGGCAGATTCAATGAGTTTGCTAAAATCCTCAATAGCATTGACTTGTCTGTTGATCGGAATATATTCAGAGAATCGACCATCCTTGAAATAGAAGAACTTGCCGGTTTCAGGATTGACGGCAATCAGGTGAACCCAATCGTTAATAAACCACTCGTACATGTCGGGGGTTGACTGAATTGTTTTCAGAACTACTTCGGGAAAATGTTCAACGATGACCAACAGGCGAACGGGGTCATGCACTTCGATCATCTGCACCGGTAGCCCGGGCCTCAGATCACCATCGCTGCTATTGGCTACACCGACCAGCGCGACAACATTGTGGGGCAGCTTTGTTCCGGAACCAAGCTTGTGATTGTCTACTCGGGAAAAATAATACTCCAGGTTTATACCTCCGCACACCGGCCCTATAGGCTTCATGACGCCGGCGAGAATTTTGCCTTCCGGATCCGTTCGATAATCGTACGAGTTCATGAAGGCACGCCTGTCAAGGAACAGGTTCTTTGTAAGGCTTCTGCCTCCCACAATACACAAGCTATTGGTTCCATGGCCCAGTTCCGGCCGTGGTTCAAACATCGAGACCGATCGTAACCTGATTTCTTCGCGTACTTTCGGCAGTTTCATTTTTGTGTTGATGGAGGCAAACCGTCGCGATCTTTCCTTCGCATTAAGGTCGAGGGCTTTTTCAAATGTTGCACCATTTTTCTGGTGTAGTGCAGTATTTGCCGGCGACAGCCCATTTACATCGTAGTAGGCGATCTGGTCACTCGCCGTGTCATGCAGGGAGCCCACGAATTGTGTCTCATCGGGAATGTCGATCCCTTTGGCCCTTAATATCATTCTCACTTTGGGGTGATTTGCCATGAATGCAAACACTCTTGCATTTACAGATCCTGGTCTGCCGCTGCAAGCGCCACAGTCGTGCGCACTGTGGTGTGGGTTGTTTGCGCTACTCGACCCGTGAGCGATGGCATAAATGATCGGCGCGAATTGCTTCACAAGCCCAATGCTCCGCAATACCGATTCGATGCGGGTCGCCATCTCTTCAACTGTAAAGCCGACCTGCAGATCATTCTCGCGATCGCCGGGATCCTTATTCTCAATTGTGAGCCCGCATCCTTTATCGACATGCGTGAATGCGTTGGAAATCGCGGGGCTCATGGCTGGTCTGAACAGATTCAGGAATAATCTCATTGCAGACCAGAAACCCAGCGTGAGTGTCATCAGCGACCCGATAAAGAACGTGTGTGTTAATTTTGTGTAGAGCAACTCATGCTTTCTTGGCTCTTTAACATCAAATTCCTTGATTAAATATTTGGGCGTTACCGGCGCCGGGCATAGCTTATCGTAGAATTTCGAATTTTCCGGCTGAAAGAAAAACTCTGCTCCAAAAAAACCAGGTGTGCCGAATGTTTCGCAATCTGAATCCGATTTTTCTACGTGCCTTCGCAACGAACACTCGCGCTCGTCGATACAGAACAGGGCCTGGAAGCTTTTCCTGGATGAACTTACCTGCGTGTTCTTTTTTGCGGATGAAATTCCCCCAAGCACATCGTCGTAATAACTCCATTCGAAGGCATTTTGCCAAAGGATCAATACTTCCTGCAGCTCCGTAGGAGGGACATCCGCAAACAGGTTCAGTGGTTTGGCGTGTATTTTCTGGCAAAGCGGCTCCCAATTTTTTGGAAGGTGAAGATCGAGTGCATCGATTTCAAACAGCAGTTCTATTACAATTAAATCATGCAGCGATATGTTCCTGCGATCAAGGAGCGATTGAGGTTGATCTTCGATCGCGGAAACCAACCCTGACCACCCCTGATGGGTGAATTGCTGATCAAATAAATACTGTTCAAAATAGGCCTCGTCGCCAACGATGATTTTCAGAAGATCGGTGATGCCGCATTTCCTTTCTGTCAAAAGGCGTCTGGGCCGTTCTGTTTTAAAAAAACTGATAAAGCTATTCTTTTCCAATTCCCTCATTGCAGCAAGAAAGCCCTGGTTTCGCACCGGGAAATTCCATAGTGAAATTCCCTGATCCAGGTAGCTGGAAAGCAGCCTGAAAAGCAATGGTTGGACAAGCGAATCCAGATCGATCTTGTGTTTGATCTTCCAATAGGCTCGCAGAGATCCTATCCTGGGCAAATTGCAGGTATCGTATTCCTTTGATATTAAATTCTCTTTCCAGAATCCGAGATCTTCAGGGCCTTTTCTTTCGGTAATTACTCTTTCAAGAATATCCTTTTTGATTCGACCATTCCTATACATTTCCCTAAACTCCGCCAATTGAAGCGTAACCTGGTAACCAAATACTTTTGCTGCCTTGAAAATACCTTCGTAAAATTTCAACTGCTGGAAAGCATGCAAAGTATTGTGGTGAATAAATTCCTTAAGCGGGGTTTGCGATGGCAGATAGTGTTTCAGTTCATGCAAAACATGTTTCTCATCAAATGACATCTGGGGATGAGCATTCGTCATTTGCTTGTCACCGGCTACGATCATTGCAGTATTAATTTCCAGCGAGGTATATCTTTCCATTTTTCGATTTTTAGTGAGCTGCACGACCGTTGAATTCGGGAATGCTTTTAAGTTCTAATTGAATTTTTTTAAGTACCGCGGTGCTCTTAAAATCATGGATCATTTCGATAACGTCGAGGTCAATGAAATGTGATTTGCTGCCGTCAATAACAACACGTGAATTATCAGGCAAATGACTCAGCGTAAGCGCGATGCTGCCTTTGTTAATGAAGGTAACATCTTCTGCCAGCCGAATTGTTATTTTTTCTCCTTCGTGATGCTCTTCCCGTTGATAAAAATACCCCCGCTTGTAATTATTTCTCAGAATAAAAAATACCGAAACCGCCATTCCGACTCCAATTCCTCTTAACAGGTCAGAGAACTGGATCGCGAGGACGGTAACAACAAATGGCAAGAACTGATCCCACCCGAGCTTGTACATCGATTTGAAAAGTGAGATACGGGCAAGCTTATATCCGACAACCAGGAGCAATGCCGCAAGACACGCCAGCGGGATTTTATTAAGTACAGTTGCAATGCCAATGACACTTAACAATAAAAGAAAACCGTGAATGATGGCGGACAATTTTGTCTTGGCACCTGAATTGACGTTCGCCGAACTGCGAACAATAACTGCAGTTAATGGTAATCCTCCAATCAGACCAGCAACAAGGTTTCCGAGCCCTTGTGCTTTTAGCTCCCGATTAGTAGGGGTGCTTCGTTTATAGGGATCAAGCTTGTCAGTAGCTTCAACACTCAACAGGGATTCGAGGCTGGCGATGATGGCGATTGTCACCGCTGCGATATAGATCTGATAGTTTCCAATGGCGGAAAAGTCTGGCAAGGTAAATTGGTTTATAAAGCCTCCCATTGACTCGGCGACAGGCAGGTGCACGAGTTTATCGCCCGAAAGATGCAGGGTCGGGTTACCGAATTTAAACCATTCATTGATCGCGATACCAACGACCACAGCGACAAGTGCTCCGGGGACAACTTTGGAAAATGCGAATTTTTTGAGAAAAGGTCTTTCCCACAGGATCAGAATCGCGAGGGAGATCACCGCGATGATGATTGCTCCCGGGTGAATGTGATCAAGTGAATTTGCTATTTCTGAAAAAGTATTTTCGCCGTCGGCCTGAACAAAATTAAGATCGCCCTCATTGTCGACATCATATCCAACCGCGTGTGGTATTTGTTTTAGTATGAGGATAATGCCGATAGCGGCGAGCATGCCCTTGATCACGTTGGAAGGAAAATAGTATCCGATAATACCCGCCTTTAAATAGCCGAGTCCAATCTGGATCAATCCTGCAAAAACAACCGCCAGCAGGAACGCCTCGTAGCTACCGAGTTGCAGGATTGCATTGTGAACAATGACTGTGAGCCCTGCAGCGGGCCCGCTGACACTTAATGACGAACCGCTGGCAAAGGCCACAACAATTCCTCCCACGATTCCCGTAATAATGCCGGAGAACAATGGCGCGCCTGAGGCCAGCGCAATCCCAAGGCAAAGGGGTAATGCAACGAGAAAAACCACCAGGCCTGACGGCAGGTCGTTCTTCAGGTACTTAAATGTTAAACCGTCATTTTGTTTGATTTGGGTATTCATACACGAATATTATAACTGATGACTACGGACCTGTAAACAGGATCGAAATCAACGATCGAATGATTGGAGGTTAAGGGAACTGATTTTTACGAACGTAGCCGACCCGGACTTATAAGTCTGCTAAGAACATTTTACCACAACTCTTGAAAAGGTGTAGTTAGGAGAAATACAAAAAATCGGGAGGAGGTGAAAAGGTTTCTGAATGATTGGCGTGCGGGTAATGATCAACCAGTTCCTGGTTTGATTTGCTGCCGATCAGAAATAATGATGTATGATGAATCAGGATCTGGCCGATAAAGATATCGACTTCCTTGAAACTATCTTTTGAGGACGAACTTTCGCCATCGCGTTCTTCTTCACAACCGCAGTTCGATAGCAGTTCGGCAATATTTTCAAGAAGTTGTTGATTTTTGATGTTGAGTGTAGCAATCTCAGCGGAAAAAAAGCTCATATTCAGAAATACGACCCCGATGACGGTCGACAATACTTTGACCAAATATTGTTGTCTGAATATTCTCATGGACGCAAATTTAAACTTTTTTGCAAATAGTTAAAGTGTGTGTTGTAAATGATCCAGGTTTATTAAAGCAGGCTGGTTTCCACCACCGCTTCCCGTTCGTTGCCGGCAATCCCTTACGCCCGCCTGCTACAGCAGATAGGTTTCGGAAAATCTCATCGCTCAAATTTACCTGCCTTTTTATAATTGTCGTTAATTCAATATTATTGACGGATTGAAAGACCTTCAGTACCTGATACTCAACAGGTAAAGAAGGACGAAAGTAATCGACCACATTCACATTCGAAACCGTTACATGAAACAACCTGATGCGCTTAACCTTGTTGCTGATTTTCACCGTACTTTCAAGCACCCGATACTTCCGACACCCGCGATTCCTTCTGAAGACCGATGCAAACTCCGTGTCGCTTTGATTGCCGAGGAGCTTAAAGAACTGGAGGTTGCCATTTTAGAGAAAGATATTGTTGAAGTCGCGGATGCGCTCTGCGACATCCAATACGTTCTTGCAGGGGCCATCCTTGAATTCGGTCTCGGTGAAAAATTCAGCAAGCTCTTTGAGGAGGTGCAGCGATCCAACATGAGCAAAGTATGCCGCAGTGAGGACGAAGCAATGCAGACGGTAGAGCATTATCGGAATAAGGACGGCACAGCATGCTATTATGTAAAAGAAGGAGACAAGTGGCTCGTCTACCGCCAATCTGATAATAAGACGATCAAGTCTGTCCGGTACAGTCCGGCAAATCTTGCGAAAATTGTGAACGAGCCATGAAGGAATTTTCTAAATTTGGCGGATTGTTGTTCATTGAATGATGGTAACATTCTATTTATCAGATACTTATAAGGAGTTTAGTGTCACCCAATAGCGATAAGCGATCAAAGCTTTATCAAGCCTGGTTAGCCTGGTAAGGTCACGGCCGCTATAACGGGGCAGAATGATTTTATTAATTTGCGCCAGAAATTTGAAAAGCGATTTTTTCATCGATTAAAATTAACACACCCGCAAATCATTTTAATCTCTATATTTAAAAAACCTGTAATCTAAAAGTATGGAAAATTTTCAACCATCGCCCTTCCTTGTAGGATGGCACATGGCAGTGTTAGTCGGAGCCTTTGTAATGTTTGGCGTAGGTATCCTCATTTTCATAGGCCATTATATCATGATCGGAAGGCAAAGTACGCCCAAGGGGAAGTATGACTATGTGAGCCGAAGAGAGATCAAGAACTTCGAATTGATATTCGTCTGCTTCGCCATCGCCGTGGCCATGTTGATCAACCGGTACGGAATGGATTCATTTGAAGCGATGGGTGTGTGGTTCTTCGTTCGCCTGTTCATCTCCATCGCAGGTGGCACATTGGTTGGTTATATTGCATTCCTCATTCTGGAATATTATTACCCATCGAGGCTCGACAAGAAGTTAAGGGCCTGGCGCTATCAGCCCCGGATCAATCCCAAAACCGGCAATAAGATGCGGTTATTGGCTGAGCATGAAGAAGATGTCCACCTCGAAGCCGGCATGAAAGCGGAAGAGGACGTGTTCTCAGTCGACTATGACGTCTGGATGGATGAAAAGACAAGGGATGTAATAGTCGAAAAATATCCGGGCCATCTTCAGGCTCTCAGATGTGGCAATTGTGGCTTTTATACCCTAAAGGTGGTCAGAGAAGAAATTACCCAACAGCCCACGACCACCGAACCGGGTGAACTCATCAAGCATTACGAGTGTTCGTATTGTAAATCAGTGCGAGCGACAGCCTTTAAGATCTCGACCATGGAAGCCGAAGACTACAAAAAGGAAAGTGATGTCGAATCGGAAAAAAATAAAGACGTCGTCCTTATAAAAGTTGAAATACGGTCGGCTGGCGGCGGCTCAAAATTCTATGAATTCGGCAATCTGATACAGGCACAAAAGTTCTTAGCGGAAATAAAGGAAGACTAACCGGCGATCCGGCACTGAATTTGGTATAACTTTTAACAGCCAACTTTCTGTTATTTTTTTTCGTTTGTGTTTGAAACAGATTATAAATTATGAAGGGTACATTGATCGCGATTTTTGCAGGGCTCGTTTCACAGTGTTTTGCACTTTCTTTGCCAGATACAACAGTTTTGAAGCCGAAGCCGGTCTACGGCAAGGAAGCCAAGGTTATCGCCTACATTCTTGACAACAACCACTATCGGAAGATACAGTTAAATGACTCGTTATCGGCGGTCATCCTGGACGAGTACATTAAAAACCTCGACAACAGCAAAACCTATTTTACGGCTCAGGATCTCGCCTCTTTTGAGAAATACCGTTACCAGCTGGACGACCTGACCAGGGCTGAAAACGTCGACCCGGCCTACGAAATCTACGCGGTGTTCAAGAATCGCTTCGACGAGCGAATGGACTACGTTGTCAACAAACTTGTTCCGCAGAATTTTGATTACAGCGTTGACGAATATTATGAAACCGACCGCGACAAGGAACCCTGGTGTAAAAATCAGGCGGAACTCAACGAAATATGGCGAAAGATCATCAAGAGCCAGGCCCTGAGCCTCAAATTGGCAGGAAAACAACCTGCGGAGATCTCAAAAACCCTGAAGGAACGATACGAACGCCTCATCAAATCGTATACACGTGACGTGAATTCGGAAGATATCTTCGGGATTTACATGAATACCATTACGGAGGCCTACGACCCACACACGAACTACTTCTCACCGGCGGCCGCTGACCGTTTCAAACAAAGCATCAGCTTGTCGCTTGAAGGGATCGGGGCACGGCTTCAAACCGATAACGACTACACGAAGGTCGTTGAAGTGCTTCCAGCCGGACCGGCAGAAAAGAGCGGACTCGTTCACGTCAATGACAGGATCGTTGGCGTCGGGCAGGGGGAAACCGGAGAGGTAGTTGATGTGATCGGATGGCGTATCGACGATGTGGTGAAATTGATAAAAGGTCCGAAAGGAACAAAAGTAAGACTTCATATCCTCACAGCCGAAACAGGTGTAAACGGAGCTCCTAAAGAAATCATTCTTGTTCGTGACAAGATCAAACTCGAGGATCAGCAAGCCAAGAAAGATCTGATCAATTATCAGAAAGATGGCAAGGCTCTTAAACTTGGCGTGATCACGCTGCCGAGCTTTTACATGGATTTTGATGCCTATCAGAAAGGGGACCCTAATTACAACAGTACCACGCGCGACGTTCAAAAGCTGATCAAGGAGCTCCAGACCGAAGGTATCGACGGACTTGTGCTTGACCTGCGGAATAATGGCGGTGGTTCGCTTGCCGAAGCGATCGATCTGACCGGGATCTTTATCAAGAATGGTCCTGTTGTGCAGGTGAAAAATTCTGCCAACAAGATCGAAGTAGGCGCAGACGATGACCCAAGTGTTGTCTATAATGGACCGCTCGTTGTGCTGACCAACCGTTTCAGCGCGTCAGCATCGGAGATTTTTGCAGGAGCGATCCAGGATTATCATCGGGGCGTTGTGGTGGGAGAATCGACATACGGAAAAGGTACCGTGCAGACTGTCATTGATCTCGACCGTTTTATTAACGACCCTTCCAATGATGTTGGACAATTAAAACTGACGTTCCAGAAGTTTTATCGCGTCACCGGAAGCAGCACGCAACACAAAGGCGTTATTCCGGATATTAAGCTACCAACGGCCCTTGATCCGGAGCAGTTCGGCGAGAGCTCAAGCCCGAGTGCCCTGCCCTGGGATGAAATCCGAGGCACGCTGTTCCAGAAAACACCGGTGATCAATACCCGCGTGCTTGCCGGGTTGAATAAATCTTATAACGATCGCCTGAAGAACGACATGGTTCTGAATCGCTTTGCCGGTGAAACTGAGCTAGCCAAGAAGAGTTTTCAGGATACCAAGATCTCGCTTAATGAATCGTTACGAAAAAAGGAAATGGACGAGGCCGAAAAGCGGACAGCCGCCAAACGCCTGAACACCAAACTTCCCGATGAGGAGGTTCCTAAGTCCAGCGACCTGACAGAGATCAACGATGAGTATTTGCGTGAAGGGTTGTTTGTGCTTGGCGATCTGATCACCTCGAAGATCGGCTAGCTTCACGGTACAAAGAAAAATCTATGGTTCATGGCTTGTGTCATGAACCATTTTTGTTTCTCCGCGCTCCCAAAATTTTATGGGGTTATTTCTCCATTATTAGTTATTTTGGAGCCGCTGTGAAATCATGAGTGAAGAACTTCTCAAAGCCATTATTCAGCTTTTTGCCATTGTTGCCAGGGAACGTATCACCGAAGAGGAACGTACCAATGTCAATGAATTTCTTAGCCTGCATCTCAACCGTGATGCCACGGCATACTACCTGAAGTTATTCGAACAGCTTTCCCGGTCTCATAAAATTGACAGTCCTCAGGACCTCAGCAGCCTGGACGAAGACACAAAGCAGTTTGTGGATGACTGGGCCAAGATCATGCAGATCGTCAAACAGGTGAACCAGGCCCTGACGATGCAGCAGAAACTTGTCCTTGTGGTTAAGATCATCGAACTCGTTTCCTCTGAAAGCATTTCTGATCGCCAGGGGAACCTTATTTTTTATATAGGTCAGGCGTTGCGGATTCCGAAAGCCGATATGCAGGCATTACAGCATTTTGTAACCGGGCAGGACATCGACGAGCTCGCATCCAGGAACGTGCTTATTATCGACGAAGGCTCAGATGAGAAACCTTATCCAGGGCCGCGTATTGTTGAAAAAAATCTGACCGGATTGATTGCGATTCTTCGCTTGCAAGACGCCGAGATTTACTTTATCAAATATCTTGGAATAACAACGCTTTATCTCAACAGCGTGTTGTTGAAGAGTCGGAAGGTGGATATTTTCCCCACAGGCAGCACCATTCGCGGAGATAAGATCGAATCGATCTATTACAGCGATGTCGTTGGGCGGTTTCTTACAGGCGAAATCAAATCCCCGATCACTTTCACGGCCGACCATCTGTTCTATCATTTTAGAAGCGGGAGGGCCGGGCTGCAAAATATCAACATTGCCGAGCAGGGCGGCAAGCTCGTAGGGATCATGGGCTCGAGCGGTTCCGGTAAATCGACGTTGCTAAGTGTGTTGAATGGGACCGAGAAGCCGTCAAGCGGACGCGTGCTGATCAACGGAATAGATGTCCATGAGCAATCGCATAAGATTCATGGGATTGTCGGCTACATTCCACAGGATGACCTCCTCGTCGAGGACCTTACGGTTTTTGAAAACCTTTTTTTTGCCGCCCGTTTATGTTTCGGGCATTATACGAAGGAGCAAACCACCAGGCTGGTAGAGCACACGTTGCTAAGCCTCGGACTCACTGACATCAGAAACCTGAGGGTAGGTTCTCCGCTTCAAAAAACCATCAGCGGCGGACAACGAAAACGGGTGAACATTGGGCTGGAATTGTTGCGCGAGCCGGCCATTCTTTTTGTGGACGAGCCTACATCCGGTTTGTCCTCGCGTGACTCAGAAAATATCATGGACCTGCTTAAGGAACTTTCCTTGCGGGGAAAAATGGTGTTCGTTGTCATTCACCAGCCATCATCTGATATTTTCAAGATGTTTGACACGCTGATCATCACCGATTCGGGAGGCTTTCAAATTTACTATGGAAATCCCGTGGAAGCAGTGATCTACTTCCGCGATGTGATCAATGCCGCAAACAAAAGCCAGGGGGCCTGTCCGGAATGCGGGAACATCAACCCGGAACAGGTGTTCAGCATCATCGAGACGAAAGTCGTGAATGAGTACGGAAGGCATACCAATACCCGAAAAATATCCCCAGGCCAATGGTATCAGTATTTCAAACAACGCATCAAAATCCCCAAAATTCAACACGTCCAGGAGGCGCTGCCAGTGGTCCAGGAGATTCCGAACTGGTTCAAGCAGCTGACTACTTTCATGACCCGTGATGTGCTTGCTAAGTTTGCAAACAGGCAGTACCTCTACATCAATTTGTTTGAAGCGCCGGTGCTCGCTTTTTTTATTGCGTTCATGGTCAAATACTATAATGTTCTCGGCGTGGAGGAAGTGAAGTACAGTTTTTATAAAAACCAGAATATCCCGGTGTTTTTTTTTATGAGTGTCGTGGTGGGTCTTTTTTTCGGGTTGATCATGAGTGCCGAAGAAATCTTTCGCGACCGCAAGATCCTGAAACGAGAACAATTCCTTCACCTGAGTCGGAGCAGTTATCTCATCTCGAAAGTGCTCGTGATGTTCTGTATCTCGGCCGTGCAAACCGCTCTATACATCCTCGTGGCGAACTATATCCTGGAAATTCCCCTGACGGAGTTAAGGTACTGGCTAATCCTCTTCACGTGCACCTGTTTTGCAAACATGCTGGGACTGAATATTTCTGCATCTTTTAATTCAGCGGTAACAATTTACATCCTGATTCCGGTGCTGATCATTCCACAACTTCTCTTAAGTGGCGTGGTGATCAGTTTTGACAAATTCAACCCACGCGTGGGGGAACCCATCGGGGTTCCGCTGATCGGGGAGATGATGGCATCGCGCTGGGCATTCGAAGCTTATATGGTGACGCAGTTCAAAGACAATCCTTTTGAAAGGCAGTTTTATCCGCTGGATAAGCAAATTGCCATGGCTGACTACAAAAGGCTTTACCTCATCCCGACGCTGGAATCCAAACTTGCTTATTGCGTGAATAACCGCCGTTCGTGGCGTAATCCGCGCGATGAAAAACTCGCACGCGCCTTTGAACTTTTGAGAAATGAAATTCAGTATGAGCTTGCGTCCACAGGAGCCACATTTCCCGAGCTACCACTGATCGCTACCGGGAAGTTTGACTCGACGGTTTACCTACGCACTGCATCGTTTTTGAAATCACTGAAGCAAAAATATTCCAGCAGGTTAAACCGCGCTTCGGGTGAAAAGGAAAAGCTGGTAAACTCCCTCACTGCAACCGCGGAGCATGAAGCGATGTATAAAAGCTTTCACGACCGTTACGTAAACGGCGCTGTGAGTGATGCAGTCAAGAACATGACAAGCAGTGACCGCATCGTTGAATATGAAGGAAGGCTGGTCCAAAAAATATTTCCCGTGTACATGGATGAGCACAGGCCAGCCCATTTATTCGATATCTCTGCGAACCTCTATCAACCAACAAAACATTTCCTTGGATACCACATCGACACCTTGTATTTCAATATTGGTGTCATCTGGTCGATGACTGCCTTTCTCTTCATTACGTTGTATTTCGATTTGTTGAAAAAGCTCGTGGCCGTGCTTGAAGGCAACAGGAAGTACAGGCGAAAAGACCGACATTGATCGATCCTTCAGATGGAATTAAAAATAGAATATATGAAACCAGTATTTTCCGTTGCCACGGCAGCGCTTGTGATTATCCTTGTTGCAAATTGTAAAACCAGTCAGGAGAATGACTCCGCTGGGTGGAAAGAGATGGATGATTTCCATATGGTGATGGCCGAAACATTTCACCCGTATAAGGACTCCGCCAACCTCACGCCTACCAAGGCGAAAGCCGGCGACCTGAAAGCCGCCGCCGATACATGGGCGAGCGGTCCGCTGCCTGAAAAAGTCGATAACGACGAAATGAAAACAAAGCTTCAGGAATTAAGAAGTGAGGCCGAAGCTCTTCAGGACCTTGTTCAAACGGGTACCGACGACGAGATCGGCAATCAGCTCACGAAAGTCCACGACCTCTTCCACAGCATCCAGGAAATGTGGTACGGCGATCACGGACACGAGCATTGATCACTTAAATTCTTTTTATCCTTTAAATAGTTATTTATTCCTCATGCAATCCACCGCCATTAGCTCCGGAGAAAAGAAAAAACTTTGGTTCGTCATCACCGCGTCATCGGTGGGGACGCTTATTGAATGGTACGACTTCTATATCTTCGGCGCGCTTTCCCTCATACTCTCGGAGCAGTTCTTCCCGCAGACAAATCCAACAGTCGCTCATTTAGCTACTCTTGCTACATTTGCCGCCGGGTTTATCGTGCGTCCTTTGGGAGCCGTTGTATTCGGGTGGTTTGGAGATCTGGTCGGAAGAAAACACACGTTTTTGGTTACGCTCATTTTGATGGGTGGGTCGACGTTTGCAATCGGGCTGGTTCCGGGTTATGACGTGATCGGCGGTTTTGCCCCAGGCATTGTCATCGTCCTGCGATTGATCCAGGGCCTGGCACTCGGTGGCGAGTACGGGGGAGCCGCAACGTACGTGGCAGAGCATGCGCCGGCAGCCAAACGCGGATACTACACGAGTTTTATCCAGACGACTGCATCACTGGGACTATTTGTTTCCATCGGGGTTATACTGGGTGTACGGACCTGGTTGGGAACAGAGGCGTTTTCAAACTGGGGTTGGAGGATCCCGTTTATTCTTTCTGCATTGCTCGTCGCAGTTTCAATTTACATCCGCCTCAAAATGAGCGAGTCACCATTGTTCACCAAGATCAAAGCCGAAGGAAAAATTTCAAAAAATCCCCTAAAGGAGAGTTTCTTAAAAAAAGAAAACCTGAAGATGGTGCTCATCGCCCTCTTTGGTGCCACGGCAGGCCAGGGGGTGATATGGTATACCGGCCAGTTTTATGCAATGACGTTTATTGAGACCACCTGCAAAGTGGATTTCACCCAGACACGCTATATCATCGCGGCTGCGCTTGCAATAGGCACTCCGTTGTTCATTTACTTCGGTTGGCTTTCTGATAAGGTGGGAAGAAAGATAATCATGATGATCGGTATGCTCGCCGCAGTTGTCCTTTACAGGCCGGTCTACAAGCAAATGTACCAGCTTGCGGATCTGTCAAACAAGACGGAAATCGAGGGACAAAAAGTCATTTCGAGAAGCACGGCCAACACGCCGGAAGGTACCGTGACCAATATCGTCACCGAGCGGTTTTTCGAAGGAGGCGATAAAGTCATTGAAACGCAGTCTTTAAAAGGAGATGTGGAGTTACCTAAAAATTCGAAATCCTCCATCATTCTCGGTACCGAAAAGTTTTGGATGATGGTGTTGCTCGTGGTGATACAGGTCGTTCTTGTCACAATGGTATATGGCCCGATTGCTGCGTTCCTTGTTGAGCTCTTTCCAACCCGCATCCGGTACACATCGATGTCGCTACCCTATCATATCGGGAACGGGGTGTTCGGAGGACTAACCCCTTTTATTGCAACATCCCTGTACGAAAGCAGCAAGACTGACCTGCTCCCGAATGGCGATCCTTTTGCCGGATTATGGTATCCGATCGTGGTTGCAGGCATTTGTTTTATTGTTGGGATGATATTCCTTCAGAATAAGAGAAAAGCTGATGTGATGGACTGAATCTATGCCTTTTACCGCCGCTCATCCCGCGATAGTACTTCCTTTTTTGAAACTAAACCCGCGTTATTTTTCAGCCACGGGCCTTGTGATCGGAAGCATGACACCGGACTTTGAATATTTTTTCAAAATGAGTGTCGAAAGCAAGTACAGTCATACCATCGCTGGTCTTTTTTATTTTGATCTTCCGGTCGCAGTTCTTCTTTCGGTTTTTTTCCATCAGATCGTTAAATTCAACCTGATCCAAAGTCTTCCGGCAATCATTAGAAACAGGCTACAGGAGATTTTACATTTTAATTTCCTCGCGTATCTGAAAAGTCACCCCGTGGTTTTTCTGCTCTCGGCCCTCGCAGGGTCGGCATCGCATATTTTCTGGGATTCATTTACCCATGCAGATGGTTTTTTTGTCAGGGAAATTCCTTTTTACGATGGGCGTTACATACCTTATGACGGAGTTTCATACCCCTTGTGGTATGCACTGCAACACATCAGCACTTTTGTAGGTTTGGTGGTGATTTTCGTTTATCTTCTCATGCAAAAACCTGTTAACGTGACTGAACCGATTCGGATTTCCCGTATAAAATACTGGGCTGTCATTGTGATTGTTACTGCCATGGTCGTTACGATCCGTTTCACAATCCCATCGTCCGATTACAACGAGGGAAACTTTGTTGTCACCTCTATTTCCGGTTTTTGCATTGCTGTTTTTATCGCCGGCAGATTGAAGCTGGCCAGAAATATTAAACAATATTAGTTTGGCCAAGAAGAACACACAGTGGACCATGGTTGGAAAGCGGAAGCTTGAATTGTCAAATCTCGACAAGGTTCTCTTTCCGGAAGACGATATTGTCAAAGCCCAGGTCATTGAATACTACTTAAAGATTGCTCCAACAATTCTCAATCATATCAAGGGACGTGCGCTCACGCTCATTCGTTTTCCGGATGGAATTCACGGAGAGAGCTTCTATCAAAAAAACCGGCCGGAATGGGCAGCCGACTGGATTGAATTCGCAAAGCTGGGGTCGGTTGAGAAGGATTATATCATTGCCACGGAGCCGGCATTGCTCGTCTGGATTGCCAACCTCGCCGGTCTGGAGCTTCACCAGTTGCACAGCCGGAAACCAAACTTTGATAAACCGGATTACATGGTATTCGACCTTGATCCGCCGGAAGGTTACGACTTTCCGAAACTTGTGCCAATTGTCTTAGACCTTAAGGCGTTCATTGAGGGGTTCGGGTATACGCCTTTTGTAAAAACAACGGGCGGGAAGGGAATACATATTTGTTGTCCATTGATTCCGCAGCAGGATTTTTCCACTGTATTCGAGGCGGCGCAAAGTATCGCGCAGCCTTTCGTAGAAAATCATTCGAAGGAGACAACGTTACACATCAAAAAAGACGCGCGCAAGGGGAGGGTGCTGGTTGATATTTACCGCATCAGATCCGGCCAGAGCATCGTGTCGCCATACAGTCTAAGGGGAAGGATCGGGGCGCCTGTTTCGATGCCGCTGACCTGGGACGAATTGGAAAAACTAAAAGATCCGAAAACATTTACGATTCACACGGCGGTGGAGAAAGTCATACACGATGGTGATGCGTGGGAAAGTTTTGGTGCCTATGCGGTTGAGTTACACACGCATCGCAAGAAACAGGTTTCTTCGGGCAAGGTACTTCCGAAATCCCGCAAACATAAAACGCCGGAGCAGTTGGAGACGTATTCGAAGAAACGCGATTTTGAAAAAACGCCGGAGCCTGCACCCATGGTGGTTACGGGAAATAATAACAACTTTGTTGTGCACAGGCATCACGCCTCGCATTTGCACTATGACCTGAGACTGGAGCAGGAGGGTGTTCTCAAATCATGGGCAGTTCCCAAAGGGTTGCCACCGCGTCCCGGGATCAAACGGCTTGCAGTACAAACCGAAGATCATCCAATGAAGTATCTCACGTTTCACGGAACAATTCCCAAGGGCGAATACGGCGGTGGTGACATGTGGATCTATGCCCTGGGAAAATACCAGATTACGAAAGAGAAAAAAGACGGATTTTACTTCCGGCTGAACAGCAAGGAGATGAGCGGGGAATACCGGATCCATCGCACCAAGGCAAAGGAATACCTGCTGGAACGCGTGGATGAGCCGCAGGTGGATTTTGTCAATCAGTTTATCGAGCCAATGCTTTCGGAAACCAGGGAGTCTCCTGTGGAAGATCCGGATTATCTATATGAAGTGAAGTGGGACGGAATCAGGGCACTGATCAGTTACGAGGAGGGCAAATTAAAGATCAGGACCCGCAATCAACATGACGTCACGCATCAGTTTCCGGAGCTGCTCGTTGGCGAAAAAGCGTTTCGCGCGACCAACGCAGTTTTTGATGCGGAAATTGTTTCCCTGGATGGAGCCGGCAAGCCGGTTTTCAAAAATGTGATCAACCGGCTTATGACATCGGGAGAAAGTAATATTGAAAAGGCTTCAAAAAAGAACCCGTGTTATTGTTACATATTCGATTGTCTTTATCTCGACGGAAGATCATTGTTGAACGAGCCCCTGTTCAAACGTAAAGAATGGCTGCGTGATTCAGTTCGGTTTGACACGCCTTACCGTGTGAGTGACTTTGTCGAAGATGGGCAATCATTGTTCGAGGCGGCCCGCGCGCATGGGCTCGAGGGAATTATGGCCAAAAAGAAAGACAGCAAGTATCTTCCCGGCAAACGTTCTGATTCCTGGCTTAAAATAAAGATCCGTCAATCTTCCGAAGTGGTAATCATTGGCTATACAAAAGGAAAAGGCGATCGGGGGATGACATTTGGCGCTCTTCACATTGCTGAAAGAGTAAAAGATGAGCTGCATTATCGGGGAAAGGTAGGCACCGGCTTTGATGACTTAACTATAAAAGAGATTCTGCTCACCCTGAAAAAACTCGACACCTTAAAGAAGCCCGACGTGATTGGTAAAGTGATTGATGAAAAGGTCAGTGTGTGGGTGGCTCCGAAAGCAATTGCCGAGGTCAGCTTCTCCAAACTTACTCCGGATAAAATGTTTCGCGAACCGGTCTTTGTGAAGCTCAGGCCGGATATGAGCGACATTTCTTTTTGAGGATAAAAGCGAAAACCTTAAACATGAAGCCCGGAACGATTTCGATGCGGAGTCGCAGCTTAATACGGAGGCGAATTCTCGGAATGACGCGCAAATAAGTTCCCCTTAAACCTTTTCCCCGAAGGGGTCCTTCGGACTTCTTTACTCAACGCAGATTTTCTTTTTGATCTTGTCATCGACCTTCATTCCAAGGCGTTCGGCTTGTCTGAAGTCCGCGCAGGCTTCAGCGTTTTTCTTCAATTTCACGTTAGCCATTCCGCGATTATAAATGGCTGCGGCATAATCCGGCTGGTAGAGCAAGGCTACATTATAGTCCTCGATGGCATCATTAAAACGATCCATTTTTAACAGGGCGTTGCCGCGACCTAGCCAGGCTTTGACATAATCTTCCTTGAGGTCAATGGCCTTCGTGTAATCGGAAAAGGCTCCATCGTAGTTTTTGAGTTTTTCTTTCGTGAGACCGCGCGCATAAAGCACTTCGTAGTTATCGGGCGCGAGCCTCGCTGCCTGGTTATAGTCTTCCAGCGCCCCGGCAAAGTATCCGCTCTCAAAACGTTGTTGGGCCCGTTCGAGGTACGGAAACAGCATCGTGGAATCTGCCTGGATGGTCTCACTCAGTCGCTGTTCCGGGGAAAGTTTTTGCGTCTTTCTTGTTTTCGATGATTGGAGGTTGTGTTTGGCAAGTGTGTGATCCGGATTCAGCAGGAGTGCAATTTCGAAATCAACAAAAGCTGCTGAATCGTTTAGCGCTTCTCTTGCAAGCCCGCGATTCACATAGAAGTCGGGTTCTTTCGGCTCGATGCGGATCGCGGTGTCGTAATATTTGATCGCACCGGGCAGATTATTCAGTTTGTACTCAATCAACCCAAGATAGTTGAAAACGTAGGGGTTATGGTCGGGACGGGTCGTCGTCATGATTGGGTTCCGGTCGCCAACTGACATGTTCTGCTTATAAAAGATCGCTGTCGTTTCATTTGATTCTACCTTGAGCACATCCATGAAGTCCTGCCGTGCCTGTTCAAGATAGCCTATCTTGTAGCGCAGTACGCCCCTGCTCATAAGCACATCAGGGTGGAGGGGAAATGTTTCAAGGTAAATGCTATAGTCCGTAAGGGCGCCTTGAAGGTCATTCAATTGTTCCTTAGCGCTTCCGCGCATCGGATATGCTTCCATGTATCCCGGGTTATTTTTCAGACATTCATCAAGAATGGTCAGTGCAGATTGATAATCTCCTTTCCCAATTTGTTCTTCAGCCGCTTCATAAAGTTGATATGGCTTCCGCGGTTTGTCCTGGCACGCCAGCTTGAACAGCGGGAGTAGGAACAACATTAAAAAGGACCACCTGAGCAGCATACGATCCCCGGATCTGGATTATCAAATATTAAACGTCGGGCATGATGTAAACGTTTTTTATGGTATGATCTGCGCGCGACTCTTCAAAAATTTTCGGCCCAATCCGATCAGCACTTTTGGCCTACCGGCACTGTTTTTTACTGATGAGCTTCGGTTTTACATGATACAAAAAATCAGACGCGGCGGGAAGTGTCTGTAACATGTAAATTTTCAACCGACAGTATTTGGAAACTACTACGTTTTCAATAACTTAGCAGCCCTTGGTTCATTTTTTAATCTAACTGTCATTTTTATGCGCGCAATTTGGAAAGGACATATTCAGTTTTCACTGGTGACGATACCCATCAGGATCTACAACGCCATTGACGCCGGGCAAACCATCAGCTTCAATCTATTGTCAAAAGAAGCTCACAATCCCGTGAGTTATGAGAAGAAGGATAAAGTCACAGGCGAGACCTTAAAGAATGAAGACATCGTGAAAGGCTATCAATATGAGCCCGGCCAATATGTGATCATTGACGCTGAAGATTTTGAAAAAGTGAAATTGAAAAGCGAGAAAGTGATTGAAATTCAGGGATTTGTGGATGCTTCGGAAGTTAGCCCATCATTGTTCGAAGCACCGTACTATATCGGTCCGGATGGGGATGTTGCCGCCAAAACGTACGGATTACTGGCCGAGACCCTGAAGCAAAGCAACAAGCTTGGGGTAGGTAAAGTTGTGCTTCGCGACCGTGAAACACCCCTGCTGCTTTCTCCTCACGAAAAAGGCATTATCATGTATCGGCTCCGTTACCCCAATGAAGTTCGCGATATTAACGAGGTTCCATTGCTAAAGGATGTCAAGGCTGACAAAGATCAATTGAAGCTCGCCAAAACACTCGTCGATTCGATGACGGTGAAATTCAACGACATTGAAATGAAGGATCACTATACCGATAAGCTTCGTGAAATCATTGAAGCAAAGGTTGAAGGCAGGGAGGTAGTCGTGGTTGAAGAGGAAGCACCTAAGGTGGTGGATATCATGACCGCCCTGAAAGCCAGCATCGATGCAGCCAAGAAAAAGCCGATGGAAAAGGCCAAGGGTGAAACTGCGAAGAAGGCAAAAGCTGAGAAAAAGGAAAAGCAAACAAAACGAAAGAAGGCGAGCTAAGGCTCTAGACAATGCGACCTGACGTTTGACATCTTCTGTCAATTACCGCCTGCCGTTGAAAATTTAGCGGTATCCGGGACAAACTAATAAGCGATTAGCGTTACCTTTGTGTATGGCAAAGGTCATACAGTTTCCGGTCAATTCGACTCCTGAGAAGTTAGGACTGCAGCGGGCGCTGAACAGGAAAGGGAAAAACCCGTCCAAACCAGGACAACTTAACCTTTTTACTTCCGGCAAGGTCATCAAGCTAAATCAGCTTTCCGCTTTTGACGAAGCGCTGCTGCTTGATGAGCACGGTGATGTTAAGCGCGCGCGGATCGCCTACCATAAAGCGATCAAGGATGAGGATTGTATTGCCGATGCTTATTGTAACCTGGGCATTCTCGATTCACAGGAAGGGAATTACCCAAAAGCGATCGATTGCTTCACGTTGGCTTTAAAGAATGATCCGCGGCATTATGAAGCACATTACAATCTCGCCAACCTCTATGCAGAAGTAGGGAATTATCCCCTTGCCAAAGTGCACTATGAAATTGCTGTTGAGCTGGAACCGTCGTTTCCAAACAGTTATTTTAATCTCGGGCTTACGCTCGCCATGATGAGACAATATGGCGAGGCAATTCAATTGTTAACGGTCTACAGAAATCTCACCCCTGACGAAGAGCATCAGCAAACGAATGACCTTATTTTTAAACTCTCCGGGCTTTTATGATCACAAAAGCCAGAATGTCAGGAGGAACAGTATAAGGCGGTACAACTCCAGCGCAACGAATAATCCCAACAGACTTAATAATACCCGGATAATCAGTTTGTAACCGCGGTCGTTATAAAAAGTTTTCCCTCCAAGAAACAGGAAATATAGATTCGTTAAAACGAAAATGATCGTCAGCGTGACATCGTCGAGGTACCGGTGCCAGCCACTATGCGTCCAATGGATGAGCTTGTTGAGTACAATGACAACCACCGAAAGGGCGATGGCGTTCATGGCAAGATTAAAGGTGACGATCTCTACCGAGAAGATCAAATGGTCCGTGAAATAGCGGTTCTTTTTCCGATATATCAGATTGAGGGGCAGTGATGCAAACAGTGCAAAGACAATGACGAGCAATTTGGCGAGACCGTTCGATTTTTCATTATACATCAGGCTGAAACCCTCAAGGTTATAACCTTCAGTACGGATCTTTGCTTCCACCATTCTTCTAACGAGTCCACTATGCGTACGAAGGTACATTTGTGTATGCAGCGATGCGTTGAAAAGCTGCAAAACCGGGAAAAGAAAGTAGGTGAGGTTCAGCACAAAGAAAATTTGAAGCGGCCGCAGGTACATCACCCGCCTGCCGTCCGCGTACTCCCTGGACAGCAATCCGGGCCGGACGATGATCATTCTCAACGTCTTGAGGAATTTATTATCCGCAAAGGAGAGCGCAATGAGCACATTGCTGAAAAAAGCTTTTAACGATCGATCGGCTGGCTCAAGCACTTTTTCGCCACAAAGATTGCAAAACAATCCATGAAATGTATTTCCACAACTCTTGCAGACGCGGCCGGGCGGGGAAGGTGTTTCCGTCATTGGGCTAAAGATAGTTCTGTCTGATCTTTATTTTGCATCGAGCTTTTTCAAAACTTTCCGGCCCCGTGAAGTAAATGCCGGTGATGTGAAGGGCAACTGATCTTCAATGATCATCCGAAGCTCCCGGCGTATTTCAGGGATGTCGTCGCAAAGATTCGCAAGAACCGTCATCGAAAAAACCCGGATCGCGACAGGCTCCTTTCTATCCGTTAAATACTTTAAGCAAAGATTGGACACGGAGCCCCAGTATTTGCCGGGCACATCAATGAACTGCAAAAACCTCAGCGTATTCCTCCTGACTGCCGGATGGATGTCGTCTTTCTTCAAAGTATCTATAATAACTTTCAACCAAGGCTTTACCAGCTCGGGATTGTGCTGAATGCAATAACTTATTGGCCAGGAAACGCGCTGTGTGATGCGATAGGGACCGTCGACAAACAGGTTCATCAACGCCTTGAATCTTTTCGGGTCATTACCGACATACCTGACAATTTTATTCACTTGTGACCTCGAATGACCAGCAAGTATTTCCTTTTTCAAATTCATGCGGTAGTGGCAGCTTACATTTTAACGTTGCCGATGAACGTAACGATAAACGAAAGTATCGAGAGCACGAATCCGAACATGAAGATATTGTAAGCTATGCGAAGGTACCGGTATTTTGTTCCCAGGACTTTCCCGAGATAATAGATGTCCTTGATCAGACTGCCATAGAGATAATCGCCGTCCTTCATCATTTCTTTCATGCTCCATTCGTACTCGTCGATGTCCATGCCATGAAAGTTTCCGAAAAATAAGAGGTTCGTCTTTTTGTTCCGGATGTCATCGCGCGTAAAACGGCCAGAAGGAAGATTCGGGCGGGTAGCCAGGATGGCAAAAACGGTGGTTGCAAGACAGACAGTGACCAGCAGGATCGTGGGCAGTACGAGTTTAGGGTTCTCTTCAAGCTTTCTCACGAGGACGGATACGACGACGGAAAGGATGATGGAATTGATCGTGATGAGAATATTTGCCTTGTTATCCGCCATTTGACTTAACATCAAATGGTTTTGAGAAGTGGTCCGGAACATTGTTTCTATTCCCCGTTCAGGCCTCTGGAATTTTTCCTTTTCGAGTTTTGTCCGGACTTTTACCAGCTCTTCCTCCAGCTTGTGATATTTCTTTTCGCTGATCTCCGGTTTAAGCAGCTTGCGGAGTTTCTTGATGTTTTTTTTCTTCCCCTGTTGGAGGACGGTTTGTCCATAGGGCGTGTGGTATTGGTGGTTTTCCATAAAGTCCAGGTTATGTCGGATCCACTCCTGGTCTTCGATTTTCTTATCGCCAACCGCTTCCCATTCCTCGCGAAGCCTGGCCGATTTCTCCTGACAATCTTCCGTGGATAGATGCTGAAGATCCGCGTCACACAATACCTTGCTGATCAATGATTTGGGCTGCTGAGGAACCTTCGTGGCGATAATGGCCTCGGCAACCTCCATCGTTTTCTTATGAGGACTGCCCCAGGACGCCAGCAGTTCCCGCGCTTTTTCGGCTGCCTTCAATTCATGATCCTCAGCCCCGCTGACATATCCGATGTCGTGCAACCAGCCAGCGACGAGAACCGATTCCATTTCATCATCGGTAAGCGCCGTACTTTCGCCTATTTGCCTGGCAGCATTAACGACATCCTGCGTGTGTTGCAGGTTGTGAAATACCCTGTCTTCAAATGCCTTGCTTTTAAATACTTCTTCTGCGTAACTGCGTGCTTTTCTGATCAGATCCGATTCCATAAGATCAATAAAGTTAGAAAAAAATTGCATATGCCTATTTTCATGAAAGCTGGAAAGCCCTGGTTCAAAACTGTATTTTTTTAACAATACTGCCTCCTATTAAACGTCAATCTTGTTATAATGCGTATGGAATAGAATGCCTTGTGCAAAACCTTTTCACTGATTTGATCCGCAGCTGTATAACATCTTTTGTCGCCATTTTGGCTTTCTGTTATCCGGGTTTCTCGCAGAATGGGCCCGGAGTATCCCACACCATTTTTCTGCTGGGGGACTGCGGCGAGCACTATGTGAACAGTGATCCGCTTGGAGATGTTCTGCGAAAAAAAATATCGACTGCAAAAAGTGAGGTTACTGTTCTGTACCTGGGCGATAATGTTTATCCAAAGGGGCTGGCCTTTGAGGGTGAACGTCTGCGCAAGGAGGGTGAAACGGTGCTTGACTACCAGGTTCAATGGGTAAGAGGCCTTTCTGCCCGCACCTATTTTGTTCCCGGCAATCACGACTGGCATCATTGGGGCAGGAAAGGTTTCGAATACATCGGCAATCAGCAGCGATGGATTGACTCCCTGAAAGACGAACGTATTACAATGCTGCCCCGCGATGGCTGCCCGGGACCCGTCGAGATTTTACTCGATGAACACAATGTACTTGTCATTCTCGACACACAGTGGCTTCTTCATCAATGGGAAAAACCAGGTGAGGAGAGCAGTTGTGATGCTAAAACAACGGCCGATGTACTCGCACAGATCAATGATATATTTACACGTCAGAGAAACAAACGGGTCATCATCGCCGCGCATCATCCGCTGATCACTTATGGTGAACATGGAGGCGTATTTCCGATTCAGGCGCATATCTTTCCGCTTGCCGAACTATCGCACTATATTTACGTTCCGCTGCCTGTTATCGGTTCCATCTATCCACTTTACCGGAAGTGGTTTGGCCACATCCAGGATACTTCACATCCCACGTACAGGAAATGGGGTGAGGGGATACAGGCAATCATGGCGCATCATCCAGGTTCTGTCTATGTTGCCGGCCACGAGCACGCGCTGCAATACATCGCGAAAGACAGTTCACACTTTATTGTCAGCGGAACAGGAGCCAAAACAGAATACATCCGTCAGAAACGTCACGCTGTGTTTGCCCGCGACGTGCGCGGATTCGTTCAGATGGATCTTCATGACGATGGATCTGCAACGCTTCGCTATTTTCAGGTTGACGAAGACCACCCGGACGGAAAAGAAATTTTTACAACGTCACTCATTCAAAAAACGAAAATAACTCCGGCGACACTGCCGGTGACTTTCCCGAGGGATCAGGTAGCCGTGGTCAATGCCAGTGATCAATATAAGGCCGGGAAAACGAAAGAATTTTTTCTCGGCGCAAATTACAGGACAACATGGGCTCAACACATCCGGGTTCCGTATTTCGATATTGGTTCTGAAATGGGCGGACTGAAAATCCTTCAAAGGGGGGGAGGAATGCAAACGCTTTCCTTGCGGCTTGAGGATTCATCCGGACACGAATTCGTGATACGATCGGTTGAAAAATACCCCGAGCATGCAGTACCCGAGCCGTTACGGAAGACTTTCGCTCAGGATCTTGTGCAGGATCAGATTTCGGCGTCCCATCCGTATGCTGCGCTGGTAATTCCCCGTCTGGCAAAGGCAATCGGGATTTATCATACCAATCCAAAGCTCGTGTACATTCCGGACGATCCGCGATTTGGTGAGTACAAAGACCTTTTTTCAAACTCGCTTGCTATCTTTGAAGAGCGGCCCGCCGGAGACTGGTCTCAAGCAAGTCATTTCGGAAACTCGAGCAAGATCATCAACACCGCCAAAGTGCTGGAGAAGCTCGCTGATGATAATGACAACCAGGTGGATCAGCCATTTGTGCTGAAGTCGCGGTTGTTCGACCTGATCATCGGGGACTGGGACCGCCACGACGACCAGTGGCGGTGGGCGAGTTTTAAACACAAAAAATCCGAGACATTCCAGCCAATTCCCAGAGACAGGGACCAGGCATTCTTTGTCAACGAGGGAAAACTGTCGAAATTATGGAGCAGGAAATGGGCGCTGCCAAAGTTTGAAGGCTTTGACGAGGCGATAGATTGGGTTCCCGGACTTTCATTTAACGCCAGGTATTTTGATCGGACCTTTCTGACTGGCTTATCACGTGAACAATGGATTCAAAGTGCAGAAAGTCTTCGTGGCGATCTGACCGACAAGGCAATTGAGGATGCCATCACACAATGGCCCCGTGAAATTTATCAGCTCGAAGGAGATAAGATCATCTCCGCCCTTAAGTCACGAAGAGACCGGATCGTCACAGACGCCCTTTCGCTCTATTCGTTTTTGGCAAAGGAAGTTGATGTCGCAGGATCGGACAAAGCGGAACAATTTGAAATACGACGTTTGCCCGGCGGTGATCTTCAGGTGAAGATGCTCAAACTTGGCAGAGGGGCAGACCCGGGCAAGGTGTTATTTGACCGGGTTTTTAAGGCGGATGAGACAAAGGAGGTCCGGCTATATGGGTTGGGTGGCAACGACAAATTCAACATCTCGGGTGAAGGCCGCAACCCCATGCTTGTGCGCATCATCGGGGGTCCGGGTGCGGATACTTTAACAGATCAGTCTGTGGTGAGAAAGCGCCGGACCTTTTACTACGATCAGCACGCCCACGGTGCGGTCAAGGGCCGCGGAAAAATAATTGAGAAAAGGGCAGTTAACGGCGAGGTAAATGAATATGATCGAAAATCATTTCAGTACGACCGGTTTGCGCCGTTGATTTATGGAAATTATAACCCGGATGACGGGTTTTTCGTCGGCGGTGGTTTCATTGCAGTGAAACATGGTTTCAGGAAAGATCCGTTTGCGCAAAGACATATCTTTGTCTCCAGCGTTGCCCCCTTGACATTGTCTTTTAATTTCAGATATCAATCCCGATACACAGCCGTTATTGGAGAATGGGATCTTGATATTGATTTGAATCTGAAGTCTCCGAATTACGTCAATAACTTTTTTGGATTGGGAAATGAAACCCGGTTTAACAAGGACATCGAAGAACCACCCGGTTTAGAGATCGACGATCCTGTCGATTACTACAGGTTCAGGTTTGAGGAGGTTCTAGCGGACATTTCATTTCTGCGGAAATTTTCGAACTGGGGTATTTTCAGGATAGGGCCTTCCTTGCAGCGGGTTGAAATGGAGCAACCCGGTTCGGATGAATTCAGGTACATTTCGGATTTTGCTTCAACATTGCCGAAAAAATTGTTTGATGAATATCACGCGTACGGAGGAGTCTCCTGGCAAATCGGTATTGACAAGCGTGATAATCCGAAGCTCACCTCGCGGGGGGTGACCTTCAGCGTCAACGGAAAAAATATGACAGCGCTAAATAGGGATGCAAGTTCATTTTCTGCTTATGAGAGCGCGCTGGCATTATACTACCGTTTTCGAGTCCCCCGGCGCGTGATGATTGCGGTCAGGACCGCGGGAGGCACCAACACGGGCAAATATGCATTCTACCAGGCCCAGATCCTCGACGGGAAGACCGAGTTACGCGGCTACCGGAAAACGCGTTTTTACGGCGACACGAAATTTTACAACAACGCCGAGGTCCGCTTAACATTGACCAATTTCAAATCTTACATCTTTCCTGCCACGGTTGGGTTATTGGCATTTCACGACATTGGACGCGTCTGGTACAACGACGCGACCGGAACTGATCCTTCTGCAGCTGACGGACAATCGCACGTGTGGCACCGCGGATGGGGTGGAGGAATCTGGTTTACGCCTTTTAATGCCGCTGTATTGACTACCGAAGCCGGTCATTCAAAGGAAGGGACACTTGTCTACCTGCGACTGGGATTTTTGTTTTAGTTCTCACTTGTTGAGTAAAATGGTCCGCATTGTTGAATAAGGCAGCATATTGTGGGCATATTTTTTTGCGTCCGATGATGACTTAAATTTTATCAGAGATGGCAACGCGCGCAAGAACAACAAGGAAGCCTGTTGGCAGAAAAGCTGCAAGTCGGTCGGTAGGACCTGTGTCGAAGGCTAAAAAGTCCGGGATTTCTAAAGATATCGCCAAGGCGTACAATCAGCGAAAGGATTTTGATGGCAAGGTGTATACAGGCATGAAGATCGGCCGCAGCCATAAATGGTATTACGACAAAGGAGAATGGAAGGAGAAGAAAGTAACGCCCGACGAATGGCAGTTTACCTATGCCGTCACAAAGAGACGTGCTGGCAAAGCGCCTGAAGGGTCGGGTGTTCCTGTTGGCACCGAGTATCACTGGTACATCGCTGCCCATCAGCATGTTCGGAAGATGAATGCGAACGATTATACCACCGCGATGACGGGGGTTAAATATAAAATTGCCCACAAGCGCTTTGATAAGGAAACGTGGAGTGCCAGCGATAACGCCCAGCGTAAACGTCTGATCAAATTTCTGCAGAAGATGATCCTGCAGCTGGAAGAAGAAGCGGCTCTGGAGAAAAAGTAACGCCGTCCTGCAAACCGGCAGTTCCGTAACCATCCCGTTATTTTCTTTGGTGCAACTTTTTTATTCAATCGAGCTGGATTGTGTTGAAGGACTATGCAGAGCGTATTTAAAAGAATTTTATCGTTCCTGAAGTTTCATGTCGGGCACGTTTATCACTGGTCAAGATCTTATACAAAACGTGTTAGTGTATGGGCCGCCGGGAAATACCGGTACCATAAATCGCATCCCAGGCTGACTGTGGCATTTGCCCTGTTGCTGATTCCACTGCTGAGCATCATCCTGCTGCTTTCGGTGGTATGGTATGATACGCCACGTAACGACGAATTGAGAGCCGTTCGCAATCCAATTGCTTCCGAGGTGTATACTTCGGACAGCGTTTTGATCGGTCGGTATTTCGTACAGGACCGTACCCAGGTACAATACGACGATATTTCGCCACTGGTCATTGACGCTCTGGTCGCTACCGAGGATGTGCGTTTCTATAATCACAATGGCGTGGATGTCCGGAGCTTGGGCAGGGTGATGATCAAATCGATTCTTTTGCAGGATGAATCCGCAGGAGGCGGAAGCACCATCACGCAGCAACTTGCCAAAAACCTCTATCCACGAAAAGATTATCTGCTGTTGTCCATGCTGGTTAATAAAGTACGCGAGGTGGTCATCGCCAGGAAAATCGAAAAGATTTATTCCAAAAAAGACATACTGACCCTTTACCTTAACACGATACCTTTTGGCGACAACACTTTTGGAATTCAGGCTGCCGCACAAAAATTCTTTTCCAAAAACGCCAAAGATCTATCGCTCGATCAGGCAGCCGTGCTGATCGGAATGCTGAAGGCAACGCATAATTATAATCCGCGGTTATTTCCGAAAAATTCACTTGCACGTCGGAATGTTGTGCTCGCCCAAATGCGGAAATATGATCTGTTGACGACCGACCAGAAAGATTCTCTTCAACAACTTCCGCTAAATCTTCAATACAACATTGTGAAACAGTCTGATGGGATCGCACCGTATTTCAAGGAGTACGTTAAAGGTTATATTCAAAAGTGGTGTGAGGATAATGTGAAACCTGACGGGTCGCGTTACAATCTTTACACCGACGGGTTGAGGATTTTCACCACCATTGATTCCCGTTTGCAGGCGTATGCAGAGAACGCAGTCCAAAAACAGATGCAGTTATTGCAAAAGCAATTTGCTGATCACTGGGGACAAAAAGTGCCATGGAATAATAATGAGGCTGTAGTCCTGGATGCGGTTCGCCGGACCGGGCGATATAAGGCGTTGAAGGAACAGCGTTTGTCGGAAAAGGACATCATTGCTGAGCTGTCCAAACCGGTATTAACCCGGCTTTTTTCATGGAAGGGTCCGATTGAAAAAAACATAAGCCCTATTGATTCCATTCGGCACCATCTCCAGTTTTTGAATGCTGGTTTTCTGGCCATGGATCCAAGATCGGGAGAGGTTAAGGCATGGGTTGGCGGTATTGATCATGATTTCTTTCAATACGACCATGTCAAAGTTTCGACAAAGAGGCAGGTAGGCTCTATTTTCAAACCCGTTGTCTATGCCGCTGCCCTTGAACAGGGTGTTGCCCCATGCGAGCTTATACCCGCCGGACAGGAAACGTATATTGATGAGGAGGGCCAGCTCTGGACGCCACGAAATATGCAATACGATTACCAGATTGAATATTCGATGAAAGGGGCTTTGACTTACTCGGTAAATACGGTTTCGGTGAAATTGATCAATCGCGCCGGAATTGAAAACACCATCCGCCTTGCCCGCAACATGGGTGTCAATACTGAAATACCGGATGTACCGTCAATTGCGCTGGGGTCGTCTGCCGTTTCACTGTTCGAGATGACCGCGGTCTATTCCTGTCTTGCGAACGAAGGTGTATCGAGCTATCCCTATTTTATCGCCAAAATCATCGACAAGGAGGGAAATGTATATGAAGATTTTAAACCCAGCGTATCCGGTAAACGGGCGATGACGAAGGAGACCGCAATGATGGTAAGGCAAATGCTCCAGTCCGTCGTACAGGAAGGTACGGCATCGCGGCTGAGATGGAAATATGGGATCTACAACGACGTCGCGGGAAAAACGGGAACGACGCAGGCAAACGCCGACGGATGGTTCATGGCCATGACTCCCAATCTGGTCATTGGAACCTGGGTAGGAGCGGACGACCCGAGGATCAGATTCAGATCCACGTTGCTGGGCCAGGGATCAAATACGGCATTGCCGATGGTCGCTTATTTCATGAAGGAACTGAACAACGATGTGTCGTATGAAACAATTTCTCAGGCAAAGTTTCCAACGTTGCCGTATACACTTCGCCGCAACCTGGATTGTGATTTATACGAGATCAATGACAATCTCTGGGCCCAAATCGAACGTACGGTTTATTCCCGCGATTCGCTGATGCAGGCGGATTCACTGGCGAAGCCGCCGCCGGAAACTTTTCTGCAGACCTTATACAAACGCAAGCGCAGGATCCTGCTCGCGAGCGAGGGACCGGCCCAGGATGAGGCGCGTCGCACTCCAGTTAAAAACGAATCCGGAAATATCAACCGGTAGGCAGACAGTGATGCGACTTGTGTTGCTGCAACCCGGTCGTTTCGTTATTTCCTCGCGTCCCTGGTCCACATATCCCGTAGGGTCACCGTTCTGTTAAACACGAGCTTGCCGTTGGCTGAATCCGGGTCCAGGCAAAAGTATCCCGTTCGTAAAAACTGGAAACGTTCCTCAGGCTTAGCATCTTTTAAGGATGGCTCGGCAACGGCGTTCACGATATTCAATGACGCGGAATTGATATAATCTTTGAAATCACCCTCGGCTTCACTCAGGTCCTCCACTTTGAAAAGCCGGTCATAGATGCGGGCCTCAATGTTGATCGCATGCGCTGCGCTAACCCAGTGCAGGGTTCCTTTTACGCTGATGCCTGAAGTATCTGATCCGCTGCGGCTTTCCGGAACGTAAGTGCAATAGAGTTCCTGGACTTTCCCGTCCGGATCAGTGACCGCATTCTCACACTTGATAATATATGCGCTCTTGAGGCGTACCATCTGACCGGGTGCGAGACGAAAATATTTTTTTGGAGGGTCGATCATGAAGTCCTCGCGTTCGATATAGAGGATCCTACTGAAAGGAATCTCGCGCGAACCGGAATTTTCGTCCTCGGGATTATTTTCACTGGCAAGCACTTCTGTTTTCCCCTCGGGGTAATTCGTGATGATCACTTTTACAGGGTCGAATACCACCATACGCCTGAGCGATATTTTGTTGAGGTGTTCCCGTACGCAAAATTCAAGCACGCCAACATCGATCAGGTTCTCACGTTTGGCAACACCGATCTTGTCGCAGAAGTCGCGAATGCTCTCAGGAGTATAGCCTCTTCTTCTGACCCCGCTTAATGTAGGCATTCGGGGATCATCCCAGCCGCGCACGTGGTTTTCGTTGACGAGTTGCAGCAGTTTGCGTTTGCTCATGACGGTATAGGTCATATTCAGCCTGGCAAATTCATATTGCTTCGAAGGGTAGATCTCGAGTTTCTCGATAAACCAGTCGTAAAGTTCCCGGTGCGGAATGAATTCGAGTGTACACACGCTGTGGGTCACCTTTTCGATGGCATCACTTTGTCCGTGGGCGAAGTCATACATCGGGTAAATACACCAGGCATCGCCTGTGCGGTGGTGATGTGCGTGTTTGATCCGGTAGATGATCGGGTCGCGCATGTGCATGTTGATGTGGGCCATGTCAACTTTTGCCCGCAATACTTTTGAACCGTCCCGGTGTTTGCCTTCTTTCATTTCTTCGAAAAGGCGGAGATTGTCATCGATCGAACGGTTGCGGTATGGGCTCTCCGTACCTGGTTGCGTTGGAGTCCCTTTTTGTGCGGCGATCTCTTCACTAGAGCTGTCATCGACGAACGCCAAACCCTTTTTAATCAGCTTAACGGCAAGGGAATATAATTCGCTGAAGTAATCAGACGCGTATAGCTCGTTCTTCCATTGGAAGCCAAGCCATTGAACATCGTTTTTAATACTTTCGACGTACTCCGTCTCCTCGGTGACGGGATTTGTATCGTCGAAGCGCAGGTTGGTATATCCGCCATATCTATTGGCAAGGCCGAAATTCAGACAGATGCTTTTGGCGTGGCCCATGTGCAGGTAGCCGTTGGGCTCAGGCGGAAACCGGGTAATGATGGTCTTGTATTTCCCGGCTTTGAGGTCTTTCTCAACAATCTCTTCAAGAAAATTAAGGCTTTTTTCTTCTACCATTTTGATTACAGGATTTCAGCGACAAAGGTAAAAACCCTTTCCAAACGTAAAAAAGATACCGCCGTTTTAGTTTGATTACGGCGCAAACGTCTGCAAGCCAGCCATCAATGCAATACCAAAACTAGAAAAAATGACGGCGATCAGTAGTGAGAGTGACGATACATCTCATTTAAAGGGGTCGAAACGGCTATCCGCCACCGGTTGGATTTGCCCTGGATGACGGGCGTATGCGAGTTCAATACTGCCTTTACTTCATCAAGGCCGAGCAGTTCTTCCTCCGTATCGATATTGAAGTTGGTGCGAACTTCATAATAGGTGATAAATGTAGATGGCGTGTATTTAATTCCGCTCGTATTCAACTTCACTTCTTTCATAGCTATTCGGAGTTATGGGGGGAATATTTTTTGATAAAATATCCTAAATCAAATATACATTACGGATGTGAGATTGATACCTGAAACTTCGTTAAAATTTTTTCACGGCCGCTTGCAACGGAGTCACTGCTGCTATGACAATGGTGTTGGCATCCTATTTTCTTTACAAGAAATCCTGAGAACAACAAAATGGATCTAACGTCACAGCTGATATGGTTGTTTGTGCTGGCAATCCCGGTCGCTTGTATCTCATGGACGGTGACACACGAAGAAGTATTGAAGGAACCGCGTGAATACTTTGTCAGGCAGAGTATAAGCGGACGAAATCTCTTTATTCGTAAATTTTTTTACCTGTTCACATGCGAGTATTGCTTCAGTCATTATGTCACGATATTGATTCTGTTAATCAGTCAATTTCAACTTTTCTTTGAAGATTGGCGAGGATACTTTCTGTCCGGTTTCGCGCTGGTATGGATTGCGAATATCTACATGAGTCTCTATGGCTTTATCAGGATTGACATTAAGAAGGAGCGGATTATCACGAAGCTTGAAGAAAAAAAAGTACAACAGGCCACTTCGGACCGCAAACAAAAAGAGACGGCAGCTGCCAGCCGCTAAAGAACATTTGCGTCATTGACGTTGACCACCCGCCAGGATGTTGGCTAATTTTCTATATTCGTCACGCAATGAATCTCAAGAAGCATTATTCGGCCGGCGTTGTCGCTTTTGTGATTTGGGGATTTTTCCCAATTCCTTTAAAGGCACTGGATCAGTTTTCCGCCGGACAGATCCTCTATTTCCGAATACTTGCGTCATTCGCGGTGCTGGCAGCAATTCTCCCGTTCAAATGGAGCGATATCATCAGCGGCTGGAAGCTCTTGCACCTGTTGCCGGCTAAAGGAAAACGGACTGCGGTTGTGCTAACGTTGGCGGGCGCGGTGCTTCTCACCATTAACTGGCTTACGTTTATTTATATCGTCAACAACATCAATGTGAAAACAGCCTCGTTCTCCTATCTCGTCTGCCCCGTGCTGACTGCGGTACTTGGATATGCATTGCTCGGCGAAAGGCTCTCGGTGATTCAGTGGATCGCTGTTGGGCTATGCGGCCTGAGCTGTTTGATCATGGGATTAAACTCGAGGCTTGAGCTCGGTTATAGTGTGCTGACGGCTTTAACCTATGCGCTTTATCTCACTTCACAACGCAAGAACCAGGGCTTCGACCGGATTGTCATTCTTTTCATACAGGTGCTTTTTTCGCTTGTAATCCTTTCCGCCATGTTTCCTTTGCTCGTGGATTCGGTTCCCTCGGAAGGAAAATTTTACGGGATCATCATCCTGATAGCCATCGTGTTCACCGTTCTGCCTTTGTTCCTCAACCTCTTTGCATTGAACAGGATCAACGCGGCGACCATCGGCATCCTGATGTACCTGAATCCGCTGATCAATTTCGTCATCGCATTTGTGTTATTTCACGAGCAGATCTCCGGTTTACAATTGTCCGGGTACCTTGTCATTGTCTTTGCGCTGATCGTTTTCAACTATCACAACTTTAAGAAAATCCAGTCCGCCGTGAGCACGTCAAAAGTATAACTGCCGCTTCAAACTGGTCAAATATGAACATAAGCGTGTTCAGAATTACACATGCATGTATCAGGATATCGTAAATGAAACCAGTTTTTGGCTTGTCCGCCTCTGGCATATATATTGAGAAAAGAAACAATAATATTTGCCGCTTACCGTTTTCCTCAAATGCAAAAAATCACTTCGTTCTTCTGGTTCTGTTCGGGTGCGAATCCAGACTTGTTAAAAAAATGTCCCACGGAGTCAAGCAAATATGTTGGCATTGGAGCTACGGTTTTTTTTACGGGTGTTTTTGCTGCGTTTGCCGCAGGGTATTCGCTCTATACGGTATTTGACAGTTACATCGCAGCTGCAGTTTTTGGACTGCTTTGGGGGTTAATGATTTTTAACCTTGACAGGTTTATCGTTTCGAGCATGCGAAAGGAAAAGAAAGCAAGTCGTGAATTGCTGATGGCAACCCCTCGGATTTTACTTGCGATTCTGATCTCGATTGTCATCGCCCGGGCCATCGAATTAAAGATCTTTGACAAGGAGATACAACCGGAACTCATCGTGATGGAACAACAAAAATTTGCTGTTCAGGAAATGCATGTGAGGGCCCGTTTTCAGGCTACCCAAGATAGTCTGACGAGTGAAATTCAAAAGTTGAAGTCTGAGATCGCCGCCCAGCAAATCAAACGTGATCAATTGGTGAGGATCGCGCAGGAAGAAGCGGATGGTACTGGCGGAAGCAAGCGACGAAATCTTGGTCCAATCTACAAGGTGAAAAAGGCAGATGCTGACAAAGCCGAAAAGGAACTGGGAGAAATTTCGGCGCAAAATACCCAGCGGATACTCGACCTGCAACGCGCGTTAGACCGCAACGATGCGACAATCGGAAAAGAAATTCTGTCCCTTGAAAGGACAAAGATGAATGGTCCTGCGGCGCGTATCGAGGCGCTGGACAGACTAACGAAGGAAAGCTCCGCCATCTGGTGGGCCCATTGGTTTATCATACTTCTCTTCATTGCCATTGAGACATCTCCGGTATTCGTCAAACTGATTTCCGGCAAGGGGCCTTATGACAATCTGCTCAAGATCGAAGAACATCAGTTTGCAACCTCCGAGATCGAGGAACTCGCCAAAACAAACGCAACGACAAAAGAACGCAGTTCCACGCTGCCTCAGCATGAGCGAACATTTATCAACGAAGAGCTGGATGCCTCATTGAGATCCTGATCATTTATTTTAAGCAAAGGGCTGCCCTGGATTTTCCTGCGGATTCAGGGCGTATGGCTTACAGTGGATTAAGATTGATGAGCGGTTGTGAGCATGGGCCTTTCAAACTATCTTTGTTAAAAAAAATCGTGGCTTCCAAATGCGTTTCCGGCAAGCGATTGTATCCGACCGAAATGGTAGCCGAAGATGTTCTCATTGAACTTTGGAACAAAAACGATTACCCGCGGGATCATGCGCCGGTCAATGTATACCGGTGTGACGACTGCGGGTATTATCACCTTACTTCACGCGGACCTATGAATCAAAGGTTGGCGCAGTATTTATCGACCAACAAGGCAAGGATTGAGAAAGAAGCCACGAAATGGCTTGATCGATTCAAAAACCGTTGATGATATGCGGAAGGTCAAAAAGATCCATAATTCTTCGTATGCACCGGTCGCCGACCTGATCACGTACTCGCCGTTGCCATCCAGGACTTTGGACCAGATCGATCCGTTTATCTTCCTGAATCACCATGGATATCAGGAGTATCCGCCAAACAACACCGGGCTGCCCTTCGGCCCTCATCCACACCGTGGAATGGAAACGGTAACGTTCGTGCTCGCCGGGGATATCATGCACAAGGATTCTGCCGGGAATCAAAGTGTGATTGAGGCAGGTGGTGTTCAGTGGATGACTGCGGGCAGTGGTCTCATCCATGCGGAAGTGTCATCAGAAAAATTCAAAAAAGAAGGAGGAAAGCTCGAGATTCTCCAGTTGTGGCTCAACCTGCCGGCCAGATTCAAAATGACAGAGCCGCGATACATTGGGCTTCAGGCAGCCGACATCCCGGAAGTGGTACCTGGTAACGACAAGATTATTATTCGCGTGATTTCAGGAGAATGGGATCGTGTAAAGGGACCAATAAACTCCCTGGCCGGCGTCAGTATATTCATCATTAATCTAAAGCCGGGGGCGCAGCTGGAGATAAACGTGCCTCTAACTCAGAATATTTTCTTCTACCTCGTACGCGGGCTTGTCCACGTAAATGATCTGCAGGTCAAAAAGCGGCAGCTTGTCGAATTTGAAAATGCTGATGGATCGATCGTCATCGACGCGGCCGAAGAGTCCATTATCATATTTGGACATGCGCAACCACTGAATGAACCTGTTGTGGCCCAGGGTCCATTCGTTATGAACACCCAGGAAGAGATCATTCAGGCCTACCAGGACTACCATGCTGGTAAATTCGGGTTGTGGAATGAATGACCTCTTCGGGATAATTCTTACTTTGCGCGCTTTTGCAATTCCTCAGTTTGGAGCGAGATCAACCTGCCGACAGGTTTGCCGTCCTTCAATGAAATGACACGAAACGAATCTGCGCCGGCCGGCAAGATCAGGGTCTTGCCATCATGCCGTGGGGCGTACTTATCCGGTATCGTATTATCAAACGTGTAATGGATCGCAAGACCGGGAATCTGGGATTCGAGGTCGATCGTGATCAGGTCACTCGCCCTGAGTTTCTTTACCGTGATGATCGGATCATACATGCTTGGCGCAAAGTTGATTCCCGCCTGGTCCAGTCTCTCGCAGTGTTGTTCCACTTTCGAAACAAATGTTTCCCAGTTCTTTTTGTATTTCGGAGACCACAATGATTCGGCGAGCGCGAATGCCCGCGGGTACGTCATATATTCCACTTGTGATTCAGTTGGGATCTGTTCGGTCCATAGATTTCCCTGGCCGCCGAGAATGTAAACTGAGTCGACGCCGGGAGGGATCACCTCATGGGAGTAAGTATCTTTCAGTCTTGCCACGCCATAGATCGGCGGCTCAATAGATGGTTCGCCTTGTCCCATATCCAGATAGTACATGGGAGCGGGGCTCATGACAACCTGGTGCTTTTGATGTGCGGCTTCGATGCCACCCTTCGTCCCGCGCCAGCTCATTACCGCTGCACCAGGGGCGAGGCCCCCTTCGAGGATTTCGTCCCACCCGATCACTTTTTTATTTTTGTCCATGATCATTTTTGTGAGACGTTTTGTGAAATAGCTCTGAAGCTCCACGCCGTTGCCGATCTTATTCTTTTTCATAAAAGCCTGCACGCCGGGGTCCCGTTCCCAGAAGCCCTTGTAACACTCGTCACCCCCAATGTGAATGTATTCATAGGGAAACATCGCGGCGATTTCGGTAAAGACCTTGTCGAGGAATTTATAAACATTCTCATCGGTCGGATTCAGGGTGTTGTCGAGATGCATAGTGAATTTTCCGTCGCCGTACCACGTTGAAAAATTGCTGCCGGGGTTCACCCTGGTCGTAGTGTCCCTGGACACGCTAAGCTCGGGGTACGCCGCGATGGCGGCCATACTATGTCCGGGCACATCAACTTCGGGTAATATCTCGACGTACCGGTTCTTTGCGTATTGCACGATTTCCCGTATGTCTTCCTGTGTATAGAAACCTCCGTCCGTTGGTTTTTCTCCGGGCCTCGGGGCGTCATTGCTGCCGAAAGTGCCAATTCGCGGCACACGCCATGCACCAACCTCAGTAAGCTTTGGCAAACTTTTTATTTCCACGCGCCATCCATTGTCGTCGGTGAGGTGCCAGTGAAAGATATTGAACTTGTAACGAGCGATCTGATCGATATATTCCTTCACATAAGCTTTTGTGAAAAAATGCCGGCTCACATCCAGCATGATTCCACGCCATTCAAAACGGGGGTAATCAACTATGTTCAGCGATGGAATCTCCCATTTTGCCGCCTGGTCAGAGCGCGGGTTTTCAATTTCTTTCGGAAGAAGCTGCAGCAACGTTTGCGTGGCATAAAAAAGACCCGCGGGCTCGTTTGCTCTGACAGATATCCGTTCCGTTGTAACATCCAATGTATAACCTTCCTTGCCAATTTTTGAATCCGTCTTTGAATTGAGCGCAAAATCTATTGAGCCTGATCCTGACGCTGCCGTACGAAGAGACAGGCCCGTAGATGCTTTTATCTTTTCATTCAAATATCCCGCAATTCTGGAAACTTCAGCCTGCTTTTGGGGCACCGAAATCACCGTGGAATTTGAAAGTAAAAAATTGCCTGGGTTTCGTTTTATCTCGACGGGTTCAGGTATGAGAGCGAGTTGTTGGCTCAAAGCGTGTGTGAAGAAGCACGCAAATATAAATGTGAGGATTCTTGATAAAACTTTTTTCATTGCTTTGGGTTGATTGAAGCGTTGAAATTATATCCAATTCGATAAACAGCCTACAGCAACGAAAAAAATTATTCGATGGGATGGATTCTACGGTGAATGGCGATATCGTTGTACGTGACCGAAGTCTGTACGGTAAAATATCGCGCAAGTGTGTGTATTTGTTTTAAGATGTAAGTACAACGTTTGCCTTGCCCGCGTAACCGTTCCGGACTGGCGCGGGTCAGACCATGGCAATATCAGCTGTTTCTTCTTTCATGATCGATTTTATTCCACGCAACGGAATGAGCACCCACTTGGGACGGTTGTTCAATTCATAATTCAGCTCGTAGATCGATTTCTCCAGAAGGAATGTTGTCAGCAATATGTCCAGATCTTCCTTTTCCGCCGGAATAAATTTGGAGCCCTGAACGGTCTGCAAATAAGCGTCCATAAAAAAGCCACTTGTGTAGTGATACCATTGTTCTGCAAACGGCATGAGCTTGCTTATATCTTCCTTTCGGATTTGCGTATCGAGAAAGAGACTGCCATACGCCGCGTAATGGAATGAGCGCAGCATACCCGCGACATCGCGCAATGCGGATCGCTTCAGCCGCCTTTCGCTGTAACTCCTGGCGGGCTCTCCTTCGAAATCCGTAATGATAAAGTCTTTTCCAGTGAACAAGACCTGTCCGAGATGATAATCACCGTGGATCCGGATCTTTTCTACGTTGATCTTTTTCTTGTAGATATCCTTGAATTTTGCAAGGATTTCGCCCTTCAGCTGGAGCACTTCCTGTGCTTCCTGTTGAACGTTCTCCGGAAGGTTTTCGATATTGCGGAGCAAGCTATCGAAAGTTGCCCGCACAAGGGATTGAAGCCCGGCATATAATGATCGTTGATAGTGTAATGAATACTCTTCCGGTCTGAAATCAGGATGATCGCGCCCAAGCGAGAGAGCAATGTGCATTTCGCCGGTTCTTTTTCCCAACAACCGTATCGATTCCACTACCTGTCCTTCATGGAGGTTCTTTACATGCTCGGGGACATGCTCATATTTTAACGGATCTGTTAAAGTGCCCCGCAAATCGTAAGGACCACGCGTGTCCGACAGTGAAAGTATCCGTTCATAGTAATTGTCAAGTTTGTCAAGCACATAAGTCCACGAATCCGTATTGTTTTCGATCAGCTCTTGCATCATGGCAAGCACCATGGACCCATGATCGGTTTTCCATTCGATGGTACCGATAAACGTGGGTATATGATCAAAGCGTGCACTGTTCGTCAGATAGTGCGATATTTCGACATCGGGATTTACTGCCGAGTCAACCTTTCGGTAGAGCTTGAGGAAAAATGCATTGTCGTATATCACCGACGTGTTGCTTTGTTCCCCGGAGAGGATGCGGGGCTTGATCTTGTTATGTTCCAAAAGATATTGCTCAAGTATCTTCGAGCCGGTGAATTTCATCTCACCGGAATTGAGGGAAAGACTCGCGTTGCAGGATAGGTTTTCGAGAATCGCCATCTGCAGGTCAATGCCGTAGATCGCATCGTACAGGATACCTTCTGTGGCGCCGATCGTCAGTTTTGCGAGCACCGCCTGCCCGCAATTTTCCTCCATCTTATAGGCAAAATGATCTTTTCCAAACGCGAGGGGCAGCTGATACATTTCCGGCAGGCCGCTTTGATAGGTAACCTGAATCAGCGTAAAAACTACTGGCGAATCATATAGCTGGATGCCTGCCTGGTTGATGACGTGAATGCTCTCAATGACCCTGCTCTTGCCACCGAACCAACGCATGCGCATCAGGTACTCCGGAAGAATGCTATTCTCAAGCTGATCCACGAGCTGTCTTGACAATCGACCATCCCATGCATTGGTGCCCATGGTCGGAAACCCGTCAACACGACGGTTTTGCGACTGAGTCTTTTGCATCAGAAACCATTGACAATCATAAGGACCCATTGTAAAGAAATAGGGCGTATCTTCCCTGACAGCAGGAAACCGGTTTTTGCTGAGCACTTCAACAGGAGATCGTCCTTTAAATTCATTCAGCTCCAATTCTGCGGGCTGGGTATAACGCGACAGGTTCACTATTACCAGCATTGTTTCATCCTCGTACGTCCTGGTAAAGGCGAGTATCTTTGGATTCTCCGTATGGACAAACTTCATATCCCCACGGCTAAGCGATTTGTATTGCTTGCGTTTGTTTATCATTCGCTTTGTCCACCAAAGGAGCGATGAAGTATTCCGGTTTTGCATTTCGACGTTCACCGACTCGTAATGATACTCTGGGTCGAGGATGATCGGCAGGTAAAGCTTGTGCGGGTTCGCATCGGAAAAACCGGCATTGCGGTCCGATGACCATTGCATCGGGGTGCGAACGCCATTGCGATCACCAAGATAAAAATTATCGCCCATCCCGATCTCGTCACCGTAGTAAAGCACCGGGGTTCCTGGCATCGAGAAAAGCAGGTAATTCAGAAGCTCAATTTTCTTTCGGTTGTTACCCATCAAAGGTGCAAGGCGGTGTCTGATCCCGAGGTTGATACGCGCGCGGGGATCCTTCACATAAACCTTGTACATATAGTCGCGCTCTTCATCGGTGACCATCTCCAGTGTCAGCTCATCATGGTTGCGCAGGAACATCGCCCATTGGCATGTGGCCGGGATTGGCGGGGTCTGTTCAAAGATATCGGTGATGGGATAGCGATCCTCAGTCTGCAATGCCATAAACATGCGGGGCATCAGCGGGAAATGGTAGTTCATGTGGCACTCATCGCCGTCGCCAAAGTATGAGGCGGAATCCTCTGGCCACATGTTAGCCTCCGCGAGAAGCAAAGTACCGGGATATCGCTCGTCGACATAGCTTCTTACCTTTTTCAGAAACAAGTGAGTTTCAAACAGGTTTTCACCATTCGTTCCTTCCCGCTCATAGAGGTAAGGAACGGCGTCCAGACGAAATCCATCGACTCCAATTTTACACCAGTGATCGAGAATTTTGAAAACCTCTTCCTGCACCAGCGCGCTGTCGTAATTCAGGTCCGGCTGATGGTGGAAGAATCGGTGCCAGTAATACTGCTGTGCCACCGGATCCCATGTCCAGTTTGACGTCTCGAAATCCTGAAAAATTATCCGCACATCTTTATATTGGTTGGGATCATCGGTCCAAACATAGTAGTTGCGTTCGGGAGAATCTTTCGGGGAACGACGGGCTCGCTGAAACCACGGGTGCTGATCCGAAGTATGGTTGATAACGAGTTCGGTAATTACTTTCAGATTCCGCTTGTGCGCCTCATCAAGGAAGTGTTGGAACTGACGCAAATCCCCGTAAGCGGGATTTATGTTGTAATAGTCGGCTATATCGTAACCGTCGTCCCGTTGTGGCGATGGATAAAATGGGAGGACCCAGATCGCTGTGATACCAAGGTCGACCAGGTAATCGAGCTTTTCCATCAGGCCCTTAAAATCGCCAATACCATCCCCATTACCGTCTTTAAATGCCTTGATATGAAGTTCGTAAATGATAGCGTCTTTGTACCAGTGAAGTCTGCTATCAATGGTGGATGCGGTTTCTGTCATAAATTCTCTATATTTTCCCGAAATGGTTGAAAGTTCCACAACCAGGCTGAGGAATGAATACGTAAAAAGAATATGCCTTCCCGGCTACGCCAATCTATCGTTGCAACATCAAAATAACTCCCATAATGCCGGAATTACCAGATCTGCAGGCTTTCAGCCGGAATCTCACCAAGCTGTTGGGAAACAAAAAGATTGAAAAGGTCAATATCCTCAATTCAAAAAAGTTAAAGGTGCCTGGGAAAAAAATGAAGGGGGTTATTGAAGGCGCAAAAATCAAAAGGGTGGAACGCGCCGGCAAGGAGCTTCACTTTCTCCTTGATAACGGCAACGTCCTGGCCCTGCACCTCATGTTGCGCGGGAAACTCCATTTTTTCGATGGAACTCATTCAGAAAAATTTCCAATCATCGAATTGGTTTTCGCGGACGGGACAGGGCTGGTATTGACCGACTTTCAGGGACAGGCAACTCCGACAGTGAATCCGGAACCACGCGACGGGATCGATGCCCTGTCAAAGGAACTGAATTATAATTTCCTCAAACGCACCCTTAACAAATCGAAGGCATCGATCAAGAACCTGTTGCTCGACCAGCATGTTATCCGTGGTATCGGCAATGCATACGCCGACGAGATTTTGTGGGAGGCCACCATTTCTCCGTTCTCTGTTTCGAACAAAATTCCGGATACAAAGATCAAAGCACTCACAAAAGCCATCAAAAGAGTCCTTCAGGAGGCCGAGAAAAATATTCTTAAATCCAATCCTCAAATCATCAGTGGCGAGATTCGTGACTTCCTGAAAATCCACAACTCAAAGAAAAGAGAAAGCCCGAACGGTGGCGAGATCAAAATTCATAAAGCCGGGGCGCGAAAGACCTACTATACGGAAGAGCAGGAGTTGTTCCGATAGCGAAGGACCTGTACAGTTGCGTGAAAAGGTGGCTGAGAGAGTCTTGGTATTATTTTTTTCCGCAGGTGGGGAATTATGAAAATTGAAACGCCTACGAAACCGGAAAAGGCTACATTAAGCGGTCAAACCATTCTCTTTTTTTCCCTCCCAAGGCACGATGGCCACTATACATCCACCCCATGGCAACTTGCTGAACAGCTTGCCTCAAATAACAGGGTGCTGTTTGCCGATAATCCGTTCACTTTTTTTGATCTGGTGAAAGGATTTTTCAAGCGGCAAATTTTAACCCGCATTAAATCCTATTTCACCGGCGCAAGCTACAGGCGGAATGACGTGGAGATCATATTGATGCCCTTCATTTTCCCTGTGAATTTTCTTCGGAGCGGAAAATGGTATGAATACGTCTCCTTGCTCAACCAAAAGGTCATTGCCCGCAGATTGAATCGGTATTTGAAGCAAAACAATATTCAAAACATCATTTACATTAACTCCTTCAACTTTTACTTTCCGAGGCTCCACAAACATCTCACGTCGGCGGTCGACCTGAGTGTATATCATTGCATCGATCCGATGGTGAAGGCTTTTACGATGAAACACGGGGTGTACCTGCAAAAACGAGCCGCGAAGGAATCGGATGTAATTGTAACAACGGCGCCCGCGCTGCAAGCGCAATTCAAGGGCGGCGATTTTCCAAAATGTTACCTTGTCCCCAACGCTGCGAATTTTGAATTATTCAGTAAAGTATCCTACGATCAGCATGTTCACCCGAAGCTTGCTGGAATCGAGGGAAAGATACTTGGATATTTGGGGAATATTGAACGCAGAATCGACTTTCACCTCCTGATCAGGATACTGGATATTCTCTGCGATTGGAGAATTGTGCTCGTGGGACCTGTAGAGCGACAATATGTGCCTGTGGAAATTTTTGAGCACAAGCGGATTAATTTCGTTGGACCGATTCCTTTCCAGGAGACACCCTCCGCGATCAGGAGATTTGATGTGGCGATGATCCCCTTCAAGTGTGATGACGTCAGTAGCGGCATTTACCCTTTAAAGCTGTTTGAATATATGGCTGCGGGCAAGCCGGTCGTGTCGACTAATTTTAATCCTGATGTCCTGAAAGATCTGACAGACGTAGTTCATACTGCAGATTACCCGGAGCAGTTTGCCGATTTTGTGCTGCTGGCCTACGCCACGGAGACGAAGCAAAAACGGGAGAAAAGGCTTTTCGTTGCATCTCAAAACACATGGGAACAGCGGGCGCAACTTTTTAGCACATACCTGGCGCAAGAGCTTGACGTTAAACATCGTCTTCCGCATGTCGCTTAAACAAAAGATCAAAAACAATCCGGCGCTAAAGAAATGGGTACTTTCTTTCATTTTCAGAAAGAAGCCCTATGGTTCGCGCGTTCGGTGGTATATCTGGCTTTGGCTGATCCTTCCCAAGTATTTTATCCGCGGGATCAGCTGGAATTCGCGGCTGGATCTTGTTCCGTTTAACCGCTTTAGCATCGGAAAATATTCCCGGATCGAACAGGGTGTCGTGATCAATAATGGCATGGGTGATGTGATCATTCATGACGAGGTCCATACCGGAATCGGTTGTATCCTGATCGGACCGATTACGCTGCATAAGCATGTCGGTCTTTCGCAATACGTTCGTATTCTGGGCATGCATCACGGTAATGACGCCGACAGCCCGCATCATCATCAGCCTTGTGTTAAGGCCCCGATCATCCTTGAAGAAGATGCATGGATTGGAACCGGGACTGTGATCATGGGAAAAAAGAGTGGAGACCCGCTCGTCCTCGGAAGATATTGTCGTGTTGGTGCAAATTCAGTGGTTATCGACGACATTCCCGCATATTCGATTGCAGTCGGCAGCCCGGCCAGGGTAGTTCGCGTTTGGGATTTCAACCAAAAGAAATGGGTCAAGCCTGAGGGAATCAATACAAAACCCGAATCCGAATCGCAGGTCGTAGAGCTGATGAAAGACATTAACGTTCTCAGCAACGCCTCCTGACCTCTAAGCCTCCGGCAGAGCCACTTTCACTGAATTCTAAAGATCATATCATTAAGAATGCCTGTCAAAAATGTGATGCGAACAAATTCCGACGCATCATGGAGTAATCCCGCCATCAGCAGGGTAGTCAACTCCACGGCGCCAATCATTATTCATTCAAGCTGACCAAGTGTCAAACCGGATGAAACACCGACGAAACGGAAACGACCACACAATGGCATTGTCAAGAGGCATAGTTTTTTTTCTGAAATAACATTACCAGAATTCAGTTATGAAGAAAAACTACGATCAGATACTTGCGGATCTCTTCAGGAGCAAAGCCACCGGTAATATCATTTCGCTGCGGCTCAAGGGTGATAATAAAGTAATCTTAACTTCGGTTGAAGAGGTTCGGACCAACCGTATCGTTGTTCTTAACCCTGTTTCCGTGTATGGTACACTGCTCGAGGATCACATCCTCCATTTGGAAGACATCGAGAACTGCCATGTGTACAATTCAAACTATCATGATCCTGTCTACGTCAGGATCCGTGAGCTCAAAAACAGTATTGATCAGATCAAAAAGAGTTTTGGTCTGTAGCTTCCGACACGTGTGATCTCCCGCAATTGCCGCCTTTCCCGCTGCGGCATGGAATTGCTATTTATCATGAAATGGTTATCATGAAATGGTTATCATGAAATGGGCTTAACGGAATACAAAAAGAAAAGGTCTTTCAGCCAGACACCGGAACCGCTTGGCGGCAAGAGCGACGACACACGGCTTCACTTTGTTATTCAAAAACACGCCGCGTCAAGACTTCATTACGATTTCAGATTGGAGATGCGTGGGAGGTTAAAGAGTTGGGCTGTTCCAAAAGGCCCCTCGCTTAATCCCGCCGACAAACGTCTCGCAATGCTCGTCGAAGATCATCCTTACGACTATAAAGATTTTGAAGGAATAATCCCGCCAGGAAACTATGGCGCTGGTACCGTTATCATCTGGGATCGGGGCACCTATGAGTCACTGCAGCCAGCGGCAAATAAGGCCGAGCACGAAAAGATCGTTCTTAAGGGTTTCCATGCCGGACAACTCAAATTTCGGATGCACGGTGAAAAAGTAAACGGCGAATTCGTACTTGTCAAGACCGCTTCGCGCGCGGAAAACGCGTGGCTCCTGATCAAGCATAGGGATGAGTTTGCAAGACAGGGAGATATCACTGCCGAGGACAAGTCGGTGGTGTCAGGCAGGACTATCGAGGAAATCGCGACAAATAAAAGGGCGAACCTTTGGAAGAGCACTCGCACAAAGTCAGAAAAACAAAGGCCCGTTGTGAAGACAGCTGTAACAAAGGGCATGGTCAAAAAAAAGCCCGGTTCGGACCAACCGGCGACTCAACCGAAAAAGTCCAACGCTCGCGTAAAGAAAAACTCCTGACGATATTTTTGCGATTTGAAAGTGTCACTCAATCTAATTGCGACCGGCGTTGTCAACCGTGTCATGCTGGCGGCTGATCATCGATTTGAGCAAACAGGCTTTGCAGGATTTTGAAGTGCCACAACATCGAAGGCGTGGATCGATGGCGACCCGACTGTTATCCTTAACACATTGGGCAGTTCAATATTCTTACGGCCGAGGAAGCGTTAAAACAGAAAGGTGATGTTTTGAAAAGTGTATTGAAGAAGGGTATTGACCGGCAGAAAGCACTGCGGCATGTTCAAAAGGTCTTTCAGGTTGGATAGCCGAAGCGCAATCTCCAGGTTTTTTTCAAACATAAAATTCCAGCTGGAAGTCATTTTCGTTGCCGCGATCCTGAAGCGGTCTGATGGCGATGATGGGGACTGAATTGTAAATTCTGATAAACTCGGTTCTGCTGATCCGCACTTTGCTTTGTCCAGGTTTGATCTTGTGGTACTGCATCCGACCAGATTTGTTTGCCGTTGCGCTGAAGACCCATTCGCACTGGATCGGGGTAGGGGAGGGTATGTAGCGCATGGTAGCATCAATAACTGTTAACAAAATCCTGATAGAGCAGACTGTTTTGCCTTGCATTGTATTGCGCCAGAAGCGAATAAGCGCCTGCGGGAACGTAATTGAATCTTGTTTCATGATCACGGATCAGCCGGCAAAGTTCGCTTACATAAAGTCGTATCTGCTGCAGGTTTTTGCATGCCGAAGGTCTTTCGAAAGTTTTCGAGATGACTCCGTTGAGTTCAAGCTCTATCTTTTTTTTCTCGAAATCACTCATTCTTAAAAGTGTAATAATACACAATATTAGTTAAATTTAATGATATAAGCCAATGATTTATGTGTATATTTGCACAATATTTTTTTTGAAGAGACGATTATTGTTCCACGGGGAATAGCTGATTCAATAATGTAAATGATCGGCATTTGATTCCTGATTTCCAGTCCTTTAAGCGGGTCGGTGTTATGCGGAAACACTTGAAGTAGCTGGAAAGGCGCTACTGGAAAAGACGAAACTGATTATTGTCTGCGTATTGCCGGAGTTTCAAATGAAAGCTTTACACCCAGTTTAGGACTTTCAGAAACACCCACGTTTCTTTTGGAAGCGTTGCGATGTGAATTTGCGAAAAATGTAGAGGCTGTCTTTTGTTGAAGAAAGACAGCCTCTATGCTTATTCCCCTTTTCCTTTCGCTGGTATTACCCAGATCAAGTATTTAGGATGTATTCTCAGGTCCTAAGACCACTCCTAAAAGGGAAGTCAGCAACGAATATGGATAAAACTCCATGCCAGGGGATAGCAGCTTCCCACGGGAATTCATTGCAAAGTAACGTTGCTTCAAACTGTGGAATGCATTCGCCGACCTCACAAGTCTATTCGTATTTCAAAGTATCGGCGGGGTTCGTGCGTGATGCCTTTATCGAATGAAACGCAACAGTGGCCATGCTGATCATCAAACCAGCGAAGGCTCCAATCAAAAAGATCCAGAGGCCTATCTGAATACGGAATGCAAACGAGTCGAGCCAGATTTTTGCAACCACAAGCGAAGCAGGAACCGCGATGGCAATGGAGATCAAAACAAGGATACTGAATTGCCGCGTGAGCATCACTACAATCGACGTGGTCGAAGCTCCAATCACTTTCCGAATGCTGATTTCTTTTGTTCGTTGTTCGGTTGTAAACGCTGAAAGTCCAAAAAGCCCCAAACAGGAGATCAGGATGGCGAGTCCGGTAAAGAATCCAATTGCCTTACCAAGGACCCTTTCGCGCTCAAGTATTAGCCCGAAGTTTTCATCCAGGAAATGGTACTCCATCGGTTCATCCACTCGTTGCTGCCACAACCGCTTCGTGAAGTCCAGAATATCGCGCATATCGCTTCTTTTCGTCTTGATCGCCAGTTGTGAAGATGAATGGCTATGTGTATGTTTATTGTTCAGTAGAATAGCCAGGGGCGCGATTTCCTTTCTTAAGGATTCCCAATGAAAATCACTAACGACGCCAATCACCCTCATCTTTTTATTAAGCTCCGCGCCCACAGATACGGCGAGACCAAGTGCTTTCACAGCGGCCTCGTTCAGGATAACGGCCGATGAATCCGAAGCAAGCAGGTGATTAAAATTACGACCAGCAATCAGCTTTAACCCCATAACGTCGAGATACTGGTCGTCAGCAAGGTAGGTATTGATCGTTAAAGCCTCCTGCATTGCGGGGGTCTGAAACGTGTAAAATGCCATGATCGCTTTGCTACCCGGCTCCCCGGAATGCAGGCTCGCTGCGAATACATCCGGATGACTGAGCACTTCATTTCGAAAGCTTTCGATCCCGTTTCCGAGCCTCGCCATCTGATCGATAGTCAGCACATTGCCTTCTTCGAAACCAAGATCCTTTTCTGCCATGAAATTCAATTGTTGCACAACCGTTATCGTGCAAATGATCAGGGAAATTGAAATCGCAAATTGAAAAACAATCAGCCAATTTCGTAATTGAGGTTTGCCCTTCGCCCGAACCTGTCCTTTTAATACCCGGGCTGTCTCAAATGCGGTTAAATAAAGGGACGGATAAATGCCAGCCACCAATCCAACGATCACTGCAAACAGTAAGATTCCCAGAATCGCCATTGGATTTGTGAATACACCAATTGTTAGTTCATGGCCAGAGATCCAGAAAAAAGTGAAGCTGAATAGTTCGGCAAATCCAAGCGCCAGGATCATGGATAACACTGTAATCAGCACCGATTCAATCAGAAATTGGCCGACCAGTTTTGATCTCGTGGTTCCGAGCGATTTCCGGATGCCTATTTCCTTTGCCCTTCTGGTCGCCCTTGCTGTGGCCAGGTTTACAAAGTTGACCGCTGCCAGCGCCAAAATGAAAACCGCTATCGAAGCAAAGATCAACAGGTTCGTTTTATTTCCACCAGGTGACAACTCGAGGTTCAGGCTAGAACCCAGGTAAATGTCCTTAAGCCTGATTATGCTAAACCTGACTGAATTATCGTCTTTAACATATTGCTCGAGGCTGATCCCGCTTTGGGCTACGCCGGATGCAGGGTAGACATATTTTTCAATGACTTTATCAAGAGCGGTCCTCAGATCTCCTTCATTCGTGTTTGGCCTTAACAGGACGTAGTTATAGACGCTTGCCGACGTCCAATGAGCATTTTGCCGATCCGAAAGCTGCAAACTTAGCCAAATCTCCGACTGAAGATGAGAATTGTGCGCGTCATCGCCGACAATTCCGGAAACGGTGTATGGCACTTTCTCCTTTCCTACTTCAATCTGCCGACCGACTACATCAACTCTACCGAAATACTTTCTGGCCATTTTTTCAGAAAGCACCGCCTCATGGGGTTTTTCCAGAACCGTTTCCGGATTGCCGGAGACGAAAGAGTAGGAGAAAACCTTAAAAAAAGAAGTGTCGGTCCAGTAGACCAGTTGCTTATAAACTTCATCTCCGATCTGAATTCTTTCGTCGCTCCTTTTTTGCAGACGCGTAAAGGCTTCTATGCCCCCGAAATCTTTTCCAAGGTAATCGCCAAGCAGTTCCGGACCGTTGGCGAATTTCCCGAGATTAAAAAATGACACTCCGATCCGAAAGATCCTGTCAGCATTTCTGAAATGTCGGTCATGACTCCACTCATTATAGAGATAAAGAAAGATCACCAGCGTGCACGCCAATCCGATCGCCAGGCCCGTGATGTTGATGAATGAATAAAACAGCTGTCTTTTGAGATTCCTGAAAGCGACCACCAGAAAGTTATACAGCATACATTCTTTTAATGGCTGGCGAGAAGTCAATAAGAGTGCCAACCGCCTAGTAATTTAATGATCAATTAGTTACCGGAAAAGCAATGTTAATCATCAGCCTCTATGTATCGGAAGCGATACATAGCGGGCATCGTTTCCGTTACAGGTTCGCCAATCCAACGAACTCCGTCTCGATTTTGAATCCTAAGTACGGCAGTATGCGCTGGCGAGCTGCGAGCGAAGTTGGCCTGCCGGAGCAGGCTGCCCTGCTGAGAATTCCTCCTTTTCAGTAATGATTGGGATATCTCCCTTTCAAGAGCCGTTACCAATAAATTTCCGTCAAAAAAGCTTTTCTCCGGACAGCAATGGTTTCTTCTATTATATTGGCGCGGCAACAACAATTACAAAGCATTGAGAATAGCAGGTCATATCATCGATATCGCGCTTAAAGAAATTTATCCAGGTGAAATTGAGATCGGAGACGGCGTCATTCGAAGTGTTCAACTGAAAACCAATGTTCCGGATCAATACATACTTCCCGGATTTATTGATGCGCATGTCCATATAGAAAGCTCGATGCTGGTTCCTTCAGAGTTTGCCCGGATGGCAGTGGTGCATGGAACGGTTGCCACAGTATCAGACCCACACGAAATTGCAAATGTGCTTGGTGTTGAGGGAGTGGAGTACATGATCGCTAACGGAAGCAAGGTGCCGTTTAAATTCTTTTTTGGCGCACCCAGCTGTGTTCCGGCTACCGGTTTTGAAACTGCTGGGGCATCGATCGGGCCAATGGGGGTTGGTTATCTCTTAGAGAAGCCGGAAGTGAAGTACCTGGCGGAAATGATGAACTGGCCTGGTGTACTTCATGGCGACCCCGATGTCTTCGCAAAAATTGCGGCTGCAAAAAAAATGAATAAGGTCGTCGACGGGCACGCGCCCGGCCTGAAAGGTGAAGAAGCAAAAAAGTATGCATCCGCAGGTATCACCACAGATCATGAGTGCTTCACAGAGGAGGAGGCGCGCACAAAACTGCAATGCGGAATGAAGATCATTATCCGCGAAGGGAGTGCCGCAAAAAACTTTGACGCGCTTGTTGGTCTTCTGCATGATCATTCGGATCACATGATGTTCTGTTCCGACGATAAGCACCCTGACAGTCTGGAAGAAGGTCACATCAATGTATTGGTCAAAAGGGCCATTGAAGCTGGCGTCGATCCGTTCAAAGTTCTGAAAGCAGCATGTATCAACCCGATCGATCACTACAACCTGGATGTTGGAAAATTACGGGTTGGAGACCCTGCGGATTTTATTGTTGTAAAAGACTTGATCGACTTTTCCGTCCTAAACACCTTCATCCGCGGCCAGTTGGTGGCAGAGAACGGACAAACGCTGATCGGAAGGGTAAAAAATGACATTGTTAATAAGTTTCGCAAAAGACACCTCGCAATCGGTGATCTTGACGTGAAGGCGACATCGAGCCGCATTCGTGTCATTGAAGCGAAAGATTCTCAGTTGATAACAGGCGAGATCCTTGCGGATGCCAGGATTGCCAACGGCAACGTGGTTTCAGATATTCATTCCGATACGTTGAAGATTGCGGTGATCAACCGTTATGAGTATGCACCTCCGGCAGTCGGGTTCATCAGGAATTTCGGTTTCAAATCAGGGGCGATCGCTTCGTCGGTTGCGCATGACTCCCACAATGTGATTGTCGTTGGGGCCGACGATGGATCTATGATACGTGCAGCGAACCTGGTGATGGGATCGGAGGGAGGAGTAGCGGCTGTTGATGGCAAAAATGAAATGATGCTGGCGCTCCCGGTCGGCGGATTGATGTCAGTCGAAGACGGTTATGAGGTTTCAAAAAAGTATAAGATGATCGACCGCATGGCTAAAGAGATGGGAAGCGGATTGTCAGCACCTTTCATGACCCTGTCATTTATGGCTTTGCTTGTCATTCCTTCTTTAAAACTGAGCGATAAGGGACTTTTTAATGGAAGCTTATTTGAATTTTCCAATCTTTTTGTCGGGGATCACTGAGGATTTTGAGTTGTCCGGCGGCGATTTTATCCAGGCGCCTGATCTGTATTATAGAAAAGTTTTCTGCTTGCATACCATCCACAATTTTCGCCGTCAAAGAAACTTTCAAGCAATTCCCGCCCCACCTTCGGAGTTTTGACGTCCGATTTAAGACCGCCTGTTCGGGCATACTTTTTTTACGGATGCTAATCCTTTAGCCGACGTGTATGTTGTGATCTTCCGGGTTGTGCAGGCTAATCAATTCCTCGCGAAATTAAATTTCACCATATATGGAAAAGCATAAGCCTGAACTTGAATTTGTGACAGCTTCCGAAGACATCCTCAGAGTCCTTATCCACAGCAAGGAGTACGGAAACGTTATTGGCGTCAGCAGCCCATTTTTAGGGGCTGGGATCTTTATAACCGTTGTTGAAAAGATCATTCTTGATTATGAGGTGGTGGTTCAGCTGAAACCTTACGATGTGAACGGCACCTCGCTTGACAAAAATCTGCTGAGACTCTCGGAAATTACGTGTGCGTGTGCTTTTAAGTCCCGCTTTGACAAGCTTTATCATAAGCAAGTCGCTCATGATGCAGTAGAGGTTGCCTCTTATAGTTATTAACTTTAGTGCAACGTTCAAACTTTTGGAGAGTTTAAAGCTTTCCAAAAGTTTTTTTATTTTAAAAGTGTTCAACCTTCAGGTATTTCAATTCGATGGTGAGCGACAGCATCGAATTTCGTCCCTTTCTTTGAAACTCACATGTAGCGATACCGTTATCGACCTTGACAACTTTCCATGAATAACGAGGGATCTCCAGCACCGACAGGTTATTATCGGCATAAAACTCATCTTTGATATAGACTACCTGTCCGGGTTGGGCGATCTTGTTCATCGGATATGGCAGCTTGCTGAACGCGCTAAACTTTTCAAAAGTTGTCAATAATTTTAAAGCGCTTCGACCCTGAGATACTTCATCTCTATCGTTAGTGAAAGGATAGAATTCCGGCCTCGGCGCTGAAACTGACAGGCGGCAATCGAATTTTCCAGTTTTACAACTTTCCATAAGTAGCGAGGGACTTCCATCACGGAGAGATTGTTATCGGCGTAGAATTCGTCTTTGATGTAAACGATATTTCCGGGTAGTACTTGATTCATTGCTGCAAGGTCCAGCGCTGCATTGGAAAAATTAACGGACAACAGATCAATCACCGTTTAAAACGATACGCTGTCATTAGCACAGCTAAAATTTTTTTAGAGACATTTCAATCGTCTGCTGATAATTGTCGCTGCGCTTAGGTGCCTGTCGCGGGCAAAGTTACAGGGCGGAAAAATTGCATCTTATTTTCTAAGCGGCGAGATCCGCGGTCATGCAGAAATTCAGATGGTAAAGCAACCCGTCGTCGGAAAAAATAAACCCCGCCATGGGTTAAACAGCGGGGCTCTACCATTTAGCTATGGAAGCCCGGAACCCATTCTTCCGGACCGAAGTGAAATTACTGATTTTTTTAAAATCAGGGAAATGACATCACGATGAAACTCTAATTCGTTACTTCATTCCAGCATCGGCTCGGAATTGTCGACCGGACGTTCTTTCAGGTTCGACTGCATGATAATGCGGGCGCAGGTATTCCAGCGAAGAACAGCGTCATCGTTGCCTGGCGGGTTCATCGTATCGGCTTTTTCGTAACATTCCATGGCTTCCAGGTACCATTCACAGGCATCAAAATCGGCGCCAGGCGTTCCGGAGGTCAATGCCGCGCCCGCCTGCCTTTCATAGATGATTCCGGTATAGTATATCCTGGAGTATTCGTCCCTGAGTTTGCCGGCGATTTCCAGCGCCTGTTTTGCGGCTTTTGAAACTGCTCTCCCGAACTGGTCGGTCAAAGCAAGAAGCAGAATCACAGAGGCTTTCTGGTTGTCCGGGTCTACCGCAAGGATATCGAGGCAAATGCTTTCGGCAAGCCTGGGTTGATTCAGCAGCCGGTAATGTTCCGCTTTACCGAGAGCGGCTTCAACACCCTGTTTGGATAACGGCTTCAGTTTGAAAACAAGGCTTTGGTCGGGGGATTTTATTTCTTGTAAGTTCATGGCGTACGGATTTACTTTCGTTTTTTATTATTGAAAATACTGAACAACCTCATCAGGGGATCGTAGAATTTATCAGCGACGCGTTCTTTCAACGGGATGATCGCATTATCGGTGATTGTGATATGTTCCGGGCAAACGGTGGTGCAGCATTTTGTGATATTGCAAAAACCGATTCCCTCCTGATGTTTCAGGTCCGAGGTTCGATCTTCGACATCCAGGGGATGCATTTCCAGCGCAGCGACATAGACCATGTGTCTTGGTCCGGAAAACCGGTCGTGCATCTGATGGTCACGCAACACATGGCAAACATCCTGGCAAAGGAAGCACTCGATGCATTTGCGGAATTCCTGAACACGGTCGACATCTACCTGGGCGATCCGCCATGTTCCGTCCTGCGCATCGGGCGGCCGGGGATTGAATTTTTTAATGCGCTTCTTCATCCGGTAGTTGACCGACACATCAGTGACCAGATCCCGAATCACCGGGAAAGCTTTCAGTGGCTGGAGTGTGACAGGTTTGTCGATAGGGATATCGCTCATCCGCGTCATACACATCAGCTTCGGCTTGCCGTTGATTTCGGCGCTGCATGATCCGCACTTGCCAGCCTTGCAATTCCAGCGGACCGCCAGGTCGTTGGCGAGGTCGGCCTGGATCTGATGCACTGCATCGAGCACAACCATTCCTTCCGAGATGTCGGTCACATACTCCCTGAATTCTCCCCCTGCTGAGTTAGTTCTCCATATATTGAATCGCACAGCTGGCATATTTCGAATGTTTATAATATGGTTCGGCTATTCATGATCTGACAACAAAGCCGTCAGATAAATTCTTGATCCCTCACTTCATTTCATTAATCACCTGCTGCAAATCATCCCTGACTTTGAGTTTAGGCGTCGGACTCAGCTCCATTTTCCCCTCTTGCGTTTTCGATATCCGGATATTTACTTTACCAAATTCCTCGCTCTTATCAGGGTAATCTTCACGGAAGTGGCCGCCGCGGCTTTCCTTCCGCTCATTTGCCGCCCGCGCGATCGCCTCTGCAATGGTAAGCATATGTTTCAACTCGAGGGCGGTATGCCAGCCGGGGTTGAATCCGCGGTTGCCACTGCAGCCAACCTTTTCGGCACGTATTTGCAGCGCATGAATGTGCTTGATGGCTTCCTCGAGTTCGCTTCCTGATCGCACAATGCCGACGAGACTGTGCATCATGTCCTGCAACTCAGACTGGAGGTGAAAAGCGTTGCCATCACCCGACGCATCGCGTTCGAAAGGAGCGAGGCTTGCGCGGATGGTTGCATCCAGCTCGTTTTCATCCGGATCTTCGAGACGGTTTTCTTTCGCATAGGACGCGGCATATTCACCGGCTCTCTTGCCGAAGACCAGCAAGTCTGACAGCGAATTGCCGCCGAGACGGTTCGCGCCATGTAATCCTGCCGCACATTCTCCTGCAGCGAATAGCCCAGGGACAGTGGTCATTTGTGAATCCGCGTCCACTTTGATCCCACCCATGATGTAGTGCGTCGTCGGGCCGACTTCCATAGGTTCCTTCGTAATATCAACACCGGCCAGCTCCTTGAACTGGTGATACATACTGGGAAGCTTTTTCCGGATATGGTCCGCGGCATTCGGTATTTTTTCCTTTATCCAGGCGATATCCAGGTAAACTCCACCGTGTGGAGAGCCTCTTCCTTCCTTGATCTCGCGCCTGATACAACGGGCGACGTGATCGCGCGTGAGCAGTTCAGGAGGGCGTTTTGCATTTTTATCACCTTGTGTATAACGCCACCCTTCTTCCTCGTCGGTCGAGGTTTGACCCTTATACAGATCCGGAATGTCGTCGAACATGAATCGCCGCCCTTTATTATTTCGAAGTACGCCGCCTTCGCCCCGGACACCTTCGGTAATGAGCAATCCCCTCACGCTGGGCGGCCACACCATCCCGGTAGGATGAAACTGCACGAACTCCATATCGATGAGTTCTGCTCCGGCATGATAGGCCACGGAAATTCCGCTGCCCGTACAGTCCCAGCTATTGCTTGATATTTTGTAAATCCTGCCCATGCCGCCAGTCGCCACGATGGTGGCCTTTGCGCGGAAAACTTTGAACAGTCCTTTTTCCCTGTCGTACGCGAAAGCACCACACACCTTTCCATTCTTTTTTAGCAAGCTGATGATGGTATACTCCTGAAAAAAGTCGATCCCCTGATGTATGCCATGGTCCTGAAGCGTGCGGATCATTTCAAGTCCGGTACGGTCACCGACGTGGGCCAGCCTCGGATACTTATGCCCGCCAAAATTCCGCTGAAGAATCTTTCCATCATCGGTTCGATCGAACAGTGCCCCCCAGGCTTCCAGCTCACGAACGCGGTCCGGGGCTTCTTTGCAAAACAGTTCTACCATCCGCCAATTATTGAGATATTGCCCTCCGCGCATGGTGTCGGCAAAATGAACTTTCCAGTTGTCGCGTTCATCCACATTGGCAAGCGCGGCGGCAACACCGCCCTCAGCCATTACGGTATGCGCTTTCCCCAGGAGCGAGCGGCAAACCACTGCAACGGTGACGCCACGCGCAGAAGCCTCTATTGCAGCCCTTAGCCCGGCGCCTCCGGATCCAATTACCAGGACATCATGTGTGAACGTTTCGTATTTCATCTAAAAAAATCTAATGTCAGTCCATACGCCCATCGATACCAACCGCACATAAATATCAGCAAACGCCACACTAAACAGGCTAAACCACGCCCAATTCATATGCTTGCGGTTCAGACAACTCGCACAATCATAGATCTTCCGCTGAACAGGCGCCTTTGAAAGCTGATCCCTGATTCCTCCAACAAGATGTCTGAATGAATGACAGCTAAACGTATAAATTCCGAGCAAGATGGAATTGGCAGTGATGACAATCGTTCCGACACCGACGCCAAAAGTTTTTTCACCAGTGACCGCGTCTGTGAACCACATGGCTTTCCATGCATCGTAAAGCAGAAAGAAAACAAAGATGACGGCGAGATATAAAAAATAACGGTGAACATTCTGCAGGATCAGTGGTAATGAATTCTCACCCCAATATGTTTTTCGGGGCTCCCCAACGGCACAGGCTGGGGGGTCGGCCCAAAACGATTTATAATATGCACCGCGGTAGTAGTAGCACGTCAATCGGAAGCCGCCCGGTGCCCACAGGATCAGGAGGGCGGGAGAAAACGGAAGAAGTCCCGGCCACCATTCCGGTTTTGCGCCAAACCAGCTGTGCGGGGAATCGCCGAACAATTCCGGAGAGTAAAATGGAGAAATGTAAGGGCCGACTGCGTAATGCTCGCCCTGAAACGCCGCCCATGTCGCATAGACTATAAAGGAGGAGAGGGCTATAAAAATTAAAAGTGGACGGATCCACCAGATATCTGTTCGCGCTGTATGGCCGAAGGCTGTTTGCATCAGAGGTCCATTGGATTTAAAGAATTGCTTGATTTTAGAGAAAAAAAGTTCGAAAACCAAATGACCAGCTGCCGGGGCTCTTCCATTTAGATGAAAACTGAAATCGTTTTCTGCAATCGTATACGGCAACGATCAGCCATGTGAAAAACGTCAATTAAAAGGCTCATTTACAACTTGTTAATCGGATTATCGCAGCTTAAAATCTTACATGAGCCCAAGCGGCCGTATTTAATACCTTAACTTCAGGTTCCAACCTGGTAAACCCGACTATCTCAATGCGCAGCATTTGTATCATTTTTCTATTCCTGTCTCCTTCAATAATATTCTGTCAAGACAACATTCAGTTCGACCGTCTCGAAACCGCTAAGGGCTTGCAGAACAGATCGATCACAACGATCATACAGGATGATCTTGGTTTTTTATGGTTTGGAAGTCAGGATGGTTTAATACGTTACGATGGGTATGACATCCGTGTCTTCAAGACAAATGTGAAGAACAACAACTCAATCTCCGATAACAACATCCGCGCGATAGCCAAAGACACGGTTGGCAATCTTTGGATCGCAACACAAGGTGGAGGGCTGGACAAATTCAATCTGAAAACAGAAACGTTTACGCATTACAAAAGCAATCCCGCCAATGAAAATTCCCTGAGTGGAAATGCAGTGTGGTCGCTTCTCGTGGATTCCAAGGGTATCGTCTGGGCAGGCACTTTTTCCAACGGATTAAACCGGCTCGACACAAAGACGGGAGAGATAATCCGAATCCGCGAAAACAGTTATGCGCCGGTGTATGCAATTGCCGAAGATACCAATGGCATGATCTGGTTTAGTTCCCAGGGGCTTAACCGGATCGACCCCGCTGATTTGTCCATCGAAAATTTTCCCGCTTCGGACAATTTGCCTGTTTCGATTTCGAATGGAGGTATCAGATCGTTGCTTTATGACCGGAACACAGACAAACTGTGGGTAGGCGTTGAGAACGGTGGACTTCTGCAGTTTGATCCCTCGAAGAAGGCCTTTATCAGATCAACTGGCGAGTCCCAGGCGGCAATAAATTCGATCTATACATTGCATCAGGATTTAACGGGCAGGATATGGGCGGGCGGGAATGAGGGCGCCGCAGTAATCAGCGCCGGGGACTTTACGCTTTACAGGCATAATGCTTCCGACAAATATTCATTATCGACAAATTCAGTCCGCACAATTTATTCTGATAATTTCGGAACGACCTGGATTGGAACTGAGGGTGGAGGGGTGAACCGCGTATTGAGAAAAAAAGGGTTTCAGCTTTTCCGGCACACCTCAGATCCGGCGTCCCTGAGCTTTAATGTGATCAGGTCCCTTTATGAGGACCGCGACGGCCGCATTTGGGTAGGAACACAGGGTGGAGGGCTCAATGAGTTTGACCGGTCGACGTCAACATTCAGAACGGTAAAAATAAATTCACGTGAAATTTCTTCCATGTACCAGGACACCGACGGCAGCTATTGGGTCGGCAGCTGGGGCAGTGGGTTGTTCCATTTGAATCCGCAGACCGGAGTCGCCGTGAATTTCAAGCGTGACCAGAATGAGGAATCGCTGCCCGATGATCGAATTCAGGTTGTTCATCGCGACAAGCAAGGTGTTTTATGGGTGGGAACAGAAAATGGACTGGCAACCTTCGATGGGGAAAACGAGTGGAGACATTTTTCAAAGCCAAATTTCCCGATGGGATTGATCGGCAACAACATTCAGGGCCAGGCGTTTGTTGAGTCACCCGACGGGGCTATATGGATCGGCACGTGGTTCGGACTAAACAAGATCTCTCCCGATCGCCAGATTGTTTCCGTGATAACTTCGGATACAACGGCGCAATACCTTTCGAGTGAGCATGTGATCTCTCTCTATCTTGATTCTGCGCAGGCCGTCATGTGGATTGGAACCTTTGGGGGCGGATTAAACCGGCTTAATATCACAACCGGAAACATTACTCACTTTACGGAAGACGCTGGCTTACCCAATAACACAATTTATTCTATCAAACCCGACAACGAAGGGAATTTGTGGGTGAGCACCAATAATGGTTTGTCGAAGTTCAATCCGCAAACGAAAAAATTCAGAAATTATGATGCCACGGAAGGGCTACAGGGAAATGAGTTTTACTGGGGAGCGGGTTGCAGGACGCGCGATGGAAAACTCCTTTTCGGGGGAGTAAATGGCCTGAACTATTTTGATCCGTCCGCCATTAAAGACAATGTTCAGGTGCCGCCTGTCGTCATTACGAATTTCGAGCTTTTCAATAAAACAGTATCGGTAGGTGCTGGATCGGTCCTTCAGCAAAATATCAATTTCATTCCGGAACTATCGCTGAATTACGACCAGAACGTCCTGACATTTCAATATGCGGCCTTAAATTATAACTCAACCGAGAAAAATCTTTACGCCTATTATCTGGAAAACTTCGACAAGGACTGGAATGATGTCGGTACAAAAAGAACGATCTCGTACACAAACCTGAATCCCGGCGAATACATCCTGCACATCAAAGGTTCCAATAATGACGGGGTCTGGAATGAAAGAGGAATTTCATTAAAAGTCATTGTGATACCGCCATTCTGGAAGACGTGGTGGTTTTATTCCCTTGTTGCGATCGCCGCCTTCGGAATGGTCTACGCGATCCTTAAGGTGCGCTTGCGGAGTGTGAGGCGGGACAAGGAAATGGTCCGCCGCACTTTACAGGAGGCGCTGGACAAAGCACACGATGAGCTTGACAGGGAAAAGAAAGCGGTATTGGACGAACAAAGCAAGAATCTCCAAAGAAACTGGATCGATCAGTCGCTATCGATCGTCAGCGAGATCCTCAGTAAAAGCAAAAATAATGTCGATGAACTTTCCGCCCGAATACTATCAGCGCTCGTGAAGCGATGTGAAGTGGTAGCCGGCGCAATTTACATTTACAATGAAGACCTCGACGAGCTGATAAAACGTGCAAATTTCGGATTCACGCAGGTGCGCTCCAGCATTAGCGCGGGGTCGGGACAAATCGGTGAGTGTTTCCGGAAAAAAGAGGTGATCCTGATTGACAACCTTCCTTCCAACTACTTTAATGTAACGTCGGGCCTGGGGCACGCGGTTCCAAAGTCATTGCTGCTGGTTCCCCTTCAGTTCGAAGAGATATGTGTAGGTGTCATTGAACTTGCTTCATTTACGGAAATCCCTGATTACCGGCGGCAATTCATCGAAACATTATCTGCACAGCTTACCGCGACGATTCACACGACACAAATTGCCGATCGCACGGCGAAACTCCTGGAGGAATCGCGTGTTCAAACCGAGGAATTGAAAGTCAGGGAAGAAGAGCTTCGGCAGAATCTCGAAGAAATGCAGACGATTCAGGAGGATTACTCCAGGAAGACGTTGGAATACGAGGCGACGATCGAAGAATTACGAAAGGGAACCAGGGGAGTGCTTCGATAGAAAAAGGATCGAATATTCACCCGGTTTAGTGACGACGCCCGCAAGACGGTTTTACAAACCAATGGCCGACAACCCATGTTTTTTTGGTCGTGTTAGAAGTCGCCAACGCCAATCTCCGATTTGGAAATAAAAAAAATGTTTTATATTGGTCAGTAACTTTATTACCAGACCTAAAGATGTTGGATCAGACACAACTTGAGCATTTTCGCAACCTGGTTTCTTTGATAGCGGCCGATGGAACGATTGAGGAGGTCGAGAAGGTTGCGCTTTCGAAGATTGCATATCAACAGGGCATTCCTTTGGAACGTTTCAACGTGATGCTTAAAAAAGCGCACGAATACAAATATCTCATTCCCCAGAATCAGACAGAACGGGAGAAACAGCTTCAGCAAATGCTCGAAGTCGCCAAAATTGATGGCGAGGTTTCGAAAGCTGAGCTCGAACTAATCGCGATGGTTGCGGAAAAGTTGGGATTCACCAGTGATGAGCTCGAGCGCATCATCGCAGCGCATACTTGATCTGCGACTTTCCCGCTTATTTCACAAAAATGTATAAACGTTCCATCCATTCCTTCATGATTCGGCGATTGGGCACAGGCGTGGCCTGGGGGCGAACCGGATTTAGCGTGCGTTGTTTCTGTTCTCTCACTTTAGCCATATAACGATAACGGAGTTTCATTCATGCGCACCCTTCACTTCGCTGACTATGCAGTCTTTTTTATTTATTTTGTCATCGTCTCGGCGTACGGGATTTTCATTTACCGGCGCAAGAAAGCCGTAAATCCTGATTCAAAGGATTTCTTTCTCGCGGAAGGATCGCTGACCTGGTGGGCAATCGGCGCATCCCTGATCGCATCCAATATTTCCGCGGAACATTTTATTGGGATGTCAGGATCCGGATTCGCGTTGGGATTGGCCATTTCAACATACGAATGGATGGCGGCGGCGACCCTCATCATCGTGGCTGTTTTTTTTATTCCCGTTTATCTGAAAAACAAGATTTACACGATGCCGCAATTCCTCGCCAAGCGGTACAACAATACCGTGAGCACGATCATGGCGATCTTCTGGCTTCTGGTCTACGTTTTTGTAAATCTCACTTCCATCATATACCTGGGGGCCCTGGCGATCAATTCGGTGACCGGAATTTCTTTTGAGCTTTGCATTGCCGGGCTGGCATTGTTTGCAATAGCCGTTACGTTAGGAGGAATGAAGGTGATCGGTTACACGGATGTGATACAGGTGGCCGTTCTTATTTTCGGCGGGCTTGTTGCGACCTATCTCGCACTGGACATGGTGTCAGAACAATTTGGCCGTGGCGGCAATGTGCTCGCGGGAGCGGCATTGCTTCGCGAAAAAGCTTCCTCGCATTTTCACATGATCTTTGATTCGTCGCACCCTTACTACAAGGATTTGCCGGGTCTTTCGGTACTGGTGGGCGGTATGTGGATCAACAACCTCAATTACTGGGGCTGCAACCAGTACATCACACAACGCGCCCTGGGTGCCGATCTGCAAACAGCGCGCAAAGGGATATTGTTTGCCGCATTTCTAAAACTTTTGATACCGGTAATTGCGGTCATCCCCGGAATAGCGGTCTTTGTGCTTTATCAGCAGGGATTGTTTCAGCCTGAAATGGTTGATGCCACCGGAACCCTTAAACCTGATCACGCATATCCGACCCTTTTAAATCTCCTGCCATCCGGATTAAAAGGACTTGCATTTGCGGCGTTGACTGCGGCGATCGTCGCTTCCCTGGCCGGAAAAGCAAACAGTGTGGCAACGATCTTTTCACTCGATATTTATAAAAAATTCTTTGCAAAGCAGGCGAGTGAAAAACAGCTGGTGACCACAGGGCGTTGGACGGTCGTGGTGTCGATGGTGCTTGCCTGTATTGTAGCCCCGGCATTGCGTTCGCTCGATCAGGCGTATCAGTTTATTCAGGAATATGTTGGATTTATTTCCCCTGGCGTGCTGGCGATTTTTTTGATGGGATTCTTCTGGAAACGCACGACATCCGCGGCTGCCCTTGCTGCCGCTTTGTTTACAATACCTCTTTCAACATTGTTGAAGTTTTTGCCGGCCTGGACGAATGGATCATTTCCCGATTATCCGTTTCTCGACAGAATGACTATTGTCTTTGTTTTTCTGATCGGTTTGATGACGGTCATGAGTTTGCTGGATAGGAAAAGCCGGGATCAACAGCAGATCATTATCATCGACACGGGATTATTTCGCGTCGTCCCCTCGTTTGTTGCAGGCTCCATTGTCATTGTTGGAATTCTAACTGCGCTTTATACCGTTTTCTGGTAGCGGTTCGCAACATTGGCACGTTTTTCTTATATTAAAGCCATATTCCCTAGCAAAATTTGACGTTATCCCCGGATCAGACTAAAAACTCTGAATATGAACATGGAAAAAGCCGGACGTGAAACTTTGCAATATCTTTTCGCCGAGTTTCTGAAAGCACCTACAGTTGTTTATTCCATCACACCCATTACAAAGAAATTCAGGATCGATCCCGTTTCGCTCAGCGATTATTTGCTGGAAAAAAAGTGGATTCGTGAACGCTGGATTTATCCGGATAACACCGTAGGATGCCGGATAACCATCAAAGGGATCGAGGAAATAGACAAAGCCTATGTACGTGAAAAGTTGGGCTTGCTCATCGGTAGTCTTGTCGATGCCGGAGGCACTAAGGGTCTGCTGGAAATACTGGAATTTAACCTGAAGGAATATTCAATTTCCCTCGACCTTGTGAAACAGCTCGAGTCCATGAGCTTTGTCAGGCTGCTGCATCGCAGGGATTCGATCATCATTGAACTTACCGACCTCGGCCGCCACTTTTACGAACAAAATGGCCGCGCCTTCCTCACATTAATGGCGTACTGATTTAACGAATCAGGCACACCCTTTTACGCTGCTGTTGGCATGAGGGCTGTTTTTAGTTTTTTCATTCTTTGGCCGATCCTGGCCTCGGGATTTCAGGGGAAAGCTGGTCTCGACTGGCTTAAAATTTCTACCGCGGATTCATCCAACAACCACCCCTATGCACTGGTTGCAGGAGGAAGCAAAGGAATTGGTTACGCCATTGCGGAAGCCCTTGCGAAACGCAGGTACAATCTGATCCTCATCGCCCGGCATTATGATTCGCTATATGCGGCAAAGCAAAGACTTGAGAAGAAATACGGAGTACATGTCGAGCTGCTGATTCATGACCTGAGTGAAGAAAAGTCAGCCCACGAGATTGCGCAATGGTGCAAGGAGAGACACATACCGTTAAAAATCCTTTGTAATGTTGCCGGATTGGGCGGCGCCAGGGATTTTTTGAAACTGCCCCTGGACTCACTGCGTTATATGGTGAACCTCAACGTCGAGTCATGTATGGCTTTGACGTTGTTGTTATTGCCATTGCTGGAAAAAAATGCGCCCGCCTATATTTTGAACGTATCGAGCATGGCTGGCCTCGCGCCAATTCCTTCCAAGAACCTCTATTCGGCCACAAAGTCCGCCGTCGTATTTTTCAGTTACTCACTCCGGTACCAGTTAAAATCGAAAAAGATCAGTGTGAGCTGCCTGGCGCCAGGACCTGTCTTTACGAAACCCCAGATCAGGCAGGAGACCGTCAGCAACCTGGGATGGTTCGGAAAGAAATTGGCTGTCCCCCCAAAAAAGGTTGGAGAGGTGGCGGTTCGGAAAACGTTGAAAAAAAAGATGCTTATTGTCCCGGGCACCCTTGCGAAAACCACTTCATGGATGCTGCGGATCTTGCCTAAAAGAATGGCCGCCGCCGTTTATAACAATGTGGGTACCAAATGAGCTCCAGGCACCACCGGGACTCTACGCCATGACGAATTTTTTTCTAACGAGCCCGATGCTGGCCCAACCAGCATTTTCGTATCTCGTTTGAATTGCCAATATTTGTTGTACTAACTATTTACCTATGAAGGAAGAGCGCTACAGTTCCTATTCTTTTTTACTTGACCGCACGGCCCGAAGGGTAAAACAGTATGCCCAGCAACGCTTTAATGAAATGGGACTGAACATCACAGTCGACCAGTGGCTGGTATTAAAGAATCTTTGCGAAAGCCAGCAGATGACCCAGACAGAACTTGCTGCGCTTATGTTCAAGGACAATCCCACACTTACCCGCATACTGGACTTGCTTTGTGAGAAAGCGATGGTCACCCGGACAGTTCATCCGCAGGACAGGCGCAGTTTTGTGGTGGCGCTGACAAAAGAGGGAAAGAAAAAGGTAGAACAACTCAAACCCAAGGTCAATGACGTGCGTTTAAAAGCCTGGGAAGGATTAACGGAGCGGGACTTCAATCAATTTAAACGAATCCTCAACACAATTTACAACAACCTGGCGTAAACGCTTTTGCAAACGATTGTGAACAAAATATCTAATTAGTTGTTGTACTAACTATATATATACTAACTTTCGAACAGTATAAAATAACAATATGAATTCTATCACGACCGACATTTGTATCATCGGGGCAGGCCCGGTTGGTTTATTCGCTGTTTTTGAAGCCGGGCTTCTCAAGATGCGATGTCACGTGGTCGACGCCCTTCCGCAGATCGGCGGCCAGCTTTCGGAGATCTATCCGCGGAAACCGATCTATGATATACCCGGTTATCCCCAGATACTGGCGCACGAATTGGTCGAGAATCTCAGGAAACAAATAGAACCTTTCAAACCTGGCTTCACCCTGGGAGAACGTGTTCAAAGCCTTGTCCGCAATGATAACGGATTTACCCTGGTAACTTCCGATGATACGGTTGTCCATTGCAAAGTCGTCGTTATTGCAGCAGGTCTCGGGTCGTTTGAACCGAGAAAACCCGAACTCGCCAACCTCGAGGAATTTGAGGGCAGGGGAGTATCGTATATGGTCAAAGATCCTGAAGCATTCAGGGACAAGAACCTCGTCATTGCCGGTGGAGGTGACTCCGCACTCGACTGGACCATACACCTTTCAGATATCGCCCGGAGCGTTACCTTGATACACAGAAATGAATCGTTCCGGGGAGCACCCGACTCGGCGGAAAAAGTGTTTGAGCTTTCGCGCGAAGGGAGGATCAACCTCATATTAAGCGCCAACCTTCAGGCCGTGCATGGCAACGGTGTTGTCAAATCGGTTTCCTATGTCAATAAGGGCAAAGAAGTCCATCAAGTTGAGACGGATTATCTCATACCGTTGTTCGGTTTGAGTCCAAAGCTTGGACCAATTGCAGACTGGGGTTTGAACTTTGACAAAAACGCGATCGAGGTGAATACTTTCGATTATTCAACGAACATTCCCGGCGTTTATGCTATCGGGGACATCAATACGTACCCGGGAAAATTAAAGTTGATCCTTTGCGGTTTCCATGAGGCGGCGTTAATGGCACAAAGTGCGTTCAGACATGTTTATCCCGAGGAAAAGCTCAGCTTCAAATACACCACCGTGAATGGTATTAACAGTTTTTAATCAAGTATATGATCAACCTTGAAGTGAAAGACCTTTCGGGAAATATTCAGCGCATTGAGGTTCCTGAAGATATCAATCTGAGTTTGATGGAGGTGCTCAGGGCATCGGAGTATAATATTCCCGCAACCTGCGGAGGAATGGCGTTATGTGCCACATGTCACATAGAAATTCTTGACGGCGACGACAACCTCGGGCAGCCCACGGATGCGGAGCTCGATATGATCGATTCATTGCCTAATGCTGTGGAAAAGAGCAGGCTGGCCTGTCAGATTAGAATTGGATCGCACCTCGAGGGGTTGTTCATCAGCCTGAGAGGTTAACGCTCAGACGGAAACCATTCCGGTTGGAACTTGTGTTGTAAAATCCTATATTTATTTATTCGCAGGTTTCTGATTGTCGTTACTCAAAACGATGAACAAGATGGTCCCACGAGTGCTTTTCCTTATTTGCATCTCGTTCATATCGAGTAGATGTTTTTCCCAAAACACGAAAGGCTTATACATCAACTTCAATCTTTTGGGATACAGTCCGCCGGTAACTGTTGAACAGGAACCCGGCACGCAGGGATCACAATTTCCAACAACAAAGCTAAAAGGTGGATACATGTTTGGGATTCACTTTGGATATGGAATAAAACAGTGGTTGACTGTTTATGCAGGAGGAGACTTCGCGTCTGCTAATCCGGACACATACACGAGTGGTTCGATTGATTATTTGGGGGGAGGAGTCAGGTTTAATCATCCCAAAGAAATGAAAACGCGCCCATATGCTGTAATTGAGTATGGGTCAAGATCCCTTTCCCTGACGGACTCTCATACATCCGGCAATACGATTTACATTTATGGCAATACGATAGTCACGGATTACAATTTTTCATACGGGGTCGGGCTTCACACAAAGTTCCTGGATTTCGGCTATAAGTATTCAAGGATCGATTTCACAGATCAGGATCCTTCAATCAGCCCATTCACAACGCACCGGTTATTTATTGGGGTAACTGTTTGGGTGAAGATGGGCAAAAAGTGATGGTGATTAATTCGCCAATCCTCTTACCAACAATTCCAACGTCGCATATTTCCCCCGCACGATTCCGATTTCCTGGATCGTTTCCTTTTTCTCCTGATATTCTTTATACAGGGTGAGCCACCATGGGGGCACAAAGGGGATGATAAGGTATTGCCACAGCCTGACGCCGCTGGGTGAGAAATCAATTTCAGGTAATTCAAGCGCAAATGATTTAACATGATCCGATTCCACGTGTGTAAGAATGTAGCTTTTGAGCTCGGTGGAGTATCGCGCAAATGTTTCAATCGTTTCGTCCGAATTTTCGCCGGTGATTATTTTGTCGGCCTGGGCCTGAATGTCTTTCAGCTGACGCAGAAGCAGACGAATTGTTTTTTCCTGTTCTGTCATGATAATCAAAGAAAACGACTAAACGTTTGCCAGTACTTGTCTTTGTAGATCGTGTAATTTACCCGAATTTTCGCGGAATATTTCTGTTGAATCTTATATAAGATCTTTGACGGTTTTCTAAAGTCTTTGCAGGCAAAGTAAACTTCCCGCACGCTTTCCGCGGTTTGCCTTCCCACATTGAGGTAGCCGTCGATATCTCGCAGGTCGTCAGAGATTTCACTTTCGATATCATCCATTAGCTGGTAGGTAACTTCATCGGGCATCCCACTCGTTTTTTGTCCCTGGTACGGGATTTCGATGTTTAAAATCCAGGGATGCGAGGCCTTGTTTTCCCACTCCAGTAAATTCGTATTCATCACTGCCAGCAAAGCATTTCCGTTTTCGAGCTTCGCTTCGAAACCCGCAAACTTGTCATCGGCCGTGTTATGGCTTACGCCATCATACTTTTCGATGAATTCCTTCTGTCGCCATATCAGGTAGTCTTTTAATTTGGCTATCGGTATCAGTTCTTTTTGGGTGTCGTCCCTTCCGGCGATCCTGATGGAATCTATGGTGGTGGCAAAATTCAATTCACCCAGAAAATTATCGAGAAAAATGTAGGTTCCATTGGCAATGGCCTGATGATTCCGTTGATTCCAATCGTCATGAACGACGGTGATGTCGATTTGATCGGGAAATTCCGCTGAATCATTGGGGTAAAAGTATATATTTTCCCGCGTGAATTTATAGCCGCCCATTTCGATATTGACATCGGAAATACTTAAGGCAGGTTTATGGGCTGTGAACTTCCATCCTTTGATGACCGGAGCCGTCTTGACGAGATCTTCAATGAAAACAAAATTTTCTATTTGCCCATCTGAAGTAAAAATCAGTTCTGCCGTGGATTCATCCATCATTCCCGTCAGGTAGAAAATTCCTTCCTTGAGCTGGTTTAGCTTCGGCGCCAGTTTGTCGAAGAATTCCTTCTCGATATTGCGATGTTCGCTGACAACCTGGAAAAATACAGAGGATTGTTTCTGAAACCAGGTCCAGAATTCGTCATAATTGATTCGGGAAATATTTTTTTCGCGAAATATAGTCTTAAGAATTCCCATCAGTTTGCTTTCAATTGTAAACAAAGATCAAAATTTTTTAAGGAAAATACGATCCGGTTTTCCGGATAATAGATTGATTGAAATAGGATCCTGACGATATTCTGCGGAGAATCAAATGCAGCGGCAAATTGGTGATCACTGGATGAACGGGAGAGCCACTCCATTTTGAGTGCCCGTCATTTGCCAGACCTCGTCGATACATCACCCTTTGGATGACATGATTTTTCAGAATGAAGGTTAAGAGGACGCGTGACAACTGTCGCTATGATGTTGCCCAGTGCTCCACGACAAGATTTTGATTCTTTTGCCTTACTCCACATTCAAATTCCTCAATAGAAGACCCACCCATTAGGATCCAGAAATCTATTTCTGACAATCCCCTTTTTCGATTTAAGAATTCAATTCTGTAGCGGTGAAATTGCATGCCCAATACTTTCGCATTCGATAAAGTCATTTTCACGCGTTTAACATCTGCAAATGGAATCGTTTTGATTCCCCGGCTGCCCTTGAGATACATATTGTTTTCGTCATAATAAATATCATATGCGAGGTAGCCTTTAATGACTAATAAAATCAGTATTGCATTAGCAAGAATGAGCATCAAAGCTGCAAGCCAGGAGGTGACGGAGTCGATCGAATTGTAAGCGATGGTGTCTGCGGTTACGAGGAGGATTAATGGTATCAGCGCTTGTGTCAGCCGATTTTCCGATGCCAGGCCTTTATCCAATTTCATTCATTTGAAATTACTTCTCCGGATTAATTCGGATGTCTTTTAAATGGTGACCTATTTTAAAAACGGAAAAAGGGCGCATAAAACTCAAAATAATAATCGTACGAAGTCTCATGTGAAAATTTCAATGAAAACAAATGTACAAAAAAGTCAGTTGTGCGGGTGAATGGCGACGAAGAAGGACTAGTTGCCTGCCTGCGTGATCTCGATCTCTGTTCTGCGGTTGATCTCCCGTCCGCTTTCCTCGTCGTCGTTCGAGACGATTGGCCTTTCCGACCCATAACCCTTGGCTGTCAGTCTTGCAGCGCTGACACCGTGGGCAACAAGGTAATCCACCACAGCGGTTGCGCGTTTCAGCGACAAAGCTTTGTTGGTTGCAGCGTTTCCCGTATTATCGGTGTGACCGTTGATCTGAACTTTCAGGTCCGGGTTGTTCAGCAGTAGCTCATGGATCTTTTCAACTTCGGAAATCGACTCCTGCTTGAGATCGGATTTGCCCACGTCAAAAAAGATATTCTTCAGAATGGATTTTGATCCGACTTCCGCTTTCACCATGATGATATGTGTGTCGATCTCCTGGTATTCGGCAAACTTTGGAAGATCGAAGTTGATCGAATTAAAAAGATAACCGGTTTTCTCGGTCGTTACACCGTAGTTTCCACCATGAGGAATGACGAGCTCAAAATCGCCGGTCAACGAATCCACGGTAGTTTTTGAAAGTACCTTGTTGGTCTTATTGTCAACAAGAGAAATCACCGCGGACAGGGGCTCAGCGGTATTTTCATCGATAACTTTCCCTTTGAGGATAGTAACGACCTTCTTTTCGCGGCTTTGGGCGATTGTCGGATCAACGAAGTCTGTGTTTTTGGGAACAGGCCTTTTTTCCTGAACTACCTCGACCGGTTTGGGCTTCGGCTTGAATTTAGGCTCCAGGAAAGTGATCGAGTAGATATCCGCCTCGCCATACCCACCTTCCTTCAGCGTTGAATAAAATCCCTTCTTCTTGTCCGCCGAAATTGTAAAGAACCCATCGTATTCCCAGGTGTTGATTGGCCACCCAAGATTTTGGGGTTTCTGCCACTTTCCATACTTCAGCTCGCTGACAAAAATGTCGCTGTTTCCAAGTGCGGGATGCCCGTCCGAGGAATAATACAAAGTAACGCCATCCGCGTGAATAAACGGCGCGTCTTCATGTTCCGGAGTATTGATCACAGGCCCCAGGTTTGCGGCTTTTCCCCAGTTGCCTTTGGCGTCGAGCTCACTGACATACAGGTCGAGCTCACCAAAGCCACCTGGACGATTGCTGGCAAAGAAGAGTTTTTTTCCGTCAGCAGTGATACTTGCGCTCGTTTCCCAGTAAAGGCTGGTATTGATATTCTTATTCAGTGCTATTGGCTCCGTCCAGTCTCCTTCCTTCAGCTGCGACATGTAAATATCTCCCGCGCCTTCTTCGTAGTAGAGGAACAGGGTCTTGCCATCCGGCGATAAGGACGCCGCCGCGTCATTGTATTCATGATTTATCTTCGAGCTGATCTTCTTCGGTGCTGACCATCCGCTATTTGTCCGGGTACAGATGTAGATGTCTTCGTAATAGATCTCATCCTGGCCTTCCATCGGATTCTCGGTCCGGTTCGAGGTAAAAATCAGGGTATTGCCATCGGCAGAAATGATGGGAGAGTAGTCGTGAAAGTATGTGTTCACACTCGACCCTGCGTTCTCAATGATAACGTTGAGCTCGAAATTGGCAAGGGAATCTGCAATCCGGCACTCGGCTATTTTCTTGTCGGCAATGCCGGCCAGCTTGCGCCTCTTTTTTTTGAATTCCTCGAAATGCTCGATCGCTTTGTGAAAGTCATTCGTATGCTGAAACGCAACGCCGAGGTGGTAGTCGATCTCATCGTTGATCTTCGGATTCAGTCTGTAGGCCTTGCTGATATACTTGGCTGCTTTTGATTTTGTCTCAGAATCCAGGTAGGAGAGTCCGGTCTTAAAATTCAAAACAGCATCGTCCGGATTGATGTTGAGCGCGCTGAGGTAGATATCGATCGCTTTCCTGTATTGCTTTTTGTCGTACCACCTGTCGCCTTCCGCCATCAAATCCTTAACCGATTGCGCATGTACCCAAACCGCACACAGAAGAAGACCGGCTGTAATGGAGAAACGGCTGCTCATTGACTTCCTGATTACAAGCGAATTTCAGGAAAGAGGGGCAAATTGGCAGCGCGAAAAGAGGCTGTACAAATTACGTGTAAGATTTACACGCTATTCATGAAAAAAATGATGGGCCAAAACGAGCAATTTCGCCAAGAATTACGGCTTTTCAACTGATCAGCACACGGCGCTTTTCTGTCACTGACCGGTACACAGCTTCGACTACACGGATATCCTTCATTCCCTCTTCCCCGGGAACGACGACATCTCGTTTATTCAAAATTGCGAGCGCGTCGTCATCCATCTGTTTTGCCTGTTGGTTGGGAATTGCCTGATCAAGGACGAGGCCATCACTGGTTCGTCCGCGTATACCACTGTAGGATTGAAAGGGCGAAAGCTCATACCACCCATTTTTACACGTTACCTTCAATTCGTTCATTCCCTTGCCAAAGCTTGTCTCACAGTTGGCGGTGACTCCACCGGCAAATTCCAGATCAAATTCCATCGTCTCATCAACTTCGGTATATACGGTAGGCCTATTTGTTGACGCGCGGGCGGTAACGGCATTCGGTTCAAGACCCGTTGCATACCTGGCAGCGTTCAACGGATAAACGCCCATGTCGTACATTGCTCCACCACCGAGCTTTTTTTTCTGTTTCCAGTGATCGGTCCGTGAATCATAATAACCGGCGGCAGCCTTCACATGGACGACCCCTCCATACTTCTCTTTCTTTCTGAAATCGATGATCCGTTGCGTATTGGGCTCATGTTGCATCCGGTATCCAATGCTGAGCCTGACCTTATTTTGTTTCGCGGCGTCGATCATGCGCTGGCATTCAGTCACGGTCATCGCCATGGGCTTTTCACACCAAACATGTTTTCCGGCTGCGGCTGCCCGTATGCTGTATTCCGCATGCATGGAAGGCGGCAGCACAATATAAACCACGTCAACATCCGTGTTATTGGAAAGGGAGTCGAAAGCGCCGTAGTTATAGATATTTTTTTCTGAAATGTCGTATATCTTTTTCCATTGCTCCGCTTTCGAAGGCGTGCCCGTGACAATGCCGGCGAGGTAACAATGTTGTGTCAGCTGCAGAGCCGGGGCAAGAAGATCCGTGCTGTAATATCCGAGGCCAACAAGGGCGACACCAAGTTTTTTCTTCTCTTGTGGAATTATGATGGACGGGAAGGCGTTTGCTGCACTGACCAGGCCTCCGGCTGAGAGTAGTGATTGGGCGAGGAATTTTCTCCGGTTGATCATATTATTTTTTGCGGATTTGAATGAGGGATTAATTTAAACATTTTCTCTCCGTGGCGGGATTCGCTCGTTGAATGAAATCGGCCCGACTGCTTTTTCAGTGCGCAACGGGTAGCTTCCCCACATAAAATGGCAGCTGCAAAGCTGAAATTAACGGATTAATCGTTATCTTGCGGGTCAATAAAACCCCACAATTTCCGGTTTTGCCGGGGATTGGCTCTTGAAATGAAACGACTCATATTCTTTGCATTTGCTTTCGGCGTCCTTAACAGTGCCTTTCCTCAGTCGAATTTCAAAAAAGGGTACGTCGTCGTTTTGACAGGCGACACAATAAACGGTTTTGTGGATTATCGCAAACAAGCCCGGAGTCATCACATCTGTCAATTCAAACAATCCAAAGATCGCAGTGTCATAAGTTATACGCCGGCCGACATAATCGGGTACGGGTTCATGGATAATCCCTTTTTTGAATCGCAGAAAATTGATCTCGGGGATGGGGAATCGCATCATGTCTTTTTAAAGGTCCTCATCCGAGGTAAAGTGAGTCTCTATCAATACGAAAACACTTTTTTTGCAAAGAAAGACAGTGTTCTTCACGGTTTAGTCAACAGCGATAAATGGATTATGGTAAACGGCCAGCAAGTCAGGGCAAATAACAACGAGCATGTTGCAAGGCTGAACATGCTGCTGTCTGACTGTCGCGAATTGCTGCCTAAAATCCCGGTGACTGTGTTTAGCAGAAGAAATCTGATACGTCTTATCAAGGATTATCATGACTGCACATCAAGTCGTTCTGTAGAGTTGAAAGAACACCATCCACCGTTAAAACTGATGGTTGGCGTTTCTGCGGGGATCAATAATTCAGACGTCAAGTTCGACGAGGCATTTGAATTTCTTCGCGCGAACTTCAGCAGTTATCAGTCCCCGGTAGCCGGTCTTTCGCTTGATATCGTGCTTCCAAGGATCAATGAAAGTCTTTCATTTCACACGGAAGCAATCTATTTGGAATCGAAACATTATCTATATGGAACGGACTATGTTAGCTACAACTTACGTGGCGTATCGAGAACGCACTACGTCACGATTGAATTAGAGCAGATCAAGGTCCCTGTAAGTATCCGTTATGTTATCTTTGAAAATAAACTCAGCCCATATATTGACGTTGGCGTATCGAAAACTTTCCATATAAAAACTCATTCCACCTGGCGGCAGGAGGTGCCCTTTGAGGACGTCGTTCAGATGTTCAGCGGACCGGCCGTTGAGATGAAGTATGGTCAATTCGGATTCTGGACTGGTGTCGGTTTAAACAAATCAATTTCTGAAAAATTAAGCGCGTTTGTTGAATTGAAGTATGAACGCACCAATGGGATTTCAATGCACTCGGTCCCGCAATCCAGGATTGTCAACTATCAGGTCACTGTTGGAATAAGAACCCGTTAATAACGTGAAGCAGAATTTCAAATATTCAATCTTTCTCCTTTTGATGCCAATCCTGTTCAGGTGTGAACAGTACGAATTACCGCCAAGCCCTTATTCAAGAGTGGAGACTTTGCCGGTGGTGGACATGACTGAAACCAGTACGACGTTTCGGGGCAGAGTTACATATCTTGGAACTGATCAGCTCATGAGCCATGGCTTCATTTGGGGATTGAATGAGGATATCGTCGTGTCAGCAGAAAATACCATTGACCTCGGGCCGCTTTCGGCGGGAACTGAATTTGAAGCGACGGTAAACTCGCTATATTTTGACAGCATGTATTATGTAAGAGCTTTTGTGAAAACAAGTAAACTTTACGTATTCGGTGAAGTCATATCATTTTCAAGTGTTGTCAAAAACCCGCCTGTCATCGACACTTTCTCACCTGTTGAAGCGACCTTTGGGGATACCATTACGCTATCAGGAAATTACTTTCACCCCGTCGCGGCCTTTAATATTGTGAAGTTAAATGGGAAACAGGCGAGCGTTGCCAGGGCATCAAAGACACAGCTCAAGGTGATCGTACCAGAAACCGTTACAGATGCGGAGAATGTAGTTAACGTCACGATCTTTCTGCAATCATCCACCGCAGAGGGTACGTTTAGAATGCTGTCTCCCCAGATTACCTCCTTATCAACCGATCAAGGATTCTTAGGCCAGACAATTGAAATCATTGGCGATAACTTCAATCCTTCAAAATCCGGAAACACGATCGTGCTGGGAGGCGCCGTTGGGACGGTTGTAAGCGCCGCAAGAAAGGTTCTGAAGGTAAAGATACCCGAGAGGGGAATTTATGACAGCCGCTCTTTTCAGGTGCGGGTAATGGTGGCCGGGCAAACCGCTCAGAGTACGAACATCTTTACCCTGACAAGTCCATGGCTGCGAAAAGCTGACGTGCCGCCCGAAACGACACCGAGATATCGCGGAGCCACCGCGTTTGCGATCAATGGCGCCGGTTACGCCGGGATTGGTGGTGGGATCGACTTCGCGAACAGGTGCTTTCGTTTTAGTCCTGAAGAAAATTCATGGGTCGAGATCGCGTCGTACGGCGGGGCGCCAAGAAATGAAGGTTCGAGTTTTGTCATTGGAGGGAAAGCCTACGTCGGCCTTGGTTACAGCGCATCGAGCTCCTCGCAAATGTTTAGTGATTTCTGGAGTTACGATCCACAAACAGATGACTGGACCCGCATTGCCGACTTCCCTTATACTGCATCGGAGGCCGTCGCCGTATCAGCCAACGGAAAAGGATATATTATAACCAGTAACAATCCAACAGGAAATTTCTGGGAATATGATCCAACGCTGAACAGTTGGCGTGCGCTTGAGGATTTGCCCCTTAATGATTATTACGAAAGCCCAGCCGCGGGTTTTGTCATTAACGATAAGTTATTTGTTTACACCAGGGAGTCTCACGCGCGCAATAATTTTTGGGAATACGAATTTGGAACAAATCAATGGGTAAAAAAAACATCTCCCAATGTTTATGACTCGTACCACGGGTTCTCAATCAATGGGCTTGGTTATATCACAAGTCCCTGGGTTGTCAATCGTTACAACCCGACAACAGATTCGTGGCAAACTTTGAATTATGGGGACTACAAGGCGGGAGATCACTACACAATGCCGGTATTCTCAATTAATGGAAAAGCTTATTTTGGAATCTCAAACAGTCAGATCTACGAGCTATGGGAATACGATACTGACTACCAATGATCATCCCATTGAACGCAGGTCATTCAGAAAAGGTAAAGGCTATATAACTCTCACCCTTCGGAGCCCCGAGCTTTGTCCCTCCGCAGGCAACAACGACAAATTGTTTTCCATCAACTTCATAAGTACTGGGCGTTGCAAATCCGGCAGCTGGCAACTTTGTTTCCCACAGAAGATCGCCGGTTTTCATATTATAAGCACGGAGCTTTGCATCTTTCGTCCCTGCGATGAACAATACTCCGCCGGCGGTGATCACCGGTCCTCCGTAACTTTCGGAACCAGTTTGAGGAATGCCCTTTGCCTGCAAGTCGGGACTTTCACCGAATACCTTTTTCCAAACATACTCGCCTGTGTTGAGATCAATGGCATTTAATGTTCCCCATGGCGGAGCAACAGCAGGGTATCCATTTTTGTCCAGGAATTTTGTGAAGCCAGAGATGTTGTATTCAGTCTTAGGGACCGACTGATCGTCAATTCCCGCCTCTTTTTTCTCTTGCGCGATCGCGAATTGCTTTTCCTCAAACAAAAATGCGATCAGTGCTTTTTGTTCCGATTCTGTGAGGGTTTTGAACGCCGGCATCATTCCCTTTCCCGCGGTAATCACCTTCAGCACATGATCGCGCTGGAATTTATCCTTCAGGTTGATCAATGACGGAAAGCCACTTGCGATATTTCCTTTTCTTTCAGAGCCATGGCATGACGAACATTTTGCTCCGTATACCTGCTCACCCAGACCGACCGTTATTGGCCTAAGGTCTGTTTTTTTTTCGTTGAGTGAGATCAGCCATGCCATTTCCGTACTGTTCAGGTACATGATCCCGTCAGGATCCACGGCTGCGCCGCCCCACTCAGCCCCACCATCAAGTCCGGGAAAGATGATCGTGCCGTTCCTGCTGAGCGGAGTAAAAGGTCCTTCACTTCTGCTTCGCCGGAATTTATCAACCAGCTCGTCGCGGTCCGGTGCATATTGACTAAGGTCATTTTCCGTTAAGGTTTGTCTCGCATAAGGTGCGGGCTTTTCGGGCAGGGGTTGTGTCGGCCACGCCTCTTCGCCGGGGATATCGGACGCAGGAGCGGGGACTTCTTTTATCGGGAAAAGGGGGGTGCCGTTCTCGCGATCGAATACAAAAACATATCCGTGTTTTGTGATTTGCGCGACAGCATCAATTTTTTTACCGCCCCTGCTTATGGTCAGAAGGTTGGGAGGGGCGGGAGCGTCGCGGTCAAGAATATCGTGGTGAACGAATTGAAAGTGCCAGATGCGCTTTCCAGTCTTTGCGTCCAAAGCCAGTAGGGTATTTGCGAACAGGTTACTTCCCCGCCGATTGGCGCCATAATAATCAAAAGCCGCAGAGCCTGTAGGAACATATACGATTCCTCTTTTCCGGTCGATGGCCATTCCTGCCCAGTTATTTGCTGCACCGACGTCCACATTCCTATGTGCGTCTGCAGGCCAGGTTTCATAACCCGGTTGGCCGGGCTCAGGAATTGTTTTAAACACCCAGGCAAGTTCGCCGGTTCTGACGTTAAACGCCTGGATGTGACCGGGCGCGGCATCCGAACCTTCGGAAACTCGGAGGGGCATGATGATCAGGTCTTCGTATACAGTTCCCGGTGTGTTGGAGATAACGAATTTTTTTTCGGCCGTTGCTCCGAGTCCTTTTCTCAGGCTGACTTTGCCACCGTCCCCGAATGAAAGAACCGGTTTCCCCGTCATGGCGTCGACTGCGAAGAGGTCCGATTCTCTCGAATAAAGTATCCGGCGGTCGTCTCCGTCCTCCCAGTACGCGACGCCGCGACTCGTTCCGTACCACGTGGTGCCTACCGTATCGCGGACCCGCCACAACTCTTTCCCTGAAGCCGCGTCAAGCGCAAATGGCTGCACAGTGGCGGTCATTGCATACAGAATCCCGTTCACGATAATGGGATTGCATTGAAGCTGGCCGCTATCACCGGTGTGATATTCCCAGACCTTTGTCAACTCATCCACGTTACCGATGTTTATCTGATCGGCAGCGGAGTAATGATTTCGGTCAGGGCCCCCTAGGTATTCCGGCCATTCGCTGGCCGCCCTCCTGGCGCATGAAGATGCAATTACCAGGATGACGATGAGTATTTCCGGGAGTCGGGACAGTCGCATAAACAGTATTTCAATTTTTAAGTTATGAATTGTCGGCAATAACAGGAAAGGCTCCTTCGTACGAACTTTAAGCTTCTTGCTTTAAGCATTGGGCTTTTAAGATTCTTCCCGGTAATAGATCTTATAGTATTTCCGACCGTCGTCGTCAACGCCCCGTTCGATCAGATCACGGTCTCCGTGAATGTAGATGTGAAAATTTTTATCCAGTTTTAACACACTTTTGAAAACTTTGGATTGCCGTTTGACCGCATGATTTGAAATTTCAAATTCCGGTACAATCTCCAGTTCGTGTTCGTCTGCAAATTCGCTCTTAAAACGCCTGAAAGATTTGATCACGTCCTTGTGCTCGAAAACTTCGGCAGCAAATTCCAGTTCGTTAAACTGTTCATGATTTTTAAAGTAATCGATCGATTTGTTCAGGTACCCGATTTGATCCGTTTTCGTTACCTCAAACTCCTCATCAAGTCGTCCGGTAACAAAATTCCTGGCGACGTCGAGGTAATTCCGCGTTTGATAATAGTTATCCGCCACGGGCTTTAACTTCAGGAATTCGTCCTTCCAGTACTGCGCTTCGTTCGAACTCTGGTTATCGATGACCAGAATCTTATATCCATCCTCAGCTTCCATGTTCAGAATCATACATCCCTTGTCCGGTCTTTTTATACTCGTCCCCTCATGGCTGTCGACCTCGAAACTCTTGTTTTCTTCGTTGACGGTTAGAAATGTCTCCTTGGTTTCGGACTTGAAAATGCCGATGGCATCCGTCACCTGGTTCCCAACAGCACATTGGTCAAAATATGCAACATACAATTCCCCAGCGGCAATCCGCGGGTGGGTGGCGTACTCATAAAGGATGCGCGCAAGGTCCTGCGTTTTCTTAACAAACGACTTTCTGGATTCAAAAAGGTTATTGGCAATCGTGAAGACCTCGTTCAGTTCGAGGGATGTCACGTGGTGGAAATTATAAAAAACCGGCTCCCTGAAGGAAGATAAAAAGTAGGTCGTCAAAACCTGGGCAAGATGTTCCTGTTTTTCAAGATGAAGCGGATGATTTGACAGCACGATACCATCGTCCGAAAGCTTATTACCAACCTGGTGGACAATTACTTTCGTTAAAACTGCGCTTTTAGACTCTATGATCATTCCCTGTTAGGTAAGTGGCAAGCTGCAATAATAAAATACTTTACGGAATGTGTATCCAGAAAACGATAGAAGTGTGGATTCTCTTCGCACATTTGGCAGCAATTCGGTAGCGGGCACGCAATTGTTCAGTTGATTGACGTAGACGTCCAGCAAAAATACTGTCCTCACTTATGAAACGTACCTTCCCGCTTCAAGCGGCCTTAATGGCCATTTTGATATTGAGTCAATTGGCCACCGGCTGGCATTTGTATGCCGGGGAAATTCCCGAACAAGATGAAATTAAGCGGCTGGTTAACAAATGGAACGACGCGATCAATACCAGGAGCATAACAACGCTCAAGAACCTGTATGGCACAAGGGTGTTGTTTTACGCCCGTGATCTGAGCCGCTCAAAATGTGTATTATTCAAGCAGGACTTCCTCCGGAAGAATCCTGAGTACAGTCAAAGGATCGCCTCCGCGGTGACCTTCAAAGTATACAGGAATGGTGTCACAAAATGTGAATTCATCAAGGAAGTGCCCGGACGCCCTAACGCACAGAAGCTGAGCGCGTATTTGTTGATTTCAATGGAAGGAGGCAAATACCAGATAACGGGCGAGGGGGATTATGAAACGGACAAGCGTTTGAACTACAGACTTAGCCTGGGCCCGGAGGTCGCGCAGGCTCAAACTGCCCCGAAGGGCAAAGAGGACAGTGTGGAAAGTAGAGGCAATCTTCCCGCGATAGTGACACAGACTAAACTGCTAGAGGATTTCGAGACCTTTTTAGCCGGCGATGTGGTGATCAAAATGCCAAAGATGTACCTGGTTCTTGCCGTCGGAACGCTACTTGTTACGAGCTTGTTGTTGTTGATGTTCCGGCGGAGGGATGGCCGGAAAAAATCCTTCGAGACGAGTCCCACGGCGGAAAGAACGCTTCGAAAGAATCGCGATGGATACCTTGATCTCAATGAAGGTCAGGCATTTATAAACTTTGTCCTCATGCTGTTTGATCCATTGTTTTTCAGGATTCTCGCCTACGATAAATCCAACCCCTCCACGCCAATCGAAATCGAATTCAGCCACAAGGACTCGACAGCGCAGTTTTCCATTCTTTGCAAATACCTCGGTCCTGTTGCCCCGGAAAAGATCCGTCTGGCTTCACCCGATGGCCATTACCGTTACGAGCAGGAAAAAAAGACGGATCTGTATCTCATCGCCGGAGTCGGTGGGGATGCGTCGAACCCAAAGGAGGTGTATTTGATCCCCACAAAACAACTGGAAGAGGAGATGGCTTACAGCCAGATCGCACGATTCAGAAAGTGGGGAATGTTTTATTACAACGCGGCCAAAAAGCTGCAATAGGGTCAATACGTTGATTGGGTATGCTTGCATCCCACTAAATCACTGCGTGTAACCTTTTGTTTACCCTTTTATTGCTGGAATCCGTTTAACATAGACCAAGTTTGCAGGAGGAAGCCAAAAAGTCGCGGTTCAAAGAAATGGCTATCCGAAATGGACCGGTCTCAATGCTGGATAAGGTTTTTGAATCAGACAATCCTTTCCGTCCGGGGGCTGTAAATTTTCGGGTAGCTCTTTTATTCAATTCAGCTCTGCTTAGTCCGGCGGTCCAGAGTGCTGACAGATCGTAAACCGTTAATCGGTTATCAAAAACGTATCGCCTCAATCGGTCTATCCCGATACATCTGATTTTAGATTCTAAAGATCCAATATTTCAGAATTTGATTTCAGGATCAACGATTAACGATTAACGATTAACGATTTTTAGGGAGGGGCTTCCGGCCCATTTATCAGCGTGAGAAGTCTTAAGATTCTCTCCGTGCCACCGTGTCACCGTGGTAGTGTAGCCATCGGAGTTTTGATTCAAATACCGATTTACGAATAACGACGTACGATTAACAATTTTTGATAGGCTGACAACCATGGTCGTTCATTGGTGGTGACGCGACCCGGCAACCAGGAACCGCCAACGAATGCACCCGCCACCTTCCGGTGAAACGTACAGCCACGCCATTACCACCCCGCTTTTATTCCCCAATATTTATGATATTGAGCCGAATAAACCAATCCATGTCCGAATCCTCATCTGGTCAGCTTAAGCGCATTCTTACCCCGTTTATGGTCTGGGGTCTTGGTGTAGGGTACGTGATTTCAGGAATGTATTTTGGCTGGAACCTTGGGCTTGAGAAAGGAGGGACCGGGGGGTTGGCAATCGCTACCATTTTTATCATCCTGCTGTATGTGGCGTTCACCTTCAGTTACGCAGAATTGGCATGCGCGATACCAAAGGCAGGGGGCGCCTTTGATTATGCAACGCGGGCCTTTGGCAGCGATGTCGGTTTTTTGGCCGGGATGGCTCAAAACGTTGAATTTGTTTTCGCCCCGCCAGCCATCGCGTTCGCCATAGGGGCGTACTTTAACCTTTTCTTTCCCGACATTCCCATCATGGCGATCGCCATCTTCGCCTATGTGGGGTTCACCCTGCTGAACATTTACGGTATACGGGCCGCAGCGCGTTTTGAGTTGATCATCACCATACTCGCGGTCGGCGAGCTGCTGTTGTTCAGCGGGATCACGTTATCGGATTTTGAAATCGGCAATCTGAAGCAGAATGCGTTTCCCAACGGATGGGCCGGTGTGTTCGCTGCAATCCCTTTCGCGATCTGGTTTTTTTTAGGAATCGAAGGTGTGGCAAACGTGGCTGAGGAAGCGGTTAACCCAAAGCGAACTATTCTGCTGGGCTTCGGATCTTCTATTGTGACGCTGGTGCTTCTCTGCGTGCTGACATTCATGAGCTCCATCGGCGTACAGGGATGGGAAGCCATTGTCTATAAAGAAGACGGCACTACATCCGATTCGCCGCTGCCGCTCGCGCTCGGGTATATCGTGGGAAATAACAACATCATGTACCATTTGCTCATCACGGTCGGGCTATTTGGCCTGGTTGCTTCGTTTCACGGACTGATCCTGGCGGCGGGACGCTCGACCTTTGAATTTGGCCGCGTAAAGTTTGCGCCTGCCTTTCTCGGCAACATTCACCCTCGATTTCAAACCCCCGCCAACGCGCTTTGGGTCAACATGATTATCGGGATCATCGCGTTACTTTCCGGCCGCACGGCGGAGATTATCACCCTGGCCGTTTTCGGAGCGTTGACGCTTTACGTCATCTCAATGATCACACTTTTAAAACTCCGGAGAAAAGAACCTGACTTGCAACGACCGTTTAAAGTGCCAGGGTACCCCTGGGTACCTTTGATTGCCCTGGCGATCGCCGCAGTTTCGTTCATCGCGCTTACGGTTTACAACGCGTCTCTCGCAATTTTTTACCTCATTTTGATGGGATTTACATTCGCCATATTTAAAATCTATAATAGTAGGGTAGCAAAAAAATATCCTTAAATTTTGTGCTTTAAAACTTTGGTATGACAACGCAAGGGATCCTGGAGTATGTAAAGAATCATCCTTCAGGAAAAGTCAAGATCGCCTTTACCGACATCGATGGCATCCTTCGTGGAAAATACATCTCCGTCGATAAATTCCTGTCAATCTGCGATGGACAAACCGGATTCTGCGATGTGATTTTTGGTTGGGATATGAATGATGTTGCGTATGACAACGGTGCGTATACCGGATGGCATACCGGCTACCCCGATGCCCCGGCGCAGATCGATATCAACACATTCCGGAAAATTCCCTGGGAAAACGACGTTCCCTTTTTCCTTGGCGAGCTCACCGACGCGGACGGAGATCCCGTTTATGTGTGCCCGCGTCAACTGGTTAAGAAAGTCATTGGCGATGCCCAAACCGAAGGTTATCTGCCTTTTTTTTCGCAGGAGTTTGAATGGTTCAACTTTGCGGAGACACCTCACTCAGCCCTGCAGAAAAATTACAGGGACCTGACGCCGGTCTCACCTGGGATGTTTGGCTATTCCATTCTTCGCAGCACACTGATTAACCCTTTCTTCACAGACCTGTTTGACCTTATGCGGAAATTCAATGTGCCACTGGAAGGATTGCACACGGAAACTGGGCCGGGGGTCCTTGAGGCCGCAATCGTTTATTCCGATATGCTCGAGGCAGCGGACCGTGCAGTCCTTTTCAAAACCGCTGTGAAAGAGATCGCCTTCAGGCATGGGGTCATGGCGACTTTTATGGCCAAGATCAGTGAATCCCTTCCGGGTTGCGGCGGTCACGTGCACCAGAGCTTGTGGGACAAATCCGGCACGAAAAACTTGTTTTATGAGGAGAAGGAGCCAAATCACATGAGTGATGTCATGCGCCATTATGTTGCCGGGCAACTTTATTGCCTCCCGCACATCCTTCCGATGTACGCGCCTACGATTAACAGCTACAAGCGGCTCGTGGAAGGTGCCTGGGCTCCGACAACCCTGACGTGGGGTTTGGATAATCGTACAGTGGCATTGCGGGTGCTGAGCAGTGGATCCAAATCGTGCAGGTTGGAAACGCGGGTCATTGGTTCAGACGCAAATCCATACCTCGCGATGGCCGCATCACTTGCCTCCGGTCTTTACGGGATCAAAAACAAGCTGGCGCTGACACAACCTCCAACGACCGGAAACGGATATCGTGAAACCTCTTTTGGAACTTTGCCTGCCAACCTAAACGACGCAACCCAGATGATGAAACGATCCGCGGTAGCAAAACAGATCCTTGGGGAAAAGTTTGTCGAACATTTTGTCAAGACCCGCGAATGGGAGTGGCGCCAGCATTTGAAAGCAGTTACCGACTGGGAGTTTAAGCGATATTTCGAAATCATTTAACTTGAACACTATACGTCCGACCTTAATCCCCGAACATGACATTCGACAAGATATATCAATACAATTTTCCGACAACCATCCGATTTGGGGCCGGCGCAAGCAAGGAGCTCGGAGATTATCTGGTTAAAAACAATTTAACACGGCCGCTGATCGTAACAGACCCAACTGTTGCCCAGCTCGGATTTTTCAAACGGATCAGCGATGACCTCAAAAAGAAAAATATCTCAGTAACTGTTTTCCACGACATACACAAAAATCCTGTAAAATCAGATGTATATAAGGGGGCGGAGGCATTCGATCAGAATAACCGGGATTCAATCATAGGCATTGGGGGCGGCGCCGCACTTGATGTCGCGCGGGCAGTCGTTCTGAGAATAAACCACCGGGAAGATCTTTTTAAGTATGATGACCTGATTGGCGGTGATGTTTATGTGACGAACGATGTGCCTCATTTCATTACCATTCCGACAACGGCGGGAACCGGCAGCGAAGTGGGACGGAGCGCGATCATCGCCGACGATGTGACGCATCAGAAAAAGATCCTGTTCTCGCCGAAACTTCTCGCGAAAATTGTTTTTGCCGATCCGGAGCTGACAATGGATTTGCCGCCGTTTATAACAGCAGCGACCGGGATGGATGCATTGACACATAACATGGAAGCCTTCCTTGCAAAAACGCCACATCCATTATGTGAGGGAATTGCGCTTGAAGGTATTTCGCTGATAGCGCAGTCGCTGGAAAAAGCTGTCCGGTCGCCCGATCTTGAATCACGAAGTAAAATGCTGATCGCTTCACTCATGGGAGCAGTTGCCTTCCAGAAAGGATTGGGCGTCGTTCATTCCCTGGCACACCCATTGTCTTCATTACTCGACACCCACCACGGCCTGGCCAATGCCGTTAATATCCCCTATGGAATGGAATTTAATATTGCTGGATTCGAAAGCAAGTTCCGAAGAATTGCACGGACCATCGACCTGAAGGATGAAACCGGCAGTGGAGTCGTAAATTTCCTGTTTGATTTGAATTCAAGGATCAGCATTCCTCATAAGCTAAGGGAAATTGATGTCAGGCAGGAACACGTTGAAACACTGGCGGATCTGGCGCTTGCCGATTTCGCTCACCCGAATAACCCGAAGCCGGTAACCCGGGAGGATTTCAAAATGTTGTACCAAAAAGCACTTTAAACATGGGAAGAATAATTATCGGTGTTACGGATTGCAGCAAGTACGATGCATACGCCAACTGGATTGCGGGGAAAGATCCGGAGATTGAAACCGTGAGGATCAGCTATAAGGATAATTCACTGGCATCATTGGAAAAATGTCAGGCTATTGTTCTGACAGGGGGAGAGGATGTTCACCCGAGATACTACAAAAAACCGGAGTATTACGACTATTGTTATAAGGATGATATCGACGAAAAACGCGATGAGCTCGAATTCAAAGTTCTGGAACATTCACGATCCCATGCCTTACCCGTCCTGGGCATTTGCCGCGGACTGCAAGTTGCGAACGTATTTTTTGGCGGAACATTGATTCCGGACATTCCGTCATTCGGAAAGTTCAATCATTCCAAACGGGAAGGCAAGGATACCTATCATTCTGTCGAAGTCGATCCGAACAGCCTCTTTCGGAAAATGATCGGCGTCGGGGAAGGTGAGGTCAACAGCGCACATCACCAAAGCGCTGAGATCGTTGCTCCGGACCTTGTCAGCAATGCGATGTCCCGCGATGGCGTGATCGAAGGCATGGAGTGGAAAGATCCTAAAGGAAAACCATTTTTGCTGCTCGTCCAGTGGCATCCTGAACGAATGGCTGATCAGGAAAGTGCTTTCGCCAGGAATATCAGGCAAGCGTTCCTGAAAGCGGTTGTTCTGCGCGAGGTCGTCAGCCAATAGCTCCTGCTGCAAACATTCTTACATTGAGTTTAATATATGCAAATCATCAACCCCGCGACAGAAGAAGTTATTGCTGAAATTGCTGAAGATACTGAGGAATCTATTGCCTTGAAATTTGCCTCCCTGCGTGGAGCCCAGAAGGATTGGCAGAAAGTCCCCCTGACCAAAAGGATCGACACACTTAAAAAGTTCTCGGCTTTGCTTGCGGAAAATATTGAGAGACTGGCTTCTGTGCTCACTTCTGAAGTCGGCAAGCCGTTGCAACAATCCAGGAACGAAATCAATGGAGCCCAGGCGCGGATCAAATGGCTGACCGAGAATGCGGTTAAGTACCTTTCAGACGAGATCATGAGTGAGGATGATAAGCTTACGGAGAAAATCGTTTATGAACCCCTCGGCGTTGTGTGCAATATTTCGGCGTGGAATTATCCTTACCTCGTTGGGGTAAATGTGTATGTCCCGGCACTCATCGCCGGAAACGCGGTGATGTATAAGCCGTCTGAATACGCTACGCTTACCGGCCTGGAAATTGAAAAACTTTTGAGACAGGCCGGCATTCCTCATCCGGTTTTTCACGTCGCGCCCGGGGGAAGGACAACAGGAGAGATGTTGCTCGAATTACCCTTTGATGGATATTTTTTTACAGGGTCGTTCAAGACCGGAAAATATATTTATGAGCGGGTGGCTTCAAAAATGGTCCCTTGCCAATGCGAGTTGGGAGGGAAGGATCCGATTTATGTTGCGGACGACGTGGCCGATATTAAGAATGTCGCAGCTGGAACCGCTGACGGAGCTTTTTACAACAATGGCCAAAGCTGTTGTGCCGTCGAGCGCATTTATGTTCACGAAAAGATCTATGACAAGTATGTCGACGAATTCGTGAAAGAAGTAAAATCATGGAAGATCGGAAAACCAACTGAACCAGGCGTTTATATCGGACCGCTCACCCGAAAGGATCAGCTTGGTCTTTTGCAAAAACAGGTTGCGGAAGCCGTCGAGGATGGAGCCACAGTACTTACTGGAGGCAAGCCAATCCAGGGAAAGGGCTATTACTTCGAACCCACAGTACTGACAGGCGTCAACCACAGCATGGGTGTGATGAAGGAGGAATCGTTCGGCCCGGTGATTGGGATCATGAAGGTAAAAGACGATAACGAGGCTGTCCGTTTCATGCAGGACACAACCTATGGACTAACTGCAGGAGTTTATAGCAGCGACCAGCAGCGTGCGGAGGGTATTATCTCCCAGATCAATGCGGGAACGGGCTACTGGAATTGTTGTGACCGTGTAAGTGCGGCGCTGCCGTGGAGCGGACGAAATCATTCGGGCATTGGCGCGACACTTTCGCATTATGGATTGCGCGCATTCACAAAGCCGAAGGCGTATCATCTAAGGAAATAATTCGTTCAAAGCCGAACAGCAGGAAATGTTCCGCGAACTTTTTTCAGGTTGCTGTTTAACTCATCCGGTTTCGACAGCGACTTGGAAAATGAGCGGTATCAGCTCCTACCATCTCGCGCATACCGGTTGACCCTGGAGCGGAAAGATTGCCGCAATAGACCACCCTCATTGTCGTTTTTGCCCAGCATGATTTTCCCAAAAGCGAGTAAATTCGAATTAATCAAATTTTACACGATATGGAAAGAATGAAAGGCCCGATTGCGGCAACGATCGACGAATACATTGCCGGATTTCCGGAAGATGTTCAAAAACTGTTAAAGAAGATTCGAACCACCATCAAAAAGGCGGCGCCAAAGTCCGAAGAGACCATCAAGTACGCCATTCCTACCTTTATGGACCAGGGCGGGAACCTGGTTCACTTTGCGGCTTACAAAAATCACATTGGCTTTTATCCCGCACCCCGCGCCCTCGAGAAATTCAAGAAAGAACTCTCGCGTTTTGACGGCTCAAAAGGTACCCTGAAGATACCCTTTGAGACGCCACTTCCGTTAGATCTCATCGGCAGAATTGTTAAGTTCAGGGTAAAGGAAAATGAAGAGAAAGTAAAGTCGAGAACTAAGAAGAAAACCGTGAGCAGGTGAGAGAACAGTTACTCTGAAAGGCATTTTAACCGGCGAATTTGAAAAAGGAGTCTTACCTTTGGTGGCTGGGACAACGACCTGCCGCTAAATATAAACCAATACCGCCATGATCGATAAATTCCTAAAAGCAAAACATTGGCAATTGTTCATGCTGATCTTTGGCATCCCTTTTCTCATTCAGATTATTTTCATGGTCAGTGTATTCGCCAGCTTGATCATCAGGCCCGGGCCCGATACCGGTTTTATGTTTGAGTACGCAGGCGTTTATATGGCCATTATGGTCCTTTTCAATGGCCTGCTATTCGCCTGGTATTGGTGCGTTGCAATAGGACTTCAATCAAAGGTGCCGCAACATGTGAGAATGAAATTAAAAAAGTTCAAAACGTTATTTTTAGTTCCGGTTATCTATTTGTTATTGTTTTGTTCGGTGTTCATTTTTGGAATGGTCAGTATCAGCGGTCCTTCTGATTTGGCTGAACGATCCTTCGAATGGATTGGAATTTTATTTATTATCGTTTTTCCCCTGCACTTGTTTTCAATGTTTTGCATCTTCTACTCCTTATATTTTGTCGCGAAAACACTCAGGACAGTAGAACTCCAACGCGAAGTGAGCTTTTCCGATTTCGCCGGGGAATTCTTCCTAATCTGGTTCTATCCGATCGGCATATGGATCATTCAACCCAGGATCAATAAAATTGTTACGAGTAATGCTATAGGTAACTAAATGAAGATCATCCCTTATATCAGGTTTGCAGTTGCAGTGGCCATTATTTTTAACTGGCTTTCACACACCAGTTTTACCTTCGTACATCTGACCCGACCCCAGATCGTTGCTGAACTCGCCAGCGCCTTATTTTCTCTCACTTTCGCGCTCTATTGCAGTCTTATGGGGCTTCAGGAGCTAAAAGAAAGGCAACTGTTCAATGCACGATTCTTTAACGCATTTGGAGTGTTTTTTCAAATCATCATATTCGTTGTTGGACTCTTTTTCCTGAGGTTTCTTTTCGGACTGAAAATAGAAGTTTGGAAAATAGGGTGGTTGATCATTTACCAAATGGCCTTGCTGGTGTTAATATTTGTCGATGTCAGGAGGATCTGGGCTAAAGAGGAATAGGGCTGCGCCTAAGACGATTGGGAATGACAAGGTAACCTTCCACAACACAACCAGAACCGTAAATCCAAAGCAAAGTCTTCTCCGGAGTTTTTTGGACAAGCTTAACTTCATCCGGCGTTAGCGGCCGACAGGCATGCATTGCAATTTTAAACCAGATTTTTATTTACTTTTAACTGCAAAGTACTTTTATTTGTGCAACCGTCTTGTTGTCTTGCCCGTTAAGGGCTTTATATTTAGCCTTTAACTTTGCAAATAAAAGTACTTTTATGGTAGCATCCGCAGGACAAATCCAAAAACTTGAAAGGAGAGACGTCCTCTCCGAAAATCCCAACCCGGTATACATCGGGTACATCTTGCTCGCCCTTTCCTTCGCCATCCATCTGGTCTACGAAAGCATGCACTCCGGGGCACAAGATCAAAATAACCTGACTTTATTTTTTGTGCATTATTTTCTGGCACTGACCTATATGATCATACTGCTGGTTCACAAATCGTTCGGCATCCGCAAGAGTTGGAAAAAAGAAAACATCAACAGGACAGTGATCATTCTCAACCTCTTCCTCGTAAGCGCCTTCGCGCTGAACCGTGAAATTCACGTCTTCTATCCCTCGTCCCAGTACCTATCAGCATATCTGGTTCTTTCTTCCATTGTCTTGCTAAGCTATCGTTACTTTCAGAGACTCCCCACGTGGGTGAATTCACTACAACATTTTCTGTTAGGCACCTGCTTTGTACTCTACACATACCTGGTGCTTGCCGCCGGCAAGTCGTATATTCTCGCCGGGTTCGGTATCCTGGCATTCGGAATCGGTGGCCATATTATGGTTCCCCTTACCCTGCTAACTGCATCTGTCCTGCTATTCCGGTATCATTACAAATCGAAACCCGTATCACCAATCTGGCCATTCGCAGGACTAGCCTTGATCATAACAATCGTGTCGTGCTTTATTGCTGTATGGACCCGGCGAATATCGAAGATAGAGTCATTGACATATCAGTCCGTATTATTTCCCGGCCGCGAACTGCCATCGTGGGTGAAAGTTGCAGAGAATTTCCCTGATGACTGGATATCCGACAGGCTTCTTCGGGCGGACGTTGATTTTGCTGTTCCTGATTCGCGAAATAACTTTCAATCATTGGATTTGCCTGCTGACCGACGATGGGACGAACTTCAGCATGACCCGCTGGTCTATTTAGCGAGCAGTTTCAAAACACTGACATTACCCGAAGAAGATCGGCTGAGAATTCTCCTGGCATTGTACGGGAACAGGCACGAGGTCACCGAGAGATTATGGTCCGGTGAAAATCTCTCGACATCCTACATCGTCTCAGATATCGATATCTATCCGGCATACCGGCTGGCATATACCGAAAAATACTTCAACATCAGAAATACCGCCACAAATCGCGGATGGTCAGGTACAGAGGAAGCCATCTATACGTTGCAGCTTCCCGAGGGATCGGTAATTTCATCGCTGTCCCTCTGGATCAATGGGAAAGAGGAAAAGGGCATACTTACTTCCAAACAAAAGGCGACCAAAGCCTACAAGACCATCGTCGGCGTTGAAGCGCGAGACCCTTCGGTTGTCCATTGGCAGGAGGGTAACCGCGTTACAGTAAGGGTATTTCCGTGTACCTCTCAGGAAGAAAGAAAATTCAAGCTCGGGATTACAACGCCCCTGTGTGCTGACGCAGGTGAAATTCGGTACAGGAATATTGATTTTCTTGGCCCGCAGGCAAAACTGGCAAAAGAAACGATACGAATCCGCGTGATTGGAGACCAGCAGAACCTGATACTTCCATCATCTTTTACACGAAACAGCGAAGGCAATTTTGTCCGGGAGACGGGATATGATCCCGATTTCACGATAGTGATGAAAAGTACACCGCTGGCGAAGGATGGTTTTTCCTTTGATGGGTTCACATACAAAATTGAAGAACAAATCGCATCCCCATCGCCCGCCAGCATCGAAAACATCTACCTCGATCTGAACAGCGCCTGGACTGATGACGAGATCGCGCACGCCCGTAGGCTTTTGAATTATTTTAAGGTGTATGCTTACGAAAACGATACGTTCACTACGGTAACGTCCAGGAACTTTACGACTTTGACAAACCACTTGCAGTCAAAACATTTCTCCCTATTTCCGTATCACATGGTCCCGGACGCGGACCACACGCTGGTTATTACAAAGGGTAAACTCTTGTCCGTCCACTTGAGTGACTTCAAACAAAGCGCGTTTGCCACGACTCTCACGTCATTTTTTGCAAGTGGAAAAAAGATTAAAGCCTACAATCTCGGTAACGAAACTTCAACTTATACGGCAACGCTGCGCGAACTCCGTTCCCTTGAGTATGCCAGCGGCAGTATATTCCAGTTAGAGGAGTGGTTGAAGGAGAATAAATTTCCTGCAAGCGTTGAGTCCGAAAACAAGGTCGTCCTTTACGACGCCAGGCTCGCCATCACCAGGTCAAAAACAGAAAAAACAGTCCAGCCTTCAACAGCCCCGGATCATCTCTTAAGACTTTTTGCATATAATGACATTTTGCGGCAAGTCGGTCCCAATTATTTCGCGGAGGATTTTGTGAATGAAAAGCTTGTTCAACAAGCATCGAAGGCGTACGTGGTGTCGCCGGTATCAAGTCTTATCGTGCTCGAGTCAAAGGAAGATTACAAAAGATTCGACATTGCAGACCAGGGAAGTAGTTTGCTCAAGGCTGCGAAACAATCGACCGGAGCAGTCCCCGAACCTCATGAATGGGCATTGATCGGTGTGCTGCTTTGCTTCATTCTGTACACAATTCATAAGAGAAAATTAAGGGCTGTTTTATGATCCGGTATACCGTGGCGCTGGCTAACAACTATATCAGATACCGGCCTGTTCTTGTCCCGGTGTTAATGATGATCACATGTGGTGTCGTCGCCTTCCCTTTGTCATTCGTCTCAAAAACTAACCTGCTGATGGGACTTGCCCTTTTTCCTTTTACAATCCTGGTAACCGGAAAAAAACGGCTGTCGTACTTGTACCTGGTCGCAATTGCGCTTTCAATTCTCATCGCTTGCGCCTGCAACATCAGAACATTTTACTTTTTCGGGCTCGGGTTTTACATTTTGTTCATCCTGGAACTTCGCCTGGGCCGCCTGAATTCAATTATTCTTTTTTTACTCGTCTTCATGTCTCCTTTTTTTGAACAGATTGCCGTTACCCTGGGGTTTCCGATCAGGCTCCAGTTAAGTGAGTTGGGCGCATCCATCATGAGTACAGCAGGCTTCAATGTCGTTGCCGACGGAAATATGATTCTGATGAACGGTGCATCGTTCAGCGTTGACGAAGTATGTATGGGCCTTAACATGTTGTCAATTTCAATGTTGGGCGGAGTGTATTTGATCGGGTTTCAGTTTCGGCAATCGGGATTGCAACTCTCATTCCCCGCGCTGTCGATGTATTTCCTCGGGATCTTCTCATTTAGTATTCTCAGCAACCTGCTTCGGATCGTTTTCATTGTGGTATTTCAACTTGACGCTGATCATCCAATGCATGAAGTGACTGGTTTGTTTTGCATGCTGTTGTATGTTCTTGTCCCGGGTTATTTCCTGGCAAAATGGATGCTGGCCGGATTCGGAAATGCCGCATTACCTGCGAGCGAAGATCACCAACCCGGCAGGCTCATAGAATTTTTTACGGTTGGACTCGGTATCATTATCCTGCTGGCGGGCTTACAGCTACGGCAGGTAAGGAAGAATATGGAGATTCCTCATACCAATGTTTCGCTGCCAGGGTTTGAACAAACCAAACTCGACAACGGGATTACCAAACTTTTCAACGAGGAGATCCTGGTCTATGTGAAATACATTCCGGAATTCTTCTCCAGCGACCATACGCCGCTCATGTGCTGGAAGGGGGCCGGATTCGATCTCGAGATGATACGGGAGGAGAATGTTGCTCAAACGCCGGTTTACATGGCGAGGCTTATAAAGTCAGACGAAACGTTGTACACGGCGTGGTGGTATACCAACGGGAAAATACATACAATCGACCAGTTGGATTGGCGATCGAGAATGTTCATGGGTGAAGCGGCTTTTTGCCTGGTCAACATAACGGCAGCAAACCACGGCAGCCTCATGAAGCGGCTTGAACGAATATTTACAGAACACGCGCTTGTTATCAAACATTGAGATCATGATACCATCTTCAGCGTTGCAATTGCAAAAAGAAATCCGGATTCTGCTTTACATTCTTATTTGCGCGTTAATTATCAGCGGGATCACCGCCTTCCCGATTGAATCGGAGCTACGTATTGCGGATTACCTCATTGCATTGTTTAACTTTGATTATCCAATGGCGAAATGGCTTCGGCGAGTGTATATTGGTATACACGAAACAAACATGAAGCACCCATTCATCAGTTACGGAACCGACTGGCTGGCGTTTGCACATTTGATCTTTGCAATTTTGTTTGTTGGTCCATTGAAAGATCCGGTCCGCAACATTTGGGTCATAGAATTTGGCATGGTCGCATGCATAGGTGCATTGCCGTTGGCTATTATCGCCGGTTCTGTCAGGGAAGTGCCACTTTTTTGGCGTATGATCGACTGCAGTTTCGGCATCGGTGGATTCTTTGTTTTGTTGGCTTGTTATAAAAGGATTAAAAAGCTCGAACTTTCGAGAGAGACCATATGAATACTTCACGACGAACAATTTCAGGCGTAATAATTTTTTCCATCGCGATGGCAGCACTGGAGGCCGCGGTGGTTGTTTATCTGCGCGCGCTTTATTATCCGGATGGATTTTCGGTTGCTATGAAAGTGATCGATGAAAAGATCTTGCTGGTCGAGCTGATGCGGGAGATTTCAACCATCGTCATGTTGGTGGCGGTCGGTTATCTGGCCGGTAAATTGTTCAGGGACCGGCTCGCCTACTTCCTGTTGGCGTTTGCGACCTGGGATATTTTCTATTACCTGTGGTTGAAAGTTTACATCGATTGGCCCTCCTCATTGATGGAATGGGATATCCTGTTCCTGATACCCTGGACATGGCTTGGACCGGTGCTGGCGCCCATCCTGTGTTCATTGACGATGATCGTGTTCGCATGGGTGATTCTGAAAGGAGATAACCGGGAAAAATTCTCACGCGTAGCGTGGCTCTTATGGATCTCCGGCACGGTAATTATTTTGTTAACCTTCCTGAAGGATTATGGTTCAATTATTATTGGCAACGGATTCCTCACAGATTATGCGAACCTGCTGCGCAACCCGGATTTTCTCAAAATCGCTTCAAATTATCTGCCGGACTCTTTTGACTGGCGGATGTTTTTCCTGGGTGAGCTACTGATCATTGCAGGGGTGGTCAAAATGGAAAAGGAGACGTCACCGCAGTTGAAACCTGTAAGTGAATGATTTGCCATTCCCTGAAATGGTTGCGATCAACAATTTCCCGTCCTTGCGATACTCGATTTTTTTTGGAAAATCATGATTCGGGTTTTCGCAAGCAAATGCGTTATCCGAAAGTTCCGTGAATTTGAAATGCACCACGCCATTATTTTCCGGAACATCGGCGACATAAAACAGACTGCCTTCCCTGGAAACGATTCTGAGCTTTTCGACAAACACTGTGTCGGAGCCTGACATTGTCACACCCCAACCCTGGAGATCACCTTGCATTGTTCTGACCCATCGCTCATTTGAAATTTTCCCGCCTTTCATATCCGTCCTGTCCCATGTGGCACAAAGCCATTCAATTTTCTTCAGATCAGCATCACTGTTCGTATTTTGAGATTGCGCGTTGGTGACCAGTGTCAACGTAAAAATGAGGACAGATATTTTTTTCATAATGTGTTCGTCATAGATTATTCAAAAGTAGCATCGATCTTCGCAGCGGCATTGTATAAATCCGACAACTTTGTCCCAAGTTCATTTTTGTAGAAAGAAATTGGCCATGTTTACGCTGTCAAATGGATAGGCAGAGGGTTCGTCACCGGTGAACTCTTTAAAATTCCTGATAAAATGGGGTTGATCGTAGAATCCCGCCCTTGCAACAATGCTCATCCAGTCTTTATCCTCCTGAATAAGACTGAAAATGTAATTGAACCTGATGATCCGCGTATAGAATTTCGGTGACAATCCAACGGACCGCCTGAATGAACGTTCGAGTTGCCGCTCTCCAACAGCAAGCGATTCGTGCAAATCCGCAATCGCGATCATACCCCGATTTTTAAAAATCAGATCAATGGCATCATCCGCCACCGATTTCGCCCGGGAATTTTTTAAAGCATGTTGTAAGTAGGAACTGATCATGGCTGCGAGGCCTTCCGGATCAAACGACATTTTGTTGTCAAACCCGATTTTTTCATATTCGCCCGGAAGCGCAGCCGAGATGTCGACGACATGATCTGTGAACTGTGAAATATTGACGCCATAGAGTCGGGTAAGGGCAGTGGGTTTGAACTTCACCCCAAAGATCTTTGAGATGCCGGTATTCTCAAGGTAAAAATGTTTTTTGATCTGTCCACAGAAAAGCGCTTTCGATTGCTGACGCCACCCGCTGCCGAGATCGATACGATACGGATCGCCAAAATGAAATATTATTTCCGTAAACCCATCCGGGATAATTTTTTGTACAACCGGACAGGGACTATCATCATCGACTATCCAGTAACATTCGATGAAGGGATTCAGGTCATCCGGCGGGTGGAGTCTGTGGTACGGCATTGGGGTTTTAAGATTTTTAAGCTACAAAATTTTTGCGGCATTATCGCGGCGCTGCTTTTCAAATTACCGGTCACAACTGCGTGACGATGTGCATGTTATTCTTGATATCCCGTAAAGACCATTCCTGGTCTTTACCGTAAATAGCAGTGTGGTCGCCTGATAAGACATGAACTCCAAATCCCTGATTGCAAAAAGGCTTGCCGCTCATGTAACTATCACAACAATGGAGAGTATTAACCGTTAACAGATCAATCCCGCTGAACCGATGAAAACCCTCGTCACCATCCTTTGTCTTCTGAGTTTCCTGGATGCTGCATATGCCCAGACCGATACCATCAAGTCGTATACAACAACGCGGGTCACCCATGAGCCACCCACCATCGATGGCTTATTGAATGACGCTGCATGGGAGCAGGTGCCATGGGGCGGAGGCGGGTTCCGCCAGCTGAGTCCCGACAAAGGAAAACCAGCCACGGTCCAAACGAATTTTAAGATCCTTTACGACGAGAAAAACCTTTACGTTGCTGTCCGGGCTCATGATCCGGAGCCTGAGAAGATTGTCCGCCGCATGTCAAGAAGGGACAGTTTTGAAGGCGACATGGTCGAAATCAATATCGACAGCTATAATGACAAGCGAACGGCTTTTTCCTTTACTGCTTCTGTATCGGGTGTCAAGGGTGATGAATACATTTCCAACAACGGCGATGAATGGGATGAGGGATGGGACCCTATCTGGTATCTCAAAACCAGTATTGATGCCGAGGGGTGGGTCGCAGAAATGCGAATTCCTTTAAGTCAGCTGCGGTTCGCCGATGTACCCGAACATGTCTGGGGCTTCCAGGTCATGAGAATATTTTTCCGCAACCAGGAACGATCAATTTTTCAATACATTCCTCCTGATGCCGGAGGTTGGGTCCACTTGTTTGCCGAACTGAAAGGCATTACGGGCATCAGGCCGCAGAAACAACTCGAGATACAGCCGTACATTGTGACAAAAGCCGAGCGATTTCAGAAAGAAGAAGGCAATCCGTACCTGACCGGCAAATCGTCTGGGGCGGATGTCGGTCTTGACGCCAAGATTGGAATTACCAGTGATATTACACTTGACCTTACTGTCAACCCCGATTTCGGCCAGGTTGAAGCAGATCCCTCGCAGGTCAATCTCACCGCCTTTGAATTGTTTTTTCAGGAACGCCGTCCGTTTTTCCTGGAGGGAAATAATACGCTGAATTTCCCGGTATCGCAATTTAGCAGTAACAACCTGTTTTACTCAAGAAGGATAGGTCGTCAGCCACAAGGATCTGTTGAGCTGGATGCGGACGAAGACGACAACGTAGCCGAGTACGTCAAACCCAACACGCGGACAACCATTCTGGGCGCAGCAAAAATTACAGGAAAAAATAAAAAAGGATTTTCATGGGGCGTGCTCGAAACGCTGACACCCAATGAATATGCCAGGATTGACAGCCTCGGGCATACACGAAGACAACTGATTGAGCCGATGACGAATTATTTCGTCTCACGTGGACAACAGGACATCAACAAAGGGAACACCATTCTCGGTGCGATGGTGACGGCAGCGAACCGCAAGATCAATGACCCCGCCCTGAACTGGCTTCATAAAGATGCGTATAGCGGTGGGGTGGACCTGGTTCACCACTGGAAAGCCCGGAAATATTATTTGAGCGCCAAATCGGTTTTCAGCACCGTGAGAGGAAGCGCGCAGGCGATTTCGAACACGCAGTTGTCTTCTGAGCGGTTTTACCAGCGCCCGGACAACAACCACACTGAATATGATCCTGACAGAACATCTTTGAATGGAACCGGGGGCCAATTGATCGTCGGCAAAAAGAGCGGAGACATCATCAGCGATCTCGGCGTTGTTTGGCAATCGCCCGGCCTGGAGCTAAACGATATTGGGTTTCTTTCACAAACCGATAACATCATGCAATTTTTCTGGATGCAATACCGCATTCTTAAACCCAAGGGGATCACGCGGTGGCAGCGTTACAATATCAACGAATGGCGCGAGTATGACTTCGGTATGCGCGAATTGGCAGAGGGCTACAATGTCAATGCGCATGCGGAGTTTAAAAACTTCTGGAGGGCAGGAGCGGGAGTCACTTATGCGCCGCGTAACATTTCAAATGCGGATTTGCGCGGCGGCCCTTCCATCAGGTACCCGTCTAAATTTTATTACTGGGGATATGTTGGAACCGACCCGAGAAAAAAATTGCACATGGTTTTCAATCCGGAATTTGGTGTCGGAAGCGAAAATTATTCCCGGGAGACATATTTAAGCATGGACGTCACCTATAAACCCGTCAATGCCCTGAATATTTCATTATCACCGAGCTTCTCGAAAATACACAATGAGATGCAATATGTGACAACGGCATCAACGTCAACGGACCAGCCGCGGTACGTTGTCGCCGAAATCAATCAGACTGTTGCACGAGTCTCGATTCGCGTGACCTATATGGTCACTCCAAATCTTTCCCTCCAGTATTGGGGTCAACCCTTTGGCACCTCCGGAGATTATAACGATTTCAAATACATCACGGACTCGCGGGCCGAATCGTATTCGAGCCGCTTCACTCCAATCCCTTCCTCCAGGATGGGTTTAACAGAGAATGGGTATTCTGTAGACGAAGATTCCAATGGCATTAGCGACTACACTTTCGGCAGACCGGACTTTAACTTCGGCCAATTCCGTTCCAACATGGTGATTCGCTGGGAATACATTCCGGGTTCAACCGTATTCCTGGTTTGGACGAAAGAACGCAACGGTGCTTTCTATGATGATGAGCCAGGCCGTAACAAGTATTCTTTTGACTTCGATCAGAAGGGACACAATATCTTTTTATTGAAGTTTACTTACCGTTTTGTTTTGTGAACGATAGATGCTCCGGAACAGAGATGCCATTCACCGTTTGCACACCGATAGTATCTGCCTAAATTAAAACGACAACATTTCACTCCGAGCTGATGACACCCGAAAAATCTCCGCTCCTTTTCAATTGGGAAATCTGACGTGCATCGTGGCCATAGATATCTTCGCGGAAGTGAACAAGCCCATTGTCATCGACCCAAGCAGTATGATAAACAATGTTGACGGGCATCGGGCTTTTTAAACGAACCGTTTGTGGCGCCTCATTGTACATCGCATTGCTGATCTTTTCTTTATCCCATTTGGAATTACCCTCAAGTAAATAGTGGGCGAGTTCAACGGGTTTCTCCAGCCTGATACATCCATGGCTTAATGCCCGGTCTTCCCTGCGAAACAAACCATCCGCGGGAGTGTCGTGAAGATAAATATTAAAATTGTTGGGCATCACGAATTTAACATGCCCCAGGGCATTCAGCTTACCGGGGTCCTGAACGGCTCGGTACGATTTAAGATCGATATCTTCGTCATTCCAGTCCTCTTCGGCGGGATCTATTTCTTCACCGTCCTTGAAAAATTTGAAGTCAGCGCTGTAGTACTCAGGATTGAGCCGAAGGTTTGGAAGGAATTCTTCCTCGAGAATGCTCCCGGGAACATTCCAGGTCGGACTGAAGACTATATACTTTAACGTGTCATTGAAGATTGGTGTCGCGTTGAAGTCCGAGCCGAGGATTACTTTCATATCCATCCGCGGTTGTTCGTTTCTATAAACACGCAGCATATACTCGGGCACATTCACGATGATTTGCTCTCCGGTTAGGTCGACATGGGGCCACCAGCGAAGGCGTTCGAGATTCAAAGCAATGATTTCCGCCTTGTGCTTCAAAGGGACGTTGAGCCACCTTACGGTCTCCTTGTCGATCACGGCATCGTCCGTCAGCCCATGGCGTTTCTGGAACAGCCGCACTGCGTCCATTAACCTGTTGTCATAATACCGGCTTTCCTCATCGTCAAGATTTAAATTCAGATCGGTTAGCGCGAGTTTCTTCCGGATCAGCGGAATCGTCTCATGCTCTTCACCGGGCTCGATCTTTTTTTTGTAAACTATCCGTTTAAGTGTGTCGGCATCAGCCAGATCCTTGTACTCTTTTAACTTTTTTCTCAGGCGATCGTATTGTGGGTTTTTTGGATGGAGATTGTCAATCTCTTTACGCAAGTCCCCGGCAGATTCCATACGCAAAAGCAGTTCGACGTCATCGTCCTTGCCCTTGCCCTTTTTCCAAATAAAATCACGAGCGCCAGCGATGCGAATCCGCCCCTCCACCAGGTGAGTTGTAAACAGGAAATACGATGCGGTGATCCTGATGTCCAGGTCCGACATTTGTTTTTCAGTCCGCTTGCGATCATCGTACAGCGCCTCAACTTGCTTTTCAATCGTCGCGATCTCGTAGTCATCCGGGTTCATCCCATAACGATAGGACTCCATGACTTCATTGATGAAAGCTTTATATAGTTTGTTTGGCCCGCGCTTTTCCAGCCACACTTTCTTTTGCCCATTTTCCCGATAGTAGGCGTCTGTCTTAGACGTGACCTTTTGATGATAGTAAGGCAAGCTGATTTTTGTCCGGTTCAAAACCGGCCTGACGGGCGAAGCAACGGTATCGATATATTCAGAATATTCCGGCCGCGAGCAGGAGGAAAAATTAAATATCGCAACCAGCACTAAAATCGAAACAACAAAATCGAAGAACCTCTGCATAAAAAAATGTGAAAAAACAGAGGTTAAAATTTCATTCCAACACAGAAAAAGTCTAGCGGCAAAACCGTGACCTTGATTCGTGGGATTGAATGGATTACCATGATGATTAGGAGGATTATTGAGGATTGTTTTGGTACTGGAAAAAAGTATTGAATGGATGGAAGCTATGTTCCTGCCGGTGGTGACTTCGTCTAGCGCCGCCTTTGACGGCATAATGTTCTGATGGCCATGCCTTAATAAATCCACCTGCTTTGCAGGTGGTAGTTTAATCCTGTGTAATCCTCTTAATCATCCTGGCAATCCTTTAATCCGACGAATCAAGGTCCAAAGTTGGAGCTGCGAACGATTTTTCCTCCGAGTGATTTAACCTCATCTTTTGCTTTTTCAAATGCTGCTGCGTCGATGGACCTGGTCGCATCTTCGATCAAAAAAGTCTTAAAGCCTTCCCGAATGGCATCCTTTACGGTATAGAACACACAGTAATCGCCGGCAAGGCCACAAACGCAAACGGAGTTAACGTGTCGTTCGCGAAGATATCCGGAAAGCCCCGTGCTTCTCTTGTGACCGTTATCGTAAAATCCGCTGTAGCTGTCGACCTCAGGGTTAATGCCTTTTCTGAATATCGCTTCAACATGATTCATTTCAAGTTCGGGATGAAAATCCGCTCCAGATGTGCCCTGAATGCAATGGTCGGGCCATAGCACCTGTTCAAGCCCATGCAATTCGATTTTTTCGAAGGGTTTTTTGCCAACATGATTTGAAGCAAAACTTTTGTGTAGAGGTGGATGCCAGTCTTGTGTGGCTACAATCAGGTCGAAATGGTGTTGCAGTGAATTGACAATCTCGATGATCTCTTCGCCATTGGGAACTTCAAGTCTTCCGCCCTGGGTGAAATCATTCTGAATATCGACAATGATGAGTGCCTGCATAAACCGACCAGATTTAGTGATTGATGGATAAACTCTGATTGAATTACTGCGCGTACCTGAGCGTCCTCATACAGGTCCGTGTTTTTTGTACTGAAGCTTGATGTTATTTCTGAGATCCCGCAACTGTTCGCTAATACCAATTTTATATACGTGAGGATACTCAAATCTTTTGTGCTCTTCCGGCAACAACCTCAAACGATTGTGACAAAATTCGGAAATTTCCCGCAGAGCAGGTAGGGGCGAAACGAGCGTTCCGTTCTCCATCACTTTTGACAATAGAGGCTCCATCCGCATTCCGTGAATCTGAAGCGATTTGTCCGCATCGACCGGATGATGCATAACAGGGGGCGCCGTCTCTGATGCAAGAGCCACCACATCAGCACCGTAAAAATTTCCCTGCCCGTTGTAGACCCTGAACACCTGCTTTTTTCCAGGCAACGTTATTTTTTTCAGGTTCTCCGAAAGCTTGATGCGCGGCTTGCCATTATAATGTGAAAGCTTGTAGACACCATCCAGCGCGGCGTCGGGAGGCGCGGATACCAGGCTTGTTCCAACGCCAAAAATATCGATCTCAGCCTTTTGCTCCATCAGACTTTTGATCACAAACTCGTCGAGTTGGTTAGACGCCGTAATCTTCACATACGATAAGCCTGCCCGATCCAGCATTTGCCGCGCCTTTTTTGAAAGATAGGCGAGGTCCCCGCTGTCAAGTCTGATCCCAAGCAATTTCTCACCCCGGAGTTCCATTTCTTTCGCAACTGTGATCGCGTTTGGCAGCCCCGACTCAAGAGTATCATAGGTATCAACCAGCAGCACACAATTCTTCGGTCTTCGAATTGAGAATTCACGAAAGGCTTCCAACTCGCTATCATGACTCTGAACAAAGGAATGAGCCATTGTTCCAACGACCGGAAGCTGGAAATCGCGGGCAGCTTTTACATTACTGGTGGCGTGAAACCCGCCAACCATGGAGGCCCGCGTTGCGTGATAACCACCCATTCCCTGCGCCCTCCTGAGCCCAAAATCTGAAAGGGTCTTGTCGCCCGCAACAGATTTCATACGCGCGGCTTTGGTAGCAACCAGCGACTGAAAATTCAACAGGTTCAGCAACATGGTTTCCACCAACTGTGTTTCGAGTATGGTTCCATGGACCGTTAGCAGTGGCTCTCCCGGAAAAACGATCTCGCCTTCCTTTACAGAATAAACTGTTCCTTTAAATCTGAATTCTTTCAGGTACTCAATGAAGGAAGGGTCAAAACCGGTATCGCGCAGATAGGCGATATCGTTATCGCTGAAATTCAGCACTTCCAGAATCTCCAGCACATTCGCCAAACCTGCGAATACAACATAGCCTCCGTTAAAAGGCGCCTTGCGGAAAAAATAGTCGAATACCGCATCGCGTTGGTGGCTACCTGAAAGAAAATACACCTGAGCCATGGAAAGCTGATAAAGATCGGTGTAAGTGCCTGTTATTGTGAAACTATTCATACTTGGTTCGGCCGGTTAAGTTATCAAAATCGGTAATAAGCAGCACTTTATTTTTCCGAATCGTTTTTTCGATTCAGTCCGGCAATTTATGATCAATGGGGAATGGGCGATCGCCTATCTGGAAGGTAACGAACCAAATGTCCTACGCATACCGCTTTCAGCCACTAACATGAAAAGTGATCCATTCATTAAATTCAGCCGTTTCATTGCCGATATTTTATATATCTTCAATGGAAGTAAACTGAATACCAATGGCAAATTTTTCTCTACAGGTCAACGGGCGCAAATACCAGGCGGATGTTGACACGGACACTCCGCTTCTTTGGGTGTTGCGCGACCATTTTGGATTGGTGGGAACAAAATATGGATGTGGTATATCACAATGCGGTGCATGTACAGTTCATCTCGACGGCAATCCGGTGCGCGCCTGCGTTATCCCCGTTTCAGCAGTTGGCTCGAAACAGGTAACAACAATCGAAGGACTTTCCGAAAACGGGGAGCATCCGGTTCAAGTCGCCTGGGATGAGACCGACGTAGCCCAATGCGGCTACTGCCAGGCTGGACAAATCATGTCGGCCGCGGCTTTGCTGAAAAAAAATCCCAAGCCCTCAGAAGAACAAATTTACACGGCGATGAACGGAAATATTTGCCGCTGTGGAACCTACCACAGAATCCGTGAAGCCATTATGCTTGCATCCACTAAAATGAAATAACCATGTCTATGAGCAGCAAAACGAGCAGACGCGATTTCTTAAAAATCGCAACCACTGCCGGAGGTGGACTCCTTCTTGGATTTCATTGGTCGGATGCGGGTGCGTCTTCCATCGGGGTCATCAACGCCACAAGTCTCTCCGGTCCAGCCGGGGATGTCTCTTTCAACAGTTACCTATCCATTGCGCCTGACGGGATAATCACGATTTTCTCGCCCAACCCGGAACTCGGACAGAACATCAAAACATCTTTTCCAATGATCGTCGCAGAAGAGCTCGACGCTGATTGGTTGAAGGTCAAAGTAGTACAGGCCGCGCTCGATACAAAGAAATTTGAACGTCAGCTTACCGGCGGGAGCGGGGCCATTCCGCACTCCTGGGAAAGACTGAGGAAAGCCGGCGCGACGGCACGTCATCTTCTCATCGAGGCGGCCGCGAAACGATGGAGTGTACCATCAACTTCGCTGACAACCGAAAAAAGCTTTGTCATTCACGCCGAAGGCGGAAAAAAGATCGGATACGGCGAGCTTGCCGGCGAAGCTTCAACGATTCCGCTACCCACGGAAATCAAACTGAAGGACCCAAGGGATTTTAAGATCATCGGCCAGGCTATCCGGAACGTAGACAACTTGCCTATGATCACAGGCAAACCATTATTCGGGTTGGATTTCTATCGCGAGGGAATGCTCCATGCGATGATCCAACGACCACAGGCATTTGGAATGAAATTGAAATCCCTGGACAGCACTGCTGCGAAAGCGATGCCTGGCATCGTTGACGTTGTTACGTTTAAAAATAATGTCGCGATTGTCGGTAAGTCGACCTGGCAGGTAAGCAAGGCGCGCAGGTTATTAAAAATCGAATATGAAAAAGAGGGGGCCATTGAAAGCTCCGCCGATCACGACAGGTTATTCAAACAACTTCTCGATGGCAATGAAAATGTCAGTATAAAACGCCAGGATGGAGATGTGAATGCAGCGTTTCAAAATGCCGCGAAAGTAATTACCAGGGAATATCAGTGTCCCTTCCTTCCGCACAATCCCATGGAGCCGATGAATTTTTTCGCCGATGTGAGACCGGACGGTGTTGAACTTGTCGGTCCAACACAAACCCCGGATTTGGCGAGGAATGAAACCGCAAAACTGCTCGGTATCGCTCCGGAAAAAATCACGCTTGAGCTCACGCGGTTGGGAGGTGGTTTCGGGCGCAGGCTCAAAACCGATTTCGTTGTGGAAGCTGCTGAACTGTCGAGCATTATTAAGGCACCTGTGAAAGTGACCTGGACGCGGGAAGACGACATGACGGGAGGCAGCTACCGGCCTGCTGTGCGCTACCGGTTCTCCGCTGCGCTCGATGCCAACGGAAACATGATCGGTTACAAGCTGCGGGGCGTCGGCATTAACGCGGGCAACTGTACCCGCGAGGACAATTTCCCTTCCGGCGCGGTTGATCATTTGCTGATTGAATCCGTTGAACATAAATCTCCTGTCACCACGGGGGCGTGGCGCGCGCCTATCACAAATTTCCTCGCCTATGCGGAACAATCGTTCCTGGACGAGGTTGCTTTCGAAGCCAAAGCTGACCCTGTTGAATTCAGGCTGAATCTTCTTGATCGGGCAAAAACGTCTCCCGTAGGCGCCATCAAGTACAGTATTGACCGGATGAAGGGTGTTATCGAGCTCGCTGCTGAAAAATCGCAATGGGGAAAGAAAAAGAATGTCGCGCAGGGTTTCAGCGTCTATTTTTCTCATCGCTCATACGTTGCCCAGGTTGCCGAAGTGGTGATGAAAAAAGATAAACCTGTCCTTCAAAAGATCCATGCGGCGGCAGATTGCGGCATTGTCGTGAATCTCAGTGGCGCCTACCAGCAGGTGCGAGGCGGGATTGTCGATGGACTTGGCCACGCGATGTTCGGCAACATGACTTTCAAGGACGGAGCACCGGAGCAAAAGAACTTTAATACGTATCGGCTGATCCGCATGCGCGAGATTCCAGAGATCGATGTCCATTTTGTAAACAATGGCGTGGATCCGACGGGGCTGGGGGAACCGGCATTGCCTCCCACAGGCGGCGCAGTAGCAAATGCGCTGTACCGTGCAACAGGAAAACGTGTTTACAACCAACCTTTTATCAATCAGGAAGAATTGAAAGGCGTGACGTTAAGTGAGAAGATCTGAACGCTGGCTAATCGGATTATACTGATGTGATTTAAGGATTCCAGGGTTTGCGCCTGACCTGCCGACCGATCCGCATACGCGCGATTCGCGAGATCGATTCAGGTTGTAAGCACTGGCGTGTATCCGGCGGCTGAGGAACCGGCTTGCAGGGCCCTGTTCCTGAACGAATCTACCGGCGCGCCGATTCCGAATTCTTTATGCAAAGTTCTCGCTTCTTCCTTAGCGGCATGATTAATTCAGGTTTTTTCCCATTCATCAATTCACCCATCATGGGCTGAGCCTTCAAGCGTGGATTTCACGCCGGGCAAGCATGCAAATGCAACCGGCACAGCCGTTTTAGAGATTTTTTCAATTTTTTTTACATTTGATATCAAAAATAGAAACATATTGCCCGATGTTTCAGTATAAGCACTTAACTACCGTATATGAAAGGTTATTTGGGAGAATTTGAAGAGCTCGTGCTCCTGACAATTGCAACATTGCGCGAAGATGCGTACGGCGTCTCGATCAAAGGAGACATTGAGAAACGCGCGGACCGGACAATAAGCCTCGGCGCGCTTCATTCAACAATTACCCGGCTTGAGGAAAAAGGATTTCTGAAATCCTGGCTCGGCGAACCAACGCAGGAGCGGGGAGGCAGACGAAAGCGTTTTTATGAAGTTACTTACGACGGCAAGGTTGCCCTTCATCATATGAAAAGTCTCAGGGACGACCTGTGGAAGCTTTCAAAGGAAAATCTTGCGCTTACAAAATGAAGACTCTCATCAGGCCACCAAAGCTGGCAGATCGTTTTTTTGAATGGTATTGCCGCCGCGCAAACGTAGAAGATCTTCACGGCGATGCGGAAGAATTATTTTACCTGGACATTCAGTCAATGTCGGCCCGGAAAGCACGACTGCGTTACTGGCAACGGATCATTTCTTTAACAATTTCATACGCGGTAAAAAGCCGGACAACTAAAGCCGCTTTTCATCCGCTGTCCCTTAATTCATTCAATCCCGCTATGCTAAAAAACTATTTTCTCATTGCTTCGCGCACCCTTGCCAAACACAAGTTGTTTACGGCCATCAATGTCTTTGGCCTTGCTGTTGGAATGTCTATCAGTTTGTTGTTCATAGCGATGCTGTCGTTCCTTTTGACTTACGATGATTTCCACGTCAATAAAGACCGCGTTTACCGGGTGATCACAACTACCGACGACAAGATAAGAAGGTCTGAATATGCATCGGCGCCACGACCGCTGGGTGAAATGTTGAAAAACGATTGTCCCGGAATCGAGAAAGTCACGCGGATCGATGCCACATTTTCGCCCAAAGCAAAATACCTGCTGAAAGAAATTAATTTAAACGGTTATTTCGTCGACAAGAATTTTTTCCAGGTCTTTTCCTTTCCCCTTGCCAAGGGCAACGTCGCGACTATACTCGACAAGCCCAACACCGTGGTGCTCACCGAAAAGGCTGCCTTAAAAATGTTCGGCAACTCCGATGTCATCGGCAAAGTTTTCGAAACCGAAGATTTCGGCAGTTTTGAGATCACGGGACTGTTGAAGAATATACCAAAGAATTCCCACATGCAATTCGAGGTGCTCACCTCCTATGAAACATTGCTGGGCCTGCAACGGCGACTCGGCGATTCGGAGGCAAAATCGGCATGGCGTGAATTCCGCGATTCATACATATACCTGCTGGTGACTGAAGCTGGACAAGCGACATCGATTGAGAACTTTCTCGGCAAGGTGAGCAGCGATGTCTATAAAACCGAAAAAGATTTCGTGGCGAGTTTTGAACTTCAGAGGCTCGCCGACATCGCACCGGGGATTGAGTTGTATAACCAGATCGGCCCGGAATGGGGATACGCGTCCCTGAGTGTTTTCATGATATTAACCGTGTTGATCCTGCTTCCCGCCTGTTTCAACTATGCGAATATCTCCATCTCGCGCGCTTTGAAACGGATGAAGGAGATCGGGCTGCGAAAAGTAATGGGAGGGGAGCGCAACCAGATCTTCTTCCAGTTCATCACGGAAACTGTCATCATCACCGTAATTGCCCTGGGATTTTCCTATCTCATTTTTGACATCATCCGTATCGAATTCGTTTCGCTGGTCATTGGCGGATCAGATACCCTGGACCTTTCACCCAATGTGCCCACGATCATTGGATTTATCGGATTTGGGTTACTGGTTGGTTTTATTTCGGGAGTTGTCCCTGCGTTGCATTTTGCGCGACTAGCCCCCGTGCAGGCCCTGAAGGCGAAAGCTACGCACGAGCGTAGACGCTTTACGTTACGCAAGACGCTTATTGTATCCCAGTTTGCGCTTTCGCTTGGGTTTATCATGGGCGTGGTTATTATTTTGAATCAGTACCGCCAGACACTCCGTTACGATTTCGGCTTCCAGCAGGCTAATCTCCTCGATGTTGAATTGCAGGACGCGGATGCAGAAAGATTCAGGACCGAATTTTCAAAACTTTCTCCGGTTCAAAGTATTTCCATGTCATCGCACATTATTGGTACCCAGCAACCCGATGTTGAATGGCTGAAGGAACCACTAAAAAACGATTCGACCGGGGCGTCTTTCGTTTTTGTCGATGAGAACTATTTGTCAAACCTCGGCCTCGCGCTAATAGCGGGCAAGGATTTTTCCGAAGATAGATCAATGAATAAAAAATATGTGATCGTGAATGAGCAGTTTTTGAAATCCTTCAGGTTAAAAGATGCGCATTCGGCGATCGGCGAAACATTTATCCTTGCCGACGGCAGTCCCGTGATCATCCGTGGGGTTGTCAGGAATTTTCACTATAGCAGTTTACGCGAACCAATCGCGGCGTTCTTTTTCCGATACGATCCCGCGCAGTTCAGATTTGCGAATTTGAAAGTCGTGTCAACCCTGCCATTTCAGGATCTTTCAGATATGGAGGCCGCATGGAAATCACTTGGCACCGAATCGAAATTCAGGGCTCAGTATTTTGACGATGAAATAAAAGACGCATATTCCTTTTACTTCAGCATGGTTAAAATTTGCGGATTTCTCGGACTGCTTGCCATCACAATATCGTGTCTCGGGCTTCTGGGTATGGTTGTATTTACCGTCGAAAACAGGGTTAAGGAGGTTGGTATACGTAAAGTGCTGGGCGCAACTTCTGGTAGCCTTACGGTATTATTGTCAAAAGACTTCCTCAAGCTTCTGATGGTGGCCGCAATGATCGCAATACCGGTAACGTACCTTTTTTTCGACAAGTTTTATCTAAGGACGAGCTATTACAGTATGCCGATTGGCCTGACGGAAGTAGTGGTGAGCCTGGCGATCATACTTTTCCTTGGATTGGCGACTATATTGTCTCAAACCTTAAAGGCCGCCAGAACCAATCCCGTTGACACACTTAGATCGGAATAACGTTTCCGTTCTCCCGGATGGATAGTAAATAATGATTGCGTTTTACCTTCACGTAAACCCGTTGAACCTCCGGTGTCACCACAATCAGACCTTAAATCTTGAACCTTAGCCCTGCCATTGAAAAAGCATGTCACTGCTTCAACATAATCCCGGACGCACGGTACTTATTCTCCGAGACTCGTTCTACCTGAAGATAGATATCATCGTCAGGATTATTCTCAATGAACTCCATATCCTGCTCGGTCCAAACATGCGTGGCCCCCGGAAAACCTTTCACTTCCAGCTTGTCATTCACTGAAATGTCAATGATTTTTGTCCGGTCAATGGTGAACAACATGTTGTCACCTTCTAGTTTGTAAATCATAACCTTTACTGTTGCTGTTGCTAAGCTAAGAAACATTTTAAAAAATTGCGCCTGCGCGATGCTCAAGGGAACGGCAAGCGGCGGGATCAAGTCATGCGGTGAAAGATTTTTTGAACTCACCTGACTATTTTGAACTAAAATATTCCGACATTGATTAACAAGTGATCATATAAACGTGGAATGGCCTGCTTAACCTGTTCGACATCATGAAAGTCTTTTCATTTTTAAATCAATGAGAACCAACCCCGTACCTGAAAATGAAAACTCAAGGCTTTCGGCGCTAACCCGATATAAAATACTCGACACCGAGGATGAACCGGGTTTTGACGATCTGGTTTCTCTTACGGCAAGGACTTTTAATACCCCAATAGCCGTTATAACATTCATCGACGGGAACCGGCAATGGTTCAAGGCAAAAACCGGTATCGATTTTAAAGAAACCCGTCGCGACATTTCATTCTGCAGCCAGGTGATTCTTGGCGATGAGATTAAAGTCATCCCGGATACGGCCACCGACCAAAACTTCGTCGAAAATCCCATGGTGACAAATGCGCCCCACATTCGCTTTTATGCGGGGGCGCCTTTGACAACTTGTGATGGATTCCGTATCGGCGCACTGGCTGTGATGGACAAAAGGCCGAGAACATTTTCGAAGGAAAAACTCGAATCATTGAAAGTGCTCGGAAAAAAAGTGATGGATCTGCTCGAACGACGACTCTCGAGCGAACCGTGGCGCGACAAAACAATCGAAAACGCCGCTCCCAAACCCGACATTGACCGGCTTACTGAAACCACACGGCTTATCCTCAACGCATCACTGGATGCCATTGTCTGTTTGGATAAAAGCGGCATGATCACATTCTGGAACCGGCAGGCGGAGACAATGTTTGGCTGGACCCAGGGTGAAGCTGTCGGGAAGGAATTATCAATGCTCATCATTCCGGAGCAATTCCGGGACAGTCATAAGAAGGGATTCGACCACTACCTGAGAACCGGCGAAGCCGGCATGCTGAATCGACTGATGGAAACAACGGCGCTGGACCGCCATCAAAAGGAATTTCCAGTCGAGCTCACCATCATACCGGTCATGCAGAACGGTTCGGAATTTTTTTACTCCTTCATTCGAGATATATCGGCAAGAAAAGTCTCTGAAACGGTCCTGATCAACAATGAAAAACGTTTCCGAGCCTTAATTGAAAATAGCACAGACGGGCTGACAGTAATTTCAAGGGACGGCATTGTTCTTGAAATGAGTCCTTCCGCCAAAAAGATCCTGGGATATGATCCCTCCGAAATGATCGGAATGTACAGGCCCGATCTTATTCACCCTTTGGACCTTGATAAGGTCATCCGAAGTTTCAAGAACATCGTTGAAAAGGGGTCTATGATCGAGACAATGGAGTACAGACACAAAATGCCTGACGGGTCATATAAGTGGCTGGAATGTACATTTAACAACCTGCTGCAGGAGCCAATGTTGCGCGCCGTCGTTTTGAATTATAGGGACATCACAGAAAGAAAAAATGCAGTCGAATCGATCAGGCTGGCGGAAGAACGCTACCGGCATATTTTCGAAAATACACTGGAAGGAATTTACCAAAGCACTCCTGACGGGAAATTCATCACCGCCAACCCCGCCATGGCGAAGATGTTCGGATATTCTTCCGCTGACAACTTCATCGCCAGCGTAAACGACATCGGAACACAACTATATGCGAATCCGCTTGAACGGGAAAGAATGAAGAACCTGCTTGAAAAAGAAGGAATAGCCAATGGATTTGAGCTGAAAGCGCTTAAGAAAAATAAGGATGAAATCTGGGTTCGCGCGCATATCCGTGCCATTAAAAACCCGGGTGGAGAAATCGAATATTTTGAGGGAACCATCGAGGATATTTCCGAAAGGAAAAAGGCTGAGGAAAAACTGAAGGCCCAGTTCGAACAGCTTCAGAAAACCAACTACGAACTCGATCGGTTTGTCTACAGTGTTTCGCACGATCTTCGGGCTCCACTTGCATCGATTCTCGGGCTGATCAATGTTGCGGAAATTGAATCGCCTTCAGAAACCCAGCAGAAATACCTCGCGCTCATTCGCACCAGTGTCAATAAGCTGGATGGCTTCATCAAGGATATCCTGAATTACTCGCGCAACGCAAGGAGTGACATGCGCTTTGAAAAGGTTGACTTCTCGGAACTGATCGGGGAAATCCAAAGTAGTCTTAGACAGGCACCGGGCGCAAGCAGGCTGCAGGTCACAATCGAGGTTTCCGATCATGAGCCATACTATTCGGACCGTACCCGCCTGGAGATCATTTTCAGCAACATCCTTGCGAATGCCATCAAATATCAGGATTACAACAAGGAAGAATCACGATTACTGATCTCTGTGAAAACCAGTCCGGAAGATGTTGTCATCTGCTGCACGGACAACGGTGTCGGCATTCGCGAAAAACACCTGGACAAGATCTTCAACATGTTCTATCGCGCCTCGGATCTGTCCAAAGGGTCAGGACTGGGATTGTACATCACAAAAGAGACCGTAATCAAGCTCGGAGGGTGGATCAAAGCCGAATCACAGCTCGGCCTGTTCACCACCTTTGAAATCGTAATACCTAATTGCCGGAATTTCAACAATATCTGATACCTCCTTTCATCCGGCCGTCAGAACAAAACAAAGGATCCCGCACAAATACTGCAGCAACCTTCCATGGTTGAGGACAGATTATGCAGGATCCCCATGTTTCAAGTTTACCTGACGACCAGTTTTTTAACTTCGCGTTTATCGGCGTTGCTCATATTAACAATGTAAAGACCTGGTTTCATGTCGACGACCATGCGGTCCTTGATTTTGGAACGTACGACCACATTTCCGGAAAGATCAGTTACCTGAACCAGTGACGGCTTTGCGACCTGGATCGTGATGACACCCGATGAAGGATTTGGAAACACAGACAGTTCGTACATGCCCTCCCCGGACTCATCCTGCGTTTCCTGCGGCGCTGTTGCCAGTCTGCCGCTGGAAATGATCGTTACGCCAAAGGCTTCCCAGCCTCCAATGGCAGTCCGGTTACAGGTCATGGCGGCAACTCCATTTTCGGAAGAAATATACCTGCCATTATTCCCTCTTAGCGATACCTTGCCATCGGCATTGACAACCCAATCAAATTTTTCCCAATCGCCGATTGAAGTCCGGTTGCAGGTGATCGACCCGGCGCCATTTTCGGATGAGACGTACTTGTTCATGCTGCGGAGTGCGACTTTGCCACCACCAGCATCCACTACCGTGAAGTGTTCCCATGCCTGGGCTGTCGTCCGGTTACACCACATGGGAGCCGCGCCGTTTTCCGAGCTTACAAACAAATTGTTATTACCCCGTAACGCCACCGTGCTGCCGATAGGAGCCTGGGACGTCGATCTACGGTAGACGCGGACATAATCCACATACATGCTCGCGGGGAATGCATTGTTGTCGATCGTGAAGCCCGGCCAGTTGCCACCGATGGCGAGGTTCAGCAATACGAAGAAATTGTTATGAAATTCGCTCGTCCCGTTTACGCCGCCCGCAATATTCACGATATGATATTGCACACCATCGACAAACCATTTGATCGTCGACGCATCCCATTCAATCGTGTACGTATGAAACGAAGTTATACTCGTGCTCGTCTGGCCTCCGTAGTTCGCGTATTGGTTGTTATGGTCGCGCCAGTGAATTGTTCCATGAACTGTGCCCCCGGTATTGACGTGCTCCATAATATCGATCTCGCCGCAGTCGGGCCATCCTGCTGTGGTGATATTGTCTCCCAGCATCCAGAATGCCGGCCACACGCCCTGGAACGATGGCATGGCAATCCGGGCTTCGATCTTGCCGTATTTCCACGAGCGACGTCCCTGCGTTTTCATGCGCGCAGAAGTGTATTGCATTCCGCCGAAAGATTCGCGACGCGCAGTAATGACAAGCTGACCGTTCGCTGTGGTGGCATTTTCACGCCGGTAATATTGTAATTCATTGTTTCCCCAGCCACCGGTGCCAGTTCCCGTCTCAAATACCCAATCGGCACTGATACCATTCGTGAATTCGTCTGACCACACAAGTTGCCATTGCGCTTCGGTCTTTAAAGACAACAGAAATGCCGCCGCAAAAAAAAGTAATCGTAAACTTCTCATAGGTGTATTAGTTTGGTTAAGTGTTTGTCAAATAAGGCGCAACGGTGACGACATCCGCCATTCCGCTGCTCTCAGGTGGGGTTTTTTCTACACAAAACGTCTTGACTCCGCAGCGTTGGAGAAATCTAAGGCAGTTTCCGCTTATAACGATAAAAACGGATACATCAAAAACACTACGCAGGGTTAAGCACACCTCGTCACGATTACGTCAGCATTTCTCAGTAACTGATTGTCAGTCACTTGACGGGGACTTCATGACAGTCGCGAACAGGTTTAGGATCCAGATTGAAAAAAATGCCATTAATTTTATAGTCACAACACAGAACTTGCGAAGGTGGAGGGCCCTGGCTTATTTGTGATTCGCGAAAGTGAACCCCGAGACTTCCCCAGCTCGCGGATCTGCATGTTAAGACTTTTATTGAAACCCATGGCAACCACCCAGAGGCGTCATCGTACACACTGCGCCAGAATCAATGGTGGGAAGCATTCCGGAATCGCGACGGATGGTTCTGTTTCGTAGTTGAAAATCCTCCAGAGCTAATTAATTGGTTTTGCAAAAGGTACCCCATATCGCAGCACCGAGTTGAGTGGATATCAAGGCCGGCTTAACAAGATCTATTTCCCTCGGAAGTCTCAGGGTCCCGGACTCGGGCGTCTGTTAGTTTGCCGCGTGGCAGAAAAATTCCTCAAATCAATGCTATTGTTTGGTGATGCGGATAATCCTTCCAATGGATTCTATGAAGTGCTGGGAGCGGAGAAAATCTACGGCATGAAAGCTGATTTCCAGGGCGCTTCTGGATGGAGTGATCTTTATAAGCTGGCCCAAGAGTGTTGACGAAAAGCGAACTCAGTCGAGTGAAATATTGATAATTCTGAAACAACGCCTGGGCTATTTGGAAAACGTTCATTTGAGGCGATCTCAAACATCCTTTGCCGCGACGGCCCCGTAACTTCACCGCTGGTCATGTGTGCGGTAATTTCCACAACCATAACTATATTGCGATGAAAATCCTTACCCTTTCGCGTGAATCAGGACGCTCATATTGACTTCCGGCTTTTGTTCGAACACGCGCCCGGCCTTTACCTGGTACTGCTGCCCGATTTTACCATCGTCGCCGTAAGCGATGCTTATCTGAAAGCCACGATGACCGAAAGGGAAAAGATCCTCGGCGAAAATCTGTTTTCCGTTTTTCCGGATAATCCCGATGACCCCGCCGCCACGGGCGAGACCAACCTTCGCAGCTCGCTCAATTATGTGCTTTCGCATAAAACTGCACATACCATGGCCGTTCAAAAATATGATATCCGCAGACCCGACGGAACATTCGAAGTCCGCTTCTGGAGCCCGCTGAATAAACCTGTCCTGGACGCCGACCAGCGGGTCCGTTATATTATTCACCGGGTGGAAGATGTTACGGAATTTATGAAGCTGAAAGATGAAGTTATGCATGCACGGAAGAACGTAAAATTCAGTAAAGTTCCGACAGACAGTTCGATCGAGTTCTATAAGCGGGCCCAGGATATCCAGAAACTTAACCATGAGTTGCTTCAGGAAATCGAAGAGCGGAAGGCCGCAGAAGCGAGGGTGCGCACGATTCAGAACCTTCTCCAGGCTACCATCGAGGCGCATAAAGAAATCATGATCTTTTCCGTCGACAGGGAAAGCAGGTTTGTAAACTTTAATACGACCTTTAAAAATGAAACATTTAAGGCCTATGGAACAACGGTTGCCGAAGGTGTCAGCATTTTTGATACGGTTACAAATCCCGAACAACAGAAGTTACTCAAGCAACACCTCGACCGCACGCTGGCGGGAGAGAGCCACGTTGACATTTCCGAATATGGTTCCATCCAGAAATTCTATTTTGAGACTCATTACAACCCGGTGACGAATGACAGGAATGAGATCGTTGGCGTGACGGTGCTATCGTCCAATGTAACAGAAAGAACCCTGGCCGACCAGCAGATCAAGTCGTTGAACAAGGATCTTGAGGCATTTTCGTATTCGGTGGCGCACGATCTCAGATCGCCGCTCAGGATATTGGACGGCTACACCGGAATCCTGCAGGAGGACTATGGCCACTGCCTGGACAACGAAGGAAAAAGACTTTTGTCTGTGATCACAGTGAATGCCCGCCACATGGGAACCCTGATAGACGAGCTACTCAATTTTTCACGTCTGGGCCGCCTTCCCGTAAATCGTCAGCTGACTAACATGCAGGAAATGGTCAACAATGTTCTGGAAGAGCAGCTTTCCCTTGTCCCGAGGGACCGCATCAATTTGAAGGTTCAGGCGATCGAGGCGGCTCAATGCGACCCAACGCTGATGCGCCATGTACTATCGAATCTTATTGGCAACGCCATCAAATATTCTGGGAAAAAAGAGAAAGCATCAATCGAAATTGGCTCATACAAACGGGCAACAGATATTGTTTACTTTGTGAAGGATAACGGATCCGGATTCGACATGAAATATGCCGATAAATTATTTGGCGTTTTTCAACGACTTCATAAACTCTCCGAATTTGAAGGCACAGGAGTGGGGCTGGCAATCGTGCACAGAATCATTTCGAAACACGGAGGCAAAGTGTGGGCTGAATCGGAAATTGATAAAGGAGCAACTTTTTATTTTACTTTACCTTCGGAAGAGCATGCAGAATGAAGGGGAGCTATTGCTTAAAAAGGCCATTGAAGCGTTTGGAATGTAATAGATGAACATTAAACGTAGCCTGGCCATTAGCCCCCGGTCTTTGAAGAAAACACCGGGGTTGTCACGATGGCCGCCAGCTAACAGGTTGGTTACCTTGGCTAATAATTCGGCATAATTATAAAACTTGAAATACTTGAAATGTAAACATGAAGACCCTTTCCGCTAGCACATTTTTCCTACTGGCCTTTCTTATTGCAGGTTCCTCACTCGCGCAGACCGGCTACAAGCTCAATTTCAAAATTGATGGCCTGAAGGACACTACGGCATACCTGGCCTATTATTGGGCGGACGGCACGTACCTGAAGGATACAGCCAAAGTTAACAGCCGGGGCGAGTTCCAGTTTGACGGCACCGTAAAGCTTCCGCAGGGCGCGTATCTCCTCGTCCTGAATAAGCAAAAGATGTTCGACTTCATTGTGGGCAGCAATCAGCATTTCACACTCGCCACAAGCTCTGCCGATCCAATCGGTAACATGAGGTGTACGGATCAGGATAATAAACTCTTTTTTGAAAACATGCTGCGGTCGGGTGAGCGATACAAGCTCGTCAGGATCCTGGAAGATTCTGCAAGCACTGACTCCGAAAAGGACAAAGCAAGGGAGCAAGCCGCCAAACTCAATAAGGCAGCAACAGACTTTCACACGGAGTTGATAAAGAAATATCCCGGGACGGTCACAGCCAGGATACTCAATGCGACAAGGCCGATAGAAATTCCCGAAAGCCCGAAAAGGGACGATGGAACTATCGACTCCACTTTTCAGCTTCGCTGGTACCGGGAGCATTTCTTCGACAATTTTGACCTGGCCGATGACGCACTGATCCGGGTTCCTGGTAAAATGTACCAGCAAAAAGTGTCCGAGTATCTTGATAAACTCTTTGTCCAGCATCCTGACTCATTGCTCGGACCTCTCGACAAAATCATTTCCGTCGCCAAGAAGAATCGGGACACATACAGATACCTTGTCTATTTGTGCATGATCAAGTATCAGGAGCACGAGATCATGGGACTCGACGAGGTATATGTCAAGTTGTATGATAAATACTTTGCCTCAGGTGAAATGAATTTCTGGGCAAGTGAAAAGATGCGAAAGATCATTAAAGATGAAGCCGATCGCATGCGGCGGAGCCTCGTGGGCAGAACAGGCGCCAACCTCATCATGCAGGACGTCAATCTTGAGCCGCGCGCCATGTACGACATCAAAAACAAATATACCATCCTGTTTATCTTTGACCCGGATTGTCCAACATGCAAACAGGAAACTCCCAAGCTGGTAAGCTTCTACAAACAAAAGAAATTCGACGTCGAGGTATATGCGGTCAGCCTCGATACTTCCATGGCCAAGATGCGCGATATGGTCGCCAAAATGAACCTCGAGTGGATCACCGTCAACGGCCCGCGGTCTTATGTCGGCCCCGTCCAGCAGCTATACGACGCACCGAGAACACCCTCGCTTTATATTCTCGACAACAAAAAGAAAATCATTGCCAAAAAGATCGGCGTTGAGCAAGTGGAGACCTTCCTCACCAACTACGAACAGCGACCTTGATTCGCGGGATTTGAGGATTAACAGGATTGATTTAGCTTGACTAAAAGGATTGTCTTAGGAGGGAATATCGCATTTCACACCACATGTTATTTCGCCCTTTCAGGGCGGTTGTTTGATTTTCTTCGATAGGTCTGGCAATGTTGCGCTGAACTGCTTTCTGCCTTTAGCCCCGTGTTCTGCTTTTGGCTTTGCGCTTTCCCCTTTCTGGTCTATTTTTATCCTGGAATCATCCAACATGCTGAAAAGCTATTTATCCCCTCTTCTTTACACCATTTGTCTCCTGACCCAATCTGCGCACGGGCAGTTCTACAACTTCAAAAATTATAACACAGATCACGGGCTGCCGGTCTCTGCAATAACGGCGTTGTGTCAGGACCAACGGGGAAACCTTTGGATCGGGACACGCGGCGCAGGCCTGATAAGATTTGACGGCTACGCGTTCCAGGTTTACCTGGAAGAGGATGGGTTGAGCAACAATTTCATCCAGGCCATTCACCAGGATAAAAATGGAGTGATCTGGATCGGCACTGAGGAAGGACTCAACCGCTATGACGGCGTACGTTTCTCGGTTTACAAAGAGCTCGGGCAAGCGAATGTGCAGGCGATAACCTCGGCAGGCTCAAGAGGATTATGGGTCGGTACTTCCAACGGCCTTTTTGAAATCAACGGCACTGCATTCCGGAGATACGGGACGAATCAGTCCCGGCCCGATAACAATATCACCTGCCTGTATGCTGACCGGCAATCTAATCTCTGGGTGGGTACAACAAAAGGTATCGGAAAGTACAACCAGCAAGAGGCGAAGTTTTTCTCGACCGCGGATGGCCTCGGCGGAAATGTGATACATGCAATCACAGAAGACTTTACCGGTAAGCTCTGGGTTGCAACTGGCGGAGGACTTAGTGTTTTCGACGGGTCCGGCTTCACGAATCACCAGGTGCACCACGTTGGAAGGACGTTTGAACCATTTTCTGTTATCGCTGACAGACAGGGCGATGTCTGGACTGGCACCAATGGCGGGATCTTTAAATTCAATGGGACTTCATTTGGATATTACGACACCAGCCCCGGACAGGGAGTCAATTCGATTAGGTGCGCATACGTTGACGCTGAAGGAAACCTTTGGTTCGGTTCGCAGGAAACAGGATTATTCAGGTTAGACAGCGAGCGGTTTACCCATTACCCGGAAAATGACGAGATGGGCAAGAGGGTCTTTGCCATCATCGAGGCGATCAATGGAAATCTGATCTGCGGTACATCCCTTGGCGGAACCACCGTGTTCGATGGAAAGCAATACGCCTTGCTGAATGGCGCGCAAGGATTCACTTCCTCGATCGTCCAGGCATTTTACTACACCCCCGATAGCAGCTTATGGGTCGCAACCCAGGACGAGGGCGCATTTAAATTCAGTAAAGATGGAATGCAAGGATATTCGACGAGGGATGGGCTGCCAAGTAATAACATAAGCGCTTTTACGATCGATGCAGCTGGCGGAATGTGGATTGCAAGCGGGGACAGCGGTGTCACGGTTATTCATTCGGGATCCGCCGATTCACTGCGGATCCGATTCCGGTTCAATACGCGAAATGGTCTTGCCAGTGATAAAATTACATCCATCATCCGCGATAGGTCTGACAAGATCTGGATCGGTACGGAAGACAATGGTTTAAACCGGATCACGATTTCACCGGATACGGCGGTACAACCGCTCATTGAACACTTCGCGATGGCCAACGGCCTGTCTAGCAATGAGGTGCACGGCATCAGGGTCGATCCGGCCAATAATGTTTTTGTGGGAACTTCGGCAGGAATCCTGATTTACAGAAATGGAAATTTCATACGGGTATCCAGGGCAGACGGGCTGGTGTCCAATAATGTCTATTCCCTTGTGGTCGACAGCCGTAATAATCTGTGGGCCGGAACAGAGCGGGGAGTCGATAAAATTTCGTTCGGGGAGGAGTTCACAAAGATCACCATTTCACATTTTGGAAATGAGGATGGATTCAAAGGGGTCGAAGTATACAGAAACTCCTCGTGCGAGGATCGTGCTGGTAACATCTGGTTTGGAACGATCAATGGATTGGTCAGGTATAACCCCGCCGAGGAGCCGGCGCCGGTTGCGCCCCGGATCCATTTGACGGGTATCAGGCTTTTCTTCGACAACATCGCGAATAGCCCTTACGTGGATAGCGTCTCCGGCTGGTATCCAATACCCGCGGCGCTTACCCTTCCGTACCATCAGAATAACCTGACGTTTACCTTTGCCGGGATCTATCATCGCAACCCCGGGGGTGTACGCTACAAATGGATGATGGAAGGATTCGACAAAAGCTGGTCGCCTCCGGTAAATTCCCGCGAGGCCGTTTTTTCAAACCTGCCACCTGGTGCCTATACGTTTCGGGTCATGGCAGCCAATGAATACAATGTCTGGACGGAACCGGCGAGTTTTTCGTTTCGCATCGAATCACCGCTCTGGCAAAGATGGTGGGCGCAGGCGATTGCCGTCATCGCAGTCGGAAGCGCGGTATGGCTGATCTTTTCTATGAGGATCCGCAGATTGAACGAGAAGAACCGGGTGATCCGCGAACGGCTCGAAATGGAAAACAGCATCCTGCAGCTTGAACAGGAAGCCGCCCGCCTGCAAATGAATCCACATTTTATTTTTAACTGCCTGAATTCAATCCAGGGATTTATCTCCTCGAATAACCCCTTTGAGGCAAAGAAGTGCCTGGCCAAGTTTGCAAGGTTGATGAGGCTTATACTGGAAAACGCCAGAGAAGAATTTATTCCGCTGGAGAATGAGATTCAGATGCTGGAGAATTATGTCGAACTCGAAAAGCTGACAACAGATCAGAAATTTGACTTCTCGATCACAATGGATGACGAGATTGACCCGGAGACTCTTCACATACCGCCGATGATGGTCCAGCCTTTTGTCGAGAATTCGATCATGCACGGCATTAAGAAGAAAAATAGTCCAGGCATGATCAAGCTCCATTTTGGTTTAAAGGATGATATGATCGTTTGTGAATTAACCGATAACGGTATCGGCAGAAAACGCGCAGCCGAAATCAACAGCATCGTGCGAAGGGAACATAGATCGACAGCCATTTCGATAACGACCAAAAGACTGGAGCAATACGGGGATCATAGAAACGTAAATGCCGGTATCCAGATACAGGACCTTGAGGAAAACGGGCAACCGCTGGGAACCCGGGTGATCGTGCGCATTCCTTATGAAGGATTTCCCGATGTTGCAAACGAGCAAAGTATTGCCACGCAATAATATTATTATCTTGCCACAAAACGAAGCAGTGAAATTCAGGGCGCTCATAATTGACGATGTGGAAAATTCCCGGATCACGCTGGCCGATGACCTCAGGCAGTATTGCCCCCAGGTCGAGGTGGTCGGCGAGGCTGATGGCGTAAAAAAAGGTCTGGAACTGATTCTCACAAAAAAGCCGGACGTCGTATTTCTCGACATTGAAATGGGTGATGGTACCGGTTTCGATTTGCTTGACCAGCTGAAACAGGTGAGCTTCCAGATCATCTTTACCACCGCACTGGACTCTTACGGGATCAAGGCGATTAAGTTCAGCGCCCTGGACTATTTGCTGAAACCAATCGACCCGGATGAGCTGATAAAAGCCGTCGCAAAACTTGAAGAGAATGCGAAAAACAGAAATCTTCACGAAGGCGTTGCATTGCTTCTGGAAAATATGAAGGGGAATATCCGGTCGGCCGAAAAACGGATCGCCCTGCACAGCATGGATAAGGTACATTTCGTGATGATAAGTGATATCGTCCGTTGTGAATCTCAGGGGTCATATACAATTTTCCATCTCCTGAATAATGAGCAGATCCTCACAACAAAGAATTTGAGAGAATATGAACAACTGCTGGAAGATCATTCATTTATTCGTGTTCACCATTCACACCTCATCAATTTTGCCTACGTCAGGGAATACGTCAAAAGAGACGGAGGATTTGCAATCATGGCTGACAAATCACAAGTACCAGTGGCAAGTCGGAAACGCAACGACCTGCTGAACATGATCGGGGAATAATTTCTCCGCGGTCAACAAGATTTTGAGAAACGATCTAAAAAGAAGCGTGATGAATCAAAACTTTAAAAGCCACGAACGGGAACTTGTCAAACTCGCGACATTCTTTAAAAAACAGAGCAAGAAACTCATTGAGGAAGGCAGGCTCAGTCCCGAACACAAAGATGTCCAGGACGCGGTTGACCGGTTTGTGGACCAGATGAATAACCACGCGAATATCCGGCATTCGATCATGGAGCAAAGAGATTACCTTAACAAGCTCGTGAAAGACGATGCTACATGTCCGGAATGCCACTCCAAGGACAAACTCAAACTTGTTGGCACCGAGAAGAACGAAAAAGGGTGGAAGAGTAACCGTTACAGGTGCCGTAAATGCAATATTGAATTCACCTGGAACAGGCCGAACAATCCGTGGGATATGATCTTTTACATCGAGGCCGTCCTTGAATCCTTGCGAGTGCGGCTTCAGGATGAATCGGTTAGCGAAGACGAAAAGGCGACCCTGAGGATCGGCATCGAAAGCATGCACGGAAATCTCGAAAGACTCAAGCCCGTGATCGAGGCGCATGACCGCGAGTACGAGGCATTGCTGGCCAGAGAAAATGAAATGGAGCGACTGATACACGAATTCAAGAATTCCCTGATGATCGAAAAGATCAAAATGGATAAGTGGGAGAACAGAAAATAAAATCTCAATCAAACCGGTGTCTTTTCCATGGCCCTCTTAAAAGTTTCGAAAATCTCCAGGCAGGGCGATACCAAGCCCGTGCTCAAAGACGTCAGCTTTTCACAAAAACGACTTGAGAAAATCGCGATCGCAGGGGAGACCGGCTCCGGAAAAACGACTTTGCTGAAAACAATTGCCGGACTGCTTCAACCCGATTCAGGCGAAGTGCTTTTTCAGCGAACGAAGGTTCACGGTCCCGATGAAAGCCTCGTTCCCGGTCATCCGCGGATAGCGTACCTGTCCCAGCACTTTGAGTTGCCGAAATTCCTTCGGGTCGAACAGGTGCTGGAATACGCTAACCAGATTCCAGACGATGATGCCCAAACCCTGTTCGAGATTTGTGAGATTGCTCATTTGTTAAAACGAAAAACCGCCGACCTTTCCGGAGGGGAAGCCCAGCGTATCGCCCTCGCGCGCTTACTGATCGGAGCCCCCGAACTTTTACTGTTAGACGAGCCGTTTTCCCACCTGGACATCGTGCATAAAAATGTTTTGAAGTCAGTGCTCGACGCCATCGCCGGCAAATTAAGGATCACCTGTATCGTTGTCTCCCATGACCCACCGGACATTTTGCCGTGGGCTGATAAAGTGCTGGTGATGAAAGACGGGCAGATCATTCAGAAGGGGACGCCGGAGAGCATCTACCGGGAGCCCGTCAATGAATATGTGGCAGGATTGTTCGGAAAGTATAATATCCTGAATGAGATCGTATTTAAAAAAGATGTGCGTAAAGCAGGAGTGAAGAATATTTTTCTGAGGCCTGAAGATTTCAGGATCGTCCCCAAAAATTCCAAATCCATCAAAGGCAAGATCACTGACATCAGATTCTTTGGAAGCTTTTACGAATTTGATGTCGCTGTCGAAGACAACGTGATCACCGTTAAAGCCGACCACACCAAACTCAAGACAGGCGCCACCGTCTACCTTGGGATCGTGAAGTAACTAGCAACTCCCCCGAAGGAGACATGGGCCTGTTGCCAGTTCCCAGTTTGTGGTTGCCGGTAATTCGGAGTGTAAAATGAAGATCGGGCTTTAGCGAACTTATTCATGGAACATCCCGGCAACCGGGAACTGGCAACCGGGAACGCTCCCCTCAAACTCACCACCCGAATCTCTACCGCGGCTTTTATTATATTAGCACAAACACTTTACCGCCATGTACACCCTTCTACTAACACTGCGAATCATTCATATCGTCTGCGGCGTTTTCTGGGCAGGCACGATCTTCTTTATGACGTTTTACATTTTGCCGGCTGTGGAGCGCTCAGGCCCGGACGGCGGAAAGATCATGCAGTCAATAACCAGTACAAACAAATTTGCCGTGGTGGTGCCGGTCATGGCTTTGCTGACGATCCTTTCCGGTCTTATGCTGATCTGGAAAGCCAGCGGCGGCTTTACACCATTTTGGTTCACGACGAACTATGGATTGACGTTGACAATCGGAGGCGCGTTTGCCATCATAGCCTTCATCCACGGAATGGTCGTCAATAAACCGCGTGTCACCCGTATGGAAAAGATCGCGAAGGAACTGGCATTGCGCGGCGGGCCGCCGACCGAACAGGAACGTAATGAAATGATGAGCATCCGCGTTACCGTGTTTCGCACCACGCGCTGGCTCGCATGCTGGCTCGGCATCACGGTTGTTGCCATGGCTGTCGCCAGGTATATTTAAAGAGCCACTTTCGGAAACGGGTAGGCCGCTGGCTGGGTAGCTGGCTAGCTAGGTAGCTGGGTGGCTGGGTAGCTGGCTAGCTGGGTAGCTGGCTAGCTAGGTAGCTGGGTGGCTGGGTAGCTGGCTAGCTAGGTAGCTGGATAGCTAGGTAGCTGGATAGCTAGGTTGCTGGATAGCTGGTTAACCAGCCAACAAGCTAACCAGCCAGCTTTGTGATTTCCTCAGCTTTTCTTTACCTCCACAAATTCGCCTCCCATAATGCGGTATAGCGTTCCACCGATCACTATTTGCTGACCCTCGGAAAGCCTTGCGAGCGTTGTAATGTCCTCTTCAACCGTATGGATACTCCCTTTGGTTTTCCATGCGATCTTGAGATAATCCGGGTGCACGTTTCCCCCTTCTCCGCCACAAATGATGATATGAACCGGTAAGTTAAACGACGACAGCAACGTGATATCCTTGACGGGGGCATTGTTGTCGGCGATCATCACCAGTTCTTTAAAGGGCGCCGCCATTTTCACGCCCTTCAGCAACGCTTCCATGTTATTCTCTGGGCAATCTCCTCCGGTTCCAAGCGCCTGAACCCGGCTCATGAAACGATCAAGACTGTCAACAGCTTTTGAACGAATGTAATGGACACCCCCGGTTTCGCCGATCTTTTTGCGGTTGTCCGGCAGATCATCCCCGTCGTTGAAAAAAACGAACTGAAGACTTTTCCCGCGCAGCAATTGAAGCCGGTACCACAGCGCCACCTGCGCCACATATGGGTCCATGCTCCCGGTAACATCACAAACGATCAGCTTGTCATCCCATTTATTCCGGTTCAATACCGAGGATACCACCGTATCGCTGATTCCAATGACTCCTTTCAGGTACTTGTCCATTTCCTTACGGTAACAGTCCTCGACGCTAAGACCCAGGGCAGTGCATTCTTTTTCGAAACGTTCCAGATCTTCCTTTAATTTTTTTTCCGCTCTGGCAATGCGCTCTTGTTCTTCTTTTCTTCGCTTTTCAATTTCCCGTGTTCCGAGGTAGCTAAAGCTGACTTTAAGGTCCATCGTACCCTTCGAAAATTCGCAGTCAGCGGAATAGAAATTTTTATGATACTTGAAATTGATGTCATAGGTGTCGCCTTTCGGTAGGTAGACCAGCAGTCTCCCGGTCTTATCGGTTACACCTTTCACGGTTTTGTTCCTCCTTCTACCGGTGACGGCCACTGCTTCATTCATCAACGGTCCGCCGCCGATGTCTCGTATGGAAATGACAACCCATGCGTAATAATCCGGATTTTTTAGCGGAGGCGGCATTACCGAAGCCTTCAGAAACAAAGTGTCCGGCAAATTCGCAAATGCGGCATCGACTACCGCTTGCTCACTGTCATTCATCGCGAGCTGCTTCTGTTTTTGGACCATATCCGGCGCATAGGAATATGTATGCTTTTGTCTTCCTGCACCCGGAGATTCGATCTCTACCTTCTTGGTATAATTCGAAATGGTGAGTTCAAAGACTTCGTTACAGGGAACCAGCAGCGTGGCCTCGCCACGGTCACCCGACGTCTGCTGATAACTCTTTCCATCAACCTTGCTCGCCAGCGTCACCTTCTGGCCAGGAAAAAAACCACCGCGATTGTTTTCCAGCACGATCACAATCGTAGATTGACATCCCTGGGCACTGACAGAAAACACGGCGAGATCAGGGAACAACGCAGCAACACAAACATGAAGAAGAAGAATACGCGCAACTCTTTGCATAATGCTTATATATAGATTTTGGAAAAAATACGTTGCGATGAAAACGCTGGATGGCGGCAATTAATTTACCCTTTATTTGGGTAATTTGGTAGCGGGGAGCTTCTAGGATACCCTGTTAAATAGACAATAATCACAGCCAGCCGGGACAGGTCGCCAACCTGTTTCACAATGAAACACAACTGTTTCGCTTCGGAACAAAAAGTATTCGCGCCATAAAGCATAATCATCTGTTTAACAATAACTTATGCGAATGGTATGCTTTTATCACAGAGAAATGTAAAAGATGTTCCACCATGCTTAAAAACTATCTAAAGGTCGGGATCCGGAATCTGCTGAAGAATAAACTCTTCAGCGTTATCAACATCAGCGGAATGGCAATCAGCATCGCCTCTTTTCTCATCATTGCATTATTCATTTACGACGAGTTGCAGTTCGACAAACACGTAAAAAATGCTCCGGATAAATACCGTATTTATACTGAAGGGATCAGCGAAACTGCGGGAACAAGACGGCTGCTTGCGATGGTACCGCCTCAGGTAGCTCCAACGTTAATGTCCGAATATCCGGAGGTGGAATCCTATTTCCGGTTTATGAATATTCAGACGAGGCTGCTTTTTGAAGTTGGCGACAAGAAGTTAACCGAAAACAAAGGGGGGTTCGCCGATCCTACAATCTTCGACATGTTTAGCATGAAGCTTGTCGAGGGTGACCTGAAAACTGCGATCCGTGAGCCGGGGACAATTGCTATTTCTCAAAGCCTCGCGAAAAAATATTTTGGCGACAAACCCGCCCTTGGCGCAACAATCCAAGTGGCAGATGGCGACTTAACGGTTGACGCCGTCTATGAAGACTTTCCAACTCATTCACATCTCCAGCTGAATTATCTTTTTGCGATGGCGGACCTGCAACGCGAAATTCCGGAACGGATGAAAAGCTGGCAATGGCAACAGTTCCATACTTACATTCAGCTGAAACCAGGCACGGACCCGGTACTGTTTGACAAAAAGCTCAGGGATCTCGCGGAACGCCATGCATGGCCGGTAACCAGGCCCAATGGCTCGTACTATATCCCGCACCTGATGGCCCTTGAAAAAATACACCTTCATGCTTCCGACCAGGTCTACGACATCGCTATACGCGGAAATGCCCAAACCGTTTATATCCTTTTCGCCGTTGCCGTGTTCATTCTTTTCATCGCGATTCTGAATTTTGTCAACCTTTCCACGGCAAGGGCACTGGGCAGGGTCAAAGAAGTAGGTGTTCGGAAAGTTGTCGGCGCATTCCGGACCCAGCTGATCTATCAGTTTATCACTGAATCAGTGATCATTGCTTTAATTGCATTGCTGATCGCGGGGTTTATTACGGAACTCGCACTACCGGCTCTGAATTCCTTTACGGAAAAGAACATTCCAACCGGGATATTCCTCAAACCATTGGCCGCCGGAATGGCGATCCTGTTTGCTTTAATTGTCGGCTTGCTTGCAGGCGCATATCCGGCGTTTTACATTTCAGCATACAGGCCCGCACACATCTTGTCGAACCGGCAATCAGGTCAGTCAGGGAAAAAATTATTGCGGAAGGGCCTTGTCGTACTTCAGTTCATTTTGTCTTTCTTCCTAATCACTGCCTCACTCGTCGTTTCTGACCAGCACCGTTATCTGAGAACAACCGACATGGGATTTGACAAGGACAACATGATCGTCCTGCCATTGCGGGCCGAGATGAATCGAAATCACGAGGCGGTAAAAAACAGCTTTATGGATCACGCCAATATTGTGAGCGCGACATTAGGCTATGGTCTTCCAGGCGAAGCTTACGCAGGGGACGGAATCATCAACATGGCAACGAATAAGCAAATGGGCGTTTCGATGCTGCTTGCCGACCACGACTATATAAAGACCCTCGGCTTAAGGTTGCTCGCTGGCCGGGACTTTTCAAAAGATATTCCCTCCGATACCAGCAGTGCGTACATCATCAGCGAAAGCGCTGCAAAAATGTTCGGATATACCGATCCAAAAGACGCGCTCGAGCATAAACTCGCATGGCCGCGGTGGGATGGAGTGCCGCAACCGAAGGAAGGCCGGGTGATCGGCGTAATCAAGGACTTTCACCTGAATAGTTTGAAGGAAAGCCTTTCGCCCATCGTTATCCATGTGTTCCCGTTTGCCTACAGCACAATCACCTTGCGTGTTAAACCAGAAAATCTTCCGGAAACACTTGCATTTCTTGAGACCACCTGGAAAAAATTCAACGCTGAGTGGCCATTTGAATACCGGTTCATCGACGACAACTTCGACAAACTCTATAAGAGTGAGGAGAGACTGGCAACATTGTTTACGTTCTTTACAGCTTTTACAATTTTTGTTGCATGCCTCGGATTATTTGGGCTCGTCGTATACAGTACAAGCCAGCGCTATAAAGAGATCAGTATCCGGAAAGTACTTGGCGCGGAGGAACTGGGCATCGTGGCGCATCTGGCGAAAAACTTTATGCTCCTGGTCGGTATCGCTTTTGTCGTCGCAATCCCATTCAGCTACTATGCCGCGTCCGGGTGGCTGCAGACATTTCCAATGAGGATAACTTTGACACCGCTGCTTTTTGTGAAAGCCGGGATGTTTATCATCATCCTCTCCCTGATGACCGTCGGAATTCAATCGCTGAAGGCCGCGAGAGCCAATCCGGTGAATGCTTTAAAGGAACAATAACCATTCAAAATGATCAGGAATTATCTCAAGATAGCATATCGCAATTTGTTAAAGAACAAACTGTTTTCGCTGATCAATATCAGTGGGATGGCGATCAGCATGGCCTCGTTATTTTTGCTTTCCGTCTATATCCTCGATGAGCTCAAATTTGATAAACACATCAGCGATGTGGCCACGAAATACCGTGTTTATGCAGAATATTTTCACGACGATGGCAGCGAGAAGACCAGCGCAATGATCCCGCCGATGATCGGCCCCACGCTGGCTGCAGAGTATGCGGAAGTTGAGTCCTTTTTCAGGTTCCAGAATATCGGTGGAACTGTTCTGTTCAGGGCGGGGGAAAAAAAGCTAACGGAAAAAAGGGGAGGGTATGCGGATCCGGGCGTTTTCGAAATGTTCAGTCTTCCTGTTATTGATGGAAACGCCGATCGGGCCCTGACGCAACCTTACACCATGGCGATTTCCCGGACGCTTGCCTCGAAATATTTTAACGACGCTTCACCCATCGGTGAAACCCTGGAGGTATTCGACACACTATTCAGCGTCACGGCTGTGTTCGAAGATTTCCCCCGACACTCACATTTTCAGCAGGATTATTTCCTGTCAATGGAAACGTTGGCTGTTCAAATTCCCCAGCCTATGCAAGGTTGGCAATGGAGCCAGTTCCATACCTACATCAAACTGAAGCCAGGAACAAAGGCATCTGTCATAGAAAGCCGGTTAAAGAACTTTGCAGAAAAACACGCCTGGCCGATTACAAAACCCAATGGCAATTATTACATCCCGCACCTTATGCCCATGGAAAAGATACATCTCCACGCCTCCGACCACCTGTGGGACATCGCCATCCGGGGAAATGCGCAAACAATTTACATTCTTTCTGTAACCGCAATTTTTATTCTGATCATCGCGATCCTGAATTTTGTCAACCTTTCTACCGCACGGGCCATCAACAGGTTTAAAGAAGTAGGTATCAGAAAAGTAGTCGGAGCAATGCGCGGACAGCTCATAAAACAGTTCATGAGCGAATCCGTTCTGCTGGCCCTTATATCATTGCTGCTCGGGGGTTTGCTCACTGAATTAACTTTGCCTGCCTTAAACCGCTTTACGGAAAAATCCATTACTACCGGGATATTCCTGGATCCGTTGACGATCGTAATCGTCGTGGCTTTTGCGGTTCTCCTTGGCATCGCGGCGGGAGCTTATCCTGCGCTGTATATATCCGGGTACAAGCCCGTGGACATTTTATCCAGCAAGCAATCCCCCTTATCGGGAAAAACATTATTAAGAAAAACCCTGGTCGGATTACAGTTTGTGCTTTCATTTCTGTTGATCACTGCGTCATTTGTAGTTTCGGAGCAACATACGTATTTGCGAACACGGGATATGGGGTTTGAGAAAGACAATCTCGTGGTCGTTCCCGTGCGGGGAGAAATGAGCACAAATATCGAAAGTGCCAAGAACGCTTTTTCAAATCATCCGAATGTCGTCGCTGCTACCGCTGGATACGGCTTGCCTGGAGAAGCGTATGCCGGCGATCTGATCTTTGATAAACGGGCGGATAAACGGCGGCCGTCATCTCTGCTGTTGACCGACCACGATTTTGTGAAAACAATGGGCATCAGGCTTATTGCGGGCCGGGATTTTTCAACGGCGTTTCCTTCCGACAGCGCGGATGCGTTTATCATTTCGGAAAGCGCCGCAAAGATGTTAGGTCACCGGGATCCCAAGGATGCTTTGGGACACGAGCTCAGCTGGGCGATCTGGTTCGGCGGCGAAAAATCGGGCAAAGTAGTGGGCGTAGTAAAGGATATGCATCTGAACAGCCTCCGGGAGCAGGTTACACCCGTTGTCATGCTGATCTATCCGTTCTACAGCACGATGACTTTTAGAATCAAGGCGCAGGATATACCGGCGACGATCCGCCACCTCGAAACAACCTGGAAACAGTTTAATACGGAGTGGCCTTTCGAATACCGGTTCCTCGACGGCAACTTTGATCAGTTATATAAGGCTGAAGAAAAGCTCGCGGTGTTGTTCGGCATCTTTACCGGCTTCACAATTTTCGTTGCGTGTCTCGGTTTGTTTGGCCTTGTGGTGTATAACAACAGCCAAAAGTTTAAGGAGATCAGCATCCGGAAAGTTCTCGGCGCTGACGAAATCGGCATCGTGGTGGGGCTCATAAAAAATTATCTGATACTTATTGCGAATTCATTCATCATCGCCGTGCCCTTCAGTTATTTTCTTTCGCAACAGTGGTTACAAAAATTTGCCTACCGGATGGAAATAACTCCGTTGCTATTTATAAGAGCCGCGTTGCTCATCCTGGTAATTGCGCTGCTTACCGTAACCATTCAATCTTTGAAAGCTGCGCGCACCAATCCCGTGAATGCCCTTAAAGAGCAATAGAAACAATCGAATTGCTTAAGCTGGGATCAACCGATATACAATAAAAAACCGAACCGTCAGTTAAATTCCCGATTCCCAATCGCCTGGTAATAGGTTTGATTCTTTTCTTACCCAAAAAATATTTCAGGGTATGATTTGAGGAATGTAATTCGTCTCAGCCTTATTAATCGGTGCCCATTTCCGTACAGGGATAGCGCGTTTTCAATAGCCCGTTTTCACTAAATCAATTTTGTTGGCAAAACGATCCGCCGATTTCGAAAGGAAGAATTTCGGTAACAGACAGAAAGGTCCTCCACGTTCCGGTTTCGGTGCAGCACGGCTGGTACACTATTTTATCAGTTACCAGTGAGCTGTAGTTATGAAGAGATTTAGTATTACCATCGTTCTTTCAATTATCGTTTGTGCAGGTTTCTCGCAAAACACAATTGATCCTTCTTCAATTAATATCGTACGGGATAAATGGGGAGTTCCCCACATCTTCGCAAGAACCGACGCCGAAGTTGCGTACGGCCTCGCGTGGGCTCATTCCGAAGACGATTTTCATACAATCCAGAAATGCTTTCTCGCGAGCAGATCCATGCTTGGACAACATACGGGCCGTGACGGCGCCATCGTTGATTATGTAGTTCACCTGCTGGGAATACGGGAGCTTGTAGACAGTCTGTACGACAGCGATATCTCGGATGAATATAAGCTTGTACTTGAAGGTTATTGCGAAGGCTTGAATGCCTATGCAAGAACGCACCCGAAAGATGTATTTGTAAAGAGAGCGTTTCCGGTTACGCCGCACGATATTCTTACTTACACCGTTTTGCAACTTGCAATCGGATGTGGTGTGGAAGGCGCGTTGAAGAAAATTTTTCACGGTTCCATTCCGCTCGCGGAATGGGAGCCGACAGGATCCAACGCTTTTGCCTTTAATTCGAAGAAAACCAAGGACGGAAATGTTTATCTCGCGATAAATACCCATCACCCGCTTGAAGGTCAGGTTTCCTGGTATGAAGCCCATGTTTCGAGCCAGCAAGGCTGGAACATCGTCGGCGCACTATTTCCGGGTTCCCCTGTCATCTTTACCGGGGTGAATGAAAACCTCGGGTGGACCCATACTGTTAACCATCCCGACAGGCTCGATGTTTACCAACTCGAAATGCATCCAGTACACAATCTGCAATACCGCGTTGACGATAAGTGGTATACCTTACAGGAATCCACTGTCAAATTAAAAGTAAAGGTGCCGGGATTTAACCTGCACATGAAACGCAAGGCTTATCGCAGCATTTATGGGCCGACTGTAGTCACAGCCAAGGGAGTTTTCTCCATTCGCACGACCGGCCTGATGGACATCCGCGCATTGGAACAATGGTATCGAATGAATAAAGCCCAAAATTTCAATGAATTTAAACAAGCATTGAAGATGGAATCATTCCCAAGTTACAATCTTGTTTATGCCGACCGTTTTGATACGATCTATTATATCAGCAACGGCAGGCTGCCGATTCGTAAACCTGGTTTCAACTGGCGGGGCACATTACCGGGAAATACGTCTGCAACCTTGTGGACCGAAATCCATCCCATCGAAGATCTTCCGCAGGTGCTGAACCCACCCTCCGGCTATGTCTTTAATACAAATAACTCCCCCTTCAATTCCACCGCACCTGAATATAATCCCGACCGGATCAGGTATGATACGACCATGGGATATGAAACCCACGACAATAACCGAAGCGTCAGAGTAATGGAGCTGATGAAACAATACGACAAAGTGAGCTTTGAAGATTTCAAAAGCATTAAGTACGACGTTCAGTTGCCCAAGGATCTGCATTTCCCGGTAAACATCGACACACTATTTTTACTTGATGAAAACCAATACCCGGAGATCGCGGATTTGATAAGGCTGCTGAAGCAATGGGACCGAAAAGGAACCATTGACAGCAAAGGCGCCGCTGTGTTCGCAGTATTTTTTTATCAGATCGCACCGATTTATGAAAAGGATCCCAGCCTTAAATTCCTGACGCAGGAGGTGTGCGTCCAGACCCTTACGTATGTCAAGGATTATTTGATCCGCTATTTCGGTTCGACCAATGTCACACTGGGACAGTATCAACGGCTCGAGCGTGGCGATCGTTCCATGCCCCTGGCCGGACTTCCCGATGTGCTCGCCGCGATGTACTGTACACCATCAGAAAATGGCAGGGTGAAGGGCACCATTGGTGATTGTTACATCGGGCTCGTGAAATTCACACCGGCCGGGCCAGAGATCGAAACCGTCACCAACTACGGCGCATCCAATCGCAAGGGAAGCGCGCACTATGCGGATCAGATGCAGCTGTATCAACAGCAAAGAACCAAAAAGATGAGTCTCGACGAAGCGCAGGTCTATCGCTCCGCAAAAACTGTTTATCACCCTGAAATACTTTCGAAGCTTCCGCTCACCGCGCGCCTGACCCGCGCGAGAAGATGATCTTGAGGTACGAGGTACGAGGTACAAGGTACGACATCCTGGTTCAGCACAAACAAAGATGGCTGACGAGAAAGCGCGCACAACTCATAGGTACGTTGACATGAGTCCCACGAACGCCGGCATAAACTCACAAGCATTTTTGTTTAGCAACAAGCGTTATGCACGAGCGGACATCAGCGGCTATTTCGGATACAACGGTCCACACCCGCCGGCACAAAAATTTTAGCAGCCGGTCAATAGCTGCTAAGACCACGCAGGCTTAGCAGGGGAATGATAATGGTTATTAATCTAAAACACAGATGATCAAGCATTTCAGAGAGTTACTTCTTGATATCAGGGTAAAATTTCCGTTGAAAAAGAACGATTTTAACTTCTACGACGCAGTTTATACCGAACAGGGCCACAACCTGAGGTGCCCCAATTGCGGCGGGACCGTTTGGGCAATCAAGAATTATCAGCACATCGAATGCATCAGCTGTTACAAACACTATTCTAATCTAGGTGTCCTCGGCCTTGAGGAATTGGATGGTCCAAAAAAATACTAGCAGGTGGATTTAATTCTATTTTCTATTTTCCATCGAAGCTCGCGTTTTACTGGAGCGCGGATCTGTCCACCTTTGCCTGTTCCCGGTTGCCGGGGTGGGCTGTAAATATTCCTAGTGTAGAGATCAGCCATAACGAGGGGAAGACCGTTGCCGGTATCGGATGGGACTGCTTTATAAGAACAAATCGATCCGTGGTGGGCACAGTTCGAAAGCCTTCTCCCGTCAACGTTTCGTACAATTCCTGAGCTTAAAATTCCCCCAACAATTCAACAACCTGTCAGTAACAGGCTTCGACCGCTTCAAACGTTAAACTTCCGCCTTTAAACTAACCAAACTCCATCTATAAAAATAAAACCCCGTCATCCCTGTAACCTTCGTTTAAAAGCACAGTTTCCAATACTATGCTAAAAAACTACATCGTTATCGCCCTGCGACTCCTTGTGAAGAACAAGGTCTTTTCACTGATCAATATTCTTGGACTGTCCATTGGAATCGCCTGCTGCATACTGATCACCTTGTATATCCAGGATGAGTTCAACTATGAAAAAGGATTCGCGGAACGCGAAAAAATATTCCGCATCAATACGACTTTTATCAAGGACGGAAACTCCGAAACTTCCGGGTATACATCTCCTCCAATTGCGATCGATCTTGCCAACACGATGCCGGAAATCGAGCTTGCAGCGCGGGTAGTAAAGCAACTCGGCGTTGAACAGCACATTGTCAGGTATAATGACAAGACATTTTTCGAAGCAAACGCATTCCTTGTCGACTCCTCATTCCTGGAGCTTTTCCCCTACAAACTGCTTGAAGGTGATCCGGCAACAGCCCTGGATGCCCCTTCATCTGTGCTTATCTCGGAAAAACTTTCGCGAACGATCTTCGGTGACCAAAATCCTCTCGACGAAATGATCATTATCAACAGCGGACAATCCGCGGATACTTTCCGTATAACAGGGGTGGTGGCGACACCCGCATATCCGTCGCATATTGACGCGAATATTTACATGAGCATGAACAGCAATGGGTGGGGCCAATGGGTGCTGACCCAAACCACCTGGGCCAATAACAATGTCGTCGGAAGCTATATCAAGCTGAATGACCCGAATTCGTTTAAAGCAGTTGAAGCCAAGTTGCCAGCCCAGATGGAAGCCCATGCAGGGGAGGAGCTAAGGGCGTCCGGCCGGAAAAAGGTCCTGACACTTCAGGCCCTTGACGATGTCCGGTTGCATTCACCCTCCAATAGCTGGAATACAAATAGCAACAGCATCACTTATGTCTATATCATTATCACCATCGGCGTCTTTATTCTGTTGCTGGCGTGTATCAACTTCATGAATCTGACCACCGCGAAATCCGCACAACGCGCGGGTGAAGTCGGTATCCGTAAATCGATGGGAGCTTTCCGCACAAACCTCATCAGGCAGTTCCTGGGAGAATCCTTCATCATTGTGCTGTTCGCTCTGGTGGTGTCTTTTGGACTTGTCATCCTTGTCTTGCCGGTCTTTAACGAGATCATGCTAAAACAGCTGTCCTTCAACGGTAATAATCTTCCATTCATCATTGTTGCAACGGTTGGGACCTGCCTGATCACTGCAGTCATCGCGGGCAGCTATCCGGCATTTTTCCTCTCAGCCATGAAGCCAACGCAGGTTCTGAAAGGTAAAACGCTTTCCAGTGATGGTTCGCAGTGGCTGCGCAAAAGCCTGGTCGTGTTTCAGTTCGTAATAACGATTACGCTGATATCATCGATTGTGATCATCCAGCAACAGCTGAAGTTTATCCAGTCGAAATCGCTTGGTTTCGATACAGAGCAGGTGGTCATGGTGCCTTTGAGAACGCAACAGGCCTCACAGCAATATGAAACGCTGAGGGCCGCGTTCGAGGGGCTTGCCGGGGTCAATCTCGTTTCAGGAACATCCAGTATACCGTCGACTCCGTTGTTCCGGGACTGGGGGGTTTACAAGCAAGGCGCAACCAATGACCAGTCGATCCGTCACGAGATCGTCAATGTGGACCAGGATTATTTCAAGATGCTGAACATCCCTATGATTGCCGGCCGCGATTTCCTTGCCGACCAGGATAACCTGCCAACCGACACCAGCAATATCACAAAAGTGATCGTCAACGAAGCGAGTCTGAAGGTCTTCGGCATCCCGCTTGAGAATGCCCTGGGCTCTGTCATCTACTTCGAACCTGGCGAAGCGCGTTTTACATTCACAGTGATTGGCGTGGTGAAGGATTTCCATCAGTTTTCACTCCACCGCGAAATATCACCGATGATGTTCATTTACCCGGGCGTCCGCACGCGTTTTCCTTATCTGGCCGCATCGGTCAAGCTTGAGGCTTACCAGGATATCCAGCAAAAAATGAAATCCATCTGGGATGAACGAATTAACAATGCGCCTTTTGAAACAGTGTTCCTCAACGACAACATCAGGAACCTTTACGTCGCCGAAGCGCGAACTTCGACCATGCTGACCATTTCCACTACCATCGCCCTGATCATTTCATGTCTGGGGTTGTATGGACTTTCCGTTTACGTCGCCGAAAGAAAAACAAAGGAAATTGGTATCCGCAAAGTGGTTGGAGCATCCATCCAAAGCATTGTGGGAATGCTGTCCATGGAATATATCAAACTGGTTCTGATCTCATTTGTAATCTCTGCGCCGCTCGGCTATTATTTTATGAATAAATGGCTGCAGGGATTCGCCTACAAGATCACGCCTGGTGTGTCGGTCTTTGTGATCTCAGGCCTGGTGGCATTCTTCATTTCATGGCTGACGATAAGCTTTGAATCCTTCAGAGCTGCAAACCGAAATCCGGTGGATACATTCCGGAGCAATTAATTGAGGGGGACCCAACGCCTCCGCGACTGCAGCGGAAAATCCCCTCCGATGAGTCTTGGGCAACCACATCTTCGTCATGTGAGAACAAGTTGCTTATACAAACGATGCAATATCTCATCGGGGTCAGAGCATAAACCGGGATGAACCCTCGAAGTCTGAAGCACGGTGCTGCGGGTCGCCGTGAGCCACCGGAATCGTTCGGCGATCGGAAGACTCCCAATAGGTCCTCCGTTAGCGCCGCCCTGGCAAATGCGGTCGAATGCGGCAATATGCTCCCGGACTTCGGCAAGATCGAGATCGGCGCAGAGCGCTGCCAGGCGATTTTCGTTTAATTCAAAAGTGCTTTTCAGGAACTGCTGCTGGGCACACAGCACGACAACCCCAACGTTGACGAACTCTTCACGTTCAACGTGCGGCACAAGGCGTATGACCGCATATTCAAATAACTGATTCTCTGGCATGCTTTGCTTCCTTTATAAAAAGTTGGGAATTGGCGATCCGAGATTGCAGGAATTCAATATACGCCGCCCGGTGCATCGAAAGGCTCTCAAATTCAGACTCATTCGCCAGCCATGCGTCGGGGATGAACGAAACGATCGCGCTGATCCTTTCCGGCGTTAGTATACAACATAATTCCTTGTCCGCTTTGTCCAGTTCAGTAGCCTGCCTGAGCAGGACGTGATCTTTCACAAAGGAAAAAGGCCTGGTGGCAAATTCACTTCCGGTCCAGCTGTGATGAAAGTAAAAGGATGCACCGTGATCGATCAGCCACAACTCCCGATGCCATGTGAGCATATTTGTATTGCGGACAGTCCGGTCGACATTCATTAGAAGACAATCGAGCCACACAATCTTCGACGCGACCAGCGGATCAACCTGTGTTACAAGCGGATCGAAATTCAGCGAACCCGAAAGATAGTGGAGACCAAGATTAAGGCCCGTGCTTGCCTTTAGCAGATCCTGTATTTCTTGATCACCCTCGATGCGCCCGAACGCAGCATCCAATGTTGCAATGACAATTTCCGGCACCTTTAAGCCAAGAGCCCTGGCGATCTCGCCACCGACCAATTCGGCAATCAGCGCTTTAGGTCCCTGTCCCGCGCCACGAAACTTCAGAACGTATAGAAATCCGTCGTCTGCTTCAACGATCGCCGGAAGCGACCCGCCTTCGCGAAGGGGTGTCACATATCGCGTAACATTCACCGACCTGATTTCGTTTCTGTGTGTCATTCAATTGCAACGCGTGATGGAATCCGGGTCGAATTTAAGTTTAAAGTTCAAAAATTTTAAAGTCTAAAGTTGTTAAAGGTCCCGCAAGTTTAAAGTCTTAATGTTCAGCGGGCAACATTAAAAACTTTAAACCTTTGCTGTCCGGGGAAATTCACATCTTTCCCTCACGATTTGAATCCTGAGCACGGCATCGAGCGCCGGCGAACAGCGAGCGAAGCCTGCCTGCCGGAGACTGGCGGAGGCAGGCTTGCCGGCCGCAGGTAAGGGATCTGGCGTGCCCTGCAAAAAGTCCGGAGAATCTGATTGTCGGCCCAAGGCTGTATCAATACTTTAGTTATGATTGCTTTTGTTGCCCGGTCTACATAATGACCAACCGGTCGCAGCCTTTCATTTAGGGTAAAACTCGAGCATGGAAAATGGCTTTGATCAGCAAAACACAATCCGACGTGGAAGATTTGAACCGCTGAACCATAACTACGCGCACTCACAATAGCACTTCACATTTGGTCAAAACAGGTATTCCAATTCAGCACGGAACCACCGGCATCCGGGAACCGGGAACAAAGGCGCACTCAAAATTAAACCTCACGGTACTTCAAACTTTAAATTGACTCCGCTCCGTTCTTTTGCGTAGCTGTCCTCTAATTCCCGTGAACCCCGAATTTGCTTAGCTTGAGTTTTGATCTTTTTCCTCATAATTGCCCATAACCATACAAGGTGCCTTTTTACTGGCCTGGATTTTGTAATTTCCGAGCAAATTTAACGTCCCCACGTATGAGACAGATCATCCTGAGCTATCTGATCGCAGTTTTGGTATTGGCTTCATGTTCCTCCGGCAAGAACGCATATCTGTCCGGGAATTATTATGAGGCTGTGATGACTTCGGTAAATCGCCTTAAAAGAAATCCGGATCATACCAAATCAGCGGAGACGCTCCGCCAGTCCTACCCCGCGTCGCTGAGTTATTACGACGAGCGCGCGACAAACGCAATCGCATCATCAGCAGCTTTCAAATGGGGCACTGTGGTGGAGTCATACACGGCTATCAACAACATGTACGACGAAATCAAACGTTGTCCGGGCGCGTTGGCCGTTATACCCAATCCGACAAATTATTATGCGAAACTTCAGGAAGCGCGCAACAATGCCGCGGAAGAGCAGTATGTGGCAGGGATTGCGGCATTGATGCTGGGGTCACGTGAGAAGGCACGTGTTGCATATGGCCATTTTAGATCAGCCAATGATTACGTTCCCGGTTACAAGGATGTGGCCAAGAAGATGGAAGAAGCGCTATGGGCCGCAACGGTTAAGGTTCTCATGGACCCTATTCCCGCAATGCCCAAGCGCGCTGGTGTGAGCACCGAATATTTCCAGAACCAGGTCTCCGAATATTTCCACGCAAATTCGGTAAATGAATTTGTTCGGTTCTTTACGCCGGCAGAAATCAAAGCCATGCGACTGAGTCCCGACCATATTGTGAAGATCGAATTCGAGCAGTTTGAAATAGGGCAGGTTTCAATGCACGAGAGGCAGGTCCAGCTTCAGAGAGACAGCGTTGACGCCACCACTTTTGTCGGTACAACACCGGCTGATAAAGAGAAAGCTGACAAAGAAAAAGCCGACAAAGAAAAGCTAGACAAAGAAAAAGCCGATAAAGAAAAGGCTGACAAAGAGAAAGCTGACAAAGAAAAAGCTGACAAAGAAAAAGCTGATAAAGAGAAAGCTGACAAAGAGAAGGCTGACAAAGAGAAGGCCGACAAAGAAAAGCTAGACAAAGAGAAAGCCGATAAAGAAAAGGCTGATAAGGAAAAGCCAGAGAAAGAGAAAACTGACAAAGAGAAAACTGACAAAGAGAAAGCTGATAAAGAAAAAGCTGACAAAGAAAAGGCTGATAAAGAAAAAGCCGATAAAGAAAAGCTAGACAAAGAAAAAGCCGATAAAGAAAAGGCTGACAAAGAAAAAGCTGACAAAGAGAAGGCTGATAAAGAGAAGGCTGATAAAGAGAAAGCAGACAAAGAGAAGGCTGACAAAGAAAAGGCTGACAAAGAAAAGGCTGACAAAGAGAAGGCTGACAAAGAGAAGGCTGATAAAGAGAAAGCAGACAAAGAGAAGGCTGACAAAGAAAAGGCTGACAAAGAAAAGGCTGACAAAGAGAAGGCTGACAAAGAAAAGCTAGACAAAGAAAAAGCCGATAAAGAAAAGGCTGACAAAGAAAAAGCTGATAAAGAGAAAGCAGACAAAGAAAAGGCTGACAAAGAGAAGGCTGACAAAGAGAAAGCTGACAAAGAGAAGGCTGACAAAGAGAACGCCGATAAAGAAAAGGCTGATAAAGAAAAAGCTGACAAAGAGAAGGCCGAAAAGGAAAAGTTAGACAAAGAGAAAGCCGACAAAGAAAAAGCTGACAAGGAAAAGGCTGATAAAGAGAAAGCTGACAAAGAAAAGGCTGATAAAGAAAAAGCTGACAAAGAGAAGGCCGAAAAGGAAAAGCTAGACAAAGAGAAAGCCGACAAAGAAAAAGCTGACAAAGAGAAGGCCGAAAAGGAAAAGCTAGATAAAGAAAAAGCCGACAAAGAGAAAGCTGAAAAAGAAAAAGCTGACAAAGAAAAGGCTGAAAAAGAGAAGGCCGATAAAGAGAAAGCTGAAAAAGAAAAAGCTGAAAAAGAGAACGCTGACAAAGAAAAAGCCGACAAGGAAAAGGCTGATAAAGAGAAAGCTGACAAAGAAAAGCTAGACAAAGAAAAAGCAGACAAGGAAAAGGCTGAGAAAGAGAAAGCAGACAAAGAAAAAGCTGACAAAGAGAAGGCCGATAAAGAGAAAGCTGACAAAGAAAAAGCTGAAAAAGAGAAGGCTGACAAAGAAAAAGCCGACAAGGAAAAGGCTGATAAAGAGAAAGCTGACAAAGAAAAGCTAGACAAAGAAAAAGCTGACAAGGAAAAGGCCGATAAAGAGAAAGCAGACAAAGAAAAAGCTGACAAAGAGAAGGCCGATAAAGAGAAAGCTGACAAAGAAAAAGCAGACAAAGAGAAGGCCGACAAAGAAAAAGCTGAGAAAGAAAAGTTAGAGAAAGAGAAGACTGACAAGCCAAAAGACGGGACTGAGCCTAAAACCGAAGAAAAGAAAACCGATGAAAAAAAGGATGGCGAAAAACCGGCCGACGAAAAGAAAGGCGATAAAAAGGATGGAACTTCTTTCCTTTATTTAAAGGACCCGGTATACGTGGCTTCAGCTTCCGCAAAAAGGATTAGCACATACAAGGACGTATCTGAAAAGACGGCTATCGACACAAACAAGGTGTACAGTCCTGTAAAGGCCACCCTGTACCATTACAAAAAGACGACCGTGTCGAAAGGTATAATTACTTTCAAGATCATCGACGCGAAAACAAATGCGGTGCTTTCTGTCGAAAGGATGCCCGGAGAATATGTCTGGGTATCCGAATGGGCAACCTTTAACGGCGATGAACGCGCTTTGTCATTCGAGCAACGTCAGCTGTGCAAACAGAAAGAAAGACCGGCTCCACCCGCGCAGGATATGTTCACAGAATTCACCAAACCGATTTTTGACCAAATCACCTCAAAGATCAGTGCATTCTATAAGGGATACTGACCTTGATTCGCAGGATTAAAGGATTCGCAGGATTGAGTAAATTGATCGCGGCGCTTGTAGCGCCGTTGTCTGCCAGGTAGCGTCGGGGAATGTTCTCGCAAAACATAACATCACAAATCAACAAATCAAAATTGTAAATCGTAAACCGTACGTCGTAAATCGTCAATCGCCTTCCAATTCACCTCCCGGCTTCCACCTGTTCCATATGCTTCCTCAACTTCACCACAAAAGTACTTCCTGCCTTCCTGTTCTCGTAAAACACGTGTCCTCCCATCACATCAAGGTATTTTTTCACAATCGAGAGTCCCAGGCCAATTGAGCTTTCACCGGCAGTCGGGCGTGGCCCTAATCGCTGATACTTGTGAAAAAGTTTCATCTGATCATCCTTACTGATTCCCGGGCCCTCATCATGGATCTTGACAGTCACAAAACCGTCGCCCTTGCCATTCATGATCTCGACATTGACAGTGGAGTTTTTCGGCGAAAATTTAATGGCATTTGAAAGGAGATTTTCAAAAATCAGCGTCGTGTAGTGCCGGTCGGCATCAATAAAATATTCAAACCGCTGGACGTCCAGCGTAAGATTGATGGATTTTTTTGCAGCCACCGCCCTGAAATTCTCCGATACCTCGATTAGAATTGATTCAAGATTATGCTTTTCCATCTTCAGGCTGATACGGCCCATTTCCAGGGATTCCACATCCAGGATCTTGATGATCATTTCATTCATCCTTTCAATACAACGCTCAGCCTGGGCCATGACGTCGAGTCTCTCGATCATTACAGGCGGATATTGCAGCTTGATCAGGCCGAGTAATCCTTTGATCTGGTTCAATGGGCTCCGCAGGTCGTGTGAAAGAATGCTGATCAGATTATTTTTTTCATCGTTGATCGTGTGCAAATCTGAATTAGCCCGCTCGAGTTCTTCCTTTTGCTGGCGGATGTTGTTACGACTTTTATCCAGTTCCCTTACCATCTTGTCAAATGCCGTGACCAGTTCACCCAGTTCATCGTTCATCCGCACCTTCAGGTTGAAATCAAGGTTGCCGGCACCGATCTTGTGCGATGCATCACGCAGCTGTTTTAACGGTCGGGTAATCGTAGTGCTGATGATGAGGCTCAGGAACGAGCTGATGATCATGATAAAAACGCCTGTGATCAGGATGTTTTTCTGAAGATGCTGAACATTCAGGACAATCTCGGAGGTCGAAAATCCGACGATCACTTCGCCGGCCATAAAATCCGACATGAACGTTGCACGTTTTACAATCACATCGTCAGTTGACTGAACATCGGGACTGATCTTGAAGTTTTCCGGGAAGACACGGAACAGCACGCCATCGCCGACCTTTAAACCTTCCGCATTAAAGCTGTCGACCTGAACCATGGCGACAAACTTAAGGCGGCTGTCAGATTTCGCGTACTCCAGCGCAGCCTGGATCCCCTGATAATTGCCGTCAGAAAGCGCAACAGAAACGCCTGTCGAGATTGTCCGGGCCAGGTAATCCAGCTCCTTGTTGTAAACATCGAAATGGTATTGGTATTCTCGGGAAGGGAAATAAAAATAGGTAAAGACAGTGATTGAGAGCACAAACACGTTCACGAAGATCCATATTTTAGCTTTCAAGCTAATGTACATAGGCGCGGATAAGGTAATCTATAGTGAAAGCAACAAGAGTACCACGATTACTGACTATATATTCCGGCGAAATTTCAAATGTCGTCGGCGCCATTAACCAAAATAACCTTTACCGATGGCTCAGTTTGGGAAATTATTCCAATTGCTCCCTCAGTTTTATTTACAAATTTTATCAGGTCTGCTTCGTCACTGAAGAATTCTGGCGGGCTCGTCTTGCCTTCGAACACCATGGCAACCCAGTACTTGCTTAGCTCCTGGGTAGACATGTTGTAAACTTTCTGTGCAGTCAACGATCCAACAGTGGTCTTCGGTTTCATCAAAGCAATTTTCGCTTTTGCTCCGTCACCCCAGCGGGGACGTTGTCCCTTCATTACTTTGACCAGTTCTTCCCATGTGATTTCATCCGGGGTAGTATCGGCATGCCCGATAACGATCAATCTCGTTTGGGTCAAATCATCCCGCATTCGGGCAGTACTGGTACTTACGAGCGTGAGAAAAATAAACCAAAGGGATACAAGAAGCTTCTCATAAGGAATGGGCGATATTTTTGCGTTCGTTTTCAAAACCCAATTCCAAATTGAACCTGTATCCGGTTGTTAACTCCGTAAATCTCACTATCGCTGTGTATCCATTCCGTTTTGATATTGGCAAGGTGGCTGAAGCTGTATCGCACCCCGAACGTCGAAGAGGTGGCCTTGTCGACTCGGAAAAACTCGTCCTTCTCGCTTGTATTGATATGATCGTACCGGACGTAAGGTGTGAATTTACCGATGTCATATCCGCCATAAACATAAAATCCGGCGTTTTCAGTGGAAACATGTTCGGAACTGTTACTAACGAACATAAATTCACTCAGGAACTCAAAACGCTTCGATGCCGGTAGAAATGACATTGACAACGAGTACAACGTCTGATCAATGTGGTGTGTCAGAACTGAATCCCGGTAGGTTTTGACGCCCTCCGCCACGTGGTTATAGTATCCGGAAACCATCACCTTAAAATCCGGCACCGGAGAAAAATGTGTTGTGAGGCTGACGGACTTATACTTGTCATGATCTCTTGACGACTCGTGTTCCAGTGAACCGTTTCCTACCATGAACTGGTAGCCGAAGTTCTTCTTGCCGATGTAATCGCCGCTTATAATCAGACCCGTGGTGTGAAAAGAAAAGATGTTGTAGTCAAACAACATTGGCCGTGTTGTAGTTGGCTGTAACACTCTGCCATGATGGTAGGTATTATTCCAGTAGGAGACAGGTGTATGATGTTTTCCGATCAGGAAGTTCAGGAAATTGTTCACTTCATACTTTACGATGGCACGCTCAATGGCGGCTTTGAAGCTCGCGTCAGATGCAACGGTAAAAGTGTTTTCCGTTAGAAATGAAACGCGATCAGTAATATCGGACACAATGTAAAGGTCCAGCTGGCCGAGATTGAAAGAATTGTCACTCCTCTTCCGGTCGTACAACCAGTTCACATCCATAAAACCATTCCATTTGGTATCCTGGGCCGAGTTATCGAACGGAAACGCAAGGATAAGCAACAGGAATGTAAACACGCATTTTGTCAACATTCGCAACAACAATTAGCAGGGTACAGGTATATGTTAGTTACTACTGTTCCGGCTAAAGACAAAGTGGATGTAATATTTTAGCGATAATGGATGCCGTTCATAGGTGTGGAAAGGCAATTCAGCCGATGATTTTGGCTTTTCGTTAATGATACCCTTATAGTCAAATCGACCCTTATGTGCGGTAGGTTGCGAAGCCGGGCCACGTCATACGTAACTGAACTAATCCTTGAGGTCGATAAAAAGTTTTCCCTGACTTTCAGTGATCGGATAGTAGTTGATCCTTTCTTTTGCCGGACCTGCATGAACAGCGCCACTGTAAACGTTGAACTGGGAGCCGTGCCACGGGCATTGGACCGTGCCACATATTAAAACGCCTCCCGCAAGGGATCCGCCCCGGTGGGTGCAACGGTCATCAAAAGCAACAAACCCTTTATCACTTTTACAAATCACAATTCTTTTTTCGCCGATACGGATAAGCTTCATCTGGTTATCCTTCAATTCAGCGCTGCGCCCAACCTCAATCGACCCCGACCCCAGCGGCTTACGCTCTTCCTTCCACTTGCCTGCATTTGCATAGCGGATATCAACTCCAATCTGGTTGCGATAAACCAAAGTGCCGCCCAGCCAGCCAGCAATGCTCAACAGCACTACGCCGATCGCTTCAAGACCTGTCACAAAAAGCGTCGGGACATAATTCTCATTGCGCATCATCAATGCCGTGAGAAAAATCAACAATACCGTCGCGTTGATCAGGCCGTGTTTCGCCGCCCGTTTTTTTCCGGAGCTTTCAGGAGGAACCGTCTTGAGGAAATCGAGAAACCCAGGCACTGCAGCAAGCAACCCAAAGCCGAGTCCGCCGATAGAGAGATAATAAGCGGTCTCGTGAAAGGCTATACGCTGATTAGCCATGCCTAGAACGTCGAACAGAAATGTTCCAATAAAGCAGGTGATCGGAAAAGAAACGAGAATCGGATGAATGGGATGGCCTTTGACCTGAACGCTGCTTTTCATAACGCGATTTTTTTGATCGTCGTCGCCCTAAAGGTGTGCCATCGATATCAGAAAGCGGCCGCCGTTTCAAAAAGTTGCAGAAATCAGCAACTTTTAGTTACTTTACACCGTTAAGTAAATGGTCACCTGAAAACCAATGACGATTTCGGCCAGAAAAGAGCGACAAAAAGAGGAGCTACGGACAAAAATCCTGCAGGCTGCCCGTGAATTATTCATGGCTAAAGGCTTTGAGGAGACGTCCATCCGGAACATTGCTGAAAAAATTGAATATTCCCCGACTACCATTTATCTGTATTTCAAGGACAAGGACGATATATTCTATTCCCTGCACCAGGAAGGCTTCGCATTGCTCAATCAGTATTTTAAACCGCTTGCCCACGTTTCGGATCCATTCGAGCGGTTAAAGGCAGTCAATAAGGCTTATATCACTTTCGCGCTTGAAAACGGCGAGTTCTATGACCTGATGTTCATTATCAGGTCGCCGATGAAGTGTATCACCAATGATGAGATCAAATGGGAAGAGGGGAAAAGAGCATTTGGATTTTTGGTGGAGACGGTCTCCCAATGTATCGCCAAAGGATATTTCCCCGGAATGAATCCGGAACTGGTGGCATTCACCGCCTGGTCGATGGTGCATGGGATCTGTTCCCTCGAAATCCGGAACCGCTGCTCTGTTGTGAGCGAATTGAATCAACAGGACCTCGCGCTAAAAGCAAGCGACCTGGTCAACGAGATGTTCGACCGGATGCATAGAAAACCGTAAATCCTTTTTTTTGCCTAGTAACTTAACAGTGTAAATATAATAATCAATGAACTCTAAACAGTGTAAACCAACCAGCAGCAAACTCATCATAATGCTCTTTGTACTGTTGCCAACCCTCGCTTCCGCTCAAACCCTTGATGAGTATGTGAATGAAGGATTGCGAAATAATCTCATCCTTCAACAGAAAAATCTATCCAAGGAACAGGCTGAGCAATCCCTTCGGATCGCCCGATCGTTTTTTCTTCCCTCTGTGAATCTGCTGACTGACTACACATCCGGCAAAGGAGGAAGGAGTATCGAGATCCCGGTGGGCGATCTGCTGAATCCCGTGTATGCCACGCTAAATCAAATGACACAAAGCGACGAATTCCCGCAGATTAAAAACGAATCACAGGATTTTTTTCCGCACGATTTTTACGACGCGAAGATCAGAACTTCCATTCCAATCGTAAACACAGACCTCTACTACAACAGGAATATTCATGGCCAACAGGTGATGATGAGACAATATGAGGTTGACGCCTATAGGCGACAGCTCGTGATGGACATCAAGGTCGCTTATTACAATTTACTCTCCGCAAAAGCTGTCATCGGCATATATGAAAGTGCGGTTACGCTGTTGAAAAAGAACGTCGAGGTGAATGAATCATTACTTTCAAATGGCAAGGGGCTACCGGCAACCGTGATACGTTCCAAAAGCGAGCTGGAACGTGTGAAGGCGGAGCTCAACAGCGCGCGAAACCAGGAACTCAACGCCAAAAAGTATTTCAATTTCCTGTTGAATAAAAAACCGGACGATGAAGTCTTCATCGACCCATCGTCTAACGAATATCCATTGGTCGCGGAGACGAACACATCACCATCGGCGAGCCGTGAAGAAATTAAAATCCTCAAAGCAATTCAGGATATCAATAAATACACCTCCCGCACCAGGCAGCTGAACCGCCTTCCGAAAATCCATGGGTTTGTCGATATCGGAACACAAGCTTCAGGCTGGCAGGTCAATAGTGATTCAAAATATTACCTTTTAGGCGTTCAGCTTTCACTTCCGCTGTTCCAGGGTTTCAGAAACAATATCAGCATTGCCCAAACGGAACTTGAAATCGAAAAAACTGAAATGCAGTTGGTCCATACAAGCCGTCAGCTTGAATTGGCTACTGAAATAGCCCGCAATGATCTCAATACGGCACACCAGAATTACGAAGCGGCTGAGGAGCAGCTCAAATCGGCGCGGACTTACTTCAATCTGATAGACCGGGGATATCGCGAAGGTGTCAACGCCCTGATCGAGTTCCTCGATGCAAGGAACCAGCTCACGTCCTCATTGCTTCAACAAAACCTGCGCAGGTTTGAATTGCTCATTGCGCAGGCAAAGCTCGAGCGCGAAACGGCATCATATGATTTTAAAAACTGAAACAACCAAAAAAGTAACTCCTATGAAAAAGGTACTTATCAATAGCGTTTTTGTGGTCGGCACAATTTTGACCTTCGCGGTGATTGAATCCTGCACCGATGGCAGGGCAAACCCGACTGTGATTCCGAAAGCCTCGGAACCTATTCCTGTAAAGGTTGTCAATTTGGAGCGGTCTCTCGATCAGCAGGTAATCCATGCTTCGGGTCAGTTAACCACAGAAGATGAAACCATCCTCGGTTTCAAAACGGGTGGAATCGTATCCGCTGTTTTTGTTAAAGAAGGAGATCGCGTCAGGCAGGGGCAGCTGTTGGCAAAACTTGACCTGACCGAAATCAAGGCACAGGTCTCTCAGGCTCGCCACGGTTATGAGAAAGCACAGCGGGATTTTAACCGGGTCACCAATTTGCACAGGGACAGCGTTGCGACCCTTGAGCAACTGCAAAATGCAGCGACCGGCCTTGCGGTTGCGCGTGAACAACTCGATGCGGCGTCGTTCAACCTCAGTTATTCTGAGATACATGCAATTGCCGACGGGTTTGTGTTGAAAAAATTTGTAAACCAGGGCCAGGTCGTCGGAGTGGGTGATCCGATTTTACTCACCAACGGCGCCGGTAACGGAAAATGGATTCTAAAAACCGGTGTGAGCGACAGACAATGGACATCAATCAAAGTCAACGATGTGGCCAGCGTGGCGATCGATGCCTTTCCAGACCGTGAATTCAAGGCGATTGTTCTGAGAAAATCCGAGAGCGCAGACCAGCGCACAGGAGCATTTACCCTGGAGCTCCAGCTTCAGGAGAAGGAAAAGTTTGCAGCTGGAATGTTCGGCTCCGCAAAGATCATCACCAGCCAGCGACAGAATTTCTGGAGCGTACCTTACGAGGCGGTGCTCGATGCCAACGATAATGAAGGTTTCGTTTTCATAACAACAGATCTTAAAACGGCCAGCAAGAAACCGGTTGTCATTGACTCATTTAACGGCAGCTCCGTGCGGATCAGCAGGGGATTGGAAGAGGGCGGGGCTTTGATCGTTTCCGGAAGCGCGTACCTGTCAGACCTTTCGCCCATCACCATTATCAAATAACAACATGAAGATCTCCGAATATGCTGTAAAGAACTATCAGTTTACATTGATCATGTTTCTGATGGCCGTTGCTGTCGGCATTACGACGTTATTCACGATGCCGCGCAGCGAAGACCCCGAAATTGAAGCACCGCAATACGCCATCGTTGTTGTTTTTCCCGGCACAAGTCCCGAAGACATGGAAGAGCTTGTCGTCGACCCGATCGAGGAAAGGATCAATGAGCTGGAGGATATGAAACGTATCAAAACCACGATCAACGATGGCCTTGCCGTTTTCCGGGTGGAGTACAAATATGAATCCGATCCCGATGAAAAGTACCAGGAGCTTGTTCGCGAAATCAACGGTATCCGTGGCGAGCTCCCTGACGACATTTACAGCATCGACATCCAAAAATTCCAGCCTTCGGATGTCAATGTGATCCAGGTGGCACTGATTTCCGAAAATGCATCGCGAACAAAATTAAAGTATCATGCCGAAAAACTGAAAGAGGAACTGGAAAAGATCACGATGCTTAAAAATGTCGAGATCCACGGAATGCCGGAGCAAATCGTCAGGATCGAGCTTCGGTTGGACAAGATCGCTCAGATGCGAATCCCGTCAGGCGCGATCATTGGTGCCATTCAAAGCGAGATGGCGAATATACCGGGAGGAAGTATTGTTGCAGGCAATAAATCCTTTAACATCAAGACCAGCGGTAATTATACTACGCTTGATGAAATAAAAAACACGATCGTTTTTGCTTCGAATGGCAAGAACGTGCTTTTGCGTGACGTCGCGGACGCATACACCACCTTTGAGGAAACTTCGCACATCACGCGTCTGAACGGACACCGGTGTGTATTTGTGGTCGCCGCCCAAAAACCGGGACTGAATATTACTAACACGCAGAAAGTCTATAAACCTGTTCTTGAAAAGTTCCAAAACAACCTTCCGCCGAATATCGACATGATCCATCACTTCGATCAGGCTGACAATGTCAACGACCGGCTTGCCGGATTGGGCAAGGATTTTCTGATCGCGATCCTGCTTGTGTCGATCACGCTTTTACCCCTCGGGTTGCGCGCCGCGTTCATCGTGATGATCTCGATTCCGTTGTCCCTGGCAATTGCCCTCGTCTTCCTGAATCTGCTTGGAATAAGTCTGAACCAGCTCAGCATCGTCGGGTTGGTGGTTGCTCTTGGATTGCTGGTCGATGACAGTATCGTTGTTGTAGAAAACATTGAGCGATGGATACGCGAAGGCCATTCGCGGATGGACGCGACGTTGAAAGCAACAAAGCAAATCGGGCTTGCGGTGGTAGGTTGTACAGTAACACTGATCATTGCCTTTATGCCACTGGTTTTCCTTCCCGAAGGCGCCGGCGATTTTATCCGTGGTCTTCCATTGGCCGTGATGATGGCGGTGCTCGCATCGATGGTGGTGTCGTTAACCGTGATCCCTTTCCTGTCAAGCCGGTTGCTGAAGGATCATGCTTCTTCCAATGGAAATGTCTTTCTGACTGTCTTGCAGAAAGTTATCCATGGAAGCTATTCACGCCTGCTTGATAAGGCATTAAAACATCCTGTGATAACCACCATCATAGCAGGAGTTATCTTTTTAGGATCACTCCAGCTCTTCCCAGTAATTGGGTTTGCCCTTTTCCCGGCATCGGAGAAACCCCAGTTTGTGATCAACACGATCACGCCTTTGCAGACGAATCTCGAAACAACCGACTCAGTGGCACGGGAAGTTGAAAAAGTCGTCAGCAAAATTCCTGAAGTAAAGTTTTTTGCCACCAATTCAGGCAAGGGTAATCCCAGGATCTATTATAATGTATTGCAGGAAAATGAGCGAACGGATTTTGCCCAGACATTTGTACAGCTTCACGAGAACGTCACGCCCGACACCAAACTGCGGATCATCAACAGGCTGCGGGATGATTTCAAAAACTTTCCGGGAACGAAGATCGAAGTAAAGAATTTTGAACAGGGGCCGCCGGTACTTGCGCCCGTTGAAGTGCGGCTTTTTGGTGATAATCTCGATACACTCAGGGCGTACGCCGCACAAATTGAAACAGCGATCCGACAGACGGAAGGCACCTTGTACGTTAACAACCCTGTCAGCAATCTGAAAAGTGATATACGCATCGTCATCAACCAGGAGAAGGCGCGGATGACTGGTATCAACACCGTCGAAATCGACCGTACTGTAAGATTGGCCATTGCAGGTTTGGAAATGGGCAATTTTTCAGACGCCTCTGGTGAGGACTATGATATCTACCTGACCACGCCTAAAAAAGAACGGGCCACGCTTGTGTCCCTTGATAACCTGTTTGTGAATACGCAGCAGGGCGCGGCAGTTCCGCTGGAACAAATCGCTTCGCTGAAACTGGAGGCGTCGCCGCTGAGAATTGACCACTACAATAAGATCCGCATGGTGGCTGTGTCGGCGTTTGTCGAAAAAGGATATCTGAATGACGAGGTGATTGCAAATGTCATCGCGAAAATGAATGACCTGAAATTGCCGGATGGCTACAGCTATATGATGGGAGGGGAGGTTGAGGCAAGCAATGAATCGTTCGGTGGCCTGGGGATCATCATTATCATCACTGTATTCTTGTTTGTCGCCGTGCTGGTGTTGATGTTCAAGACTTTCAAAAGCATGCTGATCGTATTGAGCGTAATTCCTTTGGGAGTGGTCGGCGCCGTCCTCGCGTTGCTGGTCACCGGCAATCCGTTGTCGTTTGTGGCCATCATCGGTCTCATCGCGTTGGCCGGAGTGGAGGTAAAGAATTCGATCCTGCTTGTAGATTTCACAAATCAGTTACGGAGAGAAGGCAAATCGGTTGATGACGCGATCCGTGAAGCAGGGGAGGTTCGTTTTCTTCCGATTGTACTCACATCGCTGACCGCGATTGGCGGATTGCTGCCGATAGCCCTGTCGGTGAATCCGTTGATCTCACCCCTCGCCATCGTTTTGATTGGCGGGTTGATCAGTTCTACGATTTTGTCCCGGATCGTTACACCGGTGATCTATAAACTTATTCCGCCGAAGGTTGTTTTGTAAGACGAAATGCGAGACGTACAAAAGGATCCGTTTAGACTCTGACGCCAAACCGTTACAGAGTTCACACTGAGCGAGGGCCCCATTAGGGATTAAGGGTGCGGGCTGGCAACAAAGACCCCGGTTGTTTTGAGACCAAGTTCTTTGAGGAGTAAAACTACTCCCACGCTCACCCTTTTGTTCCCTGAAGGGTCCATCGCGCGATTGATGTTGTCGAAATACGAGACGCTCACAACACGGTTCCCCCTTTCTGACGCCAAACTGTTTCGGAGTTCACACTGAGCGAGGGCCCTTTAGGGATTAAGGGTGCGGGAAGGCAATAAAGACCAGGGTTGTTTTAAGACCAAGTTCTTCGAGGAGTTAAACTACTCCTACGGTCACCCTTTTGTTCCCTGAGGGTCCATCGCGCGATTGAATGTTGTCGAAATACGAGACGCTCACAAGACCGCTCGTTTCTGATACCAAACCGTTTCGGAGTTCACACTGAGCGAGGGACCCTTTAGGGACTAAGGGTGCAGGGTGGCAATAAAGACCAGGATTGTTTTGAGACCAAGTTCTTTGAGGTGTAAAACTACTCCACGCTCACCCTTTTGTTCCCTGAAGGGCCCATCGCGCGATTGATGCTGTTGAAATTCGAGACGCTCACAAGACCGTTCGTTTCGGACGCCAAACCGTTTCGGAGTTCACACTGAGCGAGGGCTCTTTAGGGATTAAGGGTGCGGGAAGGCAATAAAGACCAGGGTTGTTTTAAGACCAAGTTCTTCGAGGAGTTAAACTACTCCTACGGTCACCCTTTTGTTCCCTGAGGGTCCATCGCGCGATTGAATGTTGTCGAAATACGAGACGCTCACAACACGGTTCGTTTCTGACACCAAACCGTTTCGGAGTTCACACTGAGCGAGGGCCCCTTTAGGGATTAAGGGTGCGGGCAGGCAATAAAGACCAGGGTTATTTTAAGACCAAGTTCTTTGAGGAGTAAAACTACTCCACGCTCACCCATTTGTTCCCTGAAGGGTCCATCGCGCGATTGATGTTGTCGAAATACGAGACGTTCGCAAGGCTGTTCGTTTCTGACACCAAACCGTTTCGGAGTTCGAATTGAGCGGGGGCCTTTTTTTGCTAAGGGTGCGGGCAGGCAATAAAGACAGGGTTGTTCTACCAAGTTCTTTGAGGAGTAAAACTACCCCTACGCTCACCCTTTTTGTTCCCTGAAGGGTCCATGGCGCGATTGATGTTGGCGAAATCCGAGACGCTAACAACACGGTTCGTTTCTGATACCAACCCGTTTCGGAGTTCAAACTGAGCGAGGGACCCTTTAGGGACTAAGGGTGCAGGGTGGCAATAAAGACCAGGATTGTTTTGAGACCAAGTTCTTTGAGGTGTAAAGCTACTCCACGCTCACCCTTTTGTTCCCTGAAGGGTCCATCGCGCGATTGATGTTGTCGAAATACGAGACGCTGTTCGTTTCTGAAGCCGAACCGTTTCGGAGTTCACACTGAGTGGGGGCCCATTTAAGGGACTAAGGGTGCGGCCAGGCAATAAAACCAGAGTCGTTTTAAGACCAGGTTCTTTGAGGAGTCAAACTACCCCTACGCTCACCCTTTTTGTTCCCTGAAGGGTCCATGGCGCGATTGATGTTGGCGAAATCCGAGACGCTAACAACACGGTTCGTTTCTGATACCAAACCGTTTCGGAGTTCACACTGAGCGAGGGACCCTTTAGGGACTAAGGGTGCAGGGTGGCAATAAAGACCAGGATTGTTTTGAGACCAAGTTCTTTGAGGAGTAAAACTACTCCACGCTCACCCTTTTGTTCCCTGAAGGGCCCATCGCGCGATTGATGCTGTTGAAATTCGAGACGCTCACAAGACCGTTCGTTTCGGACGCCAAATCGTTTCGGAGTTCACACTGAGCGAGGGCCTTTTTTTGCTAAGGGTGCGGGCAGGCAATAAAGACAGGGTTGTTTTAAGACCAAGTTCTTAGAGGAGTAAAACTACTCCCATGCTTACCCTTTTGTTCTGAAGGGTCCATCGCGCGATTGATGCTGTCGAAATACGAGACAATCAAATGGATCCGTTTAGATTCTGACATCAACTCTTTCGGAGTTCACACTTGTGCGAAGGGCCCTTTAGGGACTAAGGGTGTGGGCGGGCAATAAATACAGAGTAAGCTATTATTCCGGCGCTCACCCTTTTGTTCCCTGAAGGGTCCATCGCGCGATTGATGCTGTCGAAATACGAGGCGTGCAAGAGGATCGTTTAGTTTCTGACGCCAAACCGTTTTGGAGTTCACACTGAGCGAGGGGCCCCTTTACACCTGCTCAAGCAGCGTAGAACGTAAAGGTCGCCTTGCGTATTTAACAATAAAAAAAACAATCACCCACAAGCTCAACACGCTCGGAAGAATCTGGCTATACGGTTTGAATTGCGGAAGAACCGTACCACAAAATGCCGAGAGAATCGCGCTGTATGCGGAAACCATCTTATAGATATGCTCATAAAGCCACCAGCCTTTTATCCGCGGATGTAACCAGAAGTATTTTAACAGATCATAAACGGCAACAAGTACCAGCGCAGATAACGTGGGATACACTACTGACGGTGACCAGTTTGTATTACTTTGATTCAACCACATCATGTAGGCAACGCCGGCGGTTAATGCCGATATTGTATGGATGATATCGGTTCCAGTTAGCCTCTGTTCACGCAGTTTGATCGCTCTGTAACCGGTATACCCGACATATCCTGACAGCACCGTCAGCATCAATAAAAACGAGTTCGACCGAAAGAACAGCCAGCCAAAGAAGCCGGTAGCGACCACGACCGATAACAAAATCAAAAAGTACCAGCCAAAACGTCGGTGGGCCCGCGAACCTTTCGGGGAAATAATGGTGATCGTTCCGATTATTAGCGCAATTGTACCGGCAAGAACGTGAATTGAAATATTGATCGTGTGGATCATTGAATTGTTGCCCGGGTTTTTGTTTTTGAACGGGCGTGTAAAGATTCCGGGGATTTCTCGCCTGACCAAGTCCCTGGTGACCGGCGAATTTCACCAGTGACAAAAGTATTTCGTCACATGCGCGGTCGATGCGCATAAGGAAATGCCGTATCTTAGTCGGATGAAATTAAAGCAGCTGGCGGGAATCATATTGCGTAATGTGCTGGGCCTGGCTGCCTTGTTTGCTGTTCACTTTGCGGCAGATCAGTCGTCACTTTATAAAAGGACCGGATTTCTTCAATCTTCGCCGTACTTCTTCCTGCTTTTGCTATACGGATGGATCGTGTTTCACAACGTTTTTCTTTTCGAACGGCTTTACCTTCGAGGCAAAAGGTTGGCCTATGCCTTCTGGACATTGTTAGCCATGACGATCGGCTCTTTTAACATGTTCTTTATACTGCGATACGCATTCAAAGTCTCTTATACCGCCCCACACATTCTGAGTTTCTGGGTTTATACCATCACCGGACTGGGTATTTATGTGATTTATCGCTACCTGAAAGTTATCCAGGAGAGACCATCCGTGACATCATTCCGCGGAGACGAAAAACAGGAAACCGGGTCCTCAATCCATGAATTCGTATGCCTGGTCGACGGCAGAAAACATCTGATTCCGTTTTCGGAAATTCAATATCTTGAAAGCCTGGAGAATTACGTGCGGATTGTTACGAAGGCGAAGAAACATTTGGTCAGGCTGACATTAAAGGAAGCGGAAGAAACTTTACCGTCAGCTTCCTTCATTCGGATCAGTCGGTCGCATATAGTCCATAAGGCGTACATTACTTCTTATGAAAAGGACATTGTCAGGGTCGGCGAAAGTGCGTTGCGTATCGGTAAAGTGTACAAGCGATTGGCGGAGCTCAGTTTAAAGTCTAAGGTTTAAAGGGTTTAAAGTCTAAAGTTGAACCCATACGTTCGCGTTCACCGATTGGGCTGAAAATGCCGGGGCGATCGTTTCTATGGGAATAAATGCGGGTTAAAACATGATTATGGACGACATCAATATTGTGAACAACACGAAACGCCATCGCTTCGAAACTACAATGAATGGAGAGGAGGCTTATGTAGAATATCAGCAGGATGGCAATACGATCATGCTCACACATACTTTCGTTCCGGAGAAGCTGCGTGGTCAGCACATCGCCGACCACCTCGCGAAATTTGCGCTGGCGTATGTGGAGAATGAAAACCTCGAGGCGAAGATATATTGTCCTTTCATTTCGACGTATGTTCGTCGGCATCCCGAAAATGAAAAATGGCAGGGGATGTTGGCGTAGGGGGGGTAGCGTGTTAAGAAGAGTGAGCTGGCGATGTCACTGCAAGGGTGCGAGGTAGTTTAAATCTAAGTTTAAAAGTTTAAGGTGCTTAAGGTCTAAAGTTTCGGGCGGGGTGAAATTGAAGATCGGTCTTTACCAAAGGTTTTGCAATAATCCAATGAATCCGCGGTCTAGCCACGGCCTGTTACGACATATGAGGCATACCTTTTTTTTGGTTGCCTTCCGGTTTCAACCACCTGATTTATATTTCACTAATATTCCAGGAGAATAATAATCTTCAAATCCAGTCAGAAATCGAGCAATCAAAAAAGAATCCGCCATGAAACCCATAATCTCCATTGAGTATTGCCCGAAGTGCGGATGGATGCTGCGGGCTGCATATTTTGCACAAGAGCTGCTGACAACGTTTACAGGGGACGTCAAAGGCGTGCTGCTGGAGCCCAGCGAAGTCAACGGGTCTTTTATTATCCGCATCGACGGGAAGGAAATATTTGACCGAAGGACAGCGGGAGGGTTTCCCGAGATAAAATCGCTGAAGCAAAGGGTAAGGGATCTTGTTAACCCTTCAAAAAATCTTGGCCATTCTGACCAGGGAACCGGAGCCCCATGAAAATCGACCTACAAAGCCAAATATCTTTGATCGTCCCATCCATCAAAATCGTTAATCGTTAATCGTCAATCGTCAATCGTTAATCCGCATCGAAAATCACTTCATCGGGCAATCACCCAATCAACCTCATTGACGGTTTTTTGTTTTAATCGGCATCAGAGTTCGCCTTACCATCAAGGATTTTCAGGCGCTGATTCCGGTTAATCCCACTTCGAAAAAATCGTCCATCCCTTTGTCGTTAATCGTTAATCGTTAATCCGCATCGAAAATCACTTCATCGGGCAATCACCTTATCAGCATCGTTGAAGGTTCTTGATTTAATTGATTTTAGAATTCGATTTACGACTGCTTACGCCCGGCGATTGATTAACGATTTGCTTTCGAATAGCCTATTCCAAAGGTTGGCGCGGTTTGTCATTCGACATTCCCATCCATCAGCAACCAGCTATATTTCACCAGTCATCTAGGGGTTTTCCTGATCAGGGTTTCCCCTAGAAACTCTGCGCTTCTTCAGGGTTTTCGCCTGCGCCTTTCGGACTATGGCGGTTTTTGGCACAGAATCCAATCTTTCCTCGGAGAAATCCTGATTTTAAGCAAATCAGCTAACGCCTCATCTTTTCTTGCCGCTTTCAAGGCAGTTTTGTATAGCAATAATTCAAAAAAACCTATGTCAAGTAAAAGCAAGACCAATAAATTCATTAACACCATCGACGAATGTCTGACGAATGGTGTCAATAATGGAATCTTCCAGGTGTCGCTCGAAGACAACGTTCTGAATGGAAGGCAAGTGACGATCGAAGGCAGGCAGGTCGTTAACTTCGGTTCATGCAGCTATTTGGGTTTGGAAGTTGATGACAGGCTTAAGCACGGTGCAGTTGATGCCACCCTGCGTTATGGCACCCAGTACTCATCTTCCCGGTTATTCTCAGCCTGCAACCTCTACGAGGAAGTCGAAGACCTTTTCTACAAGATCTTCGACAACAATCCTTCAATTCTCGCCGCCACCACAACGCTTGCGCACCTGGGCTGCTTACCGATCATGGTGCAGGACGATGACCTTGTGATACTCGATCATCAGGTGCACGGGAGTGTTCAACTTGCGGTTCAGGTCCTCAAAGCCAGGGGAACGAAGGTGGAGATGATCAAGCATAACCGAATGGATATGCTCGAAGATCTCATCAGGGAGAATCCGAATAAATACAATAAGATCTGGTACATGGCTGACGGACTGTATTCTATGTATGGCGACTACGCTCCGATCAAGGACATTGCTTATCTGATGGACAAATATCCAACGTTCCATGTATACATCGACGACGCACATGGAATGAGCTGGACGGGCAAAAATGGCAATGGTTATGTGTTAAGCCAGATCGCTTTACATCCAAAAATGGTTTTAACTACCTCTTTAGCTAAGGGCTTTGGGACCGGAGGTGGAGTAACTGTCGTTACAGACAAAGAGTTGAGAAGAAAGATCGTAACGTGCGGCAGTTCTTACACTTATTCCGGTCCTGTTCAGCCCCCGATGCTGGGAGCTTCAATAGCAAGCGCAAAAATTCATCTCAGCAACGAAATCTATGCGCTGCAGGACAAGCTTGCATCCAAGATTCAGCTCACAAGGGATATCATAGACGAATATGAGCTTCCGCTGGTGCTGCCGTCGACCTCACCAATCTTTTACATAGGCCTCGGGCTTCCACGTGTGGGCTACAACATGGTGAAGAGACTCCTGAATGAAGGCTTTTATACCAACATCGGAATTTTTCCCGGCGTGCCTGTTAAATGCTGCGGCCTCCGGTTAGCGATCACCAACGGGCAAAGGGATCAGGATATCAAAAGTGTGCTGGAGGCTTTCCAATATCATTTTCCCCGGGTTCTGGAAGAAGAAGGTCAAACGGTTGAGGATATCAGCGCGAATTTCAGTTTGCCATTTGAGGATTCGGTGAAGCGTTATGCCGTCAAACCTGCAGACGAAACCGATCTCAGGATCCAGCACGAAACCACGATCGCGAACATCGACAAAGATACATGGAATGAATTGCTTGGGGACAAGGGAACGTTTGACTGGCTCGGCTGTCGCTTTATCGAAGAGACTTTTCAGGGCAATCCCGAACCTGAGAACAACTGGAATTTCAACTACCTGATCATCCGTGACCAGAGCGGCAAACCGATCCTTGCAACATTCTTCACCGAGCTGCTTTGCAAAGATGACATGATCGCACCGGCCGATGTATCACGCCAGATAGAAGAGCTGAGAAGAAAGGATCGGTATTTCCTGACCTCAAAGGTCCTGATGCTGGGTTCAATGATCACGCTGGGGGATCATTTATATGTAGACCGGTCATCGCCTCATTGGAAAAACGCCATCCTTCAGATGATACGTGTCATGACTGCTGTCAAGCAACAATGTGGAGCGACGACTATCCTTCTTCGTGATTTCGAAACCGATGACACGGAGCTTCGTGATTTTTTAACCACGGAAGGCTTTGTCCGCTCCGATATGTTTCATGACCACGTGATCGACGATCTTGACTGGAGTTCATCTGAGGATTTGCTGCCCCGGCTATCGCCCAAGTCCAGAGCACACATCCGGAAGCATGTACTGGCCAATGAGCCGTTGTATTCCGTCCGGATCCTTACTGAAATACCTGCGGAGGCGCTCAAACAAAAATATGCGCTCTATAAACAGGTCAAAGACCGCGGGTTTGAAATGAACACATTTGACCTTCCTGAAAAATTCTTTGAGAACATAGGCAAATTCAACGCATGGGAATTGATTGAACTCACGCTCAATGACAGCACCGGTAAGGACCTCGGCACCGTTGGATTTGGCATTGGCTACCGCACTCCCGGAAACGTCTACATCCCCATGCTGATCGGAATGAATTACAACTATAACGGCGCATATGGGATATACCGCCAACTGCTGTATCAGACAGTGAAGCGCGCGGCTTCTTTAAAGTGCGGAAAGCTCTATTTTGGATTCGGGGCAGATGTTGAAAAACATAAATACGCAACCCGGATGGTCAAAAAATCTGTGTACATACAATCTGATGACAACTACAACCTTGAAACCCTCGCGAAGTTTCAGCAAATCAACTATGCAAAATGATAAAGAAGGAATTCAAATACGTAACCGTGTGGTCTGAGGAATCTGACCCGGATATCCTGTACAGTTCATATACGAGTAACCTGGAGATCGATATAAACATCGCGCGTGAACTGATCAATGACAGGCTCGAATTTTCAAAAGGACAATCTGTATACGTTCTGATCGATTTTACGCATATCAAGTCTGTGACAAAAGAGGCGAGGGATTATATGAACAGTCCCGAAGGCGGGCTTAAAGGAATTCTCGGAGGGGCGTTTTTATCCAACAGCATCGTTGCAACATTATTTATCAACCTGCACCTGAAGTTGACCAATCCTGCAGTACCGGCAAAATTCTTTACAAACAAGCAGGAGGCGGTCAAATGGCTGAAGAAGATCAAAATCAAAAATACTCAGTTAGTGACCCAAAGTTCATGAAAACTAAAACCTATCCTTTAGTCGTATATAGCACCGACTCCAGCGGTGATATTGTTTATGCTGAATTTCGTTCCTCAATCAATGTGGATCTTGCCAAAGCGATGGAAATTGTTTCGAGCAGGCTGGATTTCACGCACAACGAGAAACATTATCTTGTCGGCGACGTCTCCAAAGTCAAACAAGTCAGCTCGGAGGCAAAAGCATTCTTTCAGAGAAAGGATGGTGGCCTGAAGAACATTCTCGCCGCCGCCCTTGTCGCATCCAATCCTCTTTCCGCCCTCATCGCAAATATATTTATTAAAACGCCGAAAGATTTCAATGCGAAATTCTTCTGGAATAAAAAGGAGGCGGTCAACTGGATCCAGCATCAGCGGTTAAAAGAAAGTAACAAGATGGTATCGTTGAACATTCGAAAGAACAGTAACCTTAAATAGCAATCCTATGTCGCGGCCTTTTCCAGCTCATCCTGAAACGACGGTAGTCGCCACTTCCGTTCTCTACAAGCTACTGGAGTTCAGCGAGGCGATTCTGAATGGTGATTACAGCAAACGCGTAATCACGGATTTCAGCGACGATATGATCACGCGAATTGCAAACAACCTGAACCGCTATAGCGACAAGATGCAGATCGATCCCATGGGATCCGAATATGACCAGGATCAGTCTGTGTCAACGTTCATCGAAGTGATCAGCTCTTATACAAACATGGATTTCGATCAAAAACTACCGATCTCAGACAATGGAACGATATGGGATGCGATCGCCACAGGAATCAACATGCTTGGCGATGAGCTCGCGCAGAGCACGGCCTCCCGCCAGGAGCTTGAAAGAGAAAGAAACCGGTTGAAAGAAGCCAAAGAACAGGCTGAAGAAGCCAACAAAGCTAAAAGCACTTTTCTCGCGAATATGAGCCATGAGATCCGCACGCCGCTGAATGGCATGCTGGGATTAACGCAGATCATGCAGGGAGAAGTGACTAACGAGGATCATCGCAAATATCTGGATATCATTCATAGTTCAGGCAAGAATCTCACGCAGCTCATCAACGACATTCTCGACTTCAGCAAGATCGAAAGCGGGAAGCTCGAGCTCGAAAATATCAGCTTCAGCTTTAGCAAGCTGATTTCGGCGGATATCGACCGGTATAAGTTTTTGGCAGAACAAAAAGGTCTGAAGCTCACTTGTTTCATCGATCCGGCGATACCGGAAGAACTGATGGGCGACCAGGTTCGGATCGGACAGATCGTTACCAACCTGACCAGCAATGCCATCAAGTTCACCGGTGAGGGCGAGATCAACCTTGCATTTTCTTTAGTCGGCTATGACGGCAATCAGGTTGTGATTCAGGGTACCGTAAAAGACTCGGGGATGGGTATCGCACCGGAAAACCAGGCCAGGATCTTTCAAAGCTTTACACAAGCCGACAATTCAGTTACCAGAAAGTATGGTGGAACCGGTCTTGGATTGAGCATCGTGAAAACGCTTGTCGAACACATGGGTGGCCAGATCAGTGTTAAGAGTCAGGTAGAGCCATCCGAAAACCGCGGCTCCGTTTTTACATTCACGCTGAAACTGAAACTGCCTGCAACGGCAATCCAGGGCAAGACCAGCAGCCGGGAAACTTCGAATGATAGGACATTCCAGAAAAAGCTAAAGGTCCTCATCGTGGATGATAATGCAATAAACCTTCTTGTCGCCAGAAAAATGGTTCAGAAATTTGGCATGGAAGTTACAACGACCGACCGGGGAAAAGAGGCGATCAACCTTCTTTCAAAAGGCGGGCAGTTCGACCTTGTTTTGATGGATATCCAAATGCCCGAGCTCGACGGACTCGAAACGGCCAGGCAGTTGCGCCAGCTTCCGTATACGAACCCGATTATCGCGGTGTCTGCAAATGCGTATAGCCAGGACATCCAAAACAGTCTCGACGCTGGGATGAATTACCATCTTCAAAAACCATTTACGGAAAAGGAATTGTTCGAGGTCATTAACAGGTTCTCCACACAGCCCTGATTGCTGTATCGACCCGGCGATACTGCAAGCTCAACAATCCTATCCTAATGCCAAGTCTGGATCTTAGAAGTTTTCAGGGTTTTCTGCTCTGCTGTCACGCAATTTTTCTAAATTGAAGAAAGCACCTGAACCGAAAATTTCGCCATGCGACCTGGCCTTGTCCTGACTTTTTGCTTACTATCCGCGACGACCGTTGAGGCCCAGCAAGTATCCCGGTTTATCTCTTTTGCGGAACGGCGTGACCCCGAAAATGCTGCTTACTTTCAATGGCGTGTTTCCATACCGGAAACCATCTTTAGGGCAGCTGAAAAAAACCAGATAACCCTCTATGAATTTGCCGACTTCAATGTTGCTCCTAAGGTTCAGTCTTTTGAAAAATTCGAAAAAAAAATGATCTATCCCTACGATCCATGGGAAAATTCGAAAACCTACAGTGAGGCTTCAATCATCAGCTACAAAGGATCCTTTTTTTCAAGCAGGCTGGAGGTGAGCGGCCAATCGCCTGATGACACAACCGCGTGGGAAAAGGTACCGCCAAGTTACATGATGTTATCCGACCTTAATCTTTTAGGGCTGGATTATATCCAGACAGAAGGCCAGGCACCTCAATTGCAATATGTGCATTTCTATATTGACGATCCGGACAAATACATCTCATCCGTCCGCGCAGATGATGCAGTACGGTTGCTGAACTCAACCAGGGTCTTATGGTTCTCCAACGATTACCGCATCATGAACCAATGGGGGAGGGACCTGTTCCTGCTTAGCCTTGATGAAAATGAAAAAGTGATTCGGGACGCGGTGGGCAACATCGATGCTTCCAGAACGACCCACCTTGCCAAACTTTCGCATGCAGAACTCTTTAGCGTGGGAATTCTCGTGAGCTACAAATCCGGCAAGGTTCAAAACTTTCTGTTCTTCCAGGATTTTTCCGGGGCCCCGGTCCTTGATTCCATTTCACCCTCTGATATCCGGGCAAAACCGCCAACTCCGAATTTCATGTTACTCGGTGAGGCGCTCTTGGTTCCCACAAACCTTAAATTTTCTGGCCAATACAAGGACGCTATCCAAAAACCCCTGAAAGAAAAGCCTGGACCCGTCACATCGCCAAAACAAGTAAACAGAATTGCGGTATACGTAACAGAACGCTTGCGATTTAAGGGCGGAGTTTTTAACAAGTTATCAGACGAGGAAACTTTTCAGTCCCTTACCGGGATTGCAAGTCTGATATACGACGGAGTTTTCACTTCAAGGTTAAGGGTCTACGACTGGGAGAAATCTGATTCCATTTACTCTCCATCAGGGGCGAAGGAACGGTGGATGCTTCCGCTCACCGATAGCGAATACGTGTCATGGCAAAGTTCCGCGGATTATTATACGGATGATATTATTTTGTTCAAGGACACGCTGTACCAGGCCGTGGCAGATAACATAAACAAGTCCCCCGGCAGGAACAAGGATATTTGGAAGGTCCTAAAACCGGCAAGAGAGTTTTTTGAACCAGCGTATGTTGATTTTTTCGATATACGGTACCACCTCATTTTTGATAAGTCCGGCAATATAATCAGTAAAAATCCGGTACATATTGAAGCGGGGATCTCGGGAACTCACACGATTACCGGACTTGACAAAACCCTTGGTATGATCCGGTATGCTGACCTGATATCTTTTATTGTATCAAAGAATCCAGCGGGCGCGAAATCTTTAAAGCAAATATTTGAGATTCAAAACGGACCATTTCAAATGATCGAATATTCATCGATGACGTTGGCAGATTAGAAATTACAAAGGGCACTTGATGTCGTGCCCTTTGTATAGTTTCAAAAGAAAAATTGTTCAGAGACAATTTTTCCGTCCCGCACCTCGTACACCGCAACCTCCTCCATTTTTTGACGCCCCTGGCCCTTGAATGTAATGTCCGTCCCCATGATGCACGTGAAATAATTTCCGGCAACCTGTGGCTCGTTACAATACCCTCCATGAACCTGTTCGGTCATTGCTTCCCATTGCCTGCCCTTTTCTTTGATTTTGTCAAGACCGGTAACCGTTTGGAGTCCCTGCGCCGCGGGAGGTTCGATACTTTTGGCATCGCTGCTGTAAAGTTCGTCCTGGATCTGGTTCCAATTACCGGCCTGCGCGAGTTCGTAAAACCGGTTTGCCACTTCCTGGGTGGTCATAATAGCTTCTTTGATCATAATGGTATGTTTTTGTCTTGTTGACAAAGGAAAACCGCGGGTGTGACAGCCCTATGTCAGGAGGTAATGACTTTTGATTTAGCTATTATGATTAATCCTGAGTAGCCCAAGCAAAAGGGGTAGGGAATCCTGAGATTTACGATTTACGACGTACGATTTACGGCGTACGATTGGATTTGGGAGGGGTGATTTGATTTGTGATCTGTGATTTGTTCCCCGTACCTCGTACCTCATACCTCGTACCTCGGACCTCAACGTCCCTTTAGGATCCAGTACAACCCTCTAACGTTTTCCTTCGGTTTTTTCAAAATGAACGTAATGACGATCTCTTCAATAGCCTCGACGATCCCTATGTAAAAAGTCGTGTAAAAAAGAAGATCCTTAGGGCCTGTAAACGGTGTCGTTACGAAAAAAGCGGCGATGAGAATTGCGGTACCTTTTGCCAAATACGTGTGATAACTGCTCATCTTACCGAATTTGATCATCGACAAAATAACCTGGAAAATAAAAAGCGATGCCGCAACAGCAATGATCGCCAGGTGTTCATGAAAATATTCGGTCTCAAACACGATAAAGGCAGCTACGGCCAGCAGGAGGGTAAGGAGATCGCCGAGTGAATCCAGTTTGGCGCCGCGGGAAGTAGCAATATTTTTCTTTCTCGCAATGTACCCGTCAAGGGCGTCGGTTGAAAAGCTTATCGCCAACAAAGATCCGGTCAATATTTTATTCCCAAAAACAATGGCCAATACGATAACCGGAGCGGCAGCAAACCTGTAAAGCGACAGGTAATCCGCTGCGTTAAATTTTTTCCGAAAAAACGAGGTGAGTGACATGCGCCCTATTCGAATCGAACGTTGACACCCAATGCGAGACTGAAAACTTTCGTGATTGGCAGGCTTTCGGACAGTGACTTATACCATAAGTATGCATCGATGGTACCGATCTCGACAAAGGGTTCAATTCCTTTGACCCAATTCGTCGTTTTGCCAAATCCGTAAAACGATCGAAGGCCAGCGAACGGAACTACATGAATAGCCTTTGGAAAATATGATCCGGCATCATAGTTGGAAGGCAATTTTAAAAACGAAATACCCCCCACCTCCACAGTGAGTCCTATGCCGAAGTAACCCACCCAGGAGTGCTCCCTTTTTCCACGCAAGCGATACACATCAAAACTGTTTTTCACCGTCAGCATATGAATGGGATCGTATTTAGCGACCGAACGAGGAACATAACCATACATCAATGCCACCTGATATCTTCCCTGTCCGGGGATCCACCCAAAGCCCGATGATAACAAACCGATGTTTCCCGCAAATTGAAGTGGCACATAGTCCGGCAGATAATGGCGGCGATTTTTCAGCGTATCGGTTTCAGCGCCAAAAGCCGACAAGTGATTAAGGAGCATCATCAAATAAAAAAATCCAGCAACGCGGTGTCCCATGGCTAGTAATCGATTTTATTCACCTGTATCCCGGAAGGGGAAATGAAAAGCTCGACATAACTTCTTTTGTCGGGAGAAGGAATTGTCAGAAAATAGACATCATCGCCAAGGGAATTTGTGTACTCATAGTCATGCTTATGTCCATTCACTGAGAGGGTAATATTATTTTCGTTCAAGATCCGATGGTACTGGTCTCTAGAACTCGCGAACTGCTTATCCCAAATATAGATATGTGAAAACGGGATGACATGATCGAAACCTTGCGCGTTCTCAATCTCGGCTTTCAACCAATCCAAATCCATGGCACGGTTGCTTTCCATTGTGACATTGTCAAACATTACAAATTTGACATTGTTATACACAAAGCTGTAATTATTGGCCCCGAACATATCTTTGTAAATCCGTGACCCATTCGAGAGGTAATCGTGGTTCCCGATCACCGTCACGTACGGTTTATTTAAAGCGGACATCACGTGGTGGAAAAACTCAAATTCTTTCAAAAGGCCGCTTTCAGCGATATCACCGGTAACCACAACAAACGCGAGCTCGTTTCTTGTATTAATCAGTTTGATCGCGTCCCGGAGGTCATCAAAATGATAATGGGTGTCCGATAAAAGGGCAATACGGAAACCACCGATTTCCCCGGCAGACTGGGATGCTATACGCGCGAGATTTTTTTCCGTTGTGTTCCGGTATTTTTCATCAACAGCGGCATCATACGCGCTAAAGGAGAATGGCTCTTCACAACCGATAAAAATTATGATCCCAAAAAAGGCGGATAATGCGAAGCGATTGACACGTTTCATTTCTATTGCAAATTCTTTGCGATCTTGAAAATCAATCAACCGTTCTGCGGCTTGCAAAAAGTCGGTATCACCAGGGATCTTACAGCGCAGAAAATTGTTTTGATGGTAGAGATCAGTTGTTAAATCGATAAAAAACCATACCATCGATAACCGGAGAATCACGGTGGCGATGACTCTGCATCCATAGAAGAATTGATTTGGCATGCGTATTGCCGTTTCGCCGGCAAACAAATTTCAATGACGACTTTTAAACACCCCGCAAATTTCAGATCACTGCGCATCGCCCATGTAATTGCAATTTTTCTGATGCCAGTCCTGCTCTCCGGACAATCCATGCAGTTAGCGCTTGATGCTTCGGAATGGAATGGATTTTCTTCATATCCGGTGAAGGGAAGACAGGGCTTTCTCATCAAACAAAAGCTTTCCTTTGGCATCTATTTTTCACCGGTTGTGGACCGCTCGTGGGTGAGTGGCAGCGCAATGACATCCGGCCTCGCCATCGGCACGCCGGAGGAGCCGGATTATACGAAACTCTTCACCAAGGAGCACATCAGGAAAAAGCAAACATTGTTCTTTTGCCTTAAGGACAGCAGCGGGCTGGAAACAAACGTTTATTGCGCGTCGCGTTTTAAAAGCAAAGACTTCAACATCGGGAATAATCCGGTTAGCCTCGTGAATATCCTTGGAGATATCGCCGGCATTGGGGATGAATCGTCGGACTTTTTTTACGTGCAGATCTATTCAGGAGAAAAATCGCCGTGGCACCTGATGGTCGACAACGAGGCGGCTCAACGGTCGCCCGGAACTTACCGGGCACGTTTGATCAAAAACAAAGAAACATATTATACCCTTGCACCGCATGCCCTGGTGAAGAACAAAAAAGGAAAGGTCGGAAAGATGCCATTTGGATCAGCTGGCTTCCAGATCCGCAACGGCGCCGGCGTACCCGTCGCTGCCGTTTCCCTGATCGATAAGGGCGTGGTGTATTTGCCTAACATCTCCGCGGAGGAAAGACTGCTGCTGGCAAGCGTCTGCGCGGCACTGCTGCTTCGGGAGGAAATCTGAAATTGATGCCGGCGACTGCCAAAGCACCTAGATTTGTTTCAATGCGGCAAACACACAAACATGCAAGGCCATGTAAAAGGTGGCAACGAGACTGAAGAACAAACCAGCGAGTTTGAGCAGGGTTATGGCTGTGCGCTGTGGATAGACTTTCTTCAGCGCAAGAAAAACGTAGACTATCTGCGAGACAATGACAAGCACAATTGTCAGGGTAACGTAGTCCAGCATCAATAACGGAATGACCAATATATTCCGGGCAAGTGCAAAGCTGAATGCGTGGAAAATGAAATGAAGGTGCTGAACGTAGAATCGCTGAAATGACTGGTAAAGTAAATACAAAATTCCGGCAGCAAAGAAAACCACGAGGTACATGAAGATCTCCAGATTATCCTTGACCTTTTGATCCATCAGTGCGGCAAATTCCGCCGGCGGCCTCAGGCTGCTTGCCTGGCCTTCATTGATTGCATGCTGCAATAGGGGCGAAAATTTGAGCGCAGGAAATCGCTCGATCGTAAAAATATCCCCGGACTTAAATGTCGCAAACACCAGAAAGTGCGCCACAACAAGTGTCGCATAAAGACGGAATGGCTTTATATAAACATTTCTCTTGCCCCGAAGAAGCTCCAGGGTAAGAAAGCCGGGCCGTGTCATCAGGTACTTGATTGTTCTGATAAATTTTGAATCGACATCGGCAATCTCGTGAAAGGCATCTTTTAGAAAATAGTTGACCGATAGATCATCGGTCTTTAATACCTCTCCGCAATTTGAACAATACTTACCCGAAACCTCCACGGAGCAGCTTGGACATACAGATACGGCTTGTAATGTTGATTGTTCGCCCACCTGATAAAGTTACAAAAATCACCGTTTGAATTTCGTGAGCGGCGCAGTCAAATAAAGTGATAATCTCCCTTAGCGGATAAAAGAAAAACGGACCCGGCTCACTTGGGCGGGGTCCGGATCTTCTAGTTTTCGGATCTGAATGCTGCCGCGAATTCAGGGGCAAAATCCTCGAGTTTGGTGCCGCTCAATGAGGCTTTGTGTTTTCTGGCATCCTCCTGCATAATTCCTTCGCGCAATGCCTTACCCATTTCCGTATAACCATTCGCATGCGTTTCCTGCAGACCGGCCTGGAGTAGACCCTGCCTTTGCTGCTCATCTGTGAAAACTACCCACTGCACATTTTTGGAAATGGCTTTGCCCAGCACTTCCGCGATTTCTGTTCCCGATCTTTCGTCTCCGAAAATATAGCGGACGGAAGTTCCGGTAAATTTCAATGACAACAGTTCTTCCAGGGCAGCTTCGGCAATGTCATTTGTATGAACGAGAAATACTTTGTCAGTCCCGTAATTCCCTCCAAGGATACCAGCCTGTTTGATCAGCGGGATCTGAGCGAGGAAGTTGTAAAAGAAAAAGGACGGCCGAAGGTGCTTCACATTCAGCGACGGGATTTTATTAAGCATTTGCTCGAAATCGTAAAGTCCGCTGACCGGCCCAACGCCATTGGGAAGGTGTGCCCCGATGCTGCTGAGGTTAACAACATATTTGATCCCGTTTTCGCGGATGGCGTCCGCATAGATCCGTCCCACCTCATTTTGTGCTTCCCGCCAGTTATCGGTGTGCCAGATAGGAGGGATCATCGTGTAGACCGCGTCGGCGCCTTTGAATGCCCACTTGATGAATCCGGGGTCCTGCACTTTTCCAACCAAAGCTTTGGCGCCAAGATCCTGAATTTCGCGAGTCCGGTCATGTGAACTCGTGATCACGCTGACCTCATGACCAGCTTTTACAAGGCCTTTTACAAGGGGCTTACTGATATGGCCGATCGAACCGGTGATAATGTACTTTTTCATAAATGTGTTTTAATGTTTGATGTTGCAATTGTAACGCTTAAGTCTTAGTTTTGTTAGTAGTTATAATTAACTGATATAGTCATAATATTTAGACTAATATTGATAATCAACACGTTATGGACAAGCTAAGCGACGGAAATGTTCAGAATTGCCCTGTTACGGCGACCATGAATGTAATTGGCGGGAAATGGAAAATCCTGATCGTGTTTCTGATCTGTAATGACATTAATCGATTTGGAAAAATGGGGATGGTGCTTAAAGGCATCAGCAAACAAATGCTCACAACCCAACTCCGGGAACTTGAGAGCGACGGCATTATTGAAAGAACGATCTATCCTGAAATCCCGCCTAGGGTTGAATATTCGCTCAGCGACAAAGGCAGGGAATTGCTACCGATCATCGACCTGATGAAGGTCTGGGGAGACAAATACCTTTTAGGCCGTGACGCGGCAATTGCTGTCGGGTGACATTTATTTATTTACGGTCGTAGAACGCCGGCATTTCATCCTGTGGAACAGCAGTAATTCGCGAAAAATACAGAGACGTTTTATTTGCACGGCAAAAAATGACTGGCGCAACCCGATCACTGAGCGCAAATTATCAACCGATGCCCGATTCCTTTTTGAGTTCATATTGCAGCTTGTGGGAAATCAGCAGGCTTAGAATAGCGAATGAAGTGAAACAAAAGAACCCCGATAACAAGCTCGACCGGTTTGTGGTCAGGATGTCGACATTGCCCGCAATGGATTCTATTTGTTTGAGCTGCTCGGAAATGATGCCGGAAAAGCCAATGTAAGACATGAATATCGCGATCACCATAACGTCGGCCATCGACCATTTACCGGTCCTGAATATCAGAAACCGGACAACTTTATTTTGTCTGGAATTCTCTCTGTAAATAAAAACAACGGACGTCAGCAATTTGGATACAGGAAATAATACGCTAAAAATAAAAACCAGTATTCCAACCAACAGGACGTCTACGCGCTGCTGTGTAAGCATGAGCTCAACCACTTCAAGAATACTTTTGCTTTTGTAATAGAGGACCTGGTCCCTGAATAAAACATTTTCGCCCAGCAACGAGAAATTCATGCTGATGATGCGGGCATCGATCTCAATCATTGGCAAGAGGACGCCTGTGGACAACAGGACAAAACTAATGAAGGTGAGCAGCAGGTATTCGCCAGGAGAAAATCCAGCCATCACCAAAAGGTAAATGGCTGCGACGACCGTTACGACGAGCAATGCAATTTTGTAGGGTTTGCTTTGTGTCTCGAGCTCCTCGACGCGATTGCTCAGCCCTTCGAGCGCGCCCTGGCGGTCATGATAGTTGTTTCTTGCAATAGTCTCATCGTGTGTGGCATAATCCATTTTTGAAAATGTCTTATCTGTATAGGCATTTAACTTCCTGATCAGGTAATCGCGAACGGCCTTCCGGTTGGCCGGGTCATTCATGAAATCAAGGATCTGCTCTGTGAATTTCGGGATGTCTTTACGGATGTTGGCGAAGATCCCTAAAAACGAAGCCATTTGTCCCCTGACAAACCCCTTAAAACTGCGGGACGTATTTTCCTGATAGCGATCCTCGAAGTCGTCAACGATCGTGTATAATAGGTCTGAGATCTTTTTTCTCATTTCCTCCCTGTTCGTATCGTCAAAATTGAATTCGTCGATTTTTTTTGAAATGATTCCTGCGAGGATCTTCTTCCATTCATCGACATTAAAGAGGCCGTATTTTATTTTGGACAGCTCGATGAGATCCTCTTTCAGGTACCTGCGTTCCCGCTCGATCTTATAGATTTTGAAACAAAGAAAAGTAATACTTACCAGGAATATGGCGATCAAAAATAACGAACGGTTCACTGCCGGAAGGGTTGGGTACGAAACACGAAGATACGTTCCGGTTTATTAAACATTACGGGATCTCGGGAAATACTATGGGGGACTTTAAGCAGATCCAAACTCCTCGTCAGGGGTATTCATCAAATCACTGCCGGGCTCATCATTGCCCAGTTCCCTGGACCCTTTCACTTTTTCGGCATCCTTTCGCTGATCTTTTGTCATGCTGCTTTCCGGGAATCTCTCATTTACGGCTTGTTTGTGAATATCCCTGTTCAGGTTCCGTTGGCCTGTATTTTTTTCGTTGTTTTTCATAACAGTAACGGTTGTTTCACCCAAAGGCAAAAAAATTGTTCCACAACCAGGCAATCGGCAAGTTGGTTTTTGGATGGATGGAGGCAATTCAAGGTCAACCAGCACTGCATATTGGCAATTGTGTTGCTGGCGCTGCGGTTTGCAACTACGAGTGCGTCAGTTCGTTTTCCGGAAAACCTTTGTGACGTCTGGTACGGTAGTGTGTATGGGATTGTTCAGGATCCTGACAATAAAGGCAAGAACAAGAGAAGAAAAGATGAACACCATGTGAATTGCGATTTCATAGGTCAACGCGGCAAACTCCTGGTTTTTTACTTCGGAATGAACGTCGATGAATGTCTTCAGCAGGTGAACGCCCGATATCGATGCGAGCGATGTTGAAAGCTTAACCTTTAAACGGTCCGCGTCAAGGAAGTCAAGCCAGTTAGGTCGGTCTTCCTGACCTTCAAAATCTATGCGACTTGTAAAAATGGAATAGCCGCCAATGATCACTATGACCAGCAGATTCATCACCATTGAAATGTCGATCAATCCGAGAATCATCAACATGGTTTGAACTTCTGTCAGTTCGTCCACGTCCCTTGCAAGAACATACAATTCTCCGACAAACTTGTAAGCGTAGAGGCCGCAGCCGACAATCAGTCCCAAATACACAATAGCCTGAAGCCATCGTGAAGCAAAAACAAGGTACTCGGTAACATTCTCAATGGTGCGATTGATCGCCTTAAAGATTCCCATTTAATTTGTGGTGTGAGGTTGGGAAAATAAACGACCTGGTCTTCCGGATAACCGAATGCAATTCAATGGGGTCATTGGTGTTGGTAAAGTTCCTGCTTCCTGCAAGCTTACAAATAAAACGGATTCGAGGCGATTATTTTCGGGAATCGGTTTCTTTATTTCGAGCACTGGCACCTATCCACCGACAAATTCAAGAACAGCACAAGTTCCTTGTGTCGAGTGGTCATGAATGCTCACACCGATTTTCGTATAAGACGGATCCAGGCAAATTTGCCGGTGACCCAGGCTTGAAACATTGTGGTTGATGAGCAATTGCATTGCAATATCTTTACCTGAGGTCATTCCAAACGAAACGCATTCAGCATAATTACGTTTTTCACAGGCCTTTCTTACGTGTTCTTTTTTTCCGCTCGACCCAAGTTCCTCGGAGAAGCATTTTGCGTTCTTAAACAATTCATGGTTGAAAACATAGGCGGCTCTTGGGGAAAGCTTTTCGAGCTCCACCATCAGCGATTTTTTGTATTCAGAGTTTCGCAGATAATCCCCATAGCGAACCGTGCCGACATAATTTTTCACCTCATATTCCAGGAACAGCTGTGGATACAGCCGCGCAAGATTAATATACAGGATGGCTTCTTTTTCAGCCTCCGAGAGATAGCCGACATCTTTTGCTGTATTGGCGCGCTCCAGTTGCGCTTTGGTCCACACCTGCGCCGACGCAAGCGTGTTGAACGTGAGAATAAGAGCGACAACGACCGGGATTCGCATGAATGCAAAGATAAGAATTTTTCCGGGACAATGATGTGAACGCCAGGGGTTTGAAAGCTAATATACCATTTAACCATTGCGCGTGAATTACGCCGCCCCGGGCCGGCCTTTTGAATCTTTTTTTTCACCGTAACCGTAGATTCCGAAATGTCGGCACGAAAAGGTTACGGCATGTCGCTATTTCCTTACGTACAGGCCCCGCGCGAAGACAAACAGCAACGCGCTGCCGATAAACCACACGAACCTATCATCCTGATCTTCGTAAACAGCATGATAACGCTGAATGACCATGAAACACCTTTTCCTGTTGATTTTCCTTTTGCCTCTTATACTAAGAGCCCAAACAGCCCGGATCTTTGAACCCGGCGTGATATCCGACGACGGAATATTTGGCTTTACATTGTCGGAAGATGGCAAGAGTTCACTGTGGGTACAGTCAAAAGGAAAAAGAGACACCATGTTTATTGTTGAATCGCACAATGTGGGAGGGAAGTGGCAAAAGCCGGAAGTTGTTACTTTCTCGCGCAACACTGGAGCCTGGAAAGACATCGATCCAATTTTTACACCAGGGGGTGAACATGTTTTGTTTCAGTCGAACAGACCGGTAGCGGGGCAACAACAAAGAAAAGGCTTTGACCTTTGGATCGTTCACAAGAACAAAAATGGCTGGAGCGAGCCCGAGCATCTCGGCAATACGATCAATACAGATTCTTCGGAATCATTCGCGTCGATGACTAGATCCGGAAACATTTACTTCACCAAAGAAAACGGGTCGCAGCAAGGCGATATTTTTGTAAGCAAATATATAAACGGCAAATATGAAACTCCCGAAAGCCTGGGACCTCCTGTCAATACGAATAAGCGCGATGCAAATCCGTTCATTTCACCGGATGAGGATTATCTGATCTTTTCGGCATTCAAACAATCAAAGCCAACCGAGTCGGATCTCTACATCAGTTTCAAAAAGGGTGATGGCTGGACCGAGCCAGTGAATCTCGGAGCTCAAGTAAACTCTCCCATGTTTTCTGAATTTTGTCCCTTTGTTCACACTGGTCAGGACCGGTTATATTTCTCGCGACTGCAAAGAACTTCATCACGGAACATTGAAAACACCTATTACATTGAAAATTTTAGCGCGCTGATTGCAGGAATGAAATGAAACCAGGCGTAATCTCTGAAATGTCTAACGCTTAACATTTAAAGGCGGCTCGAAATATCTCACCCGCGGACAAGTAGGCTATGCAAAATGTTGGTCCAAAAGTAGATAATAATAAAAGGTGAACCGAGGCCCACCTTTTACTATTAAACCAAAAATCCCAAATGGTTATTGTTTCAAAAATTTCTCCTTAATAATTCCTTTGGTTGTATCGATCGTAAGGATATACATGCCTGCAGGGAGCGAGGAAACGTTTATCTCCTTGCCGTCGCGGACGTATCCCGGGATGATCCTTCCGTTCATGGCGGAGATCGTCACCGAGCGAATGATGGCATTTTCTTTCAAACGGATCTTCAGTTCATCTTTAACAGGATTGGGATAAACAATCTTCTGCGGAGACTCTGTCATAAACACAACAGGCATCTCACCTCTTCCGGTTGACGAAGTCGCGCCGCCGACACAGAAATTGTGAGAGGCCGAAGAGGTGAAGGTACTTCCGGAAGCCAGCGTCGTTCCCGCGCCGTCCTTCACCGTGTAAGAGCCATTGCCGTAGGTGCAGCAAATACCATCACCGTACGAATCGTTGATTGTAAACGTGTAACATCCCGCTGGCAGGCAATTCGTTGCAGTGATGGTGCTGCCATCAGGGGAAGAACCATAAGTCCCTCCGGATGCAACGGTCGCGCCAGCTGAAGTTTTGATCGTCCAGCTTGTTTCCTCCGGATAGTTATCCAGCTTCAGCGTCAATGTTACATCGGTACAAGTACTGGTAACTGTTTTCAGGTTGACGGTATAATCCTCTACTTCACCGTAGCTGAAAGCTTCGCAGGACGTCGGAATCGCATTGTATTTCATTGATACGCGTATGCGCGTTGACCCGTCAGATGCAGTGGAGGGAACCGTAAAGGTCCCGCTGACCGGAGTTGTCTGCGATGCAGCTTTCGTCCATACCTGTTCACCTGTATCGGTAAAGTCACCATCTTTATTGTAATCGATCCATACAGCGTAACCTTCGTTGTATTTTGTGCTGGTCCACGTCGGTGTGATTGTAATCGTGTACGCAGTTCCCTTGTTCAGGTCGGTTGATTGCCCGGTAAAATTGCCGTAACCGCCATTCGCGCCGCTGAGGTTATTGATCGTACCCAACTGAACTCTTCCGATATATTCATCGGCCACGCTGTTACCCTTGGAGGCACAGTAAGTGATCTGAACGGTGGAGGTGGTAAAGTTTGTCGAAGCGCTATAAGCGGAAGTTGTGGTTGTACACTTGCTTCTCACCTGGGCCTCGTAGGCAGTAGCCGCCGTCAATCCTGTCAACGTAACTGAATTCGTACTTGCTGCAAGGGTGGTCCATGTCGTCGTGGCTGTCGCACGGTATTGCACATCATAGGTCGCCCCGGTCACGGCGTTCCATGTCAGCGAAGCACCGGACGAAGTAACATTCGAGGAAGCGAGACCTGTTGGGACTGTTGCCGTACATGTCGGTGCTCCCGTGATTGAAAAATTGACGTTGGAAATGTCGTAAAATATATTGTCAGCAGCCTCAACCTTGACCCTGCAAGTGCTTGAGACGTTATTGGGAACCGTGATCGCCTGTGTTCCGTCATTTGAAGTATTTGAAACAAGCGTAACCGGATAAGTAAATCCGCCATCGGTTGACAAAAGAATATTTACATTCAGGCAGTTTACCGGGCTCACGTTGGTGCTCGCGACGTTCCAGGTAACGGTCTGGCTGGATCCGACGGCCCAGCTCACCGCGGTGTTAGGTGCACTGACAGTGAACGGTCCTGCGGTTCCGTTCACTGTCACAACCATCAGGTCGTCGGATGTTTGTCCGCCGCCTGCTTTGTTATCTCTGACCGTGAGCGAAAAGTTTAAACTTCTCGCTACCGAAGGAATTACCTCCCATGTGGGCGCAAGGTTGTTGGCGACGACATCGCTGACCTGTGGAAGATAGCGGTTCGGAGAAGTATTGCCTTCACGCGACCGGAACATCGGTCCGACGGTACGCGTGGATGTCGGAGCAGCATTGGAGTTCGGATTGCCCGGGTCATTTTGTTCCCATGTATACGTAATGGCATCGCCATCCGGATCTGAACCCTGACCGCGCAAAACAAAAGCCGTTGATTTCGGAATGGTATAATCTGCGCCGGCGTTGGCTGTCGGCGGATTATTGACGAGGCTCACAACCTGCGCGCAGCCGGAACTGGTTCCGGTTTGAACGTTTGCCGAAATGTCGCGGATGTTGACATAGGCAAAATACGCATCGCTGTTATTTTGCACATTCGCTGCGCAAATTCCGGCATATCCCATGATGGTACTACCGCTGCCGGGCTCCACCTCCGTAGTTCCGCTTCCGCTCCGGCACGTTGAATTGCTTTGGGTATGATAACCGCCGAACTGGTGTCCCATTTCATGTGCGACGTAGTCAATGTCAAAAGCATCTCCGGTCGGGTCCGCACGTCCGGTATATCCGCTGCCTTTGCTGCCGGTAGTACACACGCAACCGATACATCCGGCATTTCCTCCGCCTGAGGTATTGAAGTTATGTCCGATATCATAATTGGCGTTGCCTATCTGGGCATCGATTACCTGCTGCGTTTTCGTGTTATACTCGCCGCTCCACGGATCCGCGCTCGTGCTTCCGTAGTAGATCACGTTTGTGTTGTTGGCAACGATCTCCATCGTGATCGCAAGGTCGCGTTCGTAGATACCGTTAACCCGTGTCATCGTGACATTCATTTGCGCCAGGATACGTCCTTTCTTTTCTGCATCCGTACCGGTTGAGCCAGCGAACAGGTTTCCATATTCTGCATTGCACGACAGGGCCAGGCGGTACTTGCGTAGTTTCTTGTCGTTGGTCCTTGCTGCGGAAAAGTTTTCGCGTCCGGCCGACTTACGGGTGGCTTCTTCTGTGAAACATTGGAAATCGGAGCCTCTGTTGTCGAGACTGGCCCTGTTATAAACTTTGTAAATTTTTCGGTCTGTGGAAAAAGGGTCGATGTAAAATGAGCTTCTTGCGTAGGAGAGAACCATGCCATGAAAACCCTGATCCTTGGAGATCGAGAATCGGATGGTTGCAGAAGGGTCATCAATTCCCTGGCCCGCGTACGATTTGATCCCCGGGTATTTGGCCGCGAGATCTGGATGGAGCACCGGGGCTTCCATTACACTGAAACGTTCCGTATTGCCGTCGGGCGTAGGGAAGCTTAGCACAACGTCCTGTCTGCTGGCTCTTGCGCCGCGAACCGGTGTTTGTAACAGGCTTTGGGTCAGACCTTGCAGGTCGAGTTCAAAAGATTGTGAAGAGTTTGGTTTTGATCTTCCTTCCGGGAGCTGTTTTTCGGGGGGCGGCGCATCGGTCCTGGACCAGTGGTTCCGATGCTGAGCAAAGGCCCATCCTGCAGTCATCAAGATGACTGCCGTCACGAGTAGAGATTTTCTCATAAGTTGGTTTAAGGTTAATGAATCAGGCCACCAAGATATGAATTAAACTAACGTTTGTACGTCAGATGCTGAAAAAATTTTGTTCGCTTTATTCGCGTGCAAACATTGAACATTGATACCTATGTTTAATTTTAGAGGCAATTTGTTCGGTGTTAACGGTACCACGCGAATTTTTATTCGCTTTTTAATATTGGGATTCCGACCGTCCCTGCAACTCCGCACAAGTCGGTAAAAAGCGCCGGCAAAACAATCTCCATCCGGAACTCAGGCTCATTTTTCAGTCGAATTAAATCCTATTATGTCAAGTCCTTTACCGTTATTGAGCGTGATATGATTGCAGACCTATGGCAGGATTGACCTTGGATGTCATACGTAAACCGTTTTTCCATTTTGTTGTCTTCATCCTGATTTCTATTGCTCTCCTCGTTGCCCTTCACCCGCACGCGGCGGATGCGACATGGTTTCTGTTGGGAATTATTTATGGGATTTTCATCATTTTTAATTCGATCGCCATGATCTGGCCCGGGCGGTCCTGGAACTATTTTTTTTATTCGCTTGGCCTTTCTGTTCTTTACATTTTGATTTCGTTTACGATCGGGAGACTTTATTTATCCTTTGTCGATCCGGAGGGGTCGTTCGAAAGCAGTATGATTTTTTTGGTGATCCTTTATCACCCGTTTTGCCTGCTGATCGTGATCTTTCTCAAGTGGTTGTACGGAATTCTGAGATCAAACTCATAACAAGACCGGTGAGCGGGGAACAGCACAGAAGTAAAAATTCGAAGGATTATCCCTAAATTGATCTTATATCCAAACCAATCCAAAACCCTAAATCAATGAAATCCTGCTTTCATCTGCTTGTATTGTTCGCATTTCTCACCTGGAATTGCCAAAGTTCCTCTGATCAAAAATCCAGTTCAGATTCAATCGCTGTTGCGGAACAACCTTCAGGACCAATGCCCGTCACGATCTGCATATGGAACGAACTAGGAGTGCGCGAATCTCCAGGGGAAAAAGGGAAATATCTCACATCGGTATACCTTGGAGAACGGTTAAAACTTGTGGGCGACACAGCTTCGGAACTTTCAGGGACAAAACGGAACCGGTACCGTAAAGTAGAACTCTCGGATGGAAAACAAGGGTGGGTGCGTGAAGACCTCATCGCTATGGAAGTATTTCCCGCTGCGTTTGTTTCTAAAAGCAATGTTTGTAAACGACCGGACTTTGCAACTGTCTCCGATAAGGAATTCGAGGAAATGGAATTTGTCGCCGCCAAACACGCCGGTAACGGGTGGGTTGAGGTGATTGGAAAAAGAAGTGGAGACAAATGGTTCTCTTCGGGATATGTAAAAACAGAAGCGCTCACCTTCGAGCAGGTCGATGCCGATTTTGCCGCGCTATACAAAAGGATGTTCGAGATATCGGACCAGAAAATGAAGGATGCGCTGATGACGCAACTCAATAACGAATCCGTTTTTGGCGCCTCGCGTTTTTATCAGTCGATGTTCGGGGTGACGGAAGAAGATGCGGGCGAGGAAGAAGACTATTACGAAGAAGGGGAAGAGGAAAATTCCACACCGCCTGAGGTCCACGCATACCTGATCTATGATGACGGGACATTATCGGATTTTGACGTGGTCGATTACGACGGAACATTGCAAAACGTTAAAACAGCCGGTGAAAATGCCAAAGCTTCCAGCAAAACAAAGTTAGTCATCAATGGATCGGGCAATTGTCAACTTACTGTATTAAATGGCGACGATATTGTGATCGACGACATTATTAACATCGAACAAGCTGCAGAATATGAGATCATTGACACGGGATGTCAGAAAATTACGATCACCGTGATGCAGGGCGGAAACGTAGTATATCAGGGCACGATTCCGTTTGAATGCGAGTAGTCCGTTCTGTTGCTGATTCCCGGTTGCCATGAAGTTTTTCCATTTACTGTAAGGGACAACCCGGGCCGTTGTGCTTTCGGCTTTAGCCTTTAAACTTTGGACCTGAAACAACTTTAAAACTTTAGATTGTCTAAAGTTTAAAGTGTCTAAAATCTAAAGTTATTGCTGTCCGGGGAAAAGTTTTTTTGACGGAAATTTATTGGTAACTGCCTTTGGAAAGGCCGATATCCAATCATTACCGAAAAGGAATTCTGAGCAGCGAAGCTTGTCTCGCTCACGCTGAACACAATACTCAATCCCAAGGGGACAACCTGGAATCCTGAGCATAGGATGTGTGGTGGCGAGCAGCGAGCGCGAAGCCTGCCTGCCGGTAGGCAGGGATCTTGGGTGTGTTTTATCGAAAGAGATCCTTTAGTTCAGCGGTCAAATCTTTCCACGTCGGATTGTGTTTGCTGATCAAAGCTATTTTCCATGCGCGAGTTTTACCCTTAATGAATTTCTCAGCCTTTTCCGCCTCAGCCACCGATAGAAACCCTTGATAATAAATCAACCTGTTAACTGCGTATCGAGCAGTAAATGCCTTCGCGTTTTGTTTGGTGGCATGCTCCCATGCTCTCGTTGGCAGATCCGTGGTAAAACCCACATACAGAACAGACCGCGACCGGTTGGTCATTATGTAGACCCAGGCGACAAAAGCAATCATAACCGAAAGTATTGATACCGCCTTGGACCAACAATCAGATTTTCCGGACCTTTTGCAAGGCACGCCAGATCCTTCGCTCGCTGCTCGCCGGCGCTCAATGCCGTGCTCAGGATTCAAAATCGTGAAGGAAGGTGTTGGATTTCAAAGATTTTAGACTTTCGGCTTTTCAACAGGCAGTCGTACGGTAAAAGTCGACCCGGCTCCCGGCTCACTCTCTACCTCGATAGTCCCGTTAAGTCTGTCGACTGAGCGCTTCAGAATGTAAAGGCCCAGTCCGCTGCCGTCGGCATTTCTTGTTGCGCGGAAGAACATTTCAAATATTCTCGCCTGAGACTCGACCGGGATACCCTGGCCGTTGTCACGCACGCAGATCAAAATCGACTCGGTGTCGCCGGTTACGGAAATGTTTACGCACGGGGCGGTATCGCCGGAGTATTTGATCGCGTTCTCAATCAGATTCTGAAAAATCGCATTTAACAAGGTCCATTCGCAATAGAATGTCAGTCCTTCCTGAAAATGTTTTTTAAAACGGATCTTATCAAAGTTCGGAAGATTGGTCAAAGAGGTGATGCACTCATCGACGATTTTTTCAAAATTGATCTTCTGGCGGTGAAGGTCGGCATTGTTTAGCCTTGCAAGCTTGATCAGGCCGGTAATGATGTTATTGACTCGTACCACCTGAGCGTGTTGCCGTTCAAGATATACCTGAGCCTGCGGGTCTTTGATGTCTTTCTTCGCCAATGACGACAATCCAAGCAACGAGGAGATCGGGCCCTTCAGATCATGGGAAACCCGGTGAAAGAAGGAGTCCAGCTCTGCATTTTTATCTTCGATAACCTTCGATTGCAGCTTGTTCGTTTCAAGGGTCTGATGCAGCTCTTCATAGGCACGGGAGAGCTCTTCGGTCCGTACTTTCACCTTGATCTCCAGTTTGTCTGTCGCGTCTTGCTGAATCGCCAGCGCGAGAGCCTGAGCCTGCTCTTTTTCAAGCTTATATCGTCGGTAGCGGTCGCCCAGTGCGAAGGCAATGATGATGGTTTCCAGCGCGGCACCGATTTCAACAACATGGGTGGTCCAGAAATTGAAGTCCAGAACACCACTATTCCGCAAGGTTAAAAGCAATCCTCCAATGAGATAACAAGTCCAGGCAGCGATAAAGAAGGTGGCCGTCTTGTTTCCGTTTATCCGACAAACAATTCCGGTTGTCATGTAAATGACGGTCGAGACAGAAATCAGACTATTTCCGGCTGACGAAACTATTCCGGTGGCAACAAGAATAATGGCAAGCACTGCCAGGGGGATAAGCGCAATCAGAGCGTAATACATTGGCTTCGAATATCTTTTCACCTCAAGAAAGCGAATGGTGAAAATTGCCAGAAATATTGTCAGGATCCCCAGTGTCAGCCTGCCGGCGTAAAAATTCATGACGGGTGTTTCAGGCCACAGAAATTTTCCTGCGTAACCGGACGCGGACGAAAATATCAGAAACGTACAAATGATGGTGCATATGTATAAAAGATAATTCGTGTGATTGAGCGTGACATAGATGAAAAAGTTAAAAAAGAACATGACAATAAGAATTCCGAAGAACATGCCATACCCCAGGTCTTCGAAGCGAACCTTCTGATTGAACTTCTCCTTCTCTATTGCAAAAAGGGGAAATGTTTTTGGGCTTTGACCTGCAATCCGTACATACAAAGTATTTAGGGAATCGGCATCGAAATACAATGGAACAACATGCCCGGTATGCGACAGTCCCCTTCGGTTGTGGGGCATGTAATAGCCTGCGACAGCGTGCTGCCATTTCCCTTTGTGCATCTGGTAAAAGTCAACATACTCAAGAAACGGGGCGGGGATTTCGAGGTACCATTGAGTTTTTGGCGACGCAGTTCGCGTTTTCACCTTGAGCCAGATTGTCGACTTCAAATAGCCAAAGGTGAGGTTGGTTTTACTTTCGAAGAATCTGCCCTGCAGGTCAGGTAAAACGATCTTGTCGATTGTAATTTCATCCGAGGAGTCGATAAATACTTCCACAGCGTTATCGAGCCTGTAAGTAACCGATGTATCCTGCAGGAGGATCGGGTCTTGACCTGAGCCTGGGGTATGGACACAAATGATACAGAAAACGGTTGCGAACAACAACCGCCGGGGTAGAGGGGAGCACATGATTAAAGCCGTAAAACACCGCTAATGTAATAAAGTTTAAACTCTTATTTTTATATGGCGGCGCTAAATCCTGCCTTTGAAGCCGATTTAATGGCGAATCTTTTCTGGTACCGGTTTGCGGACATCGTTGACACGGGCAAATCGGTGCCTGAATACTTCTTCGTGTCCTATGAAAAGCCTCGTGCTCCCGGGTTGGGCGAAGATTGAAGGCTTCACACAATCCGCGCCGAGTGCTTCGAAGCAGCGTAGCATGGCGATATTTCATCGCGGGTGCAAAGAAAATGTTAAAGCCCGTGATGATCGCGGCGCTGGGCGTAATTGGAAGAATAGCTGGCGATAAAAGGTCTTATTAGGTCGGCAATTTGTCGTGAGGTTTATCTGATCCAACGGGCAAGCCTCTCTTCACCACCGACAAATCTTGTTCTGACGTGAACGACTCATAGTGATGTAAGGAAATCGGTTACGGCAATCCTCTTAATCCCACAAATCAGGGTCGCGACGCGTCAACTTGTTATTGAGGCGAGATCCATGACACACACAAGGCACACGGCCTTCCGATAAAAAAAAATCTCTATGTTTGTTGAGATCAGTCTTTAACATTTACTTATGCGCAAACAACTACTTATTCTGCTGTTACCATTAATCTCAGTCTCTTGCTTTTCACAATCGGAAAAAAAAGAGCCGAAGATCGCTGCCATTCCCTTTCCACTTTCGTGGGACATGGCTCCCGTCAGTTACAAGTCAACCGACAACAGCATCACCATCACAGCCGGGAAGGAAACGGATTTTTACTGTTTCGTCGATGGAAACTATTATGTGAACACAGCGCCGAAGATTCTGTTCACCCCGGATTCGAATTTTGTACTATCGGCAAAGATCAAACCTGCATTCAAAAGCCTCTATGATGGCGGCGCAATCCTTTTGTACAGCGATGACAGTAATTGGGCAAAACTACTATTCGAAAGACACGATGACGGAACGTTTGGACTCGGAAGTTCTTTTGTTAATGAACGGCGTGGCGACGACAGCTATCACCCGATTGTTCCCTCCGGTGAGATCTATGTTCGTCTTGCCAGGTCCGGATCGATTTTCAATTTCTACTATTCAATAGACGGGAAGGTATGGAAGCTGCTCAGGACATTTCCCTATAAGAAGCTGGCCAACTTACGCATCGGATTTTACGCCCAATCGCCGAAGGGGGAGAGTTGTACCGTTGAGTTTTCGGACATCCGATACAAAGGAGAGAAGTTTAAGGATTATTTTACCGGGGAATAACCTTACACGTGTTTCAAATTCGAAGGGTGGTGAATTTTTCGTGTGCGTTTTTTTACTATGAAAGACGAGATTGTTGCAGGTTCCAGGGTTCAGGTGTTTTCAGGTTTGTCCATTGTCCATGCCTGCCAGACATTGACCTTCCCATCTACATTCACTAACTTTTGTGGGTATGAAAACCAGGGAAACTTGTGCGAATTGTCAGGCGGAGCTGGTTGGAGAGTATTGCCATAATTGTGGCCAGGCCAGCGCTTCAAAGGAGAGTTACGCCCTGAGGAATCTTTTGATTCATGCGTTTTCCGAGATAACCGATGTGGATTCGAAACTTCTGAAAAGCGCGCGTAAACTTGTTTTGAATCCGGGCTTTCTAACATCCGAATTTTTTAACGGCAAAAGACAGCCGTATTTGTCACCTGTGAAATTGTACGTACTGTTTTCCGTCATTTACTTTATCGTATTTTCCTTCTTTCCAGACAAGAATATTTTCTCAATTGAAAGTATTTATTATACCGACTTCACCGGAACCGCAGAACGGACGATAGCGGATGCCATCGACGCTAAAAACATTGACAAGGTGCAAGTGTTAGAAGAATTCACCTCTGTTGTTTCATATTCGATTTATGCGGTTGCCATCATGTTTGCTATTCTTTTCGCTGTTATACTTTTTCCGTTAAAGCGTTACTTCGCCGAACACCTGATCTTTTCGCTGCATCTGATGTCATTTATTTTTTTCGCCGACATCGTGTTGTCTCCACTATATATTTTTTTTGACAACATCCATTTCAGGATATGGAGCATTGTGATCGTGGTTTGTTTTTATTCCGTATTTGCGATCGCTGAATTTTATCGACAACCGATATTGAGGTCATCTCTTTTGGTGATCGCGTTTTCGTCCCTGTTTTGGATATCCGGGATGTTGGTTGCGTTTGGAGTATTGTATTATGTCGTGGAGGTCGCCAGACTTTAAAGCTTTTTAAAGCTTCACAGGTGTTCCAGAAATTGTCAAGTTAGCATGATTGAATGCGGCGATGATTTTTTATTTACATTTCGGTCTATTGAAGATATTCAAACTTCTCACGCGTCACCATTTTAAATTTAGCCTAGCACCTTTATCCCCACATGCCGGAAACGGTGCGCTGCTCCCGGACGCCAGGCCCCAGGCATATTGAATCCTCCCGGTACGGACTGGTACTGTGATGTCCAGTGCGACTGAAAACCGATCATTCCCGAGGTGGCGCCTGCAGTGAAATCGTTCGCTGGCTGCGTCACTTCCCACATGAGTTTTTCGTTGATCCATAAAGTGATTGTTGGAACCGCGCCGACCATGCGAATGCGGATCGAATTCCATTCGCCGGGCAACCAGACTTTCTGAACCTCTTTCGCATCGACAGGTTGGCTGATCTGCATCGCCTCCCCAAACAATGAGCCGGTACCACCGGGGTTGGCCAACTCAATCTGGTAGGCCTGGCCACTCTCAGTTGACCGTATAAAAATCCCACCATTGCAAAACGAATCGATCTTTACTTCCACATACAATTCGAAGTTCGCGAATTTGGTGTCCGTTAACAGCACTCCACCCTGACCGTACGGATTTTGTTTCAGCACGATCGCCCCATCTTCAACATAAAAGTTCCCGGTTGTGCCCTGATGAGACGTGCGGCTGATATGCCAGCCCTCAAGATCCCTGCCGTTGAAGAGGGGTGTAAATTCATTGCGCAACTTCACAACATCCGGACCTTTGCATGCAAAAGCGAGAACAATAAAAAGTAAAGTGGCTATTTTTTTCATCGCGATTCCTCATCCATCGAAAAGACCAGACGGAACCCGACGTCCCACCCATTACCCGGGCCGGCCGCATGCGTCATGTACGTGGCATTTTTCACGTCTCCTACAAACGAAGCGCCTTTCAGCACATGCTGCGAACCTTCCGAAGACGGATCGGGATCTGCAAATATCTTTTCGTTGTAAATATCTCCGACCCACTCCCAAACATTGCCCAGCATATCATATAATCCCCACGCATTTGCAGTTTTTTGTCCCACCGGTTGGGTTGTTTTTGTGCCCAGCACAGCCATGCGCTGAATGTCACTCCATGCGATATCATTCGCCTCACCCGCACGTGCCGCGAATTCCCATTCGAACTCAGTTGGCAAACGGTACGCTGTTGTCTTTTCCATTTCATTAAGTTTCCTGATGAACTCCTGCACGTCCTGCCACGTCACATTTTCCACGGGGTGACTATCCGGGGAAGAAACTAAACCCGACTGAAACACAGACGGATTTGCCTCCATCACCTTTTTCCACTGAGCCTGTGTTATTTCAAACTTCCCGATGTAAAAATGCTTAGTAATATGAACCTCAAACCCGGGAAGCGCATCTTTTATGGCAAGTTCGCGCGCAAGTTTGAGCTCCGACTCATTGTAGCTTCTACCGGAACCCATCCACATCGCCAACGGACGTTTCGCATTTTTCACGGTGTCTTCCGCTACCGGGTAAGGTGGGGCAAACTTCCCAACAACCATCGTTCCCGGCTTGATCAGCACAAATTCTATCCCAAGACTATTCGTAAATACCGACGGCTGGCTCACACATGGTCCAACTACCATGAATAAGAATAAAACTATCAGGAATTGGGCCTTCCTATTTTGCGGAAATTGAAACGCGTAAAACATCAGGCGCAAATTAATTCTTCAGCAATACTACTTCAGCAAGCGGGAACAATACACCGGTTGCCGCGGGGCTTTTCGTTTTGAAGATGAAATACAGGTCGTGGTAGCCGTTTACTTCACCAATATTAACGATTGAAGGGATCGTGAAAGAGTTTTTGTCTGAACCACGTGCAAAGAATTCGGAAAGGTCCAGCGGCGGATATCGTTTCATACGCAGTTGTTGTTCTGCGGTTGGATTTGTAAGGCCGTCAAACGCCCCACGGTAACGGGTATTGAATTGCTCCGGTTCGATGACGGTTTCACCGATCAGCGCGCCATTGATGCTACCCGATCTTACTTCGATACGCCCGCCCGGGTAAATATCATAGAGATGCCAGTTCGCCCTGAAAAGAATCTTTTTGATTCCCGTCAAATCCAGTTTTTTAAAAGCAATGTGCGAATCATGTTTTGTGGTCAGAAAAATATACTCATCCAACTGGTCCCGAAGCGCTCCGCCTTCAATGACGTCAGCCTGTAACGGATTTAACACAGGGCTTCGCAATATTACGACGGTGTCACTGGTATGCGAAGGAATACGATCCACGCCACGGTCTGTATAGGCGGCGCGAACGATAAGCTTACCCTTGCCGTTGTCATCGGCTGGAATTCTAACGTGGTATTTTCCCCTGACCGGAAGCGGGGCCTTCATGTTCTTTTTATTCAGGCTCAGGATGTAGTTGACAATGTTCCGGGCGTCGTTGACGGAAATAGCGGGATGTGCCGGCATATTGTTATCCGTTCCCCAGACACCGGAACTTCCTTTTCTTATGCGCGCCGCAAGGGTATCGATGTCACGTGGTGTCGCATTGTATTTTTCGGCGATCTGTTTCAGGGAAGGCCCGACGGTTTTTATATCTGTCGTGTGACAACTTCTGCAATCGCTGCTTCGCATCAACGCCCTCGCTACAGAGTAGCGCGCAGACTCATCGACCTCGTCATGCGCGACGCCAAGCATTGCATATTCAAAACCACCCGACACGTAGTCAATGGTGACCGCAATATTTTCAGGTTTGATCTTTCCGGAAGCAAGCGTTCCGTCTTCCTTGTCCGCAACGCTGACATCGTATTCGATTTCATCGCGATCAAAGAAAAATGTACGGTTCCCTTTGTAATTCAATGTTACCTCTGGCGGCTCGTTGCCCGCGATGAATGTGACCGAAGCCTCGTTCGTTTGACCATGGAGGTCCCTTACCGTCAGGGCGGCCTTATACACTCCGGGTTTGTCAATTGTAATTTTCGGATCCGCCGTGTCGAACGATCGAATTACTGCGTCACCGGATCTGATCTCCCACTCATAGAATAGCTCATCATTGTCATGATCCACGGTCCCTTCGGAACTCAGCGTCGTGGTAAATGGGACCGCTCCTCCTTTTTTTCGAACCGATGCCACGGCAACCGGTTTTCGGTTTCCCGCATTATATTCTATACGGATGAGCCGCGATTCAACCGCAGACCGGACTGTGTTACTGCCATATTCGAGCACATAAAGATTACCCTCCGGACCGAATTTGATATCCAGGGGTTGGACCGGATTATAATGCGGAACAAAACGTTCCATGGATTGGTAATTGCCATCTTCATCGAGTGTCACCGCCATGATCCAAAACCTCGAGTAATCCGCCATCAGCCATTTGCCTTCGTAATAGGAGGGATAAGGAGAAGGGGCATTTTTGAAATCCTGGCGATGATAGATCGGCCCGCCAATAGCGCATCTAGAGCTTGATCCAACTAAGGGAAATTTTTCCGAGGCTGCGTAAGGATAATAAATAAGCGCGGGTTGCGCGGGAGGCAGGTCGGTGAGTCCCGTATTGTTACGCGAGGTGTTTTTTGGGCGGGCAGGATCCAGCCTCTCGCCAATTCGATCGTTCGCAAAATCATACTTCGGAATAGCCTGGTTATCGGCAATGAAGTAAGGCCATCCAAAAAAACCCGGACCCTTCGCCTGGTTTTGCTCGTCGTAACCCCGGGGACCGGTTTCGGAATCCACATCTTTGTCTGGTCCAATCTCGCCCCAATAGATCCAACCTGTTTTGCTGTCGACTGAGACCCTCCAGACGTTCCGGTGCCCCATTGTATAGATCTCGGGACGCGTCCTGGCTGTGCCTGGCGGAAAGAGATTGCCTTCCGGAATTGTGTATGCGCCATCGGGTTCAGGATGGATCCGGAGAATTTTTCCCCGGAGGTCGTTGGTATTTGATGCGCCGCGTTGATCGTCAAGATGTTCATTGCCCGGACGTTCATCTGTTTGTGCGATCAGGCGGTTACCCGTATTATTGCCAACCGTGAGAAAGAGGTTCCCAGCGGCATCCCATGCCATTCCTCCTCCGGTATGACTTGTACTGGCACGGTCCACCGGGATCTTCAGCAAAATTTTTTCGTCGCTCAGTGTATCATCTTTGAGCGTATATCGGGCGAGCTTGAATACGCTTTCGTTCAACGGAGCATACTGAAGGTAGATCCATTGATTCTTTGAAAATTCGGGGTCAAGCGCAAGCCCGATTAATCCTTGTTCATTCTCAGTGAACACGCTTATTGTTGATACCAGGGTGATGGACTTTGTGGCGGGATTGAATTTTTTGAGACCACCTTTTCTTTCGATAATGTAAACGGCGCCGTTTTCCGCTACCTGGAACATCATGGGTTCGTCGAGCGCGCCTTCGGGCGTCAGGATAACGGGGATGAATCTGTTATCCTCGGGTTTTCGCGCATCGTCTGCGGACGCGGGATCTGGTTGGCGATCACATGCGACGGTTATCGCGATAAATTGAATTAACAGGATGTATCTGAATCTGAAAATCATGATGGATCGGTAACCATGCTAAGATAGGCGATTGAGAATTTAGTTTAAAGTCGCCAGGTTATCCCGGCACACAAATCCCTCGTCACACGCTCATGGTTGGAAGACTTGCGTCGTGGTGGACGGCTCCATGAGCGTTACGCAAAAAAAATAATTCAGACTGCATGTACAACCTTTGAAAGTGACAGCGTGTCCAAGATTCAAAGCCGTCCGCATGTTAAAACTTATTATCGTCTTATTGTTGGTACTCCCGCTTGCATTCGGGTGTGATAAGGAAAATGTCGACACCGGTAAAAATACCTATACCCTTGGCATAGATGTCCAGGCGTCCTTTGACCAGGACCATGTCGTAGTATCGGTTGATCAGGACGAAAAGATCAACAAAACCCTCGAAACGAACCATCTTCTTGGCGTATGCAACGACGGCAGGCTTTTAACTACCGTGTCCGAAGGGACCCACAGCGTTACCGTAGTTGTCAACAACACCACAAGAACCGAGACATTCATTGCGCGAAAGGACCTCTACATGGGTATTAACTTTGATCGGACGGCTAATGCGGTCTCGATCAATTATTCGGATGAACCGTTCGGGTATGACTAGTTCCGTACCGGATGCTATGCGACATCGTTGTTTGCCATCAGCCGACAGGGCGGCATAGTTCGACAGGATCAATCGCGCGATGGACCCTTCAGGGAACAAAAGGGTGAGGGTGGGAATAGTTACTCTGGTCTTGTTGTCCCCCCGCACACTTGACTGAAGGTGCCTCGCACAGTGCGAAGGTTTGGTTCCCGCCTACTGAATCCGTGTGGGGAGCAAATTTTTCAACCCCAGACGGGCCTCTCACTTTAAGATTCCTGATAAAGTCTTCAAATTTAATTGCGTTTCCCGGGCTTTCATCAAAACAGTCCTGTGTTGTAACTCGTCATCATCTGCAGGTTGGCAGTTTCGAATCAATCGCCACCTGTGCCCATCCGGTGTCACCATATCGCGGATAAGATGCAATCAGTTGTTGCCTTTTACGAACGTTGATGTTTGGTAGCGGACTGCCACTACTTGCTTTTGATATCCAGCATCTGAATCTGTCCATTGGGCCCGATAAAGTAATAATCTCTCTTAACAGCTGGAGGTTCGGTGTTCAAAAAGAATTTCACCAGGACCTGGTATGTTAACTGAACCATCGGTTGGTCTACAACCGGGTTGATGACAACGTCATATTCGTCGTAGGGAACGGCCCGATAGTAGCTTGAAGGGGTGAGATCCGCAGTTTTGAACTTGATCACACTGCTGTTGCCGGATCTTTTTATCGCGTCGATGGAAGGCCTGGCGACGGCCTGGTAACTGTCATAACGATTTTCCGGAAGAATTGTAGCGAAATCGTCTGCAAAGGTCCTTTTCGCGGTGTCGAGCCGGACGCCAATTGCCTGATAAGACCGGATCCGTTCCTGCAAAACCTCGAGGCACTGTTTATAGAGCTGATCATATTGCTTTTTTACGTCTGCAATAAAATAATCGACCTTCACGAGATCATAGATTTCGGCTTCGGCAGCGGCACGGACGATCGCATCGAGGTATGACGGGTTTTTATAGCGAATGATCAGATTTTTCTGAAGCTCAAAACCGTCAGGAACCTCGTTATAGGTTTTGCTAAAGAGTTTGTTGACCACATTAAAGTCATACTTCGGCACAAATGAAATCAAGTCGGTATGGAATTCGGTGGCAGTGTCAACGGCCGATTTTGCAAGGTTACGTTTGAATCTCCCGATCCGCGCTGACATCAGCGAATCAGTGCTTTCTGCAGTTTCTCCTACCTGGAGTACATGAAAAAAAGCAACGTACGTGTCGGCTTTTGCATTCAGTAAACCACTGACGGAAATGGTAATTTCCTGGTTGTTGATCTCCGCATTGGCCACGTTAATATCGGGTGGCAGATCGCGCTGATAACTCGCGTTTCCCCGATCCTGGGCCCAAAGAAGACAATGACAGGAAATCAATTGCACTACGATGAAAAAAAAGTATTTCATAAATTATTTTTCCGCCAAAGTCGACGGAAAACCAATGGTTCACATTGTACAATCCGCAGGAGAGACTTCTCAGTGAGAGAAGTCGGTATTCGGCTTAGGCATTTGGGCAGGAATCAGCCAGGTTTCATGAACAATACGCCGTAAAGACAAAAAACCAGCTTGTTCAGCTGGTTTTTTTTCGCATGAGACTCTTACAAATTTTCGTTGGCCAATTCCGACTTCATGGCTTTCAGCGTTTCCAGTTCATTCAGGTCGTCCTTGAATTTTTCGGCGTTACGTTCTTTAAAAGCACCGAGCTTGTATGCTGCAAACAATAGAAAACCGGAGATGGAAATTGGGATAAGCCTTTCTGCCATCGCGGGCCAAAAGCCGAATTGTTCAATGTTCTTCGGAAGGAAGGAGAGCGGCAGCAAAACAACCTGGGAAAATAAGAATACGATCACCACATAATAAAAAAACTTACGGCAGTTGCCATAAAAAACAAAATTAGAATCAATTATGACGGATTTTGCTTTTGAATTTTCAACTTTACGGCCCCAATACAGGTTTTCAGAATGATCAATTCAACGGAAGAAGAGGAACGCGAATACCTCGAGGTGGTCAAGGAAAAGCTCGAGCTGGCAATCCGTCGTGTCGACGATACAGTGAAAGAGTTTTCGGCCGACCTCAGGCAAAACAAGGAATATATTTTTGAGCATCAATCCGGCATGGATGAAGCAGATATGGTCGCTGCCGGACAATCCATCAACCGAATGGCGTTTACGGGGGAATCGGCGGTTGCAAGGAGGCGAAAATTAATAAAACTTCGGGGCTCTCCGTATTTCGGACGAATCGATTTTTTGACCGATGACAGCAGGCAGACAAACCCGGTCTACATCGGAATTCATTCTTTCGCGGATGAGACCATGCGTGCCAATCTCATCTATGACTGGCGTGCACCCATATCCTCCATGTTTTATGACTTCGAGCTCGGACAAGCCTGGTATGAAACGCCTTCCGGCAGGATCAGCGGAGAGATTGTGCTAAAACGCCAATACCGGATCCGTGAGGGCACGATGGAGTTCATGATCGAAAACGCGGTAAACATCCATGACGATATTCTACAAAAGGAACTGAGCAAGTCGTCCGACGACAAGATGAAAAATATTGTCGCCACCATCCAGCGCGATCAGAATGCGGTGATCAGGAACGAAACTTCGCCGGTCATGATCATTCAGGGTGTGGCCGGCTCGGGTAAAACATCGATCGCTCTTCACAGGATCGCATTCCTGTTGTACCGTTTTCGCGAGACTATTTCGGCCAAAGATATCCTGATCATATCTCCCAACAAGGTTTTTGCAGATTACATTTCCAATGTGCTGCCTGAGCTCGGCGAGGAACAGATTCCTGAAATGGTAATGGAAGAGCTTGCCACTGACCTGCTCGAAGGCAAGATGCCGTTCGAAACCTTTTTTCAGCAGGTCGCCTTGTTGCTTGAGAAAAATGATCCGGCATACATCGAACGCATACAGGTCAAATCCTCGTTTGAATTCCTTGCGAAGCTCAACCAATACGTGATTCACCTTGAGAACAACTATTTCGAGCCAACTGAAATAAAAGTCGGCCGCGTAATCGTGCCTTTTCCGTTTATTCTTGAGCGGTTCAAAGCGTATCATCGCATACCTCTCTTGAAAAGGATCCCCGAGGTTGTCAGGGATATCCAGCACCATGTGAGAACCATTGTCCAACGCAAGTTAACGGGTCAGGAAAAAGGGCAGATATGGCAGGCGTTGCCCGGAATGTTTAAGGTGAACAACGTGTTCGATCTTTATAAGGACTTTTACAAATGGATCGGGAAGGAACACCTCTTCCGCATGACCGGCAACGTGCTGGAATATTCAGATGTCTTTCCCCTGATCTATTGTAAGATGAGGCTCGAAGGCATTCAGGCCTATGACCACGTCCGGCATTTGCTGGTTGACGAGATGCAGGATTACACGCCGGTTCAGTATGCAGTATTGTCGAGGTTGTTCAAGTGCAAAAAAACGATCCTGGGCGACGTTACGCAGACCGTCAATCCTTACAGCGCCTCTTCGGCTGATGGAATTCATCGCGTTTTCCCACAGGCCGATACGGTCAGACTATTGAGGAGCTATCGATCAACGTGGGAGATCACAGCTTTTGCCCAGCGGATCTCACCCAATAAGGAGATTATCGCCATGGAGAGACACGGCGTGCCGCCCGAAGTAAAAGAATTCACTAACAATGAGGCGGAGATCGCAGAGATCCGCCGGCTGATCCGGGAATTCAAAATTTCCGAACACCAGTCCATGGGGATCATTTGCAAAACGCAATCTCAGGCAGAATTTGTCTTTGCGGAGTTACGCGCGACGGATGTGCACCTGCTTACGGCTGACAGCACGTCGTTCCGCAACGGGATTATCGTCACCACTGTGCACCTTGCGAAAGGGCTTGAGTTTGATGTCGTGATTGTTCCGTTTACATCATCGCGTAACTACAACACGAACGTCGATAGAGGTCTTTTGTACATCGCGTGTACACGCGCGATGCATGAGCTGACACTTACCTATTCAATCGAGAGGACTGTATTCGTTACTGCATAACGGGGGCCGGTTACACAAGTTCGATTTTGTTTCGTTTTGATTCCACTTTTGCTGGCTGGTCCCCGGCTACTTTCTTTTTCGCGGAACCATTCTTTTTTCGGGCTTGCTTCGCCACCTTCCGTTCTTTTTTCTTTTTAGCCTTTAATTCTTCTTTAGCCTGAACTTTGATTTCAGCAGTTAACTTTTTTGTGGCCGTCGACATGGCTTTCCGAACCCGTTTTCTGGGCTCGCCAATGTTCAACGCGTTGTATGCGGCATGCAATCCTGCTTCGATTGAAGCAGCGACTTCCTCAAGATTGATTTGCAGTTTCATTAGCACGGTAGGGTTATGATCCTGCAAATCTATTGTTCGTGAATTATTTTCAGAGGCATTTGTAATAAGTTAATGTTAAGTTTTCTTTGACAACATTTGGGAAGTCTTAAATTCTCCAAAAATCAAAAGTTAACGATACCGTAATAATCACTTTCAGTATCGGTTTCAAAAAACACGTTCCTTTCCGCCGAAAATAGTCCTAACTTGTTTGCGGCTGCTGGTCCACATCCCCGGGATTGGAGAAAATGCAAAATGAAATGTGAAATATTAAGATTGCTTCCGATCATCGCTGACCATATATTCGCGGAATAATGCCGGAGGGGAGGAAATTGGTGGCAACAAGGATTCAGAATCAGAAATTCGCCATCACGGGACCATGGCATAAGATTAAAACCAGGAGTTCCCGGATGAAGCTCCTCCAATTTCTTGCGAAAGTTGTCAATGCTTTTTTTATATGAAAATATCCACCGGTTTTGTCCTTCTCATTGTTCTATTATCATGTACCAACGAAACATTCACAGGCAAACCGAAAAAGTGGGTCGCCGTGGCGCCTGCGGCTGACCGCTATTGCGAGATCGATCAGAACGGCATAACGGTGATTCCAAATGGAAGACTGCTGACACCAAGCGGAAAACAAATCGTCACCGCACCACACCCCTTCGGTTTAACCCTCAGTCCTGATGGAAAGACAATTGTCACCGCCAACTCAGGGACAGGTCCTTTTTCGATTTCAATCATTGAACACTTTAACTCATCCGCTACTGTACGCCAGATCCCGGAAGGAGTTAAGCCCGACAAAGGCTTGCTGGAATCGGTTTTTATGGGGTTGGCCATTGCACCGGACAACAGTACCATCTACGTTGCGGGGGGCCAGGAAAACAAGATCCACATCTTTGACCTGAGATCCGGCAAGAAGCTTGGCGAGATCAATTGCAATAAATCCTTTGATGGCACCGATTACAGCGACGGCTATATCGGCGATTTGATCATCAGCAAGGACGGGTCGCTTCTTTATGCGGTCGATCAGATCGGTTTTCGACTCATCGTCGCAGACACCAGATCACGGCAAGTGAAGCACAACGTCAGGACTGGCAGGTATCCGTTCGGAATTGCCCTGTCACCTGACGAACGAACCGTTTATGTCGCCAACGTAGGTCAGTTTGAATACAGCCTGATCGAGTCGCTGGATAAAACAAGATTGAAGGAAACGTCTCTCGCTTATCCCGCTACCGCATACCAGTCGAAAGAAATGAAGGAAGGTATCCGAAATGACACGTTGGCAGTTGCAGGGCTTGGCGATCCAAATGCACCGGAAGCATTTTCTGTCTGGAGCTTTGACGTCAGCACCGAAAAGCCTTCCGTTACTGCAAGGATAAAAACAGGAATTCTCGTGGGCGCCGAAATTGACGGCATTCCCGCCGTGGGCGGATCTAGCCCGAATTCGATGGTGGCCACCAATGAATTCGTCTACGTCAGCAATGGCAATAACGATAACATTTCCGTCATCGATGGAAAGCGTCAAACGGTCGTCGACACGATAGAACTCACACTTGACGATCGGTTGTCGTCGCTCAAGGGAATCATCCCGTTTGGTTTGGCATTGTCGCCTGACCAGAAGACACTCTATGTAGCCGAAGCGGGTATCAATGCCGTTGCTGTAATCGACGTTGCGAGCCGGAAATTGCTCGGGCACATACCCACAGGGTGGTTTCCTTCGAAGTTGAAAGTAACACCCGATGGCAAACAACTGATCGTCGCAAACGCGAAGGGGTTCGGCAGCGGGCCCAACGGAGGCAAGAATTTTAAGCAGGGTCCGGAAGGCGATTATATCGGAAGTCTCATGAAGGGTACGGTGTCCGTCATCGACATCCCGTCGGACGCCGATCTGAAATCAATGACGCAAAAAGTAAAGGACAATAATTTTGCGTTCAGCGAGGCGCGTATGGGCGACAACCCCGTACCACCGTTTCCCGTCGCCGGGGAATCTCCCATCAAGTATATTGTTTTTATCTCAAAAGAAAACCGGACCTACGACCAGGTGTTCGGACAACTGACCAACGGCAGGGGAGATTCGTCGCTGGCGATCTACGGAAGCAACGTCACTTTCAGCAACCGCAAGAAGGACACCACAGTTGAAGAATGCACCGTGATGCCCAACCACCTGGGACTGGCCCGGCAATTTGCCGTGAGTGATAATTTTTATGTTGACGCCGATGTCTCTGCGGATGGCCACGTATGGCTGACAAATACGTATCCAAATCAATGGATGGAAACCCATCACCCGGCCGCCTACGGTGGCAAACGCCGTTTAAAGGAGGAATCGAAAGCCCCTGGCAAATTTGCGATTACAGGTGCGGCGGGAGCAATATTTCCGGAAAACTACAATCAGCATGGATCCATCTGGGATCATTTGCACCGCAACAATATCGAGTTTTTTAACTTTGGATTCGGCGTGGAATTCGATGCAGGCAGCTTTGCGGACTCGACCTTCAAATTCGGCGGCGTGCGATACCTTGTTAATTACCCGTTACCCGGTCCGTTGTATGACCGGACTTCGAGGATGTTCCCGACCTACAACATGGCCATTCCCGACCAGTTCAGGGCGGATGTATTCATCCGGGAAATCAGGGAGCGTTACCTTACTCCGAAAAAAGATCTTCCCCGTGTTCTGACCCTTCAACTGCTGAATGACCATGGCGCAGGCGAACGCGCCCACGCCGGCTATCCATTCTTCGAAAGTTACATGGCGGACAATGACCTGGCCCTGGGCAGAGTTGTAGAATTTTTAAGCCATACGCCTTATTGGAAAAACATGATGATCATCGTTACGGAGGATGACGCACAGGGCGGAAACGATCACATCGATGCCCATCGAAGCTTGCTGATGATCATTTCACCCTATGCAAAACGCTCCTACAACAGCCACCGGCATTACAGTTTTGGCAGCATCTTCAAAACTTTCTGGAACGTCCTGGGAATTCCGCATCTGAATCAGTATGATTTTGGAGCAAGTGACCTCAGCGATTGCTTTATGGACACGCCCGATTTCAAACCGTATGACGCATTGCCTGTGGACAAACGGATATTTGATCCGCAGAAAGCGCTCGACCCGCTCGACGAGAAATTTGACTGGAAAGCCACCCTCGAATCACCCGGACTTGATGACCCCGACGAAATCAAAGAGGCTCGCAAGGCTGATGAAAGAATGAAGGTAAGGCATTGATCTAAACACAGCTTCCCATGAAGATGCGACCATTTGGATATTTCGTTGCCTTGCTGGTATTCGCTTGCCTTTCCTGCACTGTCCAGGAAGAAACGGGAAAGTTTGATGAGCTGTTAAACGACCTCGCCAAAAAACGTGTCATGCTTCCCAACGGATGGTCCATCAGCGCCGCCGGCAAGAGTATTCCACTCGGGGATTTTCCCATGAACCTCGCGATCTCAGGCTCCGGCAAACGGATGGCTGTGACGAACAATGGTCAGGGTATTCAAAGTATTATCCTGATCGATGCTGCGACTGAAAAAATTCTTGACGAGCAAAAGATCGCCAAGTCCTGGTACGGACTTACATTCAACCACCAGGAGGACAGGCTTTATGCGTCAGGAGGAAATGACAACATGATCGTCGTCTTCGATGTATCGCGCCATCGACTGGAAAAGGTAGATTCGATCGTGCTTGGAAAACCGTGGCCAGTTAAAATTTCACCTGCCGGCATTGTACTCGATGATCAAGCGGAAAGGATCTTCGTTGTTACAAAAGAAGACAGCGCACTGTACGTCGCAGGAACAAGGTCAAAGGCTGTGCGGAAGCTCCCGCTTGGTCATGAGGCTTTCGGCTGCGTTTTGAGCGCCGATCGAAAAACGTTATACGTCTCACTCTGGGGCGGCGACAAGGTTGCCATCGGCGACCTCAACGATTTAAAGGTCCGTTCAACAATCGATGTCGGCAGCAATCCGAACGAAATGGTCCTGACGCGCGACGGAAAGTTCCTGTTTGTCGCCCACGCCAACGACAACGGCATTTCAGTGGTTGATACCAGCACCGAAAAAGTTATTGAAGTTTATAATTCGTCTGTTGTCCCCGACACGCTCGCTGGCAGCACCCCAAACGCGCTGGCGCTGTCCGAGGACGAATCGCGGCTGTATGTGGCCAACGCCGACAATAATTGCCTGGCTGTTTTTGATGTCAGTGATCCGGGCGATGGGAAAAGCCTGGGCTTCATTCCCACGGGGTGGTATCCTACGTCTGTGAAGGTCCGGAATAAAAAAATATGGGTCTCAAACGGAAAGGGTTTTCAATCCGCCGCTAACCCGCGCGGTCCAAATCCATATTTGAAAATAACCGATTCCATGCAATACATCGGCGCGCTGTTCAAAGGCTCGTTGAGTATTATTGACGAGCCCGATAATGATATGCTGAAAGCGTACGCGCAGGTTGTATTCCGAAACACGCCTTATGGCAACGGTGGTCAAAATCGCACATCACCCGAAGCGGGCAACCCGATCCCCTCGGTAAAAGGCCAGACGAGTCCGATCAAATATGTGTTTTACATTGTAAAGGAGAATAGAACTTACGACCAGGTATTTGGTGATATCAAAACCGGAAATGGCGATTCGACACTTTGCCTTTTTCCGGAAGCTGTGACGCCAAACCACCACGCCCTTGCCAAAGAATTCGTTTTGCTTGATAATTTTTATGTGAATGCAGAAGTGAGCGCAGATGGTCATAACTGGTCGATGGCAGCATATGCAAACGACTACGTCGAAAAAACATGGCCGACAATTTACGGTGACAGGGGCGGATCATACGACTATGAAGGCAGCCGCGAAATTGCCTTCCCAAAAGATGGATTCATCTGGGATTATTGCGCGAGAGCCGGTGTGAGCTATCGAAGTTATGGCGAGTTTGTGCACGCTGGCAAGGCGAAACTGAAATCCCTCGAAGGACACATTGATAAGGATTTTCCGCACTACGACCTCAACGTTCCGGATATGGTACGTTTTGAGAAATGGAAAACGGATTTCGATTCGTTGCTTTCACGCGATGCCTTGCCGCAATTCAGCACGATACGGCTACCAAACGATCACACCGCGGGGGCACGTCTTGGAATGCCTACTCCACGCGCCATGGTAGCGGAAAATGACCTGGCCCTGGGTGCACTCATTTCTCACATCAGCAAAAGTCGTGTATGGAACGAATCAGCAATTTTCGTCCTGGAGGATGACGCCCAGAATGGTCCCGATCACGTGGACGCCCACCGGTCTATTGCTTTCGTCGTGAGCCCATATGCCAAAAGGCAGGTGACCGTCAGCCAGATGTACTCAACCACGTCCGTACTTCGCACGATCGAGCTGATCCTGGGATTGCCACCGATGAGCCAGTACGACGCGTCGGCCCTGCCAATGTGGGAATGTTTTACCGGTCAGCCGGACTTGCAGCCTTTCGAGGAGCTCCCGGCGTCGTACAACATTCGCGAAATGAACAGGGAGAAGACTTCGCTTTCCGATCAATCGGAAAAGTTCAATCTCGAAATAATGGATGCCGCACCCGATCTTGAATTCAGTGAAGTAGTGTGGAAAACGGTGAAAGGTATCAACTCACGAATGCCCGCGCCTGTGAGAAGCGCTTTTATAACCCCCCATGAAGAATCCGATAGCGATGAATAAGTTCCTTCTATTTTTTGTTTTTTGCTCCGGCCAGCTTGCGGCACAATCGATCACGGGAATCGTGACACAAAAGGACTCAGGCTTGCCGATTTCCGACGTTTATGTGAAAGTCCTGAATTCAACGCAGGCAACGGTGACGGATATTCATGGCAGGTTTAAACTTACGGATCCGCCAGCCGATTCAAGAATAAAACTGAGTGCCCTTGGGTTTGCGGATGTAGAATATGAGATCGGCGTCGACACGGTGAGAATCCAAATGGAACGATCTTCGGTTTATCTTGACAATCAAATCGTCATTACGGCAAGACGGTTCGAGGAAAATCAGTTCAACGTTGCGGAAGCGGTCTCAGTCGTCGACGGCAACCAGCTCCGGCAATACGTTCCCCGTTCCACGCCCGAAGCACTTATCGGCAGCGCCGGCATATGGGTCCAAAAAACAAACCATGGCGGCGGATCTCCAATCATCCGTGGACTTGCCGGCAATCAGATATTGCTCCTGGTGGACGGCATCCGGATGAACAACGCTACATACCGTTACGGGCCCAACCAGTACCTGGCCACGATCGATCCGGGTCTCATTGACAGAATGGAGGTAACACGCGGAAACGGATCGGTGCTTTACGGCAGCGATGCAATCGGCGGGGTTGTTCAGGTGATCTCAAAAGCCCCTCGTTTCCAGACAGGCTCCCGCACGGTTAGAGGAGCTTTGGAAGGAAAATGGACAAGCGGAGATATGGAAAAAAGCATTCGGACAGAGCTTGAATGGAACAATAGAAAAATCGCGGCGCATGGCGGGTTCTCGTTTCGCGAATTCGGAGATGTCATAGCGGGAGGTTCCCTCGGCAAGCTGTCACCGACCGGTTATTCGGAGCAGGCAGGAGATGCAAAGGTCCTGATCAGGACCGGAAATAATGGTCTGATCACATCGGCATTCCAGATTCACAAGCAGCGTGAAGTTCCAAGATACGATCAGGTGCAGCAAGGGGGTTACAGCAAATATGACTTTGATCCCCAGACCCGGCAACTGGCGTACGTGCGATGGGAGACTTCCGGTTCGAAAGCGGTTTTGAATTCCATTCGGGTAACGGGAGCAATAAACCGGACAACCGAAGGAGTTACATCCCAAAAGAACGCGTCATCCGAAGTAAAAAATCAGCGTGATCTTGTCAACGAATGGAGTGGAACGGTGGAAATTCATTCTGTCTTCAACCGGGGCTGGCAATCGCAATCCGGTGTGGAATGGTATTTTGATCAGGTCGACAGCAAAGCCTCAGTAAAGAATCTCTCGACCAATGAAGAAAACAAAATTCGCGGATCCTATGCTGACGGCGCGACCGCTGCAAATTTCGCGGTATTCTCGGCACATACACTGGACGTTGAAAGAATGAGCTTATCGGCCGGACTGAGGTTTAACAGGGTGGTCCTGAAAGTCGATGATGCTACCTTTGGAAGTCAACGGCTATCACCGGATGCCCTGATCGGTAATCTCGGAGTCGCTTACAACCTTTATGAGGATTTACGAGTTGTCGCCAGCGCCAGCACGGGTTTTCGCGCACCGAATGTGGACGATGTAAGCAAATTCGGCGCCGTTGAGAGCACCGTTTTTGAAATTCCGTCCGGAAACCTTTCCCCTGAAAGAGCTAAAACGCTGGAGGCAGGTTTCAAAATCGACTCAAGGAATTTTTCAGGCTCGGCAGTCGCGTTTTACACCAGGCTGCATGGGCTTATCGAGCGGGTGCCTTCAAGCTACGAAGGCAACGACAGTATCGAGAACCGCCGCGTTTATCAGAAGCAAAACGTCGCGGAATCTGATTTACGCGGAATAGAAACGGAAGGCGAGATAAAATTTTCGTCGCGGCTAAGCCTTTATGGAAATTTCACATACACCCATGGGGAAAACACCTCGAAAAATGAGCCGATGCGAAGAATTCCTCCGGCGTTCGGCAAATTAAGTATCCGGTATGCTGATAAGAACGGATTTTGGATCCATTTTGACTATGCCTCTGCCGGTGCACAGTCCCGACTGTCAAAAGGCGATGTCAGTGATGCCCGCATTTCTGTCCGGCTGAAAAATGGCGCGATGCCCGGATGGAATATTTTTAATCTTCATGTGGGATATACTTACAAATCGTTTACGGTTGCAGTCGCGGGGCAAAACCTTTTTGATCAGCCCTACCGTGTTTATGGGTCCGGCATCGACGGATACGGCAGAAGCGCGAGTCTTTCACTCCGTGCCAGGTTTTAGATCCGTATCGATGCGATCTCGCTAACCCGGGCCACAACGGAATTCGGCATTCACTCCAAAGCAGTAGGTGACAACACACCGGTGGCAAGGAGGCCCTGCGTCGGATCTTATCGTCCAGTGGCTGCAACGATAAGGCCGGAAACTCAAATCCATTTCGTATCTTGCATATTGCTGCATTAATTTCCCTGTGTGATACGACTGTTACTGATCCTGTTTCTTCTTTTTTCAGCTCTTCCAGGCAACTCCCAGATCGTTATAAACGAAGTCTGTCCGGCGAACGCAGACCTCATCCATGATCCTGAATTTTTCAATTTTTCGGGTTGGGTGGAACTACATAACACGGGAAACTCAACCGCCAGTGTCAGCGGATTTTTCTTATCGGATGATGCTGACCAGAAGAACAAATGGGCGATTCCTTCGGGAACCACGATTCCCGGCCGCGGATTCCTCCTGATATGGTGTGACGAAAGGGACAGCAGACTGCACACAAATTTCTCGCTCGACAGCGATGGTGAAGAACTGATACTCTCCAACGCCGGGTTAGCGGAGCTTGACAGGATCGCTTTCCCTGTCCAGTATACAAACATCGCCTATGGCCGCACCTCCGATGGGGGATCGACCTGGGCCTATTTGCCCAGTCCGACGCCCCGCGCAACGAACAAGAGCCAGAAGGCTTCACAACGCCTTGTTAAACCCGACATTTCGCTGAAATCAGGCCGGTACGCAACCGCCCAGAGCGTGAGTATCTCGCATACGGATCCCAACGCCTCGATCAGGTTTACACTTGACGGATCTGAACCCAATTCGGGTTCGGCGCTGTATAGCAATCCAATCTCAGTTACAAAAACTACAACGATCAAAGCGATGGCATTCCGCGAGGGTTTTCTTCCGGGAGAATCGGAGGTTAAAACATTCTTCATCAATGAACATCCATTTACACTGCCGGTGGTTTCGATCTCGACGAAACCGGATTATCTGTGGCACAATCAAATAGGGATTTACACCAATGGTACCAACGGAGTCCCTGGTAACTGCCAGTCTGATCCGTTTAACTGGAACCAGGATTGGAGCCGTCATGCAGTGATCGAGTTTTTTGACCCTGATGGAGATAAACAGTTTGACCAGGATGTCGATATACGGATCGGCGGGGCTTGCAGCCGCGGATTTCCGCAAAAATCATTTGTGATAAAAGCGCGCGACAAGTATGGAAAGAATACCATCGATGAAGATCTTTTCAGTTCAAAGCAACGCTCGTCCTACGGGGGATTTATGTTGAGAAATTCCGGCAATGATTTCTGGAACACGATGTTTCGCGATGCACTGATGCAGAGCCTGGTTATCGGGCAGATGGATGTCGATTATCTTGCGTATCAGCCAAAGATCTTTTATCTCAACGGTGCATACTGGGGTGTACAAAACCTGCGTGAAAAAATCGATGCCGACTATTTTGAAACCAATTATGGTATCGATAAGAATGACCTGGACCTCGGCGAAGGCCAGAGCGCCCTGGAGGGATCAATCGACGGTTTCCACACTTATCTTTATAACCTGGATGCAATGGACCCGGCAAGTCCCGGGGCCTTTGATTACATCAACAGCAATATTGATGTACAGGAATTTATCAACTATCAGGTTGCGGAGATTTACTATGCAAATACGGACTGGCCCGGAAATAATCTGAAGTTTTGGCGGCAACGGTCGGGCAACGGCAAGTGGCGATGGGTCCTGTGGGATCTGGATTTCGGATTTGGGTTGTATAACGGATTCAGCTATCCCACGCACCCAACGATGACTTTTGTAACAGAAGAAAATGCCCCCGGATGGCCGAATCCGCCCTGGTCAACCAGACATCTTAGACTGTTGTTGCGAAACCCGGAGTTCCGGACCCGGTTTATTCAGACGTTGACCACTTCACTTTCCACCACCTTTAAACCTGAGCGTGTTATTGATTTCATTGACTCCTTCCAGGAAAGACTGCAGGCTGAAATGCCGTATCACACCGCGCGTTGGAATATGTCTGTAGGTGGCTGGAACAATGAAGTACAGCGCCTCAGGGATTTTGCGCAGCAACGCAATGATTTTATGAAAGGACATATCGCCTCATTTTTTGGATTGGCCGATCAGGTTAAAATCACTTTAGCTTCGAACCCTGCCGGTGCAGGAGGTTTTGATTTCAATGGCATTTCCGTGAAAGAAGCTTTGTCCGAAACACCCTATTTTCGCGACCTGGGATTTACCATTGCCGCGGTTCCAGAAACCGGCTACAAATTCAGTCATTGGAACATTCAAAAACGGGAGATCACAACGGTGCCGTTGGTTGAACGCGGAAGTTCCTGGAAATACTTTGATCAGGGATTCGAACCTGCTCCGGAATGGTCGCAGGATAGTTTTGGCGACAACACATGGCCCGAAGGTCCGGCACAATTCGGTTATGGCGAAGGAGACGAGATCACATTACTGAGCTACGGCGGGGATCAGTCCAATAAGTTTATCACCTCTTATTTCCGAAAGAGCATCAACGTTCCGGACACGACGAACTTCAATAGCCTTTCGGGAAAGATTTTATTTGATGATGGCGTTGTCGTCTACCTCAATGGACAGGAAATTTTCAGAAGCAATATGCCGGAAGGCGACATAGTTTATACTTCATATGCGCTGGGCGCTGCAACGGAAAATGTTTACACATCCTTCACAATCCCGAAAGGAATGATCAGGCCGGGGTCGAATGTGATCGCGGTGGAATTGCATCAGAACAGCGCCGCCAGCTCAGACACCAGTTTTGACCTTGAGCTTGGAACCGTAAAGCTTGGCGACGAGGAGTCGCTGACCAGCAACGAAATTTCGATCTCTGGTTTGGCCACTTCCAACATCAGGATGGAAGCTGTTTTCGAAGTGGCACAGCCAAAGCAAGGTATTGTCATTAACGAATTTTCTGCCATCCGATCGCAATGGCTGGACGAAAAGAACGAAGCGGAGGACTGGATCGAGATCCTGAACACAGGAACCGAAGCGGTGGATCTGGCCGGTCTTTATATTACTGACAACCCCGGCAATAAAACGAAGTATCAGATCCCGGCCGGCGCGAACGGAGAAACGATCGTTGAACCCGGAGCTTACGCGATCCTGTGGGCCGACGAGACCCTAACGGATGGGCCACTGCACGTAAACCTCAGGCTTTCCGGCGACGGTGAGTTTATTGGACTATACCAGCGGGTTGGTGCAGACCTTCTTTTGGTTGACGAGATAGCATACGCGGGATATAACTCGATTTCTTCCTACAGCAGGATTCCCAATGGCGTCGGACCCTTTCTATTGACCGGTCAGCCAACACCCCTTGCGGAAAATCAGTTCGAATTACCCGTATCGATTCCGGAACCCGAAGAATACGTGCCCGATATATTCCCCAATCCAACCCGCGGCGAAATCACCATAACGACCCCTGGTGTCATTGATAAGATCATGATTTACACAACGTCGGGGAAGCTTATAAAACATCTTGCGCACCGCGGGCCACGCCAGGCGATTTCGCTGGCCGATCTGCAAGCCGGCATATATATCGTCATGATAAAAAGCGGCGACCGGGTTTTTACCAGGCGGGTTGCAAAATTCTGATTTGATCAATTAACAGCCTGAGACTTTGAATCACGTTGCAGACACCTGTCGGCCGTAGCGGCGATTTTCAAAAAATGCTTAGATTAGCATGTTGGAAAAAACCCGCGCTGGCGAATGAACAATTACCTGCTGATCTCGGGCATTTTGCTCTGTATCATGTGTATCGCCCATACAGTGCTGGGGGAGAAGCTGATCATTTCTCCGATCCAGAAAACTCCAGGCTTGCCGGCTGTGGGGGGGAGTATCCGCCTCACAAAATTAACACTGAGATTTGCGTGGCATGTAACCACCGTTCTTGGCCTGGGCACTGCCATGATCCTGTTCTATTATTGTAATGAACAGGTGTTGGCAAAAGATCAGATCTTCGTGATCCGCGTTCTTTCTGTCACTTTTTTTGTCAGTTTCCTGGTGTCAATTATCGGTTCAAGGGCAAGACACCCTGCATGGATTATTTTTATTGTTATCACGGTCCTGACCTGGCTGGGCACCTCGTGAAATATCCTGCTCCGTACAGCGCGCCATTCGAATGATAAAACCCAAATTGAAATCAGTAATGAAAAAAAACACTCTTACGATTGTGGGCATTATGGCCATTGCTGTTCATTCTTTCGCGCAGCAACCGTCTTTTGTTTATCCGAAGATACAGGAAGTAACAGTTTACCTTAGCGGAGCCGAAGTTCGTTCGCAGGAGACCGTCCCGCTGAAAAAAGGGGAGAACACGATCGTCTGGAGAGGCCTGTCGCCTTCGCTGATCCACAACAGCGTTCAAATTACTGTTGGCAACGGAGTAGATATCCTTTCTGTTTCTACAAAGCCAGCCGAACTGAAGCCCGAGGTTCTCAGTCCGGGTGTAAAAACGATCAAAGATTCAATTCGTACGCTTGAAGACCAGATCGAGGTGATATCAAATCAGATCGACGCGTACGAAGTCGAAAAGCAAACGCTGAAGCACAACCAGCATCTTGGAGGAGCGCAGGCTGCCGGGGTCTTGCTAACGGAACTTGCAAAAGCCGCAGATTTTTTCCGGGAACGCACCCTGAAGATCAATAATGCGCTGACCGCGCTGAACAAAAAACTTAAACAACTAAACGAATCCCTGGTTGAAAAAAATAATTCGCTTAACCGTGAGGTTGGAAAAATCCAGTTGAGACGTTACAACGTGGAAGTCATGGTAAATTCGAAAACGGATCAGCAGGGTGAGTTCCTGCTTCGACACCTGATAGCGGACGCATCGTGGGAACCTTCCTATGACATCGTGGCCGGCGAAATCAATAAACCGGTGACCCTTAAATACAAAGCGCAGATTTTTAATCACTCCGGAATTGACTGGCGCAATGTGAAGCTGACCCTCTCAACCGGAGATATCACGATGGATGCAAGCCGGCCTTACCTCACATCCTGGACATTGAGTTATACTTCCAGTGCGAACGAGGGTTTTTTAAATTCCATGGTGCAGAACAGGGATACAACTGGTTTCTCAGCCACGGAAGAAAAAACCGTGTCGGAGTTGAATACTTCATTTGTTATTGAACAGCGACATTCTGTTCGCGCCGACGGGGAACCATACCGGATCGAACTTCAGACAGAAAAGCTGGATGCTGCATTTGAATACCTTACAATTCCAAAGATGGAGTTGAGCGCCTTCCTGATTGCCAAGATCACGGGGTGGGAAAAACTGAATCTCATTGATGGGACGGCCAATGTCTATTTTGGCAATACATTTATCGGGGAATCCGCCATTAACACACGACTGATTGGTGATACACTGGAGGTGTCATTTGGCCGCGACAATCAAATTGTGGTCAACCGCACCAAGATCGAAGACAAAGGAGCAACGCCATCACTGGCGGGGAAACGCAGCGAGTCGTTTGTGTATGAACTGCAGCTGCGAAATAACAGAAATGTTCCTGTTCTGATCAAGATACAGGATCAGGTCCCCGTGTCGCAGGAAAAGGACATCACGGTGGAAGTTGAAGAAATTTCCAATGCGGTCCTGGATGGAAGCTCGGGGCGTTTGCAATGGATAAAAACACTTGGACCTGGAGAGACGCTGAAAAACAAGATCGCCTTTACGGTGCGCTACCCTAAAAACCGAACGGTGAACATCCGCAAAAGCCGTGTTGTCAGGACCCCGCGTTACAAACATTGAGGCTGATCTTTCGAAATCATTTCGAGCAGCGCAATCCGGTGAATCGGCAATTCGTTCTCACCCATGATCATTATTGGATTTCTTTTTGCAGATTACAGCAAAAATTTCGCAAAGCGTTTATGATGAAGCGGCTGCTCTTTTTTTTATTGTTGCCCTGGATGGTTTCCTGTCTGGACGATGAGCCGGTTGTCTGCCCGGATACGAATGTAGCTTCTCCTTACCAGGATCCAATCTGGCATCCTTCGGGTAATATTATCGGATTCAACCATACGCCTGTAAAGGACATCGAGATATTTGGCGGGGGTAAATGTGACATCAGTTACCACGTCACTTCGAAGCTTGACTCAAACGGTTACTGGCTAATCAATTCCGATGGCACAAATAAAAGACGTATTTCCAGGTCAAGACTCAGTCAGGCTGCATGGAGTCCGGACGGGACATGGATCGTTTATGTGGTGGAATCCGATATCTACAAAATCTTTTTTGACGGGCAAACGCTTGACAGTGCCTCCGCAATCAGGCTAACCTATGAAGGCGGAAACCTCTCACCGGTCTGGAACAGCGATGGAAGTTCTATTGCATATCGTAACACCAATTGCGGAACGCCGACAGAACCAAAACAACCAAATTCATGCGGCATTATTACGATGAGGCCGGACGGAACTGACAAAAAACTTGTTACAGAACAACAGGGGTTTCACTTTTGGGGAAAGGAACCGCAGTTCCTTTTTGTCGACGGCAAACAAATCAATGTGACGGACGGATCTCAAACTACCGTTTTTGATTTCACGGGCCAAAGTATCGCAATCCTCTCATCCCCGGCCTTTAACCGGGTGGGAACGAAAATAGGTTTTGTCGGACAGCTTCTGGAAAACCTCGGAACTTACGGAGAATTTTTTGTCATGGACCCTGACGGGAATAACCTCCAGGGATCGGATGAACCAACAGAAAGTTTCTCCTGGTCGCCGGATGGGAAAATTGTTTACGTCAGGTTCGACGGAAAAACGGTCGATGACCAGATGGGAACGCTGTGGACCATGAACGTTGATGGATCGGAAAAGAAACAACTGACTTTCAATCCCACCGAATAATTCGCCGTTTGAAGAGCAGCATTTGAATTTTGTATTGGCCTAGGATAAATCCCCCGGCCATTTTACCGGGGGATTGAGCTTGCGCTTTATCAGTTACCGGTGATCGTAACAGTCCGTCCTTCTGTTTCAGCATTGATTATAAGGGTAACGTCGTACGTGCCACCGGTGATCACGTAGAAGTTATGATAGGGACCGTTGACAGGTGCGGTGGTTGCATCGATGATCTTATTACTGGTGACGGCATCACCGCCAACGGCAGCGCCGGCAAAATCGATCTGCAACCCACCCCACGTGGCGTCCTCGAGGAAAATAAATTCCTTATCCTGGATCAGTTGAACGTCGTTCCATGTCCAGGTGTAAATATTGCCTGCTTTGACTGGATTGTGCGCCTGGTATCCGCCAGTACCGTCTCCGTGGAAACTGCCACCTGTTGTGGCGTCGCCAATGATGGCCATATTGTGACTGGAATAATTCACGAGCACATTGCCGGTTTTTGTTTTTTTCTCACTCCATTCTTCCGTAGCTGCGTCGTATTTCAATTTCACAGTATAAATTCCGGTTTGCTGATGGGGCGCATTATCGAGATAAAAACCGATATCATTTGCGGGCAGTGGCCATGAATCGCCATAACTCAAAACTCCCAGACTCGACAATGTGGTCGTTACATTATCCTCCTGGTAAAAATGCCATCCTTCATTAAACCGGTACCTGTATCCGGAAGCACCGAGCAGCGTAAGTTCGGTGAGTTCGTAAACAGCAGAATCTTTCGATAAAGACTTGACTGGAATTTCTGTTCCCGAAGCCCATTGACCCGGCGTTGCATCGCCGATCATATTTGGCTCGACCCGTGACAGCACGAAAAACCCGGTGTTGATATTGACAAAGGCGTAATACAGTCCCTCTTCCGCAATCTCAATCTGCGGGCCATCTGCCAACAGCTCCCCATGGATCACCATGTCATCGATCGGCACGTTGCCCACGTCAAGGCCATTCTCCACCGTTCCACCGTCCGCAGCGCCATATACAGTTCCCACTTCGTCGCTGACGTGCGCAAACCTGATCGTGCTATTGGCACCAATGTACAGGAACTTCCCATACACACCTTCCTGATTTTCCACATTCGGAGCCTTGCCATGATCGAGGATAGCCCTGTCCATACGCGCCGCAGGTTCTACAGACGTTGCTGCGATGGTATTCGATCCGTAAACGTAAAGCCCGTCGAGATTGGGCAGAAGTTCTTTTGGCTTACTGTCATCGTCGTCGCAGCCACTGAAGCTCAGCACAACGGCGGTCAGCAAAATTTTTAGAGCTACTAGCTTTTTCATATGATTCGATTTTTGGGTTTAGTAATTCGATTTTGTTCGATCTCACCGTCATGGAAGGTCTTTCAGCATTTGTTTTGCTTTTTCAAACTCCAGGGCCGCGAGCAGCCTGAATATCCCTGACAATTTTGACTGCGCTTCCGGATCGTTCTTCAATTCCTTCTTTTTCAGATAATAGGTATGGATCAGTTCAAGCTCTGACAGGCCATAGGAAACACCGGTGAATTCCTGGATGAGTTGCAGGCATTGGAATTGATTTTCGAACGTGGGCTCAATCACAGTACCTTCGCCGAAATCATTCCAGGTGACGAGCTGTAAATACTGAAGGTGCCGCGCGGCAGCCTTGTTCAAGGTATTCGACAGCGTTTGTCCCTCGTTGTAAGCGACATAACCATAGCTCGTCCCGACGCCACCTTCCTCGTAGTAATCATGAAAACGGGGAAACGCCGATCCGATCAGCATTTCGATATGTGGGGCCTTGTTGTAAAAATTCTCAAGGTCCGTGAGCGAAGTATTGAAGTCGATCCAGGAAAATTCTCCATTGTCGTTTTCTCCCGAAAATGCGCCATGATTCCATAGCGGCAGAAATTTCGGTTTCGAGGACAGCTGTGAAAGGATTGTAGCCCATTCGCCTGCCTGCTTAAAGTAACGCGGGCCAAAAGTCAGCAGGAGGGGACTGCCATCCACGCGGACGTATTGTTCGTTGGCGAAATAGCCCGATTGCAAATACAACATGTCTTCCCGCGCGGCTTCGATGGCGGTTTTTGTGGTTTTGTCTGCCACAATCCCCGCAGTAAAATCCTCATAAACTACGGCGAAGGTAATTCCCACATCGTCTGTCACGTCAATGATTGCATTTGACCCAGTGAGGTTGACTTTGAAATCGTTTACCGTGTGAGATCCATACCAGTCTATGAGAATACCGTCAACTCCTGCATATTTCATCAACAATAAATGGTATTCGATCACATCGCGGTCGCGGGAATCATACGGGCCGATCAACGGGTAGTAATGCGAAGCGATTTGACGTTTGCCATCGGCGTCCACGATGTCCGGATCGCGGTTTGTAAACTTCCAATGATATCCCCAATAACCGGAAACATCCTTGCTCTGAAACCAGGGCATGTAGTGCATGTAAATCTTCATCGCGTTGGTTTTCAATACCTGCTTAGGCGCCGTACGCGTTTCGTTTTCATCACAACCACAGATTAGTGTCAGTAGAAAAATCAGCGACCCTATCGTTTGAATCAATTTCATTGTCTTCGTTAGGATGGACATCAGTATCCGGTACTCGGTCTCATCTTAAAATTGTTGTCGATTTCCTGGAGTGGAATCGGGTAGTAATAATCCTTCGGGTGAAACAGGATCTGACCCTGGGTGACACGTTTATCGTTGTATCTCAGGATCTCTTCTTCGACGATCTTCCAACGAACGATGTCATACCATCGGTGGCCCTCTGCAAACAGTTCCCTGAAACGTTCTTCGCGGATGGTGTCTCTTAACTGGGCCCCCGTCAGACCCGTATAATCCACTGAAGGATCCGGCATATTGGAACCGAAGCCATAGGCTCTCCGCCGCACCTTGTTCATGTATTCTGACGCTGTTCCATCATTGCCAAGCTGGTTCATTGTCTCAGCGTACATCAGGTAGACGTCGGCGAGGCGCATCATATGATAATTGATGCCGCTGTTTCTGTTCGTTGCATAAACAGAATAGTGTTGAGGCACATACTTTCTGAAACTGTGCCCGGTGTAATTGAACTCGCTGACGCCTGCAGGAGCCATTGTCCCATCGGTGGTTGCGACCATATCCGCAGGATCATAGGTGCAGATTTTCAGTCGCGGATCGCTGCCGAATCTTTCGATGTTCACCCCATGCGGCGTGCAGTTGCTCCATCCTCTGCCGGGAGGAGCCAGGACGAGCGCAATGCCGGACCCGAGACCGTTTTCCCAGATATTCTGTTGCATGTCAACCGTGTAGTTCAATTCCCACAACGATTCGGAACTGAATTCAGCTTTACCTTGAAACAGGTCTTCGTAACGGTCAGCCGGAACAAGCTGATAGGCGGGATTGCTGATGACTTCTTCGAAATAGGTTTTCGACAGGTTATACTGCTCCATATACAGGTAGACCTGTCCGAGAAATCCTTTCACCGCAAATTTAGACACGCGCGCAATGTTGTTGACATCCCAGGCGTCGGGAAGGCCCGCTTCCGCGATCTGGAAATCACGGACGATCTGTTCATACACTTGTCCGACAGAAGCCCTGGGTCGCATCATCGCTTCACGTGTCGATGCAACCTTGAGGTGGATGGGCACGGCAAGTCTGCTGCTGTCCACCGCGTAAGATTCCTCACCCCAAAGTCTGACGAGATGAAAATATGCGAAGCCGCGCAGGAAGTGGGCCTCTGCAACGATCTGGTTCAGCCGTGCGGTTTCTGAAGCGGTGATTCCCGACGACGCAAACGCCGGCGCATTTTCGATGATGTCGTTGGCGCGTGCAATGATCCGGTAAAAGCCCCGCCAGGCAACATATACATTTCCGTCGGAAGAAGTTACTTCGTTGCGGCACTGGGCATTCCAATAATCAGACTCATGCGGAAGGGCGACGAGCGTTTGTACGTAAAAGTTCTGACCAAACAGATCGAGGTTTTTCACAGCATCATACGAACCGTTGAGGGCCAGGTCGAAATTCTCCACCTTCGTAAAAAAGTTGCCGGAGCTCAACTCATTTTGATTCGTAATCTGCAGGAAGTCATCTGAGCATGCCGGGAGCGTCGCCACGAAAAAAAGGTAGATCAGATTTTTCTTTATCATATCGGTCGTTATACTTAAAACTGTATTTCAACGCCTGCCCCATACGTCCGGACCTGGGGATAGTAACCGAAATCAACACCGCGGCCTGTGTTCGATCCGGCGACCTCCGGGTCGAGACCGGAATACTTTGTGATGGTCAGAAGATTATTGGCGTTCATATAAAAACGCAACCTGGTAAGTTTCATACGGTCCTGGATCCGTTTTGGAATATTGATGCCGACCTGCACATTTCTGAATTTGAGGTAAGACCCGTCTTCAACGAAATAGGAGGAAGGTTTGCCCCAGTTGCCATTTGGGTCGCTGGCAATATTGCGCGGATGCGGTGTGTGATTGTCGGGTGTCCATGCCTCGAAAATCTCGGTCGTCGTGTTGTTGTCACCGAAGAAATTGCGTGTGTAAGCCTTATTTGCGTTGAAGACGTCGACGCCCTGGACACCCTGCAATTGAATCGCAACATCCAACAAGTTATTGTAAGTCAGGCCGATGTTCAGCGCATAAGTCGCTTTCGGCCACGGGTTGCCAATGTAAACCCGATCGTATTGCCCGGTGATCTCTCCATCAGGTTTCCCTTCAGGCCCACTGATATCCTGATACATGAAATCACCAGGCCCCGTACCAGCTTCCTGATAAATTCCATCGTCCGCGTAGGTATTGATCGCATAAACGTCGTAGTCGGAATTCAGCATCTGCTGCACGACATAACCGTAGAAGCTGGAGATCGGGTGACCTGCCTGCGTGCGTGTCATCCCACCGATCTGGCCACCGCCATTACCACCTGTAACGTATTCGTCGCCGCGCAGGCTCTTCATTTTATTTTTGACAAACGAGGTATTTCCATTCAGCTGAAGCTTGAGCTTGTCGAACGTATTACTGTAGCCCAATTCAATATCGATACCGGTGTTGCGCATGGTTCCGATGTTGATCTCGGGGTTGACAGCATCGAAATTGTGAACTGCAATCCCGACGGATGCCGGTATGGGAACAGCATACAAAAGATCTTTGGTGTCCTTGATATAGTAATCAAGGCTGAATGAAAATTTGTTTTCAAAAGCCTTCAGATCAAGAGCGATATTTTTCATATTCACTTCTTCCCACTTCACGTCGCCGTTGGGAAATTTGCTGATGAAAAATCCTGAAACTTTGTTGTTGCCGGATGCGTCGAAAGAATAGGTGGAGAACTGCGAAGTGTAGGTTTTGAGATAAATGTAATCACCTATGTTATCCGACCCGAGTTTGCCGATGCTTCCGCTCAGCTTGAGGGCGGTGATATGCCGGACACGCTGAAAGAAATTCTCCCGCGAAATTCTCCATCCTGCTGAAAAGGATGGAAAAACACCCCAGATGTTGGATGGTCCGAATTTGGGAGCTGAAGCATCTCTGCGCAGGTTTGCCTCAATCAGGTACTTGTCGTTGAAATTATAATTCAGCCTTCCGAATTGCGAGAGCATTCTTGACTGGTAAACATTGAACCTGTCCGTATTTGTGACAGCCCCGGTCGCCAGGTTAAAACTCCATCCGACGTCCACCGGTAAATTTGTTCGCGTAATGTTGAAGTGACGCGTATCGAACTTCGACACTTCATATCCGGCCATTATCCTGAAGTGATGACCTCCAGACTCTTTTGTGCCGGTTGCAACAACATTGCCAACAAGGTTTTGGTCGTTCGCCGCACTATAGGTTAGCGCGTTGATCGGGTTGGCGAAAGCGCCATAGTCAAAGGCTTCGTCGAATCTTTCACCGAGGTAGCTGAGGTAGTTATAGCCGACCATGCTTCGAACAACCAATCCATGAAACGGAGAGGCCTCCAGATACACATTGCCGTCGATTCGGTTTACCGAACGTTTTTCGTGCTGCTGATGCTGCGTCGCCACCGGGTTGGGACCCTGGAAGTAGACCGGGGCTTTTCCCCAGCCGCCGAATTTGTTTTCCGGGTCACGTATCGGCATGATCGGGATAGAACGGTACGGAATTCCTCCTGTATGATTTTCATTGTTGTTTCCGATCGGGTTTTCGATTACACGCGAAACCAGTAGACTCTCCCCGAACTTCAGCCAGCTGGATATCTTCACATCGGAATTTATCCGCGAACTGTATCGCTTGAACCAATTGTCAATGAGAATCCCTTTTTCGTCATCATGACCAAATGAAATGTAGCAGCTGAAATTTTCATCACCTTTTGAAAGGGAAAGGTCATATGACTGGAGCATGCCGCTGCCATCATAGAACGCGTCAATCCAGTCTGTATCGTGGACATAATTATCCCACGAGGGCTCAGGGTTTTGTCCCGCATTCAGTCTTCCCTCTTTCTTGTATTTGACAAAGTCAGCGCTGCCCAGCAACGTTGGAAGGTTGATCGGCACACGTTTACTGATCGAGCTCTTGAGATTGACAGCAAGATTTCCCTTGCCGCGTTTGGTGGTAACAAGAATAACTCCGTGAGCTGCCTTGGCTCCGTACACGGCCGCTGCAGCGGCATCCTTCAATATTTCAATGGACTCAACATCGTCGATATCAAACTGGTTGCCGGGATCCATTCGAATGCCGTCAACGATCCAGAGTGGTTCTGTGCTGGAAATGGAGCCGACACCGCGTATGTGTATCGTCGGCTTGTCTCCGGGAGCGCCGCCATTGCGCGCAACCATCACGCCGGCCGCCATGCCCTGCAACGCCTGGTCCAGACGCAGCTGGGTTTTGTTTTCGATCTCTGAAATATTCACCGACGAGAGCGCCCCGGTAACATTTGAACGCTTTTGTTCGCCGTATCCCACAACGACAATTTCTTCGAGACTGACAATGTCTTCCGTCAGCGTAACAGACAGGTACCGTTTGCCCGCGACGGGGACCTCTTCGCGGACAAATCCAATGGCGGTAAATACAAGAATGGTTGTATCAGATACCTGTATCAGAAAATTTCCTTCGGAATCGCTGACCGTTCCTATTGACAAGCCCTTGTGGTAAATGCTCACACCCGGTATGGGCTCATTTTTGGAAGTGGTCACTTTGCCGGAGACTTGCTGCGCCTGGTAGTCGCCGTGCGTGCCAGGCACCGCATTCAATTGCGTGGTCAGCAAACATACTGTAAGAAATATGGCGCCGAGGTGTTTTTTCATAAGCCCGTTGGTCTCATTGTCTTCGGATCGGGTTGCGGTTCGCGGCTTTGTTCGTTGCACAGACGATCAAAGCTTTGTCACCATCGATTGCAAGACAAATCAAGGGGCCTTTGCAGGGAACGGGAATTAACACGGGAAAAAAGTGGAAAAAATTAAGACATTTGTAAAATCAAGCCTTTGCAGATCAAGCACTTCGGGGGGACATCAACCACGAAAAATATAAATGTCCAGGGAGGTTCTCCCTATCGATTTAGAGAGGCCGTTGGATTTTTTCGTTCAATTCTGTATTGCATGCAGATCTTTAGCAAGGATTTCAAGGTCCGGCTCAAGCCGATGTTTTGCAAAGTAGTCACGCAGTCGCGTTAGCCGCAAAATGCCGAATGATGGCCTGTCTCTGTCTTGGAAGAAAATACTTCTTTTTATTCGCAAAGCTTCCTTCGATTCAGAGAAAGGCAGGAACGAAACAACCGTTTGGAATTGATGATGCCTGGCAAACACTTCTCCAAAGCACAGACAAACCGATTTTAGACAGACGCCCACTTATCAACGATCTAAGCCAGGAAGAATAGCGCTTTTTGAAAACCAGGTGATACCCGTACCAGGTTAGCGCGAGCGTAAGATTATAGTCTGGTCAATGTCCGCAACCGCGCTTATAAAAGACTGCACCCGTTTATCGGTTGACTGCCCACGCTGCTCTTTCCACCAGCTAAGGTTTAGCTCGCTGACCGTTGCACCGGGCACGCGCAATGAATCTGACGGTATGATCACGGCCTCGCGGCTGTGCCAGCGTTGCCGCACGAGCCAACTGGATTCATTCGTTTTGCCTTGCGGAGTTTCATAGACAACCAGGCGTTGAACCGTCAGGCTATCCGGTAAATCTCCTGCCCAGTCGATCGCAACCGGTTTGGCAGCACTCTGCACAACATCAGGATAAAGATCGCGGTGTTTAATGAAATCCAGTAATGGTTTGATGTAGAGGAACCCGGCGGATACATTGATCGAATCCCTTATGCGAATTGAAAACGCTAGTGTATCGCCCAGCTTTGTCTTTTCATCCAGGTAGATGCGAAAGGATGAATGGCGTTCATAATAGTTGCCGACACTGGTGGAAAATTCGAGCTTCGTGTTATTTGCAAAAAAATTAATTTCCCCGGAGGTAAATGCGTTCATGTCATCGTCGAAATCACCTTTGATCAGCAGCACATAACGACCGGGAGCGTGGCCGGTAATATGAACATCGATGTCTCCATAGAGTAGGGCGCGCTCTCCAAGAATACTGTCCAGCAGCGCAACGTTTTCTGCGGCGTCGCTATTGTTCCGACCGCAACCTGTAAGTGTTGCGAGAGCGGACGCGATCAACAAAAATAAAACCGCTTTCATTTAGGGACGTGGAAGTTTACAACTTTATTCGTTCAATAAAAAGAGCGGCCGATTTGCGGTGGCTCGTTAAATGAAATCTCTCAGGGGAAGGAAAGAATACTGCTTGCTGTTTGGAAAACCCTTATATCTTTACGAAGTAAGAAAACAATCCCGGTCTGATCAAGGCTGCAAGGTATTGGGAACCAAACTACAAATTCGAAATACTCAGTAGCGGTAACTGCAATGGGCCCAGGAATACCAGCCTTTGTCGCCTACCATCACGCTCATTGTTTTATTACTATGGAAAAAAAAGCTATTTTTATATGAGTTAGTGAGCCCAAAGCTAATTACCCTACGCTATGTCCACAAAAGATGTTGGCTTGACTTCTTTTCAGGATCGCCCTGTCAGATCAGATGAGTTCCTTTGGGCTGCTTTTCGCAAAGGAAGCAGCGAAGCATTCGAAGTAATCTATAAAAGACATGCGAATGCCATGTTTAATTATGGAATGCATTTGTTCATGGACAGAGAACTGGTTGAAGATTCAATTCAAGATGTTTTTGTTGAAATATGGAATAGGAGGGAATTCCTCGGAGACACTACCTCCATTAGATTTTACTTACTCAAGGCGGTTAAGAGAAGAGTCATTAGGAGGTTGAAGAATTCAAAGAACAGTTCGATCGGTGAAATCCTGAGTCATGACTTTCCTGAATTGGTCCAGGAATCTGTGGAAACCATTACAATTAATGAACAGTCGTCAAGCGCTCTCGCTTCCGTGATAAAACGTGCTGTTGAAGGATTGCCTGACAGGCAGCGCGAAATAATTGAACATCGGTTTTACCGTAATTTGAGCCCTCAGGAAATCTCTCACAGCATGAAGTTAAGTATTGATTCAACGTACACGTTGCTTTCAAGGGCCATCAAAGAGCTTCGGAAAAACCTTCGGAAAATGTGATTATTCCGCATTTCTAAAAAAAAATATAAAAAAGAGATTAGATTTTGTGTATGGCTGTCCTTTCCTGATAGTTCTGTATTAAATGGAAGAAAGCGACTATAGCCACTTTGACATCGCAGATTTTGCCGCGGACGAATACTTTGTTGGCTGGGTGCTCCAACCTGACGAGAAGAGTGACGTCTTTTGGAGTGACTGGCAGAAAAACAATCCAACGCGGGCCGGAATCGTGCACGAAGCTAAGTTGTTGGTGCTGTTGATGAATTCGCGAAAGATGCGCATGCCTGAGTCACGAAAAGAAGAGATTTGGACGCATATCCAGGAGCAAACTGAAACGCGAAAAAAGAGCTTCAATACCCGCAAGTTCGGGCCCGGTCTTTTTATGAAGGTGGCAGCAGCAGTAAGCGCTTTAATAATAACGGCTTCTTTACTCTATTTTAAACTTGCGGTTCCTTCGGAAGTTACAGCCGAAAATCCCAAAGGCAAGAAATCTCTGATATTTCTTGAAGATGGAACAAAAGTGTGGCTGAATGCCGACAGCAAACTTACCTATCGCGAGTCTTTCGAAGGAAGCAAGGAGCGGAGAGTGAGCTTGGAAGGGGAGGCATTTTTTGATGTCGCTGAAGATAAGATAAAGCCATTCATTGTGAAGGCGGCGGATCTCGAAATAAAGGTAGTGGGGACGGAATTCAATGTGAAGTCATTCGAAGGCGAGCCGAATGTACAAACGACTCTGGTTCAGGGGCGCGTGGGTATTCGTTTGGCGGAGTCAGAGAACGATATTGTTTTAATCGAGAATCAACAGGCCGTTTTTAACAAAGAGGCAAATGAAATTAAAGTACAAAAAGTTGATGCGATCGGGTTCACCTCCTGGAAGGACGGTACGATGTCGTTTAAGAGCGCCCCGGTCTCTGAAATTACAGTTGCCCTGGAGCGCTGGTATGGCGTTAAGCTAATCGTTGAAGATCCCAACAGCATGGGCTGCAGATTCTCAGCTACCCTGCAGAATGAACCAATCTCGGTCTTTTTGGACTTGTTAAAGGAAACGAGCGGTATGGCCTACACGATCAAGGGTAAAACCGTGACATTGCATGGTAGTCTATGCCGGAATGATGTAGAATAAAAACGAAATCGGGGACGCGATGCGCCCCCGACCAAACGAAAGTTTAAGTAAGATGTTCAGATCCTGCTCGATCGTGAACACCATTTATCAACTTTAACCCAAATTTATGCAAAAAATCCTTATTTAACATACGGCAGACCGATTAGTGCAACGATGTCATGTTAATGTTTCTCCTTACCGGCTTTAGTCAACTCGCGATTCAGACCACCGACACAAGTCAAAGGTTGACTATTGTCATGGAGAATGTTCAAGTCATTGAGGTTTTGCAGGAGATCGAAAAGCAATCCGATTTGCAGTTCTTCTATAGCGACAGCGATGTGGATATCGATCGACGTGTTTCCGTAAGGTTGGAAAATGTCAAATTAACAACGATTCTCGATTCCCTTTTTAGCAAGACCACAATTTTTTACAAATTCTCGGGGCGGTATATTCTCTTAATAAATAGAAAAAAATCCAAATTCGATCGGCAGCGAAACGCAGAGAACAAAGATACCGTGTTGTCCTATACTGACCCTATCCTGGTCAGAGGGAATGTTGTATCTGATGATGATGGTGAAGCCCTCCCGGGAGTCACTGTTAACCTGAAAGGCACGTCATCAGGTGTTCTTACGAATGCAAATGGTGAGTTTGAAATAGCAGTTCATGACCCGGCACGGCTGCTGAGTTTTTCATTTGTAGGATATGAAACCCAGGAGCAGGGACTGTCGCGAAGTTCCCTCATGCAAATACGGTTGAAACCATCAGTACAAACATTATCTGAAATTGTTGTTATCGGGTATGGCACACAAAAGCGCGCTGACCTAACGGGATCCATCGGAAGTGTTAGCGGACAAGATCTCAGCAGATTATCGTTGACAAGCATTGACCAGGGCCTGCAGGGCAGGCTGTCAGGAGTTACAGTGACGCAGTCTGCTTCGCCAGGAGGAAATACATCGGTGAGAATTCGCGGCCTGGGAACAATTGGCGATAACGAGCCTTTATATGTCATTGATGGGGTACAAACCACGAATGGCCTATTGTATTTTAATCCCGGGGATGTTGAAACTATTGATGTTTTGAAAGATGCGTCTGCATCAGCCATCTATGGATCAAGAGCCGCCAACGGGGTGATTATTGTTTCGACAAAAACCGGAAAACGCGGGAGCAAAACAAAAGTCAATTTTGAAACGCAATTCGGACTTCAGCACAGGCAAAAAAAAGTCGCTGTGCTGAATGCGTCGCAATATGTACAAGTTATCAGCGAATCCCGCGATAACGCCAATGCCCAACGGGCAGAGCTTGGTTCTGCGCTACTTGATCCCCTTCCCAATAGTTTCGTAACCGATAGTGTGACGTCCCTAACGGACTGGCAGGATGAATTATTCCATCAGGGGAACATTCAAAACTATCAGCTTACAGTCTCCGGTGGAAACGACCGTACGAACTACACATTCTCAGGTAGTTTGCGGAAAGAGCTGGGTGTAATCATCAACTCATCCTATCAGCGCTATACGTTCAGAACCAATGTTGACCACGATATTTCCGCCAAGTTTAAAATCGGAACGACGGTAAACTTTTCATACTTCGACAGACATGAAATTCCGGACAATGATATCTGGAACGGTGTTCTTCAATCTGCCGTGTCGATGCCGGAGATGTTCCCGGTAAGAGACCACACCGGAAATTATTCTGCTCCGGTCGGGGGCAACTCTTCAATCTATGGCAACGCACGCAACCCCGTTGGGGACGCGGAAAGAACAGATGTAAAAAATCCAACAATGAAGATTTTTGGGAACCTCCGGGCAGAATACGATATCTTGAATGGCTTAACATTTAAAACACTTTTCGCCTCCGATGTTGGTTCAGCGATGTTTAAATATTATCAGCCGACAGCACCGGAAGGCTCGCGTCCGGTACCGGTTGCTAAACTAACGCAAGACCTTACTCAGTATCTATGGTGGAATTGGGAGAACACGTTGTCATTCGCCCGTCAACTTGGTGACCATGAATTCTTCCTCATGATGGGAACGGGTGCGCAAAAAAACCATACAGAATTCTTCAGTGCTTATGGCGAAGGTTTTCCTGCCGGTGACCCGGAAAGTTTGCGATACCTTCGGTACGCTGCTTCAACTCACGTGAACGGTTATGCTTCCATCTATTCTTTGTTATCGCACTTCGGAAGAATGAACTACAAGTACAATGACAAGTACCTGCTCACAACAACTTTGAGACGAGATGGCTCATCAAGATTTTACAAAGATAAATGGGGAACATTTCCGTCAGTTTCAGTTGGATGGAGGATCTCTGAAGAGAATCTTTTCGCGCCCATTCGAAAGATGCCATCGGTGACGTTAAGGGCTAGCTGGGGCCAGGTCGGTAATCAGTCTGTAAATTCAGATTATCCATGGGTGACTTCAGTAGGCCCCAATGTCAATTTCAACACCGTGCTCGGTGGCAAGGTTCAGCCGGGCATTGCGCCTATTCAGCGAGGTAATGAAAATCTAACCTGGGAAACGACAAACATGGCTGATCTTGGCGCTGATTTTCTTTTTTTTAATGGAAAGATCGGACTCACGGTGGACTACTTTGTGAAGGATACCCGCAACATGCTCATTCAGTTGCCGATGTCGTGGATTGCAGGACAAGCTGCTCCACCCAATGTGAATGCAGGTGCTGTTCGAAATAAGGGGTTCGAATTGGCCGCAGTATTTCATAGACAGCAAGGGCCTTTAACGTTCGATCTGCAAATGAACGGCAGTATTGTAAAGAACCGAATCACAGACCTGGCAAGCGTTGAATACATCACTGTGAACAATGCCTTGCGTGGGTCGGAAGACGTATCGAGAGCCTTTGTGGGAAGCCCGATCGGATCTTTTTACGGTTATAAAACAGACGGAATTTTTCAAAGTCAAAGCGAGATCGATGCGCATGCAGTACAGGAGCCCGGGACACGGCCGGGCGATATCCGATTCAGGGACATTGGCGGCCCTGATGGCGTGCCCGATGGCGTTATCAATTCTGCAGACCGGACAATTCTTGGTGACGGATTTCCTGACTTCACATTCGGACTTTCCTTCACGGCGCGGTATCGCCAATTTGATTTCTCGCTGTTTGCCGTTGGCGTATCTGGCGTACAGATTGTGAATGCACTCGAATATCTGACACTCAACAATCAGGGGGGAAATAAAACTATAAGAATTCTTGACCACTGGTCGGAATCAAACCGAGATACGGATGTTCCAAGACTTACCTGGGACGATCCGAATAGAAACAGCCGGATTTCTGACAGATATATTCATGACGGCTCCTACGCGCGGCTAAAAAACCTCCAGATCGGATATAATTTTAGCCGCCACCTTCAATCAATTTCGATTGATCACGCAAGGCTTTATGTTTCGTTCCAGAATTTGCTAACGCTTACCCGATACAACGGCTTCGATCCCGAGGTCGGGTCAGCCGGAAAAGGATACAAGTCGGATCTGAATTTAGGTGTTGACCAGGGGAGATATCCGCAGCCCAGAATTTTTTTGCTTGGACTAAGTATGACTCTTTAACGTGATTCCATGACAAAACCATTTCTTTCTCTCATACTCATATTTTTTTTAACCGCGGTGGGATGTGACGACTTTCTGTCTCAGGAACCTCAGGCGATTTTGGGAACTACAACATTTTATAGAAGTGAATCGGATGCGCTGATGGCCGTCAACTCCATTTACGACAAGCTTAACAAACGTTACACGTCAAATAGGTCTCTGTGGGTTTTTCAGGACGTAGCAACGCCCGACACCGAGACGATTTCAGCGGAAATCCCAATTGCTATTATCGATAATTTCACATTCGGCACAACCAGTGAGGACATTGACAATTTCTGGATTCAATGCTACGAGGCTATTACACGTGCAAATTTGGCGATCGCTTACATTCCCGAAATATCGATGAAAAAGTCACTCAAAGACCGGCTGATCGGCGAAGCAAAGTTTTTAAGAGGATGGTTCTATTTCCTGCTCATCACCACCTATGGTGAAGTTCCGCTGGTGTTGCATCCAATAGATGCGGGCGATACGCAAACCCTGACCCAGGGAAAAGCGTCGTTAAGTGACCTTTATAATTCTATTGAACAGGACTTCAAGGACGCAGAAGAAGTGTTACCATGGGTTTATCCAGAAAGCGACCTGGGCAGAGTAACGAAAGCTGCCGCGAAGGCATACCTGGCAAAAGCCTGTCTTTTTCAGGAGAAGTGGCAGCAAGCAGCATCGAAAGCCGATGAGGTTATTTTGGAGGCTGAACTAAACGGAACATTTGAACTGCTAGAAAGTTTTCGGGAAGCGACATGGTCGAAAAATTCCAAAGAGTCGATTTTTGAAATGCAATCTATCGGTGGCACCAGCGGATGGGAAGACGAAAACGAAGGCAATACGATAACGGTTTGGCACAGACCCGCTTGCATGAGAGGGTGGGGGTTGAATTTCGGCACACAGCATTTGGCTAATGCTTTTGAGGCAGGAGATCCAAGAAAGCAGTACACGCTATTAGCACCCGGGGAAACTTACGATGGAATAATACTTTCAGGGAATTGCATCCCTGAGAATCACTATGCTTTGTTAAAACTTATGGGGGATCCTGTCTATGGCGATGGTTCTGACGCAAATGCCGCGCATAACTTTATTTTCATGCGACTCGCGGAGGTGTATCTGATGAAGGCTGAAGCTGAAGCCGAATTAAATAACCTTGAACAAGCTGAAATTTCTTTAGAGAAAGTACGATCACGCGCGCGAAATGACGTCCTCGCGACACCCGGAGCGTTACCGGTTATCAGCAATCTTAGCCAGCATGAATTGATTGAGGCAATTCGGCATGAGCGGCATGTTGAGCTGGCAACGGAGATGAAAAGATTTGCAGACTTGAGACGCTGGGGAATTTTAGCAGGGGAAAATCAGGCGGACGGAAAGGCTTTTGTAAACGGCAAGCATGACTACTTTCCGATACCCCAAACGCAAATAGACCTCAGCCAGGGCCATCTCAAACAAAACGATGGTTACTGATAGTTCTTAACGGCGTCAATAGCAAAAAGCTGCCAGTGCATTTGCACCGGCAGCTGAAGATTCGAATGAAATAGAAACTACTTCAAACTGATCTTGAAATTTGACACGCACCCATTCTTTACCACCCCCACGAGAATAAGTTCCGTTGCATTTAATTCAGCGACGTTAATTTGCTTTTCTGATTCAGCAGTTTGCGCGCTATAAATGGTTCTTCCATCCAAACTGAAAATTCTTATACTGGCAACACCAGGAGCCGTCCCCAGGTTTATATACAATGTCGCTGAAACAGGATTCGGATAAGCATAGACTTCCTTTTCAGAACTCTCGTAGTCGTCCGCGGTTGTGGATTTTTCATGTGTGGCGAGCCTTGCTCCACTGTTACTTTCAGCGGCACCGATATCAACGCGCCCGCCCTGTACCCGCACATTGCCGTAAAAATCCGTTTCCCCTGAAAGGGGACTAAAAGATGGATCGCCTGCGTTCACGGCCGGAGATCCGGATAATAGTACGATATTCGGACTCGTTGACGAAGCATTCGTCAGCTTTGGATCGGCATATACTGAATGTGCATTTCCATAAAATGAGAGCGGTTTCCCATTCATGTAAAATGTAGGTACCGGAGTGGTACCATTGAAATACAGGTCGTAGTCAAATACCAATCCGGAACCGATGCCATCACTCAAATAACCTAACGTCTTCGACCTGGCTTTCAGATAAAAAATATTGTTGGTGACGGTAACGTTACTGAGATACTGAAAGAAGATCTCGTGCGAGGAAGAAAGTCCGTTCTTGAGAAAGGTATTGCCCATTACTTTGCAATTTGTCACCATCCCGCCAAGGGTCCCCGAACCATTCGTACCGATCAATAAGCCTGCGAGTTTGTTGTTGTAGATGAGATTGTCCCGCACTTCTATATTGTATGTGGTCGCGTTGGGGGCCGCCATTTGATTTTCTATGCCCACGCTAATACCATATTTGTTGTTGTAGACTTTGTTGTAAAGTATCGAAATGGTATGACCGCCATCAACGTAAATAGCGCCATTATCAACATTGCTGTGTACGCAATTAGCAGCGATATTATTTCTGATTACGCCATTGCGCGCTGTGCATGCAACATTGCTGAGCAGGGGCCAGGTTAATAATCCGACTGCATCAATGCCAATATTCGAAATGTCTTGTACGGTGTTATTGGCAATAAGAAAACCATTCACATTTCCTTTCACTGTTACCGCTTCAGAAAAACCAACTTCGCATTGTGTAACCGTATTTCCCGTAATGGTTACGTTTGTAATGGCACGCGCAGGATCATTAATGGCTCCAGCGACCAATATCGCGTTCGAGCCGCTGTTTCGGTTACTTTGGTAGTGTGATGAATACTTTGTGCTGCTTGAATTGATTTGATTGAAAGTATTGTTTGAGAATGTCAGGTTGGCACTTGCCGGAAGCACATCCTCGTAAACATAAATCGCTCTTGCCCAATTGCGACTTAAGTTTCGCATAGTCAAACCGGAGATCGTAAGATTGGTTGTATTCGATACCATGAAAAATTGGGTGTACACCGCGCCAGTCCCGTCGAGTATTGCAGTCTCGCCCGGATATGACGTGATCGTGATCCCGGCCTTTCCAAATATATTGGTGCTCTGGTTATAGGTTCCTGCGCGCAGGTAAATTACATCATTGCTTGCCGCCACGTCAACAGCTTTCTGAATGCTGGCAAAAGGAGAAGAAATGCCTCCATTATTTGCATCATTTCCCGATGGCGAGACGTAGTAGCTGGCTGCCTGTAAACCGTTGGTACCAACGAACAGGCATGATAATATTGCTAAAACTTTTTTCATGTGTTCTGATTTTAAAATGAAAAAGGAACGAGGGTTCTTTTTTTGTATCGCGCTATTGCTTGCGCAGGACTTTTGCCGTTCTGACTTTGTCACCCATAGCCAGTCTGACGAAGTAAACGCCTTGCGGCAGTCCACCGGTTTGGATTTCATGCACATGTATTCCCTGGTCTGGAAAACCAAGCTCGTTTACCAGTACCTCGTTGCCTCTGGCATCATGCACTTTTAAGTTTACCTGCGTCTTCCTGGTAACAACGTACTTAATGTACATAACGGAACTTTGGTTTGGATTTGGGTAAACATCGAGCATCTCGATAAGGTCCTCTGCGTCAGTTTCAGCCTGCTCCGCACCTGACATCGCAGCACTTCTGCCATTTGGTAACGTATAGGTTGCATAACTTCCTGAAGCAGGGAGCTTGGAAACTGCACTCCAGTTTACGATATCCTTGTAGGCCACCTTGATAGTTCCGCTCAAGGATGGTGACGTGAAGGCGGATCGATTGATACTCAACTCTGTCACACTGGAATTTTTTGAAACCTGGATGGTAGCAGCAGCACTTGTCCAATTCCAACCCGTTCCGGTCGAGCGATATAGCGTACCATTCTCAATCAGGTAGTCTGCACCTGACGATGTGTAACTTGCGTCCTGGTAGCCCGTGCTTGTGTTATTGTCGGCATTGATGAAAATTTGGTAGTCGCTCGCGCTCATGTTCGAACCTGCCACGCCAAAGTAAAGTGTGCTGGGATTCGCGTACACTTTCAAACTTGTTGTTGTCTGCCCTGTGGCGGTGGAAATCGCTGTGATGTTAGACCAATCCGAAAGATTGCCGTTGACCGTGATGCTAACCCCCGTGTTGAGTTGATTGTAAGTCGCAAACCCTAATTTTGAGACTACAGTCCAGCTGCTGTTGATGTCTGCATAGGCAACTCTGATGGTTGACCCCAAAGATGGAAATGACGATTTGGATACGCGTACTTCCGCTACGGTAGCATTTTTAGACGCTGTGACTGTTGTAATATCAGACCAGCTCCAGTTGGTCCCGGCCCCGGTGTAGGACCTCAAATTTCCGTTTTCAATATGATATTCTGCTCCCGAGGACGTAAACGATGCGTGTTGATAACCGGTCGAGGTATTGTTATCACTGTCGACATAGATCTGGTAATTCGGACCGAAACCTGAACCTGAAATTCCAAAATAGAGATAGGTTCCGTCATCATACACTTTAAGGCTCTGAGACGATTGTCCGGTTGCCGTGGCGATTGCACTCACGTTAGACCAATCGGAAAGACTTCCATCAATTGTGATGTTCACTGATCCTCCACCCGCGGTAACCGTAATGGTCGATGATGCCGTGAAACTCCCATCCTGCGTGGTTGCCGTTATTGTCGCTGTTCCGACTGCAATACCCGTCACAAGTCCGCTTGCATTGACTGTCGCGACTGAAGGGTTGTTGGAGCTCCAGTTTACATTTTGATTGGTTGCATTACCCGGAGAAATTGTCTTTGTTAACTGTTGGGTCCCACTTACTGAAATTGATGCACTGGCTGGACTTACACTCACCCCGGTCACTGCTATTGATGATGATGATCCATACTCATCAATTCCGATGTCAACCGCGGATCCGAAAATCCGGGCGTGACCATCAAGATCTTTTTCGCCAGTGATCGTCGCAAATCCGGGCTTGCCCGTGTTGATACAGGGCGAAGTGGATTGCAGATGTGCATCAAGGGATGCAATGTTAGCGTTAACCAACTTCGGGTCCTGCGCGGTGGAAGAGTTGTCGTTAAGATCAGTTTTGAACTGGGCAAGCGTCTGGGATACCCACGTGCCCGGTCCGGTTTGTTTGCTGAAATCAATCGTAACACCTGCGCCTGCATAGAAGATATTATAGCCGAAGGTATTGGAAACAGAACCGTTATTCACTGTGCCGATCCGGGCGTACGTGCCATAGAATATGTTATTGTAGAATTCAATGTTGTTGGCATTCTGAAGCAAGAACTCTCCAGCCCATTGATCCGCGGTGCCATTTTTAAGGAACGTATTTCCAGTAACCTTGCAGTGGCGCGTTATTCCCTGCTGTCCGTCATCATCTCCACCCGTTCCAACCATAATACCGGCTCGGCTGTTATTGTATACCAGATTGTTCCTGATCTCAATAAACTCGGTAGCTCCATCAGGTTTAACCATCTGATTTTCGCATCCCACTGTTATCCCGTATTTGTTGTTATAAACTTTATTGTTCATCACCTTGATATTCACGCCTCCGTCAATATAGATCGCGCCGTTGTCGGTGTAGTTGCAGATACAATTATATACTTCGTTGGTGATAATCGATCCATTGCGGGCCTGATTGTTCGATGTGATGGGAGGATAGGTTCCCAGTCCGAATGCGTCAATGGCAATGTTAGTGATGTGGTGAACGATATTATTCTCCACAGTAAAACCATCGACATTTCCCTTTAAAGCAATGGCTTCGCTCCAGCCAGTCATGCAATACGAAACTTCGTTGCCTTTGATAACAATGTTGCTATAGGAAGAACTCGCATTTAAACCAACCACCGAAATTGCGTTCACACCCTGGAATTGAGCGCCGTGGTTATCAGGGTTGTCAGTAGCATCATACGCGCCTGCCCGATACGAGATATCGGTGATCTTATTTCCGATGATCTGAATGTTAGATCCGCTTCCAATCACTGTGATCCCTGTTGACCAAACTGCCTTTTTTGTATTCTTGATCGTAAGGTTGGATATCGTGATCGAACTGGAATTCTCAATCCAGAATGTATTTGAATTCGTTCCATCGCCTTGAACAATCACTTCGCCGTCGCCTGCGTTGGTAATCGTAAGGTTGCTTTTGCTTACGATTGACACGTTTTGCGAATACGTGCCCACGTGAATTACGATACGATCTCCCGAAGCCGCACTGTTCACTGCATTTTGAATGGATCCACCGGGATTCACGTGAATGTCGGTGGCCTTTGCGATGCTGCTTGATAGCAGAAGCAGCATCAGTAAAAGTTGTTGTTTTTTCATTTGGATTTTAGTTTGTTAATAGATGTTGAGAGCGTGCTTTAATTCTTTATATAGAAAGGTATTTCATCAATACCCGACTCAATCTGAATTGTTTTTGGACCGGAAATGATCTTTTTTGTGCGACCATCAGTCCATTTTCCCCCTGGCAGCTTCACGGTGCGGGTATTGGCGGAAGTCAGGATGGGAGCAACTAAAATCCTTTCCCCCAGCATAAATTGATCAATAACCTTTTCGAACCCCTGGTCAGGAAACTGATAAGACATATAGCGTACGATCGGTTCACCGTTTCTGGCAGCCTGGTCAGCAAGCTGCTGGATGAGGGGTATGTAAGACGCTCGCAATTTTACGGCCTTTTTAACCGCATCAAGCCTTACCGAATCGAGAATTCTCCATGGGGCTGCTGAGAATTGCATCATCGGCATAAAGGCGTGACATTGGGCGGAGCGCACCACAAGGTCCTGATTGATACGAGATAGATTCATAAATGATCCCATCTCACCACCGCCAATCATATCAGGGCAAGTGAAAGGGTAGCCCATAATTCCTTGCAGCAGGATGTCGGGTATTAACACCTGCAGATCTGACCAGGTGTGACCTTTGTCCCGGAGACGCTGCGCCAGCGGTTGTCCACCGACTTTCCATCCCGCACGAAATTCGTTAAACGAGTACTCCAGGCCCAGCTTATTGAAGAGTTCTGTGTGCTCATTTGGCGATACGACTTTATCTGCATAGCCTCCAATATAAAACTCGGGATCTCCTGCATCGAGTTTAAATCCATCAACACCATATTTTTCAGTAAGTGTCTTTAGTTCGTGATTAAACCACTCGTTGGCTTTTGGGTCAGTCAGATCCAATACGGCGCTGGCACCATTCCACCATCTCACAAGCTTTGGAGAGCCATCGAATTCCTTTAACAATAAATCCTCGTTCTGCAGCTTGCGAAAAATTTCTGAGTCAGGGCTCACAAATGGACAAACCCATAACATGACTTTAAATCCCCAGTTGTGAAGTGAGTCGGTTAGTGCCTTAGGGTTTGGAAATCTTCGCGGGTGGAATTGCCAGGTGCCATAATCTTCCTGCCAATTATCATCGATCATCAGCGTACCGGGAGGAAAGCCATTCGCAAGAATTCCCTTCGCATATTTTAAAATATCTTCCTGATTTTGGTTGTAAAGCAATTCGATCCACGTATTGTATTGCGGGTTTTTGAAAAGAAATTCATTCGGAATTTTTCCCGAAGGAGGAAAATATTTATTGCTTGCATAGAGGTAAGCGTCCCTAAGACTTGTGCCCGTGCTATTGGTTTCGAATATCCCGGAAGTTTTTTCAAGCTCAATCACATTACTCCGGCAGGAGATCTTAAATGGTTCGTCTGACCAGACAGATCTGCCTTTACTTGAGAGTAAGAGTGGCTGGGCTTGATTTCCATAACAATTGCTATTCAAATCAGCATCGTAACCGTCCTGTATCGGGAACAGATGTCCCTGGTTGACAATCCCCACCCACCAGAATTCGTTGTCCTGGATTTGAATAGAGCATGTTGTTGGAGTTTGGGCGCAGAGGCAACTACCCGCAAAAATGCAATAGTGTATTGCCAGCGCGAAACGATGAGCAGTTCGTTTCATAGCGGTAAATAATGAGCAGAAATTGATAAATAGTACTAAACTTTCGAAATATGTGTGGAAAGTAATGAAAGTTATTACGAACATAAAATCGATGAACCGAAATTATTATTTCATTTTTTTTTGGGGAACGTGTTAAGATTTTCGTTGAAGAGTGCCTTTATATAAAACGAAAGTATTTATCGACTAAAAAACGAAGTTTAAAATGAAATCCACATTTGCGAAGCCCTTCGCGAGAGGGCTTGCCGGTGTTCTTCTGCTCGGAACATTGGCATTAACATCTTGCGACAAGAGTGAGGACTCTGTGCCTGCACCTACAGCTGATTTTGAGTACGAATCGAACGGACTTGAGATCACATTCACAAACAAATCAACGAACGCGACCGCCTACTCCTGGGACTTTGGAGACGGTACAACCTCCACAGAACAAAATCCGGTTCACACGTATGAAGCTTATGGCGTATATACGGTGAAATTGAGCGTAACGGGCAAAGGCGGTTCAGCGACATCTAACCCGGATGAAATTACACTAGCGAAAAGTTCCCCGGTAGTCATCGATGGCGCATTCAGTGATTGGGACGAAGTTCCCGTTGCCTCAGCGAGCGTTGATGGAAGTGGAGGAACGATTCACGAGTTGAAGATCGACTACGATGCGCAAAACATCTACTTTCTTATTAAAGGAGACATGAAAGGAGTTTATGGCCTGTTTATTAATTCAGATTTTAACGGCGCGACCGGGGCAACGACACCCAACTTCGATTATCTCTGGGCGAACCTTGGTGCCGATTACTATGTTGAAGGAAATCTCATTGATTGGGGGTCATTGATGCAAGATGATCCTGCGAACCCGGACTGGGGCTTCAATACCATTGCCGAGAGTAGCACCATTCTCACAACCGCTCCCGTAGTAGAAGTGGGAGGGGAAAAGTATTTCGAATTTTCAATGCTGCGATCTGGAATTCCTAATATGTCAACTGAAAAGATTGGCCTCGGAATTAAAGACATTGATATCGATGCAGGCTGGACAACCTCGGGCGCTTTACCTCCGGTTACTCAGAATGAAATTCCTGGCGTTTACTATACGCTGGACCTTACAAAATAATGATTCTCCGGGATTAGGTTTAGTTAGGTCTGGAATACGGAGGGTTTCCCTCTGTATTCCTTCAAGTATTTCCGATCCAAAAACTGCTGGAAAATAGTTCAATGCCTCATGATTGCTGGCTAGCCATCATCTCCAAATATGCAAGCAAAACAAATAATACTTACTTGCCTGATCGTTGTATCAACGTTGTACAAGGGTTACGGGCAGGAGTTTTACTCGATGAATTATGACCGGGATGACTCAGATTTTCCAAATCCGGAGCGGGGGCTATATCATCATCTTGAAGTTCGCTCTACAAACTATTCCCTCTTGCAAAAGAGTACGCTCGAAAGTTATCGCGCTGAGGGTATCAGTCTTGTCATGCGGGTATTCTATCTCGAAAACTTCGTAACCAGCGACATTTCCTACAAGTACCTTAATCAAATGCGCGAGGATTTCGCAACCGCACGGGCGGCAGGTGTAAAACTGCTTGTACGATTTGCGTATACAAAAAGGACTGGTGCACCATACGGTGACGCAACACCTGAACAAGCTCTAAAACATATTGATCAATTAGCCGACGTTTTATTTGAAAACAGTGATGTGATTGCGCTTGTTCAGGCGGGATTCATTGGTGCCTGGGGTGAATGGTTTTACACGGACCACTTTTCACAAGTGGTTGGATTCAACAACGAACAAAATTGGAAAGATCGTTCGGCATTGGTTTCAGCATTGCTCGATATATTACCAATCGATCGCACCGTACAACTGCGAACTCCTGTCTATAAAAGAAAAATTACTGGTATCAATGCTGCTCTAAATGAGGAGAAGGCATTTTCGGGGAGCGCTCAGTCTCGCCTGGGGCACCACAATGACTGTTTCCTTGCATCACCTAATGACGTTGGTACCTATGTCGACCCGATTGAAGAAAAGCAATATATAAGCCAGGAAGCCATGTATGTTCCATTGGGAGGTGAAACGTGCGGTGTCTATGTACCCAGGTCTGAATGTCCCAGTGCCCTGGCTGAATTGAAGCAACTGCACTGGTCATACTTAAACGTTGACTACCATCCAGTGGTTATCCAGGGATTTGAGACCAACAATTGCCTGGACTCTATAAAGAAAACTCTTGGATACCGTCTTAGGCTAATTGATAGTCGCAGTCAGGTACAGGCAAAACCAGGTGGTGAACTATTGCTTGAATCAGCATTTTTAAACGAAGGTTGGGCCAATGCTTTTAATCCGCGTCTCGTTGAAGTGGTACTGGTTAATAGAGGAACTGACCAGGAATATTATTTTCAGCTTGATGAGGATATAAGAAAATGGTCATTAACCGACACTATCCGGATATCAGAAACAATTGGATTGCCCGCGGAAATGCCCGAGGGCATGTATGACATGTTTATCAACTTTCCAGATCCTCGTGAGACGCTTTATTCAAATCCGGCATATGCAATCCGTTTAGCGAACTCAGGAATATGGAACGCCCAGCGCGGGTACAACGACCTAAAGGTTACTGTTCACGTGAGCTCTTCCTTTAACTTTCCATTATATGAGGGGAGTAATAAATTCAAACAACGAGGGGTGATGGATGTTGACCAATCTATTTCACCCATCTTTTGTTCATCCTCGTCCACACAAGCCCTTGTATACTGGGGTAGTCAGGATGCTGAGGCATTTCGTGTTATCGAACGGTCGGCCGATAATGGAAATACTTATGAAACGCTGGCCATTATTCCATCGCAAAAAAATTACTTCATTGATCGCAGCATCACACCAGGAGCCGGGTATAAATACCGGTCGTACTTCCGAAAGGATAATGTGATTTCCGGTTATTCGACTGCCGATAGCATCATGGTACCCAATTCAACACCCGATTACTATACGTTTGATCCTGACGGCTCGATAGAAGAATGGGCTATCGTGGAGCCGGTTGCTACTTTGTATCATGATTCTTTGACGTACGCGTTGCGCTTATTTGCGGACAGAGATAGCCTGAATGTGTTGATACAGGGTACTGTCTCGGCCGAGATATTTTTAGATTCCGACAACAATTCAAATTCAGGAAATATGGATCCCCGGTGGAAAACCAGTGGCTTTGACTACATGATACGAGGTGACTCCCTCTTTAAATACATTTCAAACCGTTGGGAGTTTGATTTGAAACTTCACCCCGAAGATCATTCTTCAGGGGTCGAGGTAAGCCTTCCCAACAGCCAATTGGAAATGGCGGAGAATACAATTATTAAGACGGCATGCGTCATTCATTTGGAAAGCAATGAATTTATTTTAATGCCGGGGGACAGCACGACTGCGCGATATATCAGGCAACTACCTGCTTCAACCCCTGCAACAATTCAGGTTACCAATTCCCAGTCTGCCCCCACGAGCAGGTTGGTAGTTGAATGGGACAATACTTGCTATAACTGCGATGGGTTTGTCGTTGAGCGATCGGAGGACGTGTCCACAGGATTTCTCGAAGTGTTCCGAACTGCGAGTGAGAAGATCTATCGCGATGATGGTTTGCAGCCAGATAAACAATATTTTTACAGAGTTTATTCATACAATGCCACAGGACGTTCCCTGCCCTCAGTGGTTGTCGATGGCCGCACGGCTGGGAATATCACAGCAGTCGAATCAGGCTATTTTGAGGATTCAGATCTTGAGGTATTTCCTAATCCGACACAAAATGTAATTTTTCTTAAGTCCAAATCGGCCGTGGCTGTGTCGAATATCAAAATTGTAAACGCCCTGGGCCTGGAAATTTCAAATGAGCGATACACTGTCGTGAGATTGCCAGATGAAATTCACATTGGTCTGAATGGACTTTCGCCTGGACTCTACTTCATCTTGATCGAAAGAGCTGGAAACATTCGTCCTGTTAAGATTATCAAAAACTAGACACTTATGTACAGATGAAAAAATAATACAAAGCGAAAAACGAAAATTAAGTATTCAACAACTTTATTTATCAACTTATGCGAAAACTTGAATCTGCAAAAAGGGTACTGGCTCTTGTTTGCTTCGGCCTGCTCGCCATTAGCACTCAAGCCCAGAATACCATAACCGGACGGGTGGTGTCTCAAGCGGAATCCACCGCGCTTCCCGGGGTTAATGTATTAGTGAAAGGGACGACACAGGGAACGACGACTGACCAGAACGGGAAATACACCATTGTCGCCAGGGATGGCGATGTATTGGTTTTTTCATTCATCGGATTTCTTTCTGAGGAAATCAAAATAAATGGTCAATCAGTTATTGATGTGACACTTTCTGAAACACTGGAAGAGTTAATGACTGTGGTCGTTGTCGGCTATTCTGAAAAAAAGAGATCACAAATTACCGGTGCCATCAGCAATCTTTCGGCTGATGATTTGAAAGGAGTTACCGGCTCCAGCGTGGAGTATATGCTCCAGGGTAAGGTCGCAGGGGTTCAGGTAAGCAACTCTTCAGGAGCCCCAGGCAACAATGCGGAGATCAAGATTCGCGGAACGTCTTCGGTCATTGCCGAACGTCCACCATTGTTCGTTGTTGATGGCATTATAGGCGGCACATACAATCCGAACGATGTAGAGAGTCTCACAGTTTTGAAGGATGCCGGAGCTGTTGCACTTTATGGCTCCCGCGCGAATAATGGCGTAGTGATCATTACCACAAAACGTGGAAGTTCTGAAAAATTAAAAGTGGACTATAAAGCCACTTACGGAAATCGAGAAATTTCCACTGGGAATTTTAAAATGATGACAGCTTCTGAGCTTTATGACACGGAACGTAAAATGTTTTCAAGCTCTGCCTCTTTCAAAAACTACCGGGAAGATGAGCTGCGCGATGGACCGACCTTCGACTGGTTGAATCTTGCCTATCACGATGGTAAGGTCACGAATCACAACCTGGCACTGTCTCAAAAACTTGATAAAGTTGGCTTTTATCTGGCCGCGGATTATTACGATGAGGAGGGAACATTGCTTACCACGGGTTATGAAAGGCTCAACGTCCGATCTAACTTGGATTTCAAATTGGGTGATCGCGTTAAACTGACAACCAACCTCAATGTCATCAGTGACGAGAATAATTACTCTGGCGAATGGCAATGGACTTACAGTCCATACTTATATCTTCCATACGATAGTCCTTATGACTCCGCTGGCAATCTGCGATATCTTGATGGCAGCAACCGGGAAAATTGGCTCACCAGGGACCCTATAAATGTTTTGCATAACGCAGCGTTTAACACCTACACGTATAGGAGTTTCTCAATGAATGCGGATGCGACATTGACTGTTACATTGACTTCCTGGCTTGATTTTCAGTCGCGAAACCGAATTAGCCACTACACTTCACGAGACGATAAATATCAGGACGTTCGCACGGTGATCGGCCGATCAAATGGCGGGATCATTGAGTTCAACACCGGCCTCAGCTCAGATGTCATCTCAACAAATTTGCTTAAATTCTCAAAAGAGATAGCGGATGTACACCATGTCAGTGGATTCATTGGATTCGAAGGGTCAAACGGAAAACGAGAGGGAGCGGGGGCTGTTGCCATTGGTATTGCTCCGGGCCTTACCGTTCCGCAGGCCGCAGCTACTGCCACAGATGCGTATGGCACAAAGATTCCAGGAAAGGCAATGTCAATTTTTTCGGAGGTGGCTTATGACTATAAGGAGAAATACTTTTTCTCCGGCTCCTTCAGAAGAGATGGGTCATCGCTGTTTGGCAAGAAAAATCAATGGGGATCATTTCCGGCAGTTTCTGCTGCCTGGCTTGTTAGTAATGAGCAATTTCTCGCTGCTTTGAAGGCCATTACATTCTTGAAATTGCGCGCCAGCTATGGCGTTATTGGCAATGACAATATTGGGCCATTCCGGTCTCTGGCTATCTATAATTTCGGCGCTCAATACGGAGGGGTTCCGGCGGGATACTCCCAAACACTGCCAAATGATCGATTGAGTTGGGAGGCAACAAAAACGTATAACGTCGGCGTTGACGTGGGCCTCTTTAACAGGATCGATATTTCCGTAGACGCTTTTCAAAAGGTTACCGACAAGCTTCTGCTGAATGTTCAACTACCCACATCACAAGGTTTTGAAGAAGCACTTAGAAATGCTGGCACTGTGTCCAATCAAGGAGTTGAATTAAGTATAGGAGGGGATGTAGTTTCTGCTAAAAAATTCAAATGGAACTTAGCTTTTAACATCGGATCGTATCGGAACACTGTCGACCGGCTTCCACGGTCTGAGGACATACGCAGGGGTGGTGAAGTTAATCAACTCCTTCGTGTTGGAGAAAATCTTGAAAGCTGGTATATGCCGAAGTGGGTGGGTGTAGATCCTTCAACTGGAAACCCATTGTGGGAGCATCTTGACTTTGATGCTGAAGGTAACGTTATAACAAGAACTGTCACGGGCGATTATCACAGCGCAACCTATCAGATTGTCGGGACAGCAACTCCGAAGTTTTTCGGCGGCTTAACGAACCTCCTTTCCTATGGAAATTTCTCTTTGAGCGCTACAGCCAGTTTCCAGCATGGAAACAAGATTTATCATAGAACGCGGGAATTCGTTGACTCGGACGGAGCGTATTTTGGATTTAACCTGATGGAATTGGATGATAGCTGGAAGCGCTGGGAGAATGCCGGAGACATCGCTACCCATCCCAAAGTAGTGTTCAATGGGAATAACCTTTCGAACAAGTACTCTTCGCGTTACCTGGAAGATGGAAGTTATTTGCGTTTGAGGAATATAACATTGTTTTATCAAATCCCCGCAAAGCTGCTGTCAAAGATCCGGATTTCATCCGCACGGTTTTTTGTCTCTGGCGACAACCTGGTCACACTCACCAGGTTCTCAGGACTCGATCCTGAAGTGAATAGTTTTGCGAACACCAACTACTATGAAATTTCAGGTGTTTCGGATTTTAAATATCCGATCAACAAGCAATATCTCGCTGGATTTGAATTGTCATTTTAGCACAACTAACTCCACAAATTATGAAGTCAATCAAGTATTTTTTTCTTTCAATAATTGTCATGGCTGTACCTACTGGTTGCGAGCTGAGCGTGTTTCCCTATGACAGTGTCACCAAAGATAAGCTCGCTGAAACTCCAAATGGTCTCGAATATGCTACCAATGGCAGTTACGCTATCATGAAGGATATCCTCGAATACAACGGCCAGCAGGATGTGCGCAACGTATACGTCAGGCACTTTAATCAGATGGCAGAGTATCCCGGAGACAACGTAACGCTCAGCGGGTCCACGACCGATCACTTATTTCAGGCTGCGACTATGGACCATTTCCCAACGATGTTCAATAGTACCTATTTATGGTACATTGGATACAAGATCATCAATAGTTCGAACCAGATTATTGAGGCCGAAGTCGAAGGAAAAAGTGATGCAAATGACCATCTGATCGGAGAAAATTATTTCCTGCGCGGAATGGCCCAATTTGACCTTCTTCGTTTTTTTGCCAGGCCTTATACGCATGGCAGAGACAATGAAGGCATTATTCTCAGAACATCAAGTTCAGAAGGTGATGCAAAAACGCGATCATCGGTGGGCGAGTGTTATGACCAGGTAGTTGCAGATCTCGAAAAGGCGGCCCAGCTCATGAAGTCTTCATCCAACCGGGGTATCCAGTTCGCGTCGCAGGAAGCGGCCTGGGGCCTATTGTCGAGGGTTTACCTTTACATGGAAGAGAATAGTAAAGCGATCGAGTATGCTACCAAAGTAATTCAATCCCCCAGGTTTTCGTTAGAGCCCCGTGAGAATTATGTCAATTCATTCTGGAATACGCCATCATCTAAAGAATCGATCCTTATTATCAAACATCAGCTGGCGGATGACAAAGGTTTTGGCGCGATTGGTTCAATGTATCTATCTGACAGAGGGGTTGGATGGGGGGAAGTGTATGCGTCGGAATCATTTAGGACTTTGATCACGCAGCACCCCGAAGATGTAAGGAACGATCTGATAAAGCCAGATCTTGCCAGCGATGGAATTACTGTAAAGACCAGGAACGGCATACCGAAATATTACATTACCAAGTTTTCATACCAGGATAACTACGTTTCTTTGAATTCTCCCCATGTTCTGCGACTAGCCGAGATGTATTTGAATAGGGCAGAAGCGTACGCAAAATTATCGGAATCTCAAAAAGCGCTCGATGATGCGAATGTAATCCGTTCCCGGGCCGGGTTGAGTGGTGATGATCTGTATTCCCTCAGTGATCTGCAGGGCGCATCAACCGTTCTCGATGCAGTTTTGCAGGAAAGACGTTTGGAATTGGCTTACGAAGGTCACCGCGCATTTGATGTCTACCGGAATAAGAAATCGATGGACCGTAGCTTTCCAGGAGTGCATTTGCCGCAGGGGCAAAATACATTGATTATAGATCATGACAATCCACGAATAATTTACTTCATTCCACAGGATGAACTTTTTGCAAATCCTCTTTGCAGTCAAAACGAATAATTAAGCAGGTAAAAAAATAGTTGTGTGCGAAGGAGTTGTCGTTATTGGCAACTCTTTTTTCGATTTCTGCGAGGAGCAAAGCATTTGGTTGATGACATTTGCCGGTTTCATTCTTCACAAAAGCATCTGTGAAAATACAACTGACCATGCCGGGAAGCACCGATCGTGATCATTGCAACGCTAACAATTAACTTCCCGTTGGAATTATGGCAGATGTCTCAACCATCAGCATCACCGTTTTTTTCGGAGCTCTTGTTCTGTGGACCACTCCTTTACCGATGGTGACGCCCTGGTTGGGATTTAATTCAATTGTTTGATCCTTTAGATCGATCAGGAGCTGGCCCTGCAGCACAAAGAAAAATTCATCATCATCATCGTGCTTGTGCCAGTGATATTCGCCTTCGACAATCCCAACGCGTATGACACTCTCATTGACTTTGGTCAGCGTTTGATTGAACCATTTGTCGGTGCATTGTTCGACCATCTTATTGATGTCAATTTTTTCCAAATGATCAAATTTGACGTCCAGTTTGGTGACGTAATTGAATTGATTCTCCATGGCGTTGTTGTTTGTTTAATGCAAAGGAAAACTAATCGGAGAGATCCGGATAGCATAAAATTTCCAGATAGAATAATATTAGCCTTTGAACAAAGTATTCTTATAGACGAGCGGAGTAACGCCGACAGCATTCTTAAAGCACCTGATAAAATGACTTTGATCGGAAAAGCCGCACTGGTAAGCGATATCGGCCAGACTCAGGTTATGGCGCAGCAACAATTGCGTTGCTTTTTGAACCCGTAGCCCGCGAATGTACTGCCCAAAGCCTGTACCGAAGTATTTGGGAAATTCTTTCGACAAATGGACGGGATGAATTCCTGTTTCCATCGAGAGCCATGCCAGGGTGATTTTCTCCCCGACCCGGTCGTGCAAAATTTCTCTTACTTTCTTCGCCCATCCGGGAGTTCCAGATCTCTCATTGCCGGTAGCCCTGGTGATCTCCGCTATTGCCTGAAGTAGAAGCCCATCAACGGAAAGTTGTGTAGTCGAGTCGTTGATCCGTGTTTCCCTGTGGATCTTTAGGAAGAGGGGATTCAGGAAAGGGTTTTCAAGGTGAATACTGCCTTCAAGAATACGTGCCTGTACATGATGATGCTCAAACCACTTGTTTTCGATCTCGACGTGGAAGAAGCTGGCATCGTTAGAAAAGTTTTTATCATAGTGAGCATCCTGCCAATGATGAAAAAGTAATGTGCCGGGAACGCAGTTCACGGTTTTCTTTTTGTTGACCTCGTCAAGACTACCGCGAAGGTGATAATAGAAGAGAGCGTTCTCGTGATAGTGCCACGGCAGCTGAGCAATATTGGACGTGTATTCAACTTCCGTCAGGATCGTTCCTTCCAACCTGATCGAACGTTTCTTGTTCCAAAATGATTGTCCTGCTTTGAGCTGTTTCATTTGCCCGGGGCATTTGATACGGTGGATGCCTTAAAGTTAAGGTTTTTTGATATTCTTGCGTTATGGTTGCGTGAATTTGACCCCGGGCTTTTTTCACGCACTTTCCGTGGTGAACCCAGTTTTTCCCGATTTGTTCAACGGCCCAGCGCCGCCATTTTAGTTTGATGTGAATTCACTGGCGGGCGGTACTTATACCTGGAAAGCCTCGAACGGCTGCTATTCGACAAGGTGCAATAAAATCCGGATGTGGAGGTGTATTTCGATCTGCTGATATGGGTGGGAGATGCTAACTCCCTTTTATTCCAGATAGTAGACTGCAGTCACTGCGAATGCATGGCTATCGCAGACTCGAAATACAACGATGCCATAATTTATTGTTCCGTAACCTCAAACATTACATTAAAAGTCGTGATGGGTAATTTACGAAACAGCTTCATCACTTCCTTCTCTTTGACCATGAGATGGCCTTTCGCCAACGAACTTGTATCCAACACTATTAACTGCTGACCTTATTATGTCGATCGTTACTTTTGATGGATCGTATTCAACAGATACCGTTGACGAAGCAAGATCCGCTTTTGATGATTTTACTCCTTCCACATTGCCAACGACCCGCTGAACCGTTCTTTCGCATCCGGAGCAAGTCATACCTTCGACCAGGTAAGATTCTTTTTTGGTTTCCATTGCGATAGCTGGGTTAGTATTTCATGCCTTTTAATTTCTTTTTCTTTAAAGTATCAGGACTGCTTTCGTGCTTATCGTGTCCTATTTGCTTTTTTTCTTTGCGATCATTTGAATGTGAAGTAGTATCACTTGACGCTTCGTGGTCATCGTGACGTTCTTCGTCATGTTCGTGTGTTTCTGCTGTTTTGTTTTCACCTCCATGATGATGATTGTCCTCCATATATTTTTCCATTGGTTTGACACCGGCGCCAAGCTCAAATACCATTTTACCACCAAGATAACCCTGATAGAGCACCAGGCCGGTGCCAACTAAAAGGCATAGTACGAAGGCGACGTAAGCGTTGCTATTCATTGCATCTTTACGCTTCCACAACCACACCGTAAGAACGGTGTACAGAAGAAAAATTGCAAGGCCAGTGAATTTGTGAATCGTTAGCACAGAATGAATCGCGTCATTATGAGTTATCTGATTCTGTTCGACTAAACCCGCTATAATTGCTGCTGGCAGCAAGGTTAATCCCGCGACAAGACTTTTTAATATCCAGCCCTTCAGAATTTCTCTTTTTGTAAAAAGTGAAACTATTGCAAGCACACCGGCAACTGCAAGAAAAGCAATCGGAAAATGAACAATGGCAGGATGCAGCTTTATCATAGCATTAGTGGCGACGAGTTAAATTCCGACTTTCATAAATATTCATGTTAACTGGTGTCAGTCGCAAATAGACCTGAATCGCTGCGGGGGTTTTCCCGTAAAAAGGTTCAAGATCATTTGGTGCCATATAAAGCGTGCCTTGCGCACCTATTTTAAAATTGGTGTTGCAAATACTTGAAAGGTTATAATTACTTCCAAGCGTAATTGCATTTATCCAGAATGTTCTGTCTTCAAACTGATCCAATTCCAATTCGTGTGCACTTTTCTGAGTTGCTTCATATCGGCCATAAATTGCTGTTTTGTTTACCTGAAGGTTCGATTCAAGTAAGGTGGACTGCTCCTGTTTGCCTCCAGTCTTTTGATTCAATCCCCAGATCAGCGAGGAAGTAAGATGTACCTTTTCTCCTAAGATAATTGCATGCATTACCGAAGCGGTGGTTCGCGTAATATCTTCTTCCGGCTCGTGGGCCTCTGGACCTTTCAAGAATCCCTGCGATACCTGAAAAGAGAAATTTTCGTCAGGATTCAATGATAACCGGTAAGAATAGGAATCGAACCCTGGCTTATCGAAGTCATAACGATTCTCGTCTGGTTCGCGTCCAGTAAACGAGGAGAATTCAAGCTTCAGTTTTCGATATCGAAAGCCGATAGTTGCTACGCCAAACGTTATGTGCGTGGCATCCTGCCAGTGATGTCCTAAAGGAGCATCGGGATTATTGAACGTGGAAATTCGGTGCATGAATGCAGGAGGTCCGAGCGCAGGTTCGCCAGGATAACCAATGTAAAGAGTCACATCTGTATTTTGATTAATCCTGTGCGTATATGCGGCTGTTAAACCAGAAAACAAGTCGTGAGGATGTTGCCTGTCAATTAAAGGTTCGCCATTTGCAGTTTCGCCAGTCTGAAACAGAAGTGGATAGCCGTTCATACCCATCACAAAGGCATCTGCTGACAACATAACTGAAAACGCCAGTAGTCCATTGCTCCAAACTTTTCGTTGCGCCATCATCATGAACCAATTGGGAGCGTCCACTCTGTCTGTGAGTTCATCCGATCGTATGCCCTTGCCGGATATATCCTGATAGTTGTATCTCAAAAAAAGGCTTCCATGAAACATGAAGTTCCATGTGTCGGTCATTTTCATGTAGCCATACATCGGAGTCGCATCCGGTTGCCACGCTGTTCCGGAGCTGTTTCTGTTCATAGGTAGGCTTAGTGAGTAGGCATGAGTCATATGCATTAAACTGGAATCGTAGTGATCAGTCATACGGCTTCGATCTGTTTGATGCGCCTTGTTTTGCTTCTTTGACTTATCTGTCTTTATTGTATCTAACTTAGGTGGCGCATGATGCTCATGCTGGGCCAATGTCAGTGATGAGCAGAATAGGATTAGCAGGGCTGCAAACAATCCATGTGTCTTCATAATGATCATTCAGTCTTTAATTCAGCGAGCTTTGATTTCATTTGATCGATTTCTCTCTGTTGACTTGAAATGATTTCCTCGCATAGTTTCTTAACCTCAGGGTCGGCGATGTTAGCCTCTTGGCACATTAGGATCGCGCCTGCGTGGTGGGGTATCATTGATTTCAGAAATTGCTTGTCGTTGATGGCTGCTTGTTGTCTGATTGCTGAGTAGAAGCCGATCAGTCCGACAACGCATATTGCACCGATCGCTATGTTCCAGTTTTTCATAGGAAACATGCTGCGCATAAGCAGGAGCTCGATAATGATCATTGGCATTGTCATCAACCCTGCCATGTAGAATTGATTGGCATTCGGTAACACATTAGATCCATTGTTTACCATTGTGTACATCAGGGCGTACATACAGGCAAAAGAAAAGATTGCCATTATCAAAAGCCGCGAATAATGTGTCTTGTGCTCTTGATGGCTTTGATGATCGTGTTTATGCGGATGTTCCATAAATCAAATATTGAATTGAAAAAACCATTCCATGTTCAGCATGTTTTATCTTCAAATTCTTATGCCCTTCAGCAGCGGTAGAATATACTTAACTTGATTATTACGGTAGATAAAGAAAAAACTCGGTGGCCCGATGTCAATGAATGTCTATTAGAAACCTCGATACCGTAGCCGCTATGTTGAAATGTCCAGGTTAAGCCCTTGGTGAGGAGGGAATCCTTATTCTTGCTCAAATTCCAAACATTTCGAGAACTTTTAAAGGAATTGCCGCCAATTCGACGAAAGTGAAAACCATGAGAGCTTTCGAAGATGGTGAAGTATGACAGGATCCACAAAGTTTTAGCAGAAGTAACTTCATACTTGTAGTGAGTGAAGGTCACTTTGGAAAGAGCTATAACGCTTTCTATGATTTTTTCCGAGTAGAGAATGTTGCTTCAGCGGCCCGATGCTTCCCACGCACGATCCTTGAATAACTCGAAACAATTGTGGATATTTCGGATCCCTAACTGATACCGGTGATGTTGTTTGTGATCCGAAGGGCATTCCAAAAGAACCCTACGCCCCGCTTTTACAAGACCTATAAATTCGCGTTGCTCCAGGAACTTCCTGCAGTTCTTTTGTCTGCCCTGGTTCTACTTTTTCTCCCGGGGTTCCTGTCAGCCCAGCAGTGCACGCTGCCAAGTCATATCTTCTTACCCGATGAAGACAGTGTCTTGTTTGAGCTGCTTGGCCGTTCCGTCGATATTGATGGTCAGTATCTCGTTGCAGGAATTTCTGAAAATAGCGAGACGCAAGTGTATTCAGGTAAGGTGTTGGTGTATAAGCTTGACACATCGAACTCCTGGGTCAGGATTGCCGAATTGCTTCCTTCCGATCCAGGCAAGTACAGGCAATTCGGGTCGGAGGTCGCTATTGCCGGCAATTCTATCGTGGTTGGAGCGACGGAATACAACGACACTGGTTTTTGGCGACACAAGCTTTATGTTTTTGAAATGCCGTCTGAAGGGGAATGGGTTTCAACCACAGAAAGCTATATCATCACGAAGGATTTCGGGGAGGCCGTGAATTATAGCGGATATGGCGCATTCGAAATGAATTCGTCTGAGCTCGTTTGCTTCGGAGCGGAGCTGGGAACCTGGAGGCTCGAAGTGTACAAAAAAGACGGTGGAGTATTCTCCAGGACACAAACCATTGACCTACCGGAAACTTCCTGGGGCGGAGCTTACGAGTGGAATCTTGCAGTAACAGATGACCTGATCGCGATCGGCACGGAGCAATTTGAGAATACCGACAAGTCGACTGGCGCTGTTTTTATTTATGAGAAAACAGGAGATAGTTACAACCCGTCGCCGGTGCTGCTGAAAGCCTCGGAACAATCCGCCACTGTATGGCGTGGCTTTGGAATTAATCTTGCGGCTCACGGTCAAAGCGTCTTCGTTCTGGGGTTGCGTAATTCCGGCGACAAATACCTCCAAACGTTCTACGTCTTTGAAAAACCTGCGTCAGGGTGGAAAGATGAATCAAGGCCTGCACTGCTCGAACGGGAGGGGTACGTGTTTTATTATAGTGACATGATTGCCAGCGAGAATTACATCATCGCCACAGGCGAGAATTATGAGAGCGTCGTGGGCTACAGAAAGTCCGGAACCAGTTGGAATTCTTCCGCTGTGCCGTTTGAAATTGAAGGAGTGAAAACTGACGTGTCTGTTACCGGGTGGCAAATTGCTTTTAATGATACCCACCTTGTTCTTGGATGCCCGGGTCGATTTCTTTTTGATGGACAGCCCGAGGAATTTCTGGCAGATTATTATTCATCAACAGGAGAATGGATTGATCTGGACACCATCCCTAATCAGGTGATCGAATACACCTCCGTTAATGCGACAGATGATTTCTTCGGGAAAGTCTTTAGTGTCTTCAACAACCAGATCGCGATAAGCGCTGACGGCGATGATACGAATGGATGGGACACAGGGGTAGTGTACGTATTTGATGCGGGAAGCCAGGAGGATACCCCTAACCAGAAGATCTTTAACCCGGAAAACGAGAACCACACCGGTTTTGGAAGGGCGATCGCTATGGGTGACAGTGTGATGTTCATTGGTGCGCCCTTTAAGGACTCCATTTCCGCCGACGGTGATCGCGTCTTTTACAATGGTGGGAAGGTTTATGTTTACCGCCTTGGAGCTAATGGATGGCAGTATTCTTCACAGATAGTTGGCCCCAATGCTCACGCTGAAATGACTTTCGGAATAAGGGTCGTGTGGTCTGAGGGTTATTGTGCAGTAACTGAATTCTACAGCGGAAGCTCCGAAAGCGTTGGCCGCGTGCATATCTACAAGGAAAATTTGGTGAATGGCAAATTTGAATACATCGCCACGTTGGATCCTGCGCAACATTTGCGATCAGATTTCTTCGGAAATTCAATGGTTATGACTGATTCAATGATGGTGATCGGGACGGGCGCCGGCGCGCCGAACTCCAGCTATCGCCAAAGCGCGTACGTGTTCATGAAAAAAGGTGAATGGCGTAGCGCTACCGAAGATGCAAGGTTGACCTCGAGCGACGTCGGCTGGGCGGACCGTCATGGCGCAAGTGTATCAATGTATGGAGATTATATCGTCGTTGGGGCTCCCTATTCACCCGGATTCGATCCACGCCCGATCCCCCGCGGCTATATAATACCAGGGGCTGCATACATTTATAAAAGACCGGTGGGAGGTTGGAAAGGTGTGCTCACTGAAATGGCGAAGCTTTCTCCCAGTGACCCGACTGATTTCGGCACGTTCGGCACAAGCGTGATTATCGACCATAACGACATTTTCGTGGGATCCCCAAACGTCTATGCGCAATATAATTATACGGACAAGGTCACGAATGACAATGGCCGCCATATTCCAGGAAAAGTCTATCATTATACGAAGCCGCTCACCAGTGAATGGAAATCGACAACGCAGGAAAAGCGGCAACTGCAATCGTTCGAGCCCGAGATCATTGATGGTTATGGAGCTTCGATGTTTGTTTCTGACCGCTATCTGTATGTCGGAGTTATGCTCGACGACACAGACAGGGGCTTCCGTACGGGTAGCGTACAAACCATGATGCAACTTCCCGCAATTGATTACCCTCCCGTGCTATGTATTGATCAACCTTCGGTAAAGCTAAAGGGTTTTCCCAAGGGTGGCCAGTGGTCGGGCACCGGGGTAGATGCGTCGGGCACCTTTAGCCCGGCGGATGCCGGCCCCGGCACGCACACAATAACATATCAGCATTCAGGGTGTGAAACGTCAGTCGTTATCGACGTCCTCCCAAGTGAGATGATCGTCCACAACCAATCGCCCCCGGTTCAGACAAAATGCATTGGACAAAGCATCCCGATCGCATTCGAATCAAATGAGTGGACGGACAATTACAAATGGTACTATCGGGCCTCCGCCGATCTTCCGCTTCAAAAATATGATTCGTTGAAACAAGTGATACATGCTGACAAGGCCGGTTATTTCGAAGTAATCGTAACTCGCGGAGCCTGTCCGGCAAGGAAAGAAATTTTCAGGATTCTCGACGACCCCGCCGTCGATATTTATATCAGCCCGGTTCCGCTGATCTGTCAAACTTCCGAAGTCAAACTTGACGCTTCGCCAACCAACGGAAGCTGGACAGGCCCCGGAATAAGCGAAAGCGGAACCTTCGCCGTCGAAGGAATGGCCAACGGAACCTATACACTCAAATACAACGTCACTACCAATGTGGGTTGCCTTTGGACAGACTCAGTGGAAGTCGTTGTCGATATATTGAAACAGCCCGGGTTGGTTTACAACGGAGAGCCTATATGTGGTGATGTTCCCGTGACACTAAGTGTGACGAACACGGACGGTACCACCGCGTTAGCCTGGTGGCGCGATGGGGTGGATATGAATGCGGGCATGACGGACTCCATCGAAACTACTACACCAGGGCAGTACAAAGTGGTTGCTGGTAAAGGAAATTGCCAGCTTGAAACCGTCACGATAGACGTTCCGCGGGAAGATAACTCCATTACGTTCGAACCCGCAGCGGTGTGTTCCGATGAAACGTTGGCGCTTGAGGCTGCGCCGGAAGGAGGGACCTGGCAGGGAACATCCGTCTCTGCGGAAGGACTTTTTAACCCGGTTGGAGTTGCAAATGGCGTCTATGCGCTGCAGTATACAGTGACAACAGATGTAGGCTGCACCTGGGAGTCGACATTTCAACTCGCAGTAGACCGGCTTGAAGTGCCATCGCTGACAACTGATGTCACCGCCATTTGTATAAACAGACCCGCAACGCTCCGCATGGACAACGTTGACGACCGTAGCGTCATCGATTGGTATGGCCCTGACGGTGAGAAAATCGCTGATGTGCACGCCTCAACGTACAAAACGAATAAGCCAGGGCAATACTTCGCCGATGTAACAAAGGGCGCATGTACCTTGCGGACTCCCGTCGTAGAACTCGTGCCTGAGCCGGACAGTGTATTTGTCCCCAATGTATTCACGGCCAACGGGGACGGCTTGAACGATGACTTTGAAGTTCGTGTCGAGGGCATTGAAGAAATGCAACTCCTGCTATTTAACCGATATGGGCGGCAACTTTTTGAGACGACTGATGCTGACTTCTCCTGGGCCGCTACCGGTGTTTCCAGCGGTATCTATTTCTGGTCCATGAGTTACCGGACTTGTATAAATACTGAAAAGGTGAGGAAGGGTTGGGTGCAGGTAATAAGATAATAGCAGACCCTTTACATGCAATTCCCTCTTAGAGCAAATTTTTTTAAATTCATCAGGGAGTCATCAATTACGCGAGCACCTGGTTGATCAATGCAACAGTAAAAATGCTGAGGAGAAACCAGCCGATAACACCCTGTACAATGGTGACATAGCGTGCAATTCCGTGTGTAGGTATGTTTCCAAATCCAAGTGTCACAAACGCGTTCAGACTTAATGCAAATCCGTTTAGTAAACTCAGTAATATTCCTGATGTCAACGTGAGAAATGGTTTGAAGTAACCCTTATCATTTTTTTCAATGAAGTCCTTGTAATTTGCAATAAGCACTTTCTTGCTGGCGACATCCCAATCTGATGGAAAGAAAAAATAGAAAAGTCCAAAAAGGGCAATTACCCAAATGGAGATCACAATCGCTTTGGATGGATCGGTACCGTGGTCAGTATAGAATTTCATCAGGCGATTTAATTTCCAGCTGATATAGTTCTTGAAACCGCCGTTCGATTTGTACAAATGGCGAAGACGCCTGCCTTCTAGATCTTTCTTTTCCGAGTAGCTTGCATTTGCAGATTCGGTGTCGCCGATCTCACGATAGTGGTTAAACATTTTTTGATAGGACTTTATCAGGCGATTGAATTTTGACCTATTAGACAGCTCGGCATCCGTTTTCCCCAGATAAATTGAATCGATAGCTGAGTCAAGGTATACCAGTTTGTATCCTGTAAGTTGCGACCATGGGAATTCTGAGGATGCAGTTGGAAAATTAATTTCGGACAACGAAACATTGGCAAAATTGTTTTCCGTAACATACAATGAATTAGAAGAGCTTAAGGCGTTAAAATCAACTGTTCCGTTGAAGGAATTATTTGTTAAGCGAATAGATTTACATTGTGGTCCCAAAGTATATAGCCTGTCGCTGACAAAGCTGCTGTTTTGTACCAAAACCTTGTCATAGTTTCCGTAGATCTCAAAAGGCCGTGATTTCTGCATTGTTGAGTTGCTATTCGCTCTGCAATTCACAAAAGACAGGCATCCAAGCTCGCTTGCTGAGATCGATGCATCTTTAAATTCGGTTTTGAGAAATGAAAGGTTGCCGCCTGAAATATTCGTTGATTGAAAAGTATCGATTAAGCAATTTGCGAAGGTTAAGTCCAGTCCATTTCCTTCGGAAATTATTAACCTGGAAAAATGCACATTCTCTACCTTGAAACTTGTATTTTCCGTCAAGCCTAATTTCCGGTCGGAAACAAATACACAATTTTTAAGTGTGATCTTTCCATGAACACTAACTTTCCCTTTGTAGACTTGAATTGTTGTATCAGTGATCAATTCTTTACCGTTGACGTTATTCAGGTGAATTTCCGCGTTGCCATAATACACTTCATGGGTCATAGCTTCTGCGATAATTGTGCTAAGATTGAGATTTTCTCTTCGCAGAATGTCCATAGAAAAAACGTCGTGAGTTTCTGGAAAGTGGATTACAAAGCGGTCATCAGCTTCTGCAAACCGATTACATTCGGAAAAAAAATTTTGGTTGAGAGAATTTAGCCCAAGATATATACGTTGTACCAACGCCGTAGGGCCGCGACCATAAATCACTTCGATCTTAAGTTTGTTCAGAATGTAGTTATCCTGGGATGAATGTTTGACTATGTGCATCGACAAGGTAGCGAGCTGACCTTCCCGTATTTGGCCCTTGCTTGCGCCTTCTGCCAGAGAATTCTTATCCTCCACATAGCCCGGACCAATAAAAGAAATTTTTGACTTTAATGATGAAAGCTTTTGGCACCAAACTAAAGTCGGCACAAAAATAATAATGAATAGAATAATACTTCGAACCATAACCAGCGGGGTTTAGCGGTTACAAGTGTATTTATAAATGTAAGAAACTTTGCAATGAATTAGGCTGATTTCCAATCCAATGGCTCAGTGATTTTTTGTGGAAAGAGGTTAAAGTTGCTTCATGGCTGTGTGAATTTTTCTCCCAAACCTGGCGGAGTCTGCGTTGACTTTCTTATCAAGAAACTTTCCAGGCGCACACGGAAATTCCTAACCAGCGGAAGCAAAGAATATGTTCCTGATGGAACCCCCGGAAGCCACTCTCCATTTGCCGCAAAATTCATCCAGGCTTTAAAAGAGACAGGAGGTTCAGAAAACAGAATATTGACCATTCCGGATTTTCACCGGTATTTTCAGCGCCTTGTCCACCGAGCCGCGATTTGGTAAGTTTTCTGAGACGGATGATCCAGCCAGTGATTTTGTTTTTGTTGCCAAGCAATAGTTCAGTGGCGGAAATTAGATGTCGCTGATAGCTCATCGCTGATGACTAACGCCCTGGCTTTTTTAGTTAATACATTTTCGCAGTACACCAGGAGAGGGTATTTCGGTACGGTCTATTCTGAGAAGAGAATCGCTTGCACTCTTAGTGTATTGGAATGAAACAGCAACTGTTTCATTCCAGGTCGGCCAATGATCTGCTTTCAATAAATATTAGTTTTGGGTGTGATTAGAAGGCTTTGGGAAATTGGTATATGATTTGGCTTAGATTACTAATAAACAAGCACAACATGCTCCTCAACTACCTCAAACTCGCTTTCCGACTGATGATAAGAAAGCCCTTCTTCACTATCGTAAATGTGACCGGGCTATCCGTTGGTTTTGCCGTGTTCTTCGTTTTGTGGCAGTACAGCCAAAACGAACTGAAGAGCGATCAACAGTGGAAAGATTGGGAGAGGATTGTCCGATGTGCACACATATGGCAATGGACTGATGATGGTAAAATTTGGTCTCAAAGCCAATTTGGCGAGACCTGGCCGGAAATTGTGAAAAAAGTGTCTGGAGATTTCCCGGAAATTGAGGGTATGGCAAGGATTTTCCGGCAGGAAAATTTCGCGAAGGAACATATTCCATTTCATGGAAAGGAAATTTTTCTTACCAGGATCAATGAACGTGATGAGCGGATCTCATTCAAGGAGACCTCCATAGCCTATTCGGACCCCAATCTCTTCGCGTTTTTCGCGATACCTCTCGTTCAGGGAAATGAAAATCAGGTTTTAAGAGAGGCCAATTCTATTGTACTTTCTCAGCGAATGGCGCAGCGATACTTTAGTAATACAGATCCCGTCAACCAACTATTGCTCATCAACAATGACATTCCGCTGAAAGTAACCGGGGTGTTTGCAGATCTTCCGCGCAATACACACCTGGAATTCGAAGCCGTTATTTCAACGGTTGGAATTGTAAAGTACATCGACCAATCCACATTTTCTTTAGGAGGTCCTCACGCTTATTTCAAATTATCTGCCGGTACTGATCCGAAAGTACTTGAGGATAAGATAAACTCCAATGGCGCTAACTATTGGAGCGAAAAAATTGCCGCAAATGAAAAAGACATTAGAAAGTCTGAATTCTATTTACAGCCCCTCTCCGATGTGCCTTTTGTTAATTATCGCTGGGATTATTTTAAACCTAAGTCGGCATTTCTCCTTAAGGTTTTGGCGGGGATATCTGTCTTGACATTGTTTATTGCATGGGTGAATTACCTTCAATTGTCAATTTCCCTTTACTGGAAAAGAATAAAAGAAATGGGCATCCGAAAAACTAATGGTGCCACACTCTGGAACTTCATTCATCAATTTATTTTAGAGTCCTTTTTAATCAACACTATATCTGTGCTGCTGGCATTAACATTAATACAGATCGTCAAATATTCCATCGGATCACTATTCGGATTTTACATTCCAGATTGGAAAGATATTCAACCTTCAACAATCATAATATTTGTTCTCGCTTTTTCAACCGCTGTAGCGTTGAGCGCGCTTGCTCCGATTTTTATTGCAATGAACAAAGTTCCACGTTCGTTATTAAATCGCATCAGGGGACAGACCAGTGGTTTGAAGTTATCCGGCTTACTGGTTCCGATACAGTTTGGCTTTTCGGTTGTGCTCATTGTGTGGGTCTTCATGGTGTTTTTTCAGGTTGATTTCATGTTGAAAGCGAACATGGGGATTAATCGCAACGAAGTAGTGCTGGTTGACTTACCTCTGTCGCGACAAAGTACTTTTACTTCGGATTTTTCAGTTTTCATGGAAAAAGTGAAATCAACAAAGGGAATTAAACAGGTAACTTTCTTTAGTTCAATTACGGGCGATGCAGATAATAACATGGTGTGTATGAAACTGTCTGATATAATCAATCATGCTTGTGTGGATACCAATGGTGGGGTGGACGAGAATTTTATTCCTTTTTTTGGCATCAAATTATTGGCTGGCCGTAATTTCAGACCTGATTACCCTGCTGATTCAGCTGCAATAATTCTTAGCCGAAGGTCCATTCAGCGCCTGGGGATCGCAAAACCTGAAGATGCCATTGGGCAAAGAATCCTGGTAAACACCGGGGCCTGGGCTGATAGGAATTTCAATTTTTCTGAGATCATCGGTATTGTAGAGGATTATTACGGAGGCAAAACATCCCTGATCATTAACCAGGGAATGGGCGAAGGTCATGGAGGGATAATCTTAACCTACAAAGATAAATTTATTCCCGCTAGTAAACCTCAGAAGATCGCATTAAGGGTGAACCTTCCTTTGTATTCGGAAGTGATCAGGGAAGTGGAGAAGGTGTACAATGACATTTTTCCAGGTCAACTCTGCCGGGTCTATTTTTTGGACGAGCAGATCGGACGCTTTTACGATCAGGAAAAGACAGCAAGAAATCAGATTCTACTTTTCACCATCATTGCTATCGGCATTACTTGCCTTGGTCTGCTTGGAATGATTTCCAACAAGGTAGTAGAGAAAACCAAGGAGATCGGTATACGCAAAGTGCTGGGCGCGGACCTCAGACATATAACACAGATACTGTTAAGCACCACAATCAAACAAGTGATAGTTGCAACAGTGATTGGAATTCCTGCGGCCTATTATCTGACGCAACAATACCTTCAAAAATTTTCAGTGCGGGTTGAGTTGCAATGGTGGCACTACGTTTTGCCAATTGCGATTTTGGTTGTGATTATGCTCGGCACCGTGGCCACTGTTGTCTGGGACGCAGTCAAACGTAATCCCGTGGAGGCACTTAAATACGAATAACCAAAACTCAATATGTTCCTCAACTACCTCGGCAACCCCCTTTGTTCAATGGTAGAATCCCTCACAGGGTTTGTATTATATTTTTCTGTGACCCCTGTACTGAAAAAGAATTTATAAGTTTTAGCCACCAAATAATTTCCAGATATGAAAAAACAAATTCAACTCATTTTATTTGTAATGATTCTCTTCCAAATTGGAAAGAGTCAGGGCCAGCATACCCTCATTGGCGATGAACCTCTCGTTGCATTTTTGGGTGACGAAGCAGAAATGTCTGCTGCCGGCAAACTCCATCAAACACCTGAAAGTGTTAAAGCTACTTCAAACCAGATTATCCTCGACTGGAATATAGTAGCTTACGAAGTTATGGGCGGCCCCGCTTATCAGCATCCGTTGTTTGCTGCCCGCATGAATGCCATGATGCACTTGGCTATGCACGATGCTCTGAATGCTGTGAATGCTGTGTATCAGTGCTACGCATTCAAAGAAATTGACGGAAAGGCCGATGCGATAGCCGCAGCCGCAAGCGCAGCCTATACCATTTTGGTAGCTTCATTGCCGGATAAGCAGTCCGATTTAGATGCCGCTCTCACTAAATCACTTGCTCCGATCGCTGATGGTGAAAACAAAACAAGGGGAATTGAACTTGGCAAAAAGGCGGGGAAGGCAATATTAACCCTTCGCCAAAGTGATAAGGCATCTGAAAACCCTGTTTCTCCTTTGACTGCCGAAAAAAAAGCAGGCGTATATCAGATTGTACCTCCGTTTGATTTTGTCTATGCACCTGATTGGTGCAACATGAAACCTTTTTCAGTTCAAACAGCGGCTCAATTCAGGTGTGCTTCACATCCTGTTCTGAACAGCAAGCGATATGAGAAGGATTTTAATGAAGTAAAAGCGATAGGTGCGAAAAACAGCACAACAAGAACAGCCGATCAGACTTTCTATGGGAAGTTCTGGTATGAATTATCTGAAGCCGGGTGGAACCGTATTGCCCGTACGGTGGCTAAGGAAAAAAATCTTGGCCTGATGGAAACGGCCCGACTATTTGCGCTCATGGACATGGCTTTAATTGATTCCTACATTACAGGCTGGGACTCGAAGTACAACTATAATTTCTGGAGACCTTATACCGCTATCATGAATGCGACAGAAGACGGAAATGACAAAACCAGCCCTGAAACACCTTGGGAACCTTTGATGCCTACACCACCAGTGCCGGATTATCCGTCAACTCACAGTACATTAGGTAATGCGGCAGCCATTGTTTTAGCAAATGTATTTGGTGATAAAACAAGCTTTGTATTTGCGTCACCCACGGCAGAACCCGCTGGGGCTACACGCTCATTCACCAGCTTTAGCAAGGCGGCTAAAGAAAACGCTGATTCAAGGGTGATAGTTGGTATACACTTCCGGTCCGCGTGTGACGCAGGATTGGAGTTGGGCGAAAAAGTGGGCAAATGGACTGTAGAAAACTACCTGCAGTCACTACCCAAACAAGCTTCTTCGAATTAGCTACTCATGGTCGTCCGACCACTCCAAGTGGTCTGACGACTAAACTTTTTCCGGTTCGAGACTAAATGCTGTTTGTTTTTCCGTGTGACAAGGATCAAATAAACAGACACATTCCAAAAGGATTTATTGCAAATTCAGATCTTGATGATCACTCAAATCGCTTGTATTGTATTAAAATGATGCATTCTTTTGTTTCATTTTGATGCACCTTAAAAAGGGTAAGTTGGTAAATGGGCCTCGGCTCACCTAAAAACCCGGATTAGCTCATTTGGAATCATTGTTGACCGATAAGGAAACCAGGAATCTATTCCTTAAATTAGTTTGTAAGCAAGTTAGATCCCATGAAAAAGCACAGCGGCAACATCCTGATCGTAGATGATGATGAGCACGTAGTGTTTACCTCCCACATGATACTGAAGGAGTATTTTGAAAACATTGAAACACTCTCCTCTCCCAAAACACTTGAATCGCGGCTGAAGTTAAACGAATACCATGTGATCGTGCTGGACATGAATTTCAAAGCGGGCATAACGTCCGGTAATGAAGGCATTTTCTGGATGAACAGAATACTAACGTTATCGCCTCAAACACAAGTTGTACTTCAAACTGCCTATGGAGATATTGAGCTTGCCGTAAAATCGATCAAAGAAGGAGCGGTGGATTTCCTTCCAAAGCCGTGGGACAAGGAGAAACTGATCTCTACCGTACTTAATGCATACAAACTTGCCTGCTCACGAAGGGAAAATAGTGATCTTAAAAACAAGCAACGCGAACTTCAGAAACAACTTAATCCACATCATCAGACGTTCATAGCAGCGTCTCCCGCGATGCAAACTGTTCTTCATACCATCGACCAGGTAGCGTCCACCAGTGCTAACGTGCTTGTATTGGGAGAAAATGGAACGGGGAAAGAACTGGTTGCACGCGCTATCCATAATCAGTCACCTCGTGCGGATGAACCTTTTATTGCTGTAGACCTTGGTGCAGTTCCTGCTTCTCTCTTTGAATCAGAAATGTTCGGACATGAAAAAGGAGCCTTTACAGATGCAAAGGAATCGCGGATGGGAAAGTTCGAACTCGCCAATAAAGGCACTTTATTCCTGGATGAGATTGGAAATCTTCCGCTGGAATTACAGGTCAAAATGCTTTCTGTTTTACAGAGCCGGACGCTGACCAGAATAGGATCTAACAAACCGATCACACTGGATGTGCGCCTGATATGTGCTACTAATGCACCAGTATACGAACTCGTTAATAGCGGTGCCATTCGTCAGGACCTTTATTACCGCATTAATACAGTTGAAATAAACCTGCCTCCGTTGCGCGAGCGGAAAGAAGACATTCCTTTGCTTGCAGCCCACTATCTCGAAGAGTTTGGAAAGCGATACCATAAACATGTTACAGCGGATGCATCGCTTATCCAACAACTTTCCAGATACCACTGGCCTGGGAACATCCGTGAATTGCAGCATGCAGTTGAGCGTGCTGTGATTCTGAGCACGCAACCGGAATTGTGCATGAAGGATTTCCAGCTTCGTAATGAATCGCTTACACTGCCTGAAAATGAATCGAAGACGCTGAATCTGACAGATGTTGAAAAAAATATCATTCAACAGGCTTTAGAGAAATGTAACGGTAATCTTACACGCGCATCGGAAGAGCTAGGCATCGGACGAAGTACATTATACCGCAAGATTGAAGAGTATGGACTCAGTCAATGACTTTGTTTCAAGATCGCTCACTGGCCAAAACCAGTTGGATTGTTCTTCGCTTTCAACGAGGAGGTCGAGTCCGTTAAAAAAGATACTCAGGCCTAAACTTGCTTTGAGATTGCTGGCTATTTGTTTTTTTGGCTGCCTAACGGCATATCTCATTCTGATCTCGCCTTATTGGATGGCGGGTCTCTGGACAGCGCTTGTAACCGCTGCACTTTTTTACGAGACTGTAAGATTTGTTGATCAATCTGAAAGAAAGTTAACCTCATTCCTGCAGGCATTGAACCAAAACGATTTTTCAGTCACGTTTCATGAGAATAAAAAATCAGACGACTATGACCTTCACCATGCCTTCAACCAATTGAATGAAACTTTTAAGCTCCTTCGATCGGATAAGGAATCACAACATCAGTTTCTCCACGTAATAGTTGAGACAGCTGCTGTGCCCATGATCTGCTTCGAGGAAGGAGTTGAATCGGTATACCTGATCAATGACGCGGCTAAAAAATTATTCGGCATCCCGTTTCTACAGCATATAAGATCACTTTGGAGGGTCGACCCGGTTCTCCCGAATTTTGTGCGCGATATCGAGGATGGTGAAAAAGGATCGCTCAAGTTAATACTCCAGGGAAAACAAATTTTCTTGTCAGTTACTTCCAGGCATATTGTTTTCAAGAATAAAAATCTAAAGCTCATAGCGTTTCATGATGTAAGCAGCGAGTTGGCGATCAGGGAAGCGGAAACCTGGCAAAAACTGCTTCGTGTTCTCACCCATGAAATATCCAATTCCGCAATTCCGCTTTCAACGTTGTCATCATTCATCTATGACATGGTAAGAAAGGCTGATGCTGGCATACAAAATCTTTCCGGAGAAGAATGGACAGACTTGATGACAAGCCTGAAAACTATAGAGCAACGCAGCAGATCGTTGAAAGAGTTTGTGCACAATTTCAGGCTTGTGAACCGGGTGCCTGAACCTACAATTCAGCAGATGTCTGTAATAAGCTTAATTGACGAAGTGAAATCTCTTTTTTGTAAAGAGCTCGACAAAGAAGAGATCATTTTCCATGTGAGTGATTTGAAAGAGTCGTCCCTAATCCAGGCGGATAGAAACCTGACAATGCAGGTGTTGATCAATCTTGTAAAAAATGCGATTGAGGCCATGGCCGATCGCAAATCCCGAAAAAGCATAACAGTGTCGGTAAAAAAAATGGGTCGGTATACAAACCTTCACATCGTTGATAGCGGTTGCGGCATTGAACCAGAACAGCTTGAACAGATATTCATTCCTTTTTTTTCAACTAAGAATGGTGGTTCAGGGATCGGACTGAGTATTTCACAGCAAATCATGCAGAAGCAAAAGGGAGATATTGCCGTGCGGTCTGTTCCGGGAAAAGGCAGTGAATTTATTCTGACATTCACAACCTGACGTATCGGATCGATACAGTTCACTGTTTCATTTTAGGTCAGTCTTAATAAATTGGATCCTGATAATCTTTCTTTCCCTGGGCATTTAAGCGGTTAGAGTCGCTGGTATTAATTTGGCATATACGGAGTTAAAACAACTGAATAATGTTACACAACTATCTCAAACTCGCCATCCGCTTACTGATTAGAGATCCATTTTTAACTTTTATAAATGTGGCAGGACTAATCAATCGGGTTTGCAATGTTTTTTATACTCTGGCAGTATTCCCGGAGTGAGCTTGGCAGCGATCAAATGTGGATTGAGCGAATTTCCCGGGCTCGTCACCATAAGCGGTCGGAAGCAGATCACCCGTTCGTGTTCGATTCGAATGGGGGTGTAGATGAATTTTTCATTCCGTTTTTTAATCTGAAGCTGGTAGGGAGTTATGTCGGCGTCCAATGAACTTTTAACAGAAGATTCTTAAATGGCTCAATTCAGGGGCCTATGGCTCAATGACTTTTCCGAAAAGTTAGAAAGACATGTTTTTTGGCTTAGTGATTTTTACCGCCAATGCTGCAAGTACTTGAAGATTTGCATGGTTTCTGCGCCGGGAAATCTGTATTGTTACAGGTCAACCCGTTTTTCATCCCGGTTTTTTCCCGATTCTCAACGTAATGGTATTCAATATCTTACCGCTAAGTCTCAGACTTGATAGTGTGTATTTGCAGGATCTAGCATTTTGGCTGGATGGCTTTTTTCACCCGTAACGTTCTGATTATCAAGTTGAAATTCCGCACTTTAAAAGATGTTCACGAAAAAAGGAACCTAGTAACCCAGGGGCTTCGTTGCAAGACAGAAATGATACGTTATGTCCAAAAAGCGAGTAAGGCCAAAATACACACGAAAACAAATTAGAGAACTGAATATTCGAATTTAGATATTCAGAGGTTGGCAGAAGTGTCGGAACCCACGGAAATATGAAACAACGATGATTTCTTCAGATGCACACAGACATTGCTCATTTACCGCAGATTGCATTATCGGAAGGACAACGGATATGGCTCCAAGAAGCATGGCGCCAACTACTTGATACTGGCAACAATCCTTCCTACAAGTCAATTAAGCTAAAGACTCTAAAAGAAGTGGGGCCATCGTTCAATGTCCATGACATCGACGAACGGCTTCTCCGGGAGCGTGCCACTCAACCCACGCTTCTAGGTGTTTTATATGCCGATACAACTTCGAAAATTTTGGATGACGCTGATAGGATCATCCTGACAATAAAGCAAATCTTGATTGACCAGCCAGATCGGGAAGAGTTCTCCACAGCCGAAATTGCCCCCATCGTTGGCTTCGATAAAAAATATACCCAGATCGTCTTCACCCTCGCATCGGAGTATGGCAGTTTTTGGAATAGCGCAGGATCAACGAACAGCGCTGACAATCCTTTTGGTTATGAACGCTTTTCAGTTAAGGCGAAGGAATCCCATGCCTTTGATTTTTATATAGAATTTACGAGCATTCGGAACTGTATGGAGGCCCATTATATCCGACAGGAAAAATATGAAAGAAGCTCGAGCACGCATTCCAGTAACTACACTGTTGGGCTTATAAAAACAACTTCCTCTCAAGAGGTCTTTGTGGACCCAATAAGATTAAACGAATTGAAGAACATTGGTAATTCAAAGTTTGACCTTACGAGATTGATTAGGCAGTGCGAGGAGCTGAATGACAATTATGCGAATGAATGCTTTTTCGCCGTAGGAATGCTGACCCGCTCAATCATCGATCATATTCCTCCCGTATTTGGGAAGATTAATTTTTCTGATGTCGCCGGAGGGTATGGAGCTAAAAGCTTTAAAGAGTCCATGTCGCATCTTGATAAGTCCTCCCGAAAAATCGCCGATTCATTTTTGCATACGCAAATCCGTCAAAAAGAAGTACTTCCGACAAGGACTCAGGTGAATTTTAGTCGCGATTTTGATGTACTACTTGCTGAAATCGTGCGGATTCTTCGCTAGTATTCTACGCACTACCTCTCCTTCCAAAAGGGAATTTCCAGGCTGCGTTTTCCAAAATAAAAATGCTGCCCGGCTATTTGTATACCAAGCACATTTTTTCCATTAGGCAATTTATTTATGGGAAGATTCGCAGCTATTCCCAGCTGCTCTTTTCGAGTATCGCCAAACCATTCAATGTGTCTTACAATTGAGTCATTAACAGAAAGCGATACAATCTCGGCAAATGATTCCTTTTTTAACTCAGCAATAGCATCGACATACTCTGCTTTATAAGGAATAAATACACGAAGATATTCATTCTTGATCACTTCGGATTGAATGCACGCAATACGAACCCATGATTCATCTGCAATTCGATCCTGATAAAACTCGTCCGCTTTAAAAATTTCTTGTGAAGTTGGTGGAAAAGTCCGCTTGTCATAAAGGTTTTTCCAGTTAAGGTGATCTTGCAGGGAAATAAAAGCGAATATGCTTGAAGAAATGTAAAAAAATAAAATGAATAAAGCGGCTTTCCATTTATTGATGTTGGTAGATACAATCTGCAGGTAGGGCCTGTAAATAAAGCCAAGACTAAATAAATTAAAGTACCAGTAAACGGGTAAAAATAACTTTCGAATGATACGATTTCGTCTAAGGAGTCCCTGCGTAATGAAGTCAGCGAGATAGATAACTGAAAGAACAAGGATCATAGACTTTAGAAACGATGGCGCCCCCACGTTGGGTTGGATGAAAAGGACGATATAAATTGTCACCAAAAACAGCGTGAGGAACCCGAGCAAAATCAGAATGAATAAAAAAGATCCAAAAAAGATTAGGCCACTAAGGGTATCAAGGCCAACAATATGCTCAGTCAGGTTGACCCTTTTAGATCGTTCCAAATATCTTCCTTTAATGTGCAGTCTGTCAAAGTTAATCCCGCCAGGATAAGCGCTGCGCAAGCAAACCAGGGCTATCCAAAATCCCCGGAGAAACAGGTGACAAAGAAAACCAAATGTTACACCCCTTAATACAAAAACCAAAATCATTAATATTTCCTGGTGTCCCAAAAAAGGCATCACCTCATCAACATGACTACTTGAAGAAATCAGGTAGCTGACTAATTGAAATAGGGAATAAATTGCTCCACCCGAAATCAGTATCTCCGCCTCCCAGGAATTTTCCTGCAGATGTTTGAGCCACTTAGGGGCTGCTGAATTGGCGATTCAGAAATTCGTTCCTGCACCTTGATTTGATCTCATGAAAAATTTCAAATAGGCAATTTAAATAGATTCCTTCAAATTCCGAACCCACGTAGCCAAGAACGTAGCAACGTTGTCTTCCATTTCCGTTTTTTTAAATTGATGCGTTTATCATGGCAAACTTGCTATTTTGGTTGGTGGTCAACGGGGCCTTTCTATGTTTTTCTCCCGATGGAACAATAATAGCATTTTCCTCAAACCAATTTGGCGGATGGGAGACTTGCATGATGAAGTCAGACGGCACAGATTTAGGCGAATAATGCAGACACAAGCCGATTTTAATCTGAATCCAGCTTGGTCGCGTGACGGAAAGCATGTCGCATTTTGGGGCGTTTTTTCATAAATTATGAACCAAAGATTTCCATCTGCAGATGACCAACCCGGCGCTCATTCTTAGCATGCTATGGCTTGGAGGTACAATGTCTTTACCGCAGCCCACTTACAAAAGTGATGTTCAAACACGGCATCGTGTTGATTCGTTGGTTTCGTTAATGGATTCTACACATAACCTCGCAACGAAAATCATTGCGTGCGAAGCGTTGGTAAACGAGTTGTTTTCCGCCAGACGAATCGACACGGCTATCACAGTCGCTGTTACCGCACATGAACTCGCTTTAAAATTCGACGACCCAAGACTGGTCGTAAAAACGTTGTATTTATTGGCAGTCTGCTATGGGAATTCAGGCCTGAGAGATTACGATAAATCATTGCACTATGCCCGTCAGGCGGAAGCACTTGCGAGCAGACATAACTTTTACACTGAGCTGCATGTGATATATTCGACCATCCTCAACAACCATTTTTACCTCGGAGATTTTCCGGCCGCCATGGCCTCAATCACAGCCGGTCTACACTCAGCGGAAACTCATCGTGACCAAAAGAACGTTGCAAAGTACAACAGCCTGCTCGGATTCGTTCACCTCCGGCTGGGAAATTCCGCCGACGCTGAAAAGTTTTACAATTATTACTTAAGACTATCAAGAGAAATCGGAGATAGCATCGCGGTCGCAGATGCGTTTAATTCCCTGGGCGAAGTTTTCATGTCGACGAACAAAAATAGTCTTTCCCTTAAATACCATAAGCTGGCATGGGCAATTTACAAAGATCATTACCCGGATAGATTAAATCACAGATATGACCAGCTGGCGTACACCGCATTTAAAATTAGCAACGCATACAAAATTGTCGGCGACTTCGAAGAAGCACTGAGATATTCCAAATTAGGCTTTCAGTATATAGAAAAGCACGGAGCTAATGAATATGACCGTGTAAGTTATTTGCTTAGCACAAGTTATATTTATAAAAGTACGGGGGCGTACGAGGACGCTCTGCGATTAATACATCATGCCTTGGCGCTGTCAAAACAGATTGACCACAAAGAAAATATTCGGGATGCTTACAGGTCGTTAAGTGATATTTATACGGCGCTTAAGAGCCTGGATAGTGCACTTTACTATCATTTATTGTTCACTGCGGCAAAAGATTCAATCATCAATGAGCAGAGCAGAAATGCTGTTCAAAGAATACATGCTCTATATGATTTACAAAAAAAAGACCAGGCAATTGCCATTCAGCAAGCAGAGATCGAAAACCGGTCTTTGCAACGAAATGTAATAGCGCTAGTATTCATTTTCACGGTTGTCCTTTTGATTCTTATCTACAACAGGCACCGGTTAAAGCAAGGCAATAAGTTTCAAGCACAGTTAGCACATGAGCGGAACGAACTTTTTAATACCATAATTTCCATCCAGGACAGGGAGCGGACCAGGATTGCGCAGGATCTTCACGATGGTCTAGGATCGGTGCTCGCCGCAGCCAAGTTTAAACTGACAGATATTGACATCGTGAGAGGCCGATTGACACCGCGGGAAATCGAAGAATACAGGGCGGTCATTGCTCTTGTTGATGAGGCCGCAATTGAGTTGCGAAATGTTTCGCACAACATCATGCCAGCGACATTGTCAAAGATTGGATTGGTTGCCGCTCTCCGGAATATCTTTGATAACATCTCGGGACATCTTCCGCTGCAAATTCTTTATAACACGCATGGATTCAATACGAGGCTTGATGAGCAAATGGAAATCAGTCTTTACCGAATTTTGATGGAGCTGACCAATAATGTTATTAAGCACGCAAAAGCCACAGAGGTCGTTGTTCAACTTATCAAGTATCCAACACATTTGAATATCATGGTAGAGGACAATGGCGTAGGATTCGACCCACATGACAAGAATGGAAATAATGGCATAGGCTTGGATAATGCGCTAGCGAGGATTGATTACCTTAAGGAAACCATGGACATTGAATCCCGACCTGGCCAGGGTACCAGCATAATTATTAATATTCCAATTAATGAGCATTAAAGACAGCAGACCACCAACGACTAAAGTCAGCATCCTCATTGCTGATGATCATCGAATCCTGCTGGACGGGATGATCGCAATGCTGAAAAAGCAAACAAAGATTGAGGTGAAAGGAATTGCCACGGACGGCCAGCAGGCGCTGGATTTGTTGATCCAGAATGACTATGACGTTTGCCTGCTAGATATTAATATGCCTAAATTGGATGGGCTGGACGTGGTGAGAGAAATTAAGAAGAAGAAGCCATCTACAAAAATTCTTGTTATTACGACCTACACCGATAAAGAGATTATCGCTGAAATGCTTAAGCTGAAGGTCGCGGGATACATTTTAAAAAACTGCAGTCGTGAACAGCTTGTCAAGGCGATAATAGACGTCGCTGATGGGGAATGCTACTATAGTGATGAAGTATATGATACCGCTATAGCGAATTTTGCAGCGACCCCAAATGACGCGCCGACAGCCGAAGAGATTGTATTGACAAAGCGCGAAACGGAGATCGTGAAACTACTTTCGATGGAATACACCAACGACAAAATTGCCGACGAACTTGGTATCAGCTATCGTACGGTGGAGACCCATCGCAAAAATATCATGCAAAAGACGCAGTCCCATAACCTTGCCGGATTGCTGAAATTCGCCTTTTCAAAAGGTATTATTTGATTACTTACCCTGCCGCAAAACATGTTTATGTACCAATATGTTGGTATCTCAAAAATGCCGAACGGATTGTATTGTTCGGCTTTCCCTTCGAAAATAGATTTATGTGAAATTTGGTGGTAGGCGAAACGCCATCGTCTGCACGTACTGACTTCTTCTCAACAGAATACTTCATTTCGTGCTATGAGCCACTACTCTTATCCTAGATGCCCATGGACATATTCAATAAGCACTTTTCGATCGGATTGTTCTTGGTATTACAGATTTGCGTCACCACGCAGTCCAAGGGTCAAACAAATATAAGCGGATTCATCTCGAGCGATGTAACGTGGGACGTGGCCGGCAGTCCTTACCTTATCACCGGGAATACTGTGCTTGATAGCGGCTTTACGTTGACGATTGATGCCGGTGTTATTGTGAAATTCCATCGAGGGAAGTCTCTTCAAATACAAGGCAATCTGCGGGCCATTGGAAGTGCTGAACATCCGATCATGTTTACGAGCAATGAGCCCGTGCCGGCTCCAGGGGATTGGGATTTTATTTTTTTTTCCGACAATAGTCAAGACTTTGACCATTCACTCGGGACCGGCAGCGTGCTTGAGCATTGCGTTGTTGAGTATGTCGGTGGAAATTCAGGACAGGAAAACGGCGCTATAAAAATTTACGAAGCTTTTCCATTTATCAATTCTTGTGAGATTCGTCATAATTCTGCTACAGCGATCAATTATTGGGACAGTGGAACCACTTATGGGAGAATAAAGATCACAAATTGCAACATCCATGACAATGACGGAACGGCTTCCTCACACACGTCCGGAGCTGGCGGCATTTCAATACGTCCGAGTTGGGCGCACAGTGCGGTTCCAACGGAAATTGTCAATAATATTATCCGAAATAATTCAGGTGATAATGCCGGAGGAATTAACTGTAGCCACTCTACTGAGAACCTGCTAATTAAAGGCAACATTATTATGGACAATCGCGGCCAATATGGAGCGATAGTCGCCAGTTTTTCGAACGGCGAGATTGCATTCAACCTGGTTGTGGAAAACCGGTCACTGGACGAGAATTTTTTTTCGGGGATGATGGATCTTGTGTATTCTGATGTTGTTGTCAAAAATAATATTCTCGCCGGTAACGCCGGTGGCCTCGGCAGCAACGGAAATGTTCTTTTTTCCAAAAACGTTATGGTCGACAACTCGTTTCCAGTAACCTCGTCATTATTTTTCATTCGGGGAACGACGAACAATATCAGTCACAACACCATAGTACATAATAATAATGCTTCGTCGGGCCATTCTACGGTGAGGGTATCCGAAATGCCGACCTTTGTCTTTAACGGAAATAACATTTATGGGAATGGCACCCAGTATGAACTTTGGAACGAATATCCTTCAACATTTACAGACCTCAATGCGTGCAATAATTGGTGGAAAGCCGCGGCTTCGAACAGCATTGATCTATTGATTTATGATTTTTTTGACGATAACTCAAAATCTGTTGTCGACTACATCCCGTTTGCAACATCACCTGACACGATCGCACCAATGACACCTGTGGCCAATATCATTAAGAATGATATTGCAGAAGGGAACATTCAACTTAAATGGGACGCGAATGGTGAACAGGATCTTGCTGGCTATAGGATTTACTGGGGCCCATCGAATGGGTATTCATTTTCAAACGCAGTTGACGTGGGTAATGTACTCACATACACGCTAGCGGGATTGTCAATCAATGACACAATTGCCGTAACCGCTTATGATCGCGACGCGGACGCAATACAAGACCAGCTCGAAGGACATGAGAGCTGGTTTACTTACGCAGTAGTTAAGCCTAATCCTGAGTTCTCTGTGTTAAATACGACGGTTTGCGCACACGATACTTTGTTATTGATCAATAGAACGCGATCCGAAGATTCCAATATCGAATGGTCCTGGTCGTTTCCAGGTGGTTCGCCAGCTGTCTCAACGACAAAAAATCCAAAGGTCATCTATGATCGCCCAGGCGTCTACAGTGTTTCATTGAAAGCGACCAATATCGCCGGGGCTGACTCTCTAACCATTGACAGTTACATCACTGTCGACTCGCCGCCCGATCCAAAAATTATACCGGACGGCCCGGTCGTTTTTTGCGAAGGTGACAGTGTCACGCTCGATGGTGGCGCCGGATGCGATAGCTACTCATGGTCGAATAGCGCGGCCCAGCAAACCATCACGGCGCGCCATTCAGGTAAGTTCACCGTTGTTGTCAGCAACCGCTGCGGCAGCGGCACGGATGAAATTGCCGTCACCGTGAACCCGCCACCAGAAGTCAGTATCACTGCAGATGGCCCGACGACGTTTTGTGCGGGGGATTCAGTTGTATTAACTGCCGGCGACGGTAATTCTTTCCTTTGGAGTTCTGGCGACACCACGCAAAATATTACAGCGTGGACTGCCAATGAGTACTCGGTAAAAGTCGCAGCCGCGAACGGATGTTTCGGGACGTCGGAGGTAATGAAGGTTACGGTCAACCCGCTGCCAGAGGCCACGATCAGCCTGGCAGATTCAGTATCGTTTTGTGACGGTGACAGCGTCGTCCTCGCTGCCAGTTCTGCCACTACTTACTTATGGAGCACAGGGGAAACAACACCTGAAATTGTTGTAAGGTCGTCTGCCGGATATTCGGTTACAGTGGCTAGTGAACAAGGATGCGAGTCAACTTCAACGGTAACCCGAGTGACTGTTTACACCCAGCCGACAGCTTTGATCACCGCTGACCGTCCAACAACGTTTTGCGCCGGCGATTCCGTGACACTTTCCGCGAGCGACGCTTACTCTTACTTATGGAGCAACGGTGATACCAGCCGACATGTGGTTGTACGGGCTTCCGGCGAGTACACCGTAACGGTTACTGATGTCCATGGCTGCATCGCAGGCTCGGAAGTTACCGCTGTAACCGCGAACCCATTACCGGAGCCGATAATTCTTCCTGATGGCCCAACGACTTTCTGTGCCGGTGACTCAGTTGTCCTTTCCGCAAACACCGGTAGTCGTTTTCTCTGGACTACGGCAGAAACTGCCAAAAGCATTTCGGTTTTGAGTGCCGGAAGCTATGCGGTGGCCGTCGTGGATGAAAATGGATGTTCGGCGTCATCCGACACAGCTGTTGTGATTGTAAAACCACTGCCTGAGATCTATGCAGACGACGTTTCGCGATGCGGTGATGGCGTCGTGACCCTGACAGCCACAGGTTCCGGGACAAAGACATGGTTTTCGTCGCCAGACGGAGGCAGTCCCATAAGTACCGGTGATACGCTTGCCACTCCTCACTTGACCGCGACCACCACGTATTATATCGCTTCCGAATTAAATGGGTGTGCAACACGGGAAAGATTGGATGTGAACGCTACAGTTATTATCATCCCTAAGCCGGCAATCAGCGCCAGTAACGATAATTCCTCCCAACCACTTCTAACCTCAAGCAGTGATAGCGGAAACCAGTGGTTCAATGAGGGGATCCCAATCGCCGGAGAAATCGAAAAAACATATTTAGTCACCGAGGACGGTTCGTATACAGTCCAGGTGTCGGTGGGAAATTGTTTTAGCCCGATGTCAGATCCGTTTGTCTTTGTTGTTACAGGATTAAGCATGCCGAACGTATGGTTGTCCGCAATTTATCCGAACCCTGCGACCGACAAATAATACGTGCATTTGCCTCAAATCGAACTCGGTTGGCCAATGACTATCCGCGTGACCGACCTGCTCGGCCGCGTTATGCTCGATGTGTCTCATGAATCGGGCCACACGTTTGAAGTCGATATAAAAAACCTCGCTTCCGGAAAATACATTTTGCTGCTTATGCGCCACGGCAAGACGAAAACTGGTAAGTTTTTCTATAAGATCAATTAGATTGAAATCATCATGACCAACTGACGAAAATACACTGGTGTTTTTTTCATCAAGACATTACAACCTTTTTCAATCAGATAATGTGATAATGTACTGGTTTTTGCTGGGGCTGACCTAAGGATTCATGTTAACCAGTGAATTCGCGTGACAAAAATAACATGGACAACCCTCACAAGGAATAAGCAAGGGATTGATATCCAAGATGTTCGAATCTGGATCAATTTTAGAATCTCGGGATGGGTTATTAACATTATTTACCAGGTCTTTGCCAAGTTTCAAAAAAACTGCCTGCCGAAATTGGAGGGATATTGAGATTGATTTTCGGAGTCTGATTGTCGAGCAGTCCTCAAAGGTTCTCATAGTAAATCACTGAAGAATCGCCAAGGACAAAGCAGTCTGAAACCAGAGAGGCGTGGCTAAAATCCTTTAATGTCGTCATTATAAAAAAAAGAAGTTGCTACCATACGCCTGCCGCTTATTTTGACAAGAAATGTCAACACTCCATCGTGGCCGCGTCCGATGGCGACGATTGCAGCGATATCATAAGGAGATCTGGACGACATCGGCAACTACACATTACATATAGGCGGTGACCGATTCAGCTTCTTGTCCAAGCTGCCACTCAATAAAGTAAAGCAAGTGACTTTTTGCCTGGGCACCTGCTATAATGAAAAGCGATGGAATTTCTGAACATGAGGAATTCTTGTCTCCTTTACTCCTTTACTTGAACCGGACGATCACAAAATACGCCGGGTTAATGATCATGCCTTTTCCATCGGTTTTAATGATAGATTTGTTCACAGTAACTCCACGTGTGTCACTTTTGCTATTTGACTTGTTGCCACCGATTACTTCAATCACTCCAGGTTTTACATTAACTACGACGTCGCCGTGCGTTCCGGCGGTATTTGGCTTTACCGTGTCGTAAGTGTACCGATTTCCGTCGCGGTTACGTACAACGATATCCCCAACTTGAGGTGCTATCTCGGAGATGCGATACCCCTTGACAGATCCGGTATTTTTTAATCTGTTTTGAATGGCCGCGTATGCGTACGTGGTATGGGCATGTCCATACGCAAAAGCGGGGCCCGCCCCGGCCTGGCGTGCTGCCCAGGAAATAAAAACTGCGCTCCATGGATCGAAGGACTTGCCAAGTTTCAATTGCGCATCCTGGTAATATTGTCTGATAACTGTCTGCATTTCCTTTTCATCTTCTGTTCGCGCACCTTTTCCCCACCGCAACCATTCGCGTGTCACTATCGCGGCGAGTGAAGTTGATATCCCGGACACGGCGGACTTGGTCGCTCCGGCTGCAGCATGCCTGACCTGACTGCCATCCTGCTGCCGGGACGCCAGAAATCGGTCCCTTATTCTAAGCCAATCAGCTTTTAATTTTTCATAACCAGGGGTGGCCCTGGTTAGCGTTTTGTCTTTCAGATGAGGATACATGACGTAAAATATTTTATTGGTCATCTGATTGATGCTTTTTGCTGTGTTGGACCTGTTTACTGGTTCACTTTCAATGGAAGTTTCCAGTTCTGGAATCAGTTCATGAGGTGTTGTTCCCAATTCATCTTCCAGAACAAGCGGTTGATGAAGGTTGATTCCTGCGATACTACACTTTTTACACATGGTTGCGATTTTTGATGTTTGAAATAAGTTTCAGAAAATTACCGGAGAGGATCTTGTCAGTCTCTGATTTTGGCAACGACAAGGCTTTGATCTTCGCCAGCTCGATGCCCGGATGCAGCCACGGCCCGTCGGTACCGAAGAGGATCTTGTCAGCTCCTGCTCTTCGATAGGCTTCTTCAATGAGCCCGAAACGTCGCACCCCGGAGAAATCCGTATATACATTCACGTAGCGTTCAAGCACGTCTATGAACGCGAGCTGTTTTTGCCAATCGTCGGCAAAGCTGCCCAGGTGTGGAATGATCATGTTCACGTTCTTATATTCCGAAGCAGCCATCTCAACGACATTGATCTCGCCCATCGGATCGTATAGAATCGGCAGTCGATACGTGCTCGCCGCCTCGAGGCATTCACGGGATAGCTTGCCATCGTGTTGGTGAACTTTGATGCCGCAGAATTGGTATTCATCAACGGCGATACGAACCATATCATGAATTTCGCCGGCATTTTTCTGGCAGTTCACAAAAGCGAATCCCATAAACCGCATGTCGCTCATCACGATGCTGGCGACATGTCGGTTTGCTTTCCGGTAATCTGAGTGAAAGGCGGAGAACAGCACGGTATTGGTGATTCCGCACTCATCAGCCCTTTTCAGGTACCTGGTGAGATTTGCATCCGTATCCCAGGGACCTGTCAAGCCATCGCCTTTGCCTGCATGGCAGTGACAGTCGATGATCATTGTGCCAGCGCCTTTTGTTTTGTTTCCATGAGGTGCTTCTTCCGTATCAATGCGCCTGGTTGCTCTGATTTATTCTGGATGATCTTTTCATTATACGGCTCGGCTGAGACATCGACACTGGTTACCGCCTGGTAACTCTGTATATACCGCTGAATGATGTCCCTGAAGCTCAATGCCCACGCTCCAGCTACCGGAGACGCCGCAATCTGCGTCCATGGGATGAAGCGAACGCTGATCAGGAGCTGCTCCGCAAATATCGCCAGCTCGCGATGATAGTTTACGCTGGTACCAGGCCATCCCTGGAGTGTCTTCATATGATCAACCGCCGACATCCATGGCTCGGCATACGCCACCATTAGGCGGCCGCGAAGGAACTCACGGATCTCTCTGCGGGACAGAATGTATTGTTCCATCAGCATTTCCACTCTCGACGTAAATGGGAGGTCGCCATATTGGTTATGCATTCCCTCTGTGAGCGCCCGATGAACTTCCCGCAGCGAATTCAGCACCTTCGAACCATCGGGTATGCGCGTGAGGTCGTTTGCGTCGTTGTAGTAATCCGTGCATTTATAGAGAAGGTCATGAAAGGCTCCAATGAAATTTGCGCGATCGTCCGCAGGAATAAAGTCGGCAGAGTCTCTGCCGAACAGTTTCAGTCCATACTGGTGTATGTATTCGGCGTATCTTCTGCGGATAGTTAACCGGTGCTGCGTGTCCTGAACATAGCCCCACAAGATCTGGGACAAAGGTCTCAGAGGATCGATGGTGAGGTTAGCAAGCGGATCACGTTGGCCGTTCCGGATATTTTGAAAACGACGCGATATCGCGTTCATCGTTGAGGTAAGCAAGCCTTCGTCATGCCAGTACGACCATATTAGTTCCAGCTTTGGAAGTATCCGAGTTTCTCCCTGCTGTGATGCGTCTGAAAACTCCTCAACCTCCTGAAGAATGAATGCTTCCAGAGGTGAGGGCAGACCCGTGAACGGTGGACGAGCAATACCGGTCGCTCTCCTCACAAACATCTCGGTTCCGACTTTTAGTATTTGGTAAGCATATGATGAGGTAAGCAGTGAATGATTGAACGAATCTCCACTATCCACTTTTGTTAGAAAGTCATCCATTTCATCATGTTTGTGTTTGCCTTTAGCCTTGTCAAAATTTCCTGAGCGCGACAAAAGCTTGTCGATAAACTTTTTGTACTCGGAAAAAATGATGATGCCGTTACGTGATTCCGACAACGCCTTCCATATCGTTTTGTACTTGCTAACCTCCGGCGAGTCGGCGTCACTGAGTCCGTCTCTGGTCAGCCGCACCGGTATGGCGCTTTTTTTTGCAAACGTCATTGCCAGGTTCTTGAGCGTTGCGTTTAAATCCTTTTCCTCCAGTCCCTTGGTCGTACCTGCGTCAGAGACTTGTTGCAGTGCCTCTCGTTCACGAGGCAGGTCGGCATCAGTCTTGAATTTTCTCTTCGACTTGTCTTTGTTGTCTTCCATAGTTGTAATGTTTTGAATTTTTCTCGTTACCATTAAATGCCCATCGGTTGAGGTGTTCGCTCAAGATGCGGGCTTCTTGTTTTGCATTTATCAGCATGTCGGTTTTAGCCTGCCCGATCACGGCAAATAGTAGGGTAGGGCTGGCTTCGTAAGCAAGCATCGGCCTTCTTCTCCAGTCACGGAAATGTTGCTGTAGCACTGCCGGTGTTCGCTGACGTATTGGAAACAAATCGACCAGTGTGATCTGTCGTCCGGGTACGGGAAAGGTGTTGATGCTGCGAATGAATTCCGGTATTGCCTTGTCGATCTCACGTAACGTGCGTTGAACGGCAGGAGAGGTCTTTGACTTTCGATAAAACGTCTCCCAAAGTCCCCACATTTGCGCCCATTGCGGATGGGGATAAATGGCATGACCGAACGCACAGCTGAGTTTCACCCGTATATAAGGCGCCGGATGTGGGTCGTCAATGTCGATCCGGAATTGAAAATATTCCGGCAGAGTCACAACATTCATCAGTCCCGCTGTTGCGGTGATTCCGAGCAGTCCGAGCGCCCAGTAGTCAGCGATTATTTCCGAGATCCATCGTTGGAATAATTTCCATGCCGCCGACTTGTTTTCAGCCGATTTCCGGATCAACATCAACCTGAGTGCCCCGGTTAAATTCAGAACTTCGCTAGCCTGATGCCCGACCTCGTGCACGAGAGATGATGCGATGCCCGATCCAATCATGCGCTCCCGTGGTACTTGTATTACGGCTACGGGATTTTCGTCCCCGCCGGGCAGCCTCGTCCTGGCCCGACGTATCGCTGCACCGTGGCCTCGCTCGAGAAATACAACCACTTCAGGGAGTTGAGACAGTGGGTATCCTGGTATTCTTAGGGCATCTTCTGCGAGCCTGTCCAGGCCTGCAATCCAGACACCCGTCTCATGCTCCGATCGCTGCGTCAGTACATCCGCGAAAATGTCAAACTGGTCGAGGATGTTGTTGAACCGGAGCTTCAGATGCACGAATTCACTTTGCAGCTCATGGGTCGTTGCTTGAAATAAGTTCTGGTACTTTACCTTTTGTATGAACGTTTCAATACGCCTGGTCAGGTTCAGCTTGCTGGTGCCAAGCAATTCCTGTATTTTATCCAGCGCCGATGGCGATATCGATGCAGCGCTCACCATCGGAATAGTCATGGTGAATGGCTTCGTCTGCTCCAGCCGTGACAATAGCGCGAGCGATTCATTTAACAGGTAATCGTGAGGCGACATGGGAAGAATCAGTAAACACCTTCAATTACAATTCCATTGCCCTTTCTGTACCAGGTGCCAGTCCCGGCAGTGCCGTTGTCGTTCAGGTTGCTGTCATCGCTCAGTCCTGGTGCATATTTACGCGCTGCTTGTGAGATGGCAGTTTGTGCTGTGCGGTAAGGATTCCCTGACCTCATCCGGGCAGCGCGTTTGGCAGCGTTACCCGCAAAGCGTACATAGGCGCGTGCAACTTCAAACTGGCGATCCTCGGGGCTAAGGCCTTCCAGCTCCAGTTCAAACAGGTTGCTCGCAGCGGCGCCCAGCTTCGATCCAATCATTCCACCTAAACCTGGAACAACGAAATTGCCCAGCGCCGCACCAGCAACTGGCAGCGCTTTCTTGGCCGCTTTTTTCAGTAAGCCGATAGCCATGTTCCCTATAGGCGACTTGGAGAATTTCCGGACGGACCCGGTGGCGCGTTTGATCAGCTTCCCTAAAAATTGATCAAGTTCCTGCTCACTCTGAACAGCCAAAAGTTCAGAAGCCAGTTCGATCTCGGTTTCAGCACCAAACGTTTCGTTTTCACTCTGGATTTCGCCCTCTACCTCTAGCTCATCCGACATCTCATCAGCAACCTCTTTGGAATTCAACGGCCGGTTTTCAGGCTGTCCATAAAGGGTGCCCTTGACACGCAGAATAATAGGATAGTGCCTGGAGGCCGACTTGACGATCACAGATTTCACCGGCGGATTTTTTCCAGCTTTTACTTCGGAAGAAAGGGTCTTCAATGCATCAGCAGCAAAGTTTGCGAAGTCATTGAATTGCTTCTTGTCCAGGTTGAGCGATTTGCCTAATGTCTTCTGGGCAATTTTACCAAGCGCTGAGATGGCACTGTTACCAATCGGCGTTCCCAGTAAAACACTTGCAGTTGCGGGCAATTTTCTTGCCTTCTTTTTCAACCAGTTGATGAATTCAGCTTCGTGAGCCAACTGCATTAGCTCATCAACCTCGGCTGACTGAGCCTCTTCGTGATCGCTTTCATATTCGCCCTGTGCTAAAGACTCCGCTTCAAATTGTGATAACACTTCGAAGTCGGTTTCGCGGTCAAAGATCTCCTGATCTGTTTCTGCGAGAAATGGATTTTCGTTGTCGTACATAATTGTAGAATTTAAAATTTTAAGTGTCGAACAATTGGCGCGCGCTTCGTAAGTCAAAATTGATTAATCGACGGCATTCGGGGGAAGGTTGATAAAACGGGATTTTCGAAGAAAAATGACTGGTAAACACAAGGGTGATTTCACGGTGCGCCTACCGTATTTAGACGGTATTTTTACAGCCCACAAGACCATAAAATCTTCATTATCAAATTATTATGGGAGGGAAGTTATCAGGACTATGTTCTGAGCTATGCCAGAACGTGACAAAATCATATAACTTTCCTGTATCAATCAACTCCAAATACTATGAAACCTCATGTAAACAACTTCGGCTGGGGAATGCTATCCGGCCTTGCGCTTTTTGCTTTGTTATCATCAGCTTTTGACAGAGAAGAAACAACATCTGTCGAATCCACACCTTTTGATTATGCCCTAACCAGGGATAGTCCAACTGATTATTCCGGATTTAGACTCGTGCCAATTGACAGCCTTTACAGAGATATTGCCCGATATAGAGGCCAGCACATAAAAGACCTCGAGCCAAAAATGCAGGAGAGGGCTCGCAACAAGGACAAAGAAATGTCGCGGATGTTCTTATACTCTGTGCACACCCTGGACCGGTTTCTGGACGTGATCAAGTCCCTTGGGGAAAGTCAATCCGGCAAACTGGCTATCCGTTTTTACTATGGAGTATATCCGGAAAAAATGTCTCTTCACGGAGAAGATTATGGTGCCCTTCACACGCTTATTATGATGCCGAACTACTGGAGTCAGAAGTATGAGCGATATATGGATATCGATCTCTTAGGGCTGAAGAAGTATTTAGAAGACAAGCACCTGGGCACCTTCGACGAGAATGTGGCTGAGCTTTTCTATATTGAAAGCATGTACAAGCAACATGGTACAAAGTATCATCCGGTGCTTATGCTGGAGGCCTCAGCTATCGAGAGCGATAATTCAAAAAAGCGCATAAACAAGGCGGGCTTCTTTTCGGTGCCTGAGGATGCGCCGGCCATCAACGAGGGACAATTGTGTCCACCCAATTGTCCGAAGAAAAGTTTACTTGACGCCGTTGATCTTGCCTATCCGGGTGGCCTTCAGCGATGAGTTCGGTCATTACATATTTCGAAATAGCCGCATTCGTGAGCGCATGGATTGCATGGCCTCAGCTACGCAAAAGCAAATACATGTGGCTATTTCCCTTTCTCTTATTAATCGTGGTTGCCGTGGAGGCACATCAGACATTTTTCCGAACGGCCCCCATCAACGCGCACATCTACAATGCACTGATACCCCTGCAGTACCTGTTTTATCTTGCTATTCTCTGGCTTTCGTTAAAGGATAAGAGGTTCCGGAAATTCGTTCTGGCATCTACGGTTCTCTTCATCATTCTGGCCTGTGTTTCTGTTTTGTTCCTTCACCAAAAAGGAAGGATCAATACGTTGATGTTCGGCAGTGGTTCAATAGCCATCATTATTGCTATACTGCTCAAGTTTTACGACATGCTTGAAAACCCGGTAGACTATAATTTTCTAAAAAATCCGTTCTTTTATATCCTGTTTGCATACCTGTTCTTCCGGGTGGGAACATTACCGTACTTTACCATGGGTAATTGGCTTTACTACGACCTTGATAGACCAGACATCGTCGGCATTCTGGTGAGCGTCATGAGCGTATTCAACTGCATACTATACGGAACTTATACGATCGTTTTTTTATGGATAGCCCTCAGGAAGGAATCTTGTTGATCGCCAGCACGATGATCGTACTGGTGGCATTTTCGATTTCCGTATTGGTTTTCATGCTCATCTATAGAAAACGCAAACTGCAATTCGAGCAGGACAAAGCCCGGCACAAACAAGAGATTGAGCTGATGCAGGAACGGTTTGAAAAAGAACTTCTGGAGACAAAACTGGAGGTAAAAAATCAAACCATGAAGTATATCAGCCAGGAAATCCATGACAACATCAAGCAAAAGCTGACCCTCGGTAAGATCATCACACAACAAGTCAAACCGGAGGAGCCGGAAAGTACGACTCGAAAGGTTAACGACATCGCTCAGATCATTGATATGTCCCTGAAGGAGCTCAGGAATCTTTCGACCAGTCTCAATTCAGATCTGCTCGCCCAGGCAGATCTGCTCGAATTGATCTCAAATGAGTGTTCACAAATACGTAAAGCCAACCTGGTAGTTATGCTTTCCGCAAAGGTTCGCAAAATAGAATGCCCGGACCCGGTTAAGCTGATCGCTTTCAGAATTTTTCAGGAATTCACACAGAACAGCCTTCGGCATTCACGATGCAATACCATTTTCGTTCGTATCAACCAGGCCCCGGATGACAGTTTTTCCATTATCGTAAGAGATAAGGGCATTGGATTTAACCTGCCTGCTATTCGTCAAAATCCTGGCAGCGGACTCGATAATATGAATAAAAGGGCTAAATTTATAAGCGCTCACTTGTACATTACAAGCATCGAAGGAAAGGGAACGTTGATGAAACTTTCTATTCCCTCGAAGCACATGAAAAACAACCATGCGTAAAACCGTTGTAATCGTCGACAACGAAATACTACTTACCCACGAGCTCGCCAAAGTAATTGACGACTTCGGTGACTATCACGTGCTATATCTGGCAGAAAATGGCCAGAAAATGATGGACCGATTCAAACAACCAGGCAGTGTGCCGGACATTGTTTTGCTGGATATTCACATGCCGGTGAAAGATGGCTTTGAAACTGCGCAATGGTTGACAGAAAATTTTCCCTCCGTGAAAATACTCGCATTGTCTGTTGACGATGATGAAGTCAGCATTATCAAAATGATCAGATGCGGGGCAAAAGGGTACTTGCTGAAAAACATAGACAAGGAAGAATTGCTGCGCGCAATGAACATGATCTTGGAAAAAGGATACTATCACTCCGAATGGCTGTCGGCTCTCTTTATGAAAAACATCTTTCATGTGAAGACTCAGAAACCGCAGATCGCATTGACTGACAGAGAAAGACAGTTTATCAGGTACGCCGCCTCGGAGCTAACCTATAAGGAAATAGCAGACAAAATGTGCCTTAGCCCGCGAACATTGGATGGCTATCGCGATCAACTTTATGAAAAACTTGGTCTGCGCTCTCGCGTGGGCCTCGTCATCTCTGCGTTAAAGGAAAAGATTCTGAACTTAGAGGAAATCTCCATTAACACCGAATCCCAATCGACCTAGTGTCTTGTCACGTTTAAATTGACGGATAAAGTTTTTTGAGTTTTATCCGGGCATCCTTCGCATTGAACTGCCGGTTAATTTTATTTCTTTTTTTGTTTCGATTTTTCTGCGAGGATAAAACTTCTGACTTGATAGTTTTTAAACTGTGTCACCGGGAGGTAATGTTAAAGTAAAAGATGGGATGATATTCTATGTTAAACACACTGGCCAGTCATAATCCAGACTTAAAGAAGCTCTTGGAAAAAGGTTATGCGCTGTCAATAGACACTAATAATCTTGTCGTCCGTCACTTAGTATTTAACATAATATATATTATATAACTAATGCTTAGCTAAGTACCTGAGCCACAGTTCTATAATCACCAGTTTATTTCTGCTCGAAAAACTCCTGACTGAAAATTGAGATAGATGAAACGATTGGATTTAATTCCTGTGCGACTGGATCATCACTCGACGTCTCTGCAATGGAAGAAAAACCGTCTGGGTCAATTTTCACAAATTCATTAGCTAATGCTCCATCATTCCAATCGATGATAATGCCATCATGCATAAATTTGAAAGGCTTTCCGTTCTTTTTCTCCAACTCCTTTAGCGTCATCCCTAAAAACAAACCCTTGCTGGTTTCCCAGCGGCTAATTGGAAAACGCTCGTCACCTCCATTAAAAATGGCAGCGGGATCCTTGCTGAGCCCGACCCACGCCATCCCCCCGCTTTGGGTTTTCTGATCCAACCATCCTATGACCACTTCATGCTTTGTTTTAGGAAAAAGAAAGGTAGCTAGTTCAATTCCATAGCGGCCAACTACAACATTTTCCTTTCCAAATCTCTTTGTCATATCATCAACATTCTTAAAGACAAACAGACTGTCGAGTAATCTTGGGTGCGATTCCTTGCTCATTGAGCAGGAACACAACAACAAGATAATCACAGAAAAGAAAGCAAACGAGAATAGCGTTTTCATTGGGCTTTTTGTTGTTAGCGGAATAGTAATTCAATTTATGGAGCAGCGAAGATAGCTTGTTATCGATTGAAACAAAAATGGCATTTACCTAGTTGAGGTCTACTTGCAATTAAGGTACTCAACTTTAATCTATCAGTTCCTCGGGACTGATTCCACTAACCATATCAGTAAACAACCACACATTTCCAAACGCGCCAAAACCGACCGTAACGTCACGATTTTTTAATCTTACTTTCGTTAGCGAACATAAGTGATAATTATCAGTCCAAACGCGTTGCTCTATCTGCTGTTGAAGCACACCTGAAGACAGCGCAAAACCTATGTCTTTTAAAACCTTAAAGAATTTTTTCTTAGGCTTTAACTCAGCTCTCAGCTGTTCAATTTGTTCATTGAGTTTTCCGCTGGCAGCTTGTTTATGCTGCTCTATACCTGGATTGGTTAACCAAGCTAAGAGCCCTACAATTACGAACACTGCAATAGGCACCCTGGCGATACGCTGATTTGATTTTACTGGTAACGATTGTTTTTTAAATAAGGGCGGAACGGAGGCGAAAAGCGAACTCAATTCATCAAGCGTCCCTGCTTTTGCCCAGTCGTTAAGGCCTTTGCGCCAAACCGGTGTCTCTTTGGTAATAGATTTTGTCTTGAGGTCATCGAGCGAGAACGGGCCACACTGCTCATCGCCATCGTGTAAGTAATATTTCATATAAGGATGTTAAGTGCTATTTAAAACATGTGTTTTGGCTATACACGATCTCCCTTACAGTGCGCTGTCATGTGCTGACAACACGGTACGGAAACGCGATTACAGCCAACATTGGCCAAACCAAAAAAGCGGAATGACGTTAAGTATTTCCTCTTCAAAGAAACCACTGCAGTACAGGAGGACTGTCAACCAGTGTTTGAAGGTTTAATACTTTAGGGATTCCTAGTGGGCTATCGATCAGATGGATCAGGTGGGTCGAGGAACCTGTACTAAGATAAAGAATTTATGTTTAAGCGGCAATAACCAACCCAAAGCATCAACACCCATTGTGCAGGCCGCGCATCCCTCCCACTACCCAAGCCTGCCCAAAAGCGTGTTGCTGCCCAGCCCGGAGTAAAATGATAAAGTGGCGTGTAATTGCCCGCGCTAAAAAAATTCTGAGAAGATTACGGTGTGCCTAAGCAATTTAACATAACGCGGAACATCATGACTCTTGCTAGGCTAAGTATCTGAGCCGCAGTAATTTAATTATATTATGCTAAATAACGTCTACTGGTCTGCGTCTACATCGTGCGCTGAAAATTCCGACCTCAAAGCGTAGCCTTACACATGCTTTTGCCAGGCGCAGAAAATTAGAACGGGAGAGGCTGACGAAAATTTCTGGGTCTACCTGCTCATTAGAACTTGAGCGCGTGGACGGGCCGTTGTGTCTCTTGCTCTTTTCGTCTTGACACAAAAAGAACCAAAAAGATCAAGAACCAAACATGCTCCTTCCCTCCTTGCGTGCCTGTATTCGAAGTGTTTCACGTAGGCAGGCCAACCCACACCCCCGCGTTTGGTTCGTGCCAGCGCTCACACTTCAAAAATCAAAAAGATTCTTCCCGCAGCCCTTGCATCTTTCTATCCGATCCCGCCTGCCTGCCGAAATGCCTCACGTTAGGTAGGTGCGTCAGGCATTGTGTTTAAAATTTATTTCGTATCCATCTCGGTGGCCGCTACGTGCAAAAGCGGACGTTCAATTGGCAAGACGTTGCATCATTGGTAAATTACGGAACGCTGAAAAACTTAATGTCAGCTGATTTCCATTGCAAATTTTACATGAACAATCCAAACTACCATGAAAACCATTCTCACAATTTCTGCCATGCTCTTTGCCATCACCATGAAAGCGCAACTCGCTGATACAGTCGCGATACGGCTAGCTGCACTCGATTATGTCGAAGGTTTTTACACTGCCGATGGCGCCAGAGTGGCGAAGGCTGTGCACCCTGAACTCGCCAAGCGCATCGTGTCGACTGACGTCAATGGAAATGTTGGTGTACAGTTCATGAGCGCAAGTTCATTGATATTCGCAGCCAAGAGAAATGTCAATCAGGCAAAAGGTGAAGGGCCATTCAAAGCAAAAGTCACTATCTACGATGTCACCCAAAATATTGCGACCATCAAAATCACAACGAACAAGTTCCCTTTCTTTGATTATTGCCAGCTGGCGAAGATTGACGGTCAATGGAAGATAATCAACGTGTTGTGGGCCATGAACAATCCTCAACCACTCCCCGCTCCGAAGCCCAATTGACATTCAGGTTTCTTTGTCGTCGTGTTTTGATCGGCGGTGACTTTTGTGTCTGACTTAATTAATAGAATATATAAGTTTCACTCCAGCTGATATAACGTCTGTGAATAATCAGTGAGGCGCAAGAAAAAATAGGGCACCTCACTCCCATTATTTCATCAAGTCTTCCTGGCTTTGTGGTTCTGTCAGAGTGTATAGCGTCTAGAGCCTCCGCCACCTTGTGGACCGCATGTTCATCCCAGTCTGCACCTCTTCAGAAGTGCCTCATTTAACAACATGAAAGCATTGCCAATATGTGCGAGCATCCCAGCGGCACGTTTTCGTTCAAGTATAAAAAGGCAACATTATCACGCCCCCATCCTGGCACCCTCAAAAATGGTGTCCGATATCGTTCACAGTGTAGAACTTTTTGTAATCGTTAGGTATCTTAAAGGCAATAAGCAAAATTCCCTATGATCCTCAACCATCTCAAATTTGCCGTTCGGGTCTTTTTAAAAGACAAATTTTTTTCATTGCTGAATATTCTTGGCCTCGCACTCGGGATCGCTGTAAGCATTATCCTCCTGTTAATTCTCCAAAATGACCTTAACTACGACAAGCATCATACGAAACATGAACGGATCTATCGCCTGGGTGGCCATCTGCAGGCAACTGGAATCGATTTTCGGGGGGCGCGATCAGCACGCGAGTTGGGAAGAATTCTTAAAGAGGAGTTCCCCGAGATTGACAATGTAGTGCGTGCAAATAATTGGGATCACACCCTCGTTCGATATGAAAGCAACGGACAGGAAAAGGCCTTTTACGAGGAAGATATTGTTCGCACCGATTCGACTTACTTTGACGTGTTCACGCACAAGTTCATTGCAGGCGAACCTACGAAAGCATTGGTCGATCAAAACACAGTAGTGATCACAGAATCGATCGCTAAAAAATATTTTGGTACCGAAGAAGCATTGGGAAAGACATTGACGATCGGTGACACGCAATGGAAAGTCACGGGTGTTATCGAAGAAGTACCTGAAAACACGCACCTAAAGTTTAACATATTGCTTTCCAGCCTGGTGGATCGCGACTGGGTTATGGAAAACGGCCAACTCAAGTCGGAGGCATTTTGGAATCCTGATGTATACACTTACTTGCTGGTGAAAGAGAATTACAATCCCCAGGATTTCCATGACAAGTTTCCCGACATCTATAACAAATACTTTAAGTCGTTTGGGGATCAGGTAGGCGGAAAATATTCACCGATTCTTGAATCCCTTGCTGATATCCATTTCCATTCAACCGTTGAGGGTGATGAGCCGCACGGAAACATCATCTACCTATACGCTTTCACAGGAATTGGAATCTTTATCATCGTATTGGCTTGTATCAATTACATGAATCTTTCCACTGCGAAGTCAGTGAATCGCGCTACAGAAATTGCGATGAAAAAAACACTCGGCTCGCGCAGGCGGGCATTGGTACTTTCTTTCCTGGGCGAGTCGGTGTTCCTTTCATTTATTTCATTCGTATTGGCAGTGCTGCTGGTGCTCATGGTTCTCAAGGGGACGTCCTTTAACCAATTAATAGGGAAAAATTTGAATCCGGATTTTTTTTCAAACCCGGTTCTGCTATTGGGTTCTCTCGTAATTACATTCGGCATTGGAATCATTTCCGGATTGTATCCAGCCCTTTACCTTCCGTCAGTGCCGACGTTGAAAGCATTGAAGGGATCATTTAAAAACCGAAAGTCGAGTCATGTGCTGCGGAAAGTATTGATAACAGCACAATTTGCCATCTCGATATTTGTCGTGGTGTGTACGGTTTTCATGCAAAACCAAATTGACTATGTCCGCAACCAGGATCTCGGTTTTGACAAAGAAAATATTGTGTTACTGCCGATCCAGGATACCCTCGTACAACGTCAGCTTACCGGTATCAAAAATGAATTCTTGCAAAACCCGAATATCCTCGCCGCGACGACTTCATACAACGTGATGGGTATCAACACGGGTGGTGATGCCGTGATGTGGGCGGAGACAGAATCCGGAATGAAGCAACAAGCCTTCAATCTGATGTTCGTGGGTGAAGACTATCTCAGGACGATGAACATGAAACTCCTGAAGGGCCGTGACTTCAGCCCGGGACCGAAAATCGATACGGAAGGCGTATTCATTGTCAATGAAGCTGCGGCAAAGCTGTTGGGATGGGGCGATGACCCTGTCGGTAAGAAAGTAAAATGGTTCCACGCTAAAGAGGATGGCCAGGTCATTGGACTGGTCAAAGATTTCAACTTTAGCTCGCTTCATAACAAAGTGGAACCACTGCTGATCATTAAGGCAGGAGAAGAAGGTGGCTTCCTGCATTTGAAGATCCGTGGCCAAAAGATACCAGAAACGATGGCATTGATTGAAAAGAAATGGAAACAATTCGACCCAAACCATCCTTACGAGGCTTCCTTCCTTGACGCGAGGTTCAATGAACAATATCGTCAGGACGAAATCCAATACAAGCTCCTTTCGGGGTTGTCTTACATTTGCATTTTTATCTCACTGCTCGGACTACTTGGTCTTTCTGCTTTCACAGCAACACAGCGCACGAAAGAGATTGGCATTCGGAAAGTACATGGGGCGACCGTTCCAAGTATCATCTATCTCTTATACAAAGATGTCATGATCCTCGTAATCACCGCATCAACGCTTGTTGTTCCTGTTGCTTATTTTATAATCACTGATTGGATGGGAAACTTCGCATACGAGACCACACTCAATTACTTTGTCTTCGTCACGGTCGGACTACTAGCACTGGTATTTGCGTTCATCACAGTGGTATTCCATTCATTTAGAACAGCACGGACAAATCCCATTCATGCTTTGAAATATGAGTAAGCGGAGAATGGCCATTATATAACCCGTCACGCTGATATACCCCATGGCAACACAATGATGTCTCAAATAAAACATTGATAATCAAATAATTGAATTCGGTAATAAATCCATTAGAATTTCGGTAAATCCCATCAAATCGGATCAAATTAATTCGGTACACTACTGTTATTAACAAGTTCATAATCAGTCGATAGTCTGGAGAAATTTGCTCAACCCTATGAAGTCTTTTCAATCGAAATCCCGAAAGTCGCAAAACCACATTTAGCGGTTTCCAACTCATCGCCGAAAGGCACAAAAAAATTCACAACCATTGGTTCCCCACAAATTTTTAATTTGCTTTCTGAAATAGACAGTTCAACGTTAATCAAAAATGAATACAGACTTACTTCTAAAAAATATAGGCCGACACATTCAGCTCGACAACGAAGAGATTGATTTTTTCATTTCCATTCTTCAACATAAAAAACTCAAACGGAAGGAGTTTTTATTAAGACCAGGTGAGATCTGCAGAACCGAGAACTTTATTGCAAAAGGTTGCCTACGGGCTTATACTGTTGATGAGAATGGTTTTGAGCATATTCTTATGTTTGGCGTTGAAGATTGGTGGATAGGCGACCTCCATAGTCTTCTCACACAAGGACCTGCTACCTATTTTGTTCAGGCACTGGAAGATGCCGAAGTCATACAATACACAAAAGAAAATCTGGATAAGCTCCTTGTCCGGGTTCCTAAGTTTGAGCGTTTCTACCGGATCATGCTTCAGAAATCCCTTATCGCATTGCATCAGCGTGTCAGTCAGAATCTGGCGCTTTCGGCCGAAGAACGTTACATCAACTTCATAAAAAAGTATCCGCATCTGCAAGATCGACTGAGTCAAAAACAGATTGCCGCCTATTTGGGCATCACACCGATTTTCCTGAGTATGCTTCGCAGAAAATTAGCCAACAGGCTGTAACAATTAAACTACTTTAATTTTTTTTTCGCACTCCCCTGCTACTTTGCGTCGGCAGAAAAACAACCAGCATATGGGTTGCGACAACTATTTCTACGACAGTCCAGGTAGCAGCAATGAATCTACACGGACAATAGGAACTATTAAATAAGAACTCTAAAACAAAACGAATACGTGCATGAAGATCACACTCAGGGTTTTATTACTCATCATCTTAAGTAAAAGCTACGGTTTCTCACAATCAAAAAACAACCTCCAAATGAAAAATGTAAAAGAGTTTAGCGTAAACATTCCTCAGCAAGATTTGAACGACTTAAAAGCCAGATTACAAAACACCCGCTGGCCTGGTGAAGCGGAAGGCTCAGGCTGGAACTTTGGCACGAGTGAAGCCTATATGAAAAAACTCACTGAGTATTGGCTTACGCAATATGACTGGAAAAAGCAGGAAGCCCTGTTAAATAAATACCCGCAGTTTATGGCAGAAGTTGACGGTATCAGGATCCACTTTCAATTAATAAAAGGTAAAGGTAAAAGCAGCAAACCATTGATTCTCACCCACGGTTGGCCGGATAGTTATTTTCGTTTTCATAAAATAATTCCCATGCTGACAGAGGGTGAGCAAACTTTCGACTTAATAGTCCCTTCTATTCCCGGTTTTGGTTTTTCACAAAAAACTGCCATAAGCAGTGAAGCCGTGGCGGATCTGTGGAAAAAATTGATGACAGAGAACCTCGGCTATGATAAATTTTACGCAGCCGGTGGCGATGTTGGGATGTGCGTTACCAAAGCATTGGCTTCCAAATATCCTCATGTTGTAGCGGGTGTCCATTTTACCGATTTAGGATATCCTATGGGACAGGAGGATCCCGCTACCATGACAGAAGCAGAGAAACAGTTTGCGCAGTTTGTTCAACAGTGGTGGTATAGTGAAGGGGCTTATGCGATGGTACAAGCCACCAAACCTCAGTCGATTGCTTACGGACTTAACGAGTCGCCAGTAGGTTTGGCTGCCTGGATATTGAGCATGGGTGCAGCAGGAGCGCAACCTGAAATACTTGAAAAAGCGTTTGGAGGCCGGGACGAAATGCTTACCAATATTATGATATACTGGTTCTCACAAACGATATCGACTTCTATGAGAATGTATAAAATGGATGCGATGGCGCAGTGGAGTGGCGCGGCACCTCTTTCAAAAACGAATGTACCTGCGGGTGTAGCAGTCTTTCCAAGAGAAGCACAGTTTCCCAAAGAATGGGCAGCGCGGTTTGTAAATGTAACGAGCTTTAAAAAAATGGAAGACGGTGGGCATTTTGCGGCACTGGAAGTACCAAAGCCTTTTGCAGATGAATTGAGAAGTTTCTTTTACAGCTTGAAATAAAAGTGCCGCTCCAAAATTGAAATGAAATCATAACTCAGAGCAGGCAGCAAAGCAGTATGTGAAGTCCTTGCCTGGTGCATTAAGTCCGCAATACAAGCAAGTAACGGGGATTAAAGTGTCAGGTTATCTTTTAGAAAGAATCGCGAAAAAACATCGATGGGATAAAGATCTTAAAGGGTGCCATCAGGAGCAGCACCTTTTAAGATCCAAAACTGTTTGAACTCAACCCGCCGGCCAGCTACCTGACGGCACGAACTTTGCCGATATCACGGGTTTAACGAATTCATTCGGGCACTCACCGCAAAGGCGCAAGGACGCTAAGGGCCGCGAAGATGTTACTTTCCGGCCGACCCTTCATCACGCTGCGAAAACTTTGCGCCGTTGCGCCTCTGTGTAATTTCGTCAACCGGATTTTTTATCAAAGCCGGACTTGAGAATAGTTCGCCTATTTGATCTGTAGCGCTTTATTGGCCATTCAACTTGAACACCCATGGGCCAAAAGCAGGATCATGGGTTCGGCTTCCTCGCTACTTTTAACTGCAAGGGAAAATCTTCAATAAGAAAGTATGTCGAATTATTAGCTTCCACCACATCAATTCCCATGAGGTTCTCGGCTGGCTTGCCAATTGAAATTCTTTTACGGTCAGCGTAGAAATACCATTTTTGGCCATTTAAGAATTTCAGCATCTCAGAAAAATCCTGGCTTGTCCTTGTAACGGTGTGCCGGAATATTCCATCGGCACCGAAAGTAAAGGTGGAGCCCAGGTAAGCCTTTTTCATTATCTCCAGCGCCTCTTTGCCCTTTGGATCCTGAAACTCCTTACCTGCCGGCAGCTCAGCGACCTCCGTACACACCCAGGTACCCACAAGACTTATCGTTGCTGACAATCTGGCCCTGTGCCTGAAACGAAAACACAACTAGGCTAAGCGTAATGATGAATTTCATGGATCACAATTTTGTGTAAAAATGAAAGAATAAACGGTGTGGCACAATAGAGCCGGACACTCAGTGCTCCAGCAATCGCGTTTTACGAAGGTGTGTTGCATGCTCCCGCTGGAACGTGCAGCTTCAATTTTGCTCAAACAATAAACTGTTTGCCGGTAAGATCGCTTCGTTTTTCAGGGAGGCAGATTGTTACTTGCAACCTGCTTCGATCTCGGTAGCGATGCGTTTGAAGGAATCAACGGATTCTTCCTCGCTGCTCATCAGGTTAACGAAATAGCCTTTCTCCTTGCTGGCCATTCTCCCGGCGAGCACGTACTTTCTTCAAGGATCCCGATTGCACAACTGTGACTGTACTGGTATTTAAAATGTCAGTGCCCGATGCAGCCTCTTTATTATTTGTGCACGCCACACTAGCCAATGCTGCAATCATGAGCACGAAGCAGGGTATCTTTCGCGTTTTCAATATGTGGAGGTTTATTTTGGGTCTCTTAATTCCCATCCTTCTCTATCGTCTTGACTAGCCGAAGTGTATTCCCATCCCATCGATAAAAATCCGTTCGATTAACCGCGACATATACCATCTCTGTACCGTCATCATTGTATAAGGGTTCGCCTTTTTCCTGGTCAAAACCCATCTCCTCCGTTATTTGCTCCACTACAATCAGTTCTTCAATCGGGATGCCTAAGTTTTTGGGGTATTCATAGAGCTGCGGTTTGGCATTGCGTTCATCAACAGACAATATTCCATTGCGTGCAAGAACTATCTTTTTGCCGTTGCTCAAATGCGTCGGAAGATAAACGTTCGTAATGTCAGATATGCCACCATCACCAGAGCTACCCGTCAAGATCAGGCGCGAAAGTTTTCCGTTGTCAACGATGAAATGATCTATAGAATAGCCAATCTCTGAGTAGCAATGATATGTGAGATAAAGTAAAGTCCTGACATCTTTAAGCGCTGTAGAATAAATGTTTCTTATTTCGTATTCATTCCCGAGGATGCTATCAAGATAAACATCATCCTGTAATTTTCTTTCGCCGGTTAATACAACTTTCAGTTGGCTTTTGTCGCAACTAGTGGGATCTGTCGTTCCATACTTGCTCAAACCGATGAGGTAATAACCGCCGCCACCTTTTCCAATGGAAAGGTGCAGTGACACTTCATTTTTATTTACATAGCCAGAACGGCCTTTGGGTGTACATATCAGAAAGTTACCTGGAACTTCGGCAAGTATATTTACAGGCGTTGCAAACGTCAAAGTATCTTTTGGTTTTCGATCAGCGCTTACGGAATTATAAATATACGCGATGTCGGTGAAGATAGCGGGAGAATAGCCTGACATTACTGGCTGCAGTGTATAGGCCACCGGAACGCATTCAATTCTTTCCGGATCTACCAGGACTAGCTCCCATGGCTTTATTTTAGCAGGAATTGGCTGGATTACCGGGGTTGCCAACGTGTCGCGATTTTTGTTTCGATCACCGTTGTTAACACCGGCATGCTTATCACCTTTTGTACAAGCTATCAATGCCAGAAGCAAAAGAATAAAAGTATTTTTCACAAAAAAACAATGACGTGTTTACGTGAAGTGTTCCTCCTGTTAATAGAAAAGAAAGACATTGTTCAAGGGCTTCGCTTTTCAGCCATCAAATTGTTACTTGCAACCTGCTTCGATCTCGGTAGCGATGCGTTTGAAGGAATCAATGGATTCTTCCTCGGCGCTCATCAGGTTAACGAAATAGCCTTTCTCCTTGCTGGCCATTCTCCCGGCGAGCACGGGACACTGCGGCTTAACCACTTCCGCGAGTTTCTTGGTCCCTTCGAAATTCGTTTTTTGATCAGCCAGGTAAAGGGAAATGTACCATGATCCTTTTGGTGTCTTGCCTGCTTCGACCTTTTCTGCTACGTCCGGAATAAACGTCTTGACAACTTTTGCCTGGTTGAACTCCGGCGTGATCACCTGCAGGAAAGCTGCCTTGCCCAATCCCGCTTTTCCGGACACAAAATCAAGCTTCGAGTCATTCAACCTGAACCCCAGGATGTCAGCGGCCTTGTATTTCGTATCCTTACCTTTTTCCGGGGGTGCAATCATTGTGACTTCATTGTTCTTGATGAAGGAAAATACCAGAAAGCCTTTTACAGAGTCTGACGCAGAAAGGTACAAGGTACCTGCTTCGCCGAATTCGTACCCCGGAATGAAGTCCTGACCTTTTGCCATGATGGCTGATACGAGAAAGAATGAAATGAGTAGGGTTTTTGTTTTCATGGTGGATTGCTTTTTTCCAAAGATAGGATTCTATCTTCAGAATGCAGACGGAGTGCAGAGGAATATCTGCAGCCTGTATCGATGCCGTTGGGAATCGGAGAAACAGGCATTTCCGTGCTATCGGGCGATCTGAGCGGCTTTTTTAGAAATACGAGTTTGACCTGGTAATATAAATAAACCTAAACGCGTCCAGGCATCGCCACGCATTGTGCAGGCGACATCGTGATCTCCCGACAAGAAGATAAGATTGGCGGAGCGTATCGATTCCAATTTCCCTCAATAACTCAGCTATGCAATACCTACCGATGGAACGACTCCGTCGTCGTCGTTCCATTGACATCCTTGAAGATAAACGTGAAGAGCCCGGTGTCATTCCAATAATATTCCACGGACCCTTCTACACCCTTGATCGTGTATTCCAGGATATATCCCGTTTCCCGTGGTCGCTCATTCAGTCTGGTAATGATGAGATTATCGCCGTCGATTAACTGGTAATCATTAATAGTGATTTAAATCTAAAGGTCCGCCGTGGTGGCCAAAAACAACGGCGTGCGAACGAAAAAACTAAACGAATACGAGACGCTTTGTGTGGTGTTCCATGGGCGTAACGTAGGAGCCAAAATTTGAAGATATGCGCCAGCGCGTTCATTTACAACAGCGCATCCGGAGGCTTCACAACACCGAACAAAAATCACAAAGGCAAGCGTAAATACGGCATTGCCTTCAGCCATTTGCTAACTTTTTATTAATTTTCAAAGTTTTTAATTGCCCCATGAAAAGTACCCTCTTTACCCTCTCAGTGCTTCTGTTTTTGTCAGGGTTGACCATTAACAGCTTAGGCCAGGATCTGTTTGATGCACACCAAATTCCAGCCGCCGAAGGCTACAGAATTATTCCATTGCCGGGCGATTATGACGGCGATGGAGACATGGATATCCTCGGCACCGGATCTTATATCAGAAACAGCACGAGCAGCGATGCAACAGTCCTGTTACGCAATGATGGAGGAGAATTTGTTGTCGTAGACGCTCACCTCCCGTGGTTCTACCATGGAGGAATGTATCAATGGGCGGATCTCGACAATGACAATGACCTTGACATCATTGCCGGAGGGTGTCCCTCCTACTGCTACAGTTCCAAAGTGCTAAAGATTTACAGGAATGACGGCGCAGACAAATTCACATTGATAACTGAGCAAACCAACCTCATTGGTGGAAGACAATTCACCCTGCATGATTATGACAATGACGGTCTGATCGATATTGAAATTGCAACCCAGTCAGACAATAACGACGACGTTATTGGTCACACCTTTTACAAGAATACCGGCGATTTTGTTTTTCAAAAGACCTTTGAATTGCCGGTCACAGCAGGTGAAGTAGCCTGGGGTGATCTCGACAATGACGGATGGACAGACTTTGTGCTGCTGAATCAGGCCTACCGAAATCTTCACGATGGCACATTTCAGTCGTTCAGCCCGTCTGTGACCATGCAACAGCATTTCAGACATTTCCTCTTCGATGCCGATAATGATGGTGACCGGGATGTCATCACAAGCAATGGCATCCTGATGGTGAACGATGGCAATGGCCAGCTTTCTTTTGGCCCAGTGATCATTCCCTATGACTACATCAACAGCCTTCTTATAGCCGACTTTGATGGAGATGGAGACAAAGACATGGTAGCATCAGGCGGATCTTCAACGGCGGGCGGGACAAAGTTATTCCGGTCCAACGGCGACATGACCTTCACTCCTGAGGATCTGAATGAACAATATAGTCAAACTTATGACCTTGCTGTTGCGGACATGGATAATGACAACGATCCCGATATTGTTTTTAGCGGTGTATTTACCGGCGACGTTGTCATTTTTGAGAACGGGCTCACCACCGAATTGTCGAAACCCACAGCGCCTGCCAATCTTCAGTCTTTGTCAAATGCCGGCACCATTACATTTTCATGGGATGCGGCAACCGACCCGGAAGGGTCATCATTGGAATACAACATGTACCTGATGTATGGAGACAACTTCAGCATTGCACCCAACGCGGATCCGGTAACTGGGGTAAGTTTCACTGCGGGAGCAGCGAATGCCTCTTCGGCACTTCAGCGGCAAATATCAGTTTCAGTGCTGCCGGAAGGATATTACCGGTGGAGTGTCCAGTCAGTAGACGCTGAGTTGAACGCTTCCCAATTTGCATTACCACAGGAGTTCACCTTTTATAAGAACAATCCGGCAAATGCGCCAACAAACCTGGCGAACACTGCGATCGGGAACCGCTCGGTTTCTTTGGCCTGGGCGGACAATTCCAGCGATGAGACGGCCTTCACCATCGAACGGTCTTCCCTTGACGGTAATTCCGGATTTGAAGCCGTCCACGAGCTTGCTTCAAATACCGTAAGCTATACTGACAATACCGTTTCGTCCCGCACTGTTTATTACTACAGGGTTCGCCTGGATGGCGCTGCGGCAGTGTCGTACTCGAATGTAATCAGGGTCGAGACAGAATCCGATATCGGCACCGGACCTGTCAACGTTACAGCAGTCGCAATGACGAGCGCTTCTGCGCGCATCGATTGGGAATTTCCAGGCACGGGAATTACCGGCTTCGTGATCGAGCGATCGGCTGATGACAAAAATCACTTCGCTGCAGTTGCATCAGCCAGCGCTGAACAAGTTACCTACACGGACCACCAGCTCGAATCGGGCCGAACATACTACTATCGATTGTTTGCCGTGAATGGAGAAGACGTTTCTGATTACAGTACCATTGTAAATGTCACGTTGCCTTTGAAGGAGTTCGACAAGATTACGCTGTCTTCGCTGGGATATGAGGCGAGCTATGCGATGGGAGGCATTGCCTGGGGCGATTACGACAATGATGGATTCGATGATCTTTTTCTGGCCTACAAGGCGCAATTGTTTCACAACAAGGGCGACGGAACTTTTGAACAGGTCACTGAAACGGGCATCTCAGCAACGGCGATTGCCTATGATTTTGTTGCGGTGTGGGGTGATTATGATAACGACGGCTTCCTCGACCTTTTCTACTACAATCACACGGACATGAGTTCGATATACCGGGGCCACGGCAACGGCACATTCACAAAAATTGCAACACTGATCGATGGTGACCGTTCACAGATCCGCAATGCGACATGGACGGACGTTGATGTAGATGGTGATCTTGACCTGTCGATGACCGGTGGGCGTTACTATTACCGGTATGACGGAAGTGACACATTCGTGCGGGTGAATTTTCCAGGAGCTCCCGCAGGCTATCACAATTCATCAGTCGCCTCATGGGCGGACTATGATGACGATGGCGACCCCGATGTATTTTTGGGAAATTACGGAAAGGATGAATTATTCCGCAACAATGGCGATGGAAGTTTTACAGCCGTTACCGATCAACGGGTTACTACTGACTATAACTACGACTGTTGCCCGATTGCAACACCCACTGCTCTTTGGACGGATTTCAATAATGATCGGAAGGTTGATCTCACTGTCTTTCATGCCGAAGGGCCGATCTACGTATATGCAAATAATGCGAATACGTTTGACAGCGCCTTTTATTCCTTTGAGTATTACCGGGAGAGTTGGAAGAATTTGCTCTGGGCGGATTATGATAACGACGGAGATGCGGACCTGTTCGCGATGGGCCAATACAATATCAGGACAACCATCTGGGAAAACAGGGAAGGACAGCCCTTCCAAAAAATTAATGGTGGACCGTTGTATGACTATGTGCCTTCAGACGCGACCTTTTCGTGGAATGATTTCGACAACGACGGGTACAACGATCTCTTTCAGTTTGACGCGGATCGCCAGGTTTATAAAAATATTTCGAACGGGAATAGCTGGATCAAGATCAGGCTTAAAGGCCGTACATCTAACAGTACCGGGCTGGGTGCAAAGGTCTTTGTAAAATTCAATGACCGCTGGCAACGTTCGGATGTAACCACGCATCACAGCCTGCGGGTTCAACAGGGATTTATGTCGTTGTTCGGTCTTGGCAACGCGACAATAGTTGACAGTGTACTGGTCCTCTGGCCATCCGGCAATCGCCAGTACATGACCCATGTTGCTGTCAACCAGGTTATCGTGATAGACGAAGATCTTACACAGGAAAAAATAACCCCGGCTCCTTCCAATCTGACAGCCGAAGTAGGGTTTCCATCATCGGTAACCTTGAGGTGGACGGACCGCTCGGCAGATGAAACAGGATTTGTAATCGAAATGAAAACGGAAGAAGGATCGTTTGCCGAGGCCGGAACCGTTGGGCCAAATGTCAGTACGTTTACGGTAGATGGACTTTCGACCGGCGTCAGGTACGCATTCCGTGTTCGTGCTTCCCCGGAGCTGAACGGCAAATGGACAAATATTGCAGAGGCACAAATAAGACTCTTCACAGAAGTTTTTGGTGGTGATCTGACTACTTTTCAATCCAGGCCGCGAGGGTTGGCCTGGGGAGATCCGGATGGCGACGGAGATCCGGATCTGTTCCTAGGATCTGAGTCATTTGAGCCAGATGCCATTTACTACAATAACAACGGAACCTTTAAGCGAAAATATTTAAGAAACACTTCCAACTATTCACGTCAGGGACAATGGGTCGATTACGACAATGACGGAAACCAGGATCTTCATGTATCCGTCGGAGGCGGAATTGGTTCGATACCGGAGTATCTAAACGACTTCCTGTATAAGAACAATGGATTCGGTGGATTAGTCGAACAGACCGGCCACATCCTCGCACAAGATGGTTCTCCTGACAATACGGCCGCCTGGGGTGATCTGAACAAGGATGGATACCTCGATATGATTGTCGGTAGGTCCAATGGGCCAAGAGTGTTCCTGAACCTGGGGGGTAACATGGTCCCAGGCGAATCTTCAGGTTTAGATATCGACTCCGAAGCATTGATCCTTCTTTCCGACATTGACAACGACAGAGACCTTGACGCGATAGCCGCCAATATTTACAGCAATTCGTCAGTCCATGAAAATGTCCACGGACAATTCACGACCCCTACAGATTCCGGACTCCCCAGCTCCGTAAGGTCTTTCACCCTCGAAGACTTCGACAACGACGGGGCTCAGGACATGTTGGTAATAGATCAGAATCAGCTCAAACTGTTGTTGGTCGATCCTGTCTCTCGAAAGTTTCACGAAAAAGCAAACGTATTTCCTTCCATTGGCTCGGTCTCGAATTTGTCGGTTGGTGATTTCGATAACAACGGGTACCTGGATGTGTTTGTAACAGGTGAGGTGAATTTTACATCCAATGCCAACAGGATTTTTCTCAATAATGGCAACCTGGAATTCACTTCCCTGACAGACCCGGTACTCGAGCAGAGACTATTTGGTAGCGCGATTGCGGATGTGAATAAAGATGGCCACCTTGATCTGATAACGCTGGCTGAGGGTAGCTTTGACACCAAAAGAATTCTTTTGCGGGGAAGCGCGAACGAGAATCATTGGGTGCGCATAAAACTCAGAGGAACTGCGAACAAATTTGGCATCGGTGCAAGGATACGATTGTTTACCGGGGACACATCCCAGGTACGGGATATCCGCAGCGGCTCCGGTGGAACGTTCAGCGATGAACAGATTGCACATTTTGGACTCGGCACAACAATGGCAATAGACTATATCAAAGTGGAGTGGCCATCCGGAGAAACTCAATGGATCGCCAACCCGTCGATTGATATGGAGATGATCGTGGAAGAGACCAGTTCACCAGGCCCTCCTGCCCCGGCAAGCCCATCGGATCTTGTGGCCGCGTTTCGCGTTCCCGGATATGCTGATCTGCAATGGACGGACAACAGCGACAACGAGAAAGTATTTCGTATAGAACGCGCTATCGGAACAGGTTCGTTTGAAACCTTCCGGAATCTTCCGGCAAATACAACCTCCTACACGGACAGTGCTTTCGTGAACGATTCCGACTTTCGTCTGGACGTCAAATATCGTGTTGTGGCGATCTCTTATGTCTCCGTTGAGTCAACTCCGTCCAACGAAGCATCCATATCGGTGATTACGGGGATCGGAGAAAGTGAGAAGCATCTGTCCATCTATCCGCAGCCGGCTTCGTCAAGAGTATTCATCCGGGGTGATCACCTGATACGACATATCACGCTCAGCGGTGGACGCGGTGAAATCATTGCGGAGATAATAGTTCATGGATCGCGGGAAGTTGAAGTGCCGCTTCATGGATTGGCGCCGGGATTATATTTCATGAGGATCACAGATGATAAAGAAACACATCTGAGAAAGGTCGTTGTTGCGCCAGACCACTAGTATTTGGAAATGAACTGCCTTGTGGTCCTTAACCCTGTTTCCACCCGTAGTATGTAGATCCCGGTGGAATAGTTGCTAAGGTCGATCATTCCCGTACCAGGCACTATTGTTTGTTCTGTCAACACGATTCCCGTGATCGAGATCAATGAAACTTTGATTTGACCAGGGGTTTCGATGAACAAGGTGTTATCGGTCGGAACAGGATAGACCTGAACGCGTTTGGCTTCATCAAGGCCCACGATGTTCAGTACGGTAACGATCATTTCATCATTTCCTGCGCATCCATTTTCCCTCACGATTGACAGACTTAGTGTGTTGGGGCCGATAGCCAATTCGCTGCCATCAACATGACGCCAGGATGACGTTGACATGTCCTCCCATAGAAATGTTCCGGGACCATATTTCGTCATATCGAGGTCAAAAGACTCATCCAGATTGATCGTACGATCCGGACCCAGGTCTGGTTCCGGACCAAATTTCAGCGCAATAAAAACTGAGTCCCGGTGTACACATCCGTTCGCCATGCTTTTTGCTTCAAGGAAATAGAATCCCCCGTTTTGCACGGTTAGTTCGGGGCCGGTGACTGCAGGGTCGTTCCATTTATATTCGACATCCGCCAGTTGGGTCCTGGACTTCAGCACATAAGGCGGTTTATTGCATACAACGGTATCGGGTCCCAGGTTTACGAAAGGAGTTTCGTTGATAACAAGATTCACTTCGTCATGAAATTTGCAGCCTGTAGATTGGTATTCAGCTCCTATTGCATACAAGCCGCTGGCGTGCGGGGACAAAGTTCTTGTTGTGTCGCCTGTGTTCCAAAGAAAAGATGCTTTACCAGAGACATTTGCAGTCAATACGATCCCGTCACAGACGGTGCGGTCAGCACCAAGATCAAATTCAGGCAGCACATTGATCAGAACTGATTTTTTTACGGTCACTTTATGAGTTCCGTAATCGACCTCTGCTTGGATGTCCCATGTTTTTGCAGTGGAAAATACGTGTTGCACATCGATCGTGGTTTTTATCACTCCCTCACCCAGCGTCCATTTCACGCCTTGCACATACCGGGTATTGCTCAGCGAAAGTTTGGTTTCATCTTTGAAGCATGTATTTTCCACAATAATATCTGGCTTCAAAAAATAACTTTCAATAAAAACAGGTGTCCAGTTGACAAATGAATCGAATCCCTGCAGGTAAAAATACTTTTCGACTGCATTTGCCTTGCTGCCTGACTCGTTAGGATTTGTAATAGCCCCGAGATAACCCGAAGTGCCTCCCCCGCCCCCTTTCGTAATATAAATTTTTCCATCGGGCGCCAGCTGAAAATTATAGAACAGGTTATTGACGTAGCCCAACAGGATCTTTTCCGAAGCTTTGATCTCCGAAATGTCTCCGGACGAGACATCATACTGCACGACAGATTGTTTTGCGGCATAAAGCCTGCTTCCGTCTGGTGAGAACGACACGGCATCCGGCCAGAGATGTTGAGGTAACACCAGCAGATGTGCATTTGACAGCTCACCTGTTGCTGCATCGAAGTCAAAGAGGTTGATATTCGCATCGTCAGACGAAGCTACTTTCGTCCCGTCTGGCGAAAACTTCAGCTGTGCCGTGAATGAGGAAATGTTACTTCCAAGAGAAGCCGTTATGGGAGTACTGATTCCGTCTGCTGTGACCAAAAATGTTTTATACGTATTTGTATTTGCGATGTGTGTTGTTACCCAGACATCGTTTCGGTTGGCATGCAACACAGCTCCCAGCTTATTTGATGTGGATGAAACAAGCATCTGCGGGCGAACGGATACATCACCCATCCCGTTATTGAGCTCCATGTCGACAATGAAATAGTAAAGCCCCGCCTGTGGTGACGTGCCATTCCAGGGATCGACCATAAAGACGTAAAAAATGGTTTCACTTCCTGGTTTGGGTACAACCAGGGAATTTTGAAGGGTGCTGCCACTGAGGTTTGGATCAAGCAGGTTTTTTCCGTTAGCCATTTTGTTATGGGCCCTGTCAAAAACGGTGAAGTTATCGGTGTAAAAAAGCAGTTCTCCATTGACGTTACTGGCGATGCCCATGGCCCGGTTCTGATGAAAAGCTACTTCTGTCAGGAGCGCAGGCGGATCCTGGTTGAAGTCAAGGCCATAGTTTTGAAAGTACCAAATGTTAGCCTGTTTTTGGGCGGCTGAAACCAGATTCAGGCACGTGAAAAAGGTAATAATGAATGATCGCATAGGTAAATATCACCGTGCCTGCCATCACAACAAACGCCATTGTCTGTGAATAACTTAGATCTTCCTGCTATGTGTCCCGTTATAACAATTGGAAATTTCGTTGTCTGTTCTGCACTGGTCTTTTGTGGTGCAAAGTACAAAAAAGTTGCAAACGACTAAAAATCTGAAAGCATGAAACCTACAGCTTACCTTACCCAGCATCAATCCTCGTCAAATTTGATCGGAAGTAAATAATGCCCTTTCAACTCAGTGCCCTCTGCTTCGGTTGTTGTATACACAGACCAGGCAGCTGTTGTATTATCCGGATTCAGTTTATAGCGGATATCCACACCCTCAGCATCCTGACATACAGTTCTAAAAATTCAAATTAATTTCTGGATTGCGGTTCAGATACTTTCTGGAAAAATAACGCCTGCCGCCCGTTACCTTTTGTTTTTTAGTAAGTTTATATATTCGGCTGAACGGATCCAGAAACACAAAACCAACTCGATATGGTCCTTAACTATTTCAAAATGGGCTGGCGGATGCTGCTCCGCACAAAAGGATATTCCGGTATTAACGTTGGAGGTTTGGGCATCGGCATGGCAGTGGCTATGCTTATAGGGCTATGGGTATACGATGAGCTGTCGTTTAACCAGTATCACAAAAATTATGACAGCATTGTTCAATTCTGGCATGGACAAACAGATCCGAATACACAAGTTATCGATGGCGGCTTAGCCATGCAGTACGCCACCGCGGCTGCGCTCAGGAATGACTATCAGCATTACTTCAGGCATATCATCAAATCGTGGTGGACAGGAGATCACACGCTGGCGACAGCGGATCAGAAATTTCGCCGAAAAGGGAAATTCATGGAGCCGTCCGCCATTGAGGTCCTGTCACTTGATATGTTGAAAGGAACTCAGGCAAGCCTCAACGATCCTAAAAGCATTTGTCTTTCCGCGTCAACTGCCAAAGAGATCTTTGGTGATGAGGATCCGATCGGTAAAGTTCTGAAGATAAACAATGCGCTTGACGTTCAGGTGACAGGTGTTTACCACGACATCCCGGCGAACAGCACCTTTGGTGATGTGCAGTTCATCGGCACATTTGCCGCCATCCAGATACTGATGCCCTGGATCGGAAAAGATCCATCGGACTGGGAAAACACCTACCTGCAAGTCTATGGCCAGCTTCAGCCTGGGGTCAGCGTTGAATCCGCTAACGCTGCCATTCATGACATTTATCTTAAATATTATCCGGATGATCTGATGCGACACATGGAAAAGTACAAGCCTTTCATGCAGGCCGTACCGATGAGCACCTGGCATCTTTATTCGGAGTTTGAAGACGGCAAGCCTGCAGCGGGGCGGATCACCTATGTCTGGCTATTCGGAACCATCGGGGTCTTCGTGCTTTTACTGGCGTGCATCAACTTTACCAACCTGAGCACGGCGCGATCGGAAAAGCGTGCACGAGAGGTCGGTGTTCGCAAAACGGTTGGCTCCCAAAGAACTCAGCTCATCGCGCAGTTCCTCAGCGAATCTTTCGTCGTTACCATTCTCGCTTTTGCGCTTGCGATTTTGATAGTTGCATTATCGATGAATTTGTTTAATGCCATCGCCGATAAAAAGATCGGGTTGCCTTTCGACAATCCTGTGTTCTGGGGAGTTGCACTTGCATTCCTGACAGTCACTACGTTGCTTGCAGGAGCTTACCCTGCTTTTTTTCTTTCCTCATTTCGTCCGGCCAAAGTGCTTAAAGGTGGTATTTTCAATGCCGGCCGGTTTTCATCGTGGCCGAGGAAGGTTCTGGTCATTCTTCAATTCTCGGTTTCGACAACGCTGATCATTGGCACGCTGGTGGTTTACCAGCAGGTTCAGTATGCCCGGAATCGTCCTGTTGGCTATAACCGCCAGGGTCTCGTATCCATCGAACTGAATGATCCGGACTACAAGGGCAAAGAGAATGTTCTTAAGAGCGAGCTGCTCGCGACGGGTATGGTATCCCATGTTTCGTTTTCCTCGAGTCCGTTGACGGCCATCTGGCAATCTACCGGCGGGTACGACTGGAAAGGAAGAGATCCTGACTTCGACGCGGAATTCGCGGTATGCAAAGTGACTCCGGATTACGGAGAAACGGTAGGTTGGCGTTTGGTAGAGGGCAGGGATTTCTCATCGCAAATTGCAAGTGATACGATCGATGCGGTGATCATCAACAGGGCGGCGAAAAACTATATGGGTTTCGAACATGCGGCTGGCGAAACATTAATCGATATCAATGCGGAAGACGGTGCGATACGATGGTCGAAGACAATCATCGGTGTGGTGGAAGACATGGTAATGGAATCGCCCTACGAGCGCATCCGGCCCACGATATTTTATTTCAGCAGCGGAAGTGCCACCATGATGAATCTCAGGATAAATCCATCCACTGGAACGCCTGAGGCGCTGGAACGGATCGGGCGGGTGGTGAAGTCTATTGTGCCGGCTGCCGTCTTCACCTATAAATTTATTGACGACGAGTATGCCGCCAAGTTCAGCCAGGAGGAGCGCGTTGGCACGCTGGCCGGAATTTTCGCTGTGCTCGCGATTTTCATTTCGTGTCTTGGCCTCTTCGCGCTCGCTTCTTTCGTGGCCGAGCGCCGTACCAAAGAGATCGGTATCCGGAAAGTGATGGGCGCGAGCGTGGCTACTTTGTGGAAAATGTTGTCAAAAGATTTTGTCGTGCTGGTGGTCCTCTCCTGCCTCATCGCGATTCCTGTTGGCTATTATTTCATGCAGAGCTGGTTGCAGAAATATGAATACCATACAGAAATTTCGTGGTGGATATTCCTGGTGACCGGCCTTTCTGCGTTTGTCATCACGCTGATCACCGTAAGCTACCAGGCGCTAAAAGCGTCCATGACGAGTCCGGTGAATAGTTTGAGAAGTGAGTAAGCAACAAGTGTTTTGGTTAAAACATATTTAAATACTCATCAAGCCTTTCATCCTTGTCAAGATTAAGCCTCGACCGTAGCCTGTATCTGGCTTTGATCACAGATCTCGGTGATGTATTCATTAGAATAGCTATTTGCTTTGAAGAAAGCCGCATTTTTATGTAAGCACAGAGTTTCAATGACGAAGTTTTCAGATCAGGGTATTGCTGCTGAAGGCGCTTTAGGAATCCGCCATGCACAACATCGAAGTGCTCGCGGAATTTCTCCCACTCCCGGCCAGAATGTAAGCCTTTTTGAATCACGGCGACAACCTGTTCGAGATCTTCCCGAAGACTCTCTTCATTACATTCTTTGATTGTCTTGCCTATCTGATTTTTGATCCTGGATAAAAGCTCATTTTTTTGAGTAATATGAATGGTAAGAAATACAAGCTCATTGTTTTTGCCTTCGATTATTTTCCTTTCTTTCTCCTCTTCCTTTTGCAGCATCACTTCCTTGTGATGAAGGGTTATGGATTCAGCATGAAGCCTTTCCTTTTCTATTTTCAACCGGGCTTCATCCAACTCTTTTTGTTTTTCCCATAATTTTCTTTCCTTTTCCAGTTGAAGCTTTCTCTTGGTCCTTTCAAACTTTCTGCGAATGTAAATTGCGGTAGCATAAATTACACAGGATACCGTAAAACAATAGATCAGGGTTGCCCACCATGTCTTGTACCAGGGAGAGAGGATGCTGAATTGAATAAAATCCTCTTTGCTGAATTCGCCCTGTGGATTTACGGCTCTGAGAAAAAAACGGTAATCTCCCGGAGGCAAATTGGTATATTCCTTGTGTTGAATGGGCGTAGGTTCTGACCAGGAATTGTTTGCTGAAAATCCCTCGAGGTAATATTGAAATCTCATCTTACCGACATCCTCAAAATTATTTGCTGTAAAGTAGAATTTAAGATCATTGTGATCATGACCAAGGTTTTTAGGAGTAGTATACTTGTTAAGAGAATGGCCATTCCATAAAATCTGCATGGGCGCTGTACATTCCGCTCTATTGATAAAAGCCACGTATGCTGTATGCTGCTGCAGTGAATCCTGACGGGTGTTTAAAATGACAAATCCTTCCTGAGTGCCGAGCAATGTTGAGAAATCTGTCAGCGGATTGACATGTTCAAAAGCCTCTATCCAATTGCTTTTGAATCTTTCCGTTTTATAGGTCCAATGTAGATCATCGCCTTCTCCCCCCTGAACATGTCCCAGAATTCCACGGTTGTAAACCATCCAAAATTGATTTGAGCCTGAAGTCACCAGCCTTTCAATATGAGATCCAGGCTGCATCAATTGTAAAAGAGGTTGAAAGGGGTTGAGTTTTTCAGTTTTAAAATCATACATGAAAACACCCGTTTGGCCTGTAACAAGGATCTCGTTGTTTAACTTGTAAACTGTGTTGTCAAAATCTGCGGGGAGTGAAGGGTTTTTGCCATACACGCGCATATGCGTAACGCTGTCTAAATTTTTATTGAGCCGCAATTGAAATACCCCTTTATTTCCGTGACTCACCCAGATATCTCCTAATTTGTCTTCGACAACATAGCGGGAAGATTCATCAAATCCCCTGATCGTGTTCCGGTATACCCACTTGTCATTTTTCTTTTCTATCAGTTCAAGGCCTGTGTATGTTCCTAAAAGGATCAGATCCTGATCCTGCAGGGGTACGAAAAGCCATGTGCCTTTGGAGTGTATCTGTTCTATACTTTCACCTTTAATGATAGATGCCGAGCCGTTCTGGCCGCAAAAAAGTTTTCCGTCTATGACGGTAAGGTTCCAGACCAGACCTGATATGGCTGGATGTTTTTTAAACTTTTTATTAAGTATGTAGGTGTGGTTTTCAATGGGCAAATAGAAAACCCCTTCTGAGGTGGCGAGAAAGAGTTTGCCATCGAAGTAAGCCGAACTGTAGGGAATTCCCGATATGCCCGAATCTTCACCAATGAAGCTCAATTCATTTTTCAAATTCAGGTAACTAAGTCCGGTGTTTAAACATATCCATAGATTTTTCCGGTCATCAATAAATAAAGATGAAATGGTGTTTCCGGTTAGACCATTTGATTTATTCAGGTGCATGATGATGTCGCCATCCATTGTTGCCACGAACAGGCCATTGATCTGGGTAGAAGCGATGAGGTACTGATCGTTAAAATTTATCAGTTTGTTGAGATAAAATGACCTCGCCTGATGATTGAGATCACAATTCCAGGGATTCACTGTCGTGCCGTCGTAGATAAACAGACCTTCATTGTTACAAGAAATAATGAGCTGGTTTCCTGAAGAAACCATGGAACGGATCACTTTTCCCTGAAAAAAATTTCCATTCGGAACAAGGTCAAACTTGCCTTCCTTGAATATGGATAAGCCGGAATTATCCTGTACATAGATATTTTTATTTAAATAAAATGCATCAATGAGGTTGGATTTCAGCAGCGAGAATTTTCCGGTTTGTTTTGATTTGAGGATCAGTTTTTCCTGGCTTACAAAAAGGATGCCTTCTTTGGTGACATAAGTCCGCCACATTTCATTGAATCCTTTTGTTTCCGCTGGTAATTGATCCAGGAACGATTGATAGTATTTGCTGCCAAGTGAATCAATTTTCAGAAAACCGATTTCATTTCTGCCGCCCACATAAATAGTGCCCGATGAATCTATGGCAAGTGAAGTACAACTGCTTCCGTTCGGAAGTGATATCGTTCTCCAGTTGGTGCCATCGAACTCGAGTAAGCCCCATAAATTTCCAAAGTACATCACCCCGCTTTTGTCCTGAACCGCATCAAAATTATTCGGGTGCGAACGATATAGCTTTGGACTAAAATTGAGGATCTGCGGATAGCCAACATTTTTAAAAGATTCTGATATCAGATTCTTTTTGTTGTTATCATGGGGCTGCGCAATCGAGGGCTGTTGGAAAACGGTTAAGAGAAGAAAGATCGACAAAAAAGGGATTAGGATATTCATGGTGTCCCGGGCTTTTATGAAGTGCCGAAAGTGCTTCTGCAATGCTAAATTACGCTAGCTCACGCGTAATATAATTTTGCAACCGTTCTTCAACTTGTCCACCACTGTCATATTTTAAATTACTGATAGAGAATGCGTTACGTATGCCGCGACCTAATATTGTCAACGTTTTCAAAACAAAAATGGCCACCTTTTGTCCATGTGTCAGATGTGGACAGTCTACCTTTTGTCGATCGCTAAAACTGAAAGTTGCGCTTTAGCTCCGATAATTTTGGGTCATGTTCAATTTAATCATTTATCTATGAAAATATTGAGGCTATTAAACCTGTTGTTGTGGCTTTTGTGCACAAACTGTTCCGACCCCATAGAAGATACCGTTGAAAGCAAAGACCGAGAAGAATTGGGCAGTTCTGGTTATCCAGCTGAAGCTATAACGGGCGGGAGTCTGAGTACAGCCGGCCGGGATATTCTTGATCCCGGTGCTGGGAAGGTGTGGCATGGCGTATGGCTACCAATAAACCGAACGGTAACGCAAAGTCAGATCACACAGTTTGAATCACAGGCAGCGAAAAAGGTCGGTGTTCAAATGTTTTATGTGGGGTGGTATCAGGGGGCGTGGAAAGATATCCAGCGGCAGATTAATGTTTGGGAACCCCTTGGTATAAAAACGCATGTTGTTTGGGAGCCTAATATAAAAGGCAGTTCGCAAGTACTTAATACTATACTCAATGGCAGTCAAAATGCTGTGATCGATGATTTTGCTAAAAGTGCTAAAGCCTACGGAAAACCATTTTTCCTTCGTTTTGCCCATGAGATGAATGGTGACTGGTATGCATGGAGCGGTGCAAAGAATGGCAACGATCCTTCAAAATACATTGCCGCATGGCAATATGTCTGGAACAGGTTCCAGGCATTGGGTGCGACAAATGCTATATGGGTATGGTCTCCGAATGGTGATAGTGTTCCGGGTGTTTCATGGAACGATTTGAATAATTATTATCCGGGAGATGTTTTTGTTGATTGGGTTGGGGTCGATTTTTACGGTTTGATGTGGGGTAATCAGGACCCTGGATTGATGATGGATAAGGTATATGCGAATTATGGATCAAGAAAACCCATCATGATCGGCGAGACTGCTGCTGCCGATTGTGCACATTATGCATCAGGAGTTACGATGACAAAGGATGCATGGATCACGAAATTCTTTGCCGATATGTCAAACCGGGCCAACATTAAGGCGTTCGTGTGGTTTAACGAAAACAAAGAAGCTGATTGGCGCATCATTTCCTGCCCATCGCCACAAACCCAGAACGCTTATCGTGCGGGAGTAGCAGACGCCAGGTTTTTAACAAGGTGAGAGTCCTGCTTTGTCAAGTTTAAAAATTTGGTTGTTTCTTAGGAGCATCTTTTGTGTGTTGAATGGGAGACAGCGACCTTCCGACCTTGATTTGTGGGATTGAAGGGATTTCTTGATTGGGATTATCTTGAATCAGGGGATTTCCGCGCGAAGGCGGCAAACTCACATTTAAGGCCAATTATGTTTATGTTTTGCCCGTGCCAAGTCCCGTTAGGGACGTCAATCCTGGTAGAAAGGGTAAATAAATTTTCACGAAGTGCCGTCAGGCACTTGATAGTCGAACGGTTTAAATACAATCTGTTCATCGTAATCAATTTCAAATTTCTTTAACACGGCCTCATATTCTTCGATGCAGCTTCTCGTTTTATGATGTTCTTCCCGGGTGCCGACTCAGCGGTAGAATGCTGCTGCAGGGCCTGACGAGGCTTTAGCGCAGTCAGGGCCCTGCCCTATGTAACCGTTGAAGTTGGAGTACAAATTTCCCAGCCCATAAAAGACCTTCGGCAACATGCAGGGGCATGCGTAAGCTATTGTAACAAACGCTCCCATTATTTATGACTCTCCTGGCTAAGCCCCTGACGCGTGACTGAGGCACACGAAGCAATTTGTCATTAATGATTAATGACAACACGTTGAAATGAAGTATTCTTGCCATCCGCAATTTGAAGGTGGTAAATACCTGTCGGCAGATCAGCGACGTCAAGAATTAATTTGCCGTTCTCAAGTTCTCCAATGGCAACCACTTGCTGATGTTTGTTATACAATCTAACAGATACTTTTCGCTCAGGATTGTCAAAATACCGTGCACTGTTTGCTGATCCCCTGGTCTGCTCCTCATTCGAAGTCGCTTCAACCGTTATTGTACTTGACGAGGGATTAGGAGAAACCGAGTAACTCCACCCACCCATAACATAAAACGTCAGGTTTCTGCTCACGGAAGTTCCGCAAGGCCCTGTAGCGGTAACGCGGAATGTTACGCTCTGACCGCTTGCCAAATCTATTCTGGCTTGTTTTCCCGAATCGAAGATGCTGTAGTAGATTGTCGGACCGTTCGTTTTCACCCATGAATAGGAACTGATACCAGGATAGCTCAACTTAACGGAGGTGGTACCTGCTACGACGCTGTTGGTCGTTGAGAGTGTAAAAGTACTTCCGCTGTTGGTCGTATATGTGCCTTCAATATAATCGCGGACAAATACATTTTTTCTTACCTTGATCGGATTGTTACAACTTGAATTCACAATTGTCCATTCAATCCACCCTGATCCTAAACCATTGGGAGATACAGTTGCGCTGAGTCCGCTTCCAGACGAGGGCGTAACATTATAACCGGTCCATGATGCTGTAGTAGCCGGAACACCTGACACAGCGTAAGTGCTGCTTGAGCATAATACTTCTGGTCCCGATATCGTAAACAGCGAGTATAATGCCTTAAAGGCATTGATTCTTCCATAACCCATTTCATTGTTCCATGTGCCGTTGGGTTGGCCGGATACGGTGGAGAAAGAATAATTGGTGTTCTTGTCCGTATTTCTCTCCAGAACAGCCCTTGCCTCCGTTGAGGTCAAATTTGGATTTACAGAAAGGATCAGTGCCATTACTCCGGCAGCGATGGGAGCTGATCCGGAGGTGCCGCCAAAGGTAGGGAGATAATCTCCAGGGTTTTCCCCCCAAGCGCCGCGCAAGTCTGTTGTATACAATTTTACACCGGGTGCCATAACATCAAGTCCAGGCCCATAGTTGCTTCCTCTTCCGTTACCTCCGCAGCTTGTGCCTGAATAACGCCTATCGCAGGTATTTGTGGCACCCACTGCAATCACATTGGGGTTTGAAGAAGGGATCTCTATCGTAGCCAGATCATAGTTACCGGTGGCAACTAAAAACACACACCCCTTCCCGCCCCTTCCCAAAGTGACGGCCCTTGAAATCGCATCATTTATAAGGCTGGAGTTTGTTTCCGCATTAATTGAGATACTGATAACATCCGCATTATTTCCTGCCCAGTCAATGCTTGATGCAAATTGACTCGCGGTCGGCCATGTGTTGGAAGCGTGAACGCGAACGGGCACTAACTTTGACTTATAAGCCACCCCGACAATGCCCAGGTTGTTATTTCCGGCCGCTGCTATGAGGCCAGCGCAATTCGTACCATGGGAATCTGCACTGGTCGCATTTCCGCCGCCCGTACCGGCGCCGGTGGCATCGAACCCCGGTAAAAGATTAGGGGTTAAGTCCGGATGGAACAAATCAACGCCGTCATCCAGTACGGCAATTCGTATCGCGCTGCAGCCAGCGGTAATTGACCACGCCTCAGGCGCATCGATGTCTGCATCCGTGAAACCACCGAATGGTGCTGTTGTGTTGTGAAGGCTCCATTGCTGGGAGTAAAAAGGATCTGCTGTTGCTTTTGTGACATTTAAAAGCAGGTTTGGTTCTGCCCATTCAAATAATCCTGATTCGTGGAACAGGCTGGATAATTCTAAAGTATTCCTTTTTTTTGTATTACTGGTCAGTATGAATGTCCGGTCATCAAAAGCATACTTTTCTTTCACAGACACGTCATACCGGGCCAACAATGAAGTTAAGCCATGCTCATGATTTTTGGATTTTAATCTTACGATGAACTCGTTCGTCATGGCTCCGACCTTCCTTCCGCGAGCATTTACCAGAATTGGACTAACGTATTCTACCTCTGCATTCAACTTTGCCTTGGCTATAAATGAATTTAATGCAGAATTATGGTCAAGCTTAACTATTTGGGGAGCGGTTTGGTTATCACCCAATGGCTGCGATGATTTTACGTCGGGGTCTGTTTTTAGTTTGTCAAATTGGTTGCGTGCACCGTGCTGCTTGAATTTGACAAGCACTTCATCAGGGGAAATACTATACTGTACTTTCTTGCCATCCTGATAAAAGTGATATTCCTGGGCTTGCAATTTGCCTGTAACTAAAACAAGCACGAACAAAACAATGTGGGTCTTTTTCATATGAGGGTTGGTTTATTACCGGAAAAGATAATAGTTATCCTGTAATTTTCGTACTACGTCCGTGTCTTTCAGTGATCTATTTATAAGCAGATAGCTGCACAGCACCGATTTCGCAACAGGCATGGAGGCCACCTTATCTTACCTGGAAAACAGGGTATCAGGACACAATCCTAGATCGTGACGATATTATTCCTGATTGCGTAGATTACCAGGCCTGCCACATTTTTTGCTCCTGTTTTCTCAAGCAGATTGGTACGATGTCCATTAACGGTCTTAACGCTTATGAAAAGTCTTTCAGCAATTTCTTCGGCCGTCAGCTGCTGACAAACCAGTTCCAGCACTTCTTCCTCACGCCTGGTAAGTCGTGCATCCGGGTGAACAGGCCTGGGTTTTGTTTTTTTGTTTATGTTTTTCTGAAGCGCTTTTAGTGCGCGCTCGTTGATATAGGAGCCTTTGGTATAAACCGATTGAATCGCATCGAAAACTTCTCCCGGATCGCTGTCCTTTACAAGATAGCCGTGTGCGCCATGCTCAATGGCGTCAGCGATAAAATTTTCGTCTTCGTGTACCGAAAGGATAATGATTTTTATATCGGGAAATGATGCGCGTATCGCAACAGTGACTTCGCGACCACTGTATTCCCGTTTACTTTGCGGATCCGCGGGGAGAGAAAAGTCTACCAGCAAAACATCCGGCTGTCTGGGCATCTGTTTTAATTTATCGATCACGGAATAGCCATCGGCTGACTCAAATATCACCTCGAGGTTGTCCGAGCCTGAAAGAATTGCTTTCATTCCCTGCCTGAACAGGAACTGATCTTCAACGAGCCCGATGCTGATTTTGTGATCCACGATTTTAAGTATTTAATGTTTCATAAAGCAACTGTTCATAACGGTATCAGAAGCGTTGCACTAAATCCGCCCTTTTTTCCATTGCCGGTCTGCATCGATCCACCGATGGAGTTCACCCTTGCTTCCATGCTCTTGAATCCAAGTCCGTGCAAGTACCCGCCCTTCGGCAGGCCTCGCCCATCATCGCTGTAGGCCAGCTCGATTTGTCTTTCGCCCGGTGTAATGTCAATGGTGATTTTTTTTGCATCCGCATGCCTGATCGTGTTGTGTATCATCTCCATACAGATACGGTATAGCTGAAGCTCGGAAGATTTAGGTATTCCGGGTAGAATTTCCGGAGAGGTCAGCGAAATAGAGACATCATTCGCCGTTGCGATTTGTGCGCAGACGGTCTGCAGCGTTTTCACCAATCCAAAAGTTTCAAGCTGGGGAGGCATCAATTCATGACTCAATCTGCGCATGGATGCAAGCGCGGCCTCCGTTGTTGTGCGGACCTGCTGCACAGAAGAACACAGTATTTTGTTGTCTGCCTGCTGTTGTTCTATCTGAACCAGTTGCATTCGGGCAATTGACAGCACTGCACCAAGCTCATCGTGCATATCCTGTGCGATGCGTTTTCGCTCCGCCTCCTGCACCTCGATACTTGATCTCAATAGCTCGTGCTGGTGCTTGTTCCTGAGCGCTTCCTGCTCCAGCATCTGCCTGTAGAGATTTTTCCGGAAATGTTGATAGAGAACGATCACACCCACAGCTATAACAAACACAATACCTGCCAGTGGCAGCAGCGTTGTGAGAAAGTTAAGGTCCGAAGGTGTGTTCAAATAGTAAAGATAAAATGGTGTATTCTTTCAAAAGTGTCGAAAAAAATCCTAACCTGGAGAAAAACTGAATCTTTTAAGCATATAATAGCACATGTTTTGCAAATCATATGACGAAACGAGATAATGTTTTTCATGGACTATTGATGAGTTCATTTGGCTATCAATTCTAGTCAAATTTATTTTTTTACGAAATATGACTACTCAATTTTCTGAAAAAAGTTGTGAGAAGAAACAGATTGCGGCCGGTACCATAATCCCATAAAGAAACAGCAATACATGATCACCATAAAAAAATTATGAAGTATCCACGTATACTGATTTACCTCTTTAGACAGCGAATGGGTCATGATATTCCCAAAATAAAAGATCAGCAAATTGGAAGAGTAGTAAAGGAACAAGCCACAATTGATCCAGTTGAGGCTCCTGGCCAGGCCCAATCGCTTTTTCTTGACAATTTCCTCCATCATCAGAAGGTAGGTCAGGATGGAAAGTATAACAATGAAAACTGATTCTATTGTAAGGGCATATGAGTTAAAGGTCGTCATAGGCTGAATAAATAATGAGTTTGAAATCGTGAAAATCAAAAATGATATCAGAATACCATAAATCACTTTTTTGTCAATGAAACCGTTCAGTACTCTCTGGTAAAAAAGCGCCAGGAAAAAAAAGCCACCTGCTACATACATGTGTAGCAGTGGCATGTTGTTCTTACTATAAAACCAAAAGACAAGTGAAGCAAAGGCAATCACACCGCTTAAAAAAAGGAAATATGAAAACGCCTTCAGTTCGTTACCGAGTTCTTTATACACAAAGGCCCCATACGATACCGTTATGAGTATCGGAAGATGTGAAATGATTATAATGAATTCCGGAATTTTGCTCATGGCCCGTAAGACAATGGACAGCTTTACGGGCAAGTGTTAGGACACGGGGCGGCAAAATCAAACACATACTCCCCATCATCTCCCAGCCCTCTGTATTTTCCCTTCAATATCACATCAACCCCGGCCTGCGGAGGATGGCTGCTAAGATCAGCACTGTCAACGGGAGTAAGGTAAAGTTTAAATCCGTCATTGGCATCCATTCCGAAATAAATGCGCACGTGGTCATAGGCCACCCTTGTTGTATCTGCAGCGGGCAGACCTAAAGCCTCCAGCAGGTCGACTGCCCTGATTGTAAATGCACGAATGGGAACTTTCACAGGGCCTTTCTTATTAAGGGCCTTTACAACCAGGCTATCGTATATCCTCATTTTTTTATCGAACCTTGCCATGTTTCTCAAAGCCGAATCATACGGCACAGCATATAGTGTAGTAGTTGTATCCCCCTGGCTATCGCCAGACTGGCGTTGCACCGCAGCCTGATCGGGTGATTTTTCCCTGCAGTTGAACATCAATAAGAGAATTGCAATGACTCCATAAACAGATTTTTTCATTGTGGGTTGATTTAAGTTAGTGTGTCGCAATTGTACATTTTTATTGAGAGACAAGAAAATGACGGCGCCGTTAGTTTGAAAAAACGGGGAGAAATACCTGTGAAAACAGTTAAAAGTATGCCCATCCGCTGTCGGTTATTTTGTATGGGTGTTTCCTGCAAAAGTCGGTAGCGGAGAATATCGAACAAGGAATTTCGAAAGATCGTGTTACGCAATACACAGGTAAAAATACCCGTATGGACTCGCAAAACAGTGATAAATATCTGTTTTGCAAAACCGGCATTTCTGCCCTTACGGGACTAACACCCTTCGCCCATCTTTGGACCATCAAAAGCTTTTGAATGTGGAGCAGAACCCACCAAGAAAAAACGACCTGACCGCACAGTTTTAAAGCGGGGCGAATTTCCGAAAAGCCTCAAGAGTAGGAATAATCAAAAATACAACAATGGCAATAACGGTAAACGGAGGAATTGTAAGCCTCAGAGGCAACGCCTCAGTCAAAGCAAGCGTAGGCCAAATGGATTTTCCAAACGTCAATCGCGCGAATGGCCAGGTGCCTATCAACGCTGCGGGAGTTCTTACGATCACAAACGTGCCCGATCATCAGAACTTTGCAGCGCTGGATGTTTTGAACTACGGGGATGGCAACAACAACAATAACGCGGTGCTGAGAGTGGATCGTGTTGTCGGCCCCACAAAATTTAACATCACCCGCACTGCTTAGCATCTCCTGAAGCTGTTAAGAAGCGAACTAAAAATGCCTGGACCTGTACAGGTGATTTCTAAAAACAGGGGCAAATACCGAAAGGCCTTACGAAGTAGGTACAAACAATTATAATCTATGCCTTCCACAATTCCCTATGACCCTTCACTGGTACTCGGAAATATTGTACCACAGGAAAAGCTCGACATTCTCACGGCTATCAGCGCTGCACAAGCTCCGGCAGATGCTGCTGAGGATAACCTGAATTCTCTGATCGCGTTGAAGCGCAGCCTGGACATGTCAGTTCAGGAGCTTATCGAAATGAACATCGATGCCACCGATCTTATCACCGAAAGTCAGAATACCGGAAAACAAATCTCAGAAGCCGGCGCTGCCTACGCAAAAGCGGTACTTGCAACCCAAAAGGCCATTCAACCCCTGAAAGCGAAAATAAGAACGGTAAGTGACAGCATCGAGAGCCCGGTTGATTTCAACAAAACCCAAATCAAGCAAATGCCACTTTCGGCCGATTCTATCAAGATGAACTGCCAGTACTTTGCATTCGATGAAAATGAGCAGGACTCCAGCACCCATGCCGCAACCGTGGCAGCATTTGTGAGCGACTCCGTCAGCGGTGGATTCGGCGGCTATTCGGGATCTTTCTCCTCTCAGGCAAAGACGTCAGCGCAGGAACAGATGAACAGTCAGCACTCGCGCCACAGTATCTCCGGAACACTTGTGGTAACCATTACCTGTACGCACAAGGACGCTGTGCTGCTTGCGCCTTTTTTCATGGATCCGGACAAGGCCGTGCGCGTATGGAATGCGATGTATCCCGATGACATGATCAAGACAAACAGCATCGCAAGCATTATGGAAATACTGACGAAACAGGACACAAAAAAGGAAAAATCGTTCAATGTCCTTTCAGGACAAACCTGCGGTTCCTGTTTTATCGGCATGGTGCACACGCTCAATACAACCGATACAAAGTCAAGCGAAGATCTATATTCCGTTGCAGAGTCGCTGCAAGGTCAGTTCAATGTATCGGGATGGTTTGAGAGCGCGTCCGGAGGGTTTGGTGTCAATTCAAGCTTCTCAAACGATGCTAAGAACCTGCTGAGCTCGCAGAACATATCCGCGCATTGCACACTAACTGTGATGGGCTCCATCCCATCGCTTAAATCGAACAACGTAATGATGGCTGTTCAATCCTTCTCCGACTTTGACGGAGCTTCAGCTATGAAGGCAGTGCAGGCTGTGCAGAACGCGACAGCCGACGATATGACCACCATCGATTCGGCTGCAAGCAACGCCAGGACCGGTGGTCAATTCCAGTCCATGCAAACTGCGAAAGTTACCGCTGCATTAAGCAGTCTGTCGACAATTGACAATCAGAATAATAAGATGATCGATACCAATTCACTGATGGATGCTATGGAAGACTATGTCAACAAATGCCTTTCTGGTAATATCGGGTTGCCGATCAACTATTATCTGAAGCCCATTACGAAGTCGCAGATCGCGCAGATGTGGGTTGCCAAATACTATCCTAACAAACTGACGCAGATAGGTGCCGGTGATGACAGCACGCCAACATCCGGTAATGGTAACGGGGCTCCGGCCGCAACCACATAAAACAAAATTTGCAGTGTAGCTCATGTAGCGCAATGGCCATGAGCTATGCTGTTCTTTTCAACAACAGGGAAAGCCGAAAACTGAATAGAGTAGGCAAGCAAAAAACTTATAACTATGTCTTATAAAATTTGGATTCAAAGTACAGGAAGTAATCCTCGCAATCTTGCCGAGTTATCAACCATTGGAGGAGATATTACTAACCCGACTTTTACAGGAATTTCCAATGGAAATGCGCGTTTAGCGGATGCTGAATCATTATTACAAAAATGCGCTGACTATATCAATAAGAAGGTCAATTTGAGCGTTTCAGCAAACGTACTATTCGTATACCGGGGCGTTGCCGTTGGTGGCCTTCAACGGAACCTTGGTGGATTTTCAGCCAAACCATTAACTGTTAAGAACAAAAGCATTGATCCCACCCTTCTGCAAGGAAACGGTGACTTTGAAAGACTAACGGGGTTGGTTCCGGTACAGGTCAAACTTGGCAAGAACGGTATCCCTGGTGACAAATCAACAATTAGCCTCTCTGCAAATCAGGCTGCTTACATGATTACAAAAATTGAAGACGTGGGCGCTGCCAAGTCCTATTTATGTTGCAATGATACTGATCGAACCTTAAGTTGGGAAGGCAGTACGACTCCATCAGGTAAAACACTTTGTACTTTTCTTGGCGACACCACTAATCCTTATCTTGCTGATTGGGATCTGGTTACCGTGGGCGTTACCAAATCATCCATAAAACAAGATTCAACCGTCTCTTTTTTTAAGGTAATAGATAAACCAACCGCAACCGTTCCGCATAACATATTGCCACAATGGTTAGATGATTGCCTGCTTCAGCAGGTGGTTCCATTAAATAGTCACGTCACCCAACACGGTCCGGAATCACTATACTGTGGAAATAAGATAGATCTGCCCAATGAGGAATTCCTGGTTCTGAGCGGAAATGCCAAGAGTACCTCACAAACGATTATCAATTCGACCTCATCAGAAACAGGGGGTACCCCCTTTGCCAAGCTTCAGTCTTATCTATCGAAGAATTCAGGTGGTTTTCTGTTTTACCAGTTTCAAGGTTTCGATGGACTGGGCGTTAACAAGCCTTCTGATTATACTGCTGCAATAGGCACATTTAACAGTTCGAATTTCAAATAACACTAAGCTCAATCGCCTCCATGCCCTCGTCCATTCCTTTCGATCACCCATCCCTTGTGCTTGGAAACATTGTGGACACTTCCATTCTCAGCAGAATGAAAAAGATCGGTAGTCTCCAGGCAAAAATCGATGCTGCACAGGAAAAGCTCAACGCTCATATGATGCTCAAGCGAAGCCTTAACATGACAATAAACGAGCTGGCTGAGCTGGGCACGGATGTATCTGAAATTAATCTCAAGATCAAACATGCAGACGCTGCGATCAGCAAGGCAGCGATGGATTATCTGACCGCACGGATTTCAAACGAGGATGGCATTCAGGCACTGCGCGAAGAGATTGCGGAGCAGGATATTTCTGAAACGATGGAAAGTCCGCTGGATTTTGGGCTGAGTAAGGTCATGCGTTTACCGCTCTTTGCCGATTCAATCAGACTGGACACGCAGTATTTTTCGCATGCCGGAAATGACGAAAGTACTGAAGCGGGAATAGAGGGTTACGTAAAAGAGGCAACCAGCAATGTCGGCTCAAAATCCGGAGAGCTTGCAAAAGCAGTTACCCAACAGATCAGCAGGCAAAAGAAAAATCACAGCCTCGCGGGCACGCTCATCATTACAGCAAGTTGCACCCACCGGAATGTTGCGCTGATCGAACCTTTTGTACTGGATGTCGACAAAGCAATCGATGCATGGAATGCGGTGTGTGCGAGCGATCAGGATAAGATCCGGACCGATGCCGCTTCGATGCGCGAAGTCGCCGAAGGTAGTCCTTCACATGATGGTAAAACGCTAACGGTGCTGTCAGGTGTAACCTACGGATCCAGCTTTGTGGGAATGGTTCATATACTCAACAAAGAGCAAAATGATTCCGAAGCTGGTTCTCCCGTTGATGATGGAATGAAGGAACAATTGAAAATCGGCCGGTGGCTCGAAGATGAATCCGGTGGATTTGGTGTCAATCCGGATGTACTAAAGAACGTCCAGAAGCTGTTGAGCGAACAGGAAATTTCCTCGCATGTAAGCTTTATCTGTATGGGGGTTATTCCTTCGATCGCTTCGAATCAGTTAAAGATGAGCCTTACAAGTCTTGTCAGGCCCGACCCGGACCAGATCTCAAAATCGCTGACAACACTCAACAGCCTAGCAGCCGCAGACACAAGTACGATGGAAACCGGGGCTGCAGAAGCAAAAACCGGTAAGCGGATGCTGACCATGCAAAATGCGATGATGTCGGCCGTGATGCACGAGCTCAGCACGATCGACCAGAATTCCAATAAGGTAATGGACATCAACACGCTGATGAACGCCTTTGAAGATTATGTGAACCTTATAAAAAATCCAGGCGAAAATACCGGTGTACCGATAAACTTTTACCTGCGGAGCATCACCAGGGAACAAATTGCAAAACAATGGCTGAATAAATACTTTCCGCAGAAAAATAATAGCACCACTACAAATCCCTAAACTTTTAATAAGTAACGCCATGACTACACACCATAAGAAAACCGCACCGTCGATGATCCCGCAAAACACACAAGGCGATGACAAGGCATTTGAAAAAATGAGTAATGTAATGAACGCTTCAATTGCGCTGCTTGGCCTTTGCATTACCGTTATTTCTCTTTTCCAGATCGGTGACAAACGGAAGGCCTACCTTGCGGACGAGCTTTTTGCCATTTCATCGGCACTGTTCATGATCGCTTTGTTTGCATCTTACATTCATGCGAAAGGAAATTCAAATGAGCTACTGCTGAAAGCTGCACACAACGTTTTCACAAGTGCATTGTTATGCATGCTTGTTGCCGGCACATACCTTGTCTTTGAACTGTAAAATGCGAAGGGTATGAGAAGCTTTAGCAAGAACGATCTTCAAATACTGGAACGTCTTTCGGGTTTAGACACAGCATTACCTGGCCAGGTCGATGAATTCCTAAACTCCTTTTTTTTCAAACAGGAACTTGGAAGGGCGCTCATTATACAGGCGCAAAACAGATATGCGGTGTTCTTTTTAGCAACGGAGCTGTTCGATAACGAAGTTAGAAAAAACGAAGAGCTCACCGGATTTACTGACCTGCTATCGCTGCTCAAATACCTGTTAAACAATGGCTACATTTCCATTCACAAAAATGAGAAAGGAAAAGAGAAGTCCATGTACTTCCTTCAGGACTCATTCGTTAACGCGCAGCCTTCGGCAGGAGCCATCGTGTTGAATGCTACAGGCGATTATACCTCCAATCCGGAAACCATTCACAGTAAGGACAAGCAGATAGCTTACAAGGGTGTGACATTTGATCACGAAATGTTTGACCTGATCCTGAGCACAATGACAGGTTCTCTCATCATATCGCAAAGCCTGAAAGATATTGTTCGTGGTGGCGCAAACGCCCGTCTAAGCTACGACAAGACGTTGACCGCTGCATTGCTTTTGACGGTACTGGCGGTACTGATCTGGTCATCGGTAAGCACGCACTCAAAGGATAAGGTTCAGAATCAGCAGATGGCATTACTGATGGCAAGTCACGAGACCGTTCAGGCAAAGCTCGACAGGGTGATTCAAAAAATGCAACGTGCAGATAGCATCTATACCAGTCGACAATACAAAACTATGACAAATCCCCCTTCGGACACCATCCTCTACGGGATTGATGTTTCAAAATGGAATGGCGAGATTGAACGGGACCTCGATGTTGTTGACAGTATTTCGTTCGTGATCTGCAAGGCTACCCAGGGAAGAACCAATGTTGACCCGAGCTTTAGGGTCAACTGGAACTTGCTGGAAAAGAGAGCGATCACAAAGGGTGCCTATCACTTTTACGTCTTTAACGAAGATCCCATTCATCAGGCTGGATTCTTCTGGTCGGTGGTTCAGCAGCTGGATTCAACCGATATTACTCCTATTGTTGACATTGAGGAGGGCAGTCTTTCATCGCACTCAAAGGCTGACCCCGTTAAAGTCCAGGTAGCGTTGTTATTATTTCTTCGCCACCTTCAGGAAATAAGCGGACGTCTGCCCATGATTTACACCAATGTTGCTTTTGCAAATGAATACCTGACGAATGACACATTTGCAGATTATCCGCTGTGGCTCGCTGACTACACCACACGCACCGAGCCTTCCATACCCCAAGCGTGGAGAAGAAAAGGATTCAAGATCTGGCAGAAGTCAGATGATTACGCAATTGAATCGAGAAATACAGATTTTGATGTATTTTATGGGGAGAAAAAAGAGCTGTATAATTAGCCCTACTTTTTGATGTTTCCCTTACGTTGACAGTGAGGTTCTAAAATCATTTGAAATTTTTAGAGTCGATAACGAGAATAGATGAAGGCAGCGTAGTCATGGCCGGAAGTGAACGTTAAAGATCTTGTCACTGCCTTCGCCAAAAAGCATTCTTTTTGAAAGATTACGGTCTGTCCAAGCAGTTTAACCTGGGTGGCTGCAGGCGGCCGTAACGCAGAACGTGATGTAAAAGGCCCGCCCGATTAGTTGGGCGGGCATGTTTTAAACTGACCGAATATTTCCAGTGTGTTTAACCAAACCACATTTTAGAAATATTGTCACTCCCTGTTTTTTACAACCTTCTTTACCATCATGCCCTTTTCTGTTCTAATCTTTATCAGGTAAATGCCAGGTGCCCATTCTCCACCGATCGTATGCGTATCGGCGGTCTTCAATTCTGAGCGCTGCTCAATTCGAGTTCCATTCATAGTTTGTACCTCGAGCGTGAAAGTCGCTCCCTCCCCTGAAACGTTGACGGATATCTCGTCGACAAATGGATTGGGATAAGATGTAAATTCATGCTCATTGCCTGATGCGGCACCCTGCGGCGTTTCATTACCCCTGGCTGCAGCAGAAGGGCATCCTATGGCATCATCAGCGTATTTAAATAGCTCCTCTCCCACACCTTCATCGTATCCGTTCAGGTAAACACTACTACCGATGGTTGCCAGATGGATATGAACGTACGCTTCAGATGGATCGGTGCCAAAGTTCACATAAAAGGTTCCGCATGAGGTTCCATCCGTGCGTAGCAAGAGGGAATGATAGTCGTGACCTGCCGAGATATATGTTTTTGTGCCCTGATGGGCAACAGACATTGGTGTTATCAATTCGAATTCCGCAAACTCGAAAATAAGTTGTGTGCCGGCAGGAGTTCCATCGCTTCTGTACAGGTCATGACCGGGCTGGGCGATGAGATAGAAATACGTTCCACCACCGATGAGCGTGAACCGGTTATTGCTTATGTCGTAAGAGCTTACGAGCTGTTTCAATTTGGTTGTACCAGCTGCCGTTCCATCCGATTTCCACAGGAAGATCTGATCCTCCAGGGTAACCTGATCAAGTTCCTGACAAAGGAAATACACAACCCCATTGGCCAGGGCCAGATTGTTTTCCGGCGTGAATGGGCGGTTTGTTTCGTCATTTTTGACCATGCGTGTTCCGGCAACAGTTCCGTCACTTCTCCACAATTCAAGATTGATGTCGCCACCCGCGTTGGCCATAAAATATGCAACACCATTGACAGTAACCGCAGGGTCTGCAAAGGTCACCGTCATGCGTTGGGGGAGCGAACTTCCGGCGCCTGACCGGATATCCCGTTGAAGAATCGTTCCTGAGATTGTACCATTACTTTTCCAAAGCTCGGCTCCAACTGAGCCGTTATCTGCGCCAAGCAACAGCCCTCCTGATGAGTGCGCCATCCACAAAATGTCGCTGACGAAACTTTTCAGTTCAATTGTTCCCGAGGTCGTTCCATCTGTTCTGAATAGTTTGGTACCCGCGCTCAGATATACAAGATTATTCGATACTTCATAATCTATTCTGACATTGCTGTTTGCCAACAGGATCAATGGATAAGTGCCTCCAGACGTTCCGTCACTTCGCCACAGGATCTGTTCATTGACTGTGCGGTGGTCGTCTGCGACAAAATACAACAAGCCATTGCTTCCAAAGAAATTGTACAGATCAACCATAAAAAATGGCCTGATCATCGAAGTGCCCGGAGCAGTGCCATTACTTTTAAATAGGCCATATTGCGAACCACTGGTAGCAGCAAAATAGATGTCACTTCCAACAGTGGTAAGGTATGCGGGATGACTGCCGTCATTGAAGGATGGCGGAGTAACTTGCCCTGTGGTCTCAGCTGTACCCTGGGTCATCCACAGTTGTTCGTTCGAATTGGATGTGCTTTCACGCGTGGTAAAATATATTCTGTCGGAGGTCGGTGTAAGTTCCATATCATTATTGATCCACACACCAAGACGGTCACTGACCAACTGGTGATTGGACGGTGTGCCGTTGGTTTTCCACATCTCCATGTATCCGATAGAACTTCCTGAACCATTGTTCACATAGTATAATTCGTTTTCAAAAACCGTGAGGTTGGCACTTACATTGATGAAATTTTTTTCAAGGGGGCTAATGGGTATTGTCCCCGCGGTGGTGCCATCGCTTGTCCAGATCCTTGGCCTGTCTGTGTAGGCCATGAAGTATAGTTGATCATTGAAAAGGGTAAAGTGAGAAAGATGGGCATAGCCCCCTCCTGCGTTGCTGCCGGTCCCGGGGGTAATGTCTTTAACCATCACCGTGCCAGCAGCTGTACCGTTACTTTTCCATAATTCGCGTCCGTTTGTGCCGTTATTTGCTCCAAAATAAAGGGTAGATCCCACGGCAAAGAGGTTATCCGGGTTGCTCTGACCTGTTCCGGGATAAATATCTTTAACGAGTACGGTGCCTGCGGCAGTTCCATCGCTCTTCCAGAGCTCGCGACCATTGCCGTCGACAGCAGTAAAATACACTGTTCCGTTGACGTTGGTAATTTCCTTTGGAAAACTGCTCAATGTGCTTCCCGGCCTTACGTCCTTTACCAGTAAAGTAGCCGCTTCGGTTCCGTCTGATCTCCAGAGCTCGTAGCCATGGACTCCTTCGTTGGCGGAAAAATATAGAATTCCATTTACGTCTTCGAGCTGGGTTGGATTACTGCTTCCGGATCCTTTGATGATGTCCTTCACCCGATATGTGCCATTCGGATTGCCATCCGAACGCCAGAGTTCACGACCGCCGGCAGACCACTGCGTAGCGGAGAAATAGAGGATATTGTTTACCGCTGTCAGATACATGGGGTCAGATCCCTGCGATCCTGTCGCGATATCTTTTACCAGATACGTACCTTCCGGTGTGCCATCGCTGACATATAATTCCAAACCGATGCCGGCATCGCCTGTAAAGAAGAACTTATCTCCTGCTACTTTTGCATCACCCAGTACAACGAAATTGAAGTTATCAGTCAGGGGGAATGCCTCACCTGAAGCATTAACGACCCAGAGGTCGCGTTCACTGAAGAAGAAAGTATTTCCATTCGTGTAGTGAAGCTTTCGCAGGTCGCCACGGAAACCTGGGCTTCCACCATTGACGTCTGCGGTAAGGGTAGCCTGCTGACCCATCGAATAGAAAGTGGATATCAGTATGAGCGATAACAGTAAAAACTGTTGACGGAGGGCGGCAGTGACGTTTGCATTCGAAAAGCCGATTGTTTTGGACTGTAGATGTTTGATCATTTGAGAGAGTTGTTTTTGGTCTGCATGGAAGGGAGACGAAATGTTTCCCCATTTGTCATCCTGAGCACGCAGCTGGAATTGCCTGACAAAACTGTTGCCATGTGCTAAAAGATAATTAGCACATGAAAATGACGCCGCTCTTAAAGTGAACAAGTAATTGTGAGGAGAAATTTGTAGCATTAAACACACAGACCGTATCAGCACATTGCTCAATTGGGCTATGCTGCTTCGTTGCACTTCCAACCCCCGCTAACCCTTGAGCACAGCGTACAATCTTCCGCCCTTAAAAAGGACTTCCAGCGGCCTTGATCACAACGCTAAAGCTATTGTAACATGACGCAGTATACGATATAGCCTTCAATGGCCAACCGGCCGGCTTGCAGGATAAAAAGACGCGGCCGGTGGACATCTTTTTGTCAGTTTCCACCAAGCTGTCGGGATAAACTTCACTCCTCTCACACCGCCACCCGCGTGAGGGGCAGCAGCGGAAAGCCCACAGCTGCGCTGGACTGTGGGTGGCGCGAGGACTTGTAGCGAATGACCCGACCCCGAGGCGTTGGTCTGAGCGCATGCATCGGGGGCACGCCCAAAAAGTTCGCGGCAACTTCTAAAACGGTCGTCGAATCAAAGCAACCCGGCCACCTCCTATTTGCCTGTCTCATGCTTACCCCTCCGTTCCACCCGTTCGACAGCCTTGGCGAGTACCCGGTCCCACGACATCAGACGGGGCGCAAAATCGCATTTCGTCAAGTATCCATTACTCTTCGTCCTATGAGTTCTGCTTACGCACGGCGATTTCCGTTCTTCAACGTATGAGAAAGTCTCTGTTATGGCCCGGGGTTTATTGGAACGATGCAATTGTCTTGTTGCGGGTATGGATCGGGATAATATTTATCAGCCATGGTTTATCAATATGGTCTCCTGAAAGCATGCGTGGCTTTACAAACTACCTGATCACATTGGATGTTCCTTTTCCATTATTGAATGCATATCTGTGCAAGTCGACCGAGTTTATCGGCGGCATTTTTCTTGTGTTCGGTTTCATGAAGAGAACGGCATGTATTTTTCTGATCGCTGACATGATCGTTGCCACGTTTGTGGCCGGTCAGGGAGCATTGTTGCAGGAAGGCAGAACTCCCTTCATTATGCTCATCTGTTGTCTCACGTTCTTGCTATCCCCCACTGAAAAATTAAGTATTGACTGGCTAATCTTTAAAAACGTCCAAAAATGAAACGTAAATCCATGCTATTCGCATTTGTTTTCTGTTTGCTGCTCGTCGCATTTACCGGTTACAGGCAAAAGAACGAACTTTCTTCTTTAGAGATTATCACGACATCCAATGTTACTACGATCGGCGTTGGCAGATCTCCGGGCAGTGTTGAAATAGCGGATCTGAACAATGATCAAATTCCCGACCTTGCCATTACGAGTGAAACCGATAGCAGCGTTACCATTTTACTTGGAGATCGCAAAATGAATTTTAAAGAAGCAAAAGGGTCGCCTTTCTATGCCGGCTCCATTCCCAACGACATTGCGATACGCGATTTTAATAGCGATCATCAGCCTGATCTCGCATTCGCCAATCATGAAAGAAAATATTTAACCGTTTTGCTTGGAAACGGCAAGGGACATTTTGTTCCCGCACCGAAGTCACCCTTCACCGTAAAAGGAATACCGCACACACACGGAATCGCTGCGGGAAATTTTAACGGCGACAACAGGGTTGATCTTGCTACCGAGAGCTGGGGCAATGATCAGGTGGAAATTGTTTTCGGCGACAATGACGATCTGTTTAAATCACGGACAAGATTTTTCAAAGTCGGCAAACGTCCCTATCAGAGGCTGCGCGCTGCCGACCTGAATAACGACGGTGCAGACGACCTGGTCACTACAAATACAGAGGGAAATAATGTCACGATTCTGTTAGGCAATGGCAAGGGAGAATTTAGTGAGCCCGCGGGTTCACCCATCGCGTGTGGTGATGCGCCTTTCGGAATCGCTATCGGCGATGTTAACGCAGACAACAAGCAAGACCTCGCCGTGATCAATTCACCATCGAGCATGGGCGGGGGAATTGGAAAAAACGGCCTGACTATTTTGATCGGTGACGGAACGGGAAAATTCTCGGTTATGAATGGATCTCCTTTCGCCGCTGGAAAGATCCCGAATCGTGTTGCCGTGGGTGACGTCAATGGTGATGGCGTAAACGACGTGGTAACCTCCGATAATGGCAGCGACAAAATCTATCTTTTCCTGATGGGGGCGCGTGAGAACGTTTTATCTCAGACTTCCATCAAGGTCGGTAACAATCCCAAAGGTGTCGCGATCGCGGACCTGGATGGCGATGGCAACGGTGAGATTGTCGTTTGCAACCAGACCGACAACAGTGTTTGCATTGTTTGGTCGGCGGGCGAATGATGCAAAGCAAATTTGGTGAATGAGTGGCTAGCGATAGGAGATTCAGGTTGAAATGACAGTTATTGCCTTCTCGGCATCATCCCGTCCGGATCGGAACTAAAGCTTTTCAAAGCGTTGCTAGCACCTCTTAAAACGTTCGGTGTAAACGTCATTCGTAAATTTTTTGATTTTACAATTCCCTTATTTCATTTTCCGGATGTAACTCATCTCATATCACCTTCTTGAACCTGATCTTTCCAAAGAGTACCATCGTGATTGCATTCTTGTCTTTGGTATCGAAAACCAGTGAAGCTCCATCATCCGGATTGACAAACTCACCCTCCCCGACAGGAAGCACTTTATACCTGTAGCCCCTGTCATTGCCATACAGGATGCCTTCCGCAATATCGAAGGTGATCTTCCATTCTTTGTTATCGGCGTTCAGATATTCGCCTGCCAAAAGTTTCAGGTATTCCAGGGGAACTGTTTTGACCAGGTCATCAGTTTTTACGCCATTGGCTTTTAATATTTTGATACCGTTTTCGTTACCGGGATTTAATTTTACAGACTTCTTATAATTTTCGAGGGCCTCTGTTTTGTTCCCAAGTGCCATGAGGGCTTCTCCATAGCTGTCATAAACATTTGCTGATTTAGGGAACGCTTTTGTATTGAGCCTAAAAATTGCGGCTGCTTCGTTCAGTTTGCCGGATTGTAAGAATTGGTAGCCTGTTCGGTTCATTTCGTTTTCATCGTGGTAGTATCCGCCGGAATCTTTGATCTCATCGTAAAATGCCAATGTTGCCGCGATCCCCTCTTTCTCCATCCGGTCTGCCAATGAATAAGCAACCGATCTTTTAGGAAGGTTGTAGGGTTTATCATAAATAATTGCAGCAATCGCATTCGTCATTTCATTGAGCGGAGCTCCTCCGGTGTTATCCAGCAACACAATGAATGATTTATCCGATAGGACCCGGGTAAGCTGTGTGTTAAAACCGTTTATGCCGCCTCCATGGCCCACTGTTTGTAGTCGTTCTGCTGTGTTACCCAGGGGCATTTCACCAATGCCCCAACCATAACCGTAGTGACCCCAGCCTGACGAAATATGTTTTGTAAATAACAGGTCCATATTTTCCTTCCGCAGCAGTTGATTGCCATACAATGCCTGATCCCAGAGATACAGATCTTCCACGGTCGAATACATTGCTCCCGCAGCGTATGGGACTGACATGTCAATAAAATTTGCATTTACATAACTCCTTCCATTCTTTTCATAACCCTTAGCCCTGTTCTTCAATAAAGGTCCATGATGATCATATCCGGTATTTTTCATATTGAGCGGAGTAAAAATGTTCTCTTGTAACACCTGCTCGTAAGATTTACCGGTTACTTTCTCAATGATGTAACCCAATACGATATAGCCTGAGTTGCTGTATGCAAATCTTTCCCCGGGTTTGAATTGCAGCGTTGAGTCAGCGAACAGGTTCACAAGCTGCACCGGACTGTAAAATTTAGTGCTGATGTCCTTCGAGAAGCCGGGAAACGAAGTCATATTCGGAATCCCGGAACTGTGGTTGAGCAGGTGATGAATGGTAATTACATCTCCGTTTTTTTTAGGATAGTCGGGAAGATAGGCGGAGATGGGTACATCTAATTTCAATTTACCCTGTTCAACCAATTGCATGATCAGCATGGACGTGAATTGCTTGGTGATGGAGCCCAACCTGTGTTTGGTGTCGGGTTGATTTGGAATATTCCATTCCATATCAGCAAATCCAAATCCCTTTTTGTAGATAACCTTACCCTTTTCAGCGACCAGAACAGATCCATTAAATTTTCCATATTCATTATATGCACTGATCAGCTTGTCGAGTTTATCGACTTTATCAACTTTGGCTTGCCCACAAGACACATTAAAGATGCCTGTCACGATAAAGACTACCAGGAAAACAGACTTGATTGTTCTTTTAGATTTCCGCATCATCATTTTAATTTTTGTTCTCAATAAGGTAATAATTTTTGTCAAATCTACTAAGGTTCGTTTCCAGCCACCAAGGCACCCGGCCACCCAGCCACCCAAGCTATCTCGATCCCTCGTTGAAAGACACCCATCCCCCATCCCCCACTTAACCACCCAGCTACCAGCCAGCGGTGCCCAGGCCGCGTTGAGCAACTCTGCGGTGTCAATGAATGTTTCGGAGTTCGCCGGCAGTTTTGTGTTAACTGACTGTCCAGTCAATCAGTAACCCGTTGACCAGCCCCAAGCCACCTAGCCAGCTAGCTACCCAAGCTATCTTGATCACCTCGTTTAAGCCAGAATTAAAAATAGCCCCGAGAAAAGGTATAAAGAGTTGTTGAAGCAAAGTCCCCGCATCTTACAGCCAAAACACCAAAGTTATCCACGTTCTAAAAAAAAGATTTGCACAAAAGCTTGATTAGTTCGTGGAATGGGGCTTTTTTTGTGAATAACTTGTTGATAAGTCAACAGAAGAAACAAAAAGAGCTTGCCGCGGGAACAAAGGAAACGCTATGGCAATAACGATATCAATATTAGTCCCTGAGCAAGCTCTTTGAATTTCAAGTATACGAATTAATCTGAGTTTCAGGTTTTCCCTCCTTTCCATTTTTTCCTGCATTCGTTACCGCAAGCGCGAACCCATTGAGAGACAGGTCGGACTGTTTGAACAAAGGAATCAATTGCAGATTTAGAAAACCCGTTTTTGATTGCTAGCCGCAGAGCCTGATACGGAATTTCTAAAGTGAGGGACAAGAAAATAACTCTTCGTCATCGTTTAGTGGTTGCTTCGGTTACCGGTTCACGTTTGAAACCGTCATCCTCCTCCCTTTGCTTAATCCACAAAATTTCACCTTATTTGCTTAACAAAATAGAAGTAAATGGCAAAAGAATTTCTCGGCGAGTTTGAAGAGCTTGTTTTAACACTGGCGGCGGCGCTTCAGGGAGAAGCATACGGTGCGGCAATCTCCGATGAAATTGAAACACGCCTCAAACGTGAAGTCACATTAAGCGCTGTGCACGTAACGCTTTACCGCCTTGAAGACAAAGGCTACCTGCGTTCACGCGTTGGCGGGGCTACGAATGAACGCGGCGGCAGGCGTAAGCGAATCTATACGGTCACCAGCGCGGGTTTCGCTGTGTTGAAAGGAATGAAGGAATCACGCATAGACTTATGGAAGCTCGTCCCGCAGTTGAAGATAACTTAATATGAAAGTAGAGAACGATTGGCACGAGCGTTGGATGTCTCGGTTCCTGACCGTGATCTGTCCACCGCATCTTGTCGAAGAAATTGAGGGCGACTTGCTCCAAAAATATGAGCGTAATGTAAAACGATACGGCGTGCGAAAAGCCAGGCGAATATTACTCTGGAGCGCGTTACGCTTTTTCAGGCCCGGAATAATACTTCGAAATAAATATTCATTTCACCTGTTCAATAACAGTATGATCCGCAATTACTTCACCATCACTTTCCGCAATTTTCAACGGCAAAAGTCGTATACGCTGCTCAACATCATCGGCCTTTCGCTGGGTATGGCGGCGAGCCTTTTAATTATGCAGTATGTAAAGTATGAACGAAGTTTCGATACATTCCACGCTAGAGCCAATGACATTTACAGGATTCAATACAATGGATGGCAGAGCGGGCAACTGAACTTTGAAAGTGCCGTGGCGGTTCCCGCTGTAGGGCCGGCATTGAAGAATAATTTTCCGGAAGTTGAAGCGTACACGCGGTTCCTCCCGTTGAGCGCAGTGGTTTCCTATGAAAAGGATGGGCAGCAGCCCGTGACCTTTCGCGAGAACCGCGGACATTTTGCCGACACTTCCCTGTTTAAAGTTTTCAATTTTGTCCTGGTCGATGGGGACGAAAAAACCTGTCTGCGTGGAGTGGACAGGATGATCGTGTCCAGAAGCACCGCACAGAAATACTTCGGTAATGAGGATCCAATCGGAAAACGCCTCCGGTTGAACGGTGAGAATAACGCGACGGAAGTTACCGGCGTGTTTGAAGATGTACCCGAGAACTCGCATATAAAGTTCGACTTCCTGGTATCGTACGAAACGCTTAACGCGCAGACTGAAAATCAATCGGAGACGTCGTGGGGATGGTATGACTTTTACAGTTTCGTTCTTCTTCGGCCGGGCACCGACGTCAAAGAACTTCAACGTAAGTGGGACGTATGGCTTGCAAAAGACCGTGCAGAAACGTGGGCACAGAACAATCGAAAACAGGAATTCATTTTACGCCCGCTGACAGACATCCATCTTAATTCCCGACTGTTATACGAGACCTCTCCGCAGGATCTGCGTGATGGAGAATCCGTTTATGCGTTGAGCTTTATCGCGCTTTTTATCCTCATTATTGCATGGGTCAATTATATCAACATGGCAACAGCGCGTTCGTTCAAGAGGGCGAACGAAGTGGGAGTTCGCAAAGTAGCCGGCGCTTATCGCAGTCAATTGATCGGCCAGTTCCTTACCGAGTCACTTATCCTCAATGTAATTGCGGCGTGTCTTGCCCTTGCGCTCGTCCGACTTCTGTGGCCTTCCTTTGCATCGCTGACGGGATGGGATATTCCGCTCGCGTTAATGATGAGCCGGGATTTTTGGCTGTTGGTAGTCGGACTTTTCTTTGCCGGAGCTCTCCTGTCGGGATTTTATCCGGCCATCATACTCTCTTCGTTCAAGCCTGTTGCGGTGTTGAAAGGCAAGGTTATGCGCTCGTCAAGTGGGAATTACCTGAGAAAAGGCCTGGTTGTTTTTCAGTTTGTTGCGTCCGTCTTTCTGGTCAGCGGGTCATTGATTGTTTATGATCAGCTGAAATACATGAAGAACAAAGATCTTGGATTCGATCAAAGTCGCACGATTGTCCTGGAGGGACCGGGAGTGACTGACTCCACGTTCCAACAAAAGTACGAGGCATTCAAGACATCGATTCTTTCTATACCAGGGGTGAAAGGAATCAGCGCTTCGACGAATATCCCTGGCGTTGAGAATTACTGGACGAACGCTATTGCTCGAATATCGGGTGGATCGGAAGCGCAGATGATTGCCACGCACATGGGCATGGACACCGAGCACGTTCCACAATTCGGTATAGAGATTCTCGCTGGCAGAAACTTTGATAAACAGTATCCCAGCGACATGCGTAAAAGTGTATTGATAAACAGGTCATTGGCGAAGGGGCTTGATTTTAAAAACCCTGAGTCCGCTATCGGGGCGCTTGTCCGTGACGGCAGAGATACTGTGGAAATTGTCGGTGTCCTTGAGGATTACCATCAGATGTCCCTGAAGGCTGCTATCATTCCGGTAGCCTACCGGCTGATAGATGCATCCTCGTTTTTTTCACTGAAGGTAGAAACGGATAATTATAAAGATATACTGGCGGCCGTTGAAAAGCCCTGGCAAACATTTTTTCCCGCAAATCCGATGGATTATTTCTTACTCGACCAGTTTTACAACAGGCAATATGAGAAGGATGATCGTTTCGGGCAGGTGTTCGCGTTGTTTACGGCACTGGCGATTTTCATCGCGTCCCTCGGATTGATTGGGTTGGCTTCCTTCATGGCTGCCCAGCGAACGCGCGAAATTGGGATCCGTAAAGTATTAGGGTCGAGCGTTTACGGTATCATCACGCTTTTGTCGCGGGATTTTATGATACCCGTGTTTATCGCAATAACAATAGCTTGTCCTTTGATCTGGTGGCTGATGAACCAATGGCTTCAATCATTTCCGTATCACACTTCTATTGGCGTGTGGGTATTCGGTGTATCGGGAATGTTGGTGTTGATCATTGCTTTTGTGACGGTTTCCAGTCAGACGTTAAAAGCGGCCATGACGAAACCTGCGGAGACGCTTAAGTACGAGTAGAGATAGGTCTGGTAGCGCCAAATTTTTTCCATCCTCAACATTGTCGTCCTCTCTCCTTTTATAACCTGGCAAGTCGACGCCCGTGTTATTGAGGTAGCTCGTCATAACGTGGTGATCCTCAGATAAGATAAAGGCTGTCCGGTTTCAGTTGTTTACGCACTTTTATTAGATTTGCATGTGCCAACAACAGAAGGGAAAAAGCGACAGGTTGTATTTTCGTATAATGAAAACGCGCTTAAATCGAAATTAGCCGATTGTATTTTGCGACATGTATCGGCAGAGACGTGGAGCTGGCTGACAGAGAAAACTTCCCTGATTGGCAAGAGCGATAATGGTCAGCCGTTTACGGTTGCTTTTGCCGCGGTAACCCGCAAAACCGGGAAGCAACCGGTGGTGTTATCCGAAACAGAAATTACTGAAATTCAGCAGATTCGTCCGCACATGACCATTCAGCATTGGGCCATCGATCGCCTGTGTCGTGTTTGGTTGTTGATGCACCTCAATGCCAGCGATCAGAATAAATATTTCCGCATCATCGAAAACCTGTTTCCAATCGCAGAGATGAACGAGCAGGTTGCATTGTACTCAGCACTGCCCGTGCTGGCCTATCCGGAGTTATGGCGTGGGCGCTGCGCCGAAGGTATCCGCAGTAATATTGGCGATGTCCTCGAATCGATCATGTGCAACAACCCCTACCCTTCGGAAAACCTGGATGAGCCAGCCTGGAATCAAATGGTGTTGAAAGCGATCTTTACTGAAAAACCGATTCAGGAAATTATTAACCTGGATGAACGTGCCAATCAGAATCTCGCAAACACCCTGTCCGATTATGCCCATGAACGATGGGCTGCTCATCGCCCGGTCCATCCCCTGCTTTGGCGGTGTGTCGGGAAATTTATTAATGAAAAGATCTTTCCGGATATTATACGCATTGCATCTTCAGAACAGGTTCAAGAACGTGAAGCTGCGGCACTGGCCTGCAGACAGAGTGCTTATCTTCCTGCCCTTGAACTGCTGGAGAAAAATCCGGAACTTCAGGCTATTGTAAATCGTGGAATGACGTGGACGGAGCTCGCGAAAAAACTGAAAAGAAATTCCTGAGCGCCGGTGATATTTGTTAGAGGAATCTGATAGAATGTAAAAGAGAAAACTATGAGCTGTAGTCATAACCTTACTGAAAAAGACCTTGAACCCCATGTGGATGTGCCCCTTTACCTGGAGAACATCAAAGGCATGAAATTCTTTGATCCTCATGTACACATGACCTCACGCACAACCGATGACTACCAGGCGATGGCTGACGCAGGTGTGGTAGGCCTTATTGAACCTGCTTTCTGGCTGGGTCAACCGCGCACCGGTCTGGCTACGTTCCAGGATTATTATAGCAGCCTCATCGGATGGGAACGGTTCAGGTCATCTCAATTCGGCATCAAACACTATTGCACCATCGGTCTTAATTCCAGGGAAGCCAATAATGAGGTGCTCGCGGAGCAGGTCATGGAGATCCTGCCTCTTTTTATTTATAAGGAAGGAGTCGTTGGTGTCGGGGAGATCGGTTTCGATGATCAGACCAACGCGGAAGAAAAATATTACCGGCTCCAATTATTACTGGCCAAAGAAGCTTCTCTTCCGGTGCAGATCCATACACCTCATCGCGATAAAAAGCGTGGAACGCAACGCAGCATGGATATTGCTATCGAGTGCGGGCTGGCCCCTGGCATGGTGATCGTTGATCACAATAATGAAGAAACCGTCCAGGAGGTTCTCGAAAGAGGATTCTGGGCTGCTTTTACGATATATCCTTTTACCAAGATGGGGAATGAGAGAATGGTGGAAGTAGTAAAAAAATATGGCCCGGAGCGCATCATGATCAACTCAGCCGCTGACTGGGGAATCAGCGACCCGCTGGCAGTTCCAAAAACTGCGGCATTGATGAAACAAAATGGAATACCGGATGAAACGATCCGCCAGGTCACCTATAAAAATGCGATCACTGCCTTTGGGCAAAGCGGGCAAATTCATGAAAATGATTTTGTCAATGTTCAGCAGGTTGATCAGAGCCTCAAATTTCAGGGAAACACCATTTTACGAGGCGGTCAGCAACCCCGAATCAACAAGGATTCTTTGATCATCCGTTAGCGTGAAAAAACTGATCGGATTTCTCAGACTCACACGTCCTGCCAATATTGTTACTGCAATAAGTGATATTCTTGCCGGGGCCGCTGTTGCGGGATACGCCGGTGGAATATCTGAATTCCCTTCTGTTCTCTTACTGGTGGTCGCCACGGTAGGCCTGTACGGGGGCGGTGTCGTATTCAATGATGTTTTTGACGCTGATCTGGATCGTGTTGAACGACCCGAACGTCCGATCCCCAGCGGACTCGTAACAGAGAAAGAAGGTACATTGCTCGGAACGTCTTTATTGATCGCTGGTGTAGCCGCAGCTTTTTGGTTTTCTCCTATTCCCTCAGGGGCAATTGCTTTTACAATTGCGGTTGCTGCGCTTGTTTATGATAAATGGGGTAAGCATCACCGTTTTCTTGGTCCCCTGAACATGGGGCTATGCCGCGGCCTAAATCTTTTGCTCGGAATCAGCCTGGTGCCTGAGGCATTGTTCCAATATGGATATTTAGCGGTTGTACCTGTCGTCTACATAGCCGCGATCACGATGATCAGTCGCGGAGAAGTTCACGGGGGAAAAGGTAAGACCATGCTGCTCGCTGCGTTTTTATATATGGCTGTCATCGCTTCGATCTTGTATGTTTCTATAACACACGGGAATAGCGGATCTGCCTTATTTTTTCTTGTTATCCTCGCGATTCTTATTTATCCTCCTTTGATCAGGGCGTTCCGCGAGCCGGTAGGAAAGAACATTGGAAAAGCTGTGAAGGCGGGGGTATTGGCCCTGATTGTGATGAATGCCAGTTGGGCCGCTGCCTTTGGCGCCTTGTACCTGGCCCTGGCGATCGTTCTCTTGTTACCGGTGTCCGTGCTTTTGGCCAAACTATTTGCCGTGACCTGATCCACAGAGAAATATCCATAGGCGGTGGATGAGAGCCCGACTATTCCTGTTAATTTTGGCGTTTACAGAAATTAATAGTGAAGTCTTTTTATGGATTTTTTACAGCAGTCGTTCAGCATCCGGTTTGATTATAAAGTCTTTTTTACTACCCACCTGTTCAACCGGGAAAATCCAATACTCCAGGAATTTCTTCGGATCGAAAAGAAATCAGATTCACCACCGAAGATCTTTTTTGTTTTGGATGAACGTGTCGTTGCGCATCACCCCGATCTGATCAATCAGATCAAGTCCTACTTTCAGGGATTTCCATCGCTTCATCTTGTCGAGGATATGCTGATCGTTCCGGGTGGAGAGTCCGCTAAAAATAATGAAGAATTATTCTATAAGATCGTTACAGCAGTACACGTCAACAAAATAGACAGGCATTCGTACCTCGTGGCCATCGGCGGAGGTTCCGTGCTCGATCTTGCGGGCTACGCGGCAGCCGTATCGCATCGTGGCATCAGGCACATACGTATTCCCACCACGGTGCTTTCACAAAATGATTCCGGTGTAGGTGTTAAGAATGGCATCAACTATTTCAACAAGAAAAATTTTTTAGGAACATTTGCGCCACCCGTAGCCGTATTCAATGATTTTCATTTTCTCACGACGCTGGAGGATGTGGACTGGCTTTCGGGAATATCCGAGGCTATCAAAGTTGCTTTGATCAAAGATGCCGCGTTTTTTCATTGGCTTGTAAATAATGCTGCCCTTCTCGCCAACCGCGATATGACTGCCATGCGGTACCTCATCAAACATTGCGCTGATCTTCATATGCAGCACATTCGCGGAGCAGATCCTTTCGAGATGGGATCTTCGCGACCATTGGACTTCGGCCATTGGAGCGCACATAAGCTTGAGCAGCTGGCCAGCTTCGACATCCGCCATGGGGAAGCCGTCGCAATCGGTATCGCCCTGGATAGCGTTTACTCCCATTTAAGCGGAAGACTCAGCAAGGAAGCCTTAGACAAGATCCTGAATCTGTATCAAATACTTGGTCTGCCCATAACTCATCCCTTGCTGGAAGTCAGCAATGATAAAAGCCCGCTGCTTCAGGGCCTTGAAGAGTTTCGTGAACACCTCGGAGGAAAACTCACCATCACCCTGCTGCGTGATATCGGGAAGGGAGAAGAAGTTCACGAAATGGACGGCGCATTGATCCGGCAGGCCAGTCAGTGGTTGAAGGATAAAAAGTAAAGGTTAGCGGAATTCAATTACAAAAGAGAACGATGCGTACATCCAACGGACATTTAACCTATTGCACAAACATCCATGCGGGAGAAAGCTGGGATGAGCACTTTGCCGCTTTGAAACAGAATATTCCGGGAATTAAAGAAAGGATCAGCGCTGGGCAATCATTCGGTATTGGTCTAAGATTGTCGCACCAGGCCAGTCTTCAGCTTCAGGAAGAGGGGACGCTTCGGGATTTTAAGGACTGGCTAAAACGGGAAGACTGCTACGTTTTTACGATGAACGGATTTCCGTACGGAGGATTTCATCACACAAAAGTTAAAGACCAGGTACATGCTCCGGACTGGACTACTCCGGAACGGGTTTCTTATACGATCCGCCTGTTCAACATTCTGGCGGAGCTATTGCCAGATGAGATGGAAGGAGGAATTTCCACCTCGCCATTATCGTATAAATACTGGCATGGTGCCGATCAGCAAAAGCAGGTTTTTGAAAAGGCAACGGGAAATATCCTGCAGGTCGTTGAACATATTATCCAGATCAGAAAGAAAACTGGCAAACTCCTTCACCTGGATATCGAACCCGAACCCGACGGATTACTGGAAAACGGCCCCGAATTTTTCGACTGGTACGAGCGCTACCTGCTGCCCATGGGAAAGGCTTATTTGCAAAAGCAATACGGCAATACGGAAGAACAATCGACACGGGTGATCCGCGAGCATATGCAATTGTGTTATGATGTTTGTCACTTCGCTGTGGGGTATGAAGAACATGCGGCTGTCGTCCGGCAGCTCAAAGAGAGGAAAATAAAAGTCGGAAAGATACAGATCAGCGCTGCACTGAAAGCAACCATGCCGGATGAGCAACTGAAACGGGAACCGGTGATCAAAGCGTTCCGGCAATTTGACGAATCAACTTACCTGCATCAGGTGGTTGCACGGCAGGCAGATGGTTCATTGAAACGATATCCTGATCTTCCGGAAGCACTGAATGACGGCAACAACGCATCGACAAGAGAGTGGCGTTCACATTTTCATGTTCCATTGTTCGTCCAGGATTATGGATTACTGAAATCCACCCAGGATGATATCAGGACGGTTTTGTCCATTCAACGCGAACAACCTTTTACGAATCACCTTGAAGTGGAAACCTATACCTGGGAAGTATTGCCCGATGCATTGAAAGCACCGTTGTCAGAATCGATCATCCGTGAAATGGAGTGGGTCATCAGCTATTTAAACAGCGACGACTGAGGCCCGCCATCGACTAGTATACAGATGCCAAAAAGCGATTGTCGCAACAATAATGTTGCTATACTAAGAAAATCCAACATGCAGAAAACTGTTGTAATTGATATTGTAGGATTGTCCACAGGGCTCATCGGTGAATACACACCCTTTCTAAAACAATATTCACAAAACAAGTTCATTCACACCATCACGCCCATGTTGCCAGCCGTGACGACATCCGTGCAGTCAACCTACCTCACGGGGAAATGGCCCAGTGAACATGGTATCGTCGGGAATGGTTGGTACGACCGTACGGACGCGGAGATCAAATTCTGGAAGCAATCCAACAAACTTGTGCAAAGTGAAAAGATCTGGGATAAAGCGAAACGTGCTGATCCCGGATTCACCTGCGCAACAATGTTCTGGTGGTACAATATGTATTCCACTGCCGATTATTCGGTTACGCCACGGCCGAACTACCTTGCCGATGGAAGAAAGATGCCCGATTGTTATTCACATCCGGCAGCGCTCCGCGATGAATTGCAAAAGGAGTTGGGCATGTTCCCCTTGTTTCAATTCTGGGGACCCGGCGCAAATATCAAATCAACGCAATGGATTGCCGACGCTTCGGTAATGACGGACAGAAAGTACAATCCGACTTTATCGCTGATCTATCTGCCACATCTCGATTATTGTTTGCAGAAATTCGGTCAGGATTTTAACAAGATATCCAAAGAGCTGAAGGAAATTGACAGCGTAATTGAACAGCTTGTTTCTTATTATACGAAGGCCGGTGTGCGTATAATTCTTTTATCGGAATACGGTATTACCGATGTGGATCGTCCGGTTTATATCAATCGCGTTTTGCGTGAAAATGGACTCCTGCAGATACGCATTGAACGCGGTCTTGAGTTGTTGGATGCCGGAGCGTCTGCTGCATTTGCAGTATCGGATCATCAGTTAGCTCACGTTTACATCAATGATACGCGCGTTGCATCAAAGGTCAGAAGTGTCATCGAAAAAATTCCCGGCATTGAACTCGTGCTCGACAGGGATCAACAGCGGCAACACCGCATCGACCACGAGCGGTCGGGAGACCTTGTAGTCATGGCGGATGCGAGAAGCTGGTTCTGCTATTACTTCTGGCTGGACGATATCAAAGCTCCGGACTATGCACGTGTGGTGGATATTCATAAAAAACCGGGTTACGACCCGGTTGAAATGTTTATGACTTCCAAATTACGAGCGGCGTATAAGCTGATGAGAAAAAAAGCAGGACTCAGGTACGTTATGGATGTCATTCCGTTGGATGCCACCTTAATAAAAGGATCTCATGGAAGAATTAATACACCCACGTCTTTTCATCCGGTGTTGATCACCGATCAGGCGCTTGCAAAGCGGGAGTTGGTATCTACTGGTATACATGAAGTGATCTGGCAACACCTTAATAAAGCGTAGGATTTTAGTGGTGAGAAACGGTTTGCATGCGCTAACCGAATGGTTGACATGCCAGAAATTGTTTTCAGTTTCAAGCTCATTGAACGAATAAGAACCCAGCGTCGGCTCGAGACCAGCCAGAGAGCTCAGGTAGAAGAAGACCTAGGTGCGCTCATTCCGACCGCAAACTGTTCACCGGATTCTGCACAGCAGCCTTGATTGCCTGAACGCTTACGGTCATGAACGCAATGATCAGGGCCATCACGCTGGCCACCGCAAAGATCCACCATTCCACATCGATGTGGTAAGCAAACTCCTGTAACCATCGATTCGTGAAATGCCAGGCAGCGGGAATTGCAATTGCCACGGCGATCAGTACCAACTTTAAAAAATCCTTTGACAACAGTGCGGTGATCCCCGGGACAGATGCGCCCATCACTTTGCGGATACCGATCTCTTTGGTGCGCTGTTCGGCCATGAATGTAGCAAGCCCGAATAATCCAAGGCATGAGATCAGGATCGACAGCGAGGCAAAGTAAGTGATCAATTTTCCCGATTGCCTCTCCCCTTTGTATAGCTGGTCAAAGTCAGCGTCCATGAAGCTATATTCGAAGGGCAGGTCAGCCGCCACCGACTTCCATTTGTCTTCAATGGCCGATACCGTCCGGGCAATATCTGATCCCTGGATTTTCACCGTCATCCCACCATCGTTAGAACCAAATGTGAAAGCCAGCGGCTTAACGTGTTCACGCAACGAACTGAAGTTGAAATCTTTCACGATCCCTATTACGCGAAATTCTTTCAGGGCCCTTGTATTCTCATCTTCGATGCGATAAAGTTTTTTCTCGAGCATATCGCGATTGCCCAGGAATTTTGCTGCCGATTCATTCAGGATCAACGATGCCGTGTCTGCCGCGATTTCCTTCGAAAAGTTACGGCCTTCCAGCAACTGCATGCCCATGGTTTCCAGGTAATCGTCATCGATCATCCACTTTTGCATGCTGATCATGTCTTTGACGTCCAGCGATCGGGAGGTGAAGAACGAGTCGTTGTTACGGTAATAGTTGACTGGCAGATAGCCCGTCACGGTTGTTTTATCTACTCCGGGAACCTGTTGCAAGCTGGTCTTCAGTGCTTCCGTGCGATTTCCAAGCTTATCGACATTGTTGATGATGAGAAGCTGCTCACGGTTGTATCCTACGTCTTTCTGTTGAATGAACTGCAGTTGCCTGAACACGATCAGCGTTCCCGCGATCAGAAATACGGAAGCAGAGAATTGAAATACTACCAGCACATTCCTGAACACAGACCGTTTCCCACCGCTGCGGCTATACGTTCCTTTCAGCACGGACACGGGTTGAAAAGCCGACAAATAGAATGCAGGATAGCTGCCGGATACAACGCCCACTACCAGCATAAGAATGAGCAATGCAACAACGACCTGGGGCGTCAATAAAATCGAGGGGTTGAGCGGCTTTCCGGAGAGCTCATTGAAAAATGGAAATATGGTTACTGTGATTGCTACAGCAAACAGCATGGCCGCAGCGCACGTGAGCAATGATTCAGTAATAAACTGTCCTACCAATGCGCCCTTCTTTGAGCCCATTACTTTGCGCATGCCCACCTCGCGGGCGCGGTTAGCGGAACGCGCAGTGGCAAGGTTCATGAAATTGATGATCGCGATGAAGAGGATACAGGCTGCGATTGCCGAAAAGATATAAACGTATTGAATATTTCCGGACCCGTAGAGTTCGCCGATGCGATCCGAATGCAGGTAAATGTCCGGTAAACCCGTCAATGAGGCTTTGAAGAAATTTCCTTCGCTATTGAATTCATCGAGCGACTTTCCGATGACAGATTTGAGTTGAGGTCCAAGATGGCGATCTACCATTTTGTTCAGCAGCGCAACAACTTCACCCACGTTTACATCTTCTTTCAACAACAGGTAGGTATTCCAGTTTTGATTGCCGGCCCACGTATCATTGCGCGCGTCTCCATGCTCGATCGTTGGAACAAAACTGGTAAACTGAAAATGCATATTGGAAGGCAGGTCTTTGATAACGCCTGTTATTTTCCGTGACTGTGTATTATTAATGGTAAGGGTCTCACCCACTACGTCAGTCCGGTCGAAATATTTTCTTGCAACGGATTCTGTGATGACGATGGTGTTAGGCTCGGTCAACGCGGTTTTAGGATCGCCTGATATCATCCGAAGCGTGAATACGTCGAATAAGGTTGAATCTGCCCACGCAACATTTCCTTCCCGGATATTTTCATTTCCTTTTTTTACAAGGAAGCCTCCATACCATTGCAGGCGCGTTGTCTGTTCAACCTGTGGAATTTCATTTTTCGCCGTCTCGCCGAATAATGGATTGGCTACCGCCAGATCCAGGTGATTATCACCGAACTTAAGCTCCATGTTGACACGATAGACTCTTGATGCCTTTTCATGGAAGCGATCATAGCTGAGCTCGTGCTTTACATAAAGGCCGATCAGCAAACACGCGGATAAGCCAACAGCAAGTCCTGCTATATTGATAAACGAATAACCTTTGCTCTTGAGAAAGGTTCTCCAGGCGATGGTAAAGTAATTTTTGTACATGCCGAAGGTATTTAAAGACGGTGATGATTTTCCACGAATCGCAAAGGGCTGAATAAACTGAATGACATTCGAGACGAAGAGGACATCGGCTTTCCACCGCGACATGGACTTTCTCCTGCGTTCGTAAAGCTCGATCATGTCACCGAGGACGGCCTCAGCGAGATGGTCGTTGCAAAACCACCTGAAAAACCTGAGTGCCCAGCGAGGCGGAGTTGATGTGCGTTTCATGCCTTGCTTCCCTCCCAAACAATTTTTGGAACCTGCTTCCACATATCATTGCGAAGCTCTCGCGATTGTGCCAGCACTTTCTTGCCAGCCTGGGTCAACTGATATAATCGTTTATCTCGTCCGCCGCGCGTCTCGGTGGAGCCTCCCATTCGCGACTTCAGATAACCCTTCTCCTCAAGTCGCACCAGTGCTTTATGCACGGAACTGATCATAATGTTCCGTCCGGTTTGCCTTTCCAGCTCATCGACGATGGCGAGCCCATAGGCATCGTCAAACAGGATCCCTACGGATAAAAGCACCAATTCTTCAAATTCTCCCAGATAAGTACCCTTCATTTGTTTCACCTTTGCCTACTAATATAGACGACGGAATTCAGAAATGGTTACCTGTCTATCATATTTTTTTTTCGCAGGCTTTTGAAAAGGTCATGCTTTAGTAACTCGCTGATCTGCAATTACATAATTATACCGAACCGGTATCGTGCAAACACAACAAGTCCGAAAACCTGAATTTTATTAATTTCCGCTATGGTAAAGGAACGTCAACAACTGAATGCCGAATGGGAACGGTTCAGGCATTTCTTTAAATGTGAAGAAACGCCCGCCAAAACAATTTTATTGAAGGAAGGTCAGATCTCTGAAAGAATGTTTTACATCGAAAAGGGATGTGTAAGGCTCTCCTTTAATAAGGACGGAAAGGACATAACCTTTCAGTTTTTCTTTGAAGGGGAAGGCGTCTCATCCGCTGAGAGTTTCCGCAACGAAGAACCTAGCTTATTTTCGATCGAAACGATTGAACCTTGCAGAGTCCACACATTGAATAAAAAGGACTATAGGACAATCATGGAGAGCTCCCCGCTCATCAAACAGGAATTGGAAGAACAGACCTTCCGGCGACTAATGTATTACCAGAAATTATTTCTGTCAAGAATTAAAAACAGTCCCGAGGAAAGGTATCGGGAGTTATTGGAGCAAAGTCCCCATATCCTGCAACGAGTGCCCCAGCACTATATAGCATCCTTTCTGGGAATTACATCGGTCTCATTAAGCAGGATTAGAAACAGAAAGTGACATTTCTTAACAATTGTTATCGCCTTGGGTAGGTATCTCATGCCAACTTTGCCATGAACAAAAACCAAAAAGCGATGGAACAATTTAAAATTCAAATTTCTGACACTGAGATTGACGACCTGAAACAAAGGCTTTCAAAAACCCGCTGGCCCGGTCAAATGATTGACGAAGGATGGAAAAAGGGAGTACCGGCAGATTACTTAAAAAAGCTGGTGAACTATTGGCTGCATAAATTTGACTGGAAAAAACAGGAAGATCTTTTAAATAGGTATCCTCAGTCCATCCTTGAAATCGATGGCCAGAACATCCACTTCCTTCATATAAAATCGGGCAGCCCCAACGCAACTCCACTCATGTTAATTCACGGCTGGCCAGGTTCTTTTGCGGATTTCGTCAACATCATTGAACCACTTACCAATCCGGGGGCTGGCAATGAGAATGGAGCCGGCGCGTTTCATTTAGTTATCCCTTCTATTCCAGGGTTTGGTTTTTCAACTCCCGTCAAAGAGAAGGGGTGGAATATGTTTAGAATTGCTGCAGCCTTTACCTCACTCATGGAGCAATTGGGATATGCAAAATTTGCTGTACACGGTGGTGATATGGGCGCAGGGATCGTAGGCATCATGTCGGCAATAGGAGCACATAGGCTGATCGGTACGCACGTGAACGCTGACTTCTACTCCGTGGCAGGCCTGGGTATGTTTCCATCGGATACTTCATTTTTATCAGACGAGGAAAAGCTAAGGCTGGAACGCATGAAAGAATATAAGAAGAATGGCACAGCGTATCTTGAAATACAATCAACAAGACCGCAAACAATAGCGTATTCTTTGTCCGATAGCCCGGTGGGACAACTGGCATGGATTGTTGAAAAATATAAAGAGTGGACGGATGATGAGAAGGAATTACCTGAGGACGCAATCAGTGTAGACCAGATCCTGACGAATGTTTCTTTGTATTGGTTTAATAAAATTGGCGCTTCGAGCGCTGAGATGCTCTATGAAAACATGAGCATGGCCTTTAACTGGGGAGGTGAAAGTGGTTCACAGGATTCCAGTCAATGGACGCCGCCTAAGGTATTATCCTCTATGACAGTGTTTGGCAAGAATGCAGATAAATCTCTCGTTAAAAAACTTCTTTCCACCATGGGCGAACCAGATCGGTATATCTTTCATGATAAGGGCGGCCATTTTCCAGCCATGGAGGTTCCTGATTTGTTAATTAAAGACCTCAGAGAAGTCTTCGACCAACGTGGTGCTTAATATGAGGTTAACGAGTCAATAGAAATATTTGCGCACAGGGCATAATATGAGTTCTACAGCAATTTTCATTGATGAAGCGCCTTCTAAAAAGGTTTTGTTATTTGATGCATCACAGCTTCAGCAAAATGTCAATTATTCGAAGCTCCTTCTTCGATCCAGCAAATAATAGCGTTCTTTTCTTCAGTCGTCAATGACCCTTGCCTGGGCATTCGGCCACTGGAAACAGCAGCGCGAATTGATGTACGCGCGCCGAAGACCTGGGTGTATGTTTTTAGTTCCCCAGGACCCCTGGTACTTCCGCTGCCGTGACAACTTGAATTGGTGGCGCAGGATGAGAGAATAATTGCCTTCACATCTGCGTCATAGGAAATTGGATTTCCGGAGCAAACAGGGGCGATAATTTCATCATTCTGCTCGCAGGCACTGACACAAAAAAAAATGCATGCAGCGATTATGTATCCGTATTTCATTTTATATGATTTTTCCTTTCGCAGCCGTAGCAGCGATCGTTTCCTGAATTATTTCTCCGGACAGTTCGCACTAATTCGAACTTATTGACAGGCGTGGGCCCATCAGCATATAATCTTCATCCCAGCTAAGGATTGAAAAATTGTTGCGAATGCGAAGCAGGAACGTTTGAATCGGTTTGGTCGCTTCGACCTGATCGCCCAGGGCCACAATCAGAAACTCACCTACGATGCCCAGCAGCGTGAGATGCTCGCTTTCATAGGTGACCGACACTTTATGCGATGGCCTGTTGGTGATATCGGAGTCTAAAATGTCGAACTTGTAATTCTTGAATGGAAGCTGGATTGCCTCCAGCGAATCCCAAACTCCGGGCATTTTGTTATTAAGATTGTTTATATAACCTCCGATCGAGAATCCAACCTTAAGTGGAACGTTGACAATTGCCTTTGGAAATTGAGTTTGAAGCTCATGCCATTTTTTGTACTTGCCCTCAGGGTCAAACGATTGAACCTGAAGCAGGTATTCGTTATAGGTATCCTTAAATATATTCTGCTCCAGTTCGCCGCGTGATGAATAATCGATGACTTGCCGGTAGGCTACCTTGATCAGGGCTTTCATGATAGTTTTAGTGTTAAGCTGAAATAAAAATCGTATGGGTAAGATCGTATCCGCCTGTTGCTGAGTTCGCAGTAACCACAGCAAGCTCATTATCCAGAGAATCCCGTATGATATTGTCATTGGAATTTTTTGTAGGATTTTGACCGTGCTGAGAGTACAGTGACGTATTGTATACAGCTGTGTTGATCGCCTCAGGAAAAGCGATCTGCGATGTAAGCTTCAACGCATTATTCACGTATACCTGCACATGAATATGTGTAACCCTGCCCGGATACCACCCTGGATATATGCTTATAAATTTAACCAGGCCATTGGCGTCTGTATACTGGAGTCCGCGGCAAAATACATGAGCTGAATTATTCTGGGTCCCTAAGTATCCGGAATTTGTGTAGCCGGAATAATACCCATCTTTATCACAATGCCATATATCCACCCGTGCATTTGAAATGGGTTCGCAATTGGCATTCACGTTTTTAATCGTGATGTCAATGTTCAGTGGAACACCGGTTTTGCCGTCCGCAACGTCAATCCGGTTAATGGAAGAGCCCCGGCTGTTGTACAGCGGAAATGGTCCCGCTGTTTCGGTATCGGTAACCACGCAGCCTGTGTTTGGGGGTGTATTGTCCGGCTCCGGAATAGTGGGTTCGACATCCTCTTGCTTACACAATGCCAGGATGGGTGAAACGATACCAGCCAGCGTAACATTTTTAAGAAACTGTTTTCGGTCCATTGGTTTTCTATGCTTGTTTGATAGATAACGCAAAGGTGCCTGAAAAGGGACTCCCGGTGTGATGATTTGAGGTAAAACGGGGATTTCCTGAGGTAAAAATCAGGGGCGGAATAATTTAAAGAAGGGTTCTTCGTAGTTCGTACCGATCGGGATCTCAGCTTCCTTGAGAAAAATCGTTTTGTTCCGTACCTGGGCGATACGACTGAATGGAACGATATATGACCGGTGAACGCGGATGAATTCTTTGGACGGAAGCTTTTCTAAAATTCCTTTCATCGTCATGCGGGCTACAACCATCTTCTTGTGCTGTAGATGGATTTTAAGGTAATCATCAAGTGCCTCAATGTATAGAATATCACCGATATCGACTTTTATCAAACTATAATCTGCCCGGATAAACAGTGACGATGGTTCAGTGTTTTCATTGTGATGTGCCAGTGTGTAATGGGCTTTTGCTTTTTGAGCCGCCTGCTGAAAGCGCTCAAATGTGAACGGTTTTAACAGGTAATCTACAGCGCTCAGGTTGAAGCCTTCGACAGCATATTCACTGTGCGCAGTGGTGAAGATTGCCATTGTGTTCTGTTTTATTTGTTTGTAAAAGTCCAGCCCGCTCAAGGCTGGCATGTTGATGTCGAGAAACACAAGGTCAACCGGGAATTTTTTCGTGAATCGCAATCCTTCGCTGGGCTTGACGAATGTTTTTTCGAGCCTGATAAAGTCAATTTTGTCGCAGAAATTTTCGATTACGCGCAAGGCTGGCAGTTCATCATCGATCGCGATGGCCCGGATCATAAGGTTATATGAAGTCTTACGGTAAAATCTTTCTCGGTATCAAGGATCAATAATTCATGTTTGCCGGGGTATGTCCAAAGCAAGCGGTTTCGGGTATTGGCGATCCCCAGTCCGTCTTCATTTTGTTCAATTCGCTCGATGTTCACTTTTAGATTTGAAACGTCTAGCCAGATCGCATTGTCTTGGGTGGAGATCTGTATAGAAATATCCGAATTTTCTTCTGCATTTACGCCATGTTTGAAGGCATTTTCAATGAACGGAATTAAAATAAGAGGCGCTATTTTTTTACCAGCTGTATTTCCTTTAACGTCTACGTTCAATTTTATGGAATTACCAAAACGAATCCGCTTCAGCTCGATATAGTTTTGAATGTACGCAAGCTCTTTTTCAAGCGACACGAAATCTTTATTGGCTTCACTCAGCACATAACGCATCATATTTGAAAGCTTTACTACCGCTGGGGCCGTGTTCTCTGATTTATCCAATGCGAGGGAATAAATACTATTGAGCGTATTGAACAAAAAATGCGGATTAATTTGTGCTTTCAGGTACGACAATTCCGCATTCAGTTTTTCGCGCTGGGTTTTGCGCCATTGATCACTGATACAAAGCATCAGGGAGAACAACAACACCACCAGAAAAAGAAACAGGTTATGCGTAAATAAATACATGAGCTGATTTCTTCCCGAGGGAAAAGCATGTGTCCGATGCGCGGGGCCTTCGAATGGTATGATGAATTCAGAGGAGACGGCGATGAAAAGGTAGCAGCCTAATACCGCCAGCAGGTACAATCCGTATTTTTTTGGAAAATACAGGTTGGGCACGATGAGATAATAATGAATGTAAAAGAAGGCGACCATGAAGACGAAAGGCATAAATTCATGAAGGGTGCGGTAGTCACTCATTATTTCCGCAAGACTCATGTGGTGAGGAGCAAAAAAAACAGGTAACGTTAGGAAAATAATGCAGCCCGTAATATGAATTAACAGTTGCGTGGTTGTGAACTTCATGGGTGCAAGTTACGGGCTTGAGGTGGAATACGAAAAAATGGATTCTTCTGTAATTTGGTCAACCGGATACCGGCCTCTTTGGTGCGCTGGGTGGCTGCAAGGCTTGCGAGGGGGTGTCGGTGCTATATCTAAAATACCGACATCATTTTCGCGGGGATTTTTTCCAACGAAAGAATATGGTCCGCGGCCCCCAGTTTGATAGCCTCTTTGGGCATACCGAAAATGACACATGATTGCTCATCCTGTGCTATGGTAATTGCACCGGATTTTTTCATTTGCAATAAACCAACCGCTCCGTCACGCCCCATTCCAGTCATAATAATACCAACGGCATTTTGGGCGGCACTGCATGCTACTGATTTGAAAAGAACATCTACGGAAGGCTTGTGCCTGTTCACCTGTTCGCCATCGCTTATCCTGATTACGTATTTTGCACCACTGCGCTCGAGCGTCATGTGATACGCACCGGGACAAATGTAGGCGTGACCCCGCATCACGCGATCACCATCCTCGGCTTCTTTCACCGTAACTTCGGAGATTGTATTAACATGATCGGCAAATGACTTCGTGAAACCTGCAGGCATGTGCTGTACAATCAATATCCCCGGACAATTGGCAGGCGTATGCCTCAGGCAATAACGCAACGCTTCCGTGCCACCGGTTGAGGCACCCATCGCAATTACTTTGTCAGTAGTTTTGTAATTCAGCGCACTGACACTCGTCCCAGTTTTTATGACGGGTATGAATTCTGGTTTAGGTTTGCTTAACGCCATCCGTTTTACGGTTGACATGTTGGCAGCTTTGATCGCATCCGTTATCCTGGCGCGGGATTCCTCCAGGTGTTCTTTGGTGTTTCTGATCTCTGATTTTGCCACGATCTCTATTGCCCCGAGCTCCAGCGCGCGCAGGGCCAGGTCGCTTCCTTGTTGTGTCAGGCTGGAGATAATTACTACCGGTACTGGGAACTGGGCCATTAATGTTCTGAGAAAAGTTAGCCCGTCCATTCGGGGCATTTCTACGTCCAATGTGATCACATCCGGAATCATGTTACGGATCTTCCCGGCAGCAAAGTAAGGGTCTGCGGCAGTACCTATTACCTGGAGCTGAGGATCGGAATTGATAATTTCGGTAAGCGTTTGCCGCACCAATGCCGAATCATCAATAACCAAAACCTTTATTGATTTCTTCATTTACAACAGCCGCTGTTTTTGTAAGCAAGTAAACTTTCACTTTTCCGGTAAACGTGTTAAAAATAATTTTCCTTCCATGAATACCACCCGTATTCCGGGCGGTGATCTGTATCCCTTCCCTTTTTAATATCTGATCCGCGATTTCAATATTCCTGAACCCTACCGTAAAAAGTCCCCTGTCATTTACCCACGAGTTACACGCTCCAAAAATTTTTGCCTCCAGGTTTTCGACCGACGCGCCCCGGTTGATCATCGAATTGATCAGCATCGGGATGGCTGTATAACCATGATTGGAATTCCCTGCAGCACTTGACGCTGAGCCCGGCATCAGGTAATGGTTCATACCACCCATCTTCAGTTTCCTGTCCCAAAGACAAACAGACACGCAAGATCCCAGGACCGTATGGATGTTAGCCGGCACGGTGGTAATGATAAATTGATTATCTGTTATAAAATACCGTCTCGCAATGGTCAGGTGAGATACCGTCATAGCATTTGCTGATAAACGGTTGGCCTGAGCTGCTTCATTGTCACATTCATTCCCATGAGGGATTCGCTGTGTCCCAGAAATAACAGGCCCCCCGGACGAAGACATGCCGCGAATTTCCTGATAACTTTTTCCTGTACCGGCTTATCAAAATAGATAAGAACATTCCGGCAAAAAATAATATCCAAAGACGCATTTTGCATTCCGTAGGCGTTATCCATCAGATTGACGCGCCGGTAGGTAATGTTCTTTCTGAATTCCGGTTTTACACGAACCAGGTCGTCATCTTTTTTACTTCGTAAAAAGTAGGTCCGCTTCATGTCGGGAGGAATTTCGGCAATACGATCTTTATGATAAATGCCATTGTATGACGTTTGAATAACGCGTGTGGAGATATCGCTGGCCGTCAGGGAATAAGTAAAAAAAGGGTGATGTTTTTTAAATTCTTCGAACACCATTATTAATGTGTAGGGCTCCTCACCGGTAGAGCACCCGGCAGACCATACGTTCAGGTTTCGATATCCATATTCCTTCACATAATCGGGAAGGAAGGATTGCTGGAGGTACTGAAAATGGGCGGGCTCACGAAAGAAATCGGTTTTATTGGTGGTTATCAGATCGATCACATTGACCAATTCACGATGCTTTCCTTCGTCGCTAAAAATATACTCCAGGAATTGGCGATAATTTCCCATACCCAGGCTTTTCACCTTTTTATTAAGGCGACTCTCGAGCATGGACTTTTTATTGACTGGAAGTTTTATGCCATACTCACGTGTTACATACATGCTAAGCCGATCGAAACTTTCGTCATCCATCCGCAGGAACAAAGAAGGATCAACATCATTCATCATTATTATTCATCATCTGAAGTCCACTGATTATTAAAAAGTGCGCAGGAATTCATTTTCGTCTCCAGAGCATGAACGTCCTGCGCACACTTTTACGCTGCCCTACCCTCGCCTGAGTCAACGTTTTTAAAACTCTGTAAAATCATGATCACCGGACGGATTATCCAACTTGAGGTTATAACCTTTTCCGTTTTCTGGGCCGGTATGTTGAGGGGCAGTTTCAACATGCTTTGTGCTGACTGCCCGAGACGGCATTTTCTTGCCTGCGTGCCTGGATGAACCGTTGCGACTCTTATCATCAAGCTTAAAGTAGCTGATAGCTGCCTTCAATTCTTCTGCCTGACTGCTAAGCTCTTCCGCATTGGAGGACATTTCTTCCGCTGCGGAAGCATTGCCCTGGGTTACCTGAGATAATTGCTGCACGGCTTTATTAACCTGGATGGCACCACTGTTTTGCTCAACGCTGGACGCAGCAATTTCCTGAACCAGTTCGGCTGTTTTGTTTATATCCGGAAGGGTGTTCATTAGCATCTCCTTCGATTCCTGCGCCATCTTCACGGTGCGCGCCGATATTTCATTGATCTCGGCGGCTGCCTTCTGACTCCGCTCCGCCAGTTTGCGCACCTCGGCTGCCACAACGGCAAAACCTTTTCCATGTTCGCCAGCCCGCGCCGCTTCCACGGCAGCATTGAGGGCAAGGAGGTCTGTCTTAGAGGCAATTTCTTCAATGATGACGATCTTTTCTGTAATTGTCGTGATGGCTTCAACCGTATCGGACACCGACTGGCTACTGGCCTGGATGTCCCTGGCCGCTTTGTTGGCAATTTTTTCTGTCTCTTTTGAGTTATCCGTATTTTGCTGGATGTTGGCGCCCATCTGTTCCATGGATGAAGAGACTTCTTCGGAAGCGCTGGCCTGCTCCTGAGCGCCTTGCGACATCTGTTGCGAAGCCGAGGCCACCTGCTGACTCGCCGTGGTTACATTATCCGCACCGTTGTAAATTGTCACTGCGATGTCGCGGAGGTTGTTCACCATCAGCTCCAACGCATCATCGAGGTCTCCGCCGTGATTTTTTTGCGTTTTAAAGTCAATCATCAAATCGCCCTTCGCCACCATTTTTGCTACATCCACCGAACTGCGTAATTTTTCGATCATAAACTGAAGTTCTTTCAACATCACACCAATCTCATCTTCGCTATTGATCTTAACATCTGCGGAGAAATCGCCTGCTGCAACTTTTTTCACAGCAAGGGTAGCAATATTCAAAGATCCCATGATGCCTCGCAATAGCCATATTGCCATCAGCACACTGACCACAACAGCCGCCAAAATGACGCCCGTCATGATTCGCACCGCGCTGGCGTACAGTTCGCTGGCTTCCTGGTTGCCGGCCTCCATTTTGACGTTGACCTTATCCATGAATTCAACAATCAGCGCGATCATATCAGCGGCGATCACTTCCCCCTGACCGGATGAAAGTGCCATCGCTTTGGCGTTGGTGGCCTGGAGCGCCAGATTCATAACCTCTTTGTGCACAGTGTAGAAACTGGCATATTGGCGCGCGTACTTATCCAGCAGGATCGACCCTTCTCCGGTGATGTGCCGGCTCAACCGCGTATACATCAGTTCCATCTTGTTTTCAAGTTGGGCGGCCTCCAGAACGGATTTTTGCCGGGCGGCATCTGTCGGTGAAAGGATCATCGTCTTTTCCTGGGCATACAGCTGGGTCAGCGCTTCTTTGAGCGCCGTGGATTCGTTCAGCTGCTCTTTGGTCCCTGTTGCTGTGAAATATTGAATCAGCTCTTCCAGTATGGTGCTGACCTTTAAGAATTCAGCATTGCCTTCGCTAAAGCTACGGTCGCGGGCGACATTTTCTGAATTGGCGGTCGCCAGATTCACAATGTCATTCGTGATCTTGATCAGGTCATCTTTTTTTCCCTGTATCTGCCTGACGATGGTTAGTAACTCTCCGGAGCTAAGCGCAAGCAGTTTTTCAGATTCAGCGTTCATGAGCCCGACCTGATTGTCGATCTGCCGGCTTATCTGCGCCATTTTCTGGTTATCGGATTCGAGGATGATATTTTTTTGGTTGCGCACGATCAGGTTGGCCTGGAGACGGATCCTGGCAATGGCAACTTGCTGTACCATCGTCTCATTGATGATCTTATTAATGCTATCATTCATCGTGCTGATCCTGGAATAAGAAAGGGCAAAGATCACACCCATCAGAAGAATGAGTATTGAGAATGCCAGCATGAGCTTGTTGCGAATAGTTAGTTTATTTAGCATAGTCCGGGATAGTTTATTTTTTTTAATTAATTCAGTACTTCGTTGATCTTATTGATATCGTTCACTGAAAACACGCGGCTGATATCCATGATCATAGTAATATCTCCGTTGTTATTGACAATACCTGTGATCGGGGTAGCGTTTTTATATTGTTCGATATCTTGTGCTCTTTGTATCTGCTGATGCTGTATCTCAACCACTTCTCTGGCTAAGTCTACAATAGCACCTATTTGGATGGCTTTGTTGTCCTCGTGTATATCCAGAATCAGTATCCTGTTCTTCTTAGTCCGTTCCGTGGGAGGCAGACCCAATTTCAGGCAGGTATCCAGCAACGGTAATATTTTACCTCGCAGGTTGATAATACCCAGCATATAATCCGGTGTTTGAGGCACCTTTGTGATGTGGTCGAGCTCGACCACTTCCTGTACGCTGTCAACGGAAATAGCGAATTTTTCATCGCCTAGCATAAAGGTGAGATAGCTTTTCGATCGGGATTCGTTTATCATACAATTGGTTTAATCGTGCTTGATCATGAAGAGGCGTTGCGGGTCCAGTATCAAAGCCAGACTTCCATCGCCCAGAATTGTACTCCCTGAAATAAAATCCTGTTGCTGGTACATTTCGCCCAGTGGCTTAAGCACCGCTTGCATCTTCCCTTTTATAGAGTCAACCGCGATACCTTTGCGAATGCCGTTTACGGTGATGGAAATGATGTCAGCTGTTTTTGGAAGTTCGGCCCCTGGATAAAATTTGCTGTGCATGGAAAATACCTGTAAAGGTTCGTCGTTGACCATTACATCGTTGAATACCCGTTGCCCGCGATGGATCGAAGCATACAGTACACGGTCAATACGGTCAACCACATTAAGGGGTACTACATAGTGCGTATTGGCTACACGCACCAACAGACCATCGATTATGGAACGCGAGAGTGGCAATTGTATATGAAACGATGTGCCTTCACCCGGTGAGCTTGCGATCGTAATGATCCCTTTTAGTTCCAAGATCTTTTTCTTGACTATGTCCATACCAACGCCCCGGCCGGATATATCCGAAACCGCCTGCGAGGTGGAAAGGCCGGCCTGAAAAATCAGGTTGAAGATCTCTTCATCGGTGTGATGAACATCCGGCTCAATGATGCCTTTTTCAACGGCTTTCCGAATTACTTTTTCTTTATCAATTCCTTTTCCGTCATCGCTGACGATCAGGTTTATAAACGTACTGGACCGGTATGCCTTCAACCTGATGATTCCATGCTCAGGTTTGCTCAGAGACCTTCGTATCTCCGGTGCTTCAATGCCATGATCGATCGCATTTCGGATAAGGTGCAGCAAGGGATCTGTCATCATCTCGATGACATCTTTGTCCATTTCGGTCTCGGTTCCGGTTGACAGGAAATTCACTTTTTTTCCCAGCGACTTCGCCAGGTCCCGGACCAGTCGTTTAAACTGTGTAACCAATGATTCAATAGGTACAAGCCCGATCTGCAGGGAGGTGTCTCGTAAATGATTGGTAACCATTTCCATCCGCTCTGTGATTTCCTCCAGGCCGGCTATCCGATTATGTTGGGCTACATTGAGTAGCTGTGCCTGTAAGATGATAAGTTCGCTGGTCCAGTTAAGCAGGTCATCGATCTTACGCTTGCTCACCTTTATTACCGTATCACCTAATTCTTTTCGATTGCCGGCATCACGGTTCTCTTGTTTGCCTGCTCTCTCCTGTTTCTCATTACTGTTCAGATAATGCTGTGAAAGTTTTTCAGCCAGTGCTTTCAGTTCATCCTGATCAATTTCATTGGACTGAAACTGTACTACGAGTTCATCAAAAGTGTGCACATCCCAAAGATTACCAGTTCCCAGCGACACGAGATCCAGCGTACACTCGTTCTCGACAAAAATGAAATAGCTCTCTATTTCGGCCGGAGAAGTCGTGGTTGACAAAACCAGGGTCCAGTGCGAAACGGTCAGATCCTGGTTCTGATAACAGGCTGTCTTACTGGTGCCCATTGTTTCAATATCCTTCATGATGAAGATCAGCGGGTGATTTCCATCCGCTGTTATTGAGATTGTTGGAGTGACGCGCAACAGGTAGGTCGCCAAAATATTTTTCTCCTGTTTTAATCCAGGCCTGGCGCTTTCGGATTTTTCCGCGAATTGTAATACCAGATTCAGGTGGTCCTTCAACGCATTGGCTTCCGTGATCTCGACCACATCCTTTTTCTGCAGCAGGTAACGAACTTTGTCAAAAGCATTGAGGGTAATACTGATGAGTCTGTCGGAAACATGAAGCCTTCCCTGGCGCACCATGTCAAACAATGTTTCCAGATGGTGAGCCAGTTCGCCAATGTTCTCAAAGCCGAACATGTTAGCCGCTCCCTTGATGGTGTGCATGGTGCGGAAGACCTGCTCCAGCGGGGCCGATGCAATCGGGTTTGCTTCGAGCTGCATGAGACCCTCGTCCAATTCATTCACCAAATCCAGCGTGTCTTCAATGAACCTTTTCTGGTTACCGTCCATTCGAAACGATATTTTCGATCTGAGCAAAGAAAAGGTCGGCCTTATACGGCTTTTTCACCCAGGCGGAAAGTCCCGCATCTTTAGCGGCCCTCATTTTCGCAGGATCTGACTCGGTTGTGAGGAACATGACGGGTATGGCTGACGTTGCTTTATTAGCCTTTATTTTTTGAAGGAGCTCAAACCCGGTGCAACGGGGCATATTGTAATCGGAGAGCACCAGGCTAACCGGATTTGTGCGATTCGTTAATAGTTCAAAAGCTTCATTGCCATCGGCAGCCCCAATTGCTTCGTAACCTTTTTGCTGCAGGGTATTGCAAACAAAATTTCGAATACTTTCGAAGTCTTCAACAACAAGTATGGTTTTTTTCATATTAATAAGTGGGTTTTATCATATAACGAATTTTCCTGTTTCGTCTCAACTGCCCGCTGCCATCCTGATCTCAGTATTAATAGTGATAAGTGTAAATCGGACACAATGGCTGACAACGATGGACAACATTACCCTTCAAGCCTGACAACCGGTCTTAGTCATCTGAAAATCTTACTTTTTATAGAGTACTTTAAACGCGATTTTTTCCGGAAAAATTAAAGACATTGGAGACTTTGAGGTAAACATTGGTATACAAAATGGTAGACATCGGCTATTTTGCAATCAAAAAAGCTTTCGAGCGATGAAAAATCAGCGATCCGGCAATGAATGATCCCTCTTAATAATTTAAGTTTGTAAAAACTTAAATTTCAAATAGACGAAATGGTAGACATCAATGCTTGTGCCCGCACCCCCTACCCGCGGCTCCATTCTCAAAGAACTTATAACACGTTTTGTATTTGCTGTCCTTAAACCCTTAAAGTAGAAGACGCAATGCAGGGACTATAAATCTCAAGGGCAGAAAATTGATCACTTTATGATTGGACTGTTTGTCAGGCACTTACTGATACAATTAATCTTTGTTAATACATTCAACCTTACCTTTGCTCAGTCCACGAAGATTGATAGCGTTCAATCTGTTTTAAAAACACTTCCAGCCGATACCAATCGTGTAAATACACTCATTTATCTTTGCAGGATTCAATCCTCTGCCAACACAGAAAAGATGGCGCTTACCGCTCAGGAGGCGTTGTCGCTGGCGCGCAAAATCCATTTTGCAAAAGGCGAAGCCAATGCCAATATATACCTTGCCCTTTACTATAATAAAGTTGGCGATGCACCGAAGGCGATAGAATTTCTTCTCAAGGCCCTTCGCTACTACGAAGGGATACAAAATATCGGGTATTCAGCAACGTGTTACAATAATATTGGTGTGATCTATCGCGACCAGGACGAATTGGATGAGGCGCTGGATTATTTCAACAAAGCGCATGTCGTATGGCGTAAACTCAATTCTAAAGGCGGCATGGTTCGCTCTCTCTATAATATTGCCGCGGTTTATGTAAAACAGAAGAAGGATTCATTGGCTTTGGACTATTATACACGTTCATTAAGAATCTGTGAGGAAATTCCGGACAGACGTTTTACGAGCCAAATACTAAACGCGGTCGGGATGATACACTTACGACGGAAGGACTATGAGACGTCCATGATGTTTCAGGAAAGGGCGTTGCAGCTTGCCCTCGAAACGGAAGATGAAGTGCTGCAGGCACAGAGTTACGGAGCGATGAGCGAAATATACGCGGCACAAAACCAACCTGATAAAGCGTTAACCGCTGCAAAAATGGGCCTGGAACACGCATCGAAAATAACGTCTAAAATCGATTTGCTGGATAGTTACAACCGGGTTTACAAGGCATATGAAAGGCTCAACGATTACAAAAAGGCCTTTGAATTCCAATCCTTATACCTGGCACTCAGCGATAGTCTTAAAAGTTCGGAAAACGTGGCCTCTATGGAAAAATTGAAATCCAGGTACGAGCTTGACAAAAAAGAATCGGAGATTACGTTGCTGACACAGCGTCATCTGGCTGAATCATCCCGAAGAAACCTGTTTATCGCAGTTTTGACAGGACTTCTGATCATTGGTTTTCTGGTCTACAACCGTTATCGGTTAATCACTCAACGAAAACTTGCATTAAAAAGGCAACAGCTGACTTTTTACACGCAAAGCCTGATTGAAAGATCCGAAACGATTAACAGAATTAATATGGAACTTGAGCAATTCAAAAGTTCTATCTCAACTGAAAATATTCAAATAACAAAAATTGATAAAATACTTCAATCGAACATTCTCACAGACGAGGATTGGGAAAACTTCAAGAAATCTTTTGAAGAAATCTACCCTGCTTTTTTCTCGAAGCTTCGTCATAAATATCCAGCCATAACGGTTTCGGAGCAACGCCTGTCGGCTCTTATCAAATTAAATCTATCGATTAAGGAAATTGCTTCCATGTTGGGGATATCACCTGATAGCGTTAAGACATCACGTTACCGGTTTAAGCGGAAATTGGGACTGACGGAGAATGAAACGGTTGAAGGATTTATTGAAAAATTGGAAACCCCCGATTCAAATCGAAAACAGGGTTAACGCAATAATGTTTAGTTTGAGCCTGTTAAAATGCAATTTGCTTCTGGGCTCTGGATGATCGTTGGCTTGGACCTTGTTGTTCGGGGAAATCCAACGGCTTCCCTCACGATTTGCTCAGACTCCTCCTTTTCAGTAATGATTGGATATCTGCCTTTCACGAGCAGTTACCAATAAATTTCCGTCAAAAAAACTTTCCCCCGGAACAGCAATGGCTTGCAATCATGATTTGAACCTATTTTTCATAACTTTGCGAGACTATGATTACTAAAAAACGCTCCCTTCTCTACCTTCTTTACATCCTCATCGGTTGTGGATCTCCGAATCAAGACCAGGAGGTAAAAGTTTTTATTAATGAATGGTCGAAATTGTTAACAAGCAAAGATCAGTCGGTTAAACAGTTTTATGATTCGAGGTTCGTTTTTCCAAATGTGGTCTTTGAGGCACCAACAGGAGTGCAATACAGCCTTGACACTCAGCATGTGGAAATTTCATCCACAGAAGAGAATGGCGATATGAAGGTTACTGTTCCGTTCCAGGTGTCGGGGCCCGACGGGGCCAATGTCGAGCAGGGGACGCTATTGCTGACCATTGCCAGGACTGAGAATGGTTTTCTCATCCGCGACATGACGCAGGAACTGGCCGTTATGATCAAGCAACACAGTATGCGCCTTCAGCTGGCCAGTAACCCAACTGAACTGTCGTTGCGATATGATTCACTCCTTGCGGGTATCCGTGCCTCCGCTGTCGCACTTGGCAAACAGTATGATTCCGTGGCGTTCTTTACAGAAGTTGATGATCAAATACTTTTTTATGTCGTGAATGGAAACTGGGTGTATCCGTACAGCTGGGAAAAGCAAGTAGATGGGGGAGATTACAAAATGGGTGTTGTTACCGCGGAGAACCAAATCGTAATACCTGTGGAGTACACAAAGATCTATAACCCTGACGGATCGTTTGACGGAATGATTGAAGTCGAGAACAATGGATTGCGTGGCTTGTTTCATGTAAAGGGTGGCGCATTTATTCCTGCGGAATTCGATGGCATCTACCCTACCGCCATCCAGGGTGTATTTGCCCAGGTGAAAAAAGGAGAAGACTATGGATGGGTCGACAACAATGGCCAGGTATCTTTTGACCCATCTTCTCACATGAATAAAAAATTATTTCAGGCTCCCATCGAAAGCGGGGCTATCCTCGATTGGGAATTCAGTTACCCGGGACCGATAAAACTACTGATCAATCCTTACGATGATTTGGCTGAAGCCACAGGTGTCATTGTATATCCATCCTTCGTGAGGGATCTCGGAATTACCACTATTGCCAACCCGGGCGTGTCGATCGGGAATAACGAATTTGGATTTGGTATGACCGATACCCAGATCAAATTTGAGCAGGTTGAGTCTTTATCTGATAAATTCTATGGGCTGATTTCGTTCTTTATGGAAGCGGGCGCAGATGCGCGTGGTTACCACTCAACCCAGAATGACCTACTGGTGATGGATAAAAAATTTCAATTGGTGAGTCGGTTTGAAAAATTAACGATGGGTGAAGAATCCCAGGATCCGTGTGGTGAAACCGACCCATCATATAAAACAATCGAACCCGGTTTGTATGAGTCATCGGATGGTCATGGAGTTTACAAATACTACAAGGTAACAGCGGAAGGGATCGTGGAAGAATTGAAAACCGATCGGCAGTTTAACTTTACCAAGTTTGCACGGATTGATGCGACATATTTTTCCAGTTGTCATTATGATCCATTGGATAACGGTGATGCTGGCTGGGAGGATGGCAAGCCCAATCTCGTAGTGGTCAGGGGAATTTCAAACGAGGACCTTGATGTGATGCGCAATGAAATTTTCGCAGAATATGGATTCGTCTTCAAGTCCGCAAAGTGGAAAGAATATTTTAGCGCCAAGTCATGGTACAATCCTCAGTACGATAATGTTGACCAGTTCTTAACGGAGACCGACAAGGCTAATATCAAATTCATTCTCGAGTATCAGGGTCTACACAAGGACCAGGAAGTTAAACGGGATTCAATTCGATTCATGTGGGCTGGGTAAAAAACATTGCTTTTGGGGTACTTGCATTCCTCGCAGTTTTATTTGGGCTCGTATTGTATTATCACAATTCTGTGTTTGTACTGGATGGTCCCGATAACGGCTTCCTGCTTACGAAGACAGCATCAGTTCGCCACTCTGTTTACCTGCCTGCCTTCTATATTCATATTGTGACAGGAAGCATCGTATTGATGACCGGTATTTTCCAACTCCGAACGTGGATCCGCACCCGTTTTGCAACATGGCATCGTTTAGCGGGCAAGATCTACATTTTCGTCATACTGATCTTTACAGCGCCTAGCGGGCTCGTGATGTCGTTATTCGCCAATGGCGGACTGGCGGCTGGAACTGGTTTTGCTTTGCTCGCATTGCTGTGGTGGTTTTTTACATGGAAAGGATTTCAAAACGCGATTCAAGAGCGTTGGGACGAACATCGTAAATTTATGATACGAAGTTACGCGTTGACGTTTTCTGCCGTGACATTGCGATTATATTCATTCTTTTTCGCGCTGGCAGGATATCGGGGTGAATTCACGTACGTCATGATTGCCTGGTTGAGTTGGGTGCCATCAGTTATCGCGGTTGAGATTTACCTCCGGCAAAAGACAGCAGGACGGGTTATGAAGTCAATGCTCGCCAAAAATTAAACACAGAGTCGCCTTGCCTGGACACAATTCGGCTTGCCTGCCGAAAATGTTTCAAATAAGATCGATCCATAGATTCCCAGGCAGCCAATAAACGTGGCCAGTGCTGAAAATAATTTGGTCAGATTGATTGTAGATCCTTCAGGTAACTTAATCGAACTATTTCAACCCGCATCAAAATAACAACTGGGATTACTTTAGCACGCCAGGCAGAACTTCAATCAATAGATCCTTTTGGATTGCGTTATCTGCTCATTGTTCTGTAGCCCGTGGCTGCCCGGCGGCCTATTTCGAGAGTGAAATAAAAGTCACATTGGATGCATTTAATTCCAACTTAAACAAAAAGGGACTTCACAGGGAAGCCTTTACGGACTATTTCTTTTTAGCCAGACCTGTTTGTGCCGCCAGGGTTGCATAGACCTTTACCAGCACCTTGTCTGCGGTCATTTCCTTCCCGAGTATCTTTGGCGTCTCAATATTGTAATCCTTCAGCAAAGCATAAAAGTCTGATTTGAGGATGACCTGTTTTTCTTGAACTATGATTGTTCCTTTTTCTGTAATTTTCTTTTCAGTTCCGTGAATTGTTAATGTGCCTGTAACACTTGCAGAATATTTGCCGGGCTTTCCATAGTCAATTTTAGTATCAACCTTTCCCTTGAAGCTCGCCTTCGGATATTTTTCTCTCTCCAGATATTTTTTGTCAGCATCCCTTCCCATTTTGTCGTTTTTAAAGTCGAAGTCCGCCATTGTTACATGAAAACTCAATTCCTTTGTTTCGGCATTTAATTCCACTTTTACTTTTTCATTGCGCGCGTCAACATCTGCCACCGGAGCTTCAGCAAAGAAAGTGACAACACCCTTTTGGGTCGCATAAATATTTTGAGCAAGAATTCTGTAGCTGGGCAGCAACAGTATAGATAGCAGGCATATCAAGTATTTCATACGATTTTTATTTGGTCCAGAAAGGAAAAGAAACATGCCATCATTGGAAATTTCCAATGGCAACAGTTGGTTTCCGAAGCAGCCGATTACTTAAGAATGAAGGTCGGGTTATGTGTTAGGTGATCGATGAGCCGGCTCCTGGACCGGTTTATGGTGGAATTAAAAGACGTAAAACTGATTATAAATTTCCCGCCTGCTTCTCGAATAAAATTCCGAAGATTATTCGCGTAAATATTTTCTCGCTTCGATTTTTAGCTATGGACCTTCCCTACTCATTCATCCTTCAAAACGTCAACGGGATTCATGTTTGCCGTCTGGCGGATTTTGGTCACTACGGAAAGTATACACGCAATCAATACGATCAGGCAGGATATTGCGACAGTGAGCGTAGTGGTTTCTTTATGACGGTCCCACGCGTTATTCATGAAGGCTTCCGATAGAAATACGCCGGCGTAACTTCCCAGCACACAGGCAATCGGTACGATAATACCAAATTCACTGTTGGTGATCCGCAGGATCTTTACAAACGACGCCCCGAATAATTTGTGCACACCGATCTCCTTCATGCGTTTGATGATGTTCAGGGACACGAGTGTGAAGAGCCCGCTTGCAGACAGCAGCAAGGCGACACCGCCAAGGAAAAAGAAAATGGTCAGCAGCCCTCTGTTTACCATTTCGGCTTCTGCATCACCCGAGTTCATAAACCGGGATTCATAGAGACGATTCGGAAATGTGGCTTTCCATTTTCCTTTCATGAAGGCATCCACTTCGGGAACTTTGCCTTCGGTTGCTTTCACCAGTACATATTTTACTTCCTCAGGTGAAGCGTAGCGCATCATAAGCGGTTCAAGCGGTTCCCACACGCTGTAGACATCCTTTACAACCCCGATCACATACAATTGAACCGAATCTTTCAAGATCACCTGCTTGCCCAGCGGCTTATCCCAGCCGTATAATTGCGCGAACTCTTCGGTAATGATAACCGACTCTTTGCGGTCGGTTTCAGAGCCCTTCATAAAATCCCTCCCCTGTAGCAAGGTCATGCCCGTGGTTTTAATGTAGTCGTCGCCGACGTTCATGATGATAGGTTCAATTTCCTGGCCCTTGTGCAGAACCTTTTCGTGAAAAAAACCCGATTGAAGGTCATGCGGTGAGCCGGCAATGGATACGATATCTTTATTTCCCGACAACGCATTGCGAAAGGTTTCATACTCCGCACGGTTATCAACATATGTGATGATACCAGTGTCTTCACTGAAGCCATTGTCAAAGTCGCGCTGCCACCGCGCATTGTCGGTGAATGAAAGACCGCAAACAATAGCGCAAAGCGATAAGATCACCTGAGCACTCAGCATGAAGTAGGTGACCAGATTATTTCCTCCGAACTGTAATTTCCCTTTCAGTATTTGCACGGGGTTGAATTTGCTTACGTAAAATGCAGGATAGCTTCCGGCCAGTACGCCGGTAACGAATAGTACGCTTACCAGGAAAATGAGAAAGTCAGGTTTGTCGATGTAATGTGTTTCCAGTTTCATGAAGGGCCACAGCTCGTTGAACGCGGGTAACAGGAAGGCATCTGCCAGCGCTATTCCGATGATCAGGGCAATAAAACATATTAACAACGTTTCGCCTATGTATTGGAAAATGAGCTGCGCCCGTACACTGCCCATCACTTTGCGCAATCCGATTTCTTTGAGTCTTTTTTGCGATAAGGCAATGGCGGTGTTAGCAAGATTAAAGCAGGCGATGATCAATATCAGCAGACTGAGAACGACCATGCTGACGTTGGCCGCAACAGGATGGGCCGGCCGTGTTTGTCTCCCGGGCCGATTATCATGTACATCGCGTATTGCCATTCCCCGGAAGGGGTCAAGTTTAAATTCCTGTATTAAAAATTGCTGCTGCGCCTTGTTGTTGTTATCAACATACGCGTTGATCTGTTTTTCAACAGCAGCAAGCCGGTCGGGCTCGGGTATCAGCACAAACAGGGTATTCAAGCTCTTCCAGTCAGCCTCGCCCTGTGGTTCTGCGGGATCCCAGTAGTTATCGTACAGGCAGTACAGGTCGCGGTTAAAGCTGGAGTTGATCTTTGGTAATGTAAACACGCCAACAATTTCGAGTTCTTTTTTGGTCGTATGATTCACCAGGTGGGTTACTACTTTGCCGACGGCGTTGGTCGTGCTATAATATTTCAGCGCCAACTGATCGCTGATCACGATTTTGCTTTTATCCGTCATCGCCCGTGGGCTGCCATGAATAAAAATGAAGGTGAACATACGGAAGAAGTCGGCATCGACATATGCAGCATTGGTTTTGAAGATCTCTGTCTCCGGGCTTACATCCATCGATGCGCGAGCATAGCGTGAAAGCAGCTCAATATTCTTCACATTATGCCGTACGGCATTCCCCAGGGGCGCAGGTACAACAGCAAACGCATCCGATGCTTTGCCGGGCTGAAGTCCATAGCCGATGAGATTTCCCTGGCGAACTGAATTCACACGGTAAATGGAAGAAGCATTTACGTGAATATCATCAAATGAAGCGTTGAAGTCATAGTTGAGATAGGCGACGATGCAGCATCCGATCGCAATACTCAATCCGATCACATTGATAAAGAAGAACAGCCTGTTCTTATTCAGATTCCTGTAAAGAATTAGCAATTGATTTTTCAGCATACATCCGGGGTTGACAAGTTTGGATAAACTGCGCAGCCGTAGCCAGGTCACGCCTTGCTATTAGCGTGCCCGAAAACCAGAAGCTGTAATTCGCACCTATTCACCCATTTAAATTCCCCATGCAGCCCGTTACCGAACGGTATAGTCCGAAATCGAGCAATTTGGATTTAGAAATGTAGTCATTTAAGGTACATTGCTGGCAGATACTTTAAGGTCACGGAACTACAAGAGTTTGAACCTGACCACTTATACTTTCGAAGGCGAGGGACACATGTCATAATTCCCGCGACGATTAGCCGCACGCTTACAACATTATACACGAGGAAATAGTCACACGAACAAATAACGGTTACAATAACATGAAAACATTGAAATTTTTACTTGTTGCACTTGGGCTTTTCGTAAGCTGTACGCAAGTGAAGAAAAACGACGACCCCGAAGTATTAACCAAAATTCTCAAGGAATATTTTGACGGAATTAAAAACAGGGACGTAAATAAGATGAACTCAGTGACAACAGCTGACTTCGTCCTGTTTGAGGATGGAAAAGTCTGGACGAACGACAGCCTGGTGAATGTTTTAAATGCATTTGAGTCGTTCGATGGCACCTGGACATTTGACAATATGAAAGCCAATATTGACGAGTCGAGTGGAGACGTCGTCTATTTTAACCACGGTGATTTAGTCATCAATGACACAACCAGGATGAAATTTGACTGGATTGAAAGCGCAACTTTCAGAAAAGTTGACGGAGAATGGAGAATGAATTTCCTACATTCGACAATCAAGAAGTAATGCTGATCTAACGATTCAATTGACCTTGCGCTGTTGATTTGGGGCGTCTTCAGAATTTCTGAATAAATTCGGCGAGCATCAGCTCATGTTCGAGGTTGAATTTTTTCCGGAGGCGATAACGGCTTTTTTCGACAGCGGCCACTGACACATTCATCAGGATGGCAATCTCCTTCGAACTGAGGTTCATCTTTAAATAGGCGCAAAGCTTCAGCTGCGAAATGGTGAGATCGGGATAGGTCTCGCGCAACTGCTTGAGAAAGTTGCTGTGAACCTGATCAAAATAGAATTCAAATTTTTCCCAGTCGTTGTCGAGCCTGATGTTGTTATCGATCAGCCTGATGATCTGGGAAAGGGCAGCACGCCCCTCATCGTTCATACCGCTGCTCACCAGTTTTACCTGTGTTTTGATCTGATCGAGTATCTCGTTCTTTGAAGTGATATTCAGGGCCAGCGATGCCAATTCGCGTTGCTTGTAGTTCACTTCATTCTCAAGCTTTTCGTTCTCTAATTTAATGATCTTTCTTTCCGACCTGAGCTTCTCCTGCCGCAACTGTCGTTCTTTCTGCCGATAGAACAATTTCACGATCCCTGCCACCGCCAGCAAACTCAGGATGAAATACCCAAAATAGGCAGTGGCGGTTCTATACCACGGAGGTGCAATTTTGAAAACAAAGCCCGCATCCGTTTCAGACAGCTCATGGTTGTCATTTCTCGCCCTCACCTTGAATATATATTTACCTTCGGGAAGGTTGGTGTATTCCTTCTGGGTTCTCGAAGTCCAATCCGACCAGGTTTTATCAAATCCCACAAGCATATACTGGTAGCGGTTTTTTTCAAGGTCGCGGTAGCTGGTGCACGAAAATGTGAATCGCAGGGCGTTGCGTTCATAGGGAAGTTTGAGTCCATCCGGATCGGCATAGGCTGAGTTGCCCCAGATAAGGTTTTCATCTTTCGAATCTTCCACCTTGCGGATGTGAGCAAAGAATGGAATTTTCTTTTTTTGATGCATGGAAGGATCGTAGTGCACAAAACCCTCTTCCGTTCCAAATAAAACATTCCAATCATCAACCGGGTTGATATGTTCGAAGTTGGCGACAAGCTTGCCCTCGAGCTTTCCGAACTGAGCCTCCGATAATTTGTATCCATCGTTTCCCTTCAGCAATATGCCCGGCCGCTGCTCAGCCACAAACCAAACATTGCCGCGGGCATCTTCCACGAGCTTGGTCACGGCCTTTCCACTAAAATATTCAGCGAATCGGGGGTCGGGCTCGAATTTGTCGAGCTGCTCGTTGAATTGATAAATTCCTTTTTCAGTAAGGAAAACAACTGCGCTATCGATTTTTGAAACATAGTTACTGAAGTCGGAAGGCAGACCATTGGAGGCGTTATAGAATTTTACCGACGTGAATTGCGTCAGGCTGTCGTGAAGGGTAAGTTTGAAAAGTCCTTTGTGCGGATGGCTGAGCCAGAGATTTCCACGATGATCTTCTTCCATGATCCTGAAAGATTCTCTGAAGTCGGGCAGCATGTTTCTGAAATGCCATGATCCTGATGTTGTCTTATCAAAAACCAAAAGCGCAGAGTAGCCGCCTGCCAGCAGAAAGTCTCCGTGATTTTCCGATTGCATGAAGATCCAGGTTCCGCCTGCTAGTATTCGTTCGGCTTTTCCATTGTTCACGCTGAATGTGCCATCGTTATGACCGATGAGCAATTCGCCAAACCTGTTATCGAGGTTCCAAACCTGGCCCGAGGAATTTTCAACCAATTTAAAATCACCATCACCCGATGCAGGATCCGCATCGGCAATACCGTCTTTGTAATACACGCCGTGGCTGGTTCCGAGATAGAGTCTGCTCCCATCGTGCACCGAAGCGAAACCTGTTCCCGGCAGGCCCGATCGTTCATTGATGGCCGTGAACGGTGAACTTAATTCGACGAAATCAATTCCATTCTCAAGTCCAAGCCAGAGATTACCTCCTTCATCGCTGTGCATGGAAAGAATCGAGCTGCTTTGGAGGCCCCTGGAGGAATTGATGTGCTGCAACGGTTTTCCGTTTTGATCGATTACGAGAAATCCGTTGTGAAGCGTACCGATCACGATAGTTCCGTCAGGAAGTGTTAAACCAGTAATGACCTGGTTTTGTATGAGAAATTTTTCTGCGTTTGTTTTCCATGGCATTACCTGCACGCCGTCGTACATGAAGAGGCTGCCGTCTTCCGAACCGATGATGATATTTCGCTCACCATAAGGTACAATCACGGTGATTTTCTTTCCTTGCAGAACATCGGATTGGCGCAACGGAAAGAGCTGGTTATCCTGAAGCTCCAGCAATCCTTTTCCGGAATCAAAAACAAAGATCTTGTGGCGAACTTCAAAACCCGGAAAAAAATGTCCGAGGGGTTCTACGATCGTCCATTGATGGTTCACATCACGGACCATGATCATATTGCTGGCAATGGCGGTGATCTTTCCATCGTAAGCCGAAATTTTCCAGATGTCGCCAAAACCTGCGGTACCCGGAGGTGCTTCTTTCGACAGCGAGATGTAGCGGTTGTTGCCAACGGAATCGGGCATGATGTAACCAAATTCTCCCTGTGCTCCCACATAAAGTTTTCCATCCGCCTCATCTACATGTAGTGAGATGACCGCACTCTTATTAGGCATGGGCAACATGTTCCAGGTGGATCCGTCAAATTCAAGGAGCCCGTCGCCATTTCCAAAGTACATGATACCCGTCAGGCCTTGTGCAATGGCAAGATTGCGGGGGTGATGGCGATACATTTCCTTTGTAAAGTTTTTGATGTAAGGCAGTCCAATGTTTTTTACCTGGCCCATAACCCGGTTGCAACAAAGGAGGAGGATAAAAAAAAGAAAACGCCTTAACATGGGTATTGCCCTCTCATCTAAACATTTAATAAAGATAACCAAGGATGCCTTTCCAGGTCTATACATGTATGTTTCTCCGAAGAATTACAAACGAAAAAGCCACCCTGTTCGAGCGGCCTTTCAGTTGCATTCAAAGGTTTGGTTTGGCTTATTTAATAACAAGTTTTTGAGTTGTGGTATGCTGGGAATTGTGCATGCGCACGATGTAGATGCCTGTATTCATTCTGTCGATCGTCAGGCTTTCCTCCACATGCGATGAATGGAAAGTCTTTCCGGATGCATCCAGTATTTTTACAAGTGAAGGTCTCGACACCCTGATTGTAACACGACCGGTCGAAGGGTTCGGGTAAACCGCGAACATTTCCTCATCGTCTGCAGGATCATCGGGACTCACTTGGTGGGTCGCGAGTCTTCCGCCCGTACCGGTTCCCCAGGTAAATTGTTCCCAGCCACCTGCTGTTGTGCGGTTACAGGTCATCGCCTGCGTTCCGTTTTCCGAAGAGACATATCTCGCGTTGTTACCCTTCAGGGAAATTGTTCCGTTGCCGTTGATCACCCAATCGAATTTCTCCCAGTCACCGATGGACGTTCTGTTACATGTAATAGCCTGGGTTCCATTTTCCGAGGATACATATTTGTTCTGACTGAGCAACGCTATTTTTCCTCCGCCTGCATCTACTACAGTGAATTGCTCCCACGCCTGAACGCTGGTGCGATTGCAGCGCATCGCCTGTGTCCCATTTTCGCTGCTGGCATATTGGCTATTGCTACCCCTCAGCCAGATGGTTTGGCCGATCGGTATGCCTGTAGAATTCGGCGTGATGTTAAACCAGTTGATGTTGAATCCGCCGGCCGCAGCCGTGATGGCCACCTCCTGTTGCCCGGCAGGAAGGTCGACATTGTGTGAGATGGTTTGCCAGCTCTGCCATCCGCCCGTGGAAGGCACAGCAATGGTGCCGAATACCGGGCTCCCTCCCGCTCTTTCGAAGCGAATGCTGCCGCCGCCATTCTGACTGGCGATTCTGTACTGGATCCTGTAGCTTCCAGCAGTTGATACGTTGATCCGGTATACCATCCAGTCGTTGGTATCGATCCAGCCGACATTCTGTCCACCACCCGAATCTGTTGTATTCTCGAGTTGAACTCCATTGCTCGTGCAGTAATGTTCCGCCTGAATGGTGGCGGGCAACGAAGCATACGATCCGATGCATGGTTGAGGTCCGGCCACCGCTTCGTATACACGCACGTAGTCTACAAGCATTTGCGCCGGCAGCTTACTTTCGTCAATGGTCTGGCCGGGCAGGTTTCCGCCTACAGCCACGTTTAACAAAATGAAGAACGGTTTGTGGAACTCTTCCGTGCTCTCGACATTGTTGAGAATGCTGAACTCGTGATATTGCACGCCATCGACATACCATTTGATGGCCGAGGCATCCCAGGTTACGGCGTAGATGTGATACTCGTTGATCGTTGTGGGCGTTGTTCCAGGACGATAGTTCCATCCGTTGTTATCCCAGTGTGGTGTTCCCAGGGTGCTTGCGTCATTGTTGATCTGCTCCATGATGTCGATCTCACCACATTTTGGCCATCCCACATTGGGGTCTCCGATGGCGTCGCCCAGCATCCAGAAGGCTGGCCACAGCCCCTGGCCTTTTGGAGTTCTGATACGTGCTTCGATCTTTCCGTATTGAAAACTCTTTTTTCCGCGCGTGATCATGCGGGCGGATGTGTAAGGCAGGCCTCCCACGGATTCCTTCCGCGCGGTGATCACCAGGTTGCCGTTGGAAACGCTGGCATTCTGTGACTGGTAGTATTGTTTCTCATTATTACCCCAGCCACCACCACCGGTTTCGAACACCCAGTCGGGCCCGATCGATGTGGTAAATTCATCAGACCAAACCAGTTGATAGTTCTGGGCTTTGGCATGATGCTGAAGAATCAGGAGTAGCGCGATGCAGAAAAACTTAGTAATACTTCTCATAGTTGAATTAGGTTTAAGTAAGTAGCCGCACAAAAGGGTCTTTCAGCAAACGATTGCTGCACGAAAATGCCGTAAGTCTTCGAATTTTCGCAAAATTCCGACTGGACAAGCACTGGACACAGCTCAAAAAGTGACTGGACAATACCCGGACGAGCAGGCCCGTAAGATTCGAGACGATTCTAAGGGCAATTGAATGGAATGGACTCAGAGCGTATAAAAGACCTATTTTTCTTTTTGAAAAAGCCCGTTGCGACTACCGCTGGGAATTTTATCGTTTATATAGGGGGCTTGCAATTTGCACTGAGGACATGACACCAAATGGGGTCTGGCTTGACAATGCAAAAAAATGCCAGATGCCTCTCTCCAGAGGATAAGTTACTTAGTCAATCATTTGTCGGACTAAAAATGGAGTAAATGAGCATCGGATCGCTAACCATAAACATAAAGGGCGGCCCTGAACAAGCCGCCCTTCTCTATCGGAGTTGTGGCAATTAGCGTTACTTAACAATTAACTTTTTTACCGTTCTGTTCCTGCGGTCATTTGCGATGACCAGGTAAAGGCCTGGTTTTAAATGGTCGATCGTTAAACTCTCTTTAACCTGCTTTTTTAGAACGGCATTACCTTTTAGATCATGAATGACCACCAGGGAAGGCGTTAGGACCCTGATCGTTACCGGGCCATCTGATGGATTCGGAAACACCGTGACAAGTTCAGGGCTTTCAGCAACGGCGTCACCTGGTAAACTAACATTTTGCCTGGCTGAGCCTGACCCGCCAACACTTCCCCATGTAAATGCCTCCCATCCGCCAATAGCAGTACGGTTGCAGGTCATTGCCATGGCCCCGTTCTCTGAGGAAATATAACGTGCATTGCTACCACGCAAAGAAATCCTGCCGTCTGCATTAACGATCCAATCAAACTTTTCCCAGTCGCCGATTACTGTTCTGCTGCATGTAATCGGGGCGGTTCCATTTTCGGATGAGACATATTTGCCCATACTGCCCAGGGCTATTTTCCCACCTCCTGCATCCACGACAACAAACTGTTCCCACGCGCCAACAGACGCACGGTTACATCGCATAGGAGCTGTTCCATTTTCTCCGCTGACATATTGATTGTTGTTGCCGCGTAACCAAATCGTTTGCCCAATGGGCGCTGAAGACCCACCGCCTCCGGAAATACTAAACCAGTTTATATTATATCCTCCGGCTGGCGCAGCAATGGCAACCTCCTGTTGTCCCGATGAAAGTTGGACATTGTGAGAAACGGTTGTCCACGTTTGCCAGCCTCCGGTAGAAGGAACGCTAAGCGTGCCAAAGACAGTACCACCGCCCAAACGCTCAAAACGAATGCTTCCTCCGCCGGACAGGCTGGCTATCCGATATTGTACGGTATAAGTTCCCGAAGACGGAACATTGATGCGATAACCCATCCAGTCACCTGCATCGATGTAACCAACATTTTGTCCACCACCGGTGTCCGTTGTTGACTCGGTTTGAATGCCGCTCATTTGGCAATAGCTTTCAGCCTGTATGGTAGCCGGGAGGTTTGTATACGATCCGGAACATCCGCCTCCGCCACCACGCTCAACAACTACCTGATTGATCGCAGAAAGCAATGAGTTGGCATTATTCACATCCTGTGACAGTTCCCAAATCATGATTCCCCCACCCTGATCAAAAGCCAGGCTGGTTTTATTTTTTATGGTCGGAATTCCATTATAACCGATGTTCCCGAAAAAATCAGCATTCGGATCTGCGCCCCTTAAAAGCAAGGTATTGTAGGCCACGTACTCGCTGGATGACCTTCCATAGAACGGAACACCTAAAATAGCTTTGTTTGAAGCCAGTCCCCTTCCTTTCCAGTAGTTGAGCGATTGCGCGGCGTAGTCATAGGTAGAATGGTTGGATCCGCCGCCGTCGTAGGCCATTAAATTCAAAAAATCTACATACCCGAATACATTGCTTTGTATGCTCGCACCCCCCGTTGCCACGACCGCCGCAGTAAGCAGCTTACCGCGTTGATGCATGGCGGTGCTCAGCTGCTGCATCAGAAGGGAATAGTTATTCGAGGAAGCTCCTGTGTCGGGGTATTCCCAGTCGATATCGACTCCATCCAATCCATATTGATTGATCAGGTTTACAATGTTGTTGACAAAATTATTCCGGTAAGTACTGTTACCCGCAAGGCTTTCGAAGGCGCTGTCATCACCGTTGTTCCATCCCCCGACGGCGATCAACACTTTTACATTGTTTGCATGTGCGGTTGACACCAGGCTTTGAAGCTTGGATGGATTGTCGAGGGCCTGTAATCCGCCCGTTGCCGTCGGGAGAACAAACGAGTAATTGACATGCGTGAGCTTGGTGATCTGAATGTCGCTCACCGCGCCAGCCCACGAAGGCAGATAACCCACAGTTTTGAACTGCGCGGAACCCGCAATTGCGCTGAGCATCATGAATACAAAAAGCACCCATGGCCTCATAAAAAATAACGGACGGAAATGTTTCATGGTAACAAAAGGTTTAAGTTTTTCATAATGAATGGTGATCAGCCAACACAATCCGGCGAGAGGAGATGCTTAACCACGGTATCATAAAAACCATGGCTTTGCATGCGACCGTTTTGGCCGAATGAGACAAATTAAAGGTTCAGCAATGGTTGCGGAACTAAAAAGGCAATACGCCTTGAATACGCCAGAAGGAAGAAAATAACTTGTCCGGTACGTCACGGGAACTTTGCGTATTCATTTTCAGAAACTTACATCGGCAAGAAAATCCAACCCGTCCGGCTTAACGACTGTGGTTGGTTAAGGATTGGAAGTTTTTGTCCAGTGGGTAGCTTAATCCATTCTGAAAAAAATCTTCATCGTTTATCAAAAAAAATTTTTCTGTAGCGCGAACAAGCGTTTCTCCCGCTGTGTGGTCATTAGCTCGATCGTTGGTTCATTTGTCATTTTCAAATTGAATATGTCTTTGAAAGGAAAACATGTGACTTCCGCCTGTCACCGCCAATGAATACGCCGGAACATTTTCAAAAAATTCGGAGATCAGTCTCTGTTAAATCTTCTGTGCTGGCAAGATCGAAATCGTGAAAACACCTCGCAGATAAATGAGGTGCAGGGTAGATTGTTTTGCGCTCACCATCCCGTCGCGGAACAAGTCATCGTTGCCCAACGAAGCGTAATTTTCACATTCGACACCCCAACCAACGTTTTTGACAGTGTCCGAAATTGATGTCCGGAAACGCTCACGCTCAACCCAAACGGTATATAACAATCTGGAAGTTCCGCCAAATCAAGTAGTTACGCTGTCTCAGACAACCATTGATTTAAAATCAGATCGGCGTTGATTTGCCGGGTATTCGAATCCAGTCAGATTTCCGGCAATCTGCAAAAACGGCAGTGTGATGACTCACAAGAAATCAATAAGTTAGCCATAGAAATCATTAGCTGCGCTTGAAAGCGGGTATACGCGGTGAAGTTGTGGGTATCTGGGGGTGACATCCGCGCGAGGAAAAAATGCAGGTCGAGGCGTATATGCTGCGATGCCGGCAACCTGGCCGCTCAGAATCCCAATCTTCTCAAAACGCCCGACAATTACCCGGCAGTTGGCCTCGCGCCTTTAAAATCAACCAAGGCAAAAGAACAAACTTCAACATCAGCATGGGGCATCCACATGTTGTTACTGGACATTCTTTTCAGGTAGCCGGCCAGTTGGAGGCAGGATGAAACAGTATCATCGAACTTAGAAAACTTTCCCCACTAAATGTGTATTTGCAAATATCCGGGGTCGGCATCCATGCAGAAAGTGTAGAACTTACACCTTTTGTTTTAAAAATCGGAACTTAAAAAGGCGCTTGGTTTATCGCTCGCAGAGTAATTGCGTGGTTCCATGATTATATCCGGGACGGCTCAATGTTTTTTGGTTGCCCGGAAATGCCCTTGTTGGGCCTTCAAAGCCAACAATCACCACTTCCTGCCGCTAAACGGTCAATCATCGCAGCAGCGAAAGCGGCCCGTGGTACCACGGATAAATTGGTTTCCTTTTTGGCATAAATGTTCAGAAGAAATTTAGTCTATTATCACAATTCAGCTTCATTGTTTATAGAGGCACAACTATTATATTGCTTCGGCGCCTATTCCTAAACTCAGACCAGTGGTTGGTATTTTTTCGTTTCTAGATCCGTCCGAACACCTTACTGCTAAATACAAGGGGTTGGTATACGTTACCAACGTCATGTCTTTTATTTTTTGTCTCGTTACCCTCGGGATTAATGGTTTGTATTACTATTTCTTTGGGTGGCTGCCAGTGCTTTATTTGATCTTTCTTGTTGCATTGTTATTTTTGATCGTTCCAGCTATAAATCGCCTGGATCACCGCGTGGGGCGTATGGTGTTTTGTCTGATTCCCATATGGCTTACCATGTTCGTTACAATTTATTTCAAGCTCAAGGAATTTCCTCAGACCTACATCACCTATTTCGACAGCAGGTTCATTTTGATGGCGACGCTCATTCTGCCGGGAATCGTGTTCAGGTTACAGGAACGCACGTTGCTTTTCATTTGTCTGGCTTCTTCTACGGTGACCATTGTTCTGTATGATGTGATCCATGAATTGTTTGGTGCCGGGTATTATCAGAAAGGTTTTAATGACCCGTCCTACTACTATATTAACTACATCGTAAGCGTTACGTTCATTGTTCAGGTTTTTGGCATTTTGGTCATGAGATCCGTGATGGGAAAAACCGCCCTAAATCTTGAAAAACAAAACATGGAGCTTCATGACAAGCAGCAGGAGATTGAAGCACAGCATGAAGAGTTGCTTCAGCATCAGGAAGAGATGGTAAGTAGCAGTGAAAAACTGGAAGCTGCCTACGCACTTATCACGGAGCAACAAACCGTCCTGGAAAAATACAACGCAAGTCTGGAGGCGCAGGTCGCTGAGAAAAACCAGGAATTGCTGCATACCAATGAAGAGCTTATCAAGTATAATAATGAACTACTGCAATTTTCCTATACAGTATCGCACAATTTGCGGGGCCCTGTAGCCCGGTTGCTCGGGCTGGCCAGATTGTTTAAGGTCACTGAACGTCTGGATCAAAGGACGGAGCTTGAGCACCTGGTTTTGAAGTCCAGTGAAGAACTGGATGAGATCCTGAAAGACATAAGCCTCATTATCGATATCCGAAACGAGATCTACCGCGTTCGCGAGAGAGTCTACTTTGAAGATGAATTGAAAAAAGCGATCTCGCTGCTGGGTATAAATATCAAAGCTGAATACAATTTTACCACTGACTTTTCCTCTGCTCCTTACATATTCGGCGTGCGGCCGATGGTGCAAAGCATCATTCATAATTTGCTAAGCAACGCAATCAAATATCAATCACCTGACCGCCCTTTGAAGATTCGGATCAGGTCTTATCCGGCCCCAGGGTCGAAGACGATACTGGAAGTAAGCGACAATGGAATAGGAATAGATCTTCCCAATCAACAGGAAAATATTTTCAAGCTCTACAAACGTTTTCATTCTCATGTCAGTGGCAAAGGCTTGGGATTGTACCTGGTGAAGACCCAGGTTGAGGCACTTGGAGGCGAGATCGAGCTGGAAAGCCAGCTGGACTACGGAACAACATTCCGGATCACATTCAAACAACCTGAGGTAGTTGGAGGTTTAAAGTGAAGGTGGGGCTTGCCCATCCTGGGTCACGGGATAAATCTGTTGTCCCGGTTGTTCGTTAAACGCTGCGAGTCCATCAAACCAGTCATAAGAAATAGCACAGAAAATAATGAGGATCCCGGCTGATCAAATTAGACGGATTATTTTTTTGCCGGTTCATAATACAACGTCACTGAACCTGAGCTAAAGGTCTTTGTTTTTACGAGTTTAAGAACGATTCTCTCGTTTATGTTTTTAAATAGTGGCAAACCGTTTCCAGCGATCACTGGATGAACCGTGAGTTGGTATTCATCAATTAAATGAAGATTCGTCAATCCTGCAATTAAGCTCGGACTGCCCACTAAGATGTCTTTGCTACCGCCAAGGTGGGATTGTTTGAGTTCTAAAACTTCTTCTTTAAGGTCTTTCCTGGCCAGCTTTGCATTTTCCCATCCGACATTTTTCAGCGTGCGGGAAAAAACAATTTTGGAAATGTCCTGTATGGCCAGCGCAAATTCATCCGTTGCTTTTTCACCGGTTGGACTTTTCACCACCAGTGGCCAATAACTTTCCATCAGTTGGTATGTTATCCTTCCGTATAAAAGGGTGCCTGCGCTTTTTAGTAAGTCGCTGTAATGTTGATGTAATTCACCATCAGCGATCATTGCCGTATGGTCGCAAAACCCGTCAAGGGTCAGGTTGATTGCTGCAACCAGTCTTCTCATCTTATTTGATTTAGTGAGCGAAGATAGCAATTAAGGTCCGCTGCTGCCCGGTTCACCGATACTTTTCGGATTCAGCCATGATGATTGTCGCATCTGCACTGCAACGGCACCGGATTTGGGGGCGAGATTTGTATCATTAATAAACTTAGGAAGCCCATAAATGGATCGGACAATGAGAAAATTAAAATTACAGGTGCAAATAACTGTTGACGGATATGTTGGAGGCCCAAACGGTGAGCAGGATTGGCGGATATGGAACTGGGACGACAGGCTGAAAGCGTTCGCATATCCCCTGCGGGATGTTTGCGACACCATCCTTCTTGGGAGAAAAATGGCAGAGGTTTTTATTCCACATTTCGAAGAGACGGTGAACAATCTCGAGACCAACAGCGCCGGCGAGGCCCCGAATGAAAAGTTTCAATACGCCAAGCGGATGGTTGACATGCCTAAAATTGTTTTCAGCAAAACAATGAAAACCTTTGATGGTAAAAATGTTTCTGTAGAAAATGGAGACTTGGTAACGGCAATCAAAGAGCTCAAGAGTAAAGAAGGCAAAGACATGATCGTGTATGGTGGCGCCGGATTTGTTTCATCTCTGATCAAAGAAGGATTAATTGACGAGTTCAACTTGTTTGTCAACCCTGTGATGATAAACCGCGGCCTGAGGATTTTTGACCTGCTTGAACACACGCAAAAACTTTCGCCGATCAGTGCAACACCTTATGCGTGCGGAATTTCAGTTTTGGTTTTCAAACTCAATAATGAATAAGGAAGTCGAAACGATCGTAAAAGACTGTAAGCAGAAGCAAATGCCCCTTCACACGAGTGAATTCAATTCCATCAACAATCCTCACCCCTGAATTCCAGGTGAAAAATCCCTCAGGCTGTTTTCCTTTTTTTCGTTGCCCATACTTCAATGAGCTTGACCAGCGCGTCGAGCTTGATCGGTTTGCTAATGTAGTCATCCATGCCTGCCGCGAGACATAGCTCGCGGTCACCCTGCATGGCATTCGCAGTCATTGCTATAATGAAAGGTTGGTCCCCCCGTTCAAGACGTATCAAACGCGTGGCTTCCAATCCGTCCATTTCTGGCATTTGCACGTCCATTAGTATAATATGATAGTTTTTACTCTTCATAGCATTCAGGGTTTCGATGCCGTTTGCCACGATGTCGGGTCTGTATCCCAATTTAACGAGCACCCGCTCCGCCAGTCTTTGGTTTACGTTATTATCCTCGGCGATCAGGATGTCCAGTGGGTGCTGTTGCGAAAAGGTTTCCGAAAGTTTTTTAGTTTCCACACGTTCCACCTGCCGGGGAGTCGTCGAACGAACCAGCAGGTGAAGAATATGATTATGCAGAACCTGTTGCTTAACAGGTTTGGTCAACATCGCATTAAAGAGATTCACATGGAGTCTCGAACGCTCATTACCGATCGAGCTCAGCAATACAATTGGCATATTGGGAATTTGCTGGCGAATATGCTGCGCAAGTTCAATGCCGTCCATTTCCGGCATCAGCATGTCTGTCAGCACGAGATCGAAATTGAATCGCTGTGAAGATAAGATTTCGATTGCTTCTTTTCCGGAATGCGCCAGCACAGGATCCAAATTCCATTGCGTCAATTGGTTTTTCAGAATGATGCGGTTCGTGTCGTTATCATCAACCACGAGAATACGCTTACCCTCCATTCCTGTGACATTCAGATGTACATAGGATTCTGTTGACTGCGTGCTGGCTGTTGCCTGGATGGTGAAACTAAATTTTGTGCCTATTTCCGGCTGACTTTCTACCTCGATGAAACCTCCCATGAGTGTGATAAGCTTTTCAGAAATAGCCAATCCCAATCCTGTTCCCCCATATTTTCGGGTAGTGGAAGAATCAATCTGAGAGAAAGCCTTGAACAAACGCTCCAGCTTATCGGCCGGGATGCCGATCCCTGTATCCCTGACTTCAAATGCCAATTCGATTCCCTCGCTCTTTGACCCACGTAAATGAACGCCGACGAAAATTTCACCACGGTGTGTGAATTTAATGGCATTGCTCACAAGGTTGATCAGCACTTGCCTGAGCCTCAAACTATCGCCAATGATTTGAGCTGGCACATTGCCGTCAATTTCGTAAACAAGATCCAGGCCCGATTGTGCTGCCTTCGCTGAAAATACATCGAGCACATCTTCGATACAATCGCGCAAGATGAAATCTCTGTTCTCCAGCTCCATTTTGCCGGATTCAATTTTAGAAAAGTCGAGGATGTCATTGATCACGCACAACAATGCTTCACCGGAGGATTGGATGGTATTTGCATAATCGCGTTGTTCATTCGTTAATGCCGTCTCCGCCAGCAGCGAAGCCATACCTAAAACACCGTTCATGGGAGTCCGGATCTCATGGCTCATCGTAGCCAGGAATATACTTTTAGCCCGGTTGGCCTGTTCGGCTTCCTGCCGCGCTTTTCGTTCTTCTTCGGTAGAATGCGCAAGCTGCTCTGTTCTTACTTTTACCTGGCGCTCGAGTATTCTTCTTTGGCGCTTGATCGAATTGATCCGTATTTTATAGAATACAATAAAGCCTCCCGCTATTGTCAGCACGGATAGCGTTTTAAACCACCATGTAAGCCAGAACGGAGGCGTGATGGTAAGGGTAACTGACGAGCCCTCCTTATTCCAGACACCATCATTGTTCGAGCCGATCACTTTGAATACATATGTCCCTGCGTTCAAATTCGTATAGGTGGCCGAGCGATTGCTGCCGACATAGTTCCAGTCTGTGTCAAATCCTTCCAGCTTATAAGCGTAGTGGTTGTCATTCGCATGGGTAAAGTTCAATGCTGCAAATTCAAAGGAGATGACGGACTCCTTGTAAGAAAGGCTGATTTTCTTTGTGTGGTTGATGTGCTGCTGAAGGTTCCGGGCTTCTTTACCGATTTCCGTAGACTTGTTAAATATCTTGAAGTCGGTTAACACAATCGGAGGAATGTATGTATTCGGTTTGATCAACTCAGGCACTATGCAATTCGCCCCATTATTTCCCCCAAAATATATCTCGCCTTTGTCTGTTTGAAAGTAAGCGTGCCTGATGTATTCGGTGCCCTGCAAGCCGTCAGCCGCGCTGTAATTCCTGAATGTTTCATTTGACGGATTGAATTTGCAGATGCCGTTCAATGTACTTATCCATAAATTTCCCTGTTGATCGGGCAACGCGCCCTGGATTGTGTTGCTCGGCAGGCCATCCTTTACGGTATATGAGGTAAAAGTCCCCTTTTGAACTTCGAATAAATTCAACCCATGAATTGTACCGATCCATAAATTTCCATTCAGATCTTCTGAAATCGAATGAACGGTGCTGTTGCTGAGTGTATGCCGCTTATTCTTTTCATGAATAAAATGTTGAAATTTTCCGCTTTCCCGGTCGAGCCTGTCCAGGCCCCTGGTGGTTCCGATCCATAAGTTTTCTTTACTGTCTTCATAAATTGCTATTACTTCATTGCTTGCAATGCTGGCCGGATCATTGCTCTTGTTGATGTAATTCCTGAATTTTTTGGAGGCACGGTCAAACAAAAACAAACCACCATACCAGGTTCCAACCCAGAAGTTATTTCGGCTATCCTCGTACATAACACTAACACTGGCTGTCGTTAAAGATGTGCTGTCATCCCCGCGAAAAATGTGTTCGAAGGTTCCCTTTTCCTTATTCATCAGGCTCAATGCGCCGTTAAAAGTACTTACCCACAGGTTTTCTTTCTTATCTTCATACAGCGCCAGCACCAGATTGTTTGGTAAACTTTTTGGGTCATCAGGATTATGTGTGTAAGCTATAAACGTGCCGTCATCTTTCTGCAGATTTAAACCTCCTCCGTCGGTACCGAGCCACAACCTTCCTTTTTTGTCTTTCACAATCGCTTTAACGACATTATTGTTTAATGATTTGGGATCGTTGGCAAGATGTTTATAGAGCTTGAAATTATTTCCGGTCCGGTGATAAATATTGAGCCCGGTATTTCTGCTGCCGATCCAAAGATTGCCGTAATAATCCTTGAAAATTGCGGTGATAAAATTCTCAGTCAGCCCATCCGGATTGTCCAGGTCATAACGATAATGAGAAAAATGTTGCCGCGTTTTATCGAGTACGCTTACACCTCTGGAATGGCCGATCCACAAATTTCCGTCTGCATCTTCTGCCATACAATGGATATTGTTGCTGGCAATTGTGTTTCCATTATTTTTATCATTCCGTATCCGGATAAATTTTTGCATAGCGTTGTCAAAACGATTAAGACCCTGATTTGTCGAGACCCACAACACACCAAATCTGTCTTTGAACATATCCGTTACGCGATCAAAGTACGGTTCGCCCTGATCATTTTTTTCAAGCTCAAATGATTTGAAGGTTCTGAGCTTCAGATCAAATTGCAACAGACTGGTCGACGCATCTCTGGACCCTACCCATAGATTTCCCTGGTCATCTTCGCACATGGACGTCAACACCGATTTGTCTTCAACACTATAGAGACCGGAAGCAACGGAATTTTGCCTGTGATCAACCATACTTAAACCTTTATCTGAGGTAACCCAGATATTCCCGTTTCGATCTTCGATGATGTCACGAATGGTATAATCGCCTTTGAAGTGTACAAAGATGTTTTGTTCCATATCAAAGCGATCCAATCCCGTCCCCGTGCCTACCCAGAACCTTCCTTTGCTGTCAACCAATAGGCTCCATATTTCGTTGGTCCGGATAGTTGTAGAATCACCGGGGTCATTCTTGTACACCGTAAATCTGTATCCATCGAATTTGTTTAAGCCGGCTTCGGTTCCAAACCACATAAATCCTTTTTTATCCTGGGCGATGCAGATGATAAAACTTTGCGAAAGACCGTGGTTCGTATTCAATCGCTCGAACTTGATTTCCTTTTGCTGCGCGTAGGAACAGCAACAGAAAAAGATCAAAATCCCTGATATTTTACTTCGCATTGGGTTCAATGGTTTGCTGGTATGCAAATCTAGACACTTCACGAAGGAGCAATTCAGCTATATAAGCGGAAAGAAACTTATGTATTAAAATGGTTCGAAAAGAAACAGCCCCCAACCCGCTACATCGCATTTCTATATCTGTTCTGGCAGATCGCTTTTTTTCCTGATAGGGTATCCCTTACATTTTATCAGGGGAAACCCTGATACCGCAGGGTTAATTAACGCCGGTGGCGATATATGATTTTGCTTCAAAGAGCAGGAATTCGGGTGCGACAAGCTAAGACGTTATTTCCTTCAGGTGCGTTTCGCAGGAAGGTCAGAAATAACGGTTTTATCCGATAGAAGTTTCTTCCATCCAAAAGTATTATCTTAATATAAAAAATCAGCTATGAAGGTGGCAATATTCCTGATGCTCTTTTCGCCATTCGCTGTGTTCGCGCAGATGACGAAGCAGGACAGTGTTTGGCTTCGGTTCAGGAGCTTCATCGGCGCATGGTCCGGAACTTCCGAGGGCCAGCCTGGAAACGGGAAATATGATCGCACTTATCAGGTCATATTCAATAAGAAATTTATTGAGGTGAAGAACAAATCTTCCTATCCCCCGTCGTCCAGGCATCCGCAAGGCGAGGTGCATGAAGACATTGGATACATCAGCTACGATAAGGCGCGAAAGACATTTGTGTTAAGACAATTTCATATTGAAGGTTTTGTAAATCAATACAGGATCGAATCTGTTTCACCGGACGGTAAAACCATCGTCTTCATCTCAGAAAGTCTCGAAAATATTCCCACTGGTTGGAGAGCGAAGGAAACTTACAACATCACTAATGAAAACGAGTTTACCGAAACATTTGAGTTAGCCGCTCCCGGAAAGGAATTCGAACTATATTCAAAGGCGGTTCTTAAAAGGACAAATTTTTAAACCGCAAGGAAAATCGTTGCCGGAAATTATTATTTTCAATCCACTGATATCGTCATATATGGCAAAGACTGACTTCGGTCCCTCACTTTGTTTTTTGATGATCACTTTTATTGAAACTTAAAGCAATGGCTTACAGTATTGAACTCGCGGACCGGGTAAGGAAACACCTTCGATCTGTCCCCGGTCTAAACATTGAAGAGAAGAAGATGTTCCGGGGTCTCGCATTTTTAGTCAACGGGAAAATGTGCGTAAATGTGAGTGGCCAAAATCTGATGTGTCGGTTCGATCCCGAGCTTCAGCCCCTGGTATCTGAGAGAGCAGGGTTTCAAAGAATGATCATGAAAGGACGTGAATATCAGGGCTATTGTTATGTCAGTGAAGAGGGTTATAAATCCAACACAAATTTTGAATATTGGATGAAGCTAAGCCTGGACTTTAATGAAAAAGCCAAAACGTCGAAAAGAAAGAATAAAGCGAAGATTAAAAAGTGAGCTTTCGGTTCCTGAGTAGAGCCTGGTTTCGAATGCACTGCATTCAATGGTGTTTGTCTTACTACCCTGCGCAGTGAAATCCGGCGTTGAAGACGCTGTAACCGGAAGTGTTAAATCTACCAGGTCAAATTGGTAGAAGACCTCTTGCCACAAGCCATTTACGACAAGCCTCCGGCCATGAAGACTCGGTATTTTCCGATCGCCCCAATCCATATCCATGTCCACCGGATTGATAGATATGAAGTTCACAGGGAACATGGTGTTTTGCCAGGGCCTGTGCGTACCCGATGCTGTTTTGCACCGGCACCGCTGCGTCATCGATGGAATGGATTAGAAAAGCAGGTGGAGTCTCACTATTAACGCGCAGTTCATTGGAAAAATGCTTCAGGCGATCTGAAGTTGGATTTTCTCCCAGCAAATTAACGCGCGATCCCATATGAGTAGCGACGGCATCCATTGTTATGACCGGATAGATCAGCAATGAGAAATCAGGGCGCGCGTTGGTGGCGTCAGCAGATTCATAAACCTTTTCGTTAAAATGGGTGGAAAGCGTAGATGCGAGATGTCCACCTGCGGAGAATCCCATAATACCAATCTTCCCGGGATGGATCCCCCATTCTTTAGCATGCTGCCTGACAATACGCATCGCTTTCTGCGCGTCCTGGAGGGGGCCAATGGATTTATCAACCATGATGGCGTCATTGGGCAGCCGGTAGTTCAGCACAAAGGCAGTAATCCCGAGACTATTAAGCCATTCAGCTACCTGAGTACCCTCATGGCCAATAGCCAGTCCGCTGTATCCACCTCCGGGGCAGATAATGATTGCCGTACCCGTTGCTTTTTGTGCGGGGGCGGGATACATACGAAGGGTGGGTTCGCTGACAAATCTCATCTTGATCCAATTATCAGCCGAATCGACAGTTTGTTGATAACCGGGATTGTGAATTGCCCCAGGTACTTTCCCGTCCCAAAGATTAATCACCTTGCTTTGACCAAAAAGATTACACGTTATCACAATCAGAGACATCAACGCGACTATTGCTTGTTTCATAACCACAGATCCTTATTAATTTTTTCATTTTCCTTAATTCCAAGTTGCTGACGCCGGCGTCAATTTAGTACAACGCATGGCCATTGTCATGTGCAAGATTATAAAATTCCCCTGGTAGAACCGCTGCAGCTATGTTTTCCGTTGCATTATCCAAAATTGATGTCCAGAAATGCGAACTTTCAAACCGCAGGGCCCCATTAAAAACGAGCTCTCGTTTCAAAAGCTCTCTTGTTTCAAACCCTCACCACTCTTTCACGAAGCGCAACGGAGTGAGGTCCGTAACCCCTGCAACCATCGCCACCCATCTCCTTCCGGGGTCCGGGCGAAAATACGTATATTGTTCCTACTTTGCCCCCATACCTGACCACCCCATGAATCTGGAACCTAACAGCCTTTTTGTTAAGGAAGTCTTGTTGCGACAATCGATCGTCTCTGTTCGATTGGTCATCGGACTATTTACGGTTACAGCAGCAGTGACCAAAGTCCTGTATGATCGCTTTTTACCCGGCCTGACCGATTCGGATGCGGTGCGCTGGACAATCATTGCACTCGGGTGCTTATTTTTTGTTGGTACCTGGTTCCGGTTAGTCCGGGGCGTCGTTGTTTCCTACTTTGCTCCTTTCCTGTACTTCTGTACGGTCCTTTATGTGATCGCATTTGTTCTGGCAAATCAATTCAATGCCAATGCAGTTACTATTCTGATATTGGTAGTGGGTGCCAGCTCAGTTATTATCAACAGTCTGTTATACTACGGAGTACAGAGTTGCATAATTGTGATAGCTTCTTTGTTTGCTTATTCGAGTTCGAATTTGGGTAATGAAAATTTGATTGCGTTCTTGAATTTAATGCTCGCCCTGGGGGTTTTCGGAATTGTGATCGCCGTTCGGTTGAGACTTGTTTCGAGTGTAAAGAATTCCAATTCCTATCTCGAAAAGCTTAACGTTCTTTCAATTGTTGCCAATAAGGCTGGTGAAATTGTTTTTGTTAGCCCTTCTGTGCAAAATCTTCTTGGATACGATCCGAAAGAGCTCGTGAAGGACGGATGGTGGAGCTCACAGAATTTACGCGAGGGATGGATTAGCCGGGACTATATTTTGAACTATCCGAATATTCTTCCAAAGGAAATGATGTCGATGGAAACAAGTTTATTAAGCAAGGATGGAAAGAAGGTGTGGTTCAGCTGGGTCAATTCAATGCTACCCAACGGTAATTATGTGGGAGTTGCGCTGGATATTACCAGGTATAAGATAGGCGATTTGGTAAAATGATTTGGAGAATGCTTTTGTTTCGCGCCCAGCTACCACGTTGGTCTGGCCGCCGTTTAGATCATGGATTGAACTGCGTGAATAATTCCCGGATCAGGCTCAGGCAGGAACAGCGGACCTAAGACCAATGACGAAATACTACTTCCAGACAGTCACCTTCACTGGCTTGACCGCGTCAATATCCTCGGTACTGCATTTCAAAAAGTAAATCCCCGCACACAGGTGAGCCACCTCGAGGTCCACATTTCTGATCCGCGCGGATGGATCTAATTGACGATTTGCGATCACGCGGCCGGAACAATCTGTCAGCGAATAAGAAATGATGTTACTGAGACTCCGAATCTGGACTACATCAGTTGCGGGATTAGGATAGACAGTCACAGGATTTGAATCAATTTCCAACTGAACCGGGATGCTGATCACATGGTCGTTAAACGCGTTCGTAAGATGAAGTGTATTGGAGTAGGTACCAACTTCCAGGTTTCCCGCGGCGAATTCAAGATCAAGTTCGACTTGCTGGTTTGACTCAACAGATCCGGACATTTCGCTGACGTCGAGCCACGAAGCAGGCTCTGCGATGTCTATAGACCAGTCCACTGTATACTCCCCTCCGGTGATCAACAATCGCCTTGAGGAAGTGCTCCCCGGAAGCAATTTGACCTTAACAGCCGAAGGAAACATGGTCAGGTTAAAACGACTTTCATGGAACGCGGCCGTATAATAGTTATTGAAGTTATCGATCTTCGCCGTCATAAGTGCTTCCGTACCCACGCCTTGATCGGGGTCGTTATAAAAATATGCTTTGAGGATCGACGGATACATGCTGATGTCGCCTGTCGGCTGTTGCTCTGATAAATTGCCAATGTGTGCCAGGGCTTTCTTAACACCCGGCTCCAGTTTAATTTCTAAATTGTAGTTGTCAGGGACCTGAGAATTTACAAGCGCCTCTTTCCAATAGAGCGTTTCCAGCAAATTGCGGGGAAAATATAGTGGCAGCAACACATCACCTTTCCGGATTCCTATGTACCGCCCGGGAAAAGACTCTAATTGTTGTTGTTGATTCAACGTGATGATACATTCATCATTGGTAAAAGCCAGTTTCTCGTACTGGGTGGATTCGGTCAGCACCTTACGGCCATTACCACCATCTGTTTCGTGCATCAATACGCAGCCACCGATTCCATATTCATGCAGCCCTTTTAACACAAACGTAAAGTTCTTGAAAAAGAATCTTCCGTAGACTTCCTTCGCCGGATAAGCAGAGGACTGGCCAGCCACTGCATGCATGGGATTCAGGTGCCAGTAATATTTCATATGATACGTCGCGGGCGGCGTCAACATAGTGGCCACCGGTGAGCTCATGTGGTCGTTTTCCATAAAACGCAGGTCCGCCCAGGTATAGACCAGGGATCGGCCGTCCGGCTGTGGGACGTAAAGGTTATTTCCCTGTGCCATGTTGTATACGTAGTTATCACCTACCGGAAGATGGTGCGTGAGTTCGTGAAGCATCCCGTAATCAATCCTGCATCCGGGTTTACCGTCACAGCCTTTAAAATCCGTGACAAAGAATGGATAGAGCGCCGACCACGTTTCATCCATCGCCCATCGCGACTCGATATCGTATGGTATTTCGCCGCGAACACCATTAAACTCGTCATTCGGCCACCAGCTGTAGCCGGGATCGTTAACCACGCGCCAGCCCCCTCCTGCTGATGAAAACATTTGACGGCTTAAGATGATAACCCGTTTGATTTTTGCGATCCTGTTAATTGAAGGAATCGAATTGCTCCATACTTCGGTCAGCGCGGGCCCATGCGCCAGGATCATCTCGGGAACGTCCACGCCAAGTTCTTGCAAACGCTCCACCAATGAGTCGCTCATCACGAACTCCAACCGTCTAATATAATTGCTCCCATCCTTTTCAAGACGCTGTTTTCGATAGTCTTCAAGCATCTGGCCTGCGGCCTGGGTTTTAGGAAAGACGAGATTATCTGGAAGGTCAGGATAACTTTTGTTGATGAGGTGGCGCTCAAGACTATCAAGGGTCGCCCTCGAGACAACTGGATATGTTTGTCCAAGCAGCAACACGCCATTCTTGCTACAGCTGTCGATGATCTGTCCGCTGATCCTGAGTGCTTCGCAACCAGGCGCGTTGACGACAAAGCGACGATCGGCATGCGCGGGAAGATAATTCTCGTCACCTGCCTGACGTGACCGCACGATGACAATTCCTTTACCTGTCAGTGTTAGAAAAGTACCGCTCAGGGTGGCTGGTCCGGAGATCACTTCGAATATGACAGGTAAACCAGACGAAGCCATGGCATTCAGGGTAAAACCGGGATCGCCCACGGTCTTGTCCGGAATCGAGTCGAACGCAATCGTTTGAGCTGCCTGGAACCCATAACAGGCAGACAGGCCACTCATGCTGAGCAGGAATGCAAAGGCAACACGTTTGGCGATTAATGACATCGCTGGTTTGGTCTGTAGTCTGGTAGTCAGTACTACTTTGCCAAGATAAAAAGATTTGCATTATTGAATAGTCTGATGTTTCATTAAGATCAAAACCCACTAATAAACTACCTCTTGAGATTCCATTATCGGAGTTGCTCATCCTGCTTGCATCTTTCGCTTTCGAAATGCGAGACGTCGAGGACTTGTTAAGATTCTATTACAACCATTCGGAGTTTGCACTGTGCGAGGGCTCCCTCCAGGGATCAAGGGTGCGGGCGTGCAATAAAGACCAGGTTGTGAGAATAAACTATTCTATTCCGTCGCTCACCCTTTTGTTCCCTGAAGGGTCCATCGCGCGATTGATGCTT